>Ga0164294_10000018_pt1 | contig 214238 bp, 195 predicted proteins | sample GEODES005metaG_FD_111479 | JGI IMG/M metagenome (GOLD analysis project Ga0164294, IMG submission 111479) | Oligotrophic lake water microbial communities from Sparkling Lake, Wisconsin, USA - GEODES005 metaG | ecosystem: Environmental > Aquatic > Freshwater > Lake | place: USA: Sparkling Lake... | reverse complement strand
TAAAGCGGGGCAAATTTCCTGATTCTAAGGCGATCAGGTCTCTTTGGTGACCGCTATTTGTCCAGCCAGAGGGGCAATTGGGTCGATTTCAGTTTGTCTTAGAATTGTTCAGACCATCCCTAGTGTTGAAAGCTTCTAAGCCCGTTTGAATGCGGGCTTTTTTGTTTTTGAAATGGCACTATAGAGCATTGGTAAGTACATCAGTCTTAAGGCATTCTAGAGGGCAATATACCTAGTTTCAAAAATATCTACAGGAGCGATGATAATGTTAATAAGGAAAGTGAAGTGGAAAGACCATCCAATTTTAGGTGATCTGCTTTTAGATTTTTGCGATTCGTCCGGATCCGCTTATAAGACAATCATTTTTGCTGGGGAGAATGGTGCAGGTAAATCATCAATTCTAGAGCATCTAAGTATCTTTCTTAATTTAGGGTCATTTGCTTACTTCGAGTATATCGAGTATTCAGTTGGTAGTGAAATTTTGAAGGCCGTACCTCCTGTTGATGGAAATACTCATCCGAACTTCTTTGACGTGGAATCCTCTCAGGGTGAGGTCCGAGAACGCATGAGAATTCGGAGTGATATGAATAATTATCCGCAAGGCGTCGAATCAAATATGCGAGACTTGCGCCACTATGGTTGTGTCTACTCAAAGGCAAGAGCTGATTATAGAACGCAGAGAATCACAACTACTACCACAAGCGAGCTAGATAAACAAAAGTACGATATTGACTCAAATGACGATTTTACGTCCTTAAAACAACTGATAGTCGATGTATCTAATCAGGATAATGCAGAATATGTAGAAATTAATAAGGCACTCGAGCCAACTCCGAAGAGATGGAGTGAGTTTTATATGACCTCCAAGCTGTATCGGTTCAAGGAGTCTTTCAATAAATTTTTTGAGAATCTGAAGTTCGAAAATGTGGCTGATGAGAACGGTGAGAAATCAATCAGGTTCTTAAAAAACAATAAGTTGATTCCAATCGATAAGTTGAGCACTGGTGAAAAGCAAATTGTATTTCGTGGTGCTCATCTACTAAGGAATAGTGGAGTTTTGCAAGGAGGTGCCATTTTTATAGACGAGCCAGAATTAAGCATGCACCCAAAATGGCAAAAAAAGATTTTGGCTTACTACAAAGACCTCTTCACTCCGCAGCAAAGCCAAATTGCTCAACTATTCTTTGCTACCCACTCGGACCATGTCGTAAGGTCTGCGTTACAGGGCAGTGAGACGATTGTTTTTACGCTAGAAAGAAATGGAAACAATCTAGAAGTTAGAAAGAATGATTCGTCTTCAGTCTTACCGGCGATCACTAGTGCTGAGATCAACTATAGAACATTTGATTTGCCTACGATTGATTACCATATTGAGTTATATGGATTTCTACAGCAGAAGGAATCTAAACCAACCGTGAAATCTTGCGATGATTTTATACTTAGTCATTCACTTTTTGACTCTGCTGTTCATGCTAAGCCGTCCGGTTTCGGAAAAGTTAGCTATGCAACTTTACCCACCTACATTAGAAATGCGATCCATCATCCAGATTCCGGGAATACATTTACAGAAGATGAGTTAAGGGCCTCGATTGAGTTTTTAACTGAATTGTGTAGGTAGCATTTAATTCTGATTTTGGTGACTGACATAAGGCTGATTTATGTGTTGTGCTTACACCCCCGCATCCTCACTGCCACAGCCATACACAGCATCGTCAGCGTCGCACAGACGGTACGGACATGGTTCCACTGCGTCCACTCATGGATATAGCGCTGCCAGTCTACAGCAGCATCGACGGCATGCGGATCGACATGGGCCAGTGCATCATTCAGCGGCACATTCGCTGTCGCCGTGACGATAAAGCAGCCGAAGAGATAGCACGCGCTACCCACGATCAGCCACGCACTGCCTGCCTCGGACCAACGCATAAAGCCATAGGCAAAGAGCGTCGTGCTGAAGAGCGTCGCACCCATAAAGCACAGCATGAATTTTGGATTGACCGCCATGGTATTGATCGCCTGCATGGCAGAGATCCCGCTCTCGGGCGAGATACTACCCAGCGCAGGCATCACGAAGCTCGAGAAGGCGAAAAACACCCCCGCCACGATCCCGGCGCAGACGAGGGTCGCAATGATCAGCCGTGACAGGATTTTTTCACGCATCATGTACTCCATGAGTAGGTCTTGACTCCTGAAACGTCACTCAAGCCTGAGCGACAATCGGAATATACCCCTCCAGCGCCTGTATGCGCTTGACCCACGCCACCACTGCAGGATAGTCGCTCATGTCGAAATTCCAGTCCGGCAGGAACGAGATATAGGGAAAGCACGCCACATCCGCGATGGTCGGACGCCCTAGCTCCAGCCACTCCCGATTCTCGAGGTGATCGTTCAGGAGTCGCAGCACTTCATAGGTGCGATTAGTCGCCTTGACGATATCGATGTCGGAGCGCTCGCCCAGAGACTGCTTGCGCCAGTAGGCCCGTACCAAGGTCGCACTGTGAGTAATCTCATTGGCAGAGAAGGACAGCCATTGCGCCACACGGCCCAGCTGCGCCGACTCGGTCGGCAGCGACCAGCGGGCATCGCCATGCAGACGCGGATAATAGTGGGCGAGATAGACCAAAATCGCCTGTGAGTCGTGTAGCACGGTATCGCCATCCTGCCAGACCGGCACCTGCGCTAAGGGATTGAGCGCCAGAAACCCAGCCGTCCGGTGCTCGTCCAGGCTCAAGTCCAGCAGGATCGACTCGTAGCCGACACTGAGGAAAGACAGCAGCAGACGCACCTTGTAGCTATGACCGGACAGACGCGAAAAATAAAGTTTGGGCAGCATCACAAGCCTCCTGAAAGCCATTCCTTAAAAAAACGATCAGGCGGTAAAGCCCTGATGATGTTGTCATTCTGATCCCGATTGCGCATGACGCGCCTTTGGGTGAAACACTCCACGGATAAATGATTTTAATGACGTTTCAGTGACATGACATGAAATGAATCACTTTATTACTAATTTTGAGCGCGCGGGTTGATTAAAAAGTTGACAAAGCGCACAATTAATTGGAATATAAATTCCAATTAAAGTTGAATCGATGATTTGCTGAGCGATTCGCAAGGCAATCAAGAGGGTAATCGAGCACGATGGCACGGCGTACACAGGCACAACTGGCAGAGACCCGGCAGGCGATTATCAGCGCCGCCAAGACGCTCTTTGCCGAGAAGGGCTTGATGCGCACGCAGGTTGCCGAGATCGCGCAGCAGGCCGGGATCGGCATGAGTGCCTTCTATGGGCAGTTTGAGGATAAACACGCACTGTTCCTCGTGATCATCAGCGAAGTCTTCACCGAGCTGCATGCTCATGTGCTGACCGTGCGTCGTCGCATCAACCTGCGTGATCTGGTCGCGTCCATGCATGATATCCAGCTTACTTATGAGATGTTTTTTGAGACTGTGCTACGACACCGCGAGATTGTGCTGTCGGTCTTTCGTTCAGGATTCTCGGCGATACCGGGCCTTGAGGCGTGGTATTGGCAGATGTGTGATGCCGTAGCCGCTGAGATGAGCCGTGACCTCATGCAGGGACAGACTGCGGGCGTGATCCGCGTCGATCATCCGCGTGAGATGGCCGATGCCATGATCGGCATGATGCAGCAGCTCGCTTATCGTATGGTGCTGACCGGCACGCCTTCGGTGCTTGAGGCGGCACAGATGTGTACGCGGCATACGCTGGGCAGCCTTTTCTTCTGCATGCCGCCTGAGGTTTTGCGTGTGGCGGTGACGCAGATGAGTGCGATGCAGCGTGTAGGACAGGCAAGTCCACTGCTGGTCGAGCAGGATGCCGCGATGCGTAGTGAAAAACAGATTCCTAAAGCGGTTTTGCATACAGGCAAAACGAATTCCACAGCGGATTGAGTGTATTACTACTCCCAATCACCACACCGGCCTTGCGTCGATAACTTAGAGAAGAACGATGTCAAATGCAGTCACAGAAACAGCAAATATCTTAGAAGTCGCCGTGATCGGAACGGGGTTCTCCGGCCTAGGCATGGGTATCCGTCTGAAGAAAGCCGGCCTCTCCAATTTCCGTATTTTTGAAAAAGCGTCCGATGTTGGCGGCACCTGGCGGGATAACACCTATCCGGGTTGCGCCTGTGATGTGCGTTCGCAGCTTTATTCCTACTCTTTCGAGCCTTATGCCGAGTGGTCGAATGCCTATGCAGCGCAAGGCGAAATCCTGCAATACATCCGCTTCGTTGCACAGAAATACGGCATGTATCCGTATATGCAGTTCAATGCCGAAGTGGTCAAAGCGGTATTTGATGAGACTCGCGGTATCTGGACCATCAGTCTGAAAAGTGGCGAAACCGTGCTGGCGCGTAATGTCGTTGCAGCGCCGGGCCCCTTCGCCGAGCCCGCGCAACCCAAGATCGAAGGTCTGTCATCGTTTAAAGGCGAGACCATCCATACCGCACGCTGGGATCACTCCGTTGATCTGACCGGCAAACGGGTTGCCCTGATCGGCACTGGTGCGACCGGCGTACAGGTCGGGCCTGCCATCGCGCCGATCGTGTCGCACCTGACCGTATTTCAGCGCACGCCCAACTGGATCATGCCACGTCCGAACCGCGACCTGACCGACGCCGAGAAACAAGATCGCCGCGAGCATCCGTACAAGATGAAGCTCAATCGTCTGGGCAATTACTGGTTTAACGAAGCCACCGCACCGTTCCTGATCCTGCGTTACGATGCCTTCAAATCCGTCCCGGCGAATTTCTCGCGTAGCTACCTTGAGCGTAAGGTCAAAGACCCTGAGCTGCGTGCCAAACTGACGCCGAATTACAAGTTTGGCTGCAAGCGCGTACTGGTGTCGAGCGACTGGTATCCGACCCTACAGCGTGACAATGTGGCGCTTGAAACCAACGGCATCCAGCGCATCACCTCGACGGGTATCCGTACTACTGACGGTACGCTGCACAAGGTCGATGTGATCATCTTCGCGACCGGCTATATGGTGCGTAGTACCGGTGCGCCGTTTGAGATACGGGGTATCGGCGGCGAAGTGCTGGGCGAGCGCTGGAAAGACGGTGCAGAAGCCTTTGACGGTATCACCACCCATGGCTTCCCAAATTTCTACTTCCTCGTCGGTCCGTTCACCGGTCCGGGTCATACTTCGGTGATCGCCTACGCCGAAGCGCAGATCGACTATGTCTGGCAGGCCGTCGAGCTGCGTCGCAAGCTGGATCTGAAATACCTGACGGTCAAGCCCGATGTCGAGGCGCACTTCATCCACCTGATGGACCGCTTGAGCGAACACACGGTATGGAAATCCGGTTGCGCAAGCTGGTATTTGAGCCCCAATGGCCGTAATAACACGCTGTATCCGGGCTTCAACGCCGAGTATCGCCTGCGTGTGGCACGCTTTAACCCTGCCAGCTATCAGATGATCGCGCAGGATGGGCATGAGCATCGGGCGACCATCGGAGATCATTTAACAACGGCGTGGATGTCAATCAAGACTGCCGTGGCGTCCTGAATGTTTTTGAAATTAATATAGATCAAGAGCAGGGCATACGCCCTGTTTTTTATTTTCTTAAATAATTTCGCTGATCATCTGGTTACATTTTATTTCTATACTGATCAGTATAATTTGTCTTGTAGACCCGCTAGAATCGATCTTCTGAATTTTAGTGATAACGATATGCTGTGACGATGAGATCGCAGCGCGGGGGAGACCATGACTGCCATGACAGCCGGACCATCAATAACATCTTTACTTACGCCCAAGCGCGAGCTGTGGCTCTTGGTCACGCTGGCCGGGATTCAGTTTACCAATATCCTCGACTTCATGATCATGATGCCGTTGGGGCCGCAGTTTACTCAGCTCTTTAGCATCAGTGATGCCGAGTTTGGTCTCTTAGTGTCTGCGTATACGCTCGCAGCTGGTGTGTCTGGTCTGGTGGCATCGACCTATATCGACCGCTTTGACCGCAAGCAGCTTCTGCTCGTACTGTATTTCTGCTTCGCCATGTCCACCATTGCCTGTGGTCTGGCGCCGACCTATGGCTTTTTGATGGGGGCGCGGATCGCGGCTGGTGTCTTTGGCGGAGTGCTGACGTCGCTGTCGCAGACCATCATCGGCGATGTGGTGCCGTTTGAGCGGCGTGGGCGGGCGATGGGCATCGTGATGACGGCCTTTTCGGTTGCGACGGTGGCGGGTGTGCCGGCGGGGCTCTTTATGGCGGCGCACTTAAGCTGGCATGCACCGTTTCTTGGTATTGGCGTGGTGGCACTGGCCTGTATGGCTTTTGCTTTCGTGACGCTACCGAGCCTGCATCACCATCTGGACCAGCAGCGTCCATCGGTGATCGACGGCATCCGTCAGGTGATTGCCGATGACAATCATCGCAAGGCCTTTGTTTTTTCGGCCTTGATGATGATGGCGGGCTTCACCGTGATTCCCTATATCACCATCTACATGCAGTCCAATGTCAAACTGTTGCCCGAGCAGATCCCGTACTTGTACTTGTGTGGTGGGGTGGCGACGTTCTTTACCGCGCGGCTGTTTGGTCGTATGACGGATCAGATTGGCAAGGCGCGCAGCTTCCGCTGGCTTGCGGTGCTGGTGATTATCCCGATGGGCATCACGACAGTGCTGCCGGCGATGTCGATCTGGGCGGTGCTGCCGATCTCGACGCTGTTCTTTATTTTTATGAGCGGGCGGATGATTCCGGGTATGGCGATCGTGACGTCGGCAGCCAATCCGCAGTTTCGCGGGACCTTTATGACGCTCAATTCTGCCGTGCAGTCTGCGGCGATGGGGATCGCGGCTTATATCGGTGGACTCTTAATCTCGCGCAATAGCGTGGGGGAGGTTCATCACTACTGGGTGGTGGCAATCGTGGCGGCCTGTGCAAGTCTGGCGGCGGCAGCGATGGCGAAGCGTATACGCATCAACTAAACACGCATTTTTATACGCTCAAAAAACATGCTCCCGATCCGGCGTTGGATCGGGAGCATGTTTTTTTAAGATCACCCACTGACGAATCAGCGCAGATCAGTCTAGTGAGCCATTCCTGCTAAAGCTAGGCCAGTGCCAGCCTGCGTCTTTATGCATCCAGATATAGAAGGCGCGGCCCATGAGGTTGGCTTCCGGCAGGAATCCCCAGAAGCGGCTGTCGGCGCTGTTGTCTCGATTATCGCCCATCATGAAATACTCGTCTTGCGGCACGGTCACTTCCCAGTGATGCCCGTTGCTACTGGCATATTTGCCCCCATCGATCTGATTGATATAGGGTGCTTCGGCTGCGGTCCATGCGCCGGGAATATTGCGGATCAGATGCTGGTGTGTTCCCATCTGCTCGGCTGAGAACTGTGCATTGGTGCCATCGGTCAGTTCGGGCTGCGGGACGGTCTCAATCCGCTTGCCATTGATGGTGAGGACGCCTTCGTCAAAGACCAGATGATCACCGGGCAGGCCGATCACGCGCTTGATGAGCATTCGGGTCGGGTCTTCGACATCACGAAAGATGGCAATCTCGCCACGCTTGGGCTCACCGATACTGAGGATCTTGGTATTGGTGATCGGCAGGCGCAGACCATAGTTGAATTTATTGACCAGAATATAGTCATTGGTCAGGAGGGTCGGCTCCATGGAGCCTGACGGGATATAGGATTGATCGAGGATGAACGAACGCACGATGATGATCAGTGCAATCACGGGCCAGTCATAGGACCACGAGATGATGGCATTCTCGGATTTGCGCTCGCCGGCGCGGACTGCGGCACGCTGTTTGAAGACCAGTTTGTCCAGAAGCCAGATGACGAGAAAAAGCAGCAGCAGGGGAACCAACAGGAGATTGATATCAAAGTCGATATGCATAATGAGGCTCGACGCAAGGGTGGAGGGTGGCCGTCACGTGCGACTGGCGCGGCGATTTTACGGTGAAATGATACGCATGTGTGCGCATTGTTTGGAGGATTAGACGAACGGACCAGAGGGTTTTTGTAGTTGATCGGTCGCTTGCGCGTAGGGATCGCTACCAAAATCACATAAAGCAGGGCATTTAAGGGATGTCTTACGCATGGATGTAGCAAAAAAACGACGATCACACCTGAAGTTACACAAACGAGTAGTGGATTGTCACGACCAGACCCACGACAATGCCATCCATCGACCATAAGGGCGAGCTTGGCATCACGTCAAAAGTATTGTCATGCGAAGCCAGTAAGATCGGGTTTATTTAACTGTTTTTTGATTCGGGGAAAACCATGCGCCGTACACGTCTGATACCGACCATTCTGATGACTATGCTGATGGGAATGAGCCTTGCGCATGCAGCGCCAGCGTCGACTGTGGCAGCAGCGGCAGGCGCGGGTACGGCAGCCAGTGAGAGTGAGGCGACGGCGAGTCTTAATGCGGTGCTGGCGCGGCTCAATAGCCTAGAGGCGAACTTTAATCAGACCACGACGGCGGTTGCGGTCAAAGGTCGCCCGGCGGCCAGCAATCCCAATCAGCTACGCTCAAGCCATCTGGGTCAGACTTTTAGCGGGGTGATGCAGGTGAAGCGTCAGGGGCTCTTCCGCTGGGAGACAACCGTGCCGTCCAAGCAGCTCATCGTGACCTCGGGTAAAACCGTGTGGATCTATGATCCGGACCTGCAGCAGGCAACGCGTCAGACACTGGATGCCCAGATTAGCGATACCCCGGCACTCTTGCTATCTGGCAAAGCTGCCGAGATCATGAAATCCTATAAAGTCACACAGCCCGACCGTACCAAGAGCACGTATGTATTGTATCCGAAGGCGAAAGACGGGGTGTTTCAGAGCCTGACTGTGCGCTTTGAGTCTGGTGTGCCTGCACAGATGGTGCTGATGGATTCTTTGGGTCAGCAGACTGTGGTGAACTTTAGCAATGCGAAGCTGAATCCGGTGATTGCCAATAGTCAGTTTGAGTTTACGCCGCCGAAAGGGGTGGATGTGATTGATCAGTAAGGATGTAGCAGGTGGATAAGGGTATTTTGGGCGCGGCATCAGATTGTTGAGTTTTCTGATTGGGTGTGCCTGCCGCAGGCCTTACTTTTGACTGGCCAAAAGTAAGCCAAAGCCCTTGCGACCTGATAACTCGCCATCCATGGCTCAAACAGCTCAGATCGCCACGTCCTTGTGAAAGAGCAAAGCAGAAAAAGCAGATCTCAAGCAAAAAACCTCGCATACGCGAGGTTTTTTGCTTGAGTTGGAATTATTTGGACAGTAGCCCATTCACCCAGTGATTCAGTCGATCCGGCAGCAAGCCGATGGTGGCGTAGAGCAGGCGGGTGGGCAGGCCGACGGGGGTGTGAGTCGGGGTCTGCCACGAGCTGCCGGTCGCAGCGGTGAAGACCGCATGGGCCACATCATCCGGGGTCAGATGCACGCCGAGCCTGCGGATACTGCCAGCGTCCATGTCGTGTACCATGGCGGTCTGCACAAACAGTGGCATGACATCAACCACACGGATGCCGAAACGGCGCCATTCATTATCCAGTGCTTCGGTCAGACCGCGCACGGCGAATTTCGTCGCTGAATAGCTGGCAAGGTTTGGCTGACCGTAGATGGCGGAGGCCGAGGACAGATTGACCACGCGCGCATGGGCGGTTTTCTTTAAATAAGGCAGCGCCATATGGCAGCCGGTGAGCACGCCTTTGACATTGACATCAATGGTACGCAGATGATCTTCAAGCGCGGTGTCTTCAAATGCACCCGAATACAGAATCCCGGCGTTGTTGATCAATACATCAAGCCGGTGGGCGCGGGCGATGAAGCCTTCCAGTGCAGCACGCCACTCTTCGGGTCGGGTCACATCCAGACGTCCTGAGATGGTCTGATGACTGCCGATCTCGTCAGCGAGAAGGCGAACGGCGGCGACATCACGGTCATACAGGCCGACAAACCAGCCGTGGCTGGCAAAGAGGCGGGCTGTGGCCGCGCCGATCCCGGCACCGGCGCCGGTGATGAAAACGCTTTTGATGGTTGAGGTGCTGTTCATGTGTGGCGTGGGTTTCGTGTCAGGGTAAATGGGGGCGAATGCTGCTGCGCGAGCATGGCATAGCGCAGCCGTTGCAGACTATGGCAAAAACCATCGTGACTTGCCATCTTTTTTGTCGGCGATGGCAGGCCTATTATCCGAGCGTGGGCGGGTCAATACGGGTTACGAGGAGCTGGTCGATCTTGTAGTTGTCGATGTCCACCACTTCAAACTTAAAGCCTGCATAGTCCACGCTATCCGTGCGCTTGGGGATCTTGCGCAGCATATACATGATAAAGCCGGCGATGGTTTCGTAGTTTTCCTCATCGGGCAGGACATCGAGGCCGAGGATACGTTTGACATCCTCGATCGGTGTCACCCCATCGACCAGCCATGAGTGATCGTCACGCTGCACGACTTGCTCTTCCTGAATCTGGCTCACCAGATCACCCATCACGGTACTCATGATGTCGTTGAGGGTAATGACACCGACTACCAAGGCATATTCGTTGATCACAACCGCAAAGTCCTCACGCGTGGCCTTAAAGCGCTCCAAGAGCTCAGACAGCGTGAGTGAGTCGGGGATCATGAGCGCACTGCGCATGGTGGCTTCATTGATGGGGGTCAGCGGCTGGTTCTGGATGATGCGCAGCAGGATGTCTTTGGTATCGACATAGCCGACCACATGATCGATGGTTTCGTCACAGACGAGGAATTTGGTGTGCGGATGGGCGGCGATCTTGTGCTTCATCGTGTCGGCGGTTTCTTTGAGCGTGAAATACACCACACTCTCGCGCGAGGTCATGGACGAGGGTACGGTGCGGGATTCGAGCTCAAAGACATTTTCGATCAGGTGCAGTTCCTGCTTGTGAATCGCGCCCGCCTCGGCACCGGCATCGACGAAGGCCGCGATGTCGTCGTAGGTGATCTCGTCGTTGCGCACGGTCGAGAAATTAAAGAGCCGAAACAGGCTGTCAGCCAGACCATTGATGCACCAGATCAGCGGTTTGCACAGGCGGATAAAGAGCATGAGCGGGTTGGCCACGCGCATGGCGACCGTCTCTGGTGCGATCATGGCGATACGCTTGGGCATCAGGTCGGCAAAGACGATGAACAGCGTAGTGACGAAGACGAAAGAGAGTAAAAAGCTGACGGTATGCAAGGCCTTGCCCTGATAGACCAGACCCAGCGTACCTTCGATATAGGGAGTAAAGGCGGCTTCGCCCAGTATACCGCCCAGAATAGCGATGGCATTGAGTCCGATCTGCACGGCGGCAAAGAAGTCGGCCGCCTGATCCTGCAGGGCGAGGACCTTGTTGGCATTGAGGTGGCTTTCGGCCAGAACGCGCAGCTTGATCTTGCGTGCTGCCGCGATCGAGATCTCGGACATGGCGAGAAAGGCACTGGTGGCGATCAGCAGCGCGATAATGAACACATGATTCAGCAGACTCACGGACGTTTTCCTTGATTGAGGCGTCTCGGGATCGGACGTGCGGGTCTTTGGATGCGGGTCATCGTGATCTGAATCAGCGGGTTTGGGGTATGACCGCATCACCGCCACCACTCTACCTGAGCTTCGTCTGAAAGTAAAAGACCCTTGGCAGGGCTGACGCGGATTGGCGGTGGTGTCCGCCGTGAGAATCATCTACCACACGGACGCCAAAACCCCTTACACTAGGGGCTATACATCTTATTTTTTGACGATTCTTTTTTTTCACTGTTTTTGAATGTAACGGACCCGCGATGCTAGACCCTAAATTACTGCGCAATCAACTGGATGTCATCAATGCCGCGCTGGCGAAGCGTAAAGGCCTGCAACTGGACACGGCCCTGTGGGAAGGCCTTGAGACCCGCCGCAAATCCCTGCAAAGCCGCACCGAAGCCCTGCAAGCCGAGCGTAACAACGGTGCCAAAGAGGTCGGCCAGATCAAAAAGGCTGGCGGTGATGCAAGTAGCCTGATGGCGCGCATGCAGGCCGTGGGTGAGGAAGTCAAAGTCATCGAGGCCGAGTTTGATGCGCTGCAGGCCGAGATCGAGACGCATGCGCTGGCGATTCCGAATATGCCGGACGAGAGTGTACCTGCGGGCAATGATGAGCATGACAACGTCGAAGTACGCACATGGGGCAGTCCACGCAGCTTTGACTTTGAGGTCAAAGATCATACCGATCTGGGTGAAGGCATGGGCGGACTCGACTTCGCCAAAGCCACCGAGATCACCGGCTCGCGCTTCAGCGTACTGAAAGGTTCGCTCGCTCGCCTGCAACGTGCCCTGACACAGTTCATGATCGATACCCACACGACCAAGCACGGCTATACCGAAGTCTATGTTCCCTTCATGGTTAATGCTGACAGCCTGCGTGGCACGGGTCAGTTACCCAAATTTGAAGAAGACCTCTTTAAACTCTCCGGCGATAAACCTTATTACCTGATCCCGACCGCCGAAGTGCCGGTGACCAACCTCGTGCGTGACGAGATCATTGATGAGAAAGCCCTGCCGCTCAAATTCGTTGCCCATACGCCATGCTTCCGCAGTGAGGCAGGCTCCTATGGCCGTGATACGCGTGGTTTGATCCGTCAGCATCAGTTTGAGAAGGTCGAGCTGGTCCAGATCGTCAAGCCTGAAGAGGCTTCACAGACACTCGAAATCCTGACTGGCCATGCCGAGGCGATCCTGCAGGCACTCGAACTGCCGTATCGTGTGGTACTGCTGTGTGGTGGCGACATGGGCTTCTCAGCCTCCAAGACCTACGACATCGAAGTCTGGCTACCGAGCCAAAACACCTACCGCGAGATCTCGAGCTGCTCGATGTTTGGTGACTTCCAAGCACGCCGGATGAAAGCGCGCTTCAAGCAGGACAAGCGGACCGAGTTCGTGCATACCTTAAATGGTTCCGGTCTTGCAGTCGGTCGCACTCTTCTTGCCTTGATGGAAAACCACCAGCAGGCCGATGGATCGATCCGTATTCCCGAAGCCCTGCGTCCTTATTTGGGTGGTGCTGAGCTGATCCGTTAATAGAAGGTGCGCTGAGTTTTTTGTGGCGAATGCAGCATCGTGTTGCATTCGCCATAACCATAACAAGAACGTATGTTTGATAAATTCATTTGATTGACGAGTAAACCCATGGATGTGCTTCCGATTGCCCTCCGGCTTCAAAAACAGCGCTGCCTGATTGTCGGCGGTGGTCAGATCGCCCAGCGCAAGGCGGATTTGCTGATCCGTGCCGGTGCCGTGCTGGATGTGCTGGCGCTGGAGGTGATTCCAGAGTTGTCTACACAGGTGGCGCAGTCTGGCGGACAGGTCGTGCAGGCGGGGTATGCGTCAGGCCGCGATCTGACGCGCTATCGCCTTGTGATCGCCGCAACGGATGACACGGCCATTAACCAGCAGGTCTTTACCGATGCCGAGAGTCAAGGTGTACTGGTCAATGCCGTGGATGATCCGGCGCACTGCCGTTTTATCGTCCCTGCTATTGTGGATCGTTCGCCGCTCCTGATTTCCATCGCCAGCAATGGTGCATCGCCGGTGCTGTCGCGTCAGCTGCGTAGCAAGATCGAGTCACTTGTGCCTATGCGCTACGGCGATCTGGCGGCCTTTTCTGGTGCATGGCGTCCTCAGGTCAAAGCCGCGATCAAGAATCCCGATGAGCGTCGTGTGTTCTGGGAGCAGCTCTACGCCGGACCCATCGCCGAAGACGTGCTGAACGGGATGCGCGAGCGCGCAGATAGCGCGATGCCGAATGCGTTGGCCGAGTGGCAGTCCAAGCCCTATGAAGGTGAGGTTTATTTGGTTGGTGCCGGTCCCGGTGATCCTGATCTGCTGACCTTTAAAGCCTTGCGGCTCATGCAGCAAGCGGATGTGGTGGTCTATGATCGCCTGGTATCGCCGCCGATCCTCGATATGGTGCGCCGCGATGCCGAGAAGATCTATGTGGGTAAAGAGCGCGCCAATCACGCGGTGCCGCAGGAAGGCATCAACGATCTGCTGGTGCGGCTGGCCAAGTCCGGCAAACGCGTCTGTCGTCTGAAGGGCGGTGATCCGTTTATCTTTGGTCGCGGTGGGGAGGAGATCGAGGAGCTGGTGGCGGCGGGGGTGAGCTTTCAGGTGGTGCCGGGCATCACGGCGGCCTCAGGCTGTAGCGCCTATGCGGGTATCCCGCTGACCCATCGTGACTACGCCCAGAGCGTCCGCTTCCTGACTGGACATCAGAAAGAAGGCGCGCCGTCCCTGCCGTGGGATGAGCTGGTCTATGAGCGGCAGACGCTGGTGCTGTATATGGGTCTCGTCGGCCTGCGCGAGATCTGCCGTCAGCTCATCGCCCATGGTCTGCGTGGTGATATGCCCGTCGCATTGGTCAGCAAAGGCACCACGCCGGATCAGCAGGTCGTGGTCGGCACGGTCGCGACCATTGCGGATCAGATCGAAGGGCAGGCGATCCATGCGCCGACCTTGACCATCATTGGTGAGGTCGTGAAGCTGCGCGATAAGCTGCGCTGGCTGGACTGATTGACCGCCGGATATTGAACTTTGCGATATGACCGCCTGATGACATCAGGCGGTTTTTTATGCATAAAATCAGCTTTAAATGTTAATCAGTTGGGTGGTGAAGGTCATACGGGCCATGTTAGAGTCTGTAAGTATTGTGTGTTTTGTGTGAGTCAAAGAAAGAAAAAAGGAAATATAAATCATGTTTAATCGATTGCCACACCTGCTGACTCCATTGGCCTTGTCCGTTGCCATGCTGTTCACTGCACCGGCTTATGCCGATTTGCCTGCTGCTGATGCCACCGCCTCTGCGCCAGCCGCCGAGAGCGGTAAAAAAATGACCGCTACGGAGTTTTTGGCGACTTTGCATTATCAGGGCGGCAAGATCACTTTGCCCAACGGCATCGCAACCCTGAATCTGCCGGATAATTTTAAATATCTGTCGCCGGACGATACCGAGCGTGTGCTCGTCGATGCCTGGGGTAATCCGCCGAATAAAGAAAAAACCCTCGGCATGATCGTTCCGACCAAATACGATGTGATCAGCCCCGAAGGCTGGGGGGTGATCATCACTTATGTCGAAGACGGTCATGTCAAAGACAGTGACGCGGATGAGATCAAGTACGACGAACTGCTTAAAGACATGCAGAAAGCCACCGAAGAACATAATGCCGATCGCATCAAAGCAGGCTATCCGGCGCTGACGTTGGTTGGCTGGGCCGAAAGCCCGAGTTACAACAAAGACACGCATAAATTCTACTGGGCGCAGGAATTGGCGACCACCACCACGCCTGAGCATTCGCTGAACTACAATATCCGAGTCTTGGGTCGTAAAGGCGTCTTGGTACTGAATGCGATCTCAAATATGAAACAGTTGGCCGATATCAAGGCCGAGATGCCGCAAGTGGTCGCCGCGACCGAGTTTACTCCAGGCAATACCTATAATGACTTTGACAGCAAGACCGACCATGTGGCGGAATATGGTCTGGCGGCGCTGGTGGCGGGCGGCGTTGCGGCCAAGCTTGGCCTGTTTGGCAAACTTCTGGTACTGCTGGTCGCACTCAAGAAAGTCATTGTCGTTGCAGCGATTGCTGTTGTGGCTTGGCTACGCAAGCTGTTTGGTCGCAAGAAAACGGCTGCTGCATCTGCAACAGCCATAGCGGCACCAGCATCGGAGTCAGTGGTGCCGGATACGACATCTACAGTGCAGGGTGACCCACATACCCCGCCATCCGATCAGAATCCATCGGGTGTATGATGGGTTAGTGATGGGATGTGAAGGAATAGGGCACGATGGGTAAACTCTTGGTCTGGCTGTTTGCCGCAGGCAAGTTGGGGAAGCTCCTGACGACCGGCGGCACCATGATCATTTCCATGCTGGCTTATTCGCTGCTGTTTGGCTGGCGCTATGCAGTGGGTTTTGTGCTGCTCATCTTCTGTCATGAGATGGGGCACTACATCGCAGCGCGCCAAAAGGGACTGGATGTCGGTGTGCCGACCTTCATTCCCTTCGTCGGCGCGTGGATCCAGATGAAGGAAATGCCGCACAGTGTCGAGACCGAGGCTTATGTCGGCTTTGCCGGGCCCATCGTCGGGTCGCTGGCGGCGCTGGTCTGCTATTATTTTGCCCGCGAGTCGGGGAGCCAGTTGCTGATGGCGCTGGCTTACTCGGGTTTTATGATCAATCTGTTTAACCTCATCCCCATCTCACCGCTGGATGGTGGCCGCATCACGGCCATCATCTCACCCAAGGTCTGGTTTGCCGGAGTACCACTCCTGATCGGACTGTTTCTGTATAACCATAGTCCGATGCTGATTCTGGTGGCGATCCTCGCTTATCCGCAGTTGAAAGCCGCGTGGGATCTGCACAAAGGCCGCTCGACGCTGCCGTCCGAATACTATGATGTACCGCTGAATACGCGCGTCAACTATGGCGTGCTCTACTTAGGGCTGGTGGTGTTTCTGGCCTTGATGACTTACGAGCTGCATCAGCAGATCTGAGACTAGACCGGTAAAATCCGTTCGCCTGACGATTCATCGCCCATTGAATTCATTTCATGCTAAAATGAACATTTTTCATCCATCCACGCACTGATCCTTCGGGACGTCGGTGACGGGGTGGGTTTCGCGTTTGTTTAGCGCATTTGTGTTGCTGTTTAGCTTAGCCGGAAATCTTCATGTCTACACCTTTGATCATCTCAGGTCATCAGCCCAAGCCGCTTTTTGATTACGAGAAGCACTGGGCTTCATGTTTTGAGCCTGCCCCGTTCCTGCCCATGAGCCGGGCGGAGATGGACCTGCTCGGCTGGGATGCCTGCGATGTCATCATCATCAGTGGCGATGCCTATGTCGATCATCCATCCTTTGGTATGGCGATCATCGGGCGCTTGCTTGAGGCACAAGGTTTCCGGGTGGGGATCATTGCTCAGCCCGACTGGCAGTCCGCCGAGCCGTTTAAGGCACTGGGCAAGCCGGTCTACTGCTTTGGTGTCACTGCGGGCAACATGGATTCCATGATTAACCGCTACACAGCGGATCGCAAGACCCGCTCGGACGATGCCTACTCACCGGGCAATGTCCCGGATAAACGCCCCGACCGCGCCTCCCTCGTCTATTCACAGCGCTGCCGTGAAGCCTATCCGGATGTGCCGATTATTTTGGGTGGGATCGAAGCCAGCCTGCGCCGTATCGCCCACTATGACTACTGGCAGGACAAGGTGCGCCGCTCGATCCTGATGGATGCCAAGGCCGATGTCCTGCTGTACGGCAATGCCGAGCGGGCTATCGTCGATGTGGTGCATCGCTTGGCACGTGGCGACAGCATTGACCAGATCACTGATCTGCGCGGCACCAGCTTTATCCTGAATGAGTCACGCAAGCGTGCGAAGGCCGAGTATTTTGAAGTCGCCAGCAACGATGTCGATACCCCGGGGCGCGTCGATGCCATCATCAATCCCTATGTGATGACCGAGGATCTGGAGGGCTGTGAAGTCGAGAAGGACAATCCCAAAAGTGCGTCCTATGCAGGCTTCATCAAGGAAGCCGTGCCCAGCACCACGGTTGATACTGCCATGGCGGTGGCATCCACAAGTGGCGACACACAAGTGGTGCAACTGCGTCCGAGTCCTGTGATGAGCAAGGCGATCAAGCACCGCCTGCCACCGCGCGAGCGCTCGGTGATCCGCCTGCCTGACTATGAACAGGTTAAAGACGATCCGGTCTTGTATGCCCATGCCAACCGTATCCTGCACTTAGAGACCAATCCGGGAAATGCCCGTGCCCTTGTGCAGCGCCATGGCGACCGCGATGTGTGGCTGAATGCCCCGCCAATCCCGCTGTCCACCGAAGAGATGGACTATGTGTTTGACCTGCCGTATGCCCGCGTGCCGCATCCGTCTTATGGCGATGCGCGTATCCCGGCCTATGACATGATCAAATTCTCGGTCAATATCATGCGCGGCTGCTTTGGCGGCTGTACCTTCTGCTCCATCACCGAGCACGAAGGTCGCATCATCCAGAACCGCTCCGAAGAATCCATCCTGCGCGAAGTCGAGAGCATCCGCGATACCACGCCGGGCTTTACCGGCATCATTTCAGACTTAGGTGGCCCGACGGCCAACATGTATCGCCTCGCGTGCAAAGACCCCGAGATCGAGAAAAACTGCCGTAAGCCCTCCTGTGTCTATCCGGGGGTCTGCGACAACCTGCATACCGACCATGCGCCCTTGACCCAGCTCTATCGCAAGGCCCGCGCCATCAAAGGCATCAAAAAAATCCTCATCGGCTCTGGCCTGCGTTATGACCTCGCCGTGCTCAATCCTGAATACGTTAAGGAACTGGTGACCCATCACGTCGGCGGGTACCTGAAGATCGCGCCTGAGCACACCGAGACCGGTCCACTGTCCAAGATGATGAAGCCCGGCATCGGTACTTATGATCGCTTCAAGCAGCTCTTTGACCGCTTCAGCAAAGAGGCGGGTAAAGAGCAGTACCTGATTCCGTACTTCATTGCGGCGCATCCGGGCACGACCGATCAGGACATGATGCACCTCGCCATCTGGCTGAAGAAAAACGGCTTCCGCGCCGATCAGGTGCAGACTTTCTATCCGTCGCCGATGGCGACCGCGACCGCCATGTACCATAGCCTCAAGAATCCGCTGCATAAAGTCACGCGCGGTAGCGAGACGGTGGATATCGTGAAGGGCGAGAAGCGCCGTCGTCTGCATAAGGCCTTCCTGCGATATCACGATCCAAACAACTGGCCGCTCTTGCGTGAGGCACTCAAGAGCATGGGTCGTGCCGATCTGATCGGCAACGGCAAGCACCATCTGATCCCGGCTTTCCAGCCCAAAACGGAGCAGGGTGAGTATCAGGCCGCACGCAAAAAGAACTCTTCGACCGCAGGGGACTCGCGTAAACGTGTTGGCGTTGCCAGTGGTCAGGGTGCTGAACAGCCGAAGCGTGGTCAGATCCTGACTCAGCATACCGGCCTGCCGCCGCGTGACACGGGAGCGCGAACCCGGTCACCAAAAACACCCAAAAAGTAAAAAGATAAACAATCCATTAGCTTGTAAAATCGCCGGACAATATTAAAATCGTTCCGGCGATTTTGTTTTGGCATGAGGTTTGCTGATAGGATCGCGTGCATGTCATTCTGAGTCCCCCCGATCGGGCGGTAACGCAAAGGTGTTTGCAAGATGTGATCAGGATGGCAGCAGGTCAACAGCGACATTGCCCGTGCGTATGGATGTGTATGGGGGAAAGTGCTGTTGATCTGCGATCTGCCACAGGATGTGGTGTATATGGATGTATCCAAAGGAATGACCGATCATCAGAATGACATGCACCCATTTTATACTCTTGTGTTAGCATTGAAACCTTGCTGTAAAGATTGAATATTCCGCTGCACGTGTCGGAAACCATGAGGGGTTATAACCATGACAACTATCATGATTCCTCCAGAAAAACTGGATCGAAGTACACGCATTGCTGGATTGCATTGTGAATGGCGTGGTCAGACGACCGAGCAGGAAGGCCAGCCGGTCTGGGTGGTGGAAAATGAACACTGCCGGGCCGTAATTGCGTATCAGGGTGCGCAGGTGCTGGAATACCAGCGCCATGAACACCCACCGCTGCTCTGGATGTCAGATGCCGCCAACTATATGCCAAGGCGTGCGATACGCGGCGGTATTCCTTTATGTTTTCCATGGTTTGGCAAGCATCCCACCAATCCAGACATCATTTCGCATGGCTTCGCCCGCAATCTGCCATGGAGTCTGCATCATGTGATCGCGGATGAGACGGGGCATGTGTTGTACTTTACCCTGCAGGAATGCGACGAGAGCTTCGCCATCTGGCCGTATCGTTTTCAGGCCATGCTTGAGGTGCATCTGGGAGAGTGTTTGCGTCTCACATTCAGTGCGGCGAACAGCGACGAAGTGCCGTTTGACTTTACATTCGCTTTCCACAGCTACTTTGCGGTACCGGATATTGATCAGGTGGCGGTGACAGGTCTTGAGCAGGTATCGTTTTACAACCAGCTCGATCCTGCTGCGGGTCACGATCAGCGTGAAGCCGATCCGATCCGCTTTACGGCGGAGACTGACCGTATCTATCAGGGCGGACAGGGGCGTTATCAGATTACGACGGGTGCAGATGCAGGCGATATCTGGGTGCTGGCACCTGAGTGTCCGAGTGCTGTGGTGTGGAATCCCTGGGCCGAGAAGACAGCACGTTTAGGAGATATGCCGCCCGATGCCTGGCGTCATATGGTCTGCGTCGAGTGTGGTCGGGTCGGTAGTGAGGTGGTGACCTTGCAGCCGGGGCAACTGGTGAGCTATGAGTTGGTGCTGGCGAATTAAGCTGCGCTACGGGATGGTCTAACAAAGGAAAGGCATGCGCCTTTCCTTTTTTGTTTCAGGCATTCGCTGCACGTCGGTTGCCAATTTGGAGAATATGAATAATTATTGAATTTGTTGATTAAATTATGGTGTTTTGATTGCTATTGTCATGTTTATCTGAATATTATCTGAGGGCATTTTCGCGACATTTTGAAAAATGCTGACGGTCGTGTTACAGGCAAGATCCGTAATCGGAGCAGGGGATGAACATGAATAAATGGCTGGGTCTTGGTGTGATACTCCTGCTGTGCTTTGCGGTGTATCGTTATGTGAGTCCGCCATCTGCCGCATCTACCGACTGGACACGCGAGCAGGTGCAAGCCTTGGCAGCCTCCGTCAAGGCCGATGAGGTCGAGATGTATACGACGAGCGAGTGCCCCTATTGTGCAGAGGCCAAAACGTGGTTAAAACAAAACGGTTTTGCGTTTACCGAATGCAATATGAGCATCACCCCACGATGTATTGATGAGTTTAAGGACTATGGTGCCAATGGCACGCCGTTTCTGATCATTCGTCGTAATGGTAAGACTCATGAGATGAAGGATGGTTTTGATTCACAGGAGTTTTTGACCGCATTATGATCGTTTAAATCATGAAACATGAATGCAATGAGATGTTAAGCCAGATAGGATCTCGCTATTTTGTGATTACAGTTGAGTATGGTGAGCATGGCGGGATGCTGAAGCAGGAGTCCTTCGCGACCGCTCAGGATGTGAGGGCTGGTGAGGCTGATGCCGAGCATGATCTGACGGTCAACTAAGAGTTGCGCATCGCGTATTGTCCATTTTGTGGGGTCAAACTGTCTGTGCTGTGGCATTAAGTCCGTGTGGATTGAATAAAATTGCAGCCCTTTGTTTTTGTGGTCATTGGCACTACACTCCTTCAGGACACATGACAAGGATTTAATACATGACGTCAGATGTAGCGCTGCTTGATAGTACAGGGAATGTTGCAGTTGTTCAGGTGGCACAGCGACGGTTTCCGGGTGTGCTGATACAAGGTGATACTTTGTTTACAATCCTGCAAGATGTGCAATATGCCCAGCAAATGGCGACATCAGGAGATCAAGACGAGCTGATGATCACCTTGCAGATGCTCGAAGAAAAATGGTCTACAGCATTGAATGTCTTTGAAAAGGTATGTCTTGAGCGGAATTTAGGACTGCCATACAAGAAGTAAGATGGACTCGCTAAACGTAATCAAGCCATTACACTACAGCACGCCCTGACAAAAAGGCCCACGCATGTCACTTCGACCCATACGCAAATTCCGTTTCCGCGCCCATACCCGTCAGATCAGATTCGGTGATCGAACCATTCAGATTCATGGCCTGCCACGTGTGATTTGGCATGACCTGTATTATCAGGCGCTGACCATGAGCTGGTTAAGGTTCTATATCGCGGTGGCCTGCCTGTTTTCGTCGATCAATTTTATCTTTGCCCTGCTGTATCGCATCCAGCCGCAAGGTATCGCCAATCTCAATCCACCCAATCTCTGGGGTTGTTTTTTCTTCAGTGTTGAGACGCTGGCGACGGTGGGCTATGGGGATATGCATCCGGCGAGCCTCTATATCCATCTCGTCACGGCGAGTGAAATCTTCCTCGGCACCATGATGATTGCACTCATCACGGGGATGACCTTTGCGCGTTTTTCACTGCCGCGCTCGCGTATCGCGCTGGCGGAGAACCCCTTGATCCGGCCTTTTAATGGTACGACGACGCTGATGTTTCGCGCTGCTAACTCACGGCAGGACATCATCATCGATGCGACGGCTTCGCTGGGTTTCCTGATCAATGAGGTCTCCCCTGAAGGTACCCGTATCCGCCGGATCTATGATCTGAAGCTGGTGCGTGAGCGGCACCCGATGTTTGCGCTGAGCTGGACGATCATGCATGTGATCGATGAAGCCAGTCCGCTGTATCTGAAGGATGCGGATTATCTGGCAGAGCACAATGCAAGCTTTATTCTGTCAGTGAGTGGCACCAGTGAGCTGACGTATCAGCAGGTCAGTCATCGCCATGTCTTTGACCATGAGGCGATCCGCTGGGGCTATGCCTATAAGGACTTTATGTATACCGATGCCGATGAGCTGGATCATGTGGACTTTACGCGACTTAGCGAGATTACGGAGCTGCCGCTCAAGGATCAAGTGAAGGGGGAGTGAGGAGGTATTTAAACGTAGGCTGGGATCTGTCCTAGTCGCATTAACGACTATTGATGAAGTTGGAAACTTCGCTGGGCGAACCTCAGCTTACTTGCTGAGATCAGCGATCAGTTGAAAAATGCTAATGATGCCTAAGACAACAAAGATCAATACCGCAATCTGAGGCGTCAAGCCTATTTTTTCAGAAAAAGACTTTGTTGAATTCCTCCGGATTCTGGGCTGAGCTTTCATAGTGTCTGGGAGAAGGATCATTGAAAGCACAAAAGACACCGCAAAAATACATAGTGAGACCTTGTGCCGTATATCGTCCTGAGGGGCAAACAAGAGCATCCAAATCCCGGCAATAGCCATGGTGCAAAAGAACGCAGACAGATAAGCGGCTGCAACTCTGACCATGAATTTATATAACGCAGAAAAATGCACTATTCACTACTCCAAGGATGCTTTGCCTGAATGAGTACTGGATTCACACCGCAACTAATACAACTCAGGCACCATAGAATTTTATAGCAACTTTTAGCATCTTCAGCCCTATATGTCCGTCACATGAATCTATATTCAAAAACCCACCCCAGCCGTGGCATACTCAGCGCCAATTGATAACAACACCTTGGGGATCTGACATGCACGCCTTTGCCATCACCATCTACGCCATGGTCGCAGCCAGCGTACTGCCGCTCTTCACCTCAGTGCTGGCCAAGACATTAGGCCGCTTCAAGCTCTCGGATAACGCCAACCCGCGTGCCTTTTTGGCCAACCTCACCGGCATCGCCGCCCGCGCCCAAGCAGCACAGGCCAATGCCTACGAAACCCTGCCAGTCTTCCTCGCTTCGGTGCTCATGGCCCAGTATTTGGTACTGCCGCAGCCGCTCATCAATGATCTGGCATGGGCCTATGTGGTCATGCGCGTGTTCTATACTCTGGCCTATATTGCCAATCTCTCGACCCTGCGCTCGCTGATCTGGACCTTAAGCTATGCCTGCCCGATGCTGCTGTTTTTTCTGCCGGTCGTGATGCATTAAGCTGCAAATCACACCGCTTGCATTGGGTGTGTAAAAATTAACGCAGGAAAGACATGCAAAAGGCGCCTATCTCGCTATAATGACGCGTGCTGAAAAAATGCGTAAGATTCTTTTCTCTGGCCTTTAACTTGAGTGTATGTGATGAGCTATAACAACATTCCCGCTGGCAAAGACGTGCCAAATGACATCTACGTCGTCATCGAAATCCCTGCCAACAACGATCCGATCAAGTACGAAATCGACAAAGATTCCGATGCCCTGTTCGTAGACCGTTTCATGGGTACCCCGATGTTCTACCCAGCCAACTACGGCTACATCCCAAACACCCTGTCTGACGACGGTGACCCACTGGACGTATTGGTTGTGACTCCATACCCAGTCGTAGCTGGTTCCGTGATTCGCGCGCGCGTTGTTGGCAAGCTGGACATGGAAGATGATGGCGGTATCGATGCCAAGCTGATCGCCGTACCACACGACAAGCTGACCCCGCTCTACAAGCACGTCCAAGAATATACCGACTTGCCAGAGCTGCTGATCAAGCAAATCGAACACTTCTTCACCCGCTACAAAGATCTGGAACCCGGTAAATGGGTCAAGATCCAAGGCTGGCAGAATGCCGAAGCTGCCCGTCAGGAAATCTTGAAATCCGTTGCAGCGGCCAAGAAATAAGGATTAATCCTTAGGACTACACAAAAATGCCCCGCTCGACGGGGCATTTTTTATGAGGACATCACCCATCGTCTCAGGAGCAGCACATGACGACATCTACCTCCCATATCATCCGTAAACACGTCGGCTCACGTATGAGCGAAGTGGTCATCCATGGCAACACCGTGTATCTGGCAGGGCAGGTCGGTGAGCACGGTGGCACGATCGAAGAGCAAACACTTGAGGCGCTGGATCATATCGACCGACTGCTGAATGAAGTCGGCTCCTCTCGCGCGCACCTGTTGCAAGTGATCATCTGGCTGGCAGACATCAATGATTTTAATGGCATGAACAGCGTTTATGATGCATGGATTCCTCATGGTCACACGCCGGCTCGTGCCACCGCTGAGGCCAAACTCGCTGATCCCAAGTGGCGTGTCGAGATCATTGTGACAGCGGCACTGGTACACGCCTGAATATTGCCCATCGCCCTGCGAGAGTAAGACAATCTGTTTTAATCTCGCAGGTTTAGTGCCTGATTTTATGTAGGATTTTGTCTTAAAGTGTGATGCATTAAACATTTGTATACGTTTGCAGGTGATCTTGACGTATACTAAATTGCTGTCGTCTAGATATGCGATACCTACAACCATCTCTTTAAAACAACAAACACCACAGGTAGCCAACATGAATACTATCAAAGCACTGAATGACCAGGAAATCGCGCAGATTTCTGGTGCCATCAATAATCCCATCGCAGTCCTTGAAGGTCTGGGCGCGCCAGTCGCGGCGCTGATCGGTAATTTGCTCAGCCCGAATGCGCTGTCGCTGGTAGTCAGCAATCTCGCGTTTAATCTTAATCAAGGCATTCAGAGCGGCGAAGCCATGCTGGGCCAATTGCTGTCGGGTCTGGCAGGTATTCCTCTGCCGTCGGGCTCCGCGACTGGCACAGTCTCGGCAGGTCCTTTGTCGGGCGGGATTACGATCTGATGGTTGATGGCAGGGCCGTGCAGATCGTGGTGCGGCCCTCGCTTACCTTGACTGAGCGAGTATAAATCGGCTTGCGCGCTTTATGGTGAGCCCATGCTGTGCGATGTATTGATCATGATTGATCTGGGTGTACGCTGCATCGCAATCCTTTCCTCATTTTCATGATGCTCAGATACAATTCTGCTGTCATGACTGCAAATATCTTCATCAATCATGCGTTAAGGTCGGCTGGCTATCAACGTTGCCGCATGCGGCTGCTTTCATGGATCTAGGCCAGTACTCCTCCGCATGACTCCTCTTTCTGTATCTCCTATTCCGTCATATCGCAAGCGACTGCTGCAGCTCAGTATGAGCAGCCTTCTCTTGCTCGCACACGCCTGTCTGGCTGATGGCTCAACAGATGCGGCTATAGCCAGTAGTACCGACAGCAGCCAGACCACGTCTAACATCAGTACAGATAGCGGGCTCTGGAACCTCCACGCGCAGACAACCTGGATTGGTCAGGTCAAACCGGGTTTCAGTGCACCTTATACGGGTGATAACAGTCTTAAGCCCACTGCGGAGGACAGTTATTCTTTAAGCGGTACGATTTATGCGGGTGCACGCCTCTGGGATGGCGGGGCGCTCTTTGTTAATCCTGAGGTCATGCAAGCGAGACCTCTATCTGGTCTGCATGGTCTGGCAGGTCTGACCGACAGCGAGCAGCAGAAAGGCTCCAGCAGTACGCCCAAGCTCTATCTGGCTCGGGTCTATCTGCAGCAGACTGTGGACTTGGGCGGTGGCTCTGAGCAGCTTGATGATGGTCCCAATCAGCTTGCGACGATGGTGGATAAGCATCGGCTGGTGATGACGCTGGGTTACTTGAGCGTCATCGATCTGTTTGACGGCAACAGCTTGGCCCATGATGCTCGTACTCAGTTCATGAATTGGTCCTTTCTCGCACACGGTTCCTTTGACTATGCCGGAGATACGCGTGGCTATACCAAAGGACTGATCACTGAACTGGACTGGGATGATTGGTCTGCCCGAGTCGGGCACTTTGAGGTGCCGCGCGATGCCGATGGACAGGCATTGGATAATCAGGTCTTCAACCACTATGGTGAGGCACTGGAGCTAGAGCATCAGCATACTCTCTGGGAGCAGGAGGGTACGCTGCGGCTCTTGGCGTGGCGCAATCGTGAAGTGATGGGTCGCTTTGATGATGCCATTGCTTATGCACAGCAATATGGCGGGACACCGGATACGGCGAATGTACGTCGTCTGCAAACCAAAGTCGGCTATGGCATCAATCTAGAGCAGAGCCTGACACCGGATATCGGTGTGTTTGCCCGGCTGAACTGGGCGGATGGCAACACCGAGACCTATGGCTTTGATGAGATTGAGCGTCAGCTGTCGCTCGGTACGCTGGTGCAGGGGCAGCGCTGGGGGCGCAAAGACGACCACCTGGGCATCGCATGGGCGCAGAATGAACTGGACAAAGCCCATCAGGACTATCTGGCCTTAGGCGGTCTGGGGCCTTTCATCGGTGACGGCGCGATCAGCTATAAGCCTGAGCAGGTGGTGGAGGTTTTCTATGATGGACATGTGATGCCACATCTCAACCTCGGTGCTGGCTGGCAGCATATCTGGAACCCTGCCTACAATGCCGATCGCGGTACGCTGAATGTCTTTAGCCTGCGTGCGCATGTCGAGTTCTAAGCGGATGGTTCCCCTGCCTTGCATAATTTTGCTTGCACCATTTGACTCGGATGTCGATCTGTGTCTGATTTTGGGTCATCTCTGGATTGTTCTTTCGTATTAAGATCGGCATTAATCGTGTCGCTATGCCTGTGAAATCATTTGCTTGCGAAAGCATTGTTTCTAATCGAGCTGAACAGAATGCGACAAGGCATAGATGCCACATCAGTTTTACGCAGCATGAATTTGCGCACCATCGGAGAGTTCACCATGTCCAATCTCGTTGATCGACTGGTCCAGCGTGCTTTGAGCAGCACGGCGGATGTCCTTCTGAACCAAATGCTTCCGGTGATCGATGAAGCCGTGGTTGAATCCACCCAGCCTTTTACCCAGCCTGAGATGCTCAAGCCCCATCAGTATTCGCGTCGCTATGGCTGGACGCATTTCGGGATTTTCTTTCCGCTGTTACCCGCACCGCATCAGTATCTCAACATCATGACGCTACTGGGCTTGCCCGGTGCACTGGCTTTTGACAACGATGCATTGATTCAAGGTGGCAAACCGCGAGATACCGCCACGGTCTTCTCGACCACCGCAGGACTGGGCGCTGATTATCTGCTTAAAGGCTACAGCATGAGTCGGGAGTGTGACTTTGCCGAAGATGGCTCGCGCCTGTGCTTTGGCGATGATCTCATCATCACGGGTCACTATCCGCATTACCATGCGCTGATTAAGACTGGCGGCCTCACGCTTGATGTGGCGATCACTTGCACCGATCAGGTGAGCTGGTTTGTTAATAATCCCGTCTATACCCACCTCAGTCTGCTGTCGCATTTTGAGGGGACCTTGACCTATGAGGGCAAGACCGAGCCGGTCTCGGGGATGTGTACCTTTGAGCATGCTGCCTCCAGCGGTCTGCATACCCTGTGGAATAAGCCTATACCGCCCGCATTCAAGCTGCCGCTCGACTTCTTTACCTATCAGATCATCAATCTCGACGAGATGACGCAGTTGCTTTTGACCGATGTCAGTTCGTGTGGGCATCGTGCGTTTCGCGGCGTGCATATCCGCACGACGGACGGTGCACCTGCACGGGTTTATGCCGAGGATGTGAGCTTTGAGGTCAGTGCGGCCCAAGAAGTCACGACACCAACGGGAGCCAGCATGCGTCTGCCCCAGACCCTGCATTGGCAGGTCCGCCATGAGGGGCAGACAATCCTTGATATCACAGGTCACGTCGATACGGCGATGCGCTATGGGCATGGTATCGGCTATGCGGGTGGTTATACTTTTACCGGCACTTATGAGGGACGTGCCGTGAGTGGACGTGGTTATCTGGAGTATGTGGATTGCCGTTAAACCCTGACGTATCTGTGGGCATTCGTCAGGCAAAGCCAACGGATGCGGACGCCATAGCCTACCTTTATCGACTTCTGACAGGGGATGTGCGGGTCGATGTGCGCCCAGCACGCATCGCTGCGCTGCTGGATCGTGACGACCATACGCTTTGGGTGGTGCAACAGGGTGATTGCATTGTGGGCACCGCACTGGTCATCCTGTGTATGGATTTGATGTACGGCAACCAGCCTTTTGCGGTGGTTGAGAATGTCATCATTGACCCGGCCTATCGGCAGCAGGGTCTGGGGTGGGCACTATTAGAGCATATAGAGGCGGCCTGCATTGCCGCCGACTGCTCCAAGATCATGTTGCAGAGCAGTGTGACGCGTGAGGATGCCCATCGGCTGTTTCGCAGGCTGGGCTATGCCTCTGATCGCAAGCTGGGCTTCGTCAAATACCGCTCAGAGATGAGCGGTAAGGCTTAAATCAGGCGTTTAAACTGCCACGCGTCCCATCGCGCCACCCATCACCACCGCGCTGTCTGCGGTCAGATCACTGTGCCAGGTCGTGACACCCGGCTCAAACAGCACAACCGCAGTCGAGCCGAGATAGAAACGTCCAAGTTCATCACCCTTGGCGAACTCACGGTCATGGTGCAGATGTTCAATGCGACCGGTCGGTGCTGCTTTACCGGTTGCGACCGTCTCAATGCCAGCCACGATCATCGCACCGACCAGCACGACAGCCATACGTCCCACCGTCGTATCAAACAGACACACCATGCGCTCATTACGCGCAAACAGCCCATCGACATGCTGTGCAGTGGTGCCATTGACCGAGAAGAGCTTGCCCGGAATATACAGCGTATCGGTCAGCGTACCGCCATAGGGCATATGCACACGATGATAGTCGCGCGGCGACAGATAGACAGTGGCAAACGATCCCCCTTGAAACGGCGCGGCAAGCTCAGTATCGCCAATCAGTTGATTGACAGAGAACGTCTGACCTTTAGCCTGAAATACCGCATCACCCGTAATCGCACCGAGTTGCGAGATCGCACCATCGGCAGGCGACACTACGGCATCAACTGCTGGATCGATCGGACGCACGCCGTCTTTGAGTGCACGGGTAAAGAAATCATTAAAACTCGCATAGGCGTCGAGGTTTTCCTCAGCTGCAAGGCTCATGTCGATCTGATAATGCTGGGCGAAGCGATGGATAAACGGTGTCTTGATCCAGTCCTGCGTGCTGGAGGCCAGTGTCCCCACCAGACGGCTTAAGGCATGCTGTGGCACCAGATGTTGAAACAGGATAAAAGGATGGGTTAAGGTCGACATGGCGCGGTTCTAATCCTCAAATGAGCAGGCGTTGGGACAGGCGCTGCGTTTGGTGTAAGGCTTTTAGTATAAACGCGAAGCGAGCGTCTTCGATATGATTTTCAGGGAATAAAGCACGATGACCACCCCGACTGAGATGTCTGCCACGTCGCCAATCGACACCCGCCCACGCTGCCACTGGTGCGGCGATGATCCGCAGTATCAGGAGTATCACGATGAGGAGTGGGGTCGCCCCGAGCGCGATCCGGTGCGCCTGTATGAGAAACTCTGTCTGGAAGGCCAGCAGGCCGGACTGTCATGGATCACGGTGCTGCGTAAGCGCGCCCGCTACCGCGCGCAGTTCCATGACTTTGATCCGGTCAAAGTCGCCGCACTGACTGATCGTGACCTTGAGGATCGACTGCAGGATGCAGGCCTGATCCGTCATGCGGGCAAGCTGTCTGCGATCAGGGATAATGCGCGCGCTTACCTCGCACTGACGGCGCAAGGCGTGGATTTCTCGGCATGGCTGTGGGGATTTGTCGGTGGCAAGACGCAGGTCAACCCATGGACAGAGAGTCATATCCCGACCGCGACCGATGCCAGCCGCGCGATGTCCAAGGCGCTCAAGAAAGCCGGATTTCGTTTCGTCGGTGAGACGACTTGCTATGCTTTTATGCAGAGCATGGGCATGGTCGATGATCATGCGCCGGATTGCTGGGTGAGACAGGCTAGTCAGGAAATATAAACCGGTTGGAAAAACTCAGCCGTTGTGCCAAGATCGCGGCTGATTGATTCATCGTATATAGTGCTGTCACCATGACCCCCGCCTGTAATTTCCTCGCCAAAGCCAAGATCGCCTATACACTGCATGAGTATGAGCATGACCCTGCTGCTGCCAGCTTTGGCCTTGAAGCCGCTGAGAAACTCGGCCTTGCGGTGCATACGGTGTACAAGACCCTGCTGATCACCGATGAGGCGCAGTTCTATGTCGCGGTGATTCCAGTGGACCACACGCTCAATCTGAAAAAAGCCGCACAGGGTTTCAAGACCAAAAAAGTCCGCATGGCCAAGCCCGATGAGGCCGAGCGCATCACTGGTTATCTGGTTGGCGGCATCAGTCCGATTGCGCAGAAGAAGCGCCTGCGCACCCTGATCGACGCATGCGGCGAGGCGCTGGATCAGATCTATGTCAGCGGCGGCAAGCGCGGCCTCGATATTGGCCTTGCCCCGCGTGATCTGATCACGGCGACGGGTGCGGCTTTCTGCGATCTGGTGAATACCGACTAGATCCGATCAATACCTCAAAATAATAAAAAGGAAAAAATAATGACTTCAAAACATTCCAACGCATCTTCAAAAACAACCGAAATCTACGTCAGTACCGACGTCGAAGCCGATGGCCCGATCCCGGGACCGCATTCGATGCTGAGTTTCGCCTCGGCGGCATTCACCAAGGATAAAGTGCTGATCAGTACCTTTTCGGCCAATCTCGATCTGCTGCCCGACGCGACGCCACATCCGGATACGATGGCGTGGTGGGCGACGCAAGCGGAGGCGTGGCAGGCTTGTCGGCAGGATTGCCAGCCACCTGTACAGGCGATGGCGGACTATGTGGCGTGGCTCAAGGCTTTGCCGGGTAAGCCGGTCTTTGTCGGCTATCCGGCGACGTATGACTTTATGTTTGTTTATTGGTATCTGATGCGCTTCGCTGGGGAGAGTCCGTTTTCACACTCAGGACTCGACATCAAGACCTATGCAATGGCGCGGCTGGGTACGGCCTACCGTGAGACGACCAAGCGGCGTATGCCCAAGCGCTGGTTTGACGATATGCCGCATACGCATGTGGCGCTGGATGATGCGATAGAGCAGGGTAGGTTGTTTTGTAATATGCTTGGGGATGGGTAGGTTGATTATCTTAAGTCTAAAAGTACCTCGACAGCGGTTCGTTTCTTATCACTAATTGATGTTAAGACGATAATTATAATCCTCTACACCATAATCGCCTGATCCAAAACTCATGCCCTCAATGACACCAAGTAGTTGCTGTTCGACATCGGCATTATGGAGCGTGCTACTGGCGATGGAAGCGTTGATGACTTTCCCGCTGGCCGTAATCTGAAAATTGAAATCGATCATGCCTGAGTTAAGTGGAGATTTTGCCGGGATAGCATTAATGACCTGGTGCATTGCATTGTCATAATGGTGCAGGGTCAGCTTAATATCCATGCTGTCACGTTTAGCACCCGTAGCAATCCATGTCGGTGTAATTTGCTCGTTATATTTGCGGCTCCAGTTGATATCTACCTTGAATGTGACTTGAGGCGTGGTCGAATGCCAAGCAAAACGATACTCTTGGCGATATTTTGAGCGCGATTCACGTTCTAGTGTCGGGCCGACGAGATCAGTTGCGGTAATACCATAGCTGGCACACTTCTTGGCACATTCTTGTTGCATGATCTTCGCAGCTTCATCCTGATAGCGCTGGCGTGCAGCGATTGCAGCCTGATTTGATCCATTAAAAATGAAATAAAATATCGGCCCGAACATAAGAATGACCACTAGCCAATTCGGTTTTCTTGTCGAAGGATCTTGGTGATTCTCAAATATGGATGATGATGAAATTGCGGACTTAAACTGATCCTGATACTGATCGGAGCCCTCGATAGGGACGTGATGTGCATTTGCACGACTAAGTAGTTGATGTTGTAGAGTATCAATGTCCTGTAGATAGCATGCCAGATTGACCGCAAGTCCGTTCGTATCATAGATGCGAATTGCCACCTTACTACCACGTTTTGCGGGTATGACCCCAAAGGCCATTCCCGAGCGCCATCCATCGTCAAATTTGATCAGCTTGATATGATTCCAGGTTAATGTTTTTACGCTATTGAATTGTCGCCAAGTCACCGCATCTATCCCGATCGAAAAATAAAAGCGCATCAACGCATAGAGCAATAAGATCGGTAGAAATGACAATACGCAGATCAAGATCCCCAGAAGCTGAAAATCAGAATCAGCAATTGAGGGAATCATTTGGCATCCGATCAATAAAGGGAACAGGGCAAATATGAATACACCAATCAAAAATGTTCGAGGGAACCGAAATATGCTTTCGCCATTTTTGAGTTCATATTTCTCTTGTTGTCCCAAATAAAAAATCAGCCATGTCGCAGGCAGTACGAGAATTGCAAACACTGGAAATAGCATATTCATGTTCAATCACATTCCTTTGCGTTTGATATATTTGTCGGATGAGTCAATAAAATATGTCAAGTCGTCCACTTCGACTCTCACGAATATCATGAGATTACACCATATGGTTGAGACTTTGACATAAAAAACGCCGATAATATGTCATTATCGGCGTGGGATTTCAGCTATTTCCCTAACACGCTAAGCAATGTGTTTGGGCAAATCTTTTCGGCAATCACTTCACCACTTCAGACTCCACCACCATATCCAGCACATAGGCATAGGACGGCGTACCCTGCACGCTATAGCGTTTCAGGCGCAGCACATTGCGGATACCGGCTTCATGGGTATAGCCCTCGATGGTCTCTTTCTGCACATGCCACTCGCCCGGCTTGCCTGACTGTAGTCCTTGCGCATCGTAGCGGCGCTCACGCACCTGCAGACATTCTCCTGCACCGTCTGCACACGGCACCGTCTTGGCCGCGACCTCGATAAAGACCGTCTCACCCGGACCGCCATAGCGGGTCTCGGCAGTTGGCTCACCCTGCCATGTCAGCGTATCGCCTTGTATATTCTTCAGTGTCAGGGTCGGGTGTGGTGACTGCGATGAGATACTGATGGTCGAACGGCCTTGCAGACGGGAGTCGATCGCCTGATCCAGCGCCGAGAGCGCCGGATCGCTACAGGCCATCATGGTGTGGCGTAGCGGACCGACATTGAGAAGCCCCTGATCCAAGCGATAGCCGCCGCCGATGGCATTGCAGCTATTGGCGATGCTGAGGCTGTCTGCCGTGAAGTTTAACGTCAGTGGACGATCCGCCCGCACAAAGAGCGCGTCGATGCGGTTGCCTAAGGCATCGGTCGCATTCACCAGCCGCCAGTGATATTGGGACAGCGTCGCCTGATCAGACGCCGCCTGTGTGGGGACAGCAGAAGCGCTAGAGTGTGACGTAGAGTGTGGCATATATGCGCAAGCAGACAGTATGAGTGGCACAGAGAGCATCAAGGCAATATGTTTCATAAAAGTGGCCTGTAAAAAAGTGATTGTTTATCGTCCTGATCGGTCCATGGCACACGTCAGGATGTTTTGACCAAGCTTACAAACAAAGTCGATCAATGACCTTAAGCAATTCGCTATGGATTTGTTGTTTTTGATCACAAAAGGCCGAGGATATTGCCCGTGAAAAAAAACACCGATGACGCTACGTCAATCGGTGCTTTTTGTTGAATGCGTGGATAAGTTAGCGCATAACATACTCACTCATCATCGAACAGACCGGCATACAGCACCGACGACAGATAGCGCTCACCCGAATCCGGCAGGATCACCACGATAGTCTTGCCCTGCCACTCTGGGCGCTCGGCAACCTTGACCGCAGCTGCAATCGCAGCACCAGACGAAATCCCGCTCAGGATGCCTTCTTCGGTTGCGAGGCGACGCGACCATGCCACGGCTTCGTCACTGTTTACGGTCTGCACTTCATCGACGATCGACAGGTCGAGATTTTTGGGTACGAAGTTGGCGCCGATCCCCTGGATTTTGTGCGGGGCAGGCTTGAGTGGCTCACCGGCACGGGTCTGCGTGATCAGGGGGGATTCGGTCGGCTCGACGGCGACGCTATGCAGCGCTTGACCTTTGGCCTGCTCAAAATAACGTGATACACCGCTGATGGTACCCCCGGTGCCTACGCCTGCGACGAATCCATCAACTTTGCCATCGGTCGCAGCCCAGATCTCAGGACCGGTGGTCAGGTAGTGAATCTCGGGATTGGCCGGGTTTTCAAACTGCTGTGGCAGAAAATACTGCTCTGGGTTGCTGTCCTTGATGCGCTGGGCTTCTTCGACAGCACCTTTCATCCCCAGTGCTGGATCGGTGAGTACCAGCTCTGCACCAAAGGCTTTCAGCACTTTACGTCGCTCAAGGCTCATGCTGGAGGGCATGGTGAGGATGATCTTGTAGCCTTTGGCTGCGGCGACGAAGGCGAGGGCGATGCCGGTATTGCCGCTGGTCGGTTCGACAATGGTCACGCCAGGTTTGAGTACGCCGCGCGCTTCAGCGTCTTTGATCAGGTTGGCGCCGATCCGGCATTTGACCGAAGCGGCTGGGTTGCGGCTTTCGATCTTGGCGAGGATGGTCACGCCGGTTGGTCCGAGACGGTTAATGCGGACCAGCGGCGTGTTGCCGATGGCATCGGCGTTGTTGGCATAAACAGCAATACTCGGGGTCGTCGTCATGATCGTATCTTCTATCGTTTGTCAGGTCTGGGTGGCTGCTTTAGCAGAAAAAATGCAAGGAAATGTAAGGTTCAGCCTGAAACTGAATATATGCATCTTGCCTGATTGCAGCGGCCGGATCAACCATGGCTGAAGCCCATTTTATAAAGTTAATATTTTGTATTTAAAGTAAAAAAATAATTCGGCATTGCTTTGAGGCTAAGCTTTGCATAATTAAATATAACAGTGCTGATCTTCATCCGATTTTGTAAAAAGCTCTGCGAATTTTCTTGGAAGCCAATCACGGCATCCTCGGGCATGATAAAGGACAGCCTGTGGCTTTAGTTTGCCATAGATATGAAAAATCATGTTTTTTTTTATCGAGGAAACCCGCATGCGTCCCGAAACGCTCGCCATCCATGCCGGCTATACGCCTGAAGCCACCACCAAAGCCGTGGCGGTACCGATTTATCAGACCACGTCCTATGCCTTTGACAGCACACAGCACGGTGCGGATCTGTTTGACCTCAAAGTGCAGGGCAATATCTATACCCGCATCATGAATCCGACCACGGCGGTACTGGAGCAGCGACTGGCGGCGCTTGAAGGCGGGATTGGCGCGCTAGCGCTGGCGTCGGGCATGGCGGCTATCACCTACGCCATCCAGACCATCGCCGAGGCCGGGGATAATATCGTCTCGGTCTCAACCCTCTATGGCGGCACTTATAATCTCTTTGCCCATACCTTTCCACAGCAGGGCATTGAGGTGCGCTTCTTTGACTACCGCCATCCAGAGCAGATTGCGAGCCTGATCGATAGTCGGACCAAGGCAGTATTTGCCGAGACCATCGGCAATCCCTTGGGCAATGTGGTGGACCTTGCACGCATCAGCGAGATCGCGCATGCGCATGGGATTCCAGTCATCGTTGATAGCACCGTGACGACACCGATTCTGGGTAGACCATTTGATCATGGCGTCGATATTGTGGTGCATTCCCTGACCAAATACATCGGCGGGCATGGCACCAGCATCGGCGGTGTGATCATCGACAGCGGCAAATTCCCGTGGGGTAAATACCCTGAGCGCTTTGTCCGGCTCAATACGCCCGATGTCAGCTATCACGGGGTGAATTATGTCGAGGTGCTGGGCGAGGCCGCCTACATTGCACGCGCCCGCGTCGTGCCACTGCGTAATACCGGTGCGGCTATTAGCCCGCTCAATGCCTTCCAGATTCTGCAGGGCTTGGAGACACTGCCACTACGTATCGCGCGCCATAGCGAGAATGCCTTGCGCGTCGCCCAGTATCTGAAGACGCATCCCAAAGTAAAATGGGTGCGCTATGCCGGACTGCCTGATCATCCCGAGCATGATCTGATCCAGCACTACTATGGTGGGCAGGCGTCCGGCATTCTGTCATTTGGTGTGCAAGGCGGACGTGAGGGAGGGACGGCGTTTATTGATGCCTTAAAGCTGATCACGCGACTGGTCAATATCGGCGATGCCAAGAGCTTGGCAACGCATCCGGCGACGACCACTCATCGGCAATTAAATGTAACTGAATTGGCTCAGGCGGGTGTGACTGAGGATTTGGTGCGGCTATCGGTCGGCCTTGAGCATGTGGAAGATATCATTGATGATTTGACGCAGGCGCTGGCGCAGGTGGCGTGAGCGCGGGTAATCGGGTGGTAGCCGAATGATTTTTTTTGGCCAGTTTGCAATAGTCGGGGTGGCTTGATTACCCCGACTGCCCAGTCAGAAAGCAATTGACAGCAGGAAGCAGGTCTTTATATGATCGGGAAGACAACTAAAAATACAGCTATTACCAATAACGTCGTGACATAACGATAAGTAATACTGATAAACGATTCTGATAAAAAAGACTGATAGGACAACTTATGAAAACGACCAGACTTCTGATGCCTTTACGACCGGCATAATCCCCGCGCCCGACGCATCTCTTCCTTTGTGACGCCGCTGTTGCCGTTGTCGTCTGCCTTCGACTGTATACGCCAATTCATCTCCGACGTTAAGCCCGCAGCTTTCGGGTCTGGCCGTTTTCAGATCTGTACGCGGCCTGAATCCACAAGGTTTGCGATGCGTTATCAAGACGAGGGTGTTGTGCAGCATTGCATCAGATCCCGTGCTGGAGACTGATCGCCATACCTAAAGGAGCAATCACGCTCCATATAACTGCGCGGATCCCGTGATAGGAGGATCACGCGCCTCTGGGTGAGAGGTTGCACCGTGAGAAAAAGAGTATTGTGGGCCGGTTTGGGCCTTGTGTTTATCACGGCGATTGCCGGTGGTGTCGTCGGAGCCAGTTGGATGCTGCATCATGGCGAAGCTGAGCTGCTGCTAGAAGATCAGCCTGCGACCGTCTCTATCCCTCAGCCGATCCCCATCAAGGCCGACATCACCAATGCCTTGTCGATTCTCTTGGATGGCAAGCTGACGACGACGGTGCCGGTGGATCAGCAGATTCAGGTGCCGATCAGGGATACGCTGCATGTAATGGCGACGCTCGACCATGATGTGCCGATCAAGATGACGGTGCCGATCCGCGATACGATCCCGGTGGATCAGATCGTACATGTGGATTCCAAGGTCAGTGTCTTTGTCATGGGGCGTGCGCTGACGCTGCCGATCAAGGGAGATGTGCCGATCAAGACGCAGGTGCCGCTCAGCATCGACGTGCCGGTGGATCAGATGGTGCATATGAGTTTTACTGCACCGGCTGATGTAAAGCTGACGCAGGCGCTCAATGTACCGCTCAAAGCCGATATTCACACCACCATTCCGTTGCATAGCAGCATGGATGTGCCGGTGAAGTCTGCCCTCCTGGCCAATGTCACCGTGCCGGGTCCGGTTGAGGCCATTGTCACCCATGCCGATCTGCATTTGCCCTTGCGTACGCTGGACGTGAGCGACCATGAGACTCAGGATCCGCACCCTGCACCACCGGCATCAACGTCTCCGACATTCACGCCATTACCCGCGCCGAATACCGGGGACAGCCCGAGTCGTGACAGCAAGAGCGGCGTCATCCAGACCAGTGCCTCAGCCATGCTGCGAGAATCATCGCTATCAGGTATTCATCATGCCAAATTGCTGGTGACGGGGCGTGAGCCATGAGTGGGCGAATGGCTTTCTTCGGCACGGCGGCGTTATTGCTGCTATTACTAGGTACTTTTGTGGGTTTTGAGCTTTATCTGCATCTGTTTATCGGTGTGAGCCTGAGTCATCAGACCGGATACCTGCGTCTGCCACCGTCAGCGACTGTGCTGGCAGATGCGACCAATGACATTGCCATCAAGCTCAAGGGTCGGATCGATGCCGAGGTGCCGTTTAATCAGACGGTTGCGCTGCCATTGCATGGCACCTATCCGGCCGATGTGGCGCTGGATACCATGGTTCCTGTAAAATTTGTCATTCATTATCAAGGTGAAGTGCCGGTCGAATCGTCGGTTGCCTTAAATGGGACTACCGAACTCGTGACGCAGAAGCATTGGTATCTGCCGTCCTTTCCGTTAAAGGCGGATATCCCGATCCGGTTTAATGTCCCGGTATCACTTGCAGTACCGGTGGATACCCAGATTCGTTTTGTTTATCAGGGTCCCATGCAAGTTACCTTTAATCAGACCGTCACTGCGCCGATCAATACTGTGCTCAAAACCCATCTGATGGTGGATAAAGAGGTCAGTACGCCGATTCAGGCTAGTTTTGGGTTGAAGCTTTCGCCATCTCAGACGCCGCTACCGATCATGCTGGATCATAGTGATCTGCATTTTTCTCTGGCAAATCTGCGGTTAAAGGTGGCATCATGAGCACCTATGCACAGTTTTGGGACGAATGCCGTCCGCGAGTCCGTATGAAGGTCACAAGATTGCATGAAGGAGTCTATCGTGAGCCGATTTGATGATGATGCGTATTCGGTTGCCGTCTACCGCGACTCTGAGCGTCGCTCCGGTCTGCTGGGCCGTTTGCGTTTGCCGGGTTTTGCGGCGGAGCGGATTAAACGGGTCGAAGATCGTGTGTTGTCGGGCATCAAGCAGCGCATGGAACGTCTGGATCAGCCGTCACCACCCATCGTTCTGGCCCCAAAGCCTTTGGTTCGGGGCGAAGTGTCTGATGTGTTGACACCGATTGAGTATTTGCAGAATCTGCTGAATCGCTCACAGGCGCAAACCAAGCCAGATGCCGAGCGTGACTATTTCATCTCGGTGCTTGAGACCTTGCTGCCCGACCATGCACGGATACTTTCAGCGCTATCGGATGGCAGTCGCTATCCCCTGATCCATGTCGAGATGGGGACGTTGTTTGCGTGGAACGGCTATGCGCTGGAGTGCGTCTCCAATGTTGGCCGCTGTTCTGGCGTGCAGTGTCCTGAGCTGACCTATCGCTACGTGCAGCATTTGCGTGCACAGGGGTTGGTGGATATCGATACGCTGGTCGATGAGGCGCAGAACATGAAATATGAGATCTTGGAGACTGAGACCAACGTGCGTCAGACTCAGGAGCAGCTCAAGGCTAACCATATGCGTAGCCGTATCGTTCGCCGGACCTTGCGTATCTCTGATCTGGGCCGTCGTCTGTGGGACTCCTGCCAGTTGCCCGATGCGCCTGACTTCTCCCACGTTCAGATCGGTCATACGCCTGATGCGACCTGACGTGACCATGGTTGTTGTTAGGCAAGCCAGCGTGGACCGTGTGCTCATCCCCGTGCCGAATGATCTTTGTTGGCCAAAAAATGTTATCCGGAAGAGGGGCTTGAGGCTTGAGATATGATGACTCTTGTGCTCAAGATCACTCCGGCTTAAAGTAGCGGTCAATTTTGACGTTGTACAAAAACAAAGCGACATCTTCAGTGTGGAGAGATAAGAAAAATGCAGACGTGGCACGCGATCGTAGAAGATGTACAGCGTAACTGGATGTTGTATGTGTCCATGCCTTTTGTTGCGGCCATCATTGGTTTTGGCACCAAGATCGTCGCGATCAACATGATGTTTAAACCCCTCGAATTCTTGGGGATCAAGCCTTATCTGGGCTGGCAGGGGATCGTGCCGCGCAAGGCCGCGACCATGGCCAGTATCGCCTGCGATACCATGACCACCAAACTGATCCGGCCTGAGGATATCTTCAATAAGCTAGACCCGGACCGAGTCGCCAAGGAAATCCAGAAACCATTGCTCGAAGCCATTGAAGACATCACCGAAGAGGTGGCACTGCATTATTCGCCCGGCCTGTGGGAAATGGCACCCGACAGCCTCAAGCAGAAGGTCATTCGCCGCATTCAGGATGAGTCGCCTAATATCGTTAATATGATCATGAATGACATTAAGGCCAATATCACTACGGTATTTGACTTAAAAGACATGGTGGTGACGAGCCTGTTGCGCGACAAACAGCTCTTGAACCGGATTTTCCTTGAAGCGGGCAGTGGCGAGTTTAAGTTTATCCGCAATTCCGGGCTGTTTTTCGGCTTTGCCATCGGCTGCGTGCAGGCCGTGACATGGGCGATCACCCAATCCCCACTCGTGATGCCGATTTTTGGTCTGTTTACAGGCTGGTTCACCGACTGGCTGGCCCTCAAGATGGTCTTCAATCCTAAACATCCGACCAAATACCTGGGTGGTCTGATCCAGTGGCAGGGACTGTTCCTCAAGCGTCGTCATGAGGTGTCCGCTGAATATGGCCGTCTGATTGCCAAAGAGGTCGTGACGCCACGCAACATCATTGATGCCATCCTGCGCGGTCCGCTGTCAGATCGTCTGTTTGCCATGGTGCAGCGCAATGTGCAGCATCTGGTGGATGAGCAGGCTGGTATGGCCAAACCCATCGTGGTGTTTGCCGTCGGCAGCAGCAAGTATCAGGAAATGAAACATCTGGTGGCTGAAGAGATCATGAAGCGTCTGCCCGAGACGCTGAAAAACGTCGAAAGCTATGCTGCCGATGCGATGGACCTTGAGAATACGCTGGCCAAGAAGATGACCGAACTGTCGGTTGAGGAGTTTGAGGGTTTGCTTCGTCCGGCCTTCCAGCAAGACGAGTGGATCCTGATCACCGTGGGTGCTGCATTGGGTTTTCTGGTCGGGGAACTGCAGGTACAGGTCATGGAGCACTTAGCCTCGCATGGTCCTACGGTTGCGGCGGTGGTGCAGGCGGTGCATTCCTGATACAAGGCTGATCGTACAGACGTATAAATAGCAAGAAGGGCTGCGCTGGCAGCCCTTTTTTTATGTTTGCTTTTTTTTAAAGTCTCAGACTGGCATCGGTTTTTCGCAGTTGATCATCCATGGCTTGCCGAACTGATCGATCAGCATGCCAAAGCGCTTGGCCCAGAAGGTCTCCGCGATCGGCATAGTGACGGTGCCGCCTTCGCTTAACGCAGCAAACACGCGTTCAGCTTCGGCTTCGTCGGGAATCTGCAGCGAGATGCTGAAACCCTGTGCAGGCTTGTAATGATCTGGCGGTGCATCGGCACCCATCAGAATCGCACCGTCAGGTGTAGTCAGGCTGGCGTGCATCAGTTTGTTTTTCCACTCTTCGGGGGTGGGGAATTCCATCGGGGTGTCGGCATAGCGGAACTGTGCGGTGATCTGGGCACCGAGCACATGGGCGTAAAAATTAAAAGCGGCTTCGCATTGTCCGTCGAAGGACAGGTAGATGTTGATGGCCATGATGGTCTTCCTTGTCTTTGAAAAGCGTGGCTAAGAGGGTGGCACAGCACAGACGCAGGGGGCTGCGAGCCCGCAGCTGCCTGATCAAAGTGTAATCATCCCGCGTGAAAAGGAAATGACCATCCGGCATAAGCTACAAAAGCCCTACAGGATCAAAAGCTCGCTTAAATCACCAGTCCGGCACGCACCAGCCGCGCTTTGATGGTCTCAAAATCCCCCTCATAAGCCCAATACATCAGACGACCGTGGCTGCCGGTGACGAGCAGGTACTGCGGAGAGACTGACTGGATACGCGACAGGGCGATCAGCTTCTCGGTGTAGCTGTCTTCGTGGATCTGCTCGACGATTTCCTGATTGTCCTCGCTATAGCCGTGGACGATCAGGGCGTTTTTGACACGTAAGGTGAGAAAGCTCATTTGGACTCCCAATAATATGAATGGAACGCTTCGGCTGGAAGGACTGACATGATGTCATGCGCTGCTCGGCCTCTCATTATGGCTAAAATCCGTTACTCGACCAGAGCCGCGTCTTTTTTCTCGGTTGGGACCGGTTCGTCAAACGGGAGCTGGCTAAAGATCCATGCCGATGCTGCTGTGATGAGACCGATCATGATAAAGGTCGAATGGAAGGCGGGCAGTGGATTGCCATGGCTCATGATCTCGCTAAAGCCGCTGAGCACCGCGCCGGCACTGGCAACCCCGAGACTCATCGCAAGCATCATGATCATGGAGAGCAGACCATTGCCGCTGCTGGCAAGGCTACTATCGAGGTCCTTGAGGGTGAGGGTATTCATGCAGGTGAACTGCATGGAGTTGACAAAGCCAAACAGCCCCATGTGCAGGATGCGTAACCACGCAGGCTCAGCCGTGGTGGTGAGGGCGAAGGACATGATGCTGATACCGACCAGTACGGTATTGACCAAGAGCACCTGCCGGTAGCCGAAGCGACCGATGATACGCGTGGTGGCGGGCTTGGCCAGCATGGCGGCGAGCGAGATCGGGATCATCATCATGCCGGCTTCTGCAGGACTATGTCCCAGACAGACCTGTAGCAATAGCGGCAGCAGGAAAGGCATGCTACTGCTGCCGATACGGGCAAACAGATTGCCCAGGATGCCGATCCGATAGCTTGCGACCGTGAATAACTTCAGGCTGAACAGTGCATCAGCGCCTTTTTTGCCAGCATGTAGCCAGTATGTCGTGAGCGAGATCAGGCCAAACACCAGCAACACAAGAATCATGGTATGCGGCAGTCCAAGCTCTGACAGCCCATCCAGTGAGATCGACAGGGCGATCATGCCCGTGGTCAGGAACAGGTAGCCAGCGACATCAAACGGATGTCGTTCCCCAAACAGATCCGGCATAAAACGTAACGTCGCGATAGCACCAATGAGGCCGATGGGCACGTTGATCAGGAAAATCCAGTGCCATGACAACTGCTGCACCAGCCAGCCACCCAGAGTCGGACCGATTAAAGGTCCGATCAGACCCGGTACGGTGATAAAGCTGATTGCAGGCAGGAATTGCTCGCGGGGCAGCGCGCGCAAGAGCGCAAGGCGACCGACTGGCAGTAGCATGGCCCCGCCGATGCCTTGAATGATTCGGGCAATGACCAGCAAGTGCAGATCATGGGCACTGGCACACAGCACGGAGCCTGCGGTAAACAAGATCACTGCACTAAAGAACACCTTGCGCGTCCCAAAACGATCTGCGAGCCAGCCACTGGCAGGAATGATGATTGCCATGGTCAGCACATAGGCGATGATCACCGACTGCATGCGTAGAGGACTCTCGCCGAGGCTCGCAGCCATGGCGGGCAAGGCGGTATTGACGATGGTCGAGTCAAGCGCCTGCATAAAGAAGCCCATGGCCGCAAGCCAGAGCAATGGACGATAGCGGGAAGCAACGGAAACCGCAGACGAGGACATACGTCTATCCTGAAAAAATACCAGATGATCAAGCCGAGTGTAGCCGATTTGCGATCAGATGGTGAATGTCATACCAGAGATTCAAGGATTGCTTTGAGCCTGAGCAGGTCATGCCGGTTGATGCGTCGCATCGCAGGCAGCAGCAGCGGGGTCAACATGCGGAAGAAGCGGCCGGGCGCACCCAGATTGTTCAGCGTCATGAGTGTATAGCCCTCGTCGGTGTCCTGCCAGGCATAGGTGGTGGTCATGGCAAAGGGGCCATTACTGCTCTGCATGGTCAGGTAATCTCCGGGGACATAGTCGGTGACCTCATAGGTATAAACAAGATGTCGGCCCAGAATGTGAGCAATAAAAGATAAGCGTGAGCCAACCTTCAGTGGCGGCTTGGTGAGCCAACGACTTGAGACGATATGGGTAGACCAGACGGGGGTATGCTCGGGATTGGCGGCATAGGCGGAGACGATGGCCCGGGGGCGGGCAATCACGATCTGGGTTGTGACATCGACGCTCATCGCTCAAGGCTCCCGTTGGCAGGATGGTTATCGGTTGGTGATCTATATAGGCGAGGCCACGGTCTGGCGGGCATCGCTCAATACCGTTGCATATTGTAGGCAGTATTGCTCGTGTTGCTCCTCGCGCGGCTCAAGCAATGCCGCCTGTGCCCATGCTTGCATCCCCGGCAGGGCGAGCAGACGCGCCACATAGGCCATGGATGGCGCGCTTAAGGTCAGACCATAATGGTGGATGCGAAAGGCCACCGGTGCAAAGAAAGCATCCACCGCCGTAAAGTCCGTACCCGCCAGAAATGGTCCGCCAAAGCGGCTAAATCCTTCATGCCACAGCTCATCAATGCGGCTGATGTCTTTTTGCAGACTCGGTGTGATCGCGTGCAGTTGAAAGCGCACACTGCAGTTCATCGAGCAGATCTCGCGTAGGGTACCAAAGCCGGAATGCATCTCGGATGCGGCCGAGCGTGACCATGCGCGGGCGATGGGGTCGGTGGCCCAGACGCCGGGATGCTGCTCGGCGACAAACTCGGTGATGGCGAGTGAGTCCCAGACCGGAATGTCGTCTGTGACGAGACACGGGACCTTGCCGCTTGGTGAAAATGTGCGAAACGCATCCCAGTTGTCATCGCCAAACAGATGCACATGCTCCTGAAATGGAATCTGCAGCGCCGTCAGAAGAATCCACGGGCGCAGTGACCATGACGAGTAATTCTTATGGGCGATATGGAGCTGGTACATGGCGAGGCGTCCTGCATGGGGTAATGGATGAAGGAATGCGACTCATCGGTCGCATTCGGATATTAGAAAAAATCATCTGGCACAACGGCTAGTGATCGTAGTAGGGGTTGTGCAGCGATTTATTCGCCACGGATATAACGCTGGAGCTGGTCGATGAGACTACGCTGATCGTCGATCACGGTCTTGACCAAGTCACCAATCGACAGCATACCCAAGAGTTTGTCGCCATCCATCACCGGCAGGTGGCGCAAGCGGTTGTCGGTCATCAGCACCATGCAGTCCTCGCTGGTGTGATGCGGGCTGACGGTGATGACATTCGGACTCATGATTTCGGAGACTTTGGTGTCTCTGGATGCGCGCTCCATCAGGATGACTTTACGCGCGTAGTCGCGTTCGCTGACGATGCCGACCATTTTGTTTTTGTCGGCGACGATGAGTGCACCGATGCCTTTTTCTGCCATCAGGGTAATGGCATCCAGAACCGACGCGTCCGGCGATACCGTATAGAGGGCTTGATGGGGTTTCTGGTGTAAAATGTACGCGACGGTTTTCATGGCCTATCCCTTAATCGTTTGAATTATCTGATGGATGCTGCGATATCGCGGGAGCAGAGATCGTCTGGTGCCCCGTCAAATTATCGAGTGCTTCGAGATGGTTATAGCATAAAAATACCGTCTGGCACCTTTTTTTCGGTGCCGGATTCGTTATCAAAATTGTACATATAAAGCCGCTGCGATTCCGATCAAACTGGCGTCGGTGTTAGCGGCGGCGCGGCGTCCAGATCAACACAGCAGACGGCGCTCCTGCAACCAGTCTAGGATGGATTGGACCGACTCTGCGGCGTCATTGTGGTTGCTTTGGGTCGCTTGACTGAGCTGCTGGATGAGCGTCTCTCGGCGGATGGGCTGGTCTGGGCTTAATGCATCAATCACCAGAGCCATGATCGGCGAGACCACATTGACGTGGCTCTGATCGTCCTCGTCACGATAAATGACGAGGCAGACTGGTGCAGGTGCCGGATGATCAGGAGTGTGGTCAGCCGTCCATGTATGGACCGGATAATGATAGGCCAGCACCCAGCAACTGGTAGTAAGGCGGACATGATCATCGGCACAGGCAGGGTGTATCGTCCACGAGGTCTCGGCCATATCCACATACAGCTCCAGCCACTCATAATGCAGTAACTCGCGCAGCCAGGGGTAATCATGATGCAGGGTGATGATGGCGTCGCTAGTTGTCTGATCCAGCCATTCGCGGAACTGCAGCGGGATGTCATAGTAGAACGGCGAATCACACTGTGCCGTCTGATAGAACGTCCGCACCAGCCGTTGCCAGACCTCACCGGGTAGCATGGCTTGCGTCACAGGATAGGTGTGCTCGATAAAGCTCTGGATATTGTGAAAGATCAGCTCATGGTAGACCTGCATACGCTCCGATGCGATGCCGTCCGGTGTCGCCGTCTGATCGGGATGGCGGATCCAGTGGGTAAAGGCCCGCTGCGTCTCCTGAAACGGTTGCAGCGGCGCAGAGGGCGTCAGGGTGGCGTCAGACATGGGCCTCTCCTGCATGCGTTGCCGAGGTCTGTTGAGTTGCATACTGCTGCTGACGGATCTGATCGACTTCTAAGAGCAGGTCTGTTAATGGCGGCAGATTAAAATCACGCTCCAGCAAAGTCGGTTTTACGCCGACCGTCGCATAGGTGTAATCCAGTAAATCCCACACTGCGTCGCAGACATCGCTGCCGTGCGTGTCGATGAGCAGATGCTCATTTTCGACATAGTGACCGGCCATGTGCAGATAGCGGATACGATCTGCAGGCATGCTGTGGATAAAGGCACGTGCATCGCTACCGTGATTGATGCTGTTGACGTAGACGTTATTCACATCCAAGAGCAGCTCGCAGTCGGCGCGCGTGATGACTTCACGCACAAACTCGGCTTCACTCATCTCTGGCGTAGGCATGGCGTAGGTCGAGACATTCTCCAAAATCAGCCGGCGTCCGAGGATATCCTGCGCATGGATCACACGATCTGCCACATAGTGCACAGCGTCCAATGTCATGGGGATCGGCATCAGGTCGTAGAGGTAGGAGCCGTCGTTGGTATAGCTTAAGTGCTCGGAGTAGTGCGCGATGCCGTGCAGATCGAGGAAGCTGCGGATTTGCTTTAAAAATTCAATATTGAGCGGCTGAATGCCGCCAATCGACAGCGATAAGCCATGACAGACAAACGGATGCTGCTCAGTCAGACGACGCAACTGACTTGCATGACGGCCACCCATGCCGAGCCAGTTCTCAGGCGCGATCTCAAAGAAATCCGGTAGCCTGGATAAATCACCCGTGTCCAGCTGTGCCGTCAGCTCGGCGATAAAATCCCGCCGCAGTCCGAGTCCGGCACCCTGTAGCGTGTGAGACATGTCATGAATCATGGTGATGATCGTCGTTCAGGGGGTGTTTAAACAGGATGATGTGCATTACACATACCGGCTCAGGATGGCATGGCATCCTGAGTCCGAGGGACCGTCGATAGTGGCAGATTACTGCTGAACCACCATGCCGTTGACCATTTTTTTGCCTTTGTCAGCACCGCATTTGGCTTCGCCGCATTTGCCTTCTTTCATGCCACCCATGGCGGCTGGATGGACATAGGACTCAACGACCATGCCGTTTGCCATTTTTTTACCTTTGTCGGCACCGCACTTGGCTTCACCGCATTTACCTTCTTTCATTCCGCCCATGGCGGCTGTATGGATACCGCATTTGGCTTCTTTGGTGACTTTGGCTGCGCCACAGTTGGCATCTTTTGCTTTCATGGCCATGGCTTTTTTGCCTGCACCGCATTTGCCTTCGTGGGCTTTTTTCTCGGCACCGCATTTACCTTCATGGTCTTTCTTGGCTCCGCCACAGGTGGCGTCTTTGGCGGTGGTGGTCGTGGTGGCAACAGCACTGGCGGCATCAGCGGCATGCGCGGCACCGGTCAGGGATAGCGCCAGCATGGCAGCGATCGGGGTCAGGGTTTGCAGTTTACTGTGTGACATGAGGTGTTGCTCCTATGGGATATCCATACAAGAAAGTGAGACGACCACACGGGTTTTTGCGTGCGTTCAGAGGATAGACGATGCATTTTCGGATTTGTTACATCGCTTGCAAAAATAATTCTAAGATTTTTATCGTGAAATTTTTCTACTTTCCTGTAATGAAATACCACGTCAGCGAGTCTAAAGGGTAACAGACCGTTTTACTTTATGGTTTTTGAGACGGTTTTCATTAGCTGTATACCGTTTATAGACTGGAGAAGATCATGACGACGACAAAACAAATGACCACAGGCACAACACCGATGACGCCCCGCACATTTTCCCCAGTTCAGTATGTACAAGGCTGGCTGGATCGGCTGGCAGGTTGGCTACAGCCTTTGGATGGATTGCCGTCGCTGGCTTTGCGACTGTATCTCGTGCCCGTATTTTGGACGGCAGGCATGAACAAGCTGGCGGCTTTCCCCGATACAGTCGCGTGGTTTGGTGTAGATGGACTCGATTTGCCTTTTCCGACCTTGATGGCGTCACTTGCGACCAGTGCGGAGCTGGGTGGGGCGACACTGCTTGCGCTCGGTTTATTCACGCGCTGGATCAGTATCCCGCTCATCATCACCATGCTGGTGGCGATCTTTGCAGTGCATCTCCCCAATGGCTGGCAAGCCATCGCTGATCCGACAGCGCCGTTTGCCAACGCACGGGTGCTGGCAGCGGGGGATAAGATACAAGCTGCCCGCGAGATCCTGCAGCAGTACGGTAACTATGACTGGCTGACCGCAAGCGGCGGCTTTGCCATCATCAATAATGGCGTTGAGTTTGCGGTGACGTATCTGGTGATGCTGCTGGCACTGATCCGAATGGGTGGCGGGCGTTATGTCAGTGCGGACTACTGGCTGGGGCGGCTGCTGGGACGCGGAAAATAAAAATCAGGGTGGCTACCGTTGGTCGTCAATTCGCTGATTTGATGGCGATAATGTGAGCAATTGGCTTGTGCTGTGGTAAGCTGCATCGGATTAAAACCCGCTGCAGCTTTTTTATTTTTGCGAACTATAAAGTTAAAAAATTGAACGAATACGGATAAATACTATGTCGCTCTCTCCTCCCTATCTGGCAAGTCCCGTGCAGGCGCAGCTTCCGCTTGAGCTTGAGAGACTTTATCAACGCTCCCAGCTTCATCTGTCGGATACCGACAAGCGTCTGGCAGTCGATCTGCTGGCAGAGGCGTACTGTGATCTGGTCGATGCCTGCTTTAGCCAGATGTTGGCCAAGATCAACGAACGCTATCAGTCACCGGATCTGGTCGAGGCACAGCATATCGTCGATGAGATCAAGGGTAATGCGCGTCACTACCTGCGCTGGCTGGCAAAATTCATCGCCAATGATCGGCTTTTACCTGTGATCCGGCATTTTCGGGATCTGGTCGTGACGAACCCACAGGCGGGTGGATCACCTTTTCTGGCGCTAGGTCTGTCGCTGCAGTTGGCAGCGGATAGTGAGCGTGTGCTGGCGGCACTTAAAAACGGTACTGCCACCGATATTCATGAAGGTATTGAGCTGTTGATTCAGGTGATTGATGAGGTGATGATCCCGCTGGTGATTTTACCCAAGGATCTGATGAAATTCAGCTTTATCGTGGATAAAACCTTAAATGGCGTGATTGGACTGGTACGTACACTCTTTAAACGCATGTTGCGCAAGCTGGGGCCGAAGCTGCCGCCGGAGAGCTTTGGACTCGTGGCCGAGCATCTGGGCGCGTTTGTGGTGGTATGACTGCTGCAGATGGCTGTGCTATAGCTCGATTTCATCGGCTTTGCGGTTGATATGCTCGGGCAGGCTGTCCGGGTTTCCGTTGCGCTTTAAAAACAGAATGACATTACGTTTCAGTTTGTCATCCAGCACGCTGGTCAGATAGGCGAGGTTGTCTGTGGCCTGTCTTTGATTGATACGCTCGTGAATGAAAAACAGCAGCGCACCCTTATGATTCAAGTACGGGATACACGCACTGCTTTCGCATAATTCCAGAAATGTTTTGGCTCTCATGACGTCATTCTCTTGAGGAGGATGGGCTTCGGCGCATCAGGTTAAGGTGTTCGTGCGATATGCCGTTGGGTGAGGTTTTTTCTGCTGCTTTAGTTTTTGTTGCTCAAGTCGCAGGTCCAGCCAGTGACATAAGGATGATTTCTTTGACTTTGTGCTATCGGACTTTTGCTCAGTAGGATTGTGTCGTTGATCGTTCATGATAGGTACTCGGGTGGTCATGATGGGGTTCATGTTGCCTGTCTGATTGCTTCAAGATAAGCCCATAAAAAAGCCCCGCACAGGCAGGGCTTCGAGTCATCCATGATCAAGACATAGGGTATTGCGATCATCCATGAATGTTATATCTGTGGAGACATCTGCATCTCTCATGCGCATATGATGGCGGGGAATCATGACTGCCAGATGAAATGTTGTAATTTTTTTGTGTAATCTAAGGTGTATCTAATAGAAGGTCTATCTAGCGGTCACGCGTGCTTATTCGGAGATGTGCTTGAGCCATGCCTCAATCTGGGTATCATCAGGCGCAGGGAAGGTATGCTGTGGTAGCGTTTCGGTCAAAAGATTGATCTGCTGCATAAAGCGCTGACAGTTGCGGCAGATGCTCAAGTGCAGACGAAAACGCACCCGCTCGCCTAGCGTCATTTCGCCTGCAAGGTATTCAGTTGCCCGATAGCCAATGTCTTTGCACTTAAACATGATGGATAGCTTAGTCTCCAGATCGTTTTTTGCAAGCCGTTTGAGCGAGTAAGTCGTTCAATCTACGGCTCAGCATTCACCCGTGGCTTCATAGTGTGACACCATGGCATGGATAGTGACCCGCGCACGGTGCAGCAGCACTCTTAAGTTAGACGCAGAAATCTGCAATTGGTTACACACCTCATCGCTTTTTAAATCCATCATGTCCATCAGCGTGATCACGGTGCGCTGACCTTGTGGCAGTTTGGCGAGATGTTTCTCCAGACATTCTTTGAGCACATGGGCTTCGAGCAGCTTGTCCGGCGAGTCGTCGCTCCAGTCCTCCCATGGAGTTGCCCAGTGGTCGGTGTCGTCGAAGGCATGCTGTAGCGGGTCTTGACTGGGTGCAAGGCCATCGAGCGACACTTCGCGCTTATGCGCGCGCAGGTGGCTGTAGGCTTTATTGATGGTGATCCGCACCAGCCAGGTCTTTAGGCTGGAGCGGTGTTCAAAACTCTTGAGCGCTTGCACGGCTGCGATCCATGCTTCCTGAACAATGTCGTCTACCGCATGTGGGCATAGGGTTGTGGCGGCGGCGATCATGGCCCCGCCGTGCTGCTTCATGAGCAGGCGCAAGGCACTCTGATCTCCCCGATTGATGCGCTGGACGAGGGCGATGTCATCGCTATACATGCGGAAAGAACACCTGAACGGAAAAAACAGACAGGCTGAAAAATATCACGTTTCGATGCGTTTGGCGTGGCTTTGGCAGATGATTGGGCGGGCTTTTTTTGATTCGGGGTCTGGTTGGGCCATTTCTCGGATGAAATCACATTGCCTGATGCACACGAAGCCGATAACATGCGCATGATTTTTGATGGTGGCTGTTTTTTGTGCCGTATCTGCTGCCACAGGCTTTTGTACAGGTTGTCTCTCATGTCCGATCCCCGTCCCAAAATTATCCGCCGTGCCGTGAGTGGCGTACTGCTGCTGAATAAACCGCTGGGCTACAGCTCAAACGGTATCCTGCAGAAAGTGCGCTGGCTGTATCGGGCGCAGAAAGGCGGCCATACCGGGGCGCTGGACCCACTGGCGACCGGCCTCTTGCCAATCTGTCTGGGTGAGGCGACCAAGTTTTCGCATCATCTTCTGGATTCGGACAAGACTTATCGCACTGTGGTACAGCTCGGTGCCACGACCACTACGGCGGATCGGGAAGGCGAGGTACTGGTCGAGCGTCCTGTGCCCGCGTTGACCGAAGCTCTGATCGAGTCGGTACTGGCCCAATATCGTGGCCCCATCATGCAGGTGCCACCGATGTACTCTGCGCTGAAGAAAGACGGTCGTCCGCTGTATGAGCTGGCGCGACAGGGCATCGAGATCGAGCGCGAGGCGCGTCCAGTAACCATCCATGCACTGCATCTGGAAGCGTTCGATGCGACGACCCTGACCTTGAGTGTACACTGTAGCAAGGGCACCTATATACGGACCTTGGCTGAGGACATTGGCGAGGCGTTGGGCTGCGGGGCGCATGTGGCGACACTGCATCGCACCGAGACCGGGCCGTTTAGTCTTGACCCCAAGATTACGCTTGAGTATCTGGAGTCACTGGATGAGGCGGGGCGCGACGCATTGCTGCTACCGACCTATGCTCCCATCGCGCATATGCCACGTATCGATTTGACCACGGATGAGGCGATTTATTTTTGCCGTGGGCAGGCGATCCATGCGGGTAATGTCAAACCCGGCGAGATGCTGGTGTTTGAGCATGGCAAATTCTTAGGCTTGGGCAAGGTAGACCGCCTGCGCAAGCTGCATCCCAAACGCGTGATGGTGGACTGATCCAGCGTCACGTCGTTTTTGTGGCTGCTTTCTACGCGACTTTTCATGCCAGATAATCAGCCATCTGCACCTGCACCCAATCCATAAAGACCTGCACCCTCTTGGACAAATGCCGTCTGTGCGGGTAGATACACGATACCGGCATGGGCGGTGCGATGTATACCGGTAATATTTCGACCAGCGCGCCCGACGCCAGATCCTCCCGCACCCCGACCACCGGCACCTGAATGATGCCAAGCCCCGCACGACACGCGGCGCTGTAGGCGTCGGCATTGTTCACGGTCAAGAGACTGTTCATCTTGTAGAGCTTCAACTGTCCCTCTTCAACATACTCAAACGGTGCTGTGCGGCTGCCGAGGGTATTCACATATTCGACCAGCACATGATGGGCCAGATCAGCGACGGTCTGCGGTACACCATGCTGCGCAAGGTAGGCAGGACTGGCGCAGTTCACCATGCGCATCTCGCCTAAGGGCCGGGCGATCAGGCTTGAATCACGCGGTGTACCGACGCGAATCACACAGTCAAAGCCCTCATGCACGGGATCAACCATACGGTCGGTACAGGAGAGCTCGATCCGGATCTCCGGATAGCGCGCCAAGAACTCAGGCAGACGCGGCACGATCAGATTGCGTGCGACGCCCACGCCCATATCCACTCGCAGACGCCCAGACAGACTGGCGGGACTGCCGCGAAACATCGACTCCACATCCTGCACATCCGCAAGCAAATCTTTGCAGCGCTCATAGAAGAGCTGTCCATCCTGCGTCATCTGCACCTGACGTGTAGTTCGGTGCAGCAAGCGCACGCCCAAATCACTTTCTAACTGCTGGATCTGGGTTGAGACCGTGGCTTTGGGCAGGCTTAAGTGCTCGGCGGCGCGGGTAAAGCTGCCGAGGTCGGCAACGGTCACAAAAACGTTCATACGGGCAATACGATCGGACATATTGACCTCTATTGTTGGTTAATCCTGAATAGTCTAAACAGCAAATGGCGGTTTATCAATCAACTCACCCAGCGTACTGTACACCCATCACCTGATGTTTCTTTTTCAAGTCATGTATGAGGAGTTGTGCGATGAGCATTGCAATCGTGACCGGCGGCAGCCGGGGTCTGGGAAAAAACACCGTGCTGGCACTGGCGCGTTTAAACGTCGATGTCATCTTTACCTACAGCAGCCGTCAGGATGAAGCGGCGAAAGTCGTGGCGGAAGTGGTAGGTCTGGGCGCACGCGCGCATGCCCTGCAACTCGATGTCGGGCAGAGCAGTACGTTTGCCACATTTGCTGCTCAGGTCAAAGGCGTGCTGGATCAGTGGGGCGATACAGGCTTTGATTTCCTGATCAATAACGCAGGTATTGGCATCCATGCTGCCTTTGCCGAGACAACTGAGGCGCAGTTTGACCTGCTGATGAATATTCAACTGAAAGGGCCGTTTTTCCTCACCCAGACCCTATTGCCCCTGATCAAAGACGGTGGTCGTATCATCAATCTCTCGACTGGCCTTGCACGCTTTGCCCTGCCGGGTTATGCCGCCTATGCCAGCATGAAGGGCGGTATCGAGGTATTGACACGCTATCTCGCCAAAGAGCTCGGCCCGCGCAAGATCTCTGTCAATGTTGTCGCGCCGGGAGCCATCGAGACCGACTTTGGTGGCGGAGCGGTGCGTGACAATGCCGACCTCAATGCCGGAATCGCCTCACAAACAGCACTGGGTCGGGTCGGGGTGCCGGATGACATCGGCCCACTGATCGCCAGCCTCACCACCGAAGCAACCCGCTGGGTCAATGCGCAGCGCATCGAAGCGTCGGGTGGCATGTTCCTGTAAATCTCTGTCAGTGATCCTTAAAATTGATTTACCCGGGTAATATTGTTTAATTAATTTAATCCGGGTAATATTGTGTATGCAGGCGCTATAGCATGGCTGTATCGCCTGTTTTTCATTTTTAAGAACTGATCAAAGGAGTAGAACATGTCTGCGCATGATCCCGACTACACTTATCTGGAGCCAACCTATGAGGCGGGTCGTTCGCTGGTGCAGCGCAAGCTTGAAGGTCCGGTCGTGATGCTGAATCTCTTGCGCTTCCGCGAGATCGCGGACTATACGCGGACACCGGAGCTGGCCCCAGAGACCCCCATCAGCGGTGCTGAAGCGTTCCGGCGCTATATCACGCATGCGCTGCCATATGTACGGGCGTCGGGCGGCGAACTACTGATGCTGGGGCAAGCTGGCCCTTACCTGATCGGGCCCAGTGAGGCGTGGTGGGATCTCGTGATGCTGGTACGTCAGCGTTGCGTGGAATCATTTCTCGCGTTTGCCCGTGATCCGGGCTATATGGCCGGGATCGGGCATCGGTTGGCTGCCGTGGTGGACTCGCGCCTGCTGCCGTTGTCTGAGGTGGTGAGTCCATTGGTGACATTCGGTGAATTTTGATCAGGCGAGTTTGGCTGAGTCCTGTGGAACAGGTAGGCAGCCTAGCTCGGTCAGACTTGCGCGCAGGGCGTCTTCCATGGGGGTCTGCACAAAGCGGCTGCCCAAAACCGTTGTCAGCTTGCGACCATCCAGTATCAGTGGCTCCTGCCACAGATAGCGCATCTCGTTCAGCTCACGCGCCAGACGGGCAAAGGGCGCTGCAAGTGCAATGAGCCACCACGGCATACGGCGGACTTTGAGTTTGGGCTGCTGCGTCACGCGGCGCACAGCGTCGATCAGTTCCTGTCCGGTGAGGGCATAGCCTGCGTAATGAAAGCGCTCGAAGGTCGTCAAGGCATCAGGCTGATCCAGCAAGGCCACGGTGGCTTCGGTCATATCCGGCAGGTAGGCCCACTCGCGGCGGATGCTACGGTCGCCTGGATAGAGCATGCTGGATAAAGGCTGGCCTGCGCGAAACATATAATGGAACCAAGCGCTTGGACTGCCACCGCCAAAGAAATCACCCGCCCGCATGATCAGGGTCGGGACACCGCTCTGTTGCAGGATTTCCTCCATCTCGACCCGTACTTGGCCTTTCTGAGTCTGTGGATGCTGTGGGGCGTCCTCGGCGATGTAGCTGCCTGCATCCGGGCCGTAGTTGTAGACATTGCCGGGCAAGACGATGCGGGCGTTCTGCGCGCGTGCTGCTGCGATACTGTTGTCCAGCATGGGCAGTGCCAACTCGCGCCAGCGCTGATAGTTGGGTGGATTGACGGCGTGGACGATGACGGAGACACCCTGTGCAGCACGGGCGACATCGTCCGCCTGCATCGCATCGCCTGCAATCCATTCGATCACAAGGTCTGGCTGGGCCTGCCGGGCGGCGGTGGGATCGCGCTGCAGGGCGCTAATTTGCCAGCCGTGAGCGAGCAGGGCGCGAGCCATGCTCGCGCCGAAATTACCCGTGGCGCCCAAAATCAGGGCACGTTTGGTCAAATTGTTCTGGATGGGTGGGGTATTTGCTGTGGTCATGATGCTCTCCGAATCGGTTGATCGTCGTTGTGAAGCGCTGTTTGCTGTCAAAAGATCATGTGTCTACGATACGGCGATTTATTGAGCTACGGAATAACAAAAACTTTAAAGCTACTTAATGTTTTTGTGCCTATTATGGGGGATTCAGTCGGTGTTCAATGGGCAATGAAACGACAATCTGTGGAGGCATGTCATGGCGGATCAGGCACATTCGTGGGATAGCTATCGCGCTTTTCGAGCGGTGCTGGCGACGGGCAGTTTGTCGGCGGCGGCGCGTCAGCTTGCGACCACGGCACCGACCATCGCTCGCCATATTGAGGCGCTGGAGGCGGGACTCGGGGTCATGCTGTTTACCCGTTCTAGTCAGGGTCTGCAGGCGACCAGCGCGGCTCGTGTACTGGCCCCCGAGATAGAGGCGATGGCGGCAGCAGAGGCCAGTGTGCGCCGTCTGGCGTCCGGAGAGGAGGAGAGCGAAGCCGGTGTGGTACGGCTGACCGCCAGTGAGATCGTCGGCACTGAGGTGCTACCGGGATTACTTGCGGGCTTTGCTGAGCGCTATCCGGACATCGAGATCGAGCTATCACTCACGAATCGCCGTGAAGACTTGCTGCGGCGTGATGCCGACATCGCGGTGCGCATGGTGCGGCCTGAGCAGGAGATGCTGGTGGCCAAGAAAGTCGGCGTAGCCGAGGTGGGATTTTATGCCCATCGATATTATCTTGAGCGGGAGGGTGTCCCGCAGTCATTGGCAGAAATCCTGCAGCATGCGCTGATCGGCTTTGATCAGGAGAGCAATGTGCTCGGGCAATCGGCGCTGGCGGGTGTCACTCGCGATGTGTTTCACTTCCGCTGTGACCGGGATGTGGGACAGTTGGCACTGCTCAGAGCGGGCCTCGGCATCGGGGGCTGTCAGCGGCGTATTGCCGAACGTGATCCGGCTTTGCTGCCACTCCTGCCGGATCTGAATCTCATGTCCATGGAGGTGTGGCTGGTGATGCATCACGATGTGCGCACGGTGCGGCGCATGCGACTGCTGTATGACTGGCTTGGTCAAGCACTACAGGATTTCTATGCTCCTAAGGGGTGAAATGTCCTCATCTTCTCAATAAATAAAGGTCTTCACCAGATTCAGCTCGCCGATCTTGCGCAGTGGTACGACGAAGCTTTCGCGTTTTTCCTTGGGCGTATTTTCATCCGTGATCAGGCTGATGGTCGCAGTGACGATGGGTTTCTTCAGCTTACTCTGGTCAAAGGTGTAGCCGGACTCGTCGTCGATATTGCCATAGTAATTGACATAGACCATGTAGGTGCCGTGCTGAGGCGTCGCATCGGTAAACATCTCCGGCCCCGGTCCGTCCACACTGTCGATATCCAAGCCCCCACCGTCTTTCATGACCGGGTCCCAATAGGCCACATGCTGGCGGTCGGGTGTGATGATGTGTAGATCGACCTCGGCTTCGGGCGCATCCCATGAGCAGACGATCCGCAGATGCGGGGTGGCTTGAATAGGGTTGGCTTCGTAAAACTGTACGCGATGACCGGGTTTACTGCGGTCAGCGCGGACATCGATGCTGTTAGAGCCTTTACCAAAGGCATAGTAACGCTCAAAGTGGCCGTCCTTGTCGGTATTCAGCCTTAAGGCGTTACCATTCACGATCAGGTGCGGGTCGTGCTGGTCGTTTTTGGGGATGGTGCCTTTGATGGGCCGACGGCTCCGTGTCTGTCCGCGCAGGATCGGCGGGGTGGGGTAACTGACAGTGGCATCGGTTGAGCGATCTGTCAGCCCTGCATAGTTCCAGCCGCCACGCGGTCCGTCATAGGCCTGATTGGCGGGCATCGTTGCGGGGGTTGCAGATGTGGTTGGCGTAGCTGCGGTCATCGCCACGCTGTTGCCGCTGATCGCCAGCAGCAACAGCAATCCTGAGAGTTCCATTCGCCACGATCCGGGTAAATCATGGGGCAGCGCGTTCATCATGAAACTCCTTGGGTAAGTGGTTTAAATCACATCAGCCAGTATTGCGCAGCCCCGCCGCGATGCCTGCGATGGTGACCATGAGCGCCTGATCGTAGAGCTTGCTGCCGTCACTATCACGCCGCCGTTGCATCAGCTCGGCTTGCAGCATATGCAGCGGCAGCACATAAGGACTGCGTACTGCAATGGCTCGGCGCAGCACAGGTGCATTCTCAAGCAGCGCCTGACGACCCGTCACCTTAAGCAGCGCTTCGGTGGTGAAGGCCAGACGGCGGCGTAGCTCACTGCCCAGTTCCAACAGGGCAGGGTCGTGCGTAAGCTGGGATTCGTAATACTGCACGATGTGGGCGTCGGCCTTGGCGAGGACCATCTCCAGCATGTCGATCACGGCATAGAAGTACGGCCAGTGATCCAGCATGTCGTGGATGGTTTCGCCTTCGCCTTGATCCAGCATGGCATGGATGGCACGTCCGGTGCCGAGCCACGCGGGCAGCATGAGGCGGATCTGGGTCCAGGCAAACACCCACGGGATCGCGCGGAGCGACTCAATGCCACCCGTGGTATTGCGCCTCGCAGGACGGGAGCCGAGTGGGAGGAGCTGTAGCTCAAGCTCTGGCGTCACCGTGCGCAGGTAGCGGATAAAGTCCGGTGTCTCGCGTACGGTCTCGCGATAGGTGGCAAGTGAAATCGCCGTCATCTCGTGCATGAGGGCACGCCACTCAGGCTTCGGTGCCGGTGGCGGCAGTAGCGTGGCCTCAAGGGTTGCGGTGGCATACAGCTCAAGGTTGCGGATGGCGATGCCGGGCATGCCGAATTTAAAGCGAATCATCTCGCCTTGCTCAGTGACGCGGATCGAGCCATGTACCGAGCCGGGCGGCTGGGCGAGTAGGGCCTGATGCGTGGGTGCACCGCCGCGACTGACCGAGCCACCGCGTCCATGGAATAGCGTCAGCCGGATACCGTGCCTCTGGGCAATGGCGGTCAGCGCTTCTTGTGCCCGGTACTGCGCCCAGTTGGCGGTGAGGAATCCGGCGTCTTTGGCGGAGTCGGAGTAGCCGATCATGACTTCCTGATGGCCCTGGATGGCGGCGATATATTCCGGAATGGCAAACAGCGCCTCCAGCACCGACGGTGCCCGGTCGAGGTCGTCCAGCGTCTCAAACAGCGGCACGACGCGGAGCAGCTTCTGCACGCCGGCTTTTTTCTGCAGCAGCAGTACGGCCAGCACATCGCTGGCCTGCTGCGCCATGGAGATCACATAGGCACCCAAGGCTTCGCCGGGATGGGCGGCGAGGACATCAAAGGTCGCCAGACTCTCCTGCACATTCGGCGATAAGATCGGCGCATCGGGCGCAGCGTTCAGGATCTTGGGTAGCAGCGGACGCGGATTACTGATCTCGCGGCAGAGGAAGGCACGGCGCTCCTCCTCGCTCCAGTCGGCATAGTTGCCTAAGCCTAAATACTGGGTAATGGCGCTGACGACATCGCGATGGCGACCCGACTCCTGCCGGATGTCGAGTTTTAAGAGCTCAACGCCAAAGCAGGAAACGCGGCGGATGATATCGATGAGGTTGCCATTGGCGATGTCTTCCATCTGGCATTCGACCAGCGACTCATAGCAGAGGGCAAGCGGTGCCATGAGGTCGGCGGCATAGAGGTAGATGTCGCGCTCATCGGCGAGATCGCCGCGCAGACGGGCATTGGCCCAGTCACGCGTCAGGCCGAGGCGACGGCGGACTTCACGTAGCAGGTCGCGGTAGGGCTCTTTGCTGTCCGTGATGCCGAGTTCAGCCAATTTGGCCTGCATGGCGGGACTACAGCGATCGATCGACAGTTCCCAGCGCAGCGCGTCGATGTCGTGCCAGTAGAGTTCGGCGGCCTGCCAGCGGGCCAAGAGCAGCACTTCTTCGGTCACGCTATGGGTCACGTTCGGGTTACCGTCGCGGTCACCGCCCATCCACGAGGCAAAGCGGATCGGGGTACGGGTCAAGGGCAGATGATGGCCGGTATGTGTATACAGGCAGTCGTCAAACTCGCGCAGGAACTGCGGCACGGCATACCACAGACTCTGCTCGATGGCAGTAAAGCCCCATTTGGCTTCATCCACGGGCGTCGGCTTGTGGTGGCGGATCTCGTCGGTATGCCAAGCCGCAACGATGTCGCGCTTGAGGCGGTCGATCTCAAGCTGGCGCTCTTTGGGCGTGAGATTCACGCGGTCGAGCGTTTCGAGCCGCTCGGCGATATCGTCGTATTTCTGGATCAGGGTGCGGCGACTGATCTCGGTGGGGTGGGCTGTGAGGACCAGCTCGATGTCGAGTTCCTGTACGCTCTGCCACAGCGCATCATCGCTAATGCCTTTTGCTTTCAGCCGGGTAAACAGCTCCTGCGCCGAGCCTTTCTGCGGGCGGGCATATTCGCTGCGCTGCCAGACGTGGCGGCGGCGGATACGGTGGTATTGCTCGGCGATATTGGCGAGATTCAGAAACTGCGTGAAGGCGCGGGCGACAGATAAGAGTTCATCATTATCCAGCGCCGTCAGCACGCTATTGAGTTCGCTTTCGGCCTCCATGCTGCCTTGCCGGGATTGTTTGGCCAGATGGCGGATGGTCTCGACGGTGGCATAGAGGTTTTCTCCAACCTGCTGACGCAGGGTGTCGCCGAGTAGCTTGCCCAAGAGGCGCACATCGTCGCGCAGCGGCTGATAGGGGTCGGGTGTATCGCTCGGTGTCGTCGTGTGAGTTGCAGCAGTTTCAGGCAGGGCAACTGAGGTCATCAGGCCATCTCCGGATCAGAACGAGGGGAAGTTCTTACTCTTTTATACCTGAATGGTTAAGCACGCAAGATGAAATCCATATGACTTTTTAAGGATTTGCTGCGAAGAGCGTGTGAAGTGACTTTGTGATGCACGGTGGTGCACGCAAATGCTGCCTTGCCCTTTATCTGGGCATGATCGTTCTATTTATGACACAATTGCGTATCAAGTTTAGGTATCGATCTATTCATGGCATGGGGTTAAGATGTACTCCAAGACAGTGACGGGTGCATATCCCGCACATAAAGGAGTAAAGAACATGAGCAATACCCTGAAAAAAGTCATCGGTGTCTATCACAATCCCCGTAAGCACTGGGTCGGCGATGGTTTCCCTGTGCGGTCGATGTTCAGCTATGACCGTCTGGGTCAGGAGCTGAGCCCTTTCCTGATGCTGGACTATGCCGAACCGACTGAATTTAAACCTGCGACCACACCACGCGGTGTCGGTCAGCATCCGCATCGTGGCTTTGAAACCGTGACCATTGCCTATCAGGGCGAGGTCGAGCATCGCGATTCGACCGGTGCAGGTGGCATCATCGGCGCAGGCGACGTACAGTGGATGACGGCGGGTGGTGGCATCCTCCATGAGGAGTTCCACTCACATACATTCACCGAAAGCGGTGGGACCTTTGAGATGGTGCAACTGTGGGTCAATCTGCCTGCCAAGGACAAAATGACGCCAGCCCATTACCAAGGCATTGTCAATGAAGACATCCCAGCGGTGCCGCTGGCCGATGATGCTGGTCAGGTACGCGTGATCGCGGGTGCGTTTGAAGGTTTCCGCGGTCCTGCCGAGACCTACAGCCCGATTGATGTCTGGGATGTGCATCTGAATGCAGGCAAGACGCAGACGTTCCATGTCAATGATGGGCATACGCTGGCCGTCGTGGTACGTAAAGGCACTGTGCAGGTGAATGGCGAGCATATCGCCCGTGATGCACATCTGGTGGTACTGGCGCAGGCTGGGACCGATGCGGTGGTCGAGGCCAATACCGATGCGGATTTCCTGATCCTCTCCGGTGCACCGCTGGATGAGCCGATTGCTGGCTATGGTCCGTTTGTGATGAATACACAAGATGAGATCCGGCAGGCGATGGTGGATTTTAACAGTGGCAAGTTTGGGCAGATGCCTGAGTAAGGTATATTCAGAAAGCGCCTTGTTTCTGTAGTAATGTCAGTTGGTTTGAAAGCATCACGGTAGCATTACTGTGGTGCTTTTTAATGTGGGAGGTGCCTGCCGCAGGCGGAACGATTGTCTAGGCAAAAGTAAGCAAAACCGCTTCTCGCACAAAACTCGCCATCCTGAGGAGCGATGAGTGAAGCAGGGCTTCACAGCGACGCAAGGAACAGTTGTGCTCGGCGTCCCTGCGTGAATCAAAAGCAAAAGCAGATTTTTTGGTGAAGGTTTGTGGGGTCTGGTGCTTTACGTTTGGACTAAACGGTGAACATTGCCTTTTGCATGGGCGGTGGTCATGATGAAAGTGATCGTAAACAATGATGTTTTTAATGTGAATGACGGAGCCGGAAATGGGTGATGTGACTGCGCATATTGCAGATGTGGATTATGTGGTGAGCTTAAGCACCGCGACCAATACGTGGCAGGCGGATGAGCCGGTGGATGTGGGTGGCGGCGATACTGGACCATCGCCGACGGAGCTGCTGCTGTCAAGCCTCGGCGCCTGTACCTCGATCACACTCAAGATGTACGCCAAGCGCAAAGGCTGGCCGTTGGATGAGGTCAAGGTACAGTTGGCGTTTAATCCCAACGGTAAGCCTGAAGACGGCAATCAGATCACGCGCCAAGTCACGCTGATCGGCGCACTGGATGATGCGCAGCGTGCGCGTCTCTTACAAGTGGCGAACGCCTGCCCGATCCACAAGGTGTTGACGGGCACCATTCATATCGACACCGATCTGGTGTAATACTTTTTTCTGGGCTCAATCCTTCGCTGGATCAACGATGTGCAGCGGCGGTTTGCCCGTTTTCTTATGATGTTCCTCGCACTGCGCCATGAATGCCATGCGCGTGGTGTCGAGCATGGGCGGGATCTTCTCCGCCAGAAAATCAATAAACACCCGTACCGCAGGCAGCATGCCGCGCCGCGAGGCAAACACGGCGTGATAGATGCCCTGCGGCAGACGCCATTCCGGCAGGACGATCTCAAGTTTGCCTTCCTGGAGCAGATCTACGCACCATAAGAGTGGTAATAGCGTAATCCCCATGCCTTGCTCGGCCAGTGCGCTGAGCAGGGGGAAGCTTGATCCCACCAGTTGCGGCCGGATATCAAAGAGCTCCGGGCCATTGGGGCCGTGCAGTTTCCATTGTTGCTTGATGTCACTTTCGTTGTTACTCAGGGTCGCGTGCTCGATCAGCTCGCGGGGATGCGTAGGCTTGCCATGCAGGCGCAGGTACTCAGGGCTGGCGACGAGCAAACTCTCGGAATGCCCAAAGGTGCGCAGCACCAGATTGCCATCGTTATCCAGTGAGTCGCGTACGCGGATGGCGACGTCAATGCCTTCATTCAACAGGTCCACACGACGATTACTGACGGTGAGCTGGAGCTGGACCTGTGGATAACGTCGCATGAATTCGGGCAGGATCTTGTCCATCTGCCGACCGGCGACATCAATCGGCACGCTGACACGCAGGATACCGCGCGGTTCGGCCTGTAACTCGGCCACGACGTCGCGTGCGGCTTGTGCTTCATTGAGCATGGTCTGCACATGCTGATAGACACGCTGACCGACTTCCGTCACCACAAAATGCCGCGATCCACGCTGGAGCAGACGCACGCCAAGGTCACTCTCCAACTGACTGACCCGGCGGCTCAGGCGTGACTTGGGGATGTCGAGTGCCCGCTCGGCACGGCTAAAACCGCCATGCTCGACCACCATGGCAAACAGGTACAGGTCGTTCAGATTGTCCATGACATCGTCCTCATCAGGCCGTGGCTCTACATGTAATTATCGGCCACAGTGCTGAGCTTAGTAAATCAAATTCGTTCCACCTTTGCAACGCTACGTCTTGGTTTGTGGTCTTGGTGAACGCTAATCAAACACGTATCTTAACCACAACAGGGGATGAGACGAAACACACAGAGCGTCTTCCCCATAAAGATATTTTTACCAAGATAGAGAGAACCATCATGAGCAAGAACGTCCTGCATATCGACTCCAGCGCCCTGGGCCAATATTCCGTATCGCGTGAGCTGACCGGTGCCATCGTCGCCGACCTCGCCAAGACCCTGCCTAATCTGACCGTGACCCATGTCGATCTGGATCAGAACCCGATCCCTCACTTGAGCGGTGCCGTACTGACCAAGGCGGATACCGATGGCGCAGCGGCCTCTGAAGCCACCCTGCAGCAGTTCCTTGACGCGGACATCGTGGTCATCGGCGCGCCGATGTACAACTTCGGTATTCCATCGACCTTGAAGGCCTGGATCGATCGTATTCTGGTGGCTGGTCGTACCTTTAAATACTCGGCAGCCGGTCCTGAGGGTCTGGTGACAGGCAAAAAAGTCATTATCGCCAGCAGTCGTGGTAGTGCCTTTGGCGACAACAATCCGATCGACTTTCAGGAAAACTACCTGAAACAAGTGTTCAGCTTTATCGGTGTGACCGACGTGCAGTTCATCCGTGCCGAAGGCATTGCCTACTCGCCTGAGCATCGCGTCGAAGCGCTGGCCAAGGCCCATGCCTCGATCCCTAGTCTGGCTAAAGCGAGCTAAGGTTTAACGCAGGATCACGTCAAGTATACATAAATTCAAAAATTGAACTAATGATGCTTGACCCCACCTGAGTTTAGGTTCATAACAGAACGGTCTACCGCAGTCGGTGTGGTAGGCCGTCTTTTTTGGTTTGGATTAAGGGGTGACCCTTGCCTTCGGAGGGCAATACTGTGAGTGAGTACATTACGGTTGAGAAGCGCGGACATCTCTTGCTGATCGGGCTCAATCGCCCTGAAAAGCTCAACTCCTTTACCCCCGAGATGATCCGGCAATTGGCGGCGGCCTATACCCAGCTGGCTGAGGACCGCGACTTGCGCTGTGGGGTCCTGTGGGCGGCGGGGTCGGACTTTACGGCAGGTCTTGATATGCCTGCTATTGCCAAGCATTTGCCCAAGGTGGTCTTTAGTCCCTTCGTGCCGCGCGGCATGATTGATCCGTGGGGTGTGAGCACGCCGCAGTGTCCCAAGCCGATCGTGACGGCAGTACAGGGGCGCTGCTATACGCTGGGGATTGAGCTGCTCCTCGCAGGTCAGGTGACGGTGGCGGCAGACACGGCGCAGTTTAATCAATATGAGGTGAGTCGGGGTTTGTTTCCCTTCGGCGGAGGCACGGTGCGCTGGCCGCAGTCGGTGGGGCTGAATAACGCCTATCGCTATATCCTGACTGGGGATTGGTTTGGTGCGGATGAGGCGTATCGCATGGGCCTCGTGCAGCAGGTGGTGCCTGCGGGTCAAGAGCTGGAAGCGGCGATTGTCATCGCGGAGAAGATTGCGGTGCAGGCGCCACTCGGCGTACAGGCGATCCTGAAATCGACACGGCTGGCACAGGCGGAAGGCAGCCTTGCGGCGCTGGCGAAGGTGAAATGGCAGATCCTGCGACTCTTCTTGAGTAAGGATGCCAAACGCGGTGTGGAGGCGTTTAAGGCACGCACCACGGCGAAGTTTGAGGGAGATTGATGAAGTTGATGTGAAGCGTTGGAGGAGTGCGAAAGGACAAGCGCCGATACGTGGTAATGTACAGATATTCAGTACGTTATCTGATAATTTTGAATGGTATCCCTCTTGCGAAAGATCGCATTTAAGTACCCTAAGCTCATCAAGTCTGCGGCAATATTGAGTGTATTGGTTATTGGCGCATTGGCAGGGGTGCTGGTCCTTGTAGGCATGGCTCATCTCATTCCGCAGCCGCTTTGGGTTATTTGCTACGACGATGCGAAAGCATACGTGGTTTCTTGTCCTGTATCCATTCCGACAGCGGTTTATTTGTGTGGCGGAATTTACGGATTATGGGCCGCGCTTGTGTTTGTTATATTTAGAAAACAGATGTTTAGATGAATCAAAGTCAGGTGAATAAATAGGCGTCTGGTGCCCTTTTTTCCTTGTGGGCCATGCTAAAGTGTATGGACTGCAAGGTTTGGGTAAGGCCATGAATACGCTAAAAAAGGACTTGAAGGCATGCGCGACGGCAGCATTAGTCATATCCCCTGTATCCTTTCCTTGGCTTAATATGGAAATTCATGGGCAGTTTAGTTCATGGAGCGCGACGCTGATTGCATTCGTTTTGGCGTTGGTGCTGTTGTTCTTAGTTTGGTTTACCTTCAGTCTGAATTTGATCCCCATACGACGCATGATCAAACCGCAATCATGGTTATCGACAAGTGGCTTGGTCATCTTGGGTGCGCTTGTGATCATGCTGGAGTTGCGCTTGGTAATTGGTCTTCTGCCACCGTATATGGCGCTGAATGGTTACGGGATTTCCCAAACATTTGAATATAGACCTACGGTTTCAGGAAAGGGATTCTATTTCTTGGTGCCGTATAGCGTGATGCTAAGTGCTTATTTTTCCAAATATCTGGACTTGCCGCCTTGGGGTAAAGCGCAAAAAGCAGACATTCCCACATAAGATTTCTTTCTCGATGGAGGCAAGATGACCACTTATCGCTACAGACAACTGCTCTGGTTCTCTGTTGGGCTTTCGCTTCTGAATGTCGCATTGGCGTTTTTTCCGATCTTTCAGACTTATTCCAAGGCACTAGCAGATGCCTATGCGAATGAGCCGCTAGCAGTCTGGGTTAGCACATGGTGGGGTGTCTTTTGCATATTGATGCCGCTTGGTATCGCAGGTTTGGCGGGCTTTATTGGACTATTTTTCTTTAAAAAATGGGGGCGGACGCTGTCGTTATACACGACTATTGTCATGGTGTTGATACAGCCTTTTTTGGGTGCGTCATTAACATCTGGCATAGAGGATAGTGTGGGCGATCTGCTTTCCATGCTCTGGGGCGCAATCTTGATAGTCTCCTATTGCTCACCCATCCGAGAACGGTTTGAGCAAACAATCACAGCAAGGCCGTAGCGCCATTCCAGTAACTTTGTCATCACATGACTCTTCGTGGCATCCATTGAGTTTTTAAGTCTACTGCAATAGACGCTACGTCCTTCTGCGTTGGCGTTATTGGGATATCCTCCTTACCGGAGGCTGACCTTATTGCGTCTGCCTTGATTTGCGAGATGTGGTGAGGGAAAAGAACCTTATACTTTAAAAAGCATAGACCATATGCCGTGGGCGAGCATCCTGAAAAGCAAAGCACTGATTGGACGATCCGGTCAGTGCTTTTTTTGATGCGGGAGAGGACGTTCAACTGCCCTGACGGAATTCTTCGGCAAAATTATGCAGAGAGGACAATGTATCCACCCATGGCAACTGGCTTGAGCAATGGATATTGGCTTTGGGGGTTAAGCCCTCGTGGTCGTCCAGTGTGCCAAGATAGACAAAGGACAGGCCAGGATGCAGTTCTGGATTGACATTGTAAATCGCAGAACCGCAGTTTGTGCAGAAGTGTTTGGTCGCACGTTCGGTGGCGTCATATTCGGCAAGTTTGTCTTGGCCTTGAGTCAGGTTGAAATGATCGTCACGGACGACCACATAGGACGAGAATGCCGCCCCGCTCATCTGACGGCATTGGGTGCAGTGGCAATTGACCACGGTCAGGACATGCTGGATGTCGAATTTGACCTGACCGCAGAGACAGGAACCTTGCATGGTGATTTCTCCTTATCTGTTATTTATTTACCCATAGAAGTATAAAACCAGCATAACCATGCGTCAGGACATATACCAGACGCATGGTGCGGCGTGCGCTGTAATCCTTACGCCTGCGCCAAGATCTCCCGCAATACAAAGGGCAGGATGCCACCATGATTGTAATAATCCACCTCAATTGGCGTATCGATCCGTGACAGCAGCACCACATCCTGCGTTGAGCCATCCTTACGCGTGATCTTGAGCGTGATATCCGACTGCGGTGTCATATGGTCGTTGACACCCACTAGCTCGAAGGTTTCATCACCGACCAGATTTAGACTCTGAATTGAGTCGCTACCTTTAAACTGCAGTGGCAGCACGCCCATCCCCACAAGGTTGGAGCGATGGATGCGCTCAAAGCTGCGCGCAATCACGGCTTTGACACCTAATAGCTGCGTGCCTTTGGCCGCCCAGTCGCGGCTTGATCCCGTGCCGTACTCTTCACCCGCAAAGACAATGGTCGGTGTACCACGCTTGATGTATGTCATCGCGGCTTCATAAACCGTGGTTTGCTGACCATCGAGCAAGGTAAAGCCACCTTCAATCCGTGAGCCATCCTCGCGCGGGGGTAGCATGAGATTCTTGACGCGGACATTGGCGAAGGTGCCGCGGATCATGATGTCGTGATTACCGCGACGCGAGCCGTAGGTATTGAAGTCGGCGACTTCGACGTTATGTCCGATCAGGTATTGACCGGCCGGCGTCGTCGCGCGGAACGATCCGGCTGGCGAGATATGGTCGGTCGTCACCGAGTCGCCCAGAATCAAGAGCGCCTTTGCGCCTTTGATCGCAGCCACGGGCGGTGGGGTCATGCCGAAGGCGTCAAAGAACGGCGGACGGGCGATATAGGTCGAGGTCGGCCATGTGTAGACGTCACCGTGCGCACTCTGGATGTTGTTCCAGAGGTCGTTGTCTTTGGTGAAGTCCGAGTATTTTTCACGGTAGACCGCAGGGTTCTGCGCATAGGGCAGGAGGGCGTTGATTTCGGCATCAGTGGGCCAGATGTCCTTGAGATAGACCGGCAGACCATCATTGCCTGCACCCAGAGGATCGTGGGTCAGGTCGATATTGACGCGACCAGCGATGGCAAAGGCGACCACGAGCGGCGGCGAGGCGAGGAAGTTCGCGCGGATGTTCGGGTGAATACGTGCTTCGAAGTTGCGGTTACCCGAGAGCACGGCAGCGGCGATGATGTCGTTTTCGACAATGGCATCGTTAAACTCAGCGGCCAGATCCCCGGCATTGCCGATACAGGTGGTACAGCCGAAGGCCGCGACGTTAAAGCCAAGCTGGTCGAGGTAGGGTTGCAAGCCAGCCGCCGCCAGATACTCCGGGACCACGCGCGAGCCGGGGCCAAAGGAGGTCTTGACGCGCGGGTTGACGGTGAGGCCTTTTTCTACGGCTTTTTTGGCGAGCAAGCCTGCACCGAGCAGGACGCTGGGGTTGGAGGTATTGGTACAGGAGGTGATCGCGGCGATCAGTACGTCACCGTGCCCTAGGTCCATGTATTCCTCGGGCATCTGGGTCGGCAGATCGTCGGGTGTCGGGCGGTTGGCGATCATGTCCGCTTCGCCACGTACGATACGACCGTGGTATTCGGACTTGTACAGATTGTCGATCTGCGACAGGTGTTCGCGCTTGGTCAGATAGCGCAGATGCAGGTCGGCGGCGTGCTTGTTAAAGCCGTTCTCGGGCAGGGGGGCGCTAAAGAGCGTATTGAAAGACTCTGCCATCTGATTGAGCGGAATGCGGTCTTGTGGACGCTTGGGGCCTGCCAGCGACGGTACGACGCTGCTTAAGTCCAGATGCAGGGTCTTGGTGTAGTTGAGCTCTCCGGCTTTGGGGATGCCAAACAGATTCTGTGCCTTGAAGTAACGCTCGAAGGCGTCAATCTCGCGGTCACTGCGCCCGGTAGCCCGCAGATAATCGACCGTGACCGCATCGACCGGGAAGAAACCCATGGTCGCGCCATATTCGGGTGCCATATTGGCGATGGTGGCGCGATCGGTGAGCGACAGCGAGGCTGTACCTTCGCCGATGTATTCGACAAACTTACCCACGACTTTTTCTTTGCGCAGCATCTGAGTAATGGACAGCACGAGGTCGGTGGCGGTGACGCCTTCGTTCAATTTGCCGGACAGCTCAACCCCAACCACATCAGGAGTCAGGAAATACACCGGCTGACCCAGCATGCCGGCTTCGGCCTCAATGCCACCCACGCCCCAGCCGACCACGCCGACGGCATTGATCATGGTGGTGTGCGAGTCGGTACCGACCAGCGTGTCGGGGAATAGCACACCCGCGCGGTCCTGTACACCGTGAAAGAGGTATTCGAGATTGACCTGATGTACGATGCCGAAGCCGGGCGGCACAACGCCAAAGGTATCAAAGGCCTGCATGCCCCATTTCATGAACTGATAGCGTTCGTTATTGCGTTTGAACTCAAGTTCCATATTCTTGCGCAGGGCGTCGCTTGAGCCGTAGTAGTCCACCTGTACCGAGTGATCGACGACAAGGTCCACAGGCACGAGTGGCTCGATGGCTTTGGGGTTCTTGCCCATCTGGGCTGCGACATTGCGCATGGCGGCCAGATCCGCAAGCAGTGGTACGCCAGTAAAGTCCTGCAATACGACGCGGGCGACGACAAAGGGAATCTCGGCAGTACGTTCGCTATTCGGCTGCCAGTTGGCGAGTTCCTTGACGTGATCTTCGGTGATCTTTTTGCCATCGACATTGCGCAGGACGGCTTCGAGCACGATGCGGATCGATACGGGGAGCTTGGAGACTGGGCCAATGCCGAGGCTCTCTAGATGAGGCAATGAGTAATATTGTTTAGACGTCCCGTCACTTAAGGTCAGGGTTTGCAGGGTAGGGGACAATGCGGGCGACGACATGATAACCTCCGGTGTGATCTGGCGCTGAACAAGAGAAGCTGTAAGACAAACAGGGTGACGAGGGCCAATCACCACTCTGGGTGGGACAAGCCAGCCGTATGACAGGGTTGTGGTTTTTTTGAGCGTAGATTGATTCTACGCCTGATAGATCACGAAAAGGATGCTTGGACGACGGCAGATTGTTTTCTTTATGCAACGGTCGTCATATTCTGCGCGTATTGTATCTTGCCCGCCGGCAGTGTACGGTGTGGTCTGTCTACGATAGTGTGTGATGGACCACGGTCATCGGCTGGGCAGATTAGTAACGCGATTAGGTCAGAGTATTTTATGAGTATGAGTTTTACACACACCATTACTGTCCCCCAGAGTCCGGCGGAGGTCTTCGCCGTGCTGGATGATCTGTCTGTGGCCCCGGAGTGGCTGGAGAAGTGTAAGGGCCTCGAGAAAGTCAGCGCGGGTCCAAACGCCAAAGGCACGCAGCTTCTGTATACCTACCATGAGATGGGGCATACCGGGACGATGGAGGGTGAGATCGTGGCCTATGTGCCGAACGAGCGCATCGCATTTCATTATGACAGCCGAATGCTGGCAATTGATGCGGATTTTGTCATTACCCCTGCGGGTGAGGGATCAAGTGTGTCCTATACCATTGGCATGGCAACCAAGAATATGGTGGCCAAACTGATGCAACCTGTGATCAAGCGTGATCTGCCGACGCAGACGGTAACGGCATCGGAAGCCCTGCGTGACTTTCTGGCGCGGCGCTATGCTTAATGAGCTGATTCGACAGGTCTAGGCCAACGTCGGGCCTTTTGAATACCCGCTGGGCATTGCGTGTGGCGTCATGCAGTGCCTAAACATGCCGATGCACGCATAGATGATGCATGGCATGAAAAAAGAACAATAAAACAATAAACAACAGGAACACCTGTCATGGAAAAATTCATGTATTTCTATAGTGGTCTGAATCGTCCGGCGGGTGAAATCTCGCCTGAATATGTGCAACTGTGGATGAGCTATTTTGCACAACTCGGCTCCGCGCTGCTGGATCACGGGGCACCGTTCCTGCCAGAGAGTCGCGCTCGGGGCACAGTCGGTACGCTCCATGTCACGGGTTACTCGATCATATAGGCGGCGTCGTTGAAAGAAGCCACTGCGCTGACGACAGGGCATCCGATGCTGATCTTGGGTGGCGGTGTGGCGGTGCTGGAGTGCATGGATCTGTCACAAGCCATGAAATGACCTGTGATAGATGTCTCGTATCTGCTGAAAATCAACAAAGCCCGATGAGATGGTCGGGCTTTGCTTTGTAAAGGTCTTTGCGGACATCACGTCTGATGGATGAACTGGCCTCAGAGTGCCCAGAATCCCAAATGACCTAAGCTGTTGGCGAGTTTCAGACGGGCGATCTGCCAGTTGGACTGAGCCTGAATACGCTGTGACTTGGCTTTGGCCAAGGTATTCTGAGCACTGACCAACTCGACCATGGTGCCGACCCCGGCTTTGTAGCGTCCGGCGGCGATCTGGTAGGAGCGGTCGGCATTGCTGACCAGTGTTTCAGTCACTTGCAGGTTTTCGGTCTCGGTGGATAGGTTTTGGTAGTTCTGCCACACATCCAGCGCGACCTGTTGTTCGGTCTTGTCGAATTCTGCTTGTTTACTTTCCAGATCCGCCTCAGCTGCGCGGACTTTGTAGGTGTGGTTGAAGCCATCAAAGATCGGAACTTTAAGCTGAACGCCGACCAGACTATTACGTGTGTCGGTATCGGCAGGCGGTGGACCGGCCTGATGGTCGCGGTTCATATTGCCGATCAGCGATAGCGTGGGACGGCCTTCATCACGTGTGGCGCGGATTGATGCACGCGCGGCTTCGACTTTGGCGGCGGCGGCGATCAGGCCGGGGTTCTGCGCCTTGGCATCCGCGATCAGCAGATTGATGGATTTGACAAAGCCGGTGTCAGGCAGGCTGTTGGCATTGGAGATCACGCTGACAGGGGTGCTGGCATCCAGACCCATGCGCATGGCGAGTTCGCCTTGGGTATTCTTCAGTTCGCCGTAGGCCTTGACGCGATCAAGCTGGGCCTGTGACAGATTGGTCTGGGCTTGCAGTTGATCGGATAGGGTGCCTACACCAGCGGTATATTTGGCGTTGGCTTCGGCAAAACTTGCGCGTGCTAAGGTTTCGGCCTCAGTGGTGGCATCCAGCGTGGCCTGTGCCGTGACGGATTTGTAATAGGTCTGGGCGGTCTGCAGGAAGACTTTCTGCAGGGTTTCGTCTTGGGACGCATTGGCGGCGATCAGGAGCTGTTTGGCCTGATCGAGATGGGCGCGGCGCGCGCCAAAGTCAAACAGCACCCAACTGGCATTCATGCCCAGACTGCGGGTGGTGGTCTTGGCGTTATAGCTTAAGTAAGGCGTGTCTTTGACCTGATAGCTGTTGGGGCCGCGGGTATAGCTGGCATCCAGCTCGACTGTCGGCAGATAGGCGGATTTGGCGATGCCGACCTGCGCAGCCTGTGCCTTGACCTGCGCCCAGACCTGATGGGTCTCGGGATTATGACAGAGTGCGTGTTCGACGGCCTGTAAGAGATCGATGGTGTTCCCATCAGTCACTACATCCATGCACGGGTCACTATAGGATGAGGCTGCAATGGATGGTCTGCGGCGGCTAACCGGGGCCATAGGGGTAGGGACAACAGGTGGCGTCGGGATGCTGACTGGTGCTGATGGTGCGCTGTTCTGTGTGCTTTTGGAGACGGCGTTAGTTTGCGTAGCGGCAGTGAATGTCTGATCAGGTGTAGTTACGCGCGCATTGACCTTGCTTGCGACGGTCTGTGTGGGGACCGTGGCTACATGTGTCGCACTGATGCTTTCAGCGGTGCTTTGAGGTGAGTTCAGGGCATTGTTTTTCGTTTTGTTTGCAACTGGACTCTGCATGCTGTTAGAGGTGTTTTGCATGTCTTTTGCCATGCTGCTTTGAGTCGAAACAGGGCTGGCACCAAATGGCAAGCTGTCAGCGGGGTTGTTTTTTTGGGCGGAGTCTTTGACGCGATTGCTGGTGATCTTTGCTGCGTTGTCGGCCGCGCCCATGTCTGCGGCGCTCTGGATGTCGCTACTGGATAGACTATTCTCGGTTGAGCTACTGAATGCCGGTGCCTGAGTCGCCTGTGATTTCGATGAGCTGCGTGGCGTTGACATACTAGAGCTGGTCGTGCCTGAGCTGACCTTGTTTTCAGGCTCTGCAGGCAACGCCTCTGGTGTACTGACTGGACCACCAAACGGCGTGCCATTCAGCGAGATGTCGCTATCGCTGCGGGTCTTCTTGCGCGGCAGGGGCAGGGCTTTGGCTGGTGTAGTCGAGTAGAGATTGTGCGTGCCAAAGGGGTCTTTGACGATCGCAAAGGGATCAAGCGCACTGGCCTCGCCTGCGATCACCAGAAGCATACCCGCCATGAGGGGTCGATAGCCCCTCGATCCGGATCGCGGGCTGCTGCCGCACATCTGTGGCGGCTTCCGCTTATGCACCATGAGCGGGTCCACCTGCGGTTTGCAACTGCTGAATCAGGGCATCCTGCACCACCACACCACCGGTCAATACGATGACGCGGTTTGCACTGGCGATGGTCTCAGGGCGATGCGCGATGATGATGCGGGTAATGGACAATGATTTGACCGCAGCATTGACCTCGTGTTCTTTGGCGATGTCGAGATGACTAGTGGCTTCGTCGAGAAAGAGGATTTTGGGGCGTTTATACAGCGCACGTGCGAGCAGGATGCGCTGCTTCTGACCGCCAGACAGCACAGTACCCATGTCACCGACCAGTGTGTTGTAACCCATCGGCATGCCAGCGATCTCAGGGGCGATCGCCGCCAAGGCGGCACATTGCTCGATCCAGGCCTGATCGGGCTGCGGGTCAAAGAAGCTGATATTCTCGGCGATGGACCCTGCAAACAGCACGTCATCCTGCAGCACGGTACCGACCATGCGTCGTAGCGCAGAGATGCCCATTTGATGAATGTTCATGCCATCGACGATGATATGGCCTTCGGTTGGCGGCAGCACACCGAGCATGACATTCATGAGCGTGGTCTTACCGCAGCCTGAGGGGCCGACGATGGCGACGGACTCGCCGGACTTGATGGCAAAGCTGATGCCATTCAAGACATAAGGCTCCTGCTCGCTATAGCGATAGCGCAGTTGATTGACTTCGATGGTGGGAGCGGCGGATAGAGGAGCGTCGGGCTGGTCACCATAAGCAGGCTCAGGCTCAGTCAGCACGATGTCGGCCAGACGTTCGCCTTGCAGTTGCAACATTTTGACTTCGACGAATTTATCGATTAACGCGCCGACACGGCCGTCAAACTGGCCCTTGTACGCCATGAAGGCCATCAGGGCGCCGACCGTGAAGTGACCATCCAGCACCATCTTGGCGCCGAGCCAAGTGATAAGGATGTTCTCGACGCCAAACAGTACGCCATTAAATAAACGAAAGAGAATCTGCAGCTTCTGCGTGCGCAGACCGGCATTGGTCTGATCGACCAAGAGCGTCAGCCATGTCGAGCGCCGCTCATCCTGTCGCTCAAACAGCTTGATCGCCTTGATGCCACGGATGGTCTCCATGAAATGGCTTTGCTGCTTGGCGCTGTGGATGATCTGTTCTTCGGTCGCGGTGCGTAAGGGACGATACCAGAGCCAGCGACTGATCGCGTAGAGTGCCATGGCGATGATGGCGATCCAGCCCAAGAGCGGCGCATAGATAAACATCATGATCAGGGTGACGAGGGTCATCAGACCATCGAGAATGGCCTCCAGAAAAGTCGCAGTTAGGGTATGCTGGATGCTGTCGATGGAGCCAAAGCGCGAGATCACATCGCCCAGATGACGCTTCTCGAAATACTGCACGGGCAGACGCACGAGGTGACTGAAGACGTTGGCGCGCCACTGTACGTTGAGCGTGGTCCCCATATACATGATGACCCATGAGCGGATCAGTGAGATGGCCTGCTGGAGCAGCATGAGCAGACCAAAGCCGACAGCCAGCGTCGTCAGCAGGTCACGGTCGGCGGTGACGATGACGTGATCGATCACCCACTGCATATAAAACGGGCTGACGATGGCAAAGACTTCGAGCGCCAATGCCAGCAGCAGAATCTGGCTCAGGGATGCCCACAGGCCCCGCACGAGGCCCATAAGATTGCGTAGCTTGATCTGCTGGACCTTGGCTTCGGGTTTGAACTCGGCATTGGGCCATAGCTCAAGGGCGACCCCGGTAAAGGATTTAGAGACTTCGTCGAGCGAGAGCTTACGGATGCCAAAGGCGGGGTCATGGATCGTGACCGAGCGACCGTGGACTTCCTTGAGCACCACGAAGTGATTGAAATTCCAATGCAGAATGCAGGGTAGCTTGAGCTCGCCTAAGTCTTGCAGTTCAAGCTTGAGCGGGCGGGTATTCATGTGCAGTTGACCCGCGATCTGCATCATGTCCTTTAAGGTGACGCCTTTCAGCGAGATCGGGTAACGGCGGCGCAGGCTGGCCAGATCGGTCCGATAGCCATAAAAACCCGCCACCATGCCCAGACAGGCCAGACCGCACTCGGTGGCCTCGGTCTGCAGGAGCAGCGGCAGCTTCTTGGATAACCCGAACGAAATCTCATCTAGAAAGGACATCGTGATTCTACTCATCTGTTCTATTAGACCCCGCATCCATCATCTGATTGGCGGGGCTTGAATATGCCGACTAGGCGCTTTGGCGCATCGGTATGGATCTTGTTATGTCCGTCAGACCATCTGGGCCTGACGACTTGCTTACAGTTTTTTCTTAAAGCTTTCCGGTAATGCTGTAAAGCGGGTCGAGTACCCACTCATACAGACGGCGTTTTTCCTGCATGATGTCGGCATCGACCAGCATGCCCGACTGTAGGGTTTGCGACTTGCCGTAGGCCGTCACAGTCTGTGTGTCCAGACGCACGATGATGCGGTACATGGGCTCACTATTCTGTGCACTGTTGCTATTGGCGTTAAAGGCATTCAGATCACTGCCGGGCAGGGCGGTCTTGGAGACTGAGATCACGGTGCCGTGTGCATGACCGAACTTCTGATAAGGATAGGCCTGATAGCGTAGGATGACTGGATCGCCCGGATTGACAAAACCGATGGCGCGGCTGGGCGCATAAAGCTGAGCTTGCAATTGGGCGCGAGCTGGCACGATGCTCACCAAAGGCTTGGAGTTATCGATGGCCTGCCCGACTTCGGCGGTCACGGCGGTGGCAATCCCGGATTCGGAAGCGGTGATGACGATGCCGCGTTTGGACTCGCTTTCGGTCAGTTCCTGATTGGCACTGGCAAGATTGCGCTTGATCTGGGCCAGTTGATTGGACTGGGTCATATCCAGACTGCGCAGGGTGCCTTCCTGAGCGTTGAGTTCTTGGGTGGCGGTGATGCGGTCGCGGCGATAGCCTTGCAGACGGTTTTGTTGATCCAGCATATCTTCTTCTTTTTGCTGGTATTGCTCGCGTGAAATAAAGTCTTTATCCAATAATCCGCGATAACGGCTGAGGGTCTCTTGCGCAAGGCCGACACGGCTCTCTTGGCTTGCAATCTGACCATCCAATGCACCGATCTGGGCGCGAATATCCGCAATCTTGGTGGAGAGCGTTACACGGTCGTCGGCCTGTATGGCTTGGGTCTTGTGCTGTTCATCCTGCAGGGATTGTTGGCGGGTTTGGATGTCGCGGCTGATGGAGCCTTGGGTGTCGCCTTGCGCATTCTGGCGGTCGCTGGACAGCACATAGAGCACGTCTCCCTTCTTGACAGCCTGTCCTTCAGTGACGTGTTTTTCCAGCACGATGCCAAACTGGGGCGTGTAGATCTTGACCAAGCCTTGATCCGGGATGAGCTGTCCGCTTACGGCACTGCGCTGGGTATAGCTGCCCCAGATCAGAAAGGCGACGATCAGGATGGCGGAAGCCACAGCAAAGCCGGTCAGCACGCCAAAGGACAGCGGCCGGATCAGGAGAATCTCACCCAGCCAGTTGACATGGCGGGCGTCGAGGGCAGCTTGGCGAAAGAGCTTGTTATTATTCATGATTGACGGCTATTCATGATGTAGGGTTATTCATGTTTGGCGGCTGTCATGAGTGACAGTCGAGTCTGGTCGGCGTGGATCAAGCGCGGATCGGGCGGATCAGCGTACCGACACCGGATTCAGTGTGGATCATCACGCTGAATCTTCATAAAATTCTATCGTTATTCAAAAAAATCCGGCCTTTATCTGTCAATTACGACGCTGATCTGCACGCGGTTTCCTAACGATGTCGGGATTTATTGTGTGACCACATGGTTCAATGTGGCATTCTTTCTGACCAGGTGCAATGGCTAACGACAGAATATCATGAAAAAACTGTTAACTACATCACTTTTCGTCGGCTAATGTGTGCATTGGGCGGGAGATATTCAGGCACAGGCCGTATTGGTGGGATGGCGTGCTTCCGTCAGTGCCACGCGCAGCTGATCCAGCGTTTTCATGCGCTTGACGGTTTGCCAGAGTGCCTCGGCTTCTGCATAGCCATGCGTGAGCATGCCGAGCCATTGCTTGTAGCGACCGACCAGACCTGCGTCCGTCTTGGTGGGGCTGTCTAGAAAAGCGATCTGAAGCTCAAGCAAACTGGACCACGGCATTGGATCTGCACCACGGATGCAGTTGACGAGGTCGGGGCGAGTTACGGCACCGCGTCCCAGCATCAGGTCGTCGCAGCCGGAGACCTCTCGACAACGTGCCGCATCGGCCATGCTCCAGATTTCGCCGTTGGCAATGAGTGGGATCGAGATCGCTTCGCGGATCGGCGGGAGTTTTTCCCAGTAGGCGGGCGGGCTGTAGCCGTCGGCTTTGGTGCGGGCATGTACGGTCAGCCAAGCGGCACCAGCACTGGCGATGGCGTGCGCATTCTCAAGCGTGTGCGCATTGTCCAGATAGCCAAGGCGCATCTTGGCGGAGACCGGGATATGTTTAGGCACGGCACGGCGGACGGCGGAGACGATCTGATGGATCAACTCCGGCTCATCCAGCAGCACCGCCCCGCCTTTATGACGGTTGACGGTCTTGGCGGGGCAGCCGAAATTCAGGTCGATGGCTGGTGCGCCCAGACTCGCTGCAAAGGCGGCATTGTCTGCCAGTGCAATCGGATCATTGCCCAGAAATTGCATGTGTAGTGGGGTGCCGCTGACGGTTTTGCCTTGGGTTAAAAGCTCTGGGCAGTATTCGTAAAGCACATGCGCGGGCAGCAACTGATTTGTGACACGGATAAACTCACTGACGCACCAGTCGTAGTGACCGATTCGGGTCAATAGATGGCGCATGGGTGGGTCGGTGAGACCTTCCATGGGGGCGAGAATGAGTTTCATACGGGTCTGGGGATATCAATGATTGAAACCGGCGCTTTATACCGCGAAATGCGTGCATTGTCTATTTGCTGAGCATAAAAAGTTGCAGGATATGCCATGATAAGGGCATTTATCGGATGAGGTGGTCACTGGAGGGCATCATGAGTCTGCCTAAACTCGTGTTACTGGATCTGGATGGGACCCTGTATATCGACGGCAAACCGATTGCGGGTGCAGTCGATGCGGTCAACTGGCTACGGGGACAGGGTTGTACGATTCGTTTTCTGACCAATACCACGACACGTGCACGTGCTGATCTGTATGCCATGCTAGCCGATATGGGGCTGTCTGCGAATATCAAAGAATTGGTGAGCACGCCTGCGGTCGCGGTACTGGAACTAGAGGCACACCAGCAGCGCTTGGGCCGTCCGCTTAAGCTCTGGCCGGTAGTGGCTGAGGCGATCCAGACGGACTTCGCTGGATTTATCCGTGATGAGGTCTCGCCGGATGTGGTGGTGCTAGGCGACATCGGCGATGCGTGGAGCTTTGACCTGATCAATCGGCTGTTTGCCGCCATGCATCAGGGGGCGGCGCTCATGGCGCTGCATCGTAATCGTTTCTGGCAGACCCAGAATGCGCTGAAGGTGGACATCGGTTTCTTTGTAGCGGGCCTTGAATATGTGACAGGCCAGCCGCCTGTCGTGATGGGCAAGCCGTCGCCTGCATTCTTTAGCCGGGTGCTGGCGGATGTCGGGGTGACTGCCGATCAAGTGCTGCTGGTCGGGGATGATATCGACAGTGATGTCGGCGGGGCGCAGGCGCAGGGAATTGCAGGGGTGCTGGTTCAGACTGGCAAATATCGTGCGGTATATGCCGCACAATCAGAGGTCATGCCGTCAGGGGTCATCGGCAGTATTGCCGATCTGCCCGCCTATCTGACACAGCCGAGCTGAAGCCTTGGAGGCTTAACGGTGGCTGTGACTGTAGTTTATGGACGGCGTTGATAGCGGACATAGCCGATGACAAAGCCAATCAAGAGGCCAGTCCCGATACCGGTCAGTACAAAGGCCGCGAGATTGGGAAATGCGACTTTCGGATCGACATAGATGCTGTGGATCGGATGAGTTGCTTGCATTTCCATATTAGACAGCAGCGCTTTGTAGAGAATTTCTTGTGAACTGAACGTATTGAGTGCGGTATTTTTGCTGTCTAGTAGATGGAGGGCGACCATGCTGGACTCAAACGGAATGCTGCCTCTATTGGCGTTGGCATGTGCCAGCTGTTGCTCAATCGCAGCGGTTTCTTGATTGATTTCTGCAATCTGATGCTGCGTTTGATCGATCTGTCCAGCCACACGGGCATAGATCGGCTGGCTTAACGCATGATGCTCCTGTTTTAATTCGTCGATGGTCGCGGCCAGACTGCGCTCGGCATCTTGGGCGCTGTATCCACGCACGACGATACGCACGAAATCGGTGTTTTTATTGACTGTACTTTTCAGCGTATGTAGATAGATATCGCTGCGCTTATCTACGCCTTCATCAAGCGGTAAACCTAGCTTGCCCAGCACGTTGCGCTTGCTCTGGGGCAGGTTGATCCGTTCGACAACTTGCACCGGGTCTTCGATCAGGTGCGACTCACTGAGGTGTAATTCCCCTGTCAGAGTGGATTCTGTAGGCAGTCGTCCGGTCTGAATGGTGACTTCGGCCTGCCAGCGTGGAGGCAGGGTATAGGCCAGAATCACAGCAATTACCGTCGTCACCAGCGTGATAAACAGCATGCCGCGCCACGACAGACGAATAGTCGCCCAGATTGAGATTAGGTCAAAATCACGATTGGATCCACTTGAGCGGTTCATCAGGTCGTTGTGCATGGAATCAAAAGAAGAATCAGACATGTTTATTCTGCTCGTGGACCAATCTTGCAGATTGGCGGACATGATGGGCTGTTGTGGTTGAGAATGATTTAAACGGACGTACAACAAGTGCAGGATTCTACCGCAATGCAGCGGTGCTGTGCTCAGGCAGCGTCTTTTTTTATGGTGGAATGTTCGTGCAGCAGCTCAGGTGACAGACTTGCACCGGATGGCGGTGGACATTCGATCACGGGCATATGGCTACGCAGCATGATTTTCAGCGCAGTCCAGACCAGTACTTTAAGGTCAAACAGGATCGACTCCTGTGTCAGGTGGCGGACACGCAGACGGTTTTTTTCAGGCAGGATGACATCAAAATAAGTCGTGAGAGGATCACTGGACTCCGCAAGCAGACGTTCTTCGTGAATATAGAGTAAGGATGCGAGATCGGTAATGCCCGGGCGGTAAGCGAAAATAATTTTGCGCGATTCAAGATCATAGTGTGGCAGGTGGCTCACGACTTCCGGGCGCGGGCCAACAATGCTCATTTCACCTTTGAGGACATTGATGAGCTGGGGCAGTTCATCAATTTTGGTTTTGCGCAGGAGTTTACCGACTTGGGTGATCCGGTTGTCGTGCGACGAGGTGATATTGAGACCGGCTGCGTCATGGCGCATGGTGCGGAATTTGATGATTGAAAACGGCAGCTCATAACGACCGGTGCGTACCTGCCGGAAAAAAACCGGGCCGGGACTTTCGAGTTTGATTAATACCGCAACAATGAGTGCAATAGGCAGCAGAAATGGAATCAGGCATATCGCAACGCATATATCGAAAACGCGTTTAAGCACATTGTAATGCATGGTGTCAACATCGTGAGGCGGTTTATTTCTTACGGGGCAGTATACAAGAAGCACTTCTTAAAACAAAATTTTTTGCCGAATAAACACAAATCAGGCGTTTGTTGCTACATCTGTGTGATCTTTTTTGCAATCTGTGTGGTGATGTTGCAAATCCTGTGACCAGATGGTTTTGATCTCATGCAGACCTCACTATGGACGTTGCTGCGATGACGGGCGGACAGCGTCCATGACACGCTATTGGTCAGGTCTTGGTCCGTTCCGTCCGGCTTAAGAGTTCATCCAGCCAGCCCGCGAGGCGATATGTCTGATAAGTCACGGCGCTGATCGGCTGATAGTCGCGGGCGAGGAAGCTCTCGGGAATGACTGGACGCTTGCGATCAATGATGCAGATATTGTCCGTGTTATAAAAATCGTAATCACGGATACTGCTGTTGGTGGTGATCAGTTTTTTCTGTGCACCCAGTGTTTCCAGCGTGCGCATCGTGAGTCCGGTCTGCTCAGGATGCTCAATATCCAGAATAATCCGGGAGTCGCGGAAAATCTCCTGCACCTGTGCCTTGCTCAGGGGATCAAAACGGAAGTCGCTAAACTTTGCACTGGCGAAAGCCCGGTTGATGAGCTTATAGACCCAGTACACCCATTTGGCCTGTAGATACAGATAAAAAAACACGCGAGCATTGGCAGGCAGGGCCTGCCGCACACCAGAGGCGACTGCATAGCGATCCGTGTGGGCGGTGCCGACAAAGCTGATGTCGTAGCGTGAGTCTGTGCTTGATGGCACCTCAAAGCCCGGCGAAAAGAACAGTGGGCGGAAGCCGATGCCATATTGGACGGCATCCTGCCGGTCAAAGGTGTAGGCATGATCAAAATGAATCAGGTTGTCGCGGGCACGTGGGCGGTTGGCAAACGAATCCCACATGTAGAGGATAAAACAGGCGCAAGGCAGCTTGCGCCGCCAAGTCTGCAGGGTCTTGGTCGAGAGGGTCTGACCACTGATGACAAAGACCAGATCGTAGGCTTTATTGCCCAACCGGCTTAGCTCCTGTACATAAAAGCGGTCCGCGATCTGGATCACCAGTTCGGGGCGGACCTTGGTCACGGCTTTGAGGAAAGCGGACTGAAATGGCCGGTCCATGATGAAATCGACCTGCGCACCGCGACGCTCAAGCTCGGCATGGATTTCTTTTTCGTAGCCAAAAAATTGTGGAGCAACCAGCAAGACCTGCTTGCCTGCCAGAGAGTCTTGCATAGGGTTATTCCTGACGGTTCAATATACGGGCCGGGATGCCGGCGGCGAGCGCGCCATCGGGAATCGAGTCGAGGACGACGGCATTGGCGCCGATCGACACATTGTGCCCCAGTGTGATGCCGCCCAGCACCTTGGCACCTGCACCGATGAGCACGTGGTCACCGACCACGGGACGCCGCGTGGCGTCATAGGTAAAGTCGAGATCCTTCGCGCCTAAGGTCACGCCCTGATAGATCACGGCATTTTTGCCGATGGATACCGCGCCGATCACCGTGCCGTGGGTATGGGGGAAAAACAGCCCCGGACCGATACGGCAAATAGTGGCGATCTCGATGCCAAACAGCAGCACATTAAGCATGGAGCAGATCCGCGCCAGAATCCCATAGCCTGCCGCCTGTAAGTGATAAGACATCCGGTACAGCAGTACGGGCAGCATGCGCGGCGACAGGGCCTTGAGCCAGAAACGCAGGCCTTCTGCTGCCAGCGTGCTTCCGGGATGAAACAGCTCATGCTGACGCAACAGGTCTGCGCGGAGCATGTCCTTGAAGCCCGGTGTCTCTGGGGATCCCTGCTCGGATGCGTGTGATTCGGTGGTCATGGCTGTAGGCTTATCCGCTTTATTCTATGGGCTTAGTTCATCAGTTTGCGGGCGCGCAATTCGTTGTTGGCCTGCTCCAGACGATCTTCGGGCACGGCTTGCTGGTTGACCCAGTTGGCGAAGCGCTGCAGGCCTTCGCGCAGAGAGATCTTTGGCGTCACGCCCAAGAGATCTTTCAGGCGGCTGACATCGGCGACGTTATGGCGGATGTCGCCGATGCGGTATTGACCGGTGATGACGAGCTTCGGCTCAAAGCCAAAGGCGCGTGACAGCTCGCTTGCGACTTCTTTGACCGAGGTTGCGACCCCACTGCCGACATTGATGATGGTATTTGGGGCTTTCTCGATCAGAAGGCCCTGCAGCAGTGATTCGGCCACATCATCGACATGGACGAAGTCTCGACTCTCTTCGCCGTCTTCAAACAGCGGCAGCTCGCTCCCCAGACGAATCTTGGTCGAGAAGATCGACAGGATGCCGGTATAGGGGTTATTGAGCGACTGACGCTCGCCATAGACATTCTGCAGGCGATAGATGACGTAGTCCATGCCCATCGATTCACAACCGATACGGACCAGATCTTCCTGTGCGTATTTGGTTGCGGCATAGATCGACGCCGGAGAGACTTGGTCGGTCTCACGGGTGGCGACGACTTGCAGCGGCTGCTGACAGGTCGGGCAGATGGGTTCCCACTCTGCGCGAGCAAGTACGTCACCCTGACGTGAGCCGGGGAAGACGCGCTGATGGTTGCAGGATGCACAGACGTAGGCACCTTCACCATAGACCGAGCGGCTGGAGGAGAGCAGGACGCGGCGCACGGTTTTCTGTTCGGTTTTGACCAGCACATCAAATAGCAGTGCGGTGGCTTGGGTGTTGACTTCGTTATAGCGGGCGATTTCATACATGGACTGGCCAGTGCCGGTCTCGGCAGCCAGATGGACCACGGCATGCACACCGTCCAGCGCACGCTCCAGTGTGGTCCGCGAGGTCACATCGCCACGGATAAATTCGACGCCGTCCTGATGCAGCCAGTCCAGATCCTTGGGCACTGCACCATGGATCTGCGGGGAGAGTGTGTCCAAAATGCGCACTTTAAAGCCGGCTTGCAGGATTTTAGGAGTGAGATGTGAGCCTATAAACCCTGCGCCACCGGTGATCAAGACTAAATTGGACATGTTTGCTCTCGTTTTAAAAGAATAAATCTAAAGGTATCTGTGCTTAAGGTTGCGCATATTAGCGCATCGCACCCAGCCAGACCGTTTATTTTAGGTCATCCCTGTAACAGTATCCTTAGCGGAGGCTGGCATGCACGGATGACGACATCATCACAGCAAAGACTGGTAAATCTCCAGATGCTTCTGGGCAGAAATATCCCAGGAGAACAGTTTTGCACGCTGGTAGCCCTTGTCGATCAGCGTCTGACGGACCTCGCTCTCCTGCATGCGTTGCATGGCTGCCGCAATACTTGCATGGTCATCGGGATGGACGCTGATGGCGGCATCGCCGACCACTTCGGGGATCGAGGAGCTGTTGGTCGCGATCACCGGACAGCCAAAATACATAGCCTCAATCGGCGGCAGGCCGAAGCCTTCGTATTTGGATGGGTAGACCATACACAGCGCCGAGCGATAGAGGGCAATCATCTGACCCGATGTGACATTGCCGACCACATGCACCAGACCGTCCAGACCGAGCGCACGGATCTGATCCAACTCGGCGGCATTAAAAGGTGCTCCGGTACACAGCAGATGCACGCCACTACGCCAAAGCCCAGACAGCTGAAACCCGCTCAGGGCTGCCCCGAAGTTTTTATAGCCGCCGCGTCCGCCGACATAGAGCACATAGCGCCCCATACTGGCTGGCAATGCGGGTAGGGTGGCTTCGGTACTGAGCTGGTTGTTACCCAGCGAACAGCCCAGATGCACCACATGAATCGGGCAACGCTTGGCGAGTGACGGATAGATCGCGAGCAGATCTTTTTTGGTATTTTCCGAAATGCAGACCAGCGCATCTGCGGTGAAATAGGAAATACGCCGCTCGATGATATTGGGTAGGGCACCTTTGCCCTGAATCATGCCCAGCTCATAGGTCATGTCATAGACGGTCGAGACATTTTTGGCTTTGGGGTTCCAGGCAAATCGAAAATGGCTGGAATGAAAAATACGGCTGCTGGAGTAGACCGGCAGCATGCGGCTGTAGCGATGACCTGCGATATGGTGCACGGTATCCGGCGGGGTCAGCCGGGCAATGCGCGAGGTCATCTCCTGCCAGTAGACAGACGCACCGCCACTGCTCTGCAGACGATAAATGATGTCATCAAAGGTGATGGTGAGGGACATAGCACGCGTCCTTAAAGCGGTGTCATCAGTGCTGCTGATGGATCGTATGGGAGTAACTCTGCGTATGATACGTATTTGGCAGGTGATTGTCATGAGATGCCGACTGGTGTTTCAGCTTCGCAAGCAAAAAGCTGCTGGTCAGATAAAAGAACACCCCTTCGGAAAAATAACCACCGCCCCGGATCAGGAGCTCGATCAGAAAGGCGACCATGATACTGTGCGCCAGCAATTGCAAAGGCGAAAGCCGGCGATGCTTGATGATCATGAGTGAGCGGAAGCCACGGGCCATCAGCATCAGCATGCCGAGCATGCCGAAGATGCCGAATTCGGCCACCAGTTTGCTGGCCGTCGATCCGCCATCAAACAGATTATAGTTATCGCCGGTGATGTACAGGATGCGCGCGGTGGCGTCACCGGTGGCATTGGCGATGCCGAATTGCTGAAAGCCGATCCCCAGACCTGCCGTATCACGTAAGGCCAGATAGGCGTTTTCCCAGCCTTGCATATAGACCAGCGCAGACAGATTGCTCGAGCCGGTCGAGAAACTGATCCGATCTGCATAGTAATTCAGGTCTATCAACGCAGGCACCGCGATGAGGGTCGGTATGAGAATGAACAGTACTTTTTTGAAATCAATGATCGTCAGGGCCGCCAGCATGACCACGATTAGCATGGTCAGGTTTTCAATATACATGCCCCACGCCGTAAAGAAAGCCAGCAGCAGGATGGGATGACGGCGGGCTGCGACGTGATAGATCAGAAAGGGTGCCGTCGCCAGTGCAAAATGCGAGGGCTCCGAAAACAGAAAGCAGGGTTTGGGCGAGGCATTACCAAAAAAATCAATCCCCGATAGCGACACCAGCGCATTGATGATCAGGAGCCGCATGATCAGGCGTAGTATGTTTTGCAGGGTGATCTCGCGTAGTACCGTAAGCTGCTGGGCGAGCAGGCGTGCGGCGATCAGCATCCCGAACAACAAGGCCAGACTGCCAAAGAGCTTGGCGGGGTCCTGCACGAGCTGAAACAGGATGCCAACCAGCGCATAGTGAATACAGATCAGATACATCCACACCAGAGTCAACGCCAGATATCCCGTATGTTCGCGTGGCATACCCGGCTTGGGCAAGACGTGAGCCATGACGCCCCAGACAAAGAGCGGCATGATAGCCAGCACCAACCCTAACGCCTGAGAGGAGGCCTGTGCCGCCATCATGATCAGAGAGGGCAGGAAGACGATGGCAAGCAACAGTAACTTGAGCCGGAACGTCGGGATAGTCTGGCTCATCTTTAATCCTCATGCGTGCTGGTGCGTAGACGATGCACCAGCAGGTATTGCATGACCGAATTGGTCATTTCGGCCATCGCGATGGCCATCGCTGCACCCCAGACACCCCAGTGACTGATCCCGATATACAGGTAGATCGCGACGATCAGGAAATTGACCAGCGCCAGACGCGACATCCAGTGATAACGGCCCTTGGCATTGATAAAGGCGCTGTAGGAGAGATTGCGCATCTTGAAAATCGTTGCCAAGGCGATTGGAATGATCAACTGGACTGCATCGCGGTAGAGTGGCGCAAACACATGAATGAGGACGCCGACTACGAGCGCATAGCCTGCGGTCAGTCCGGCCGCCAAGAGGAAACTGCGATTAAGAAAACGAATCTGTTGGGCGTGATTGACCCGATTGATCGCCATGGCAGACATCTTGGCATACAGGTCTGAAAAGAAAGCACCCGCCACAAACAGAAGCGGGTCCATGGTCCGGTTGGCAAGGGCATAGTTGCCGACATCATGCGCCGTAGACATCTTGGTCAGCATCAGGATATCAAGGCGCGCATAGGACGCCCCGATGATGATGGCAAAGCCGATGGCGAGACTGTGGCGGTAATATTGCACAATGTCACCCAGCGTGTAGCTGCGTCCGCGCCATTGCTTGCGTGTCAGCATGAGGCTGAACAGCGCGATCAGTAATTCGATCGCAAGCAGCGTGGGCAAGGCATGATTCAGGTAGCCCAGGTGAACGATCAGGAGCAGCAGGCCCAGTGCGGTGATCGAGAAGCCGGTATAAATCGGCAACAGCGACAGCAGACGATTCTGCGCCTGCAGAAAGATGGCACTGACATTCTGCAAGAGCGGCATGCAGCCAAAACCAAAGATCAGCAGCCAATCGACGGTCGTGAGCGCTGGATTGAGCCAGTGATGGACCAGATAGAGCAGTGGTGCAAACGCCAGCATGGCACCCAGCTTGGCGACGATGACTTCGTTGAGCGGCACACGCTGGGCATCCAGGCTATGCTCGCGCAAGAGATAGGTGTCCAGACCTAAGTCCAGTACCAGTCGCAGTATTTCGGCTGCAGTAAAGATAAAGGCGATAGGGGCAAAGGCCTGTGGCGAGAGTGCTTGTGCCAGCAGAAACATCAGGAACAGGCGCAGACCGATGGTGCAGCCCTTCACAATCAACAGGGAAAGGGTATTCTTGAGTGAAAAGTTCATCGTCCAGATCTGGCTGCGCGTAAAGCTTTAACGTAAGCCACTCGTTGTGCAGTCGCCTGGCCTAACACATGGTCGTCGGTTTTGCCCTGCAAGACTGGCAGGATATCATGGGCCAGTGATTTACCCAGCTCGACGCCCCATTGGTCGAAGGCATTGATCTGCCACAGATGGGCTTGCACGAAGATTTTGTGCTCATAAGCTGCAAGCAATAGCCCGACATAAAATGGGGTCAGTTCAGGCAGGATGATCACGGTCGAGCGCTGCCCGCCGAGGCAGGATTTGAACGGCGCGTCAGGATAGAGGCGACCTTCGGCCAGTGCTGCACTCTGGGCAAAGCAGTTCGCCAGCAGCTGATCCTGATGACCCGCAAAGATATCTGGATCTTCGGCGACGGCGATAAAATCAGTCGGGATCTGGCGCGTACCCTGATGCAGCATTTGAAAGTAGGCATGCTGACCGTTACTGCCGACACTGCCAAATACGATCTGAGCCGTGCGATAACCGATACGATCACCGGTGATAGTCATGCCCTTGCCGTTGGATTCCATTTCCAATTGTTGTAGGTAGGCTGGAAAAGAGCGTAGACCGTGACAGTAAGGGGCAATAGACAGTCCGGCGGCGTCGTTTTCTTCAATGTTCCATAAGCCAACCAGACCCATCATCACTGGGATATTCTCAGCCAGTGGGCTGTTGAATAAGTGATCGTCCATGGTGCGTGCACCGGCGAGCAAATCTTCAAAGTGATCTATACCGACGGCGATGGCAATGGGTAGACCCACGGCGGACCAGAGTGAGAATCGCCCACCGACCCAATCCCAGAAGGCAAAAATGTGATCGTCAGGGATGCCATAGGCCTGTGCCTTGTCTACAGCAGCCGTGATCCCGACCAGATGATGCCGCACGGCGTCCTCATGGCTGATACCCAACTGATTTTCAAGCCATTGGCAGGCCGCGTGAGCGTTCTGCATAGTCTCAAAAGTGGTGAAGGTCTTGCTGGTGACCAGAAAGAGCGTTTCTTCGGCGACCACATGCTGCAGGACTTCATGCAGGTCATCGGCATCAATATTGGCGACAAAATAGACCTTGATCCGGCCATTCTGGAAGCGCGCCAGCGCCTGCGTGACCAGCAGTGAGCCCAGATTGGAACCACCGACGCCGATATTGACCACATAGCGTATCGGCTTGCCGCTGGACCCGACGATCTCTCCCGCATACAGACGCTCAATGAAGATACGCATCTGCGCTCGCACGGCGATGGCTTCGCAGATGTGCTCCTGCATCTCGTCTGGTAGAGTGGGATCGGGTAATGCGCGTAATGCGGTATGTAGGACTTTACGCTGCTCGGTGGTATTGCGGATATCCCCGGACTTCAGGTCGGCAATGGCCTGCTCAAGACCCGTATGCTGGGCGCGCAGGATGAGCGCGTCGCATTCAGCATCGCTCAGCATCTGGTTGGTGAAGTCAAACAGGGCGTCTGCACAGATCAGGTGGCGCGGGATCGGAGGGAGGGCCTGTGTTGACATATAAGCGTTCTTTTATCCAGTCAATGCTGCAAAGAGATATGGGCGGCGATAAGACTTGCCGTCTACTGTGGATCAGCCTGTCAGCCGCCATTTCATTCGTGGCTATGCCGACCAGATCTACCAAGCCATCAAGTCATCATGGCCAATAATCGTGTCAAAGTGTTGAATTATAGAGTAGCCACTTAGAGCAGACAAGCTGCCTGTTTTTTAATCAGCCACCTGCCGTGCTTGGGCAGATGGGTGTTGTTGCATGGTGATCTACGAAAAATGTTGTCTAAAAGACTTCGGCATCCTTGAATGCGACGGCTACTTGATCCTTACCCGAGAGTAAAGGCGCTGTACTGATCGGCCAGTCGATGGCAAGGTCCGGATCGTTCCAGATGATTGCACGCTCATGGCTTGGCGCATAGGGGCTGGTGGTCTTGTAGAGGAATTCCGCCGTCTCGGACAGAGTGACGAAGCCATGGGCAAAGCCCTCAGGAACCCAGAGCTGCTTGCGGTTTTCCGCAGACAGGATCTCACCGACCCAGTGTCCGAACGTCGGCGAGTCCTTACGGATATCAACCGCCACATCGAACACTTCACCTTGGATCACACGGACCAGTTTGCCTTGCGCCTTGGGGTTGATCTGATAGTGCAGACCGCGCAGGACGCCACGCTGGGATTTGGAGTGGTTGTCCTGTACGAATTGGCGGGTCAGGCCGGTTGCTTCTTCAAAGACACTCTGCACGAAGCTTTCATAAAAGAAGCCGCGGTCGTCACCGAAGAATTTCGGCGTAAACAGAACGACTTCCGGTATGGCAAGTTTAGTCGCTTGCATCAGAAAATCTGCTCTTTCAAAAGATTAAGCAGATATTGACCGTAGCCGGTCTTCGCTAAAGGTTTCGCCAGCTCGGTCAATTGCTCGGCATTGATCCAGCCATTGTGATAGGCGATTTCTTCGGGGCAGGCGACTTTGAGGCCCTGACGTTTCTCGACCGTGGCGATGAACTGACCGGCTTCAAGCAGGGAGTCATGCGTGCCGGTGTCAAGCCAGGCATAGCCGCGACCCATGAGCTCAACCGACAGTTCGCCTTGATTGAGATAGAGCTGATTCAGATCGGTGATCTCAAGCTCGCCACGCGCCGAGGGCTTGATTTGCTTGGCAAGCTTGACCACCTGATTGTCATAGAAATACAGACCGGTGATCGCGTAGTTGGATTTAGGGACTTTGGGCTTTTCTTCCAGTGACAGCACGCGACCGCTGGCATCGAATTCGGCGACGCCGTAGCGCTCAGGGTCATGTACATGGTAGGCAAATACAGTTGCGCCGCTGGTTTTTGCGTTGGCGTTGACCAGCAGTTGCTTGAAGTCATGACCAAAGAAAATATTGTCGCCAAGCACGAGTGCGCAAGCGTCATCACCGATGAACTCTTCACCGAGGATGAAAGCCTGGGCGAGACCATCGGGACTCGGCTGGACCACATAGCTTAAGGATAGGCCCCATTGTTTGCCGTCGCCGAGCAGTTGCTGGTAGCGCGGGATGTCCTGCGGAGTCGAGATGAGCAGGATTTCCTGAATGCCCGCCAGCATGAGTGTAGACAGCGGGTAGTAGACCATCGGTTTGTCATAGACAGGCAGCAGTTGCTTGGAGATGGCGAGCGTGGCTGGATGCAGACGGGTGCCGGAGCCGCCAGCAAGAATAATACCTTTACGTTTCATCGTGTTATCCATTCAATGTTATCGGGTGGGAATAGTGTCCCGTATTCTAAATTCTACATGGACCAGATGACCGTTTGGTGTGTCATCAAGGTCGTGTGCATGGTGTCGGGTTGTGCTTCGCAGTCGCCGTTTAAGGTTTACGGCCCTGAATTTCAACCCATTCGGCCACCAATCGCCTGACGTGATATTGCCAGTCGGGCAGCGTAATGCCAAGTAGAGTCTGCAATTTTTGTGTACTGAGTCGCGAATTTTTAGGGCGTGTGGCGGGCACGGGGTAGGCGCTGCTCGGAATCGGCTTGACATCAGCAGCCTGCACTTTGAGCGGATAGCCCTGCAGGATCGCCTCACCGATCACATACTGCGCATAGCCATGCCAGCTGGTCTCACCACCCGCAACCAGATGATAAATACCGGATGCACGTGCAGCCAATGCCGTATCCGATTGCAGGCGATAGATCGCGAGTGCGGTCACATCAGCGATCAGCTCGGCACTGGTCGGTGCCCCGATCTGGTCGGCGACGACACTTAAGCGTTCCCGTTCAGAAGCGAGCCGCAGCATAGTCTTGGCGAAGTTGTTGCCACGTCGGGCAAAGACCCAACTGGTACGCAAGATCAGATGATGGCAGCCTGAAGCCGTGATGGCCTCTTCGCCGTCGCGTTTGCTTTTGCCGTAGACATTCAAGGGTGCGGTCGTATCGTCTTCTTGATAGGCGGCACCCTTACTGCCATCAAACACATAGTCGGTCGAGTAGTGGATCAGCCATGCGTCAAGACGTTTGGCTTCTTCCCCCAGCACGCGCAGCGATTCGGTATTGACCCGGTAAGCGCTCTCGACGTCATTTTCGGCTTTGTCCACAGCAGTATAAGCGGCGGCATTGACGATGAACTGCGGCGCATGGGTTTGGAGCAGTGCACGCAGAGATTCCGGGTCGTCGAGATTGGCCTCACTGCGATCACAGGCGATAAGGGTGCCGAGTGGACTCAAGGCCCGCTGCAGCTCCCAGCCCACCTGACCGTTTTTTCCCAATAACAGGATTTTGGCGGACATATCAGCTGAATTCCTGATAATGCTGCTCGACCCACTCAAGGTAGGCACCGCTGGTGACATTGTCGACCCAGTCCTGATGATCCAGATACCACTGCACGGTTTTGCGAATCCCGGTTTCAAAGGTTTCGGCGGGTTTCCAGCCCAACTCGCGTTCTAGCTTATGTGCGTCAATGGCATAGCGACGGTCATGTCCTGCGCGGTCGGCAACAAAGGTGATCTGCTGGCTATAGGACTGACCATCGCTGCGTGGTTTCAGTTCATCCAGTATGCTGCACAAGGCATTGACCACATCCAGATTGGCTTTTTCGTTCCAGCCGCCGATATTGTAGGTTTCACCCAATGCTCCAGCTGCTAGAACGCGGCGAATGGCACTGCAATGGTCGGTCACGTAGAGCCAGTCACGGATCTGCTGGCCATCACCATAGATCGGTAGTTTTTTACCATTTAAGGCATTGAGGATGCAGAGCGGGATCAGCTTCTCGGGGAAGTGATAGGGGCCGTAGTTATTGGAGCAGTTGGTGGTCAGTACCGGCAAACCATAGGTGTGGTGATACGCACGCACGAGGTGGTCGGATGCGGCTTTACTGGCGGAATAGGGGCTGTTCGGTTCGTAGCGGTTGGTCTCGGTAAAGGCCGGATCGTCTGTGGCGAGTGAGCCGTAAACTTCATCGGTCGAGACGTGCAGGAAGCGGAAGGCGGCTTTGCGATCAGCAGGTAGCGAGGTCCAGTAAGCGCGGACGGTTTCCAGCAGCTTAAAGGTGCCGACCACGTTGGTTTCAATGAAAGCACCGGGTCCTGCGATGGAGCGGTCCACATGGCTTTCGGCAGCAAAGTTGAGCACTGCGCGTACCTGATAGCGCGACAGTAACTCGGCAATAGTGAAGCTGTCGGCGATGTCGGCCTGCACGAAGTGATGTTTTTTGTTCTGGGCAACAGAGGCGAGATTCTGCAGATTGCCGGCATAGGTCAGTTTGTCCAGACTGATAACCTCTTCATCCTGATGCTGAAACCATTCCAGAACAAAATTGCTGCCGATAAATCCGGCTGCACCAGTGACAAGGATAGTCATGACTCTCGTATTTCCTTCAATCTTAAAGATCAGGCCAGAAGTGGCAGGCAAAAAAATCGCCTCAATGCCGAAGCACGAGGCGATATGGTACAGCATCCATTTGCTGGATTAATAGCTGTTTTGTGGTGCGACCCCGATCAGGGCTTGGATTTCAGCAGTTTTGGCTCGCATCAGGGCATCATCGCCGCGTGATTCGACGTTCAGACGCAGGAGCGGCTCAGTGTTCGAGGTACGCACATTGACGCGCCAGTCGGTGAACTCAAGGCTCACGCCATCGGTGCGGTCGAGGACCGGGCTCTCAGATTGATAGTGGGTGAGAATTTTTTCGATCACGGCAGCGCTGTTTTCGACACGGAAGTTGATTTCACCTGAGCACGGGTAGGCGGCCATGCGCTCTTCGACCAACTGCGACAGGCTCTTGCCGGTGCTGGAGACCAGATTGGTGACCAAGAGCCAGGGAATCATGCCGCTGTCGCAGTAGGCGAAGTCGCGGAAATAGTGGTGAGCACTCATCTCACCGCCGTAGACGGCGTTTTCTTTGCGCATGCGCTCTTTGATGAAGGCATGCCCGGTCTTGCACTGAATGGCATCACCACCTGAGGTCTTGACGATGTCGATGGTGTTCCAGGTCAGACGTGGATCGTGGATGATCTTCTCGCCGGGGTTCTTGAGCAGGAAGGCTTGTGCCAGCAATCCGACGATGTAGTATCCTTCGATAAAGCCGCCGTTCTGGTCAAACAGGAAGCAGCGGTCAAAGTCGCCGTCCCACGCCACGCCAAAGTCGGCACCATGGGCTTTCACGGCGTCGCTGGTGGCAGCACGGTTTTCCAGCAGAATTGGGTTGGGGATGCCATTCGGGAAGGTGCCGTCGGCTTCGTGATGGACCTTGATAAAGGTGACAGGCACATTCAGCGTTGCGAAGCGAGCCTCTAACGCGTCGATCACATGGCCTGCGGCGCCGTTACCGGCGTTGACCACGATCTTCAGCGGTTTGATGTTTGGTACATCGAGGTAGCCGATCAGGTGGGTGACGAAGTCTTCCAGAATCGAGACTTCGGTCAGGGTACCTTTCTCCGCGACGTCTACAAACTCGCCGGCTTCGGCCAGTGCCTTGATGTCGAGCAGGCCGGTGTCGCCGCTGATGGGTTGGGCATTTTTCTTGACCAGCTTCATGCCGTTGTAGTCCATGGGGTTGTGACTGGCGGTCACTTCGATGCCGCCGTCCACGTCCAGATGGAAGGAGGCAAAGTACACTTCTTCGGTGCCGGTCATGCCGATATCGATGACGTCGACGCCGCTATCCATGAGGCCTTGGGCAATCGCCATCTTCAGGCTGTGGCTGGTCGGGCGAATGTCGGCACCGACGACGATTTTCTTGGGTTTTAAGAACTGACCATAAGCACGGCCGATGTTGTAGGCGATGGTGTCGTTGAGTTCGGTCCCCAGTTTGCCACGGATATCGTAGGCTTTAAAGCAGGTCAGTTTCATCGTGTGGGCTTACCTTAAGAAAGAGTGGTGTCTAAATTGGACATAGGATAATGACAAATTACGATTGTGAATGTGTTGTTTTGCAATCCTGTGTATTTGCGCTGCGCATTGCTGTTGTTTTAGCCAATCAGTTGATTTCATAAGTGATATCTTTTACCTGAGGCAGCGTGGGCTGTGCGACAGCATACCGTGTTGCGATCCAGACTTGCAATTGGCATGCCTGATCCACGCGGATGGTCAGTCAGATCAGTAGCTTGCGCATGGCCTCCGGTACGCCTGCGGCCAGCGCATCCGGGATCATGAGCCAGCGTGCAGGTTGATAGGTCTCTGTAATTCGTGCACAGGCATCGCTGTCCGGCGTGGCGGTGACAAGCTGAATCTGCCAGTGAAAATGCGTGAAGGTATGCCGGATCTGGCGCACGGTCTGGCTATAGGGTAATCCCAGTCCTGCGATCACCGCTGGAAGTTGCTGTTCGTCAGCCACGTCGATCATCGGCAGGCACCAGAGGCCACCCCACAGGCTGTGGGGTGGGCGTTGCTGCCAGAGCGTCAAGCCGTCGTGTTGCAGAAGTAGCGCGATGGCATAGCGGGTCGGAATGGGTTTCTTGCTGGGTTTGTAGGGCAGCTCGAGTACGCGGCCCTGTACATACGCCTGACAGTCGATCTGGCAGGGGCAGTACAGGCACAAGGGTTTCTTGGGCGTGCAGACGGTCGCGCCCAGATCCATGATGGCTTGTGTATAGTCGTGGGTCCGGGTGTGCGGGGTAAGCTGTGTAGCGAGCTGCCAGAGCTGATCATTAAAGGCGCTCTTGGTGCTGTCGCCGTCCAGCGCGTAGTAGCGCGACAGGACGCGTTTGACATTGCCGTCCATGATCACGCCGTATTGGCGCAGTCCCAAGGACATGAGTGCACCGGCAGTCGAGCGGCCGATGCCGGGCAGAGCGATCCAGCCGTCAAGGGTGGAGGGAAAGTGGCCTTGCTCGGCGACGATCCCGGCGGCCTGATGCAGATTGCGTGCGCGGGCATAGTAGCCGAGGCCCGCCCAATACGGTGCCACGTCATCCCAGCTTGCACGCCCTAGATCAAATACGGTGGGAAAGCGCGTGATGAAGCGCTCAAAATAGCTGAGCACAGTCTTGACCTGCGTCTGCTGCAGCATGATCTCGGAGACCCAGACTTTGTACGGATCATCAGACACTTGCCAAGGGAGGTCATGGCGGCCATGTACGTCAAACCACGCCAGCAGGCGCTGGGCAAAATTCTCTTGGACGCTGATCGATGGGATATTTGGTGTTGTTGTCAGGACAGAATCGGTCATACCAAATCGATACCACAAAGGTGTGCAAAAAATGGCGGAATCCGCCTCGGGTCATGGCGTCATTGCGCCTGACAGGCTATAGTGTAGCGTATTCTTTTGCGTGTTTCGGATTGTTGCCATGAATAGCCTAAATTCCTCCCTGCCCTCGGCCCAAGAGTTATCGGCCCATGACCTTGAGGCGCAGGATCTGACGCGGATATTGCCCGCATCACGCAAAGTCTATATTCAAGGCTCGACTCCTGATATTCAGGTGCCGATGCGCGAGATCAGCCTGACCGATACGCCGACAGGCTTGGGTGGTGAGAAGAACCCGCCCGTGCTGGTTTACGATACCTCAGGTGTCTATACCGACCCCAAAGTCGCCATCGATCTGACTAAAGGTCTGCCTGATCTGCGCAGCCAGTGGATTGATGCCCGTCAGGACACCGAGAAGCTCGACGGTCTGTCGTCCGAGTTTGGCCGCCAGCGTGCCCGTGATATCTCGACCGCCTCTTTACGCTTCGCCCATATCCAGAATCCGCGCCGTGCCAAAGCCGGTCGTAATGTCAGCCAACTGCACTATGCGCGTCAGGGGATCATCACCCCGGAGATGGAATATATCGCCATCCGCGAAAACCAGCGTCAGTATGAAGGCACGGATACCCGCCAGCATGCCGGTCAGAACTTCGGGGCCAATCTGCCGCGTGAGATCACGCCTGAGTTTGTGCGTAGCGAAGTGGCTGCCGGTCGCGCCATCATCCCGGCCAACATCAATCACCCGGAACTGGAGCCGATGATCATCGGCCGTAATTTTCTGGTCAAGATCAATGCCAATATCGGCAATAGTGCGCTCGGCTCCTCGATCGAAGAAGAAGTCGCCAAGATGACGTGGTCCACCCGCTGGGGTGCCGACACCATCATGGACCTCTCGACCGGTAAGCATATCCACGAAACGCGCGAGTGGATTATCCGTAACTCCCCTGTGCCGATCGGCACTGTGCCGATCTATCAGGCCCTGGAAAAAGTTGACGGCGTGGCTGAAGACCTGACTTGGGAAATCTTCCGCGATACCTTGATCGAGCAGGCCGAGCAGGGTGTGGACTATTTCACCATCCATGCGGGCGTGCTCTTGCGCTATGTGCCGCTGACGGCTCAGCGTCTGACCGGCATCGTGTCGCGCGGCGGCTCGATCATGGCGCAGTGGTGCCTTGCCCATCATCAGGAAAATTTCCTCTATACGCACTTTGAGGAAATCTGCGAGATCATGAAGGCCTATGACGTGTCGTTCAGCTTAGGCGACGGTCTGCGTCCCGGCTGTATTCAGGATGCCAACGACGAGGCGCAGTTCGGTGAGCTGCGCACGCTCGGCGAGCTGACCCAGATCGCGTGGAAACACGACGTGCAGGTGATGATCGAAGGCCCCGGTCATGTGCCGATGCATATGATCAAGGAAAACATGGACCTGCAACTTGAGGTGTGCGGCGAAGCACCGTTCTATACCTTGGGTCCCCTGACGACCGATATCGCCCCGGGCTATGATCACATCACCAGTGCCATCGGTGCCGCCATGATCGGCTGGTATGGTACTGCGATGCTGTGCTATGTGACCCCGAAAGAGCATCTGGGTCTGCCCAACAAAAAAGATGTCAAAGACGGTATCATCACTTACAAGATCGCTGCTCATGCGGCTGATCTGGCCAAAGGCCATCCGGGCGCGCAAGTGCGTGACAATGCGCTATCCAAGGCGCGCTTTGAGTTCCGCTGGGAAGATCAGTTTAACCTTGCGCTCGATCCGGATACCGCGCGTGAATATCACGACGAGACCCTGCCTAAAGACGCACATAAATCCGCGCACTTCTGCTCGATGTGTGGTCCGAAATTCTGCTCAATGAAGATCACGCAGAATGTGCGTGACTATGCGGCAGCGCAGGGCTTGAGTGAGAAAGACGCGGTGGTCGCCGGGATGAAAGAGATGTCCGAGGTGTATCACGAGCAGGGTAGTCAGTTGTATAAAGAGGTCTGATCTGCTGTGATTGATAAAAAGGACTGGCATGCCAGTCCTTTTTTGTTTGAGGCGGGGTCTTATCATTGTACTCGGTGCAAGAAAGGGGGCGCCTGCCGCGGGCCTCACTTTTGACTGGCCAAAAGTAAGCAAAAGCCCTTGTGATTGGAGAACTCGCCATCCTGAGGAGCGATCAGTGAAGCACTGCTTCACAGCGATGCAAGGAACAGGCTCCAATCACCACGTCCCTGTGAAAGAGCATTTTTTTCGGAAGGAATGGTTTGTGTGAAGGATTTAAATACCGAGTTCGCGGTTCGTAAAAGTATCGTTCAACCAGTTGATCTTCCGATCCTGCGTGCGCATGGCGTGACGCTCGCCATCCTGCGTGAAGACCTGCTGCATCCGACCATCTCCGGTAATAAATTTCGCAAGCTCAAATACAACCTGCTGGCGGCGCGCGATGCGGGACAGCGGACCTTGCTGACGTTTGGCGGGGCGTATTCCAATCATATCGCGGCGGTGGCGGCTGCGGGTGCGGCTTTTGGGTTCTCGACCATTGGTATTATCCGAGGCGACGAGCTCATTGATCAGCCGCGTAATCCCACGCTGTCACAGGCCGAGGCTGACGGGATGCAGCTTCACTTTGTCTCGCGCAGTGACTATCGACGCAAGGCGCAAGATGATTTTCTGGCTGATCTGAGACGGCGCTTTGGCGAATTTTACCTGCTGCCTGAGGGCGGTACGAATGGCTTGGCCGTACAGGGCTGTGAAGAAATCTTAAGTGATGAGACGCATGATTTTGACGTCATCGCCTGCGCGGTGGGCACGGGTGGTACGCTTGCAGGATTGATCAATACAGCGGCAGCGCATCAGCGGATACTGGGCTTCCCGGCAGTGCGGGACCCAGCGCTTGAAGGTGCCATCCAGCAGTTAACCTTGCAAGAGGCGGATCGCAAGAATTGGCAACTGATCAGCGACTATCACTTTGGCGGCTATGGTCAGGTGACGCCGTCATTATTAAGTTTTATCGATGGGTTTAGCCGTGATACAGGTGTACCGCTAGAACCGATTTATGGCGGCAAGATGCTATACGGGCTCATGGATATGATCATCGGGGGTTGCTTTGCGGCGGGTACGCGGATTTTGGCGATTCATACCGGCGGGCTACAGGGCTGGTCGCAAGTCGCGGTGAATGATAAGCAGGATTAATGAACTGCTAGGACTGCTCATCATACCGGCATGCTTTAAGATGAATCTTGAAAGAATAATATTGACAATTAATGTTGTCTAATTAAGATGGGTGCATTCAAATTTTTCATTTAAAGCATCTGATAGAGGTCCATCATGTCTAAACGTATCGTTATTACCGGCGCCAATACAGGCATTGGCTATGCGACCGCCGAGCGATTGGTGATGGCAGGGGCGGATGTAGTGCTGGCCTGCCGCAATCCCGTCAAGGCCGAGGCTGCGCAGGCCAAGCTTAAGGCATTGGGTGGCGTGGGTTCGGTCGATCTCGTGGCGTTGGATCTGAACAGCCTTGCCAGCGTGAAAGCCGCCGCCGATGAGATCAAGCGCCGCTATGGCACCATTGATGTGCTGATCAATAATGCCGGGATCTTTGGCGAAGTGCTGCATGCGACGGATGACGGCTACGAGCAGCAGTTTGGCGTGAACTATCTGGGGCCGTTTCTACTGACCCAGTTGCTATTGCCGAGCCTTGAGCAGGCTGAAGCGGGGCGGATCATTCATCTGGCTTCGATCATGCACTGGCTGGGACGCATTAATCCGAAGAGTTTCCGCAAGACCACCGGTGCTTACAATGCCGTGGGAGCCTATGGACAGTCCAAACTGGGCAATCTCTTATTCAGCAAGGCGCTGGCCCGCCGCCTCAAAGCACAAGGCAGCAAAGTGACCAGTACTGCGCTGCATCCGGGTGGCGTGGACTCGGAGATTTATCGTGATCTGCCGAAGTTTCAGTACACCGTGATGCGGCCTTTCCTGATCACGACCGATCGTCCGGCCAAACTCATCAGTGAGATGGCGCTAGATGAGGCATGGGCTGATCGCAGCGGCGACTATGTCAGCGCGCATATGCCTGCATGGCAGTCGCCCAAGGCCAAGAATGATCGCTTGGGCGATACGCTATATGCGCATTCGCTGGAGATGGTCAAAGCTTATCTGGCGTGAATAATAAATTACCCGGGTAATATTGCTATTTAATTTAATCCGGATAAAATGCATGCATGACTGTGCAAACAACGATACAGGAGTGCATGCATATGACGTCAGATGCCGTGGTGACACCACGTTTTACCGTATTTGAGCAGCAACAGATGTTAGCCGCCGGTACGCTTGCTGAGATTGCGCCTGTGGTGCGGGCGCGTCTGGATGTGGATGCTGGTGCGCCGATATTGGCGTTTGATGATGCGACCGGGATCCAGACCGATCTGAACTGGTATGAGGTTCCCGATGCGCCTGCTTTGGATGAGGTGATCGTGTCTCTAGACGCGGCCGATGATGCGCCGCGTCGGGCTGGGCGGCCAAGGCTTGGTGTGGTGGCACGTGAAGTGACACTGCTGCCCCGTCACTGGGAGTGGCTCAATCAGCAGTCGGGTGGCGCATCGGTGGCCTTGCGCAAGCTGGTCGAGGAGGCGCGCCGCACACATGAGCGCGCAGATTATAAGCGTCAAGCGCAAGAGTCTACCTATCGCGTGATGACCGCGCTGGCGGGAGATATACCGGGCTATGAAGGTGCATTGCGGGCGCTCTATGCCGGTGATCAGGAGATCTTTATGACCTGCATTGCGGCCTGGCCTGTGGATATTCGGACATATGTAACGCGTTTGGCGGGTCAATGCTTTTAAGGTGATCGCACCGCTAAAGTTGAGCTGTGGATAACAAAAACATGTCTTTTATCTTTTTTGATCAGGAGCGATAGATGACTACAGAGCGCGTGATTGATCCGGCGGCGCCGGTATTGGTGACGGGAGCCAGCGGCTATGTTGCGGGCTGGATCGTCAAGGGTTTGCTGGAGGCTGGGCATACCGTGCATGCCACGGTGCGTGACCCAAATAAAGCCGCCAGTGTGCTGCATCTGCAGAAGATCGCTGAGCAAAGCCCGGGCACGCTTAAGCTCTTTAAAGCCGATCTCAATGTACCGGGTGCCTTCGATACGGCCATGCAAGGTTGTGAGCTGGTGATCCATACTGCGTCTCCCTTCATCATCACCGGCTACACCGACGCCTATGAGGCGCTGGTCAAGCCGGCGCTGGAAGGCACGCGTAATGTGCTGGGCTCGGTTGAGCGTACGGCGTCGGTCAAGCGGGTGGTCCTGACCTCAAGCGTCGTGTCGGTCTATGGCGATGCGGCAGAAATCAAGCAGACACCGAACGGTATCTTTGACGAAACGCTCTGGAACACCACCAGCAGCGTCGATCATCAGCCCTATCCGTACTCCAAAGTCGTGGCTGAGCGCGAAGCGTGGAAGCTGCAGGCTGAGCAGGCTGTGCCCAACCGCTGGGATCTGGTGTGTATCAATCCCGGCCTTGTGATCGGGCCTGCGCTGACCACGCAAAGCATTTCGGGCAGTATCAGTACGCTCAAACAGTTTGGTGATGGCACCATGCTGTTTGGTGCGCCGATGCTGTGGACGGGGCTCGTCGATGTACGCGATGTGGCGGATGCACATATCCGCGCAGGCTATACACCTGCTGCCAATGGCCGCTACCTGCTGAATGCAGATAGTCTCAATCTCTTGCAGATGGGTGCGATCCTGAAGGCGAAATTTGGCTGGAAATATCCGTTCCCGCGTCTGCCTGCTCCTAAAGCCGCATTCTGGACCATGGCACCGCTGTTTGGCTTTACGCGTGAGTTTGTTGCCAAGAATGTCGGCTATCCGATCGCCTTTGACAATCGTCGTAGTCGCGAAGGTCTGGGCATCCAGTATCGTGATGTGGGTGTGGCACTGTGTGAGCATTTCCAGCAGATGCTGGATGATGGTCAGATCAAGAAACGCTAAGGTTCAGACCGAATCTGCTTCGATTGAACCAATCCATCAAAGAAAAACGGGCGATTATCGCCCGTTTTTCTTTGTCCCGGATCGGCGATGCCCTCAGTTGCCGAGATGTTGCACGATCTGAGGGCCAATCGACTGCTGAATCACATAGCGGGCTCCCGACTGGCTTAAGTGACCATAGTCAAAGACGGTCAGATCCGTTGGCAGGGTATGGCCGACCATGGTCATGCAGCCCTGACCATTACACAGTAGGTCTTTAACCGAGAGATAGCTGACTTTGGATCCCCATGGCAGTTGCTGCATCTGCTGGTCTATCGACAGGGAGTCCGGGATGACGCCCTCCAGCGTGCGTGCCGGTATGGCGCGCTCACGGGCGAGGAATAGCCGATTGAGCACCCAGGGCAGGGAGTTTTCCCATGTGGGCACTTCACCGATCACTAGGACATGCGTGGTGCCATTCTGGGTCAGTGTGGCGGTGTTGTGTGCTAGAAAGTCCAGATAGTTATCATGACCGTAATGTGTATCGACCGACCATTTCTGCTGGTAAATCAGATGATAGGCCGCTAGGATGACCAGTGCCGGCTTCTCGTGGCGGATGCGGTCCAGAATGTATTGATTGTAGGTATTGCACGCCTGACGCCGGTCCTCGAGTGCAAAGGGCATGCAGTCAGTCACGGTGTAGGACTGCAGATTGATCTGATGCGCGTTCAGATAATCACGCAATTCGCCCGATAAGGCTTGCGCGTGCGAGTCTCCGATCAGATAGGCGACAGGGTGCCCCGGATAGGGGTGGGCTTCGCAACCTTTAAAGAGACTAACGTCTGCAGGCAGGCGGTCGCCATCGGGTGTCTGGCAAGCATGGGCTGAAGTGGCAGCTTCGGTCGATGAAGCAGGTATAACAACGCTGATCGAGCGGATATGACCCAGACGGGGCGGCAGCGTGCTCGTCGAGATCAGAAGCCCCAGTCCTGCGATCAAGAGTGCCATGATCAGACCGCCCGCAATGATCGGCGTGCGATAGCGGCTGATCGACACATGGCGTATCGGCTGCTCCAGATAACGATAGGTGAGCCATGCAAGCCCGATGCTGACCAGCAGCAGACCAATATTCACCGCTCGTGGAATATGCATGATCAGCAGGTGCGCAAAGGAGATCAGCGGCCAATGCCACAGGTAGAGCGGATAGCTGATCAGACCGATGAAGACCATGCCACGGGCAGATAATACTCGACGGTTAAACCAAGCCTGCTGACCGGCGGCGATCACACAGACCGCGCCCAGCACTGGCAGTAGCGCCGCCCAGCCGGGAAAAGGCATGCTTTCACTGAGAAGCAGACTGGCACTGATCAGCGCAAGCCCCAGCCATGCCGAGATATTGGCATACAGGTTACCGTCATAATCCAGCGTGGTATACAGCTCAAGCCATGCCAGCAATCCACCTGCTGCCAGCTCCCAGATGCGGCTGAACGGCAAATAAAACGCCGTGGCCGTATAGCGTTGTACCTCATAGATATTGATGGCAAACGACAATAGTGTGACGGTCGCCATGAGGATAATCTGCGTTCGATGACGGCTGCGGGCCAGCAACAGGAGTGCCGGCCATACGAGGTAAAATTGTTCCTCAATCGCCAGTGACCAGAGATGCAGTAGTGGTTTGGTGGTGGATACGCTGTCAAAATAGCCGGATTGCTGCCAGAACAGGAGATTGGAGATATAGGTGGCACCTGCGGCGATTTGCATGCCGACCGGCCGATATTCGTCCATAAACAGAAAATACCAGCCACCCGCGGCGACGCCCAGCAGCACAAGAAAGAGCGCCGGGAAGATACGGCGTATGCGTCTGGCATAGAAGTCCGTCAGCCTAAAGTCGCCTCGATCCGTCTCGCGCAGGATAATCCCGGTGATGAGATAGCCTGAGATCACAAAAAAAATATCGACGCCAACAAAGCCGCCATGAAAACTGAAGTAGTGAAAGGCGACCACCAGTATAATGGCGATTGCTCTTAAACCGTCAATGTCCGGGCGATAACTTTGATTTGCTTTGGGCTTATGGCTTTGAGTTTGGGATGTATTTGGTGCTTCGATCCCGACAGGCTGGGGTAGAAGCATCATGGTGCAATCTGTGTCATAGGGATGCATCGGTAGTGTCTGGAAATGCGGACCATAGATCATACAGATATGGTCTATTTGTCCATCATTTCATCGCGACAAGCTCTAAGTATTTGTTTGATCTGCTGTTGCTGTGCCAGTCTAGAGCCGAATTGTGAGATGAGTATGCATCCTTGTTTTGTTTCTTGATGCTGCTTCTCTGCATTGTGGAGACGAGCAGGCAGACCTCGCAGACGATATCTGCGCGGTCATGGGGAGATGGCATTGGGGTATGGGGGAGGTTATTCCTGCTCGACGACGATAGCGTCTATGCCGCTGTCCTGCAGCTGGCGCTGTGCCTTGAGGGCTTCGGCGCGGGAGTCATAAGGACCGGAGGTGACGCGATACCACTCTTGTCCGGTGCTGTCGGTGGTGTGGCGCACATCGACAGGCAGGCCTGCCAGCAGCACGGCCGCGCGCTGTTTGTCGGCGTCATCGGCAGACTGGTAGCTATTCACCTGCAGGATATAGGCATTATGGCTTGCGGCTTTGTCTGTGGAAGCTGTGCTTGAGTCTTTGCCGCTGCTATCTACGACGGTCGCCGGATCATCGGGGCTGACATCAGTCGGTACGGTCTGGGTGGGGATCGGCGTGACCTGCTGCTTGGGCAGGAGGTCATAGAACTGGAAGTTCTTTTTGCTATCACCTGATGGTGCGGTGGTGGTATGCGTCTGCGTGGCTGTGGTACTGCTGTCCCGCGTAGACGGCTGCCAAGGCTGCCACAGATAGAGCAGGGCCAGACAGGTCAGGCCGCACAGGATACCAAATACCGTCCATAACCACGCCGGGACGAGCGGGCCTTTGCTGGCAACGGCGGTAGGACGCTGGGTAGCACCACGAGGTTTAGATCCAAACACGATCACATCCTTTTGTTAAAACAGGCTAAGCAGAAAAAATACACAATTCCCAATTTGCCCCGTCTTACATGGAGACGGGTGCGGATACACCGAGCAGAAGCAGGCCGTTCTTGATCACTTGGCGTACCGAGACACTGAGCAGCAGACGCGCCTGCATCAGTGCCGCGTCATCGCCGATGACTTTGTGTTCGTTATACCAGCCGTGAAACAGCGATGCCAGTTCTTTTAGGTAATTACCCAATTGATGCGGCTCATACTGCAGCGCGGCACTGGTGAGTGCATCCGGATAGGCCGCCAGCTTGGCCAGTAGCTCTTCTTCGACGGTCTCGGTCAGTCGCGAGGCGTTGGCGCGACCGGCGGCAGCATCGAAGCTATGACCCAGCTCGGCGACTTTCTCCAGCATACGGTGTACGCGGGCGTGAGCATACTGGATGTAGTACACGGCATTGTCCTTGCTCTGCGAGACGGCCAGATCAAGGTCAAAGTCGATGTGCTGGGCGCTCTTGCGCATCACATAGTAGAAGCGGGCGGCATCGTTGCCGACTTCATGACGCAGCTCGCGCAGAGTTACGAAGGAGCCTGAGCGCGACGACATCTGTACCGGATTGCCGCTACGCCACAGGCTGACAAACTGTACCAGCAGGATGGTGAGCTTGTCGGCATCATAGCCCAATGCCGTGATGGCAGCCTTGACGCGAGTGATATAGCCGTGGTGGTCTGCACCCCAGATGTTGACGACTTCGCCAAAGCCACGCTGGAATTTGTTCAGGTGATAGGCGATGTCGGCGGCAAAGTAGGTGGTGAGGCCGTTCTTGCGCTGCACTACACGGTCTTTCTCATCACCAAAGTCGGTCGAGCGGAACCAGATATTACCGTCTTTTTCATACAGGAAGCCGTTGTCCTGTAGGGTCTGCAGGGCTTCGGTAATTTTATCCTTGAGGGTTGCTTCGCTGAACCATTCATCAAAGCGCACACCGAACTCGCCTAAGTCATCCTTGATGTCATCGAGGATCTCGTGCAGAGCTTGCTGGTGGAACACCGCGTAGCCGTCTGCGCCGAGCAGCTTCTGCGAGTTGGCGATCAGGCCGTCGATGTGCTTTTCTTTATCGCCACTGATGACGGGGCGGTTGCCTTCCGCATCTACCGGGCCATAGACCACGTCTTCAGGGACATCGGCATAGACCTCGGCGACCGGGCGGACATAGATGTCGCCGTGCTGCTCGCGCACATGACGGGCGATGTCATAGACGTAGTCGCCTTTGTAGGCATTCTGCGGGAAGGTCAGGTTCTGACCGCACAACTCAAGGTAGCGCAGATAGGTGCTGGTGCCCAAGATATCCATCTGGCGACCGGCGTCATTAACGTAGTATTCGCGCTGGACTTTGTAGCCGGTGGCTTCGAGCAGATTGGCGACCGTCATGCCGTAGGCGGCACCACGACCGTGGCCCACATGCAGCGAGCTGGTCGGATTGGCCGAGACAAACTCAACCTGCACGGTCTTGCCGGTATTCAGGGCATTGATGCCGAAGGTGTCGCTCTCGGTCTGGATGCGATCCAGAATGGCGAAGCGCTCATCGTCATTGAGGAAGAAATTGATAAAGCCGGGACCGGCGATTTCCACCTTGGCAATCGTGCTGGTCGTAGGTAGGGCATTGAGAATTTTTTCAGCCAGATCGCGTGGCTTAAGACCTGCGGATTTGGCGGCCAGCATGGCGACGTTGGAGGCGAAGTCACCGTGCGCGCGGTCTTTAGTGCGGTTCAGCGTGCTGTTGTCCTGCCACTCGGCGGGCAGGAGACCGTCGGTTTTTAAGGTGCTGATGGCTGTGGCAAGGGCAGACTGAATGGCAGTGTTCATGGTATCAAAAAGGCTATACGACAAAAGACGATACTATAGCAGAGCAGGGCAGGCCAACAAAGTCTGTGCGCTACTTTGGGTCGAAATTTATCGTATCCTGTGGGACAGGCGGTGGTAGTTTGGTGCCCATCTGGTGGGGGGTGATCGGCATAGCCACAAGACTTGGCCGCAAATTTGCTACGAAAAGCATTTGGATTACGACATAGAATTGATTAAGTAAACCCATTGGTCAAATAATATCTTTTCGGCTGCCTGATTGAGTGTAGTCAGCTGGATGGATCGAAGGTGAGGATGTAATGATGAGATATCAATACACCAGATGGCGTGTTCTGTTGTTGGTGACTAGCCTGATGCTGGGCGGGGCTGCTCATGCGGCATATGATCCCAGTGCAGATGCTTCAACTGAGGTCAAGCAGGCGTTGGCATCGGCCCAGCATACTCATAAGCCGGTCTTGCTGATTTTTGGTGCCAATTGGTGTCCGGACTGTCGGGTCTTGGATGAGGTGCTGCAGAAGGGCAAGAGTGTCGATCTGATCAATCAGTCCTTTAATGTGGTCAAGATTGATGTCGGCGATTTTAATCATAATCTGGATATCTCGGATCACTATGGCAGTCCGATCAAGAAGGGTATCCCGGCGGCTGTGATCGTATCTCCTGATGACCAGATCCTCTATGTCACTAAGGCAGGTGAACTCGCCAATGCCCGGCAGATGAGTCCAGACGGTATTTATGAGTTCTTTAAACAGGCGGCTGATCAAACCACCCGTAAGCGGGTGCGCTAGGGCGCATCAGGCTAGATGCTGCTGGCGTTTGCGGTGGATTGCCTGAGCCGCATAGAGGAGTACAAAGATCAGCGCCATGCACAGTACAATGCTGGCACCGGTGGCGATATTGAGCGCCACACTGCTGAAGAGACCACTTATGATACCGAGCTGTGCCAATACAAACGCATAGATCACCATCTGGCGTGGCGAGTGTGCCAGCAGACGTGCACTTAAGGCGGGGATAATCAGGAGGGCCCCCATCAGCAGGGTGCCGACGGCCTTGAGTGCCAGCACGGTAAATAGCGCCAGAATCAGCATAAAGATCAGACGCTGACGCCCGGCATGGATGCCTTCGCTGGTAGCCATGTCTTCATCTATCGCCAGACGTAATTGCGTACGCCAGTGCCACGCCAATATGCCGACTCCCAAGCCGATTGCAACCACAAGGCCGGGTAGGTCGGACCAGCCCAATGCCAGCAGATCTCCAAACAGATAGCCGATCAGCTCGGGGCGTAAAGCCGGAAGCTGATTGACCAGTAATAGACCGCTACACAGCAGGGCGGATGAACACAGTGCCAAAAGCGCATCCATCGGCAGGCGCTGATCGCGCAGTCCCCAGAGCACCACCACCAGTATCCCAGATACTGCAAAGACCCCCGCCCAGAGCGGCAGACCCAAGAGCCCTGCCAGTGCAACGCCAAGCAAAGTGCCATGCGCCAGCGTATCGGCAAAAAAAGCCATCCGCCGCCACAGCATCAGACAGCCCAGCGGGGCGGTCAGGAAAGTCAGAAGCGCACCCATGGTCCACGCCGGGGCCAGTAAATTCAGATAATCCATCTAAGGTGCCTTTGCATGGTCGTGGTGCGGGTGATTGTGTACGGCTTCAATCAGATCGATATCGACTTCGGGATGTAGATGCGGCTCGATGGCGTGGCCGTGCTCTGGGGCCAGATCCTCATGGCGGCAGTGATCGTGATGATGGGCATAAGGCACTCGGCCTGTGCCAAAGAGTGCCTGATAGGCCGGGTCCTGCTGGATCGTACTCGGGCAGCCGCTACAGCAGATGTGATGATTGAGACAGATCACGCGCTGGGTACCCTGCATGACCCACTGCAGGTCGTGCGAGACCATCAGGATCGCACAGCCATAGCGCTCGGGTAGGGTGCGCACATAGGCATAGAGCTCGGCTTCAGACAGCATATCCAGTCCCTGCATAGGCTCATCGAGCACCAGTAGGTCTGGGCGCAGGAGTAAGGCGCGTGCCAGCAGCACCCGCTGACGCTCGCCGCCGGATAATTCCTGCACACTGCGTTCTAACAAATGCTGTGCGCCCGTCTCTTCTAGAATTTGCTGCAGAAACTCCTGCGATGCGGGAATCAGGTCCAGTAGGTCTGCAACGCGCAGTGGCAGGCTTTTAGACAGGTGGAAATGTTGCGGCACATAACCAATCGTCATGCCCTTCTTGATTTGGCGTTTGCCGCGCTGGAGTTTTTGCAGGCCCAAAACCACTTTGACCAGGGTTGACTTGCCTGCGCCATTTGGGCCGATCAGGCTGATGATCTCGCGCGGCTGGATGTTGAGTGAGACTTGGTTGAGTGCTTTGCGCGCGCCGAATTGCACGGTCGCATCGACGATGCTGATGAGGGTGCCGGCAGGTAGGCTGGTGTCTGCGACCGTCTGGTACTGAGGTGCGCTCATGCCTTGCTGCTCCGGGCTGCTTTGCCGGTTGATTTGGCGGATAGAGCGGCTGATGTGGCTGGTGCTGCATCGTGACCCTGATTGCGGCATTCTTCGCAGAGTCCGGCGATTTCAATGATGGTCTGGGTGGGTGTGAAGTGTCCTTGAGTCGCAAGGTCGTGCAGCAAGTGCTTCAAATTGCTGGATTCGGCTTCATCGACACGGTGACAGCGCTGGCAGATGAGGAAGGCCGCATCATGGTTGCTGCGCGGATGGCAGCACGAGACAAAGGCATTGATCGAAGTCAGTCGATGGATAAAGCCCTGTTCCAGCAAAAAATCCAGTGTACGATAAACCGTCGGTGGGGCAGGGGCGCGCCCATGATGAGCCATACGGGCCAAGAGGTCATAGGCCCCAATGGGTCTGCCTGCTTCCAGAATCAGACGCAGCACTTCGCTACGCAGCGGCGTCCAGCGTGTGCCACGTAGCGTGCATTGGTTTTCGGCTTCGGCAAGCCAGGCGTCTACGCTGTGGGTATGCGTGTCGTGCAGGCTATTTTCATGACTGTGCTCATGGATGTTATGGTCGTGATGGTGGTGACGATAGCTGCACGAAGTCGCGGAAGAAGAGTCGGCAACAGGCGTAGACATGACGTGGCCTCGGCGAAGACGGAAAATGAAGAAGATCGTAGATGTAATAGTGTAACATATCTGGTTTGCAACGGTGAGGTGTGTGGATATGTCGGCATGGGTACGTCTGTGGTGGGGATTGGTGATGTGGCTGCTTGCTTCAGTGTCTGCATATGCCGGTACGCTGGTGGCGACCACGCATCCCTTGTATCTGATCGCACAGGCTGTCACGGCGGGGATTGAGACCCCGGTGGCGCTCTTGCCGCCCGCATCCAGTGGACATGAGGTGAATTTGCGTCCGGCGGATCGGCTGCTGCTCAAGCAGTCGGACTTTGTGGTGTGGTTTGGTGCGGCCTATGAGGCGCCGCTGCGCACGCTCTTGACAGGTCAGTCGAATGCGATTGCACTGTTGGATATGCCGGCACTGCATCGTCTGCCGCTGCGTGATCTGCATGGTCAGCCGATTGCAGGCTCGCTGGACCCACATCTGTGGCTGGATCCAGCCAATGCTATTGGCATTGCGTATGCCATCGCCACCGTACGGGCCCGGCAATACCCTAAGCTTGCAGAACGTTATCTGCAGAATGCTGCAGCATTTCGCACGCGTCTGCTGGCGGCGGTGGGTGAGGTGCGTACTGGCAGCAATTCCCCGCGTGACTACTGGGTCTATCATGATGCCTTTCACTATATCGAGCCTATGGTAGGCTTACGTCTGCGCGGTGCGATGACCGTTGATCCTGAGTTGCCGCCTGCGGCTGGACAGTGGCTGTGGCTAAGTCAGAGCAGGGGAGTAGGTACGATCTGCATAGTCAGTGAGCGTCCGCTCGATGCAGCGATGGTGCACAAACTGCAACCAGTGCGCGTGGCTTATGCCGATGAGGTGATGGCAACGGCGACGGATTTTGTGCAGGGTTGGCGGCAGGTGGCTGAGCAATTACGCCAATGCGCGGGCTGATGATGGGTGATATCTTCTCTCGCCGTCACTATGCTGCTTGATGTGTTGTGAGGCGAATTTGGGTTTCTCCATATTGTGCAGATCGGCACACAAAACAATCAACATGAGCTTTCTGCTTGCAACAAAGTCGTCACATAACTATAATGATGGCGCTTTGGGCTGGTGAAAAATTGCTCGCACACAGCCGAAGATTAATCTGCTGAGCCTGCTCATGGTGGGTGTGGATGTGTGATGAGTCGTCCAAGTCCTTTGATCCAGTTGAGGTTTCCGGTTGAGCTGGTCTTGCTTCAGGCAGGCGTAATTCCTGCAGTGGGTATGATTGCCTATCTTCTTGCAGGGGATCTGGCGGCCAAGAGTGCACTGTATGGCGGCTTGATTGGCTGGGTTGGTAGTAGCTATGCCGCGTGGCGATCTTTTCGTCAGGGCGGACGGGGGCGAGAGATGCTCGCTGGCTTCTATCAGGGCATGATCGGTAAGTTCATGCTGGTGATCATGGGTTTTGTACTGGTGTTTCATCAGGTCAAGCCGCTGGTTGCAAGCTGTTTATTTCTGGCTTTTGCGGCGACCCAATTAATGTCATGGGTTTATCCATGGCTGAGTGCGCTTCGCACCAGATGATGTGATTTGGATTAAAAATCCGGCATTTGACAATGTGCAATTCAACGTGTCAGTCAGTGTTTCATGGAAATGTCTTACTGATGTTTTATGATGCGGCAGATTTGGTGGCGATGGTGCTGCCTGATACCAGATAAAGTGTGACATTGGGATGGTGGCCCGTCGCTACCAGCGCTAACCTGAGCTTAAGTGGAAGTGAGCACAGTGGCTCCCGAAAAGATTAACGTGGAATTGCACAGACAGGTAGATGGGTCCGTTAGGCCAATCTGATGTCGTAATTCTAAAGTAACTGGTTTTGTATTAACTTTCTTGGGTGTGCCTGATGGCTGAACAGCAAGCTCTGACTTCTTCTGAGTATATTACTCACCATTTAACGCATTTAACTTACGGTAAAAACCCGCAGACTGGCGAATTGGGCTTTGCTCATGATGCTGCTGAAGCTAAAGCCATGGGTTTTAATTCGGTCAACGTCGACTCTCTGGGTTGGGCCATTGGTCTGGGTGTGTTCTTCTGTGTGCTGTTTGCATGGGTTGGTAGTCGTGCAACTGCCGGTGTACCGGGCAAACTGCAGGCGATGATCGAAATGATCGTTGAGTTCGTTGATACCAGCGTACGTGATACCTATCATGGTACTTCCAAGCTGATCGCACCGCTGGCACTGACGATCTTCGTCTGGATCTTCCTGATGAACTTCATGGACCTGATCCCTGTCGACTTCATTCCTTGGATCGGCGAAAAAGTCTTTGGTATCGGCCATATGAAAGTCGTACCGACTACCGATCCGAACGTGACTATGGGCATGTCCTTGTCGGTATTCATTCTGACGCTGTTCTACGCGATCAAGATTAAAGGCTTTGGTGGCTTTGTTGGTGAGCTGACGCTGCATCCGTTCTCGGCGCAGAACAAAGTTGTGCAGGCCATTCTGATTCCGATCAACTTTTTCCTTGAAATCGTCGTTCTGATCGCCCGCCCTGTGTCTCTGGCACTGCGGTTGTTCGGTAACATGTATGCCGGTGAGCTGATTTTCATCCTGATCTGCCTGCTGCCATGGTGGGTGCAATGGTCCCTGTCTGTGCCTTGGGCGATCTTCCATATTCTGATCATTTCCCTGCAGGCATTTATCTTCATGATGCTGACGATTGTGTACCTGTCGATGGCGAGTGAAAAGCATTAAAGCGAACGGCACGCCGCAACACGGCGTGCCAATCGTGTGTGGTATCTAACGTAACGTGTTCTTGTTTTAACTAACCTTGAGGTCTTGCATAATGGAAACTTTAATCGGTCTGTCGGCTATCGCTGGTGCGCTTCTTCTGGCTTTCGGTGCTCTGGGTGCCGCGATTGGTATCGGTATCCTCGGTGGTCGTTTCATCGAAGCGATTGCGCGTCAACCTGAGCTGGGTCCACAACTCCAAACCAAATTCTTCGTTGTTATGGGTCTGGTTGACGCCGTGCCAATGATCGCTGTTGGTCTGGGTCTGTTCATTCTGTTCAGCAACCCATTTGTTGGCCAAGCTAAAGATGCTGCGGCGCAGGCGCCTGCTGCTGTTGCTGCTCCTGCTGCGACTCACTAATCCAGCCTCTGTTTTATAATTTGAGGGCATAACATGGATATTAATTTAACCCTGTTAGGCGAAATCATTGCTTTTATTCTGTTTGTGGTGTTCTGCCTGAAATTCGTATGGCCACCACTGATCGGTGCTATTGAAGAGCGTCAGCGCAAAGTTGCTGATGGTCTGAACGCCGCAGAAAAAGCAAAGGTTGAGCTTGCAGCTGCACACAATCAGGTGCAGGAAGAGCTGAATGCGTCCAAGGCGCAAACCGCTCAATTGATCGAACAGGCCAATCGCCGTGCAGCACAGCTGATCGAAGATGCCCGTGTACAGGCCACCGCAGAAGGCGAGCGTATTCGTCAGCAAGCGCGTGAAGCTGTAGAACAGGAAATCAATCAGGCGCGTGAAACACTGCGTGGACAGGTTGCTGCATTGGCTGTGGCCGGTGCCGAGAAGATCCTGAAAGCACAAGTGGATCAGAACGCCCATGCTGCGATGCTGAATCAACTGGCGGCTGAACTGTAACTCTTGACGCAAAATGTTTGAGGCAAAACATGGCTGAACTTTCAACATTAGCAAGACCTTATGCTAAAGCAGCATTTGCGTATGCTCAAGAGCAGCAGGCACCGGCTATCGAGACGTGGTCTACCACGCTCGCCAATGCCGGCGTTGCTGTCCAGGATCAGCAGTTTGCTGATTACTTGAGTCGGCCAACATTGACTGAACAACAACAGGTTCAAGCGATTCTTGACGTTTTGGGCGCGAAGGATGATGCGGGTTTTCGCAACTTCCTGAGCCAACTGGCTGAACATGGTCGTCTGACCCTGTTGCCTTATGTATCTGCCGAGTTTGAAGCGCTGCGCGCCGTTGGACTGAATGAGACTGATGTCGTCATTGAGTCGGCGTTCCCGCTGTCGAATGAACAAAAGCAGGTACTGGTTGATCGTCTGGCTGCCCGTTTCGGCACCAAGATCAACAGCCGGGTTGAAGTCAAGCCTGAACTGATTGCTGGCGTGGTGGTCCGCGCAGGCGATCAGGTGATCGATGATTCAGTGTTGGGTAAACTGGAAAAATTACGCACCAGTCTGCTCGCCGTCTAAGTCCGGCGAGGGACGTAAACGGTTTTTAAAAGAGCATTTTTTAAAATTATTGAGGAAAGCGCAATGCAACAACTGAATCCTTCTGAGATCAGTGCGCTCATTAAACAGCGTATCAGCGATCTGGATACCAGCGCCGAAGCCCGTAATGAAGGAACCATCGTGATGGTTTCTGACGGTATCGTGCGTATCCACGGTCTTGCCGATGTTATGTATGGTGAGATGATTGAGTTCGACGGTGGTCTGTATGGCATGGCACTGAACCTGGAACAGGATTCAGTCGGTGCTGTCGTATTGGGTGACTATCTGGGTCTGCAAGAAGGCCAGAAAGCCCGTTGTACCGGCCGTATTCTGGAAGTGCCGGTAGGCCCTGAGCTGCTGGGTCGTGTCGTGGATGCCCTGGGTAACCCGATCGACGGCAAAGGACCAATCAACGCCAAGATCACTGACAAAGTCGAAAAAGTGGCACCAGGCGTGATCTGGCGTCAATCGGTTGATCAACCAGTACAAACTGGTTATAAAGCCGTAGACACCATGATCCCTGTCGGTCGCGGTCAGCGTGAGCTGATCATCGGTGACCGTCAGACCGGTAAAACCGCACTGGCCATCGACGCGATCATCGCCCAGAAACATTCCGGCATTAAATGTATCTATGTCGCCGTTGGTCAGAAACAATCGACCATCGCCAACGTGGTGCGCAAGCTGGAAGAAACCGGCGCAATGGAATACACCACTGTGGTTGCCGCCAGTGCATCCGAGCCAGCATCGCTGCTGTTCCTCGCACCGTACTCCGGCTGTACCATGGGTGAATACTTCCGTGACCGCGGCGAAGACGCCCTGATCATCTATGATGACCTGTCCAAGCAAGCCGTGGCTTACCGTCAGATCTCCCTGCTGCTGCGTCGTCCACCAGGCCGCGAAGCGTACCCAGGTGACGTATTCTATCTCCACTCCCGTCTGCTTGAGCGTGCTGCACGCGTATCGGCTGACTACGTCGAGAAGTTCACCAATGGTGAAGTCAAAGGCCAAACAGGCTCTCTGACCGCGCTGCCGATCATCGAAACCCAAGCGGGTGACGTATCTGCATTCGTTCCGACCAACGTGATTTCGATTACTGACGGTCAGATCTTCTTGGAGTCCTCGCTGTTCAACGCGGGTGTACGTCCTGCCGTTAACGCCGGTATCTCGGTATCCCGCGTGGGTGGTGCTGCTCAGACCAAGATCATCAAGAAACTGTCCGGTGGTATCCGTACCGCACTGGCTCAGTATCGTGAACTGGCTGCGTTTGCCCAGTTTGCTTCCGACCTCGACGAAGCGACACGTAAACAGCTGGAACATGGTCAACGCGTGACCGAGCTGATGAAGCAGAAACAATATGCGCCATTCAGCCTGGCCGACCAAGCCGTATCGATTTTCGCATCGAACGAAGGCTATCTGGCAGACGTCCCTGTGAACAAGATCGGCAGCTTCGAAGAAGCCCTGCTGGCCTACATGCGTTCCCAACATGGTGCCCTGATGAATACCATCGACACCACTGCGGGCTACGACAAGGACATCGAAGCTGAGCTGAATAAAGGCATCCAAGCCTTCAAGGCCACTCAAGCCTATTGATCGATGAGAAGGGCGTGCGAGTACGTGCGCCCAGACTCTCCCGACTTAATTATTTAATGGTAAGCGTATGGCAAGTTTGAAAGAAATTCGCGCCAAAGTCGTCAGTATCAAGAGCACGCAAAAGATCACGCGTGCGATGCAGTTGGTCGCTGCCAGTAAAATGCGTCGTGCCCAAGAGCGTATGGCTGCAGGCCGTCCCTATGCGGATGGTATGCGTCGTGTCATCGCTCACCTTGCGCAGGCTCATCCTGAGTTCAAGCACAGCTATATGGTCGAACGTCCGGTTAAACGGGTGGGCTATATTGTGGTGTCTTCGGACCGTGGATTGGCTGGTGGTTTGAACATCAACCTGTTCAAGCGTCTGGTTGCGCATGTGAAACAGCAACAGGAGCAATCCGTTGCTGTGGAATTTGCCGTGATCGGTAGCAAAGCCGTATCGTTCTTCAAGAGCTACGGTGGCAAAGTGGTTTCTGCGACGACCCATCTGGGTGATGCGCCGACGACTGAGCAACTGACGGGTGCCGTGCATACGATGATGAGCGCTTTTGATCAAGGCGAACTGGACCGCATCTATCTGGTGTCCAACCAGTTCATCAATGCCATGACTCAAAAGCCATTGGTACAACAGCTCGTGCCGCTGCCGTATGAGCAGGTACACGAATGGCAACTGCACCGCGAGCATGCTTGGGACTATCTCTATGAGCCAAGTCCTGAGAAAGTGCTGACCGGTTTGCTGCGTCGTTACATCGAGTCGATGGTCTATCAGGGTGTGGTGGAAAACATCGCATCCGAACAGGCTGCGCGGATGGTCGCGATGAAATCGGCAACCGACAATGCGGGCGATTTGATCAAGAGTTTACAACTGATTTACAACAAGCTGCGTCAAGCTGCGATTACTCAGGAAATCTCTGAGATCGTTGGTGGTGCTGCTGCGGTTTAATGTGCGGTGGTTTTAAACTGCTGAACAAGTAGGATAAAGCAGCATGACCGAAGCTGGTGTCGGTATGGTGCTCGAAACGAAGATGTTTGAAAGCATGATGCTCGAAGCATACGCGTCGATCACCGTACAGATAGCAGGTTTAGTTAAGAATTATTTTTGAATTGAGGAGACAGCCATGAGTAGCGGTCATATCGTTCAGATCATTGGCGCAGTTATCGATGTTGCATTTGATCGTAATAGCGTGCCGAAGATTTACGATGCACTGACGGTGGATAACACCGAAACAACGCTCGAAGTTCAACAGCAATTGGGCGACGGCGTGGTCCGTACCATTGCGATGGGCTCGACCGAAGGTCTGAAGCGTGGCCTGCCGGTCACCAACACCAACAACCCGATCGCGGTACCTGTGGGTAACGCGACGCTGGGTCGTATCATGGACGTGCTGGGTCGCCCGATCGACGAAGCCGGTCCGGTTGAGACCAAGGACCACTGGGCGATTCACCGTCCTGCACCAAGCTATGCCGAACAAGCCGGTTCGACCGAGCTGCTGGAAACCGGTATCAAAGTGATTGACCTGCTGTGTCCATTCGCCAAGGGTGGTAAAGTCGGTCTTTTCGGTGGTGCCGGTGTTGGTAAAACCGTGAACATGATGGAACTCATCAACAACATCGCGAAAGCCCACAGTGGTCTGTCGGTATTCGCAGGTGTCGGTGAGCGTACCCGTGAAGGTAATGACTTCTATCACGAAATGAAAGATTCGGGTGTTCTGGACAAAGTAGCGATGGTCTACGGTCAGATGAACGAGCCACCGGGTAACCGTCTGCGTGTTGCGCTGACTGGTCTGACCATGGCTGAATACTTCCGTGACGAAAAAGACGAAAACGGTAAAGGCCGTGACGTACTGCTGTTCGTTGACAATATCTATCGCTACACCTTGGCTGGTACTGAAGTATCTGCGCTCTTGGGTCGTATGCCTTCTGCTGTGGGTTATCAGCCTACGCTGGCCGAAGAAATGGGTGTACTGCAAGAACGTATTACCTCGACTCAAGCTGGTTCGATTACCTCGATCCAAGCGGTTTACGTCCCTGCCGACGACTTGACTGACCCGTCGCCTGCCACCACCTTCGCCCACTTGGACGCGACCGTGGTTCTGTCGCGTGACATCGCGTCGTCCGGTATTTACCCTGCGATTGACCCGCTGGATTCGACCTCGCGTCAGCTGGATCCAAACGTGGTTGGCCAAGAGCACTACAGCGTCGCACGTGGTGTACAAACCGTGCTGCAACGTTACAAAGAGCTGAAAGACATCATCGCGATTCTGGGTATGGACGAGCTGGCTGAAGAAGACAAGCTGGTTGTGTACCGTGCGCGTAAGATCCAGCGCTTCCTGTCACAGCCATTCCACGTAGCCGAAGTGTTTACCGGTGCACCTGGTAAGTACGTGTCCCTGAAAGACACCATCGCTGGCTTCAAGGCGATTTTGGCCGGTGAATACGACCACATGCCAGAACAAGCGTTCTACATGGTGGGTGGTATGGACGAAGCCGTCGCTAAAGCTGAAAAGCTGGCTGCGAAATAAGCCATTTAAGCAGGAGAACGCCTCATGGCAACAACCTTGCATTGTGACGTCGTGAGTGTCAGTGGTCCGATCTTCAGTGGTGAGATTCATATGCTCATCGCTGACGGTATCGACGGCCAGCTGGGCATCCTGCCCGGCCACGCCCCACTGGTCACTCTGCTCAAGCCCGGTGTGCTGCGTGTGCAGCATGGCGACGGGCATGAAGAGCCGATCTATGTATCCGGCGGCGTGCTGGAAGTACAGCCACATGTGCTGACTGTCCTTGCAGACACGGCCATCCATGCTGAAAATCTGGACGAAGCCAAGATCCAGGAGTCGCGGCAACAAGCCGAAGCTCTGCTGGCGAACCAGAAGAACGATATGGATACGGCACTGGCGAGCACCATGCTTGCCGAGTCGATCGCTCAGTTGCAAACACTGCAACGCTACAAGAATCGCGCTCAGTCGCGTTAAGCAATTGTGGTACAAAAAAAGCAGCCTCTGGGCTGCTTTTTTTGTGGGAAATTTTACTGGAGCGCTGTCTCAAGTAAAGTGCCGATGCGCCGTTTAGAGCGTCACGGCCCGGGTTTCTAAAGTTGCCATGTGCTCATGGCTGGTGACAGTGGCACGAGGCTTGGAGTCTGGGGTTAGCCACGCCAGAACTTGATCGATCGCACGCTGGCTGTATTGCAATTGCATATGATCTACGCCGTAGAGCACGGCTTTACGGTTTTGTGGCACGTTGAGCTGATATTCAGGATTGCTGTGCTCACCCAAGGCACTCTTGACACTGACCAGATAGTCGCCCAGTGTTTCGCGGGTCTTGGAGGGCATGTTTTCATGCTCTATGGTGCCTGCTATAAAGAAGGTCTTAATGTTGGAAGGCAGAGGGGCGGGATGACGGTTGTCAGAGAAGTCACCGCGTCGACCGGATTTGAGGTGTTCCCAGTCATCATCACGCACGCTACCCCAGCGCAGGTCGATGATGCCGGCACTGCGGATATCGCCTAGGCGTGCGACACTGCCTGCCATGGGGAGCTTGCCGACCTTATCCAGCAGCATATAGCCCAGACGCTCAAGCAGGGCGCCTTGATGTGGCGATCCCAGACAAACAAGATGATCGACCAGCAGCATCCAGTTCAGGCCCATCTGCTTGCCATAGAACAGCGCACTGCGGGCGACTAGGCCACCCATGCTATGACCGACGATGTCGATATGGGTGATATCGGGGTTGCGAATATAGAGGTCGTTCAGAAGGTTGGAGAGAGTGCGGCCATTCAGCGAGATGCGGCGACCGGTGTTGTAGCTCAAGTACAGCACGGTACAGTCGATATGACGGCGCACCTGCTCCCCCATGCTCTTGTAACGGCCCGGATACCAGCTGTGCGGGTCCATACACAGACCATGCACGAAGATCACGATACGGCCACGTAGCTCACCGGTAAAGGCATTGCCATGGCGATCATAGATGATCATCGGTAGTGCGAGCGGATTACGGTCATAGACCAGATGATCGCCCATGACGCCGTTCAAGGCGCTGACGACCATATGTATGGGCGCGGGGAGTGGTTTGGCGGCTTGTCTGGTCGATAGCTGTAAGGTGCGCAGCAGATGGGCCGAGTAGACGCCGGCATGACGAGTCACGACTTCGACCAAGGTCATCGTGCGGTTAAAGATGCCCCGGCGCAGGCGGTTCTGGTCTTTTTCAGCGTACAGACCCATCGGGCGCAGCACCGTCTCACGATAAATAGCCTGAACAAATTCGGTAGTCCGTGCAATCCCGGTGGTGGTTAGTTGTGCCAATCCTTCGATGAGATCACCCTGCGTCAATGGGGCTTTACGTAAACTGCAATAAGGCTCATGTAAAGGAGTCAGACTAGGCATAGGATTCTCGGCAACAGATCGGTATGAATATACCGCAATCACAGCACAGCCAGCGGGCTCGAGGTAGCGCGCAGCAGGAGCGCGTATCTGGAGCTGTCAGCAAACGGTGCGGTGATCGTTTAACCAGTGGGGGTGATGACGTGTTATGGGCATTTAATCGTCAATCATCGTATTCCTGTAGTTTTAATGTTTTTTTTCTACACTGTCAATTGCATCGGGAGAGGGATTGCTACACAAAACCGATGTATTCTGTCAATTATCGTGCGGGAGCCTCTAATCGGTGCATACCTGTGCACTAAAAAATGCCTCTAAATCAGGCTCTAATGGATGACATAAGGGTTATGTAGCGACATACAGGCATTTTGGCGGAATTCTGATGGATTTTGTCGGCAAATTCGTCGCATGATGGCTGCTTAAGTCGAAATTTTGCGTATCAGTCGAGGTAAATGATGCAATTGATTTATATACATGGTTTGGACAGTGATGAACATTCGGTCAAAGGCCAGATGCTGACCGATTGGTGTGCTGCACATCGACCAGAGATTAAAGTCATACGCCCGAATCTGAATCGACCACCGCTTGAGGTCATTGCTCTGCTGGATGATCTCATCAAAACTGATGCGGTGACTGGACTGGTGGGTAGCTCGTTGGGCGGCTTCTTTGCGACAGCGTCTGTCGCTCGCCATGGGGTCAAGGCTGTGCTGGTTAATCCCGCCGTCAAGCCTTTTGAGCGCTTTCAGCGTTTCTTTCAGGAGGGGCGTAGTGGGTATACCACGAAAGGTGGCTGGCAGATCACCGAACAGAACCTTGCAGATCTGGCAACCCTTTATAACCCTGTGCCCGTGTACCCTGAGCGGATGCTGGTCTTACTAAAAGAAGGCGATGAGGTGCTGAACTACCGGGTGTCAGCTGCGCACTATAGCCAGGCCGGCGCGCAGTCTCCGATGTTTATTGAGCCGGGCGGCGATCATTTCATGCATGATATGGACACGAAGATTCCGCTCATGATTGATTTTTTGTTTGGTCGCGATTGATCGCATCACCCGATCAGCGCTACGATGTCCTCAATAGAGAGCCGGCCACTTGTCCGGCCTAACATGAATGATAGATAAGGTGGGTTGTGTCTCAATATACCGCAGAGTCGCTAGAAGTATTGTCCGGTCTGGACCCGGTGCGCCGTCGCCCGGGGATGTATACCGATACCACGCGTCCGAATCATCTGGCGCAGGAGGTGATCGACAATGCGGTCGATGAAGCCCTCGCCGGTCATGCCAATCAGGTCGATGTGATCCTGTATCGTGATGGCTCACTGTCGGTGGCCGACAATGGTCGTGGTATGCCTGTAGATATCCATCCCGAATATGGTCAGAGTGGGATTGAGATCATCCTGACCAAGCTGCACGCAGGCGGTAAATTCTCCACCAAAAACTATGAATTCTCAGGCGGTCTGCATGGCGTGGGGATTTCGGTGGTCAATGCGCTCTCGAACCGGGTCGAAGTCACGGTATTACGCGGCGGTAGCCAGTATCAGATGCATTTTGAGCAAGGTGAGCGGGTCTCTGAGCTTTTGGTCAAGGATGGCTTCCCCAAACGTCAGAGCGGCACGCTGGTGCGTTTCTGGCCCGATGGTAAATACTTCGATAGTCCCAAGTTTGCCGTCAAGGCGCTGACGCATAACCTCAAAGCCAAAGCGGTACTGTCGGCAGGACTAAAAGTCACGTTTACCAACGAAGAAAGCGGTGAGACGCTGGTCTGGCAGTTTGAAAACGGCCTCGTGGACTATCTCAAGGATGAGCTGCAAGGCCGCGAGATCGTGCCTGTAGAGCCTTTTATCGCAAAAGGGCAGGCTGAGCGTGCCGCATGTGAGTTTGTGCTGTGCTGGCTGGCCGAAGGCGGTGAGACGGTGCAGGAGAGCTACGTCAACCTGATCCCGACCGCACAGGGCGGTACGCATGTCAATGGCCTGCGTACTGGTACGACGGACGCGCTACGTGAGTTCTGCGAGTTGCATAATCTCTTGCCACGTGGGCTTAAGCTCTCGGCTGAGGATGTCTGGGATGGCGTGAACTTTATCCTGTCGCTGAAGTTTCAGGAGCCGCAGTTCTCTGGTCAGACCAAAGAGCGCCTGTCGAGCCGTGAAGCGGCCCCCATAGTGCAGAACATCGCCAAAGATACCTTCTCACTGTGGCTGAACAAACATCCCGATATCGGCACCCGGCTGGCAGAGATGGCGATCGAGCGTGCCGGACGGCGGCTGAAAGCCGCCAAGAAGGTCGAGCGCAAGAAGATCGTCTCGGGTCCCGCACTGCCGGGCAAGCTGGCCGATTGTTCGGGCAATACCCGCGAGGAGAGCGAGCTGTTCCTCGTCGAAGGGGACTCGGCGGGTGGCAGTGCCAAGCAGGCGCGAGATCGTATTTTTCAGGCCATCATGCCGCTGCGCGGTAAGATCTTGAACACGTGGGAAGTGTCGGCGGATGAGGTGTTGGCCTCGCAAGAGGTACATGATATCGCCATCGCTATTGGTGTTGATCCCGGCAGTGACGATCTGTCGGAGCTGCGCTATGGCAAAGTCTGCATTCTTGCGGATGCCGACTCGGATGGGCTGCATATCGCAACACTGCTGTGCGCGCTGTTCGTCAAGCATTTCCCGGCGCTGATCGAACAAGGGCATTTGTTTGTCGCTATGCCGCCGTTGTACCGGGTGGATGTGGGCAAAGAGATCCATTACGCGCTGGATGATGATGAGCTGCAGGGCATTCTGACCAAGATCAAAGGTAAGACGCCGCAGATTACCCGCTTTAAAGGGCTGGGTGAGATGAATCCGGAGCAGTTGCGGGTCACGACCATGAGTCCCGATACCCGCCGTCTGGTGCAACTGGATCTGGATGATACCCATATGACCAGTGGTTTACTCGACAAGCTGCTCGCCAAAAAACGTTCCGGTGATCGCAAAATTTGGCTGGAAGAAAAGGGTAATCTGGCGGATATGCTGGTGTGATCTTACTTTAAGCCGTCGATGATCCAAACTCTGATCAAGCGCATCTGGCCTGAACAAGGATGTTCAGCATGTGTCAGCGTCTACATTGTCATACCCCACACCATGTCATCCGTGAAGCATATTGCTCACGTTGCTTCTGGGTTTCCTTGCAGCTAAGCAACCCATCTCTATCCCATCCTTGTCGTTGAAATAAGTGATGTGCATGTCTACGTACAGTGAGTCAAACCAAATCTGCAAATCTTGGCTGCGTTAGTCGTGACGTGAAGTCAGGTCCAGACCTTCCGCATGCAGCATCGCATAACGCAACGATAATGAGGCAAATTCATGTTTTTTAGCGCTGCCTAAGGGCTATCGCCCCTGGAAATGCCGTGATATTCTCGAATGCGCTGAGGCCCACATACAGGGTGTCTTAATTGTGAATTTTTCTTGTAGATCATATGGTTTACCTGTGCATGAAGCGTGTCTGCGGCCACCCCCTATGGAGTTTTTCGTACAATGGAAATGTCGAATCATCAACCTGAAAGCACGACGACTGATGCGAGTGTGACGAGCACAGCGATTGCGACATTGCCCGCGTTGGCATTCGACTTAAAACCTTCTCAACAAATCGATCTCAGCAAACTCAGCAGTGAGCAAATGGCACGTGTCAACCAGATCGCCGCCAGTGTGTCTTTCACGGATACGGACAGTCTGATGTCGTTTGGCGCGGATGCACAGCGGGCGTTGAATAAACATCTGGATCAGTTACTACAGGGAATGCGGACAAGCGAGGCGGGTCGTGCTGGCGAGATCACGATTGCGCTGGCGACCACTATCAAAGATTTAAATTTGCCGCAAGTTAAAAAAGAAGCCGAGGGCAGCGCCTCGCTGATGGAGAGTCTGGGTAAGATTCCGCTCGTCGGGGGCTGGTTCTCGGCGCTGCGTGCCATGCAGCTCAATCATCGCAAAATTACCGATCATTTGACTGCGATCGAAAATAAAGCTCAGGCCCAGATGACCTCACTGCGCGCCATGAATGACAAGCTGGACAGCTTGGTGAGTGAGAGTATCCAGAATATCAAAAACCTTGAACTGTATATGGCGGCAGGCCAGATCGTGGTCAAACGCGCACGCGTGGATTACGAAACCCGTCGGCTGGCCGCCGAACAATCGCACGATGTGGTCGAGATTGCCTCATTGCGCGACTTTGCCGATCAGTTGAATGCATTTGAAACCCGCATCGTGCGGATCCATCTGGCGCATAGCCAGTCTATCGTGACGGTGCCGGAGATTCGTGCGTCGCAACGAGCTGCGCTCATTGAACTCAATAATGTCATGGACAGCATTCTGTTTGATCTGCCCAATCTGAAGCGGGCCATTTTAAATGTCGCATCGCTTGCGCAAACCGCTGCTGCCGCCAAAGCGACGGATGCACGGCGGACGCTATCGCGTGAGTTGAACAGTATCGGCAGTGATGAGTTGCAGGCGGTTTATCTTAAGGCGAAAGAAAGTCAGGGCGATTTTGCCGCCGATCTCGCCGCCCTGTCGCAATCTGCCGATAAGCTGCTGCAAACCATTGCGCTGGGACAGCGGATTGATGAGGCCAATGTGGCGAAACGTGCGCAGTCGATTGCGGATTTAACGGCCATCAATGCCAAGTTTACCCAAGGGTTGCTGCAGTCTGGCGATCGTTTTGTCGAGCGCTCATCCCCAGAATAAGGGCATGCAGATCAGCATTTTGGACGTATAAACAGATCAGTCATGGCGCAGCGGCTTGCGATTATATGGTTGGCCTGTCGCGCGCAATGAATGAGAGGATGTGCTTCATGTTTCGTATTGAAAGTTTTTTTAATCCGCATCTGGCGGCAGGTCAAACCCGGCTGGATGCTATTTTAACAATCCAGTCGGATAGCAGTGTCGTCCCTGCTGCACAATCGGACCGTAAAATCGTGGGCTTCGTGCTGGATATTTCAGGTTCCATGCGTGGTGAAAAACTTGCGCAAGCCAAGCTCGCGGCCCGTTGCGGGATCGACATGCTGACCGAGGACATGTGGTTTTTTGTGATTGCATTTTCGGGGACGGCGCAAGTGGTGGTGCAAGCCTGTCAGGCGACCGCAAGCCATAAAGCAGCAGCGCATACAGCGATACAGGTCTTGAATGCGACCGGCAGTACGTCGATGTCCGAGGGTCTCAGGCTGGCGCTCAATGAAGTCAAACAGAGCGGTGCACGGATTGCCAGTGTCTATTTTCAGACTGATGGCGACAATAATTATGCGGATAATCAGCAATTGCCTGCGGTGCTCAAAAACTGTCAAGGTTTCTTTCAATGTGACTGCCGGGGCATTGGCACCGATTGGCGTCCCAACGAGCTGCGACAAATCGCGGCTGCGCTCCTGGGCTCGGCGGATGCGGTGACGGATCCTGCGGGTCTGGAGCAGGACTTAAGGGTGTTTTTATCGCGCTCGATGTCTAAAGGCATTGCCGATGCCGTACTGCGACTCTGGTCCCCAAAGGTCGTGAAAAATACCACGGTCAAGCAAATGAGCCCTGAGATTGTGGACTTGCTGGGTGTCGCAAGGCAGGTGGATGAAAAGACGCTGGATGTGCCGCTGGGTGCATGGGGGGCAGAAACCCGCGATTATCAGTTGGCGTTTGCATTACCCGCTGGCGCGATTGGTGAGGAGATACTCGCGTGTCGGGCGGCGATCATTTTTCAGAGTCCGCAAGGTGAGGTGAAAGTTACGGCAGATCCGATCGCGGTGCGCTGGTCGGATGATGTGAGCCTGACGACCCGCATCAGTAAGGAAGTTGCCCACTATACCGGGCAAAAAGAGCTGGCGGATTCGATTCAGGAAGGGCTTGAGGCGAAGTCCAAAGGGGATGAGGATCTTGCGACGCGTCTCTTGGGCCGTGCCGCTCAGATTGCCCAGCAATCGGGCAACGACGAGGTGACCCGGCGCTTACGGAAGGTGGTCGATATTGTCGATGCCCACGCTGGCACTGTCCGTATCCGTAAAGCGGATAAAGCCGCAGATATGGAGCTGGAGCTTGGACTGACGCGGACGGTGCGTCGGCGCACGGGAAATCCCGCGCCTTAAAACCGCAGATGATTTTGCCTTGCGGGGCTGAGGGTAGGATAGCGGATTACATCGTCGAAAGATCGCAGAGATAAGTGGAACAAGATGAGGGGTCAACATTGAGCAATATCTGTCCTAAAGGTCACTACTCCAGTGATGCTGATTATTGCTCCGAGTGCGGCGCATTGATGATGGCGCGCCAATCACAGTCGGCCGCCAATCCGGCTGCCGATCGTGCGGCGAACCTTGCGTTGTCCGCTCGTCCTGCAGAGTCCAGTGCAGGCTTGTCGAGTACGACGACGGAGGTGTGTCCTGACTGCATGATGATCCGTGCAAATGGTGCGCGTTTCTGTGAGGTCTGCCGCTATGATTTTGTGAGTAAATCTGCATTTAGTGGTCTGGTGCACACCCCATCGCTTGCGCCAGTCGCACTGGATCTACCCTCTGCCGATCATGTAGACGTGGCGTCTGAACCTCTGATGGAGTTGCAGCAGGTGCCAGCGCCCGACGTATCCGCGAGCTATGCCATTGATGCTGCGCCGATGGATGCGCTGGCACCTGAACCCGCTGTGCAGACCAGCGCGGATATCCCAGCCGATATGGCCGTATCTGCGCTGCCTACTACAGGACTCTCCGCTGCGACGCGCTCAGTTCCGACTGCTGAGGCGCAATCTGTGTCCGCAGGCGTGTTGCGGCTTTTACTGAGGGTGTCGGTTGATGCCTCGCTCTATACCGATCTGGACCCGGCATGGCCTTGTCCGGTGCAGACGGCTGAGCGTATTTTTCATCTTGATCTGGCTGAGAATACGCTGGGGCGTCAATTTGAAGGCAATGGCATTCACCCGGAAATCGTGGTGCATGATCCGGGGATTTCGCGTCGGCATCTGAAGTTTATACGTGATCAGGATGGCCGATTTTCGGTATTGGAGTTGGGCTCCTCAAATGGCACGCGTTTTAATCGTGTGCCGCTCGACGTTGGCGTGATGACTTTGATCCAGCCCCATGATCAGTTGACGCTCGGCATGTGGACGCGAATTACGATTGAAGCCCGCGATTAAAATGCAAGACCCAGACAAATACGGAGCAGTGTGGTGTCCATCAGTCAGTCCCCGGTTTTGAGTGCAGATCAATCCAAACCGCAGGTGCATGCACCTGTTGCACGGCATCTTCTGGTTGGCCATCCTGCACAGTCGGATGGTAAAAGCGTGCCGCAATTGCTGTGGCGGCGGTTATTGCTGATCGGGGTGCTGGTTGCTTTGGTCAGTCTGCTGGGCTTCATTACGTCGCTACGCTTTTCATCCGTCGTGCAAACCATCGGCACGGATTCCGTGCCATCGATTGTTGCCGCAGAGCATATCCGCTCGACTTTGGCAGATGCGCACACCGAGCTTGCGAATGTATTTCTGAGTGGTGAAGGGACGACAGGCCAGAATTTTAAAACCTACAGTCAAACCATGGATCATGTCCATGATGTGCTGGTCAGTGCAGCGCAGAATATCACCTATGGTGACGATGAGCGCAAGCCGATACTGTCGATGATGTCCGGCCTTGCCAGCTATGAACGTCTGGTCGGGACCGCGTTTGCAAGTCCTGACCATAGCGCGGCGCTGGTGCAGGCCGATACGCTGATACGCGGGCAAATCATGCCGGCGGCTGATGCGCTTGCGCAGGCGAACATGGTGCATTTACAGAAGGCCTATCACGATGGTGAACAGGGAGCGCATGTCCGGCTGTATCTGTTCTTGATGCTGGTGCTGGTTCTGGCGCTGGTATTGATTGAGACGCAATATTTTATCTATCGTCATTTTAGACGCATCATTAATCCGGCAATGGCGGCAGGCATGCTGTTATTGCTGGCCTGTACGCTGTTTTTTGCCCTCTCGGTACACCGGATCACCGAAGAGGTGCGGGCCGCCAAAGAGGATGCGTTTGACTCCGTGTATGCGCTGTCGCAGGCTCAGGCACATGCCTATGCCGCCAATGCTCACGAAAGCATTTATCTGCTGCTCACGGATAAAACCGCGCAGGCTGCCCAGACCGAATTGTTCAATGCAGATGCCCAAGCGCTTTTTGCTGCCCAGACCGGAACGGATGCTTATGTTTATCCTGCTGATCTGAAAACGCTAAAAGACATGGGTTTATTGGGTGCCGAGCTGGCCAATATTACCTATCCGGGTGAGGAGGATGCTGCGAAAGCAACTCTGGACAACTGGCTGACCTATCTGAACATCGACGGGCAAATCCGGCGCCTTGAAAGCGCAGGCCAGCATGCCGAGGCTGTGAGGTTGTGTCTGGGTGTGGATGCCAATCAGTCGGATTGGGCATTCAATCGCTTTATGACGGCCCTGCAGCATACGATTGACTTGAATCAGCACCAGTTTGATCAGGCGATCCAGCGCGCGCAAAAGAAAGAGTTCTGGCTATGGCTGATGCTGCTGACTATTTTCTTGTGTCCGTTTCTGGGATCGGTGATTGGCCTGCGGCAACGGATGGCGGAGTTTCGTGAGTGACCGCTCCTGATAGCCCAGATGCCTTGATTGCGATCTGGCAAGACCGTCTGGCAGCCATTACCTGTAATGCCAATGAGCTTTCGGACGCCGAAACGACCAAGCGGATCCGAATCAAGGCCCGACAGGGTCTGTATTGCGGCGAGACGAAAGTGCAGGCCGATGCAGCGGTTGCGCAGCTATGTACCCTCGTGGAGGATTATGTGTTGCTGGCGCAGGTGGTTGATCAAGCGATACGTGCTAATCAGGGCGGTCTGTTTACCAGTCGTGACGCTCGTCATGCAAAAGTAAGCGCACTCTTGCTGGGTGCATCCATCGCCCGCGCTGCTGGAGATGTGCCCATACAACACCGGACACTCTTGGGCGCGGCGACGGCTCAGGACCGGCTCAGCCCTGAGCAATTGCTGACGCGCATGCAACAGGCGTTTGTCGATGCTCGCGATACATTTGATCAAATCGATCAGGCTGAGCACACGATGGCGCAAGTATTGGCGTCTCTGCAGGACGATTATGCCCGTATACAGGCGCGTGCCGAGCATCTGCGTGCGACTGTGGATCGTCCACCTTTGATTGATCTACCCTTGCGTCAATCCGATCCGCTGAGTGCCGTCGCGGGTATCGAGGCACTCAAGCGCAATCTGAAAACATGGGCAGATCGCCTTGAGCAGATTGAGGCCGTACAGCAAGAAGCGCAAGCGGATCTTCTGCAAACGGCAGCGCTGCTGGACGAGGTTCGGCAGTTGGTGAGCCAGCAAGAGACTGAGGCCGTGCAACTGCGTGATGTGCTTGGGTCTGCCGCACTGTTGGGTTTAAGCTCGATTGAGCCATCACAATACGCGCTGCTGGATCAATGGCAGCAGACGCTGGCGCATCATTTTGCGACCGGACAATGGCGTGCGGTGCAGGTCGGGGCGCAGAAACTGAATCTTGCGCTGCATGAGGCGCGAACGACTGCGCAGCAAGGCTTGGCCGAATTACGCTTACACGCGAAGGACCTCGCCGATGTAAGCGGCAGCTATGAGGCCTTAAAAGCCAAGCAGCACCTGCTCCGTGTGCGCAATCCGACGGCAGCGATGGATACCGGTCTGGTCGAGGAGATCCAGCGCAAGTTGCAGGCACGGCCACTTGATCTGGCTGCGGTGCGCGATTTGCTGAAGATATTTCAAAGTCAATTAAACGCTCATTAAACGGCGGTTAAATCGTCGTTACTACGCGATGGATCGCCCGATCTGTATGCTCACCTGCGATATCTGGGAGTAAGGTCACATGCGCGGGCAAAATGAATCATGATGCCAGCCACTTATGGAGTGCACGATGTCTGAGTTATGTAGTTATTGCCGTGGCAATATGCTGGATGGGATCTGTGAGGATTGCGGCAAGGCGGCACATAAAGTCAGTCTGGTGACCGCGCAGACCGGCGGACTGGGGCTGAATGAGTTGCCCACCACCGGACGTGAAGAGGCTGGCAGTACCACCACGATCAATACCAGCCATACGACTGCACGCACGCGCAATACAGCTAAATTCACGATCAATTATCCCTCACGGGTGACGGCGACGACCACAGCGGATGGTGTCGTTAAAACCACGCGCCGCCGTGCCGGTGTCACCAGCCATACCAGTACGCGGCGGGCGGCGCTGGGCGGCGGGCTGATTTCCCTGCCTGAACAGCCGAGTCAAGATCCTTTAAAACTCCTGATGCTGACGCCTGAAGTGCCGGTACATAAGCGACGCTGCCCGAAGTGTGAGGGGCAGGTCAATCGCAGCAAGGGTTTTTGTCCAGCGTGCGGCACCGCCTATGATTTTGAGCCACATCTCAAAGCCGGCGATCTGGTGAAGGATAAATACGAGATCAAGGGACCGATCGCCTTTGGTGGCTTGGGCTGGATTTATCTGGGCTGGGATCAGGTGCTGCAGCGCTGGGTGATTTTAAAAGGCCTGCTGAACAGCAATGACGAGGCCAGCGCCGCTGCAGCAGTGGCTGAGCGCCGCTATCTGGCAGCGCTCAAGCATCCCAAGATTGTCAGCATTTATGACTTCGTGAATGAAGGAAACGAAGGCTTCATTATCATGGAGTATGTCGGTGGACAGACGATCCATAGTATCCGCAAGCAACGCGGGCCTCTGCCGGTGGCTGAGGCGATAGCTTATATTCTGGGCATATTGCCTGCGTTTGCTTATCTGCATCAGCAAGGTCTGGTCTACTGTGACTTCAAACCCGATAACATGATGTTGGAGGGCGGTGATGTCAAGCTGATCGACATGGGTGCGGTACGCAAGATTGCCGATCCCAATGGTGATATCTATGCCACTGTTGGTTTTGCAGCGCCCGAGGCGGATACCGATCCGATCGCGGTCTCAGATCTGTATACGGTGGGTCGGGCCTTGGCGGTGCTCATCATGGACTTTAAGTTCAGCAGCGAGTTTGAGTATGCGCTGCCATCGCCCGATGATGCGCCGGCGCTGGCGGAGAATGAATCGCTGTATCGTTTCCTGTTGCGTGCGACCCATCGTGATCCGGATGAGCGCTTTCAGACGGCCGATGAGATGGCGGATCAGCTGTATGGCGTATTGCGCGAGATCGTTGCCCTACAGACCGGCCCCAAACCGATCGACAGCAAAGTATTTACCAATGATCGCTTTGATGTGCAGCAGAGCCGGGCATCCACTGCCAGAGTTGCACAGATCGATCCGACGACGACAGGCGATGTGCTCACCCTGCCAGCGATACGGGTCAATCTCGACGATAAGGCGGCCCGTGAAGTGGTACGCATATTAAGCCTGATGGATGCCGAGCAGCAGCTCAAAGAGCTACGTGATCTGATGATCCAGTATGGGGATCGTGCGGCAGAGCCTCGATTACGCTATGTGGAAGCCCTGATTTCGGACAGCATGCTCAAGGCCAGTACGGCCCCACAGTCCATTCATCAGGTTCGCATTGAGGAGGTCTTGGCCAAACTGGAGGCAATAGACCCGTTCGACTGGCGGCCAAACTGGTATCGTGGTTTATGGCTTCTGGCACAACAGCGGGGCGCAGAAGCACTGGTTCAGTTTGAGCGGTGCTATTTTGAGATGCCCGGCGAGCTGGCACCGCGTTTGGCGATGGGCATGGCTGCCGAGCAAGCGGGCCAGATACAGCAGGCATTGCCCTACTATGATCGGGTCGGGCAGGTTGATCCGTCGTATGTCAGTGCTCACTTCGGGGCTGCGCGTTGTCATGTGCAGATCGGTGAGTTGCCTGAGGCCATCCGCATGCTACAGCGTACGCCGAGCAGTCATGCCATGTTTAAGCAGGCGCAGTTGGCGATCGGTCAGATCGTGTTGAATTATCCGGATCAGGTGGATCAGGAGGTCTTGCTGCAAGCCGAAAAAGCCGTCAACGCTATTCGGGATCAGCCTTCCGCGCATGAGGTGGCTGGTCTGTTATGTGCGCTTGCCTTGACGCTAGAGGCCAAACTGAGCTGGAAAAGCAGCATTCAGTTTTTCGGTGTTGCATTTACCACCCGAAATGTGCGCTTGGCGGCAGAGAGCGAATTCAGACAGGCCGCCAAATATGCGCAAAGTACGCAAGAGCGCCTGTATTGGGTTAATCAGGCCAATCAGGTCCGTCCCGTGTCTCTGTTTTAAGCGTTCTGCTGTGGGGATTGCGGTTATATATCGATTTAGATGGGTTTAGGGGAGGTCCGGCATGGAATGCACGCAGTGTGGTGCACAGGCAGAGGCAAGTCATGCCTTTTGTGAGGCATGTGGCATCCCGCTTAAAGCGTCACTGCCTATAGCACCGTTGCCTGAGGCGTCGGCATGTGTCTGTGGTTGTGTGCAGTTTGATGAGCAGGGATTCTGTGAAGACTGTGGGCGATCTCAAACCGGCCTTGAGGCAATCACGGTGACTGAGGTCGCCGCAAACATGGCCAGTGCAAGCCATCGTGGTCGGCATCATGCTGAGAATCAGGATGCGGTCGGGCTTGTACAAGTGGCCATAGACAGATATGCACTGGCGGTCGCGGATGGGGTATCCACCTCATATTGTGCGCGTCAAGCGGCTGATCTTGCGGTCCATACGGCGCTTGATGCCTTGCAAACCCATACCGTCTCGGTATCTCCAGCGTCGATTGCAGATCGGTTGCGCTCTGCGATTTTGGCTGCGCATGCCGCGATTGTACAACTGGATATGCCGGCATCAGATGCGGATCTGGATGAGCCGCAAACCACCTGCGTCGTGGCCCAGGTGGAGGGTACTGAGTTGCATTTTGGCTGGGTGGGCGATTCACGGCTGTATCTGCTGCGAGCTTGCACGGCATCACCGCCGCCGTCCTATGCGGTCCAGCTACTGACCGAGGATGATTCGTGGCTTAATGCGCAAATGCGGGCGGGTATTTCGGTGAACGATGCGTTAAAAGACCGCAATGCCCACTGCATTACCCAAAGTCTCGGCATGCGTGATGATCTGCCTTGTGTGCATATCGGTCAGGTGGATCTGGCACCTGAGTGCTGGGTGCTGTTATGTACAGATGGGTTATGGAATTATGTGCCGGATGCGCAGGATTTCGTGACACTGCTGGCGCTGACTCAAGCGGATTTAACACTCAGTGAACGTTGTATGCGTTTGGTTGATTTTGCGAACCAGCAGGGTGGGCATGATAATATTAGCGTCGCTCTGTTGCATTACACGTCATCGATCCTGCAGTAGACTTATTTTGACCAGAATAATCTCGTGCGTTACGACGCGTGGGCCATGACTGGCAGGCGATGATGCTGTCATCACAATGGCGTAAAGGTCCGCTACACTGGCAGGTCAGATGGCTTATTTGCCAAGTATTTTTTCAATCGTGTGTCCCCATCGGCGTACATGCGTCATCGTAGGAGAGTAATCATGAATCAATCCCAGGCTGCGTTGACGGATGCCATTCAGGCACTGGATGTCGAAACGGTCAAGGCCCTGCTGGCTCAGGATGTTGATCCAAACTTCATCGATGAGGAGTTTGGTCCGCCCGTAACGCAGGTGTGTGATCGCCTGTTTGACTGGTGGGAAACCATTGTTGATGGCTACGAGGCCGGTGAGCCGCTCTCGGATGAGACCAAGCAACTGCTCCTGACACCTTATCGTGAGATTTTGCAAGCCCTGATCGATGCCAAGGCGAATCTGCATCTGTGGGATGCCGAGGAGTTCTTTGGTCCGCTGTGGGATGCCGCCAGCGCCGCCTGCGTGCCTGTGGTGCAACTGCTCTTGGATCACAAGGTAGACCCGAATCGTCGTGATGATGAGGGTATGACCATCCTGTCGTCGATTTCCGATCTGTTCTTTGATGTAGACTTTGATCTGGTGGATTGGTCGCAGGCTCTACCCGAAGAAAAAGAAACGCTGGAACTCTTGCGCAAACATGGCGCCAAGACCACAGCCGAATTTATGGCGGATTAAGTTCATCGCAGACTTAAATGTTTCCTCAGCCTCTGCATGACGAACGGCTGCTCATGGGGACATTGCTTAGAACGTGACCAAGATTGAGCGCAGGCAACAAGTAAAGTTGCCGCGCCTGTTGTGCTGCGTTAGCATACGGCTAAACCTTTAATAACACCGATCTGCCCCTTCCGTATTCAACAAGGCTGTTGCATGAGTAGTTTGACCGCCGTTACCGAAAGTCGTTCCGTTGCCGAATTTACCGAGCAGGCGTACCTGAATTACGCCATGTACGTCATCATGGATCGCGCGCTGCCGCATGTGGCCGATGGCTTAAAGCCGGTCCAGCGCCGTATCGTCTATGCCATGAGCGAGTTGGGGCTCAAGAACAGCGGCAAACCCAAAAAATCCGCCCGTACCGTTGGTGATGTGCTGGGTAAGTACCATCCGCACGGCGACAGTGCCTGCTATGAAGCCATGGTGCTGATGGCACAGCCTTTCAGCTATCGCTATCCGCTGATCGAGGGTCAGGGCAACTGGGGTTCGCCGGACGACCCTAAATCCTTTGCTGCCATGCGCTATACCGAGGCCAAACTCTCCGCCTACAGTGAGCTGCTTTTGGCTGAACTCGGGCAGGGGACAACCGATTGGCAGGATAACTTTGACGGGACGCTGGAAGAGCCGGTGCAACTGCCAGCGCGCCTGCCCAATATTCTGCTCAATGGCACCATGGGCATTGCGGTTGGTATGGCGACAGACATCCCGCCGCATAATCTGCGTGAAGTGGTCAATGGCACCATCGCCCTGATCAAAAATCCTAATCTGACCGATGAGAAGCTGGCGAGCTACATCCCCGCGCCGGATCTGCCGACGCGGGCCGAGATCATTACCAGCCCCGAAGAGCTCCTGCGCATCCAGTCTACCGGTCGTGGCAGCTATCGTGCGCGAGCGGTCTACCATGTCGAGAAAGGCGAGATCATCATCACCGAGCTGCCCTATCAGGTGTCGGGTGCCAAGGTGATTGCCCAGATCGCCGAGCAGATGCAGGCCAAGAAGCTGCCGTTCGTCACCGATCTGCGTGATGAGTCGGACCATCAGAATCCGACACGCATCGTGATCATCCTGCGCTCTAACCGCGTGGATGCCGATGCGGTGATGAGCCATTTGTTTGCGACCACCAAGCTTGAGAGCAGTTACAGCGTCAATCTGAATATGATTGGCCTTGATGGCCGTCCGCAGGTTAAATCGATCCGTACCATCCTCTTGGAGTGGCTGACGTTCCGTGAGACCACGGTGCGCAAGCGCCTGACACATGCCTTAGAGAAGATCGAGAAACGCTTGCATATTCTGGCGGGTTTGCTGATCGCGTATCTGGATATCGATACCGTGATTCGCATCATCCGCGAAGAAGAGTATCCGCGTGAGGCGCTGATGGCGCATTTTGGTCTGACGCAGATTCAGGCCGATGCGATTCTGGACCTCAAGCTACGCCATCTGGCCCGCTTAGAGGAAATGGAGCTGCGTCGTGAGCAGGATGAGCTGTTATTACAAGCCGCCAAGATCCGCGAACAACTCAACAACCCTGAAGCCCTCAAAGCCTTGATCATCGATGAGCTGAAGGAAGACGCCAAGAAGCACGGTGATGAACGCCGCTCGCCGATCGTGCAACGCGGCGAAGCCGTTGAGCTGAAAGAATCCGATCTGGCACCTGCCGAAAGCCTGACCGTGGTGCTGTCGCATGCAGGCTGGATTCGCGCCGCCAAAGGCACGGAGATCGATGCCAAGACCTTAAGCTACCGTGCAGGCGATAGCTACCTCGGTCATACTACGGGCAAGAGCAACCAGCGCGTGTATTTGCTCGACAATACCGGACGCAGCTATGCGCTGCCTGCGGCAAATCTGCCGTCCGCACGCGGGCAGGGTGAGCCGCTGACAACTAAGCTGTCACCACCTGCGGGTGCGCGCTTCGTCGAGGTGCTGATGGGCGAGGACAGCCAGCCGATCCTGCTTGCCAGCAATCGCGGCTATGGTTTTGTAAGTACTCTGTCGGCGCTCGACAGTACCGTCAAGGCCGGTAAGACCGTGGTGACCTTGGCAGAAGACAGCGAGCTGATGCCGGTCATCCATCTGCCAGCGGCTGCAGATCGGGTGGCGGTGTTGTCGTCAAGTGGTCGTCTGCTGATTTATCCTTTGGCGGATCTGCCGGTGATGAATCGCGGTAAGGGCAATAAACTGATCGCGCTTGAGGATCAGGAGACCGTGCGGGCCATCGTCGGCATTACGCCGAATGCGTCGCTGGTCCTGACTTCAGGGACGCGCCCGCTGACACTCAAACCTGCGGACATTGAACACTACACGGGTAAACGCGGTCAGCGCGGCCATTTGCTGCCACGCGGCTATCAGAAAGTCGAGCGTATGCAGATGCCGAGCCCTGAGGGTTAATACGCTGTCCATGGCATCAGGCGTGACTTGCCGGGACAGGCTAAAGACATTGGTGTGACATGCAGTTCGTGTTACTCTCTGGCTGCGATGCCAGAGAGCAGATGTTTGATTTTTTTAAGATGGCATCAGAAGATAGGGTCCATACATGCCAGCGTGTACTGACTCAAGGGATGCCGATGGAACGGCGACAAGAAGGAATATCGTGCCAGTGACAGGTCTGGCCGTAATAAACGATACTGCGATCCCTGCCGGGTGCAGGTGGCTTTGATCTGTGTTTAGGATCAGCGTCAGTGATCGGCTTTAGGGTGGTCTGAGAACTCATGAAATGGAGAGTAGAAAGAGATGAATAAACCTTGGTTTGATGCGTACCCCGCAGGAACTCCACACGAGATCGTTCTGCCTCCCAACAATACATCGCTGATTGATGTGTTTGAACGCACGATTCAGCAATTTGCCAAACGTGACGCCTACGTCTGTATGGGCAAACGCATTACCTATAAAGAGCTGGATCAGAAAAGCCGCCAGTTTGCTGCCTATCTGCAATCGCTCGGCCTGCCTAAAGGCTCGAAAGTCGCGGTCATGTTGCCCAATGTGCTGCAATATCCAATCGCCCTGATGGGTATCCTGCGTGCAGGCTATGTGCTGGTCAACGTCAACCCCCTCTATACCGCTCGTGAGCTGGAGCATCAGCTCAAAGACTCCGGTGCTGAAGTCATCGTGGTGTTTGAGAACTTCGCCAATGTGCTGCAGGAAATCGTCGCCCATACCCCGGTCAAACACGTGGTCGTGACCAGTGCCGGTGAGCTCTTGGGTCTGGTCAAAGGCACCATCGTCGATCTCGTGGTACGCCGCGTACGTAAACAAGTGCCAGCATGGTCGATTCCCGGCGCGATCCGCTTCTCAGATGCCCTGTCTAAGGTCAGTATCCGTGCCTATCAGCGTCCAATCGTGGGCCTGTCGGATACCGCTGTGCTGCAATATACCGGTGGTACCACGGGCGTGTCCAAAGGCGCCGAGCTGACCCACGCCAATCTCGTGGGTAACCTGCTACAGACCGATGCGTGGTTTAGCAGTAAGTTTGGCAATCTGGGCCCGAATGCCCCGCAGGAAAGCGTCCTCTGCGCCCTGCCGCTGTATCATATTTTCGCACTGATGGTTTGTTCGCTGTTTGGCATGCTCAAGGGTCAACTGATCGTGCTGATTCCAAATCCGCGCGACATGCCGGGCCTGATCAAGGAAATCGGAGAATACCAGCCTGCGTTCTTCCCGGCAGTGAATACACTGTTTAACGCGCTGGCGCATAACCCTGAATTCCAGAAGCTCGACTTCTCCAAGCTCAAGCTCAGCATGGGCGGCGGTATGGCTGTCCTGCCTGCGACTGCTGCCCTGTGGCAGAAGATTACCGGCACGCCGATTCTGGAAGGCTATGGCCTGTCCGAGACTTCGCCGATCGCCACCGCCAATCCGGTCAATATCACGGGATATACCGGGACCATCGGTGTACCGCTTCCGTCAACCGATGTTGCTATCCTCGACGATGATGGCAAACCCGTGCCGCAAGGCGAGCGTGGTGAGATATCGATCAAAGGCCCACAGGTCATGAAAGGCTACTGGAACCGTCCGGATGAGACTGCTAAAGTCATGACCGCCGATGGTTATTTCCGTACCGGTGATATCGGGATCATGGATGAGCATGGCTATACCAAGATCGTTGACCGCAAGAAAGACATGATTCTGGTATCGGGCTTTAACGTCTATCCAGCCGAGATCGAAGAAGTCATCACCAATCACCCGAAAGTGTTAGAGGCTGCTGCCATCGGTGTGGCGGATGAGAAGAGTGGTGAAGTACCTAAACTGTTCGTGGTGAAGAAAGACCCGAGCCTGACCGAAGCCGAGCTGAAAGCCTATATTAATGACAATCTGACCGGCTACAAGCGTCCTAAATACGTGGTGTTTCTGAACGAGCTGCCAAAGAGCAACGTCGGCAAGATCCTGCGTAAAGATCTGCGCGACAAATAAGCTTTTTAGGCATAAAAAACAGCCCTGATGGGCTGTTTTTTATGCCTGCTTGTTTAAGGCATCGGTTTGCTGGTTGCTGGCGTCGGTGTAACAGGCACCACGGCAGTCCCATCCGCATTTAGACCATAACGAGGCCCAAGCTCACGCAGAATGGTCTGGGCATCGTATTGATGACCATCGGTGGGATTGGCGGTATTGGTGCAGTGGATGGTATAGCTGACGGTGGCTTCGGGTGATGAGTAATAGGTCGGGTAGTAGACCGGGTCGTTATAGCCGACATAGCCGATACTGCGGTAAGGACGACCAGCATAACCGTAATATCCAAAGGCAGGCGTGCCACCCGCGATGCCGTTATTGAACGAGGGTGTCTTGTCCGTGACTTCAAAGTAACGATAGCCATTATCTAGTGTGACCTGCGCGGCTTTAAGCAAGGTGATTTCGTCTGCCCGGTCCACATAACGGCGTTGATCGGTATGGAAGGTCACTCGGAAAATATCAGTGTTGAGCCTGTACTGGTCATAATGACCAAGATTTGCAAACGATGACGGTGTCGTCACACAGCCGGATAGCAGGCTGGCGGAGAGCAGTGCTGAGGCAAACAAAAGCATATGGCCCGCCGTGATGGCCGGTAGGGCAGATGAGCGGGAAAACATGACATACCTCCGGAAGAGGGGTGATTTTACAAAAGATTTGCCGTAATTCTAGGCCAGCAAGCACTGATCACCGCGCAGAACGTGTGTCTGAACGGTGATCGTCTGTGGTGCTTTGGTAAGTATTGAACTTGAGAGCTGCGCGCAAAAAACACACTCACATCGCTGTGCCGATGCGGGAGAATTTTGTTTTTGGGGATCAGACGTCGGTGCTGATGCGGGTCATGCGGCCGTTTTCATCGTGATAGACGGTACAGATATTGGCGGCACGGCCTTCGACGATTTCGGCTTCGGGGATATGGAAGTGTTCGGCATAGTCAGTCAGCGTCTTGGCCTGAGTCTCTTTGACCTGACGTGAAGGCAGCAGACCCCACATCATCAAGGCGAGCGAGCCGCTGATGATCACGCTGACGCCCATCTCAAGGCTGATCGGCGAAGAACCTTTAAAGAACTGAATCACAGCAGGATGCAGGCTGATGGCTTTGGCACTGGTGATGACCAAGAGCGGGCGCCACAGGTACAGCCACATGCCCCACATCAGGGCGGTGGAGGTGTCGGAGAAGAGGCGCTGATGCCAGCGCAATTGCGGTCGTACGTTGATGATCAACGGGTTAGTCATGGTGGTGCTCCTGGGCCTGTTGTTCAGGCTGATGTATGCCACGATCTGGGCTCACCCAACGCGCGCGTTTACCACCGCGTCGTACCAGGACTTTGGGGAATGCCATAATTGTAGTGGCAATATTAATCACCCAAAACACCAAGGGGTACCAGATCATCCAGTAATAATTCCGCCCTAAGCCCTTCTCGTAGCGGCTGTCGAGCCATTTGCTGATCGCAAACTGGAGCAAGCAGGTTGCTCCGAGGAATATGCCTGATCCTTGTGGGATCAACGGCGAGCTCACCACAGGCCATACGCCTGCGGGGAGGACCAATCCTATCAGCCACATACTGACGAGGATAAGCATTAAATATGACCAAATGAGGGTGAGACACAGCTCAATCATCAAAGGCCACAAAAAATTCAAACTTGGACGCAGCAGCACGTCAAAATTCTTGATCAGCACCTGTGCACCACCCATCGCCCAGCGCAAGCGCTGTTTCCACAGCCCGTTCAGTGTCTCGGGCATCAGGATCCACACCAGCGCGTTTGGCTCAAAGCGCACATCCCACCCGGCGCGTTGCAGCTTCCAGGTGATGTCAATATCTTCGGTCAGCATATCGGCTGACCAGTACCCCACCTGATGCACGGCGGATTTACGGAAGGCGGTAATCACGCCAGACACCGTAAACAGGCGACCAAAGCTGCGTTGTGCACGCTTGATCATGCCGACGATTGAGGAGAACTCTCCCACCTGTACCCGTCCAATCAAGGTCGAACGGTTACGAATGCGGGGGTTGCCCGTTACAGCAGCCACTTCGGGATGTTTCTCGAAATGACGGACCATCCAGTGTGCCGCATGCGGATCAATCAGCGCATCGCCGTCAATCCCGATCAGGTATTCGGCGCGTGCCAACAGGCTACCGGCCTGCAGCGCCATCGCTTTGCCTTGGTTTTCGGCCAGATGTACGACTTTAAGCTTGGGAAAATGCCGAGCCAGCTCATTGAGCACGTCTCCGGTATTGTCCTTGCTGCCATCATTGATGGCGATCACTTCAAAGTCTGGGTAATCCAGCGCCAGCGCATGACGGATGGTCTCGTTGGCATTCTGTCCTTCGTTGTAGCAGGGCACCAGAATACTGACTGGCGCCGGAACGTCCAAAATCGGCGGCTGATTATACACCGGTTCTGGTCGTTCGTTACGCCAATAAAATAAAATAGCACCAATCATCCACAGATAAGACATCAGCAGTGGATAATAGAAAACGAAGCCCAGCAGGGCATGCCATGTGTTTGTGAGCGTGGCACCGGTCATGCAGCACCTGCTGGTCTGGGCGGATGAAGTCTCCTCGTCATGGGAATCTCACCGTAGCTCAGGCATATTGGATTTGTGGTCAAAAACCGGCTTCAATACCGCCGGATCCGGATGATCTTTAATCGAATCATCGGGATAAAACGCAATGTGTTCTACACCTGCGTTATATAGACTTTGAATGGTGTCTGCAAGCTCCTGATTGGAGATTTTCTCGCCGGTACGCCAGTTCACGGTTTGCAATTCAAATACCACTTTCCGCATGGCATTGGGGTGCTCTTTTACATTGTCGATCAATTTCTGATAGAAGGCTTTCGGGTCATCGGCCTTTTCCATATAGGGCATCGCCATGATCGCTGTGAAATCATAGTTGACCAGTGAATTATCCAGAGACTGAGCGTACCAGACCTCCGAGCGCGGATTGAGCACCACCTGTGCATACAGATTGCGCGCAGTCACAAGGCTGGGCTGTTCGCTTTTAACAACGCCGGCAAGCTCGGTGGCAAAACGATCCAGCGTATTAATCTTAAGGATGGTCCAGCGGCCGATCAGATCGTCGCTTTTACGGATATCGCTGATCTTGGCAGGCAAACCCCAAGCCAGATTCTGTGCAATACCGAAACTACTGGCGTCTTCATAATCGGACAACGTCACATCGTCATGGAAGAGTAACCCATCAATTGGCGTTGAGCGAGCCATGTCCAGATAAAGGTCCTGAATCACCTGACGCACGCGTGGTGAGAAGGGCGACAGACGACGATAACCCATGTTGAGGTGATCCCCGCTGGTGGTTTGTTCGGCGACGACCAGATCATGCGCGGCAGGGTTGGTCTCTGGCAGTTGCCAAGCCAGCATCGGCATCCATGCATACAGGCGACGAACCGGGGTACGCGTGCGGATCTGCCATGCAACACGGTTAAACAGATCAGCGCGTACCGGGAGGTAGCGGTTAGGGAAATAGACCGACTCAGCCGCACCAGAGGCTTTGGGGTCAGCAAAAGCCTGCAGATATACGGTATTGACACCCATCGCGACAATGCGGTCTAAGAGATGTCCCAGATTCTTCTCTTGTTGGGCGGGATCTGGATCATAGACATAATCGAGATCGACATGCATGATCTTGCCCGGACGGTCGTTGTCCGAGAGATTTTCGTCACGGATTTTCAGCTCGCGTTCCATATCCCAGAGCTGCATACGGCTTTCGACCAGCATGCGGCGCAATCCCCACAGAGGTGTCGAGACCGTGTTCGGACCGTCATCCAGCGTCAGACCGATGGGCATGCCTAACTTTTCGGCGATTTCGCGGGTTTCGATGTTGTAGCGACCATAAGGCCAGGCAATGACGCGTGGCGGACGAATGCCGTGCTGCTTTAAGAGGTCATTGTTGCGCTTGAGATCTGTATAGATGCGTTTTTTGTAGCTGTCTTCGTCTTCGTAGCGTTTCTGGGCTGGAAAGTAGACCCGTGCGGTCGCAGCAGGCTCCATATTGCCTTGTGGATTAGCCAGAATACCGTCATGCAGGGCATAGGTATGACTGCCGATCTCAACCAGACCGCTGTCGGTCATTTCTTTGATCTGTTGCCAGCTCAGCATTTCTTCGCGCTGGACTTTGCGACCATCAAAATCGACGACTTGACCACTCACTGGCTCAAGCCAGCTCCCGACCACAGCGACGACCGCTGGAGCATTAAATAGCTTTAGGATCGGAAATGCGTTGTTATAGACGGAACGATAGCCATCATCAAAGGTGATGAGCACAGCTTGCTCGGGCAGCGGGGTTTTACCGGCGCGGGCGTTTAAGACTTGATCGACGCTGACGAAGTGGTAGCCGTGATTCTTGAGCCAGTCCATCTGACGCACGAAGTTGGTCGGCGAGACGGCATACATAGGGATCAGGGCGTCTTTCTGATCGGCGATTTCATGATAGCTGATCACGGTCAGTTCGGTGGGCAACGCAGCATTCGCATGTTGCAGGCACAGCAGCCACAGGCTCATCACAGCAATAAGCAATCGGGTCATCATGTCATTCGCGGATCGTAATAATGGGTTGTCTGGCAAACGTCGCTATTGAAAGCTTTGCCATTAAAATACTTTCATGCTGATGTCTGTGCATCAGGCTAACCACGCATCTTAACAGGATCGACATCAAATTTTCATGTTTCACAAATTTTCTTGTTGAAATAAAACTCTTAAAACATGGCAATTGGGGTGACAGATCAGGCTATTGGCAGCGCCATCCTGCGTTAAAATGAGTGTCTTTAATGAAAGGCAAATATACTAATTAAAAAAATGATCAAATAATAGTCAATAATTGTGTTGTTTTGTGAAGGTATTTATTTATGGACATAGATCATGTGTTGATTCTATAGGGTCGTGGCTTGGTTTTTCATTAGCATTGCTGAAATTTTTTGTACCTGTTTTGCTGATCAATGCGGAAGCGTTAAAGGCCGTGTCATATAGAACGCAGGCTGTGGATAATCAGCCAGATGGACAATCTGGGTCTGAAACTCAGGCGGGTGCTGTAGTTGCTGTGTCAATGAACGCGGGATGCCGTCCATCGATCCTGCAATCATCTCAAAGCCCTGCCGCTGCCAGAAAGTCTGTGATTGCTGGATCGAGACCAGCGCGACATGGCGGGCATGGCCTTGCTGCACTTCGTGCGCAAAGACATGCTGTAGCAGTTGCCCTGCCAGCCCTTGCCCTGATGCACGTCGCGATACCGCGAGATCATGTAGGTAGAGACACCGGGTGTTGCTTGTGTGGTGTGGATACAAGGGGGCTGACTTAAAGGCAGCGCCAAGCGGGGCGATCTGATACAGATGCGAATAATAGGTCAAGAGATAGGCGACGACGCCCGCATGATCTTCAGCAACCCATAGCGTGGAGGGTGTCTGGCTGATCCGGCCTTGCATGACGTCTAGTGACTCAAGCGCAGCGGTGACATAGCATTCGCGCTGAATGGCCATGATGGCAGGCAGGTCTGCGTGGGTGGCGTTACGAAGGCGATAGGCCGCAGGCGTTGTAAAAGGCATGTATTGGATGAAGCAATCGCATTGTCAGAAGGACAGGTTAGCAGATTTCGGTGAGTTAAGCTTGAGGCGGCATGGGGAGAAGTTCAGTGATTCGGCGGTGGGCGATGAGTTGGGCAACGGCCTGCTCCATATGTTGTCGTGTCACTGCAGGAATCACGATCAGATTGCGTTCGAGAAAGAAGATTTGGCGTTGAAGTTCACCGTTAATTTCCTGTGATAGGCGAACAGGATCATAGAACATGAGTTCATAGATTTTGTCAGCGAAATGAAGGGTGATATCTGCAAAATATCCTTTGGACTCATAAATCCATCCTTCATCCTCAAAATAATCCGGAAAAATGAGGGTATGGACGGGTGCCTTGCCCGTGGAGTTGCTCTCAATCTTATTGTCTGTCATGGTTTTTTCTCCTTCGTTGTAGGCGATAAGATATTACGACAGACAAGCGCATTGGAAGTACCTGAAAATATGAGCCACGTCATGAGGCTGTCATTTGCTTATGCGATTGATGTCTGACATATACCCTCTTCCGGCGGCGCGTCTGATACCCGCCTTGTGATCTCGATTTCATACATTACTGAATAAGAAGGAGTCGTGTGATGTCCTCATCTATGCCGTCTACTGCCGCTGCCGAAAAACTGGAAACCAGCCATCATCCCGAATACCAGCCGACTACGCATGCCGACGATGTGCTCGAAACCAGCCTGACGGGTTTTGACCTGATCAGCCATTCTATGCTGAATAAGGGCATGGCCTTCACCGATGATGAGCGCAATGTCTTTAAGCTCCATGGTCTTTTGCCGCCGCATGTCGGCACATTGGAGGAGCAGATCACCCGTCGCCTGCAGGTGCTGCGAAGCTTCGCCACTGACTTTGAGCGTTACTCCTTCCTGCGGGATCTGCAGGACAGTAATGAGACGTTGTTCTACGCCATGCTGGTGCGCCATCTCGAGGAAATGCTGCCTTTGGTCTATACCCCGACCGTCGGTGAGGGCTGCCAGCGCTTAAGCGAGATCTGGCGCAAGCCACGCGGACTGTTCCTGAGCTACCCGAATAAAGGCCGTATCCGCGAGATTCTGGCGGACAGTCGCTATGACCGTGTGCGCGTGATCGTAGTCAGCGATGGTGAGCGCATACTGGGTCTGGGCGATCAGGGCGCGGGGGGCATGGGCATTCCGATCGGTAAGCTTTCGCTCTATACCGCCTGTGCGGGCATCCATCCGCTCGAAACTTTGCCGATCTTGCTTGATGTCGGTACCAATAACCCTGATCGTCTGCATAATCCGCTCTATATCGGCTGGGGCCATGAACGTATCCGTGGTGAAGACTACGATGCTTTCGTTGAGGAGTTCGTCAGTGCCGTGACCGAGCGTTGGCCGCATGTACTGCTGCAGTGGGAAGACTTTGCAGGGACCAACGCTGCGCCGCTCTTGGAGCGCTATCGCGACCGTCTGTGTACTTTTAATGATGATATTCAGGGTACGGCTGCCGTAGCGTTTGCGACCTTGCTGTCTGCGATTAATGTCACGGGTGTGCCGCTGACTGAGCAGCGCATCGCGTTCCTCGGTGCAGGCTCTGCGGGCTGCGGCATTGCGTCACTCCTGCATCAGGCCATGGTCGATGCCGGATTGAGTGCTGAGGAGGCCTCGAGCCGTTTCTATGCGGTGGACCGTTATGGATTGCTCGTCGAAGGTATGGCGGATTTGCGTCCAACTCAAGCGCTGTTCGTCCAAAAGAAAGCTGCCGTCGCAGGCTGGATACAGGAGAAACCGGGTCAGATCAGCCTCTTGGATGTGATGGCGAATGCGCATCCAACCGCGCTGATCGGGGTGTCGGGGCAGGGTGGGGCATTCACGGAGGCCGCGATCCGTGAGATGGCCAAGCATTCCCTGCGTCCGATCATCTTCCCGCTGTCCAATCCAACGTCACGCAGCGAAGCGACCCCGCAAGATCTGATGAACTGGAGTGAGGGCCGGGCGCTGATCGGCACGGGTACGGCATTCCCGCCGGTACGATGGCAAGGCAAGCTGGTCGAGAGCAACCAGACCAATAACTCCTACATCTTCCCCGGTGTGGGCTTGGGTGTGCTGGCGGCTAATGCGGAGCGTGTGACAGACCGCATGTTTATGGCGGCAGGCAAGGCGCTGGCTGAGCTGTCCCCGACCAAGACCGACAAGGAGGGACGTCTGTTGCCGCCGGTCGAGGATCTACGCAAGGTATCGATCCCGGTTGCGCTGGCGGTGGCGCATCAGGCGGTGCTGGATGGGGTTGCGACGGCGTGCTCAGATGAGGACCTCATGCAGCGCATTCATACGCTGGTGTGGGAGCCGGTCTATCGGCCCTACCGGCATGTGCCTTAAGTAAAATCGGCGTTGCAGTACAAATCGGCGTCTCTGGTTGGTATAAACGGAGACGCCGATTTTTTATATCGTATCTGCTGTCTGAGATGCCGATTCTTCTGGGTTTTTTTCTTCATGTGGTGTGGTCTCTGGATCGACCGGTGGGTAGAGAGCAAGGCTGGCTGCGGCTGTCTGGTTCTGATAGATCTTGCGGATGATCTGGATCAGTAGTCCGCATGCGACGATGAGCATAAAGAGGTGGATCTGGGTTAGATCGAAAGCATCCATGAGTTCTTGAGGTGTCTTGGCGTCTGTTTCAGCTTTCCCTGAAAAGCGCCCGACAATATTTTCAGCCAAAAAGAAGAACCACCACCACGGCAATAAAGCGGAGGCGGGCTGCTGTTGCCAGTGCTTGGGATCGATACTGGTTTTCCAGATTTCTTTCATCGATTGGTAGGGCTTCACCAAGGATGCAAACGGCACGAAATACCAGCCGACAGCCCAGCCGGGTGTAAATTCCATATCGGCAGCACCGAGCTGATGGGCGTTGTCATTCATGCGATAGATCCATTTCAGAATCAATATGATCGAAGTGATCCAGATGATGATCTGAATCAGCCCAATGACAACGCGACTCTGATCAGCCAGATGGAGTCTGGCTAACATGCGTTGGAAATCGCCAGAGCCACCATCCGGCATTTGTAACATCAGGACATAGGCGACGAGCAGGGCGATCCAGGCAATCACTGCAATACCGATATGGGCATAGAGTATCCCGATCGTCCAGCGGGTCAACTTGGTAGGATCTTTGAGCTGATCCAGTGAAGGCGTTTTGATCGGGTCTGTCATCATCTGATGTCCTATAAATAGTTCTTGTGAAAGCGGATCGTATCCTGATGATGTGACAATGAAAATGTTTTGGGTCACATCAGTCTGATTGTCCGTTATTTTTCTGCTGTAATGCCTGTGGGGCTTTTGGGTGGCATGACCGTCAGCGGCACACCTTTCGCCCCTGCATAAAACACCGCGATCCGTACAGGTACTGTGCCGATATTTTTGCCATTATGCAGGGTATTGGCGACTTCGGCGACCATCTCTCCGGTATGCATGAGTCTGGACTGACCATTTTGCAGCTCAACAAGAATCTCACCCTGCATGATCAGCCCAAAAGATGGCACCGGATGCTGATGCCAGCCAGTCTCGGCGCCGGGTGCAATCTCGACGATCATGCCGGTGATCTCAGCCTGACCTTGGGGATAGGTGATGGCTTGTCCATCCCAACTGGTCGTGGTCTTGAGCAGTGGCGTGGCTTTGATGGCAGGGTTGGCTAGGCCACCGAATGCGGCGATGGCGGGAGCTGAACCCGCGTCAGTCTCTGTGGCGAGCGCTGGCTGGGCCATCAGCAGGCCGAGGAGCGGGACGGTGAGTCGTGTATTGCGCTTGATCTTCATGGTGGCCAGAGCGAGGGAATTGATGCAGATCAGTGTGCCTCACAGAATGAGACTAGACAATTGAATCCGCGAGGTTTAGCGTTGGGTGATACATCATCTCATCGACCTTAAAACGGAGGATGCATGGAATACAAGGATTATTACGCGATTCTGGGTGTGCCACGCACGGCAACACAGGACGAGATCAAGAAAGCCGCTCGCAAACTGGCACGCAAATACCATCCCGACGTGAGTCAGGAGCCGGACGCCGAAGCCCGCTTTAAGGAGATCGGTGAGGCCAAAGAAGTCCTCGAAGACCCCGAGAAACGTGCCGCCTACGACCAAATGGGCAGCAACTGGCAGCAGGGCCAGTCCTTTGAGCCGCCACCCAACTGGAATGCGGGCTTTGAGTTCCGTGGTCGCGGCGATCCGGGCGCGGACTTTGGTGGATTTGGTCAAGGCTCGCACGGCTTTGGCGAAGGCTTTGATCACAGTGACTTCTTTGAGAGCCTGTTCGGTCAGCAGCAGGGCCGTCGTGCGCACCGCAGCCAGCGTACGCCTGATATGCCGGGGCAGGATCATCATGCCAAGGTACTGATCGATATTCGTGATGCCTACACGGGTGCCAAACGCAGCATTGCACTGAAAGTCCCGACCGTGGATGACAGCGGTCATGTGGTGCTCAAAGAGCGTGTGTTGGAGCTGACCATCCCGAAAGGCATCCGCGCAGGTCAGCATTTGCGACTGGCAGGTCAGGGCGAACCGGGTATGGGCGCGGGCAAGCCGGGCGATCTGTTCCTTGAAATCGAGTTTAATCCCGATCCGCTGTTTCGCGTCGAAGAGCGGGATGTCTATATCACGCTTCCGCTTGCGCCGTGGGAGCTGGCCTTGGGCGCTGCGGTACGTCTGCCGACGCCGGATGGCGAGATCTCGGTCAATGTCCCTACAGGCTCGAAAGTGGGCGGCAAGCTGCGCTTAAAAGGCAAAGGCATTCCGGCTGCCGGAGGCAATGGTGTGGCGGGTGATCTGTATGCGCTGCTAGAGGTCGTCGTACCACCAGCCAAGACCGATGCAGAGCGGGCGGCGTACAAGGCCATGGCCGAGGCGTTTGACTTTAATCCACGCAGCAACTGGCATTCACAGTAAGCGCCACTCAGGAGGGATGGATATCATGAGTACTACAGTAAGCCACCTGCATGTGGCAGTTGTCGAAGAAGAAGTGACACTGACCGTGTATGAGCTGTCACGGGCCAGCTTTGCGCCGGTCGAGCAGATTGAGCATTGGGTGATCGAGGGGATTCTCGAGCCTGCGGGAGAGGGGCGGGAGGAGTGGCGCTTTACCGGGGTATCCCTACGTCGCGCACGCACGGCCTATCGGCTATGTCGGGATCTGGAGGTGAATACTGCTGGCGTTGCGCTGGCGCTGGATTTACTGGATGAGATTGCGGGACTACGCGCTAAGCTAGAGCGTCTGCAGCATCGGGATTCAGAGTAAATCGTGTCTGAAGAAGAGCGGTCGGCATACTGGCGTTATCCGGATTTTCGGGTGCGCTATCGTTTCTATACTCGGGAGTAGGGTGGACGGCAGCATCCCGCAATTCAAGGCTATCGCTCAGACTGGATGTATGCAGAGGATTATGACCCAGCCTTGATCATTGGCAATATGTGCCATATTCCCATCTTCATGATTCACCCATGCTTTTTAAAAGAAGATGGTATTGAATATGAACAACAGAAAGATATCGTTCCGATGGAAGGGGTGGCGGATATGCGGATACTCTCTCCTCAAATGCATCCGCTACATCGTCAACGTATTCATGTTGGAATGCGAGGGTATTTTGTCGAGGGTTCCAGACGAGTCGCAGAAGCTGAGGTGATCGACATTCTTTATCTCAATCATGATGTGCCGCGAGAGTAGGCAGGAATCTATCGCTTCTTGATATCACTGCAAGTATGATTGCTAACACCATTTGATGTTATGAACTTTCCGCGACCCGACCAACTTTTGTTATCATGCGTGCTTGTTTTAAATTCTGATCAAGATCGCACGCCATGACCGTCCGTACCCGTATTGCCCCGTCTCCCACCGGTTTTCCTCACGTCGGCACCGCCTATGTGGCGCTGTTTAATCTCTGCTTTGCCCGTCAGCACGGCGGAGAGTTCATCCTGCGTATCGAGGACACCGACCAGACCCGCTCGACGCCAGAGTCGGAGCAGATGATTCTGGACTCCCTGCGCTGGCTGGGACTGGAGTGGGCCGAGGGACCGGATGTCGGCGGCAAACACGCACCGTATCGCCAAAGCGAGCGCCGTGAGATCTATCAGCAGCACGCTCAGATCCTGCTGGATCACGGCCATGCGTTTAACTGCTTCTGTAGTGAAGCGCGTCTGACCGAGGTGCGCAATGCGCAGATGGCGAATAAAGAAACCCCGCGCTACGACGGCCACTGCCTGCATCTGACTGCTGATGACGTGAACGCAAAGCTCGCTGCCGGTGAGCCGCATGTGGTCCGCATGAAAGTGCCGACGCAAGGCATCTGTGAGATCAATGACCTGCTGCGCGGTCTGATCGAGATCCCATGGGAACAGGTCGATATGCAAGTCCTGCTCAAGCAGGACGGCTTGCCGACCTACCACCTCGCCAACGTGGTTGACGATCATCTGATGGAGATCACCCATGTGCTGCGCGGCGAAGAGTGGATTTCCTCTGCGCCCAAGCACAAGCTGCTGTATCAATACTTTGGCTGGGACATGCCGGTACTGTGCCACCTGCCGCTCTTGCGTAATCCGGATAAATCCAAGCTGTCCAAGCGCAAGAACCCGACCAGCATCACTTACTATCGCGACATGGGCTTCCTGCCTGAAGCACTGCTGAATTATCTGGGTCGTATGGGCTGGTCGATGCCGGATGAGCGCGAGAAATTCACCCTTGCCGAGATGATCGCCCACTTCGACATCCAGCGTGTATCGCTGGGCGGCCCGATCTTTGATGTCGAGAAGTTGACGTGGCTCAACGGCCTGTGGATTCGAGACTTATCACCTGCGGCTTTGCTGAATAAAATTCTCTCGTGGCGCGGCAGCCGTGATCAATTGGAGAAAATCGCCGCCGCCATCCAGCCGCGTATCAACGTTCTATCGGATGCGGTGGACTGGGCGGGCTTTTTCTTTAATGGCACACCGAAAGCCAGCAGCGCCTTGACACCAGAATCCTTCGCGCACAAGAAACTCACACAAGACCAAGTGCGTCAGGTACTGCAACTGTCCCTGTGGCGTCTGGAACGCCTCATGCAGTGGAGCGAGAACAATGTCAAAGCCACCCTCATGACACTTGCCGAACAGATGGACATCAAGCTGCGCGACTTCATGCCATCGTTCTTTATCGCCATTGCCGGGGGTGCCAGTTCGACACCAGTCATGGAGTCCATGGCGATCCTCGGTGCCGACCTCACCTACGCGCGCCTGCGTCAGGCAGTCGAGATACTTGGTGGCGTCAGCAAAAAAGAAACCTCGGAATGGCAGAAACTGGAGCAGACGTTAAGCCAGCCTAAGCCCGCGCCCGATACCGAGATTGTCGTACCTCAAGCCTGATGAGATGGTTCAACTGCCATTTATGCCACTGATTTACTTGGCTGGCATAAATGGCGCAAGCCGCGCACCCATCTCCGCGGCCAAGGTCTGCAAGGCAGACATCGGCCGAATCATCACCTCAAAATCCGTGATCTTGCCGTCGCTATTAAAGCGGATCATATCAATACCGTGAATCTCTTTGCCCGCCGCCATGGCTTTAAACTCCAGCACCACACTGTCGCCGTCTGGGGTCGCAAACACGCGGTGATAGCTGAAATCTTCAAATACCTGCAATACAGTATTCAGAATTAGATTGACCACTGGCGCGCCTTGATAAGGCTTAAATACGGCTGGTGAGCGAAACTGTGCATCGACAGCGAGAATACTCATCAGGTCGGATAGATCCTGCTTTAAGACCATGTCGTGCCAATGATTGAGTGACGCAGTGATCGGGGCGGGTAACGATAAATCAAACGTCATGATGTCATCTCCAAGGGTGAGGGTGTTAATATTAATATGCAACTTGTTGCATACGAGACTAAATAAATTTTGCGCAATATGCAATCTATTGCGTATGCTGTCATGTGTCTGTCAAGTCACGATAAGGAACGGAATACATGTCACTGCCCCATGCCCTCATGGTGTCTCTCTTGGAAAAATCCTCTTCGGGCTATGACTTGGCTCAGCGTTTTGGCAAATCCATCGGCTACTTCTGGCAGGCCACCCATCAGCAGATCTACCGGGAACTGGCCAAGATGGAATCGCTAGGCTGGCTGAATTCCGAAGCCGATCCCGAGAGTAAAACCAAAAAACGCCTGTATGCGGTCCTGCCGGCCGGAGAAGCTGAACTCCGTCGCTGGGCGATGGAGCAGCAAGACCCGCCGCCGCAACGCGATGCCTTCTTCATTCGTCTGCGCGCCGATGCCATTATGGATGGCGTTGATCTTGCTCCTGAACTCTTGCGCCGGATGCAAATCCATGAAGACAAACTCAAAATCTACCGAATGATCGAGCAGCGTGACTTTGCCGAAGAGCGGGTTCAGTCCAAAGATACAGCTACTCAACGTGAATTACGTGTCCAGCATCTGATCCTAAGTGCCGGGATTCGCTATGAGGAAGGCTGCCTGGCGTGGGCAAAAGAAGCGCATGATTTGCTCATTAAACTGGCAAAAGAATGCCCTTGATCAACAATGTGAGTGAGAGTGTTGAAAAAATAATCATGTGATGTTGACACCGGGTGTGCGAATCCATAACATGTGCGCCTGCAGTGAGGGGCTATAGCTCAGTTGGTAGAGCGCTACAATGGCATTGTAGAGGTCAGCGGTTCGATCCCGCTTAGCTCCACCATTTTAGGATCCGATGAGGTCCAAGAAAGTCCGAAAAGCCTTGAGGTGTATAGCTTCAAGGCTTTTTTGTTGTCCGATGGAGTCCGGGGGCATCCATTGAAATCCGAAGCATGTGGGGGCACAATCAGGGGCAAAGGGGCATTGCCCCACACCCTTTGCCCCCACATGCAGGATTTGCCCTCTATGCTGACTGATGCCGCTATCCGCAGGCTCAAGCCAAAAGAAAAAACGTTTAAGATTTCAGATGCTTTCGGCATGTACCTTGAGGTCTCGCCGAACGGTTCCATGCACTGGCGTATGAAGTATCGCTTCGGGGGCAAAGAAAACCGCTACAGCATTGGTCGCTACCCCATCATTACATTGGCCATGGCCCGTACCAAGCGCGATGAGGTACTGCGTCTGCTTGCAGAAGGCATTGACCCTAATCAGCACAAGAAGATGCTGCAGCAAGTCGAGTCGGGTGAAGACAACTTCGAACATGTAGCATGGGAATGGTATACCAAGCGCTCTGCAGGCTGGGCACCCAGCACGGCCAATAAGATCAAACGTCGCTTAGAAGTCGATATTTTGCCCTATCTGGGGGCAAAGCCGATTGCAGAAATTCTTGCCCCCGACCTGCTCAAAGTCATCCAGCGCATCGAAACACGTTCCGTCGATACTGCCTATCGAGCACTTGAGGAATGTGGTCAGATATTTCGCTATGGCATGGCTATTGGCAAGAACATTCATGATCCAGCACCAGCGCTGCGAGGGGCCCTCACAAAACGCACGAAAAGCCATTTTGCTGCGATTACTGAGCCAAAGAAGGTCGGTGAACTCCTGCGAGCGATCGACAGCTTTAATGGCTCGTTCGTGGTCAAATGTGCCCTGCAACTGGCCCCTATGTTCTTTGTCCGTCCAGGCGAACTCCGTACTGCAAAATGGGCGGATATGGATTTGGAAAACGGCGAGTGGCGATATTTCATCACCAAGACCAAACAGGATCATATTGTCTCGCTGTCCAAGCAGGCGATTGCCATTCTTGAGGAGCTTAAGCAGCTTACCGGTCAGTACGAGCATGTCTTTATCGGTGGGCGTGATCCTAAGCGGCCAATGAGCGACGCTGCTATCAATGCGGCGCTGCGCAGAATGGGATTTGATACCAAAACCGAGATGACGGGTCATGGCTTTCGGGCGATGGCGCGCACGATCCTGCATGAGCGTCTGAAGATGGATCGGGATGTGATTGAGCATCAACTAGCTCATCGAGTGCCAGATGCGTTGGGCGCTGCGTATAACCGTACACGGTTCATTGAGCAGCGTCAGGAGATGATGAAGGTGTGGGCGGATTATTTGGATGAGTTAAAGAACTCAAAATAATAATGATGGTTTAATTTTAGTTTGCAGACACGAGTTTTTGAATCTCGGCTGAGTTAGACATTGTACCCTCATCTGGAAAGCTGATCAGGGAGTCATCGGGCCATTGTACTGCCCGATGAGACTTTCCAAATGCCGTGAAAGGCAGTGGGGATGATCGAGAATGCCGAAGCTGTAACTGCGCTCAGTAGTTATACCAGTACAATGAGTTGCCGATGGTAACGAGGTCTAGTTACTGCCAAGTTCAAACCATTCCTGTCCGCGTTTGACCAGTTCAACTTCACCCGTCAGTGTTTGCGCTCCGCCGGTCATGGCTTCCACATTCTTGTTGGATGGGTCTTTAGGATGTACATCGATGCTGTAGTCGTAGAAGTGCACCGTCTCGCCGCCGATGACACGAGTATAGGCATTGGTGACTTTCAGATTGTCGAAATTAAAGTTGTACTGCACAAAAATATTCTGGCCGTCAATCGCGGCTTTCTGGACGATGTCTTTTGGAGCCTCGTCAGATGAGCAGGCTGCAAGTGTGGAGATAATTAGTGCGCATACCAAACCAATGCTAAAGCGCTGAAGTGTTGTAATGGGGTGTGCCGGGTGATGCTTCATCATACTTCATGATTCCATGTGGGTAATGTCTATAGCTCAGTGCAATAAACCATCTTGGTTTTGAGCTGAACCAGGTAACCCCAATGTCTCGGTACGGATCTTGATACATTGTTGTCATGGGATCATTGTTGCCCCTCTTTGCGACGAACTGTGTCGCAAAGAGGGGTTGGTGGTGCCAATGAGTGCTGGAGAGTAAAGCGACCACAGTGAATTATAGGTTATCGCTATAGTCTTCTATTACGACGATTACATGTGAATTAACAGATGGTCCTTTTCCAAGATGTCATAAATCTCTTGGAAGTGCCGGATGATGAGAGTGCTCATTTGATTCTCAACAATCATGCGCCAAGGCTCAGCATTTCGCCAGTCTGAATATTCGAACTTGAAGCGGAAAGGCCACATCGGGGTAGTTTCGAAGCCAATGCAATGCAGTTGTGTTTTTAATGTGGTCTGTATTTTGTTAAAAATTTCTTTATATTCGGCATCCCGTCGAGGATCTTCTGCTTTTTTTAAGCAAACAACACCGATTTGGAAATCAGTATAGTTTGTGCCACGGAACTCCATTCGAAATGCGAAATTAGTCTGATCTGGACGGTAGCGGATGGTGAGACCTTCGTGCTTAAAGTTTGCATTAAAGCCCTCTGCGAGAACCCAGTCCTTGTTCTCTCCTTTCCCTAAAATCCATTTTTTTGCGTGGCAATCTTCTTCTAGCTGTTTCTTTAGGGTATGGATCAGATCAGTTTTGATCGATTCGAGCGATTTATAAATCTCGAAAGCGGCGTTGATATATTCCGGTTTCTTGACCTGTTCTTTCACAGCATCCCGCGTGTACATGTCTCGTACTCCTGCAAATTTCTTTTGAATAAAATTGATGAATTCCTTGAGAAAGAGGCTGACTCTTTCATTCTCACTTTCTGCGATACAGCTCTTGAGCCAGTCGATTAGATCTACATATTTCAGAACACTGAATTGCTGTTTTGCTTCGTAATCGTTACGTTGAGCCTCGCCCATGCTCCATTCGGTCGGCAGATCGACATAGCCTGAAAGGTACATGAGGTGCCAATGCTCGCCATGGCGATTTTTCAGCTCTGTGGCGTAATCTAGAAGCTGATTCTTTTGGTCTGCAGCATAAGGCTTATTTTCGATACAGAGTCCGTAAGATCCGTGCCCTTTCCCTGTGCTGCAATAGATATCCATACGCCGACCTTCATAAGTCTGAACCTCAGTCTCCATTTGAATGGTCTTTGCTTGTAACCAAGCCGATACCCAGTCTGTAGGTAGCATGTCCCGGTTTTCTAAGAAACCCCAAAATAGGTTTAGAAAGGCTCTTCCCTGCGCATGCTTACCTTTGGGGTTTAGCAGATCAGCGATGATCCGGCTTAGCATGAGTTCGTCCGTGTCAATGTAATTGAAACACGAGAAATTCGGCGATAAGGTACGTGCATAACGATCCTGAGCCGTTTTGATTGCGCCCAGTTCTTGGGTCACTTTGCGGAGCAACCGCTCTATATCGGTTGCTATGGGTGTATTCAACGTTCCTACTCCTTGTCATGTGCTGAATTGAGGGCCTCTTTAGAAATGATCACCGCATTTGTGCCAAACCCTCTGAGCCACCAGGTCAGTTGAGCCGTATCCACGACGGTCGCCGCGACTTCCAGCCAGCCGTCAACTTCCGTGACTTCCTGATTTTCAGAGAGTTTGGTCTCGAGCAGGTGATTGCCAAAGGGTTTTTTGATCTTAAAGACCAATCTGACTTTTTTCCCTTCGCCATAGCCAAAGCGTCCATCGTCGTCGTATTTGGCCAGACTAAATTCGGCGGGGCGTTCGAAGGTCAATGTTGATGTTTTGGCGGTCTGGATGCGGTGCAGTGCCAAAGACCGTTCGTTGTTAAATCCTTCATAGCGGCAGACCAGATACAGTCGCGCCCCCTGTTGCGCCAAACCCAGCGGCATGACGGTGGCTGAGGAGGTCCAGCCTTTCAGATTCTGATATTCAACTTGCAGCAGTCGGTTGTTATACAGGGCGTTGCTCACGGCATCGAACACCTCTGGATCGACAGTTGGTGCAATGAGCGGCTGGGTCTCACTGACGACTTTTACCTTGTCGAGCCATTGGCGGTTCTTGTGAGTTGGATCTTCGGTATTTAACTCATAGCGAGCCTGATTAAAGAAGCTCTCCATTGACTTTATGAGGCTGGATGGCAGGATGTTGCGTAGATAGTCTTCGGCCAGTGTGAGTAGGAGAGACTCTTGCTCACTCAGCATAGGGAGTAGCGATCCCTTGGCGTCTTTCATCCAGCGGAATCCATAAGGCTTGCTGCGATCATCACACTCAATGCCAAAGTGCGTGCACAATTCCTTGAGATGGCGTTCGATCGTGCGTTTGTCTCGCTGAAACCCAGCCTCAGCCAGTTGCTCATGAAGCTCCTTGATCGTGATTTTCTGATGACGGGGAATGCGGCGCAGGATCTCAATATAGATCTCGACGGTTTCCAGCGTACTGGCACGACGGGGCATGTGGTTTCCTTGGCGAGATAGTCGCTATCCTGTTGTTGCGAAGACGCTTTTTGACCTGCAAGGGATAGTATCATCGTTTTGTAGAAGATATTGAACAAGATAGCCGTTTGTCCGACGTATTGTGTCGCAGGCGGGCGTAAAGTGCTTTTAGAGAATCAGGCCAAGCGTGTGGGGAAGTCATGGGAGTTGTTGCAGAGGTGATGGGAATGATGTGGTGCGGAATGCGACATGAGCAACAGGATGCGTTGCTGGTACATAAGCAACTTCTGCAGCATGAAGGAGCCCTGACACAGAGATTTGAGCTGAACAGCCCCTTCCTGATGGCCGTCGCGGATGGGGTGAGCAGTAGCCCGCATGCTGGGCGCGCGGCGAAGCATGTGCTCAGTGCTATTCGTGATCAATGGGAAGGCAGGCATGCGATCAATTGGCAAGAGGTGCAAACGTCATTGTGCGACAGGCTTGCGGATGCTTTAGAGACACAAGGGAGCGCGACGACACTGGCGATTGCCGAATGCACAAGCAATGGCCTGAATGCCACTGTGCGGATCAGCCATCTGGGTGATAGCCGCGTGTACCACTACAGCCCAAAAAAAGACTGGCAATGTTTGACTCGTGATCACAGCGTGCTGGAAGAAATGCGCGATGATGGTCTGCTGCAGGCGGATGTCGAGTATGCCAGTATGTACGGTGCGCTGACCAAATATCTGGTGGCGGACAGGCTCCATGATTTGCTGCAGGTCTCAACGATGGTAGTTGAAGTGGCTCCGAGGGAGTGGCTTCTGGTCTGTACCGATGGGGTTTACGGTGTGTTGCCACTAGTGCAATGGCCTGCCATTGATGAAAAGGTGGATCTCAAAACATGGTTGAAAGAGATGCATCGACGTGTTCATCAACAAGGTGCGCATGATAATGGGTCGCTAGTGATCGCTCGTTTTGGCTAAATACATCAACTCACATCCTTGATCTAACGAGTAGCCAAAGGACTGGAATAGATGGCTTTCCCCATATTTTTAGAATGTTATTGCGGCACAACTTGCCGCAGACAGGTATCACAATCATTCCATAAATGACGATAGGATCTGATGCTTGATGAAATATCTAAAATTGGTTCACTATAAGTAATGGGCTGAAATATTGTGAAAAGTTCGAGCCCAACACCATGCCTAAAGTTACTTGATTTTCCTATGAAAATCGCAGCTTTCAATCCTAATCGCAAAGTAGTGCGATTCATTGAATTCTTGAATGCACCTAAATATTGCGGTCGCAATAACGTGGTCTTGATCGCGTTGGGCTTGGGTGCAGCAGGCCAACCTATGTTTTTGGATTTAAAAGAAACACGGCATCTTCTCATTGCAGGTGCCATAGGTTCAGGCAAGACGGTAGCTCTACACGCGATGCTAATGTCATTGCTTCTCAAATTTTCTCCGAGCCAATTGCGTCTTATTTTGATTGCTCCTCAGAAACCGGGTGGATTGTCTCATTATTGTGGGGTCCCACATCTACTGAGTCCACTCATCACGGATGCAAAAGATGCTTTACGTTCCCTCAATTGGCTTGCTTGTGAAATGGAGTATCGTTTGAAGCAATTAAAAAATTGCGGGATGGTTAATATTGAGAGGTATAACAGTGAAAGAAATGATATTGATGACGTGGAGCTCTGCGATCTATTATTTTTATCCAGATCTTCATGTCGCGAACCATATTCGGAAGTCATGCCAAGGATTGTCATGGTTGTAGATGAGTTCGCCAGTTTGATGGAGCTAGCTGGAAAGAGAGTTGGGGAGCTGATTAAAACGATTACCAAACATTCGCTTCAAGTCGGGATACATTTAATTTTTTCAACCCAACGAACTTCTGCAGATGTCATCACTCATTCAATCAATGCGAGCTTCCCAACCCGCGTGTCTATGAGAGTGAATTGCAGATTAGACTCATTGATTTTGGGAGTAAGTGGCGCGGAAAAATTACCGAGTTATGGAGATATGCTATTACATAATAGTCATGATCTAGGCCCAGACCGAACGCTGTTTGACGTTGAGGTCGATCAATTACAAGGTGTATTCGTCAGTGAAGATGAAGTCAAACGAGTCTGCGGAGCGTGGCGTGAGCAAGATGCACCAGATTATGTTGATTATATGCTACATGCGTTTGAATACGGTGTTACCAGAGAGGAAAGCATGCTCGCCTTAATTAGGAAGCGGATAGGTTATAGAGCATCATAGAGTTCTAAATAATTTCAAATACACATCATTCCCTTGAGACAGATGATTGATCTGTCCAAATTCAGGTTTGCTTCGGCAAGCCTTTTTTATGCCCAAATTTCAGGAGTTCTCACATGGTCGTCTGTCCACGTTGTCATTCCAATCAGATTCAAACTAATGATTATGCCCAGCAGGTTGGTGGTGTGCTGGGTACGGCTGCAGGGGCGGTTAGTGGCTTTGCTGGTGCGTTAAGCGGTGCCGAGATGGGTACGGTTGTTGGCTTTGCTTTAGGGCCCGTCGGCAGTATTGCCGGTGCCATTCTCGGGAGCCTGGTTGGTGGGGTCACCGGTCGTCTTGCCGGCTCTGCGGTAGGTGAAGTCATTGATGATCATATCCTCGATAACTTCCACTGCCAGTCCTGTGGTTACAACTTCAATAGCGAACATCTGTGATTCGCTATTGAGTTTTCTTTTCTCATTTTATTTCCCAATTCTTCGGCATAAGCCCCGCGATCAAAGATCGCGGGGCTTATGCTTTTTTATACAGGAGTCATTCATGGCACATTTGGTTGAAAGCATGGCCTATCGGGGTGCTGCCCCTTGGCATGGTCTGGGTCATCTGTTATCTGAGCGTCAGCCTATTGAGGTCTGGGCGCAGCAGGCCGGTATGGACTGGTCGATATTGTCGGCACCTGTTCGTTATATGACCGAAGCTGGCGGTACATCCGGTTCAATCCAGACCTATCCGGATCAGAAGGTGTTGTTTCGTTCCGATACCCTAGAGCCTCTGTCGGTGGTCAGTCAGCGCTATCAGGTGGTCCAGCCGCGTGAGGTGCTGGAGTTCTATCGCGATCTAACCGAAGTTTCTGGCTTTGAGCTGGAAACGGCAGGCGTGTTGCGCGGCGGGCGTAAGGTCTGGGCTTTGGCACGTACCGGGCAGAGCATGGAGCTTGCCGGGAAGGATGTGACCAAAGGTTATGTGCTACTGGCCACAGCTTGTGATGGCACGCTGGCGACTACGGCTCAGTTCACATCGATCCGTGTGGTGTGCAATAACACATTATCGATTGCACTGGGCAACTCTGCGGGTGCCGTAAAAGTCCCGCACAGTACGCGCTTCGATGCCGAGAGCGTGAAGAAACAACTGGGGATCTCCGTCTCTGGCTGGTCAGACTTCGGCGATCGCATGAAAGCCTTGTCTGAACGCAAAGTGAAGCCGGCAGAAGTGGAACGCTATCTGTGGCAGATCTTTACGGACTCCTCTAAACCCAAGATCAGCAATGAGCGGGCGATGCGTCGTACGCAGGCCTTGTTTGAAGGTCAGGGGCGAGGCGCGGATCTGGTGTCGAGTAAAGGGACAGCCTTTGGTTTGCTGAATGCAGTCACGGGCTTTGTGGATCACGAGCGCCGAGCGCGTAGTGATGATCACAGATTAGATTCGGCCTGGTTTGGTCAGGGAGCAGCGTTAAAGCAGAAAGCGCTGGATCGGGTGCTGCAGATGGTGGCCTGATCTGGATTTTGTATTTTCTTATTTCTTATCGATGCCCGGCACTGCCGGGTTTTTTATTTTGGAGTTTCATCATGAATTCGATGTCGTATACCGCTGCCTGTAAAGAGGCACTGACCCATAACCGGGTGGTCTTAAGTCAGGTACTGCGTGAACTGGGGTTTCTGGAGGTGGTGGTTGAGTATAGCGGCGGATGGGATTCAGGCGATGTGTCGGATGTGTCCTGCAAGCCTGAGTCTTTGCGGGCAGTACTCGAAGCCCACCCGGTCGAGATTCAGTATGAATGCGGGACCTATGATGGTGGGGTTTATGTCTTTACCGTCAAAAGTCGTACCCGTACTCTCAAAGCGGCACTGGATGATTTTACGATGAGCTGGCTGGAGCAGGTGCAGCCGGGATGGGAGAACAATGAGGGTGGTTCAGGATCTGTCACGATCGATGTTCAGGCCGATTGCTTTACCTTAAGTCATACCCAGTACTATCAGGAGAGTACGGACTATGAATTCATCCTGTAGTTTCCCGACGGCGCATGTGTCCTTAGGTGCCTATGGCCGGGTATCGCATATAGAGGCCATTCAGCAAGCGTTATCCCATCCCCCAACAGATCCGCTGCTGGGACAACTGTCTGCCCGGAAGCTGCAGCTATGTCCGCAGAATCTGGGCCAGATCACCGAAGAGATGGCCATGCATTTCAAAGATACCCATCCCGAAATTGAGTTCCGGTTGCACGCCAATGTGCAACTGGAGGCTCAACCGCGCTGGGTAGATCTGTGTGACTGGCTGGATGCAAAGGACTGGTTTAAGCAGGCAGGCCGGATCTCAGCACTGCTGCAGGCTCCGGTCTACACAGCGCATGCCGGACGACGGCATAAAGCAACGCTGCCGCAGGTACTGGGCTATGCGAAAGAGGCAGAGCAGATGATGGGCATTCCGGTGGGAATAGAGGGACATTACCCAACACGCAATGATCGCTGGCTGATCTCCAGTTGGCCGGAGTATCGATGCCTGCTGGAATCCGATGTGCACTATGCGCTGGATCTGTCCCACCTGCATATCGTGGCTTGTCAGACGGGGTGTATTGAATGGGGGCTGGTTAAAGAGCTTCTGGCCAGTCCACGCTGTCTGGAAGTGCATGTGAGTCATAACGATGGGTCGGGGGATCAGCATTGGTTGCTGGATAGAGAGAGTCCGCCTTGGTGGTGGGCAATACTGTCCCGAGGCTATTCAGATGCTGAGATGTTTGTAGAGGGAAAACAGAGGGTAGTAAGTTCATGCAACATTCTGCTTAAACCACGGTAGTTCTCGGAGCGTAGTAGCAATGAGTGTCCGTTACTGGTCCGGTAGCGGGCATGAAATTGTTTAGAGATGCATATTTGAACCCATTAAGGTAGACTTCGAGCTAGATATTCTTACTTTTCAAAAGACTAAGCTAATATGTCTAGACCCACGCCAGAACAGGTTTATCAAACCCTTCATCATCTTTGTCAAAACTATCGGCTCAATGCTGAAGCAGCCATTGAAACATCACAAAAGATAGGATTCCCTCATCAGTCACGGATTTTGCCTAATACGCCTATTACAGACCATACTCTGATGGAAGTTGGAGAGGCAATTTTTCGAGAGATATTTCCTTTATTACTTCAAATTCACGGGAGTGGTTATTGGGGGAACAAATGTTTGGGATTGTCTACGGATCTCTTTGTTTTCTTAAACCATCTAGGCTATAAGGCAGATATCGTGATAGGTGAGGTATTTGTTAATGGCACTTATGAATATGACACAAAGTTGCCTTTGTTGGTCCATGAATTCCAGTCCTCCAACAAGCAGGGCGATATGCCACTACATTGTTGGGTAACGCTAGGAGATGACGTCGTTATTGACGCTGCTTTACCACATCGGCTTATTGAACACTATGTGCCTTTAGGCATGCCTCAGGATCAGATAGAGCCCATCTTCGTTTCCAGAGTTTGGGAGATGACACAAGCATTGAGAACGGTACATATACCGATGCTTGTCGGATCTGACTTTATTGCACGAACAACAAATGTTGACCCCTTAATGAAGTTGGCTGGGATCAACAATATGTTTAGTCGTTAATCGATTTTAGATCAACCTCTTCCGGATTTTCGTTTTAATGCACTAGGTAGAATTAATGGTTCTTCAGCAATAGGTATCGGTGCAAGATAGTATTCAGAAATAAGCTCTTGACGAGAGAGCTCCTGAACAGCAAGAACTATTGTTCTTCCATCAGGAAGAATAGCCTCACGAGCTATTAAGAAACCGCCTGCCATTGCATCAATTGTTAGAATGTAACCGCGAAGATTTTCCTGCGATAGTCCCCGGATAGCCCACTTAGAAGAGCCATCTAATTCGCTTTTCCAAAAGATCTGTGCTTGTCTCTTTGATAGAAATAGGACGCCATAGCGTTGCCCGTCTTGTTCAGTGCCGTAAGGAGCTCCTTCTTCTAATTCATATAGAGTCCAAAAAGGCTGTCCTATCGTGTCTGCGCTTGGAATTGCTACCTGTTCAAGTCGGAGTCCAAGAAGCATGCCGATAGAAGGTAAATCATCAATAGTTAATAGAGTGATGCCATTATCTTCAGCAAATTTTTGTGCTCCACTCTGATACCCATGGGCAGAGACAAGGCATCCTCTCACGCCTGGACAGTCATTAACTTTGGCTGAAAAGGCTAGTACACGATCTTTATCTACAGGCCGCATCATATTTTTGCATTCAATGGCTACACGGTGAGTTAGCCCGGTTAATTCAAATTCATAATAAACATCAATCTGATGATTTAAGCCATTTCTTCCGCGAATTGTAACATCTCGCGCTACGATGACCTGCTCGCCCGCTAAATCGAGTAAGGTCTGGTAAACTTCTTGGACGTGATCCTCTAGTCCTTGCCAATCTCGAGACTGTTCAGTTCCCTTATCCTTCTTCAGGATGTCAATTAATGAGGCCATGGATGGTTTTCTGTTCGGATTGTTCATAATCACTCTATCCAAGACTGTAAAAAATTATTAAATATTAGTGTTTTGTTGTTCATTGGTCCAAGCCTCAAAAAAAACAGCTACTTCTGGATCTACTTTTGATAGTGCTTCAACCCTAGATTTAAATTCACCTATGTCCATAAACCGCTCTAGACCGGAGACATTGGCCCGGATTGATTTTCTCGCAACATAATCACCTAAGCCACTTCCTCCTAAACCCTGAGTCCAAACAACTACCGTGCAGGCTTGTACGAATAGTTTAATCACGGAGTCTTTTCTTAATTGATCAGTAACCCAGTTTTTAGCAGATTTACCTTGATCATCACTGAGCTCAAGCCAGCTGTACAACAAACGTGTGAAATTTGGTGAGCTGATCAACTCCCCTGTTTGAGCCGCATTCTTAATGCGTTCGAGTAGCATCCCACGTAAAGTTAGTGCGTCTGCCTCGGTTGTCAAGCACCGATCTTCTGGTTCGGCCCCATCACCCTCACGTGGAAAATAATCATTCCACGCCGAATCTACAAAGTCTTCAAGCCATGCCAAGGACGCTGATTGACATGCAGCAAGAAAGATAGTCGAACGTTTTTCAAGAGAGAGCCTCCCCCAAGTTAGGCGACGACATAACCAATGAAGTCTTATGTGGTTATCGACCATGCGAGACGCTTGCTTATCTGAGTCAACATTGATTTCATCCGCAACAAGAAACAATCCTGTCAACAATGGCAGAATTTGATCATCTTTTACGCGGTCAGCATGCAGTTTTAATTCATCCAGAATAACAGCAGATTTTGTTCCGCCAGAAGGTCTAATATCTAGAGCGGCTCTTCTGAGTTCAGTCTCTACATAGGCGGTTTTGTCAATGTGTGATAGAAACGTATCAAACTCGAATGCAGACAAAACATTTGCGCTAAGCGCAAGACGAAAATACTGGTCGAAATGATTGACTGAGCAAGCACGCCGCTCTATAGCCCATTTCGTCTGGAAGTCTGTGTTGTAGACTACATTTCCCCAGATTGATTCTAGTATCGGGAATACTCTGCGTAACGCATTTCTAATGCGATCATGTTGTTCGCCTGAAAATGATGAAAGAAATAGCTCGTTGAGCCGTTTACTGAGAGTGTCTGTCCCTGTGTAGTGATCTATGTTACACAGAGCATCTTTGTTTTGTCTGATCTTGCGGTAAAGATCAGGGTGTAAGAGCCGAAATAACTCCAGCGCAATAAAATCAGCAGGATCAACGTCACCTGCTACGGCTGGCCAAGTTACTGCTAGGGAGTTAGTAAATCGATTGACATCTCTTGGTGTCCTTATTTCAGGGATGACAGTTCCAATAAGAATGTTCATTAGTCGGACTTGTTGGGCTTCCGAAAAATCCTCTGTGCAAATGTTGTCAATCTGCTCTATCAAAAGTCGTTGAATATCCGTACTCATGGGCTCTGGCAGCTCAAATGCCGCTTGAACAATTTTTTCGAGATAATGAGGCCCTTCGGAGGGAAATCTTTCACTGACAATTTTTTCTGCAAGCTGACGGTCATACACGAGCAAATACATGATATTAGGTAGGCGACCAACAGATTTGACTAATCTGAAAATCATCAAAGCCTCATCGGGAGAAAGACGATCAATGTCATCTATCACGATCAGGTATTTACGAGATTGATCTCGCAATGCATTGGTGAGCTCACGATGAAGGTGCTCTACACTTTCGTCTTGTTTGATTAATCCAGCCAGTTTATCAAGAAATTGCCCAGCCTTTTTTCCGATACCACCTGCACCGACAAAATCAGCAACCTCTCCTGCCATTGCGCCGGCTTTGAGTAGTCGTGCCCCCAATTTCGGTAGAGATTTCTTGAATCGTTCGCCTAATGTTGGAGACATACCGGCATAGAGTTCGCGAAAGAATGCCAGAGCGAGAGCCTCTTCACCTCGGAACCACCAACATGCAAAATTAATCACAACGATTTTATCCGCTAGAACAGCCGCATCTAGATGGTGGCGGATCAGATTTACTGCACTACTTTTGCCTGATCCCCATGGACCATTTAGCGCTATGACAGAACCAGTAGGAGATCTCATATTCAGAATGCTTTTTGCTAATGCCGTAGCGAAAGGATTCACGCCAAAATAATCTTCGGATGGCGAATTAATTGGCAAATCATTATGCAAGTATCCATCCATTAGGATTTCCCCTAAGCCATTGAAAACGCGATTTATCAAATCAAATGTTCGTTCAATGATAACCGTCAATTCAACGCATTGACTACCCCTGCTTCTAGCAGTATCCTTTTCTTGCTGACTCTCATGGTTGGCCGGTTTTGACAGACCGTTGATCCAGACACACTAAGACGAATGTCTTTGGTGTGGACCCTTTCGCGTCCTCCTTTGCGGTGGAACGGGAGGAGGACGCGCTCGCGCGTGCTGGGTCCTTGGATCACCAGTCTGTCAACCTTCTTCCGTTCTGCCACCCCTCATTTGACAGTGAACTGGCAGAAATTCTTTGATCCAAGGAGTTAGTCATGACATCTGTTATTCCACGGCTGTTGTTTAGCCGCACCTGCTTGTCCCTTGCTGTATTCTGTTGTTCCGGCATAACTCATGCCCAAACCACCCAGCTCACCTTGAATGACTATCCCATTTTCGACACCAATGAAGCCGGACAACAGGTCGTCAGCATCGATACCAAACAAGGCTTTGTAACCTTTGATCTGACTCGTTCACTGGGTGCAGGACAGGGCTTGCTGAAGCAGGCTAAGCGCGGCAGTTGCTTGGCCGTGACGACTAAAGATGCTTTGTTCGTGCCTAACCGTGCTGCAACCGATCATGAGCTGCTGGGGGTGGTTGCATGCAGTGCACCACATGCTTTGGCCCATACCTCCTATCGCTTTGAAGACTATCCCGCCACGGTCTATACCGGTCCTCATCAGTTCAAGGCCGTTGGCGAGTTTAAAGGCATGCAGGGCCAACTGCAGTCCATCTCCCGGCAGAAGGTCAGCTATGCAGGAGAGTATGTCACTGGTGGCTGGGGCTGCGGATCGGGTTGTGCCTCTACCGTACTGCTGAATGTCCGTACCGGTCAGGCACGTTATCTCGATAGCCTCGATGTCAATGTCACCTGTACCAAAGGTATGAAAGCTGGCATTCAAGGAAGACCTGACAGTCGTCTGATCATCCTAACCGGTGCCAAACTGGATGGACCCAATGAGGGTGGCCCCTATGCCTGTACCCAGCAACACTGGGTCGAGGTCAACGGTACCTTAAACGCCCTGGATTAAATCCCACCTCTGATTTGTTCGTGATTCAAGCATCCCTTGAATGACGCAGGCTCCCTTTTGCCTCGCATTCCCGCTTTGTCTGCTTTTAAACCGTTCCTTTTTACATTACCCAATAGATGAGTACACACCATGGAAGATCTCCTGCAATGGCACTATGCCGATAGCTCCGGCAGTTTCGGCCCTTATCCTTTAACCCACATCAAAGACCTCATCACTGAAGGCAAGATCAGTGGCTCCACCATGCTCTGGAAAGGGCAAGGGGAGTGGAAGCCGGCTCGGGAAACCGAACTTGGCTATCTGTTTATTGCCCCAACGTTGGCCGCAACACCTGCATCTGTGATTCCTTCTGTACCAGCAGCGCCTGCTCAACCGGTTCAGACTCCATCCGGCATCCACAACGGCTTTGTCTGGGCACTGGCAGCCGTTCCCATCATCGGTATTGTGATCTATGCCGCCAGTGGCTTTGCCAGCAAGCTCGTGTTCTTCGTCATCTTCTTTGTCTTAAACAGCCTGTTCTTCTGGCTGGATCAGAAGATGCTGAAAGAACGTGGCCATCCGGTTCCTGCCAGCAAATGGGCCAACGTGATTCCCGTTTACCTCTGGCAACGCGCCAAGGCACTCAACCAGCGCAAGTTCTACGTCTGGATCTGGGTGATCACCTTCTCGTATTCGATCAGCGTTATCTTCACCACACCAAGTCAAAGCAACGACACCAGCCCTGAACAGCGCGCTGCGATCAATGCCCAACTGTCTCAGTTGTCGCAAGGTACCAGTCAAACCGCCCAAGAATCCAATGCTGACAACAACCCTTAAGGACATCATCATGAACCAAACAACGCTCAAATCACGCCTCGCCCGTGCCATGCTCTGCATGGTACTGGGCGGAGTCTCTATGCCGCTCTGGGCCGATACACCGAATCTCGGTCAGGCCTTGGGTACCTTCCTCAATGGACTGGCCCACAAGCTCACCAGCAATGCCGGCAGTGAGCCATTACTCACACCGGCCTCTATCGCCGCTATGAGCCCGGAAGATCAGCAGCTCTTTGCCAAAGGCATGTGGCATGATCCCAAAACCGGACTCACCTGGATGCGTTGTGTGGTGGGGGATACCTGGAACGGATCCACCTGCGTCAGCAGCACTCCCAGCTATGATGGCAACATCCATGCTTCCGGTATGGGTTACGATCTGATGCTCAAGATCGGCCATCTGAACTATGGCGGTTACAATGACTGGCGTATGCCTTCGATTGAAGAGCTGCTCACCATCCGTCGCTGCAGCGGTGGTTTCTCCACCTCAGAGAACCAGCGTGTCAACGTCCGTCAGGTGCAATACCCGAAGAACGATGGTACGACGGGTACCACCACCAACGTCTGTCCAATCAAGCGTGATGACACTACCGTCTATGACATCGATACCACCATCTTCCCGGCAGCCTTTGACAAAGGGGTGCAGAACGTCGGATTCATCTATGCCAGCAACTCACCCTGTCAGGAAGGAGACAATCAGGCTCCGATCTGGTCACTGGAGCTGGGTGATACCGGGATTCGTTGCCGGGGTAAGGATGAATCCGGTTATTCCTCCGATCGGGCCTATGGTCTGGCGGTCAGAGGTGGACACCCCACTGACGACTTCCAGAAGGATCTGGCCGAGGCAACTACGCTTCAGGTCCAAAAGGACCAACGACAGGCAGCCTATCAGGCCGACCTCAACCGAATGGCAGCACAAAGCCATCAGCAAACCCTGAACTACCAGAAACGGGTGGCTGAGGTTCGCAAGAACATCCAGGTGGGGCAGCGGGTCAGTATCTCGGATGGGCAGGGCTGGGCCTATCGGGGATTGATTGTGCAGATCAATGGGCAATTGGTGTTGGTGCAGACGGAGAGTGGGCAGCAGTGGATCAGGAGGAGTGATATTTTGCCGTAGCGTTTCGGCCAAACTCTGAGTTATTCGTGTCAGGAGGGGCCGATCATTCATGATCGACTCTTCTTAATCGTTCTCTTATATTTTTCTTTATTTTGGTCAAATGATTAAGGTGGCTATTTGTCTTTAGTTTGTGAAAGTAAAAGACCGTCGAAAGCAAATGTACTGCAGGTATTTTGATTTTCTCTCATTTGTCAAGAGCATTTGTAGTTATAACCTTAGAAAATATTGATAGAAAATCAAATTCTGGGCATGCCAGTTCAAGATGAAGTGAAATTTTCGATGTAAATATAAAAAATCAGCAAGGGCTGCAGAGAGACTCAAGCGCGAAACTCGTATCATTTATCATTTCGTAAAATATAACTATATAAATATATTAATTTAATTGTCTTCTAGCTCGTCTTAAGACCAGTGCTTGGAGCTAATATTGTAAAATAATATACTTATATTTAATGTTTATCATGAAATTACATGCATTTTTTGCATAATAAAGATCAAATCTATTGATTTGCCCCACTTCAAAAGCAGCCCCTAAGATTCAGGTCACTTAGTCATTTTTTGTCTTTTTGATCATTTGGGGGAAACGCAACTATGGCATTAGTTAAGCAAGTCAGGCACGAGCGACGATCTCAGCGTCGCTTTGCATTATGTGTGTTAACGGTTTCGATAAGTACTGTTTTTCAGCAGGCATGGTCCAGCGAAGGGGACGCCAATAATGGATACGCTCCAGGAAAAGCTGAGCCTGTACCCGCCGCGACTGCGAATACTTCAGCAACAGGTACCGATAGTGCTGTTGTCGTCGTAACGGGGGCACGTGGCGTTAGACGAACCGTACTGAATAGCCCGTCGCCCATCGATATTATCTCATCGCAGCAATTGCAGGCCAGCGGCAAGACCGGACTGAAAGAGTTGCTGACCACCTTGCTGCCTTCGTTCAATCTGCCCGGTGTTAATGGTGGCGGAACCTCCTGGACGGTTCGCGCAACGAATTTGCGTGGCCTGCAGGGCGATCAGGTGCTTTACTTGGTCAATGGTAAACGCCGTCACAACACAGCACTCATCAATAATCTGGCACGTGTGGGTAATGGCGGTGTACCTGTCGATATTGATTTGATCCCCATAGCAGCGATTGATCATATCGAGGTGCTGCGTGATGGTGCAGCCGCACAGTATGGTTCGGATGCGATTGCAGGGGTTATCAATATCATCCTGAAAAAGAATGACAGCGGTGGCGATGTTTCGCTGACCGGTGGGCAAAACTATGACGGTGACGGTGCTGCAGGTCATATCGCGACAGACTGGGGAACCAAGATAGGGCAGGGTGGCTTTGCCAATTTTGCACTGGACTATAAAAACAATACACCTTCCCAGCGGGCGCAGGACAGTCTGGCCAAACAACTGTATAGCCCGTTGGCAAATGGCCAGCCCGATCCGCGCAATCTGACGGCTGATCGCAAACAGTGGGGGGAGGCATACGGGCAGGGGAGTGATCCGATCATCAGTGGCAGTTATAACCTGGAGCTGCCGCTGGACACCGTGACTCTATATTCCTTCTCGACGCTGTCTCATCGCGATTCGACCAAGGTGACGGGTTCGTTCCTGCCCAACAATCTGAATGCACTGCCGCAGGTCTATCCAGATGGATTCAATGCCAGGCGTGAAATTGATGAAACCGATTTTCAGTTTGCCGGTGGTGTGCGAGGCCAACTGGGTGACAACTGGAAATGGGATCTGAGTACGACCTATGGCGAAGACCATGCACGCCTGAATGGGTTCAATACACTGAACGCATCTTTAGGGCCGACCAGTCCTACTTTCTTTAATCTGGCGACCCAGATTTATGATCAGTGGACCAACAATCTGGATCTGACGCGCAAATACGATACCGGACTGTTCAGCTCGCCGCTGACCGTGTCTCTGGGGGCAGAAGAGCGTTGGGAGCGCTATCAGATCCTGCCGGGTGATCCAGCATCGTATATCGTGGGCAACTACATCATTCCGACTGGTGCCTATGCGGGTCAGCATCCACAGCCGGGACTGGCGTCCTATGTCGGTACATCACCAGCGGACTCAGGTTCCATCTCGCGGACCAACGATGCAGCCTATATCGATCTGAGTCAGAACATCACCAAAGACTGGTCTTTGGGGCTTGCCGGGCGGGCAGAGCATTACTCTGATAGCGCGGGTAATACTGTGTCAGGCAAGCTGTCTACCCGGTATGAGTTCCTTCCGGGATATTCCGTACGGGCGACCGTCAGCAATGGATTCCGTGCACCGTCTCTTGCGCAGAACATTTATGCCTCCTCGACCTTTACCGGCGTGACGACTGCGACGGGCTATCAGATTTACCCGGTCAAGGTGCTGCCACCCAACTCGCCAGAAGCCAAGGCACTGGGCGCTGAGCCGCTGACACCAGAGAAATCACTCAATTACAGCATTGGTTTTACCGCGCAGCCTCTGGATCGTCTCCGTCTCACACTGGACGCCTATCAGATCGAGGTCAAAGACCGGATTCTGCAGACCACACTGCTGTCGGGTTCGACTGTCTCGTCCATCCTCGTTGCCAATGGCTTCACAGCTGGCCAGTCTGCCCAGTATTACACCAATGCGGCAGATACCGTGACGCGTGGGGTTGATCTGGTGGGTGAATACACGACGGGCTTTGATGAATACGGGAGTGTGAAATGGAGTGCCGGGCTGACCTTCAACAAGACGGAGATCGAGAGCCTCAAGCCGACGCCAACCGTCCTGACCAATCTGGGCTATAGCCTGTTCGGTCACCAGCAGCAATCCGACCTGACCAAAGGTACACCTGAATCCAAGGTGATCTTGGGTGCCAACTGGCTGCTGGATCGTTTTGCCACCTCGCTGCGCCTGACCCGTTATGGCTCGTATATCGAGGCTGCACCTGCCGCTGCGAATGATCGTGCGTTCGGCGCCAAGTGGATCACTGATCTGGATGTCTCATACAAGCTGACACCGAGCGTCACTGTCGCGCTGGGAGCGAACAATCTGTTCAACGTCTATCCAAGCCGGAACGGCATCGTCGATGTGAATACCGGTATCAATCAGTACGGTGTGCTGTCTCCATTTGGGATTACCGGTGGATTCTATTACGGCCGTCTGGATTACAAGTTCTAAAAGGTTTGATCGGGATGCCGTCAATGCATCCCGATCAAACCGTCAATGTGGATGAGTTTCATTTTATTTGAATACGATACAGGAGTAGTACCATGACCAGTTTTGCACAACAACCTGCAGCACATGCCACCCAGCCGCACTTTACCGTGCTTCCGCTGGAACCGACCATCGGTGCCGAAGTTCATGGCATTGATCTGGCCAAGCCTTTGTCGCGTGATGAAATCACAGCAATCCGCGGTTTGCTGCTTAAACACAAGGTCCTGTTTTTCCGAGATCAGGTGATCACCAGTGAACAGCAAGTGGCATTTGCCAGCCAGTTTGGCGAAACCTTCGTGCATCCGACCAGTCAGGCGAATCAGGCTCAGCCGAGCGCACATGCGATTTCGGCCGAGGAGGCTAAAAAATACTACAAAGCCATCCATGGTCAATGGCATACCGATACCAGCTGGCAACTCTCGCCGTCGCTTGGCGCAGTCTTGCGGGCGGTGGATCTGCCCGAGCATGGTGGCGATACGCTATGGGCCGACAGCGGTGCGATCTATCGCGGTCTGCCGGAGGCCCTGAAAACCCGTATTGATTCACTGTATGTGGTGCATGATTTTCAAAAAGCCCTGAGCAAGGCCGATTACCACTATCCGTTGGTGTCGCATCCTTTGGTTAGAACTCATCCTGAAACGGGTGAGGACGGCCTGTTTGTCAATTTCTCACTGAATCCCTCGATTGTCGGCTGGTCTAAGGCCGACAGTGATGCCCTCTTGCGCGAGTTGCATGACGAGATCAGTCGACCCGAGTACCACGTACGCTTCAAATGGCGTCCGAACTCGGTGGCATTCTGGGATAACCGTGCAACGTTGCATTATCCCGTCCGCAACTACGGTGATTATCCACGCCTGATGGAGCGCGTGCTGATCGCCTATGACGATATCCCGCACCGCGTGCGGGCATCGGTACCAGTGGCAACCACAGGAGTATAACGATCATGCGCACGTTTTTGATTCGGCTGTTATGGCTTGTGACGGCCTGTATTCCAGTCTTACTGGGCATTCATACGGCATCCGCAGCCGATCTTGCACCGCTGCAGATCGGAGATCAGCGTGGAACGACACGGGCGATCCTGGAGGCATCAGGTCAGCTTAAAGACGTCCCATACCCGATCCAGTGGGCCGACTTTGCCAATGCCGCGCCATTGCTTGAGGCCCTGAATGCCAATGCCATTGATGTCGGCGGGGCGGGCGATGCGCCGCTTCTCTTTGCCCAGGCGGCAGGTGCCAAGATCAAGGCGGTTGGCGTGGTGCGCTATGTATCCAAGCATGGCGTCGCCATCATCGCCAATGCCAATAGTCCCCTGAATGGCACGGCCAGCCTACGTGGCAAAAAGATCGCAACCGCTCGTGGCTCGGTAGGGCACTTTCTCCTTTTGGCTGCGCTATCGAAAGCAGGTCTGAAGCCGACCGACGTCACCATTGTGTTCCTCAATCCCGCTGAGTCCAAAGCAGCCCTGTCCTCAGGTGCGGTCGATGCATGGGCGACGTGGGATCCGTATGTGGCCTATGCCGTCTATAAAGACAAAGCCAGGATCGTGGTCGAGAACGATGGCCTGACGTCGCTCTTGGGCTTTGAGGCGGCAAGCGAGCAGGCCATTGCCAATAAACCGGCGCAGCTCAAGGATTTTATCCGCCGTCTGGATGCTGCGTTTAAGTGGGCTTCGAGCAATCCGGACAAGTACGCGCAGGTATTGGCAAAGATCAGTGGCTTCCCGCTGGAGGTGCATCAACTCATTGCCAAAACGACGCAGTACGTGCCGGTGCCGATCAGTCAGCAGGTGATCGATGCCCAGCAGAAGACCGCTGATGTCTGGTTACAGGCGGGTGCGATCCCAAAACGGGTGAATGTCAAAGATGGTTTTGATATCCGTTTCAATCCGGCGTTCTGATTCGTCATGTTGATACGCGCATGAGCGCATAAACACTACAGCAGTACTCATTTCACTCAGGTTCTTGAGTGAAACGGGGGCTGTCATTCCAAAAAACTGATTGGAGCAATAGATATGAGCGTACAACGACAACTGAAACTCGGTGCCTTGATCACCGGCGCGGGTCATGGCTGGGGGGAGTGGCGTCATCCAGATGCGATTCCCTATGCCAGTACCAATTTTGAGCTGTATAAAAAGCAGGCACAGCTTGCAGAAGCGGGCAAGTTCGATTTCCTCTTTATCGCTGACAGCCTGCATATCCATGCCAAGTCCAGCCCGCATTACTTAAGCCGGTTTGAGCCTTTGACCATCCTGTCGGCACTGGCAGCAGTGACGTCGAAGATCGGTCTGGTGGCGACGGTCACGGTGAGCTATACCGAGCCGTTTCAGGTCGCACGTCAGTTTGCCTCGCTGGATCATATCAGTGGGGGGCGTGCAGGCTGGAATGTCGTGACGTCATGGCTTTCCGGCACAGCAGATAACTTTGGCAAGTCGGAACACCCGCCACATGCCCAGCGTTATCGCATCGCCAAAGAGCATGTGAATGTCGTCAAGGGGCTATGGGATTCCTGGGAGGCAGACACGCTGGTGCAGGATAAAGCAACCGGTCAGTTTCTGGATGCCGACAAACTACATGCCCTCAACCATCGCGGCGAGTTTTTCTCGGTCAAAGGACCGCTCAATATCACCCGTCTGCCGCAAGGGCAGGCTGTGATCTTTCAGGCAGGCACATCGGAAGATGGGCGTAATTTTGCTGCGGCAGAGGCCGATGCCATTTTTGTCGGGGCAGACAATCTGACCGATGCACAAAGCTTCTATGCCGATCTGAAGTCGCGTGCCGTCAAATTTGGTCGTCATCCAGACAAACTGGCGATCCTGCCCGGTATTCGTCCGATCGTCGGGCGTGATGCGGCAGAGGCCGAGCAGCGTTATCAGCAGGCGGTGGCACTGGTTACGATTGAAGATGCGCTGGCGGCGTTGGGACGTCCCTTTAACGATCATGATTTCTCGCAATATGTGCTCGATGAGCCGTTCCCTGAGCTGGGTGATATCGGTCTCAATAGCCAGCGCGGTGGGGTCGAGCGCATCACGCGCCATGCCAGAGAGGGCAATCTGACACTACGGCAGGTCGCACTGGATTTTGCACGTCCCAAGCGGGATTTCACCGGCACGCCGGAGCAGGTGGCAGACGATATCCAAAAGTGGTTCGAAGCGGGTGCAGCGGATGGATTCATCGTCAATTCCCTGCTGCCGGATGGACTTGCCAAGTTTGTCGAGCTGGTCGTGCCGGTACTGCAGCAGCGCGGCCTTTGGCGCACGGACTATACCGGCTCGACCTTGCGCGACCATTTAGGGCTTGAGATCCCGGAAAACCGCTATACCCAACAGCGCAAGACAGCGGTAGAGGCCGAGCAACCAACAACCAAACACGCCGATAAAAATCCTCAAGGAGAGATCGCATGAGCAGCCAATCCACATCCACGGCGCATAACGCAAGCTTGACAGATCAACTGGCGGCATTGCATGCCGAACGTGAACGTACCTGGCCTGCAGACAAACTGCAGGTGAATATTGATCAGCGCAAGACACTGGTCGAGCAGGCCAAGACGGCCCGCTTTATACAGGCGGGCGATGCGGTCGCGCCGTTTAGCCTGACGACGGTCGAGGGTCAGACTTTAAGCCTTGAGCAACTGACTGCTTCCGGGCCTGCGGTACTGATCTTCTTTCGTTTTGAAGGCTGTCCGGCATGCAATATCGCACTGCCTTACTACGATCAGCAGCTGTATCCGACCTTGCAACATTGGGGCGTGCCTCTAGTTGCTGTCAGCCCACAGCTGCATGAACGTCTGGGCGCGATCAAGACCCGTCATCACTTGCGCTTTGAGGTCGCCACCGATCAAGAGAATGCGCTCGGCCGTCGCTTTGGCATTCTCTATACCTTCGACGAGGCATCCAAGCAGGCGGCTTTGGCGGGCGGTAGCGGGATTGGTGAAGTGACCGGTACGGGGACATGGGAGTTGCCACAGCCGACTGTTGTGGTCATCGGTCAGGATCAGCAGGTTCATTTTGCCGAAGTGAGTCCGGACTGGCTGGTGCGTACCGAAGCTGAGCGAATTCTGCGGGCAGTCTCGGATCTGCTGGCTGCAACTCAGGCGGCCAAGGCAGGCTAACAGGGGAGTGCCACCGCGGTTGCCATCGCAACCGGGGTGGCATGAATGGGATGTACAGGCGGCTGTGCATTGAAACACGACATTGAAAAAGGGGCGTCACATGACTGCTTTACATCATGATGTGGTCTTACAGCGTTATCTGCAGCATGAGATTTCATCTGCGATCCCGTGGAATGAGACGATCGCATCGATTATTAATCATCGCAGTGTGCGTGCCTATCTCGATACGCCACTGCCCAGAGGGTTAATCGAGGTCTTGGTTGCGGCGGCGCAGTCGGCGGCCACATCCTCCAATCTGCAGGCCTGGAGCGTGCTGACGGTCGAAGATCCCAAACTTAAGAGTCGTTTGGCGACGCTTGCGGGTGATCAGGATCATATCCGGCAGGCCCCTTTGTTTTTGGTCTGGCTGGCTGATCTGTCGCGCATCGGGCGTGCAGCGGATCGATCCGGCGCTGAAATTGATCCCACGTTGGATGGCTGGCTGATTGGCAGCATTGATGCCGCGCTGGCTGCGCAGAATGCTGTGATTGCGCTTGAATCTCTGGGGCTGGGCAGTGTTTATATCGGGGGCTTGAGAAATCATCTCGCAGAGGTTGTCGATTTACTGGGTCTGCCGCCATTGGTCTTTCCGGTGTTTGGCTTATGCGTGGGCTTTCCGGATCCTGATCAAGCCGTAAGTATCAAACCGCGCTTGCCTCAGCAGGTCATCATCCATCGCGAGCGCTATGGTGTCGCCGATGAAGAGGCCCATATCGAACGCTATGACGCCGCAGTCAGTCAGTTGACGCGCACTGCGGGCACGACTGCACCGCACTGGTCCAATAAAGCGATTGCCACACTGCAGCGTGCCAAGACAGTACAGCGTGGTGAGGAGATCCTGCGGGTGCTGAAAACGCAATTATTCAGCCTGCATTCAGCACTCTGACAGGTCCTGTTTGGTTTATTCAGGTAGTCCATAGGATTCAAAGCCGGCTTTGATCGCATGCGCGAATTGCTGGATTGGGGCATCGAGGTTGCCTACGCCCTGCAGCTGGAGCAGCCAGAGATTGACGATCAGCGAAAAGTCCGTGACCGCTAGCACGCGGATGTGGTCGATATGACGGCTGGCCATCAAAAGGGGGCGTGGCACAAGGCCGACACCGAGGCCGCTTGCGATCAGACCCAGTTGCAGCTCGGTGCCAAAGGTGTCGAGATTGATGAGGATCGGTAGCCCCATGCTCTGCAACACGTTTTGCAAGCGGCTGCGAAAGCCGCAGCCTTCGGGATTGAGTATCCAGCCATGCTCGTTGAGCTTACGGAGTGGGTAGGGCTGATCAGTGTAGTGGTGCCGGGCGCCAACCAGCACCATCTCAAGCGACATGAGGCTGGTGGCTTCGATATGTGGCGGGAATGAGGCAGAGCCGGACATCAGCACGGTTGCGGCATCAAGCTCGCCATCGGCAAGTTTGGCGATGAGACGGGTGCTCCAGTCGGTGGAGAGTTTGGCATTGACGTTCGGGTAGCGGTGAGCCAGCTCCTTGAGTGCATCGACGAGTACATAGTCGCCGATGACTTGCGTGACACCCAGACGCAGTATGCCGGTCGGATCTGGATTCTCTGTCATGCGTTTGAGCAGTTCGAATTCACGCAGCACGATCTGGCATTGCTCGAACACCTGACGGCCAACTGGCGTGGGCTTGTGGGGGCGGCTATTACGGTCCAGTAACTCCACACCGAGCGTGCTTTCGAGGTTTTGAATACGGCGCGTGATGGCGGGTTGGGTGATGAAAAGCATATCTGCAGCCTGGCTGAGGGATTGCTTTTTGACGACGGCAATGAATGCCTTGATATCCTCAATCTTCATGTGTTTTACGCATATAAATTTATGAGAAAAATGTGTTTGATTAATAATCCTAGCATGCCTAAGCTCGTTTTATAAGCAACGCAGGACATTCATTTTAGGAGATTGTGGGGAAGGCGGTTAGCACAAATGGTTGAGAGCTTTGCAGCCGCCCACGGGATGAGAGGATTCAACCCACCAAGCATCGGGCTATATGAATGATCGTTTTTTGGGGTTTCGGAGGATGTATGAGTAAAAGTTTGGTACTAAAGCCGGAGGTGAGACGCAAGGCTGCGCTGCTTGGCGATCCGGCCATCAGGCGGCGACCTTTGGCTGGTCTTGCACTGCGTAAACGTCTGTCAGGACTACAGCGTCTCATCAGTCCGATCATCTTGCTGATCTTGTGGGAGATCGCGAGCCGGGTGGGCTGGATTCCTGAGCACATTATTGCGGCCCCATCCACCATTGGGCAATCGTTTCAGGAGATGGTGAGCTCTGGTGAGTTGATCCAGAATCTGTGGGTGTCGCTGGGTCGTGTGGCGCAAGGGCTGGCGATTTCGATCAGTATCGGCACGACCTTCGCCCTGATCGCCGGGCTGTCCAAGATTGGTGAACTCATCGTCGATCCGCCGCTACAGATGCTGCATGTGCTGCCGTTTGTGGCACTGGTGCCGCTATTTATCCTGTGGTTTGGTATTGGAGAGACACCGAAGATTGCCCTGATCGCGTGGGGTACGATATTTCCGCTCTATCTGAATCTGTATAACGGCATTCGTGGCATAGATCCCAAGCTGATCGAAGCGGGGATCAGTCTGGGTCTGACGCGTATTGAGCTGATCCGGCATGTGATTCTACCTGCCGCGTTACCGTCTTTTCTGGTCGGCTTGCGCTATGCCTTGGGCATCGGCTGGGTCAGTCTGGTGGTGGTCGAGCAGATCAATGCGACTGCAGGCATAGGTTATCTGGTGAACAGTGCTCGCGACTTTCTGCGCACCGATATTATTGTGGTCTGCCTTCTGGTCTATACCATTCTGGGCTTGTCTACCGATTATTTGGTAAGGCTGATCGAGCGTTTTGCGCTGGTCTGGCGTCCTTCCTTTATACAGCGGGGCTAAGGTCATGAAAGCCGATATTGTGGATTTAAAACATGCATCTCCCCAGCAGCCCGCCGTGGTTGCCCGTCATCTGCAGCGCAAGTTTGCCGACAACGTGGTGATCCCGGATCTGAATCTCGAGATCGCGGCCGGTGAGTTTGTCGTGCTGCTGGGACGCAGTGGCTGTGGCAAGACAACGCTATTGCGTTCACTGGCGGGCCTAGATGATATCGAAGGCGGCACGCTTGCGATTCCGGCCGTGCGAGCGGTGGTCTTTCAAGAGCCGCGTCTGATGCTGTGGAAGCATACCTGGCGCAATGTCGTGTTGGGACTCCGGCAGGACGGTACCCGTGAACAGGCACTGTCTGTGTTGGCTGAAGTTGGTCTGTCTCACCGGGCGGATGCATGGCCTGCGACCTTGTCTGGTGGCGAGGCGCAGCGTGTGGCACTTGCACGGGCATTGGTTCGTGAGCCCGATCTGCTGCTACTGGATGAGCCGTTTGCGGCACTGGATGCTCTGACGCGCATCCGCATGCATGGACTGGTGCTCTCGCTGTGGCAAAAGCACAAACCTGCGGTGCTGATGGTGACGCATGACATTGATGAAGCGCTGGTACTGGCAGACCGGATTCTGGTGATGGACGGCGGCAAGCTGATTGCCGAGATCCGGCATGATGTGGCCCGTCCCCGTCATCTACAGGATTCGGTCATACAACAGCGTCGCGTCGAGTTGCTGCGTCTGCTGGGTGTTGAGGATATTCCTGATTCTCCGCAGCAGGGCTGGTCACCCCCACGGTTGGCCGTCCCGGCACGAGTCACGGTATGACATTGATGTCTGCTATTTGGTCATAACGTCACTTTAGATCCGATTCTTATTGAACGTTTTGCATGCGGCTTGAGTCTGTGTGCTCGATTTACTCATCTTTTTAAAATATTGGAGTCTATCATGTCTGTTGAATTTATTGGAATTATTACCCATCAGGAGTCCAGTGAGACGTTGCCGGTCAGTGGCGCCGCGATTGACAAATCATGGATCAAAGCCATTGCTCATGCGCATGAATATGCCGGCTTTGACCGGGCATTGGTCGCCTATAGCAGTAGCTCACCGGATGCGCTGCAAATCGCAGGATACGCACTGCATGCCACCAGCACACTCAAACTTCTGATCGCTCATCGTCCCGGCTTTGTTGCGCCGACGCTGGCAGCACGCAGCCTTGCGACACTGGATCACTTAAGTGATGGCCGCGTGGCCGTGCATATCATCTCGGGTGGCAATGACGCCGAGCAGCAACGCGACGGCGATTTTCTCGATCATGATGCGCGCTATCACCGGACGGATGCTTATCTCGATGTGGTCAAGCTTGCGTGGACAAGCTCGCAGCCGTTTGATTACGACAGCCCGTTTTATCAGGTCAAAGGCGGGATTTCTCTGGTGAAGTCACCGCAAAAGCCGCACCTGCCAGTCTACTTTGGCGGGTCGTCAGACATTGCCATTGAGATCGCAGGCAAGCATGCTGATGTCTATGCTCTATGGGGCGAGCCATTGGCGGCAGTGCGTGAGACGATAGCTAAAGTCCGTGCGGCCGCAGCACGTCACGGCCGTGCGGATCAGATCCGTTTCAGCTTGTCATTACGCCCGATCCTGGCTGCGACCGAAGACGAGGCATGGCAGCGTGCCGATCAGATTCTGGCCGATGCACGTGCGGTACGAGGCCTGCCCAATGGCTTCACCGCACAGACATCGCAGCAGACTCAGATTGCTCACGCCCCCGAGAATGTCGGCTCGCAACGCTTACTCGCCGCAGCCAGTCAGGGCAAGGTGCTGGATACCCGTCTCTGGACCGAGCTTGCCGCACTGACTGGCGCAGCGGGGAATTCGACATCCTTGGTCGGTACGGCTGCTCAGGTCGCAGAGTCACTGCTTGAGTACTACAAGCTTGGTGTCACGACCTTCCTGATTCGTGGCTTTGATCCGATCCATGATGCCTTGCAATACGGTCGTGAACTGATCCCTCTGGTGCGTGCTCAGGTGGCTGAGCTTGAGCGCAAGGCGCAGACATCGAGTCAGAGCCCAGACCAGACCAGTGCTGCCTAAAGCCGGAGGATCTATCCATGACTCAAGTTGCGATTGCATCTGCAGCGCAGGATCACGTAAGCCATCGGCTGCGACGTTTCATCGGTGATTTTGCGGCCTTGCTGACCCAGACCGAGATCGAAGGCGAGATTTTGAAGCAGGGTGGTGCATTGCTTGCGGATCTCGTACGCCATGATGACTGGCTGCCTGATGCCTATGCCGAGCCGCATCCTGACTATTATCGCCAGTATGTGCTGCATGTGGACTCTGCCGAGCGTTTTTCGGTGGTGAGCTTTGTCTGGGGGCCCGGACAGCGGACACCGATTCATGACCATACAGTCTGGGGGCTGGTCGGTGTACTGCGCGGGGCTGAACAGGTGACGTCCTACAGCAGGCGAGAGGATGGTCGTCTGGTACCGCGAGGCGCGCCGGTGCATCTGGTGGCGGGTGCACTGGACCAGTTCTCACCAGATATCGGGGATATCCATCAGGTCAGCAATGCGTTTGATGATCGGGTGTCCATCAGCATCCATGTCTATGGCGGCAATATCGGCGCGATCAATCGTCATGTCTTTGAGGCAGGCGGCATCGTCAAGCCATTCATATCAGGCTACGCCAATGATGCGTTGCCAAACATCTGGCGTGGTGCTTTGGACACTCACAACGAACATATAGGAGCGGTGCAATGACGACAGATCAACATTCGCATCGGACACACGCAACGGTCATCCATGGTCAGCCTGCCATCGCCGAAATCAGTGGCATCGAGATCCGGGCACGCTTGATAGCCAAGCAGGAGGTCGCTCTGCTGGATGTCAGCTCCGAGGCGGTCCATGCTTTGAGCCACCCTTTATTTGCAGCCAATCTGACGCTGTCTCGCATCGAAGTCGAAGCATTGGATCGTATTCCGCGTCTGGATACCCTGATTGCGGTATTTGACCGGGGTGAAGGCGATGCTGTGTCAGCCGTGCGCAAACTGCAGGCCATCGGCTATCGCGATGTACGTCTGCTGCAGGATGGCATATCCGGGTGGCAGGCGGAGGGAGGTGAGCTGTTCTCCGATGTCAATGCGCCCAGCAAGGCGTTTGGCGAGCTGGTCGAGCATGTGCGGGGTACGCCTTCGCTGTCTGCCGAAGAGGTGCAAGCGCTGATCGATACACAGGCTGATATGGTCATCGTCGATGCGCGGCGCTATGACGAATACCACACTATGAATATCCCGGGATCGCAAAGCCTGCCCGGTGGCGAGCTGAATTTACGTATCCATGAACTCGTGCATCGGCCGACGACGCAGGTGATCGTCAACTGTGCCGGGCGAACGCGCAGCATCATCGGTACCCAGTCGCTCATCAATGCCGGGATCACCAATCCAGTGGCGGCACTCCGCAACGGAACCATCGGCTGGACGCTGGCTGGACAGCGTCTGGAGCATGGCCAGAGTCGTAGGGCACCTCAGTTAGGCACACATGGTACTGAGGCTCGCAAGCAAGCGACAGAGACGGTCAGAGCATTGGCTGAACGTGCAAGGGTTCAGTGGGTGTCTGAGCAGGATGTACAGCGCTTTCGTGAGGATCACAGCCGCACTACGTATTATTTTGATGTGCGCGATCCGGCTGAGTATGCAGAAGGGCATGCCAAAGGCTTTGTCTCGGCACCGGGTGGGCAACTGGTGCAGGAGACGGATTTCTTCGCGCCGGTCCGTGGCGCGCGGATTGTGCTCTTGGATACCGATGGCGTACGCGCCAACAGTACAGCGGCATGGCTGGCACAGATGGGCTGGGAGGTGCTGGTCTGGGAGCGGGTCGCTCTTGAGTCCTTGACGCTAGATGGGCGTTTCCGGCCGACTTTATCTGCCGATCTGGTCGGCACGGCCAGTCAGGTGGTACAGACCTTAAGCGTTGCTCAGTTGAAAGCCGAGCAAGATCGGGTACACACCGTCATTCTGGATATCGAACCCAGTTCGCGTTATCGCAAGCAGCATATTCCATCGGCGCATTTTATCCAGCGTAAATCCCTGACAGGTATCCCCGACCGCCTGCCACCCGCAGATCGTTATGTCTTGACGTCCAGTGATGGCCTGCTGGCTTTTTTTGCTGCGGCAGAGGTGCGTGAGCTCGCTGGCAGACCGGTCTACGCCCTGATCGGTGGCAATGAAGCCTGGCAGGACTCAGGCGCTGCACTGGTCAGCGAGGCACCCAGCTACATTGATCCACCGGATGATGTGTATAGACGCCCCTATGAAGGTACTGATAATCCGCATGCAGCGATGCAGGCATATCTGGACTGGGAGTATGGGTTGGTAGCGCAGCTTGCGATTGATGGGACGCACGGTTTTCACGTGCTTTAGGGGTTTATTCGAGACTTTATAAATAATGAGGAGATACCGATGAGTCAGTACAATGCCGCGCAAGTCCACGCGCCCACATCCAAGCGCCAGCTTAAATTTGGCCTTATCCTGTCCGGGGTAGGCACCACCCAGAATGACTGGCTGGATCCGGATCTGCCGGCCGATGCCAGTATCAATATCGACTGGTATATCGAGACGGCGAGGAAAGCCGAGGCTGCCAAGTTTGATCTGGTTTTTATCGTCGATTCACCCTATATCACGCCGGACTCCGCGCCGCACTTTCTGAATCGGCTGGAGCCGTTGACCCTGCTGTCTGCGGTGGCGGTCTCTACATCAAAGATCGGTCTGGTGGCGACGCTGACCACGTCCTACTGGGAGCCTTATAACGTTGCACGTCAGTTTGCCTCACTGGATCAGATTAGCCGTGGCCGTGCGGGGTGGAATGTCGTGACCACCGGCCTTGAGGGAGCATCCCGCAACTATGGTCGTGAGGAGCATTTCGCCCATCATGATCGTTATGCCAGGGCGCGGGAGTTCGTACAGGTCGTACAGGGTCTGTGGGACAGCTATGAGGATGATGCTTTTCCACGGGATAGAGCCCGCGGTATCTTCCTCGATAAAGCCAAGCTGCATACGCTTGAGCACAAAGGTGCGCATTTCTCGGTAGCCGGGCCATTGGCATTATCCAGATCACCACAAGGCCAGCCTGTGATCTTTCAGGCGGGAGACAGTCATGACGGGCGCGATCTGGGGGCCAGCATCGCTGATGCGACGTTTGCCAGTGCACAGGACTTTGATACCGCGCTGGCGTATACCACTGATCTGAAGACGCGTGCGGCAGCGCAGGGGCGTAATCCTCACCACATCATTGTCATGCCGGGCTTGAGCTTTATCATCGCCGATAGTGACGAGGAGGCGCGTGCCCGCGAGGCTGAGCAGATTGGACGACTGGATTTTTCCAAATCACTGGTCGAGTTGGGGCGTATTTTTAATTATCACGATTTCAGAGTTTATGATCCTGATGCGCCTTTTCCTGATGTCAGCGGATTGAGTCTGAATGCCTACAAGAGCTTTGCCGAGCGCGTGGTCAAAGGTGCGCGGGAAGAAAATTTGACTTTGCGGCAGGTGGTCGAGCGCTTTGTGGTGCGCCGTTCGTCTTTTGTGGGAACGGCTGAGACGATTGCCAATCAGATTGAGCGCTGGTTTGTCCATGGTGCTGTGGATGGCTTTAATCTGCATGTCAATCGCCCGGCAGACATTGAGCGCTTTTTGAATGAAGTGGTGCCGATTCTGCAGCAACGGGGTCTATTCCGCTCTGAATATACCCACAATACGCTGCGTGGTCATCTGGGTGTCCCTGTGCCGGTCAATCGCTATCAGCAAGATCATCAGGTGACCGAGGATACGAGTGCGGCATAAAGCCTTAAAGAGATGAGTCTTGATCGTGAGAGCTGCTCTGCAATATAGGATTTCGTGCTATACCGTCCTCAGTCTGCCGGGCGCAGTCGGCAGACCAAGACCGTCATGCTTATCCATGTAGCGCTGAACAGTGAGTGCTGCATGGTTGTTTGATATCATATCCTGTATGCAAGGCGCGTAAACTGGCTCTCGGTCTGCCGGACAAGAGTCAGTCCATCGCCATTACCCATTCATTTTAAACATCAATACCATGCCCGCTGCCATCAATGCCTTGCACTATCCGAATTTCCGCAACTATCTGATTTCCCGTCTGCTCGCTACCATCGCCATGCAAATGCAGGGTATTGCCATCGGCTGGCAGGTCTACCAGTTGACCGACAGCTTTAGTGCACTGGGTCTGATTGGCCTGGTGCAGTTTATTCCATTTGCATTGCTTGTGCTGGTGGCTGGACAGGTCGCCGACCGCTATGACCGCAGGCTCATCATTAATATCTGTATGGTGGTACAACTGATCAACAGCGCGGTGTTGCTATTCTTTGTGTTGGGCGGCTTTACATCCATCTGGCCGGTTTATGCCGTACTTGCGCTGCAGGGAACCGCACGTGCTTTTGCGCTGCCTGCCAGCAAAGCCATCGTCATCAATCTGGTGCCGCTCGAGGCCTTTAGTAGTGCGACGGCCATGAGCTCCAGCACTTTTTCTGCTGCGACGATTATCGGCCCCGTTATTGGCGGCCTGCTGTATACCGTAGGGCCACAAATGGTCTATACGACTGCGCTGGTGCTGATGCTGTTTGGTGTCGTGCTGATGGCGGGTGTACGTACGGCGCAGACTCGGATGGTGGAAACTACGCCCATTTCGTGGCAAAACATGCGCGAGGGGCTATCGTTTGTCTGGCATCGGCCGATCGTGCTGGGGGCGATTTCACTGGATCTGTTTGCCGTACTCTTTGGCGGATGCACGGCCGTACTGCCGGCTTATGCCAAAGACGTATTGCATGTGGGCCCTGAGGCACTGGGTTTGTTGCGTACGGCGCCTGCGGTGGGTGCTGTATTGATGGCCGCACTACTGGCTTTTTATCCCATTCAACGCCATGTGGGCCGATGGATGTTTGCAGGCGTGGGCTTATTTGGGTTCTCGACCGTGGTATTCGGGCTGTCGCACGAGTTCTGGCTCTCGCTCATCATGCTCTTCCTGCTGGGCGTGGGGGATATGGCGAGTGTCTACATCCGCCAGATTTTGATTCAGTTGGAAACACCTGACGCCCTGCGTGGTCGTGTGAGCGCGGTCAGTTCGATGTTTATTGGCGCGCCCAACGAATTGGGGGAGTTCGAATCGGGCATGGCGGCGGGTCTCTTTGGGCTGGTACCTTCGGTCGTCATCGGTGGTGTAACTGCGTTATTCATCACCGGGATCTGGAGTACCCTTTTTCCCGGCATGCGCGCGGCTGATCGGTTTAACGATCAGCAGTCTGAATCACAGGCGAAGCCCAATTTGGTGGAAAGCTAAAGTGGATTGATATGAACACATGAGCCGTCATTCAGTATCTCGTAGTATAAGCGTGAAAGGCAGTCGTCGACTTGCCAACACTATACCGCGCCTTTTCATTGAGGTATGGGGCTTGAAACAACAGGCTCGGCCTTGAGTAGACCAAGCCCTATGTATTGCCACTATGCCGCCATCACCTCCCTGATATTCCCCCGTGCAAACGTCCGCCGTCCTTCAGGCTTGGCTCTCAAGTACTGATCCACCTTGTCCGGATCAGACAGGTAGCACAGTGCATTGATGCAGTTCTCAACCTCCCTAGGTCGGTCGCGGTGGATCATACCGATGCCGAGTGTCCCTTTGCGTTCGAAGTTCGCCATGTAGTCAGCGTTGTTGCAGATGTAGGCGCAACCCATACCGTTGGTGATCTCCTGCCACAGCTCCACGATCTGGTGTGCCTTGAAGCGGTCATTGCGGAACAGCCGGCCAGGATAGATGAACGCCGTATGCACGTGATAGCCACGCTCGACGCCTTGCTCGATGTCCCAGGCGTATCCGCTCATCTCCCAGAAGATCTTGTGATACTCAAACCGACGGTAGAAGGCATCCCAGTACTCGTAGAACGTCTCGATTGTGATATCGGACTGATGCTCCTGCTTCAGTCCGAGGTCCACCCGGATCACCAAAGACCGGCTATAACGCTGCAGCACCTCGTTCAGGTAGCTTGCCAGGTGTTCTCGGGTTTTGTGGGCCTGATAACGACGGTCAGCCCGTCTGCGTGTGAAGCTGATGCTACGTGTCCGCATCGCCAGCTTGACGCAGAAGTGATGAACATCAGCCAGCTTTAGCGTCTCTATGACCGCATCCAGACCAGCTGGATCCTCAAGCCAGCCCATGGCGTCCAGTTGCTCCCAGAACGCCTCGATATGCTCGGAATAGTCCAGATCCTCCCGATAGATTGAACAGAGCCTGGGCAAGGCATCCCAGAGATCTCTCAGTAGGTTGAGATAGCTCTGCGGCAATTCAGATCGCGTCAGCGTGACCGGTGGGTATGAAGCGAGGGTTTTCACCATCGTCTCAATCTCAATCAGGATGTCGGCCTCATTGTCACTGAAGCTGGTTAACAGGGTCGATGAACTCATGTTTTACTCCTAGGTGTGTTTAAGTTCATACCAAGTGAGCAGTCTGTAAAAATTCACCAGGTGACCCTCAATTGAGGATCACACTGGGTTCTGCAAATGGCCCAGTGAGCGCGCGTTAGATAGCCTGTTCCAGCGTGACTACCCCGAAGGTCTCCCGGCAGTGTGGTTTCATCCGCAAGTACTCCTCAGTCTGGCCGACTGGCAGATGACTCAGCATGCGGATGCAGCGCTCTGCCTCGTGACGATCATTCCAGGGAATCAGATCCAGCAGAGGTCGGCCATCTCGCACCAGTGATGCGGATTCAGGATGCTGAACCATCTGTCCCGTTCCCATACCGAACGTGAAGCCTCGCCACATGTCGATGATCTGCTGGGCCTTGAAGCGGCTGTTGCGACAGAGATCACCATCATAAAAGAAGGCCAGATGGAGGTGATAACCACGCTCCAGGCTCTGCTCGATGCTCCAGACATAGCCTCCCAGTCCTTCAGCGGCTTGTTCGGTCTGGATCCAGTCTTCGAGTGTATCCCAGCACTGGCAGAACTCCTCATTCCCCATCACATCCTGGAATGGCTGGGCTATCTCGAGGTCTATCTGGATTAACGTGGTCCTCACATGCCGGTTCAACATCTGAAGCACGAATGCCTCCAGTTGCTGACGTACGGCCTCTGTCCGCTGTTGCTTGCTGACGATCATACCGTCATACCACTCAGCATCCAGACATGCGGAGATCTCTGCGCAGATACTCCGCATCTCCTCATCCGATAGGCACTCAACAGCCGAGTACATCAGGGCTTCTCCAGGTCTGAAGGGAACCTTATCCCCCAAAGCATCCCAGATGATCTCAAGATGATCGGCATTCCAGCCTGCGTGATAGACCGTACACAGCTTCAGCAGCTCTTTCTTAAATCCCGCCAGCAGGATCTGTATCGACTCTGAGAGTGGACCATCAGCCCAGGCACTGGCTGGATATGCCCGAATCCCGTACAGCATGGTTTCGATCGCAAGTACGATCTTGCTTTCACTGGAACCCAGAGAGGTGTGTTGTGTCGTCATGTTCATGTGTCATTGCTCCGTAAGTAAGTAGGCGAGGTGTTGCATACCAAGTGCAGAGCCTGTAAAGATTCACGCACACAGCACAGGTGACAAAGACAACGACACAGAGTGACTTCTGGTATAGACACACTGACAAGAGATCGACTGTCTAAAGAGACAGTCTTAACAGCAGAGTAGGTCATACATCCTGTGCTTGGTGCACAGTGAGATAGATAGAGTACTAAGAGCCATAATATTAAAACCCCCGCAAGCAGGGTGACGCATCGCCGGGCTAAGCTGATGCATGGGAGTTCATGATCGTCACCACGTCCTGACCGTAGGTTAAAGTCATAAGAATAGGGAGTTAGCTGAGAACGAGGTCTGAAGAACAGCACCCGCTGTTAGTTTTTACAGACCTGGATCTGGTATGCGGCAGGACTTCCCTGCGGTAACAAGAACCCCTCACTGCAGTTGGTCGTGACTCGTGCGCGGCTGGCTGCGAAAGAGGGGTTTTTGTTGAGAGATACGGGGCGAGGCGTAAGAGGTAAGACGTCCGGGAACGTCCGACGGCGTTTATTTTTACATGACTTGGGCATGGTATGCGGAACACGCCGCGTCATCATTCAAAGGTCCATCCCATGTCGATCCAAGCCCCTGTACTGCCCAAGATCCTGCGCCTGCCTCAAGTCATTGAGCTGACCGGCTTATCCAGATCCACCATCTACGACATCTCGAATCCACACTCCCCCCGATTCGACGCCAGCTTCCCGAAGAACATCAAGCTGACAGAACGATCAGTGGGGTGGCGGCTGAGTGAGCTGGAGGCGTGGGTCTCGAGTCGAGTGTGATCACTCTGTGTATCCATATCCTGGCTACCTTGGGTAGTCAGGGTGCTATGCCGCTATTCGTCTGCAGATGAATGCCGGTAATCTCCATCAGAGCATGGCGATGAAGAAAGGGTGGGGATGAGTTTGAGCTGTAGTCTTCAATGACGGGTTTGGGGAGACGAGCGTCCGGATCATTCCGTATTCCGACCCACCGATTCTGTACAGGGTTGGGTGTGTTGAATTGCAGCAGGATTGCGGTCCGGTGGTTCGGGTCTTTGAGATTGGGAACGGGTAGCAGATGGACTGTCGAGCCGGCCAGATATGGCTGAATTTCCGGGTCACTTTGGAACGCTCGTTGAATGAGTAGGCGGGTGAGAAAAGCTGTCTCACTGGCAATCCTGTAGATCATGAGACCGAGCGCATCCGCAATCAGATGTTCACGTTCAGGATGCTGAGATTGACTACGCCATGAGGGTGGGTAAAGGTCGTCGCTGATGGCTTGGATAAGGTATTGGTGTATTTCATGATTGTACCTTTCCAGTGTGTCCCAGTGAGTAGACAGCAACTGAGATGCATAGGAATGAATACGATACTGCAGGGTTTGAGCCAGACGATGGTACATGGAAGGAGAGCTTGCAAATAACTTCTCAAGTTCAAAACCGTGGAAGAGGTTAAACCAAGAGTAGTTGTATGGATTATCCCAAGTGACCATGGGAACTCCCAAATCATTATGGAATTGCGGGTAGCTGAATACGCCGGTAAAGACAGGGGTATTAGCGAAGCTGGAGCGGATGAGTTTAAGCTGCGGCGCCATCTTCTCTAAATCAAGATTGATATCGCATCGCTGAAATATCGTGGTATGAGATTTTGATTTACGTGACTCTTTCTTATTCGCCAGGCACGATTGGGCGTCATGGAACAATCGCCATGCCCAAGACTGCTTGTCATACAGATCAACAGATATGCGTTCCATCAGGATCAGGCCAACAGAGTGAAGATCCTCACCATCCATGCCTTGATAGACATTGAGGTAGAACTCGCCAATTGACTTGCCGAACAGATGACTGCCTGAGATGCCTGGTGTTCGCGCCCAGAGGTGACCCGTTTGAGTGAGTTTGTCCAACTGCAGCTTCAATTGCTGTACGGTCATACAAACCCGCTTACTGAGCGAAGCTAACCCAAGCCCCCGGACCACGCCTGACTTATCGGCGTAGTAGTAGAGCGTTGCCAGCAATAACCGGTTACTTGCACTCAATATGCCGGACTGTCTACGAGGAGTCACTACGCCTGCAGTCAACTGGATCGATGAGGCATGCTTTGGGTACTGAGGCGGAAAGAGCAGTTCTTGAATGCGCTGCAGATGGATGGGCGCTGGTGATTCGACAGACTGCTTTTGCCAGAGACCGATATGCGCCTGAGCAATCTTGAATCCCAAAATCGGACGCCCTGGCTCGCCAGTTCCGAGAGCATGCATCTTCACGTACCCCAGGCTGGACAGCCGATCTCGCGCTTGTTTAAGGACCTTGTCGGTGAGCCCCATCGACTGTGCCAATGGCTTAATGGGCTGGTCCACGAGCTTGGATCCGAACTGATGGAGAACCTGGATCAAGACGTACTTGGCCTCAGGGGTGAGCTTCTTCAAGTCCGTATTGAGCAGAGACAAGCCGAGTTCAGGGATGGGCATTTCGTTCCAAGGATATTGAGAGCATATAAGCCATAATCCTCGCATAGTTTGTGCAGACACGCTAGATTAATCGCCTAAATAATACCTGTATCTAATATGATAATTCACTTAGTCAAAAACATAGTTATTTACTTGTTTATGAAATAGTAATTAACTAGTATTTAACTAGGTTTCAGATGAATTATTGAAAATTGATGAGGTACAAATGACTGTTGAACTAACGAAAGAGGCGCAGGAGAAATGGAAGGAATGGTTCTCCATAGACGATGCGAAGCAGGTTGCTTGGGGGGAGAATTATGTGCTCAAGCGGCGGGACGTGAGAGACCTTTTCATCGAAAATGGTGGAATGCTGACCAGCTTCTTTGCTCAATTATCTGTTCGGAATCCGGACAAGGCGTTAAGGCTTTTGGAACGGATGAAGGCCGCGTGGGGTCGTGTCGCTGATCGGGATGGCAGCAAGGGTACGAAGCAGTACAACTTCACGATGAGTACCAGCATCCAGCCAAAGTTGAGGCAACTGGCTAAAGAGAATCGTACTCCAATCTACAAGTTGCTCGAGGTGATGATCTCGGACAACGAGCAATACAGACAGGAGCGAGTGGCAGAGCAGAAGGCGGCATTGAAACAACAGAAAGAGACGTTGGCTGCGCAAAGCCAGAAAGTGGAGGGGAGATGGAAGCTAAAGCTACTGGGGAAGGAACAGAAGCTTGTGCAACTGCAGAAGGTTATCGAGTTACAGAGAGAGGCGCTGGCAAAAATTGCCCTTGCAAAGCATAAGTCTGATCAGTTGCTGAAGCATTCGGAATTCAACGATCCTGCGATGTTGACGGATGATGAACTGATGGTCGCCAAGCGGGACGCAGATCAGTATTTACGGGGTGTGGAGAGCGAGGCGAAGCGTATTCCAAAACCGATTGAGCCTCGAGCGTATGGTTTGGATGTATCTTCAGTTGGTGAGGATAAGGATTGAGTGATAGAAGTGCATAATCCGACAAGTAACACGTTGGCGAGCGAGAACTATCGATTTCACTAGGGGTGTGATGCTCATGTGCTTGGTGGGCATATTGGTGCAATTGATTAATTTTTTGAAGTTGTATCTCAATATTAATGTTGCTTAAAGTGTTCATATGCAGAGTTGCCTGGTTTATAGGGTGTTTGAGGTGGTATTTTTTTGTATATAGTATTGAATTTAAAATAAAAACAAGACGTTGATGGGGTTGATTGTCTTTGTTTTATTTGATTTATTTTGCCAAATTTGTAAAACCAAATCTAACTTTAGCAATTGTTTTTGACTTTGCATAAATGTTAAAGTCTAAGGTTAGGTTGGGATCTCTGTTTTCGGTGGATGGGCTTACGATACCCTTTGCAGGGGTGGTTTTTTGAAACTATATCAGACGCAATTTTCTCTTTAAGTTTTTGAATCGCGCTCAAGTATTTGCAGACGTCGATAGAGTGTTCTGTTCCTAGGTTTTAAAATATGTGGTTGTAGATGGCTAAGTTCAGCTTGAGAACCTATATGAATGAACTTTACAGTGCTAATTTTTTTAAACTTTTGTTTTTTGTTGTGTTGAACGAAAGTGCCATAAAAAGGATCAGGTGAATGGCGATAGCATTAAAGTCAACAGAGCGGTTTTCTGGACATGAGTCCTTCATTTGTCGTTACGGTTGGTTGTCCAAAATATTTCGGGCTATAGAGGCTGACTCTGGACTGTTTCGGAATGAAGAGATTGCTATGAATACGCTTGGAATTGGGCGGAATATGGTGAAGTCTCTACAATTCTGGGCAGAAGCTGCGGGTGTTATTTCGCTTAAAGAAAGAGGGGTTTTTGTTGAGGGGCCTATTGGTCGAAGACTATTTAGGGAAGGATTTGACCCGTATCTTGAGTCCCGAGACTCATTGTGGTTGATCCATTGGCAGCTTACTACAAGGGCAAACCTTGCTGCTTGGAACTTGGTTTTTGGTGAAGGAAAGTTGGTCCGGTTCGAGAGGCCAAAGCTGGTTAGTGCACTAGCCGGACGTGGAGTGAAATCATCTAAAGTGCTGGCTGAGTCCACGCTTGAGCAACATGCTGCAATTTTGGTGCAAAGTTACTATCAGTCAGATAGGAACAATGATGATACATCATGGTGCCCTTTACAGGATCTTGGCCTGATAAGAGCGGCTGTTATGGAGGATGGCCGGGTTCAGTACTCGACAGATATTTCAAACCCTGTCGGTCTTTCTACAGATGTTTTTGCCTTATGCTTAATAGATTTTCTTGTTCGTCAACCTGGATGGGTGAGTGACTTTAATAGTGTACTTAAAGGCAACAGTAGCCCTGGATTAGTGTTTCGATTAAATGAGTTTAATTTAAGGCTGTTAGTAGAGCGAGCGATAGAGGGGCCACTTAAGGAGGGCATTCGTTTTGTAGATACTGCGGATACCCAAAGTCTTGTAATCATTCCCGAAAAGCTAGATTCCAAGTTCTTTTTATGGTCCCAAGATGAGGTTCAAGTAAATGAGTGAAAAAATAATAGACTATCTTGGTTTGGATGACCAGTTTACACGTTCTGTTGCATTAGAACGGGATTTAAGGAATGATTCTTTTGCTCAGAAGTATATTTTTACTCCAAATAGCATTGATGCTATCCGTAGTATTGGGGGGGTGCTATCTTCTAGCCGTTCAGAGCGTGCTTGGAAGATTGTGGGGCCTTATGGAAGTGGGAAGTCTGCTCTTGGAGTAATCTTGGCACAGCTAATGGCTGGCCAAGATAAGTTTCCTTTGGCATATGCGGGACTGGCAAAAAGTTGTCCTGATGCTGTTAACTATTTCAATGAATCAAATCGTTTTGTATTGTCAATTTCTGGGGCGAGAATATCCTTAGGTAGTGCCCTTGCACTTGCGATAAAAGATACCGAATCCTTTTTTAAAAATAACCAAAATTTTCAATTCTCTTATGAGCGACTGGACTTCGTTCGGCAGGAGTATAAGAACTGTTCATTTAATGGTGCTGTTGGAAATCTTGTAGAAGATTTTACTTCGGCGTTGTTAGTTGCTGGTTATCAAGGGATGTCGTTGTTTGTTGATGAGGCTGGGAAGTTTATTGAGCATGCAGCACTACACCCAGATCAAGGTGATCTAATCGCGTTGCAACAAATTGCTGAGGTTGCTTGTAGGACACATGATGATAGCCTGTCAGTAATAATGCTGGTCCATCAGCAGTTCAACAACTATGCCTTGGGTATAGGTCGCTCTTTAAATGATGAGTGGCACAAGGTCTCTGCGAGATTTTTGGAAATACCATTCGATGAGCCAGTCGAACGATATGGTTATTTTGCGAAACAAGCCATTGGGGTAGATGTTGGCTCTTTGAGTCTTGATTTGATCGACGATGCCAGGAAAAAGTATGAGTCAGCCGTGGCTCTCGGGATATTAGATACAAAGTTTCTCTATGAGGGATCTTTTGGCACAGAGTTCTTGTACCCGATTCATCCAGTAACCTTAGTAGCATTAGCAGTGATTTCCAAGCGTTATGGTCAAAGTGAAAGAAGTTTTCACTCCTTCATTAAAGGCTCAGATAGTTATGGTCTCCGTGGGTTTGCTCAGTATAGTAATCTAGGTGCTTGGTACAGACTCGTAGATTTGTACAATTTTTTGTTGGATGGGTTTGGTCTACATTTCCGTGATTTGAGTGTAGAACGAGGTTGGGAATTCGCTCAAGAATGTATTAGACGTTGTACCCGGGATTTATTTGATATTGAAATCCTTAAAGTAATTGCTGTTCTTGAGCTGGTTAGGGCGGGACTTAGGGTACCGATCACAATTGATTTGATTTCACTGGCCTTAGACTATGCTGACAAGTTGCGCATAGAGGAGTCGTTAACGGATTTAGTAGATAAGGGCATACTTGTCAAACATAGGAGAGATGCGGAATACGGATTTGCAATTTCAGAGGCTGTAAATATCGAGGCTCTGTATGAGGATACCGTAAAAAATAGTGCTCAAAATGATCTGTTTGTACATGGGGTTGTGTCTGTTTTTTCAAGTAGTCATGTAGTTGCTACACGTCACTATGATAAGACAGGTACCATTCGTACGGTTGGTGTAGTGGTTGGTACTCCTGACTTGTGGCCAGTAGCTGCATCAAAAAATGACAGTCTGCAGTTTGATGGATGGGTGAAGTTGATTTTGATTAGTGAGGGATCAAATTCGGCAGAACAAAAGGTTATTCAACAGATACAGCAAGAAGAGAATCATTTAGTTATTACGGCTTGTCTGGTGTTGTCAAATGAAAATCAGGCAGCATTGGCTGAGCTTGCTATTTGGCAATCGATTTTCAGTGAGGTTACAACAAAATACTTGGATCCTTGGGCTACAAAGTATGTTGAAGGACGATTACGGGAGTCTCGAGATATCGCTGAAAGGCTAGTTTCTTCAACGTTGATGCCATTTAGTGGAAGTGTCGGTCCAACCTACTGGTATCTTGGAAGTAAGATAGCTGATAGTGAAAGGATGAGTGTTAATCAGGCGGCGTCTTGGCTATTTGATCAAGTTTTCCATGATGCGCCAATAATTGTTAATGAGCTTATTAATAAAGATCGACCAGCACCTGCAATTGTCTTAGCGAGACAGCGATTACTTGAGATGTTGTTGAAAGCAGATCAGCCTCCTCCATTCTGGAAGGCCGGTGAGTTCCCGCCTGAGCGATTAATTCACACCACACTCCTTAAAGATACAGGGATCTGGGTGGAGCGTGATGATGGCACATGGTTTATTCAAGAGCCCTCTAATCTAGCTAAGAACGATATAACCTCAGTATGGCGGCGAATAGAAGATCTCTTGAAGCGTGAGCAATCACAGAGGTTTGATAGGGTGATGTCTGAGTTGGCGGCGCAACCTTTGGGTGTGAGAGCGGGCCCGGCTGGTGTGTGGATTGTGGCTTTTCTTTTGGTAAATAGATTGAATTGTGCCATATTTGAACGCGGATCTCTCGTTCTCGAGATTTCTGTAGAACATTTGCAGCGAATGTTCAAGTCGCCACAAAATTTTACTTTTAGATTATTGGATAATGGCTCTACAAACAAAGATCTGCTTTCCGACTATAGAAAGGCTTTGGGTGCTGTCGGGGTTGAGTTAGATGGCAGTTCGTATCTTGAGATCGCAAGACGGTTAATTAGATGGTTCAGCCGACTTCCAGATTTTACGAAGCAAACTCAACGTATTGGAAAAGATGCCGCATTGATTCGGTCTATTATTAGTAAAGCGACAGATCCAATCGAGCTTTTGACTCAGTCCTTATGTAAAGCACACTTGGACTCAAAGTCTAAAGACCCGTATGTGATTTGGTTAACGGATGCTTTGACTGACTTAGGTATGGCGTATCGTAGGCTACAGAATGAGGTTGAAAATGAGCTGAGTCGGGGATTCAACATAAGTGGATCGCTAGGCCGGATAAGAGAACAATTGCAATCGGAGTGTACAAAAGAGGGCTCTAAGCTTGCAGATACCAAGCTAAAGAGCTTTATCCTCAGATGTACAGATCTTGTGTTGAGTGATGAGCGGTGGTTGGACTCTGTGGGGAGCTTGATTGTACAACGTCCTTTAGATTCTTGGTCTGATGACACGCTGAGTCAATTCCAAGAGGGGCTTTCTGAACTCTGTGCACGTTATCAACGTTGGATGCAGGTTGTTATGCGTCGCGGAATTGCACCAGTGGCTACTGAAAGATTCGTAGGTCTCACACTCATAACTGGCCAAGGTGAAGAGGTGGCTGTTTTCGTTACAACCAATGAGTCTTCCCAGGCTTTGTCGGAAAGCGTGTTAAAGCTAGTGAATAACTCAGTATCTGGTAACACCAATTTGGCTGCAGCCGCATTAGCTCAGGCTCTAATGGATTTGCAAAAGAGACTGAATGTTATAGCTCAGAAGGAAGTTAGCAATGGGTAGCGATAAGCCTATCCGCCATATTCTTAGCCTTTCAGGAGGTAAAGATAGTGCGGCTCTTGCAATATACATGCGTGATCGCATTCCAGAAATGGAGTATATTTTTAGCGATACAGGTAAAGAGCTTCCGGAAACTTATGAGTACTTGGATAGAATCTCGAGTTATCTAGGAAAAGAAGTTACGAGACTTAATGCGGATGTGGGTTTTGATCATTGGTATGAAATGTATGGGGGGATGATTCCATCTAACCACCGACGCTGGTGTACCAGGGCATTAAAATTGAAACCCTTCGAGCAGCATTGTGGCGATGATAGGGTAATAAATTATGTCGGTTTACGTGCTGATGAGAATCGTAGTGGCTATATTAGCCATAAGGAGAATATAGAGGCCGTTTATCCATTCCGTGAAGATGGTTTGGTACTCCGAGATATAGAGGGGATACTCAGGGAGTCTGGGGTGGGCATGCCTCCATATACAAAATGGGGTAGAACAAGATCTGGCTGCTATTTTTGTTTCTATCAACAAAAGATTGAATGGGTTCGGTTGAAAGAAACATACCCAGACTTGTATGAAAAAGCGAAGGAGTATGAGCGTCCCTTTGAGAAGACTGGAAATTTTTTTACCTGGAGCAAAGGTGAAAGCCTGACTGAACTAGAACAGCCTGAGCGGATGGAACAGATAAGGCGAGACCATTTGGCCCGGATGGAAAAGTCGAGTAAGCGAAGGGATAATGCTACACTCATAGAGGTTTTTGCGATAACTGACTCTATTGATGAGCCTGATGAAGATGATGAGCAGGGATGCCTTATTTGTCAGTTATAATTAATAACGGAAAAGGATGTTTTATATGGCTTTTCAATTTAAGGCGCGAGTTTTGCTAGAATTGGGTGCTGAGCTAATTAGTTCAGATGCTATAGCATTGTATGAGTTGGTAAAAAATTCAATAGATGCTCAGGTTGAAACTGCTAAGCTTAAAGTAACTGTAGATATTAAGATTGCTTTAAGGTATTCGGTGTATGGGCAGTTGTTGATGATTCTGGATGGCTACGAGCGAGAACAAGCTTCCGGAGAGAAGTTGATAAAAATAATGGAATCATTTAATAAGATGGTTTCTGGTTGTCTTGAAAAAGATATCACGCCTTGGTCGAAAGGACAGTTTGAAAAAACTTATGCTTTCCCTGTTTCTATCAAAGAGGCAAGGGATAATCTAAAGGAAGCATACTTTTTGTCCAACAAAATTACTGTCCGGGATAATGCTTCTGGCATGACTATGAAGATACTTGATAGTAATTTTTTAACAGTTGGAACACCTACACGATTAAATCAGAAGCAAAATGCAATTGAGAAGTTGATGGATGGTAGGTCTAGACTTCTGCACACCGAGGTCTCAAAAGGCATACCGCTAGGTGAAAAGGGTATTGGCAGGCTCTCAGCAATGCGTTTAGGGCAATATGTGGTCTTAAGAACTAAACAGGCTGGGGAAAGTAAGTATCATGAATTGGTAATGGATTGGGAGCCTGCCTTTTGTGATCCCACATTAGATGCTAATGACCCCATTCTGGATTTCAAACCAATTAGCGCCCCTTGCAAGGCTGACAATGTTAGCAAACATGGAACATCGATATTAATTCGAGATTTACAGAGTGATTGGAATTTAGAGAAAGTCATTGGAATAATAAAGAAAGATTTTTCTAAATTAGCAGATCCATTCTCTGATCTTCTTGCAAATAAATTTATTGAGGTTCTTTATCAGAATTCAAAACAAACCATAAATGTCTTAGATCGGGAGCCTCTTAAACATTGTGATGCAATAGTTGAAGCAAAATTTAGGTATGATGAAAATATGGAGCCTGAGTTAAGACTGTTTGCTGATTATAGACTTAGATCGAAGGTTCGAAACGATTGTTTAAAGGGAGAACATCTGCGTGCATGTGTTAGAGACGAGGGTTATAAGAGAAAGAAAAATAGTTCACTAATAGATGACGAGGTTGTTGCTTCTGCTCTAAAGCATTTGGGCCCCTGGGAAATGAAGTTCTATTGGTTCAATAGAGGGCGTTTGCTTAGGAAACATCATGATTTATATATGGATTTGGTTGACCCGTTTCTTGAGCAATGGAGTGGTGGTTTGCTAATCTACAGGGACGGGTATCGTGTTTATCCTTATGCGGAACGGCTAGATGATTGGTTGGGGTTGGATAAGTTAGCCTTATCTGGGAAAGCCTTTAAACTCAATCGTGCGCAGATAGTAGGCTATGTTCGGATATCTTCGATTGCCAATCCAATGTTGGTTGATCAAACGAACCGTGAAGGTTTCCGTGATTCGCTAGATAAAGAGGTTTTGAAGCGTTTATTAACATATGCGGTAGCAGGTTTCTGTAAGCCATTCCTTGAGGCAGTAGAGAAGGAGTTTGATGAGCCAATTGAGGACATGGTTCATAAGGTGGAAAAAAATATTTCGACGTCAAAAGTCGCAGCTATATCAAGTCTCAAAGGAATTCAGGAACGAGAACCACAAGAAGGCAAAAATATTGCGCTGGTTATGCAACATCTCGAAGAGGTTAGCGAGGCGTGGGAGCGTGCAAAGCTTCGCATAGCCGCTTTAGATCAGGAGGTGGAAAGTGTCTTGCATTTGGCGGGTGTAGGGCTAATGCTGGAATTTATTGCTCATGAATTAAGTCGGGTGACCCAAGACACATTGAAGGCAATAACAAGTGGTAAGCTTGCACCTGATGCTGTTCAAGCCCAGCTTAAAACTCTGGAAAAGCGTGTTCGAATCCTCGATGAGATGAGCATACCAGGTCGTCAAATTAGACAGTTTGAGAGTATATTATCGCTGACGAAAATGTTAATTGAATTTCATCAAACGAAAGCGCAAAGGCACTCTATAGACCTAGAGGTCATATCGGGTACTAAAGAGTCTGGCTGGCAGGAGAAAGTTGAGAAGGGCCAATTTTTACAGATCTTGGATAATCTCTTTAGTAATTCTTTTTATTGGCTATCAAATAGAATTGACAACACAAGAAGAGGAGTAATTAAGGTTCGGCTGGATGCCGTTGAAAGATCATTAACATTTACTGATAATGGACCAGGCATACCAAGTGAGAGAGCTGAATCGGTCTTCAATCAATTTTTTACAACTAAACCGCCTCGAGAAGGTCGTGGTTTAGGATTGTATATTGCAAGAAGACTAGCGTCTGAAAATAACGCTATATTGGAACTAATAGATCCTGATGTAGATGGAATGTATCGTTCATTTAAGATTACTTTTGGAAAAAGTGACTCAGGGAGAGCGTAAGTGTCTGTTGCCATGTCGCGTGCAGTAGTTATTGATGATGCTTTTGGTGGTCCAGTAGAGGGAGCTATCAGTTCTACTGATAAAGAACAATGGATAGATTTTTTGTCAAGTGACCATCAAGCCGAAATGCTAATTAGGCAAGCTTTATTTGATGGCAATGGGGGCAGCTTGAGCGACATCCTCGAGAGGATCACTGGCGAATATAGTTTGATGTTAGAGCTATGGAAATTGTATAAGGCAGGAGAAATTCCGGGTGCTAATCTAGGTCTATTGTTTCGGGATGCGGCAAATGCTTTGGAGGCAAGTCTGCTTAAACCGAATATGATCGTAGCGGAATTGGTAGAGTTGTGTGGCCCGGACGGCGTAAAGACTTTCTCTGATATTGCGAGTGCTGCGAATGATTTAGCGAATGCAGATATTGCATTTATCGATTTTTTTTTACACGATGATGAGCAGGTGGATCAGGTTAGAGAGCGCCTTCGTCAGTTTGCGGAACTTATTCGTAAGCCAAAACTACTCTTTTTTATGTCTTACCGCGCTACTCAGGAGCATTTGAGTGAAGCCCGACGGATTTTGAACAAAAAATCGGCTTTTTTTGAAGTTCTACAAAAAAATAATGTAACTCCAGAACTGGTCGCTAGAAAGATTCAGGACAAACTTAGATTTTTACCGCAGAATGAAGCACTAAGCTCGTTGGTCGATCAACTCATTGCCGCTACTTCGAATGCGGTGGACGAATTTAAGTCTCAGTGTGATGAGCTAGAGGTGCATGATTTAAGACTTTTGAATTTGGCGCGGTTGAAAAACGAAAATGAGTCATTACCTGATTATCTTACATGGCTGTTTTCGGAAGTAATAGCGGCTAAAACTAGGAATAACGTAAAGGCTGCTGTTGTTGGTGATATCGATGCAACGTCTGTAAGTTTTTCTGGTCAGATTCACCATAATAAATGGCCTTTATTTCAATTTTTTTCTGAGATAGTTTTTGGTCCTCCTCTAAATGCTGATTCTAATATTAGATTCGGTGAACTAATAAGGAGCACCTCTAAGAACGAGTATTATCTTGTTCTGACGCCGGCATGTGATCTGGCAAGATGCTCTTTAGAGAAAAATATCCTGTGTGCGGTGGCTGCTCCTAAAGATTTTGAAAATTATAATAGCCTCATTAGTGGCAGGCTGTACGGGAAGCTTAGTAATACGGAGATTGGACATCTATTATTTAGTAATATTGGTGGGTCCAACTCTAGATACACAATGCTTAAGTGGAATTATGAAATAACGACTTTTTCATTGGCTCAGTTAAAAAGTGCTGGATTTGAGCGTATGGCATTAATGGGTGAGCTTTTTGCTCATGAGGTGAAAGAGGAGATATTAAGTAGTCTGGGTCGGGTTGGAACACAAATAGATCCTTCTCCACCTATCGCAGCTAAAGTGAAGTTGCAATGGAAAGTCAATGGTACAGACATTCGGCGCGAGTTAGCACCTCAGGGGGATTTTATTGCAGCTCTCTTGTCTTATGCGGAAGATGAAAGCGATGATGAGCGTGATAGGGTTGTAATATTTTCGGATTTATTTAAAAGTTGGGCAGTTTCCAAGATTAAGGAGAGTTTTGCACATACAACTATTCCAACAAAAATTGAGACTTACATGAATAACATAGCGGAAAAGAATGAATTTATGCTGAAGAATAATAGCTTTAAGGAAAATGATTTTACTATACAGATAGTAAACGCCGATGAGGATTCAAGTGTTAGAGGGGTTGTAATCTTACTTATTGTTTGAACTAGGAATATGTAGAATTTTATTTGGTAGATTTTTCTTATCGCGGAGATCGTTGGCTTATGATAGCCAATAGATTTGTGAGATATTTGTTGTAGTGGAGGCTAGGGTGTTTGTCAAATGCATCGAAGAGGAGATACGTACTTTGACAACCTATCTAGTCCTCTTGGGGGCAAAATTGGGGGCAAAATAGAGATCGAATTGATGTTTTTATTTTGAATAATAACAATATTTTTATATAATTCGATTGAGCTTAGCGCAGCGGATTGAGTCGGGTGAAGACGATTTTGAGCATGTGGCGTGGTATGCAAAGCGTTCTGCAGGCTGGGCTCCCAGCACTGCCGATAAGACTAAAGGCCGCTTAGGGGTCCATATTTTGCCTTATTTGGGGGCAAAGCCAATTGCTGAGATTCTTGCCCCTGACTCGCTTAAAGTTATCCAGCTCATCGAAACACGTTCAGTCCATATCTGCTATTTGAACCATGGAGGCACATGACAAAGATTGACCACATCTTCTTGGACGTTAATGGTAGCATGGATTCTGTAAGCCATCGAGGCATGAATGTGCCATGACCTCGGGATAATCAGATTTATGATAGATAATAACAAAAGGAGAGGCGCATGAAGCACGCGGGTTTATTCTTGGTTGTACTGTTGGCTGGGAGTCTTGGGCTAGTCTCGTGTGCCAGTGCGCCGCCACCGCCTGCACCCAAGCCCGTCGTCCCACAACCCAAAACTCGCATGATTAATAATGAGCTTTTCTTCCGGGTGACGCCGCAAGGCGATCTGCCGCAAGGCAAGGCGACCTATACCTTTGTGTTAGCTAAGGCGGCAAGCAATAAGCGTCAATCCGTAGACCAAATCCAGAAGCTCATGGATGTCCTGCGGATCATGCAGGAGGGAACGTTGGTGACGTATACGCCAGCGCCGAATGAGCCTGCTGTGATTCCCGGTAATCAGTTGAATCTCTTCTGTGTGCCAGCGCTGACCAGTAGCGCTACCAGTGTGGCGCTGATGATTGAGGATTATGATTATCGTTATGCCGATGCGATTACGCGCCGTATCGGTCAGCATATCGAGTCCATTGCGGCGATGGATGTCCTGAAGCGGCAGCCGGGGCCGTTCTGGGTGATCGCGATGAAGTCTACACCGCTTGAGGATCGTGATCCGCTACTTGTGGCGGATTTGTCATCCTTATCCGCCGACCAGATCAAGATTCTGGTGGATACCTACCGCAAATATGTCTTTATGCACCCCATGACAGGCAACCCGAGTGAGTATCTCAAGTCACTGAATGCAGAGCTCAAACCACGGCTCGCCAATCCCTTTGATGATACGTCGAGCATGCTGTACCTGACGAGCTGGCGTGTCGCTCAGCCCTAATCGCTTCTGGAGATGGTTTGCTATCCTGATGAATAGAAACGCCGGATGTCATTTGATGTGACATCCGGCGTTGTTGTATCAGGCTATTGTTGTGGTGAGCGATATTAGAGTGCGGCTAACGCGGCGTCGTAATTGGGTTCATCGCTGACATTAGCGACCAGCTCGGAGTGCAGGACCTTGTTGTTTTCATCCACGACCACGACGGCGCGTGCAGCCAAGCCCACCAGTGGACCGCCAGAGAAGGCAACGCCATAGTTGGTGAGGAATTCTGGATGGCGGAAGCTCGACAGCGAGACGACATTGCTGAGTCCTTCGGCACCACAGAAGCGCGACTGGGCAAAAGGCAGGTCGGCAGAAATACACAAGACGACTGTGTTGTCGAGTTGGCTGGCTTGCTGGTTAAACTTACGGACCGAGGTGGCACAGGTCGGGGTGTCTACGCTCGGGAAGATATTTAGTACTTTGCGCTTGCCAGCATAGGCGTCCAGCGAGACGTCGCTTAAGTCGCCAGCCGTGAGCTTGAGGGCAGGGGCATTGGTACCAGTGGCAGGCAGGTTGCCGATCAGGTCAATCTGGTTATCTTTTAAAAATACATGAGCCATCGCGCGTGTTCCTTACAGGGTGAGTGGGGCTTTGAGCATAGCAAGATCGCCCCACTGTACCAGCATATTTCCGTTACAAGTTGCTGTTTCATCGCTTATTGACGTGGCTTACCTCTGTGGATTTTACCGTCCATTCGCCTGCTGATACGCCGCCAGCGCCCGCGTCCGGCTGCTCTCCAGATCGATGATCGGTAATGGATAATCGTCATCAAACAAGGACGCGGGCTTTTGCTTGCCGGCATAGGGCTCATGAATGCGCCGCGCGTCCAGATGAGCAAGCTCTGGTATCCATTCACGGATAAAGTGGCCTTCGGGATCGAAGCGTTTGGATTGGGTGATCGGGTTGAAGAGCCTGAAATACGGCACGGCGTCGTTGCCGGTCGAGGCACACCATTGCCAGCCGCCATTGTTGGCAGCAAGATCGCCATCGATCAGATGCTGCATGAACCAGCGTTCACCCTCCCGCCAGTTGATAAGCAGGTTTTTAGATAGAAACATGGCGACGACCATGCGCAGACGGTTGTGCATCCAGCCGGTGGCCTGCAACTGGCGCATGGCGGCATCGATCAGTGGAAATCCGGTCCGTCCTGCCTGCCATGCAGCTAACTCATCTGGCGCATGTCGCCATACCGGTTCTTTGGCAGGATAAAACGCCTGTCCTTTGGACAATGCGGGGTAGGAAGCGAGCAGATGCTGGTAAAACTCGCGCCACAGCAGCTCATCCAGCCATGTTTGCGCGCCAGTACTGGGGCCTTGTGCTTGTGTTGCCACCACGCATTGGCGTACCGAGAGCAGACCCGCGTTCAGGTAGGTCGAAAGTCTGCTCGTATGATCAAGGGCGGGAAAGTCACGCTCCTGATCGTATCGCGCCAGATGGGTCTGGCTGAACTGACGCAGTTGCGTAAGCGCATGCTCTTCACCGATAGGCCACAGCGTGGTCCGCTTCTGAGGCAGATCGGCCAGGCTACTTGGGATCGGGTCTGGCGGGATAGGTAGTTGATCTTGCACTGCAGGTCGAGGCTGCACCTGCACTGGTGCTGCATGCAATCGGGCATAGCAGACGCGTTTGAATGCACCAAAGACCTGAAACGGCTGACCTTGCTGATTCAATATGCTGCCCGGCACAAAGAGCGTGCGATCCTGATACCGATGCAGCGTGATATCGACTGCAGTGAGGGATTGCGTGACGGCTTGGTCCCGCAAGGATTCATGGACACCAAACTCAATATTCGCATGGACCTGATCAATCGCGTGCTCGTGGCAGAGATGCGTGATGAGATGAGGGGCATCAGACCAGCGGGTGGCAGTGCGGATCAGCAGCGGGATATGGAGGGTCTGTAGCTGCTTTGAGAGATCAACGAGTTGGCGCAGCCAGAAATCAACTTTGCATGGCGCATCGTCATGTGCCTGCCATTGTGCGGGGGAAAGCAAAAACACCGCAATGGTCGGCCCCTGTGCACAGGCCGCAAGCAAGGCGGTATTGTCAGTCACACGTAAATCGGTCCGGAACCACATCAATTGCCGCATGCTACACTCGCCTAGAGTTAAAGAATGATTTTTTCAGAACGATATCGGCTTGAAGTATCTCTTATATCCTGAGAATATTAAATAAAAACCAGCGCTGGAGTATGGGATATGCATCCACTGCGATTGACTGCTGTTACAGGTGCGCTGATGGGGAGCATGGCAGGCATGCCCGATGCCTTTGCAAGCGACCCTTCCACAGTGCCACCATCTGCCTCAGTCAGGGTGCCGAGTAACCAGCCTCAGCCCGCTACAGTGCAAGCCTGTATCGGTATCCAGATTGATGCGACCCGATTGGCCTGCTATGACCAAGTTTTTGGTCGGCAAAATACCGTGGCAGCACCTGATGCGTCAGCCGTGAACGGTGCTGTAGCGCGTTCTACTACTCAATCAAAAACTCAAGCGGCCTTATCATCACCTTTATTTGCGCACGAAGCAGCAGATGCCTATGTAGACACGACTGTTTCGCCCTCGACGTCGTTGCTGGATCAGCGTTGGGAGTTGTCGCCCGCGTCTAAGCTGGGCACCTTTACCTTGCGTGCTTATCGTCCGGTCTATGTGTTGCCGGTCTTTTATACCGATCATCTCAATACCCTGCCGGGTACACCCAATCCAGAGAATCGATTAGCGGCTCCGCAAAAGCTGGACGACACCGAGGCCAAATTTCAGCTTAGTCTCAAGGCCAAAGTGATGCAGGGGGTGTTTGGTGATCAGGGTGATCTGTGGTTCGGCTATACGCAGGATTCGCACTGGCAGGTGTATAACGCTGCTAATTCGCGTCCGTTTCGCGAGACGAACTATGAGCCGGACGCGAGCCTCATCTTTGGCACCAATTACCAGTTATTGGGTATGAATGGTCGGCTGGTGGGCCTGACCCTTGATCATCAGTCTAATGGTCGTGCGCTGCCGCTGTCACGGAGCTGGAATCGTGTGATGTTGGATCTGGGCTTTGAGCGCGATAACTGGGTGGTGATGCTGAGGCCTTGGTATCGTATCCCCGAGAATAAAGCTGATGATGACAATCCCGACATCACTGACTATATCGGTCGCGGTGATGTGACCATCACGCGTAAATGGTACGGACACGAGTTTACCCTCATGCTGCGCCATAGTCTCAAGAGTGGTGACAAATCGCATGGCGCAGCACAGTTTGACTGGTCGTTCCCACTCGATGGCAATCTGCGCGGCTTTTTGCAGTTGTTTGATGGCTATGGAGAGAGTTTGATTGATTATAATCATCGTGCAGGCTATGCCGGGCTTGGTGTGTCATTGCTGAACTGGTATTGACCATCCGGTTTTCGCTAGATGTAAATCATGCTAGAGTGGTGCCATGATTTTTGTTCTTTCCTCCCGGCTACGGCGCATACTGACCTTGTGCTTGAGTCTGGCACTCCTGATCAATCCGCTGGTGATGGCCCGGGCGTCGGTGCAGGCTCATCCGGAGATGGTCGCACATGCCCATTGTGCGGCCATGCAGCAAGAGATGAGCGGAATGGGTGCGGCCATGGCGATGTTTGAGCACACCATGGCGCATGTTATGCCGTTATCCGCACAGCTGCCTAGAGATCCTTCACAACACAACCAGAATTGCCTCAATCCCTGCTGTGGTCATGGTGTTATGGTTGAGCCGGCTTTTGCGATTCAGCAGGTCGTTCGCCCTGAGCATCCTTTACACGTTGTACCTGTGATAGCGCCTGTCCTGATGACCGCGCAAGGTTTCTATACCTTGCCTGATCGCCCGCCGCGTCTTTTCCTCTAACACACGATTGAATGACGTCACGATCGCAGACCTGATAAGGGGCGTCGTCGTGGCTTTCACCAATGTTGCTTGAGGAATCCATCATGGTTGCTTCTTTTTCCGAGCGTTTTGCTCCGCGTTTATCCCGACGCCGCTTTGTCCAGCAGATAGCGGGTGCGACGGGAGCCTTGTCACTAGGCGCTGCTGTGCAGGCCGCGCCAGCATCAGGCGAAACATCGTCTGCCTCTCCCCAGTTCACAGAGCTCACAGGTCCGGTCATAGACCTGGTGATCGGGGAGAGCGAGGTCAATTTCACCGGCAAGACCCGCCATGCCACCACGGTCAATGGCACCCTGCCCGGACCCACTTTGCGTCTGAAAGAAGGCGATACCGCCACCATCCGAGTCAAAAATACGTTGAATGAAGATACCTCCATCCACTGGCACGGCTTGCTGTTGCCATTCCAGATGGATGGCGTACCGGGCATCAGCTTTAGCGGAATAAAACCCGGTGAGACCTTTACCTATACATTCCTGATCCGTCAGAGTGGCACCTACTGGTATCACGCGCACTCGGGCTTTCAGGAGCAGACGGGGCTGTTTGGCGCGATCATTATTGATCCTGTAGAGCCAGATCCGATTCGCGCCGACCGTGAACAGGTAATCCTGCTGTCGGACTGGACTGATGATGATCCTATGCATGTGCTGTCTAAGCTTAAGACCGAGTCGGACTTTGATAATTTTCATCAGCCGACCTTGGTAGACTTCGTGCGTGACAGCCGTGAGCTGGGCGTGCAAAAGGCCATCGCCCTGCGTCAGATGTGGAACCGTATGCGGATGGTGCCGACCGATTACAGTGATCTGTCTGCGGTCACGACCTATATCTATCTGATCAATGGCGTGCCGTCAGGTGGTAACTGGACCGGCTTATTTAAATCCGGCGAACGTCTGCGATTGCGTATCATCAATGCCAGTGCGCACAGTATCTTTGATGTGCGCATTCCGGGCTTACGGCTCACTGTGATCGGCACTGATGGTGGATTGGTTGAGCCGGTCGTGGTCGATGAGTTCCGTATCGGTGCAGCAGAGACTTATGATCTGCTGATAGAGCCTCAGGCAGATGCCTATACCGTCTTTGCCCAGAGCATCGACCGCTTAGGCTATGCGGCGGGCACACTGGCTGTCCGTAATGGCTTAAGCGCTCCTGTACCGTCGCTTGATCCCGTGCAATGGCTCAGCATGCGCGACATGATGGGTGATATGGCAGGCAAGGTCATCTCGCACCATGCGACGACAGAGAGCCGCTGGACCACCGATACACAGGTGGATATGCCCAGAACCAATCTGGATGATCCTGGGATCAATCTGCGCGATCATCAGGAGAAATACGGTCGCCGTGTGCTGACCTATGCCGACCTCCGTTCGATCGGACTTGCCCGACAGGCGCAAGTCGCGCCTACCCGTGAAATCGAGCTCCATCTAACCGGTAATATGCAGCGCTATGTCTGGGGCTTTGACGGGCAGACCTTTGCTGAGTCCAAGCCGGTGTTGGTCAATATCGGCGAGCGGGTGCGCATCACTTTCGTCAACGACACCATGATGACTCATCCCATGCATCTGCATGGGATGTGGAGCGATCTGCGTGCGGCGGATGGGCGCTTTCAGGTGCGTAAGCACACGATCATGGTCCAGCCTGCGCAGCGCCTCTCCTTTGATCTCACAGGAGAGGCGGGGCGCTGGGCATGGCATTGCCATTTGATGTATCACATGGAGTCGGGCATGTTCCGCGAGATGGTGGTGGCATGATGATGACTCAATTTTTAAAAACCCGATCTCTACACGCTGCCATCATCAGCCTTGCGTCCATCAGCCAGATCGCATACGCCGGCATGGACATGAGCAAGATGTCGATGGCTGAGATGAAAGCGATGCCAGATATGCAGGGCATGAGTGACATGACCCATATGCATCACCATACGGTGAGTGTGCCTAAGGCCCGTCTAAAAAAAACTCAGCACGCACCGCATGCGTACCAGCAGCAAACACCTCTGAAGCATGCCCAGTCCAAAAGGGCCTCCCATCATACTCAGTCGATAAGTGGCAAGGATGATATGGCGGGAATGGACATGCGCCAGATGCCTGATACGCCGAGTATGAATCACAGTCAGATGCCTATGGCGGATATGAAGGGCATGGAACATAGCCAGATGGCGATGTCTGATGATAAAAGCCCAGCTCAGCGTTCCGCCCTGATGCCCGGCATGGACCATCGCGCTATGGATCACAACAGCATGGACCATGGCAATATGGCGGGGATGCCGATGTCCGCAGGCGTAGTGCGTGATCCTGACTACTCGCAAGGTCACGGCTTTGTCGTTCATCCACCGCATATGATGGGCAATGGTGTCCTGTCTGGTGTGGTGCTGGATAGGCTAGAGATGACACGGACTGATGAGGGAGGCACATCGCACTATGGCTATGGCGTCAACGGTGAAGCGTGGCTGGGTAACGATCACGACCGTGCGGTACTCCGGCTGGATGCGGCCAATACCCGCCTTGAGCCGGATACCTTGGGTGTCAGTCTGGCGTGGCGTCGCCCTTTGAACGCCTTCTGGAATTATGATCTGGGTGCGGCACTTGATCATGAGCGTGGCCGGACTGATCAGGGCTGGCTTCTGGGACGGGTGAGCGGGATTGCGCTATACTGGTTTAAGCTGGATGGAAGCGTACTTGTCGGTGCGACAGGCCAGATCGGTCTGTATATGGCGGGAAGTTATGATCTGCGTCTGACTCAAAAATTGGTCTTAGATCCTGAGGTTCGGCTACGCCTCTATACCCAGGATGATCTCTCGCAAGAGCAGGGGCGTGGACTGTCAGAGGGGGAGTTCGGTGTACGGCTACGCTATGAGATCACCCGCACCTTTGCGCCTTATGTCCGCATTGGTGCGAGCCGTTACTTTGGTCGTACCGCAGATCTATATCGGGCTGAGCAAGGCGTGAGCCGTGAGCAGGCCGTCGCTATCGGAGCGCGTCAGTGGTTCTAATCGTGCTGAATAGTGTGTGACCTCCATACTCTCTGGGCTGTCCAGTAAATCACCATCTGATGTGAAACAGCGAAATTTGGCGTTGCATCAGAGGGCTAAAGGCGTTAGAATTGCGCCCGCTTTGATAAGAAGCCTCTATGTCCCCATCGTCTAGAGGCCTAGGACATCACCCTTTCACGGTGAGTACCGGGGTTCGAATCCCCGTGGGGACGCCACATATGTGTTTACTGTAGTACGCTACAGTCCTGAAAGCCCTTAGTTCTAAAGACTTTGGGCTTTTTTGTTGTCCACGATTGTTCACAGAAAACTACCGAAATCCACGAATATTGACGGTAGATTTGACGGTATCAGATTCTTGAAGGTCGATACCGTTATGACTCGCTCTCGTAGTACCAATAAGCTATCTGCAACTGGCGTAGAGAAGCTTAAATGGGATGACCCAGCCAATCCACGTGATGGCAAAAAAGCCAAAAATAAACATACCGACGGCGACGGCATGTACCTGCTCGTCAAAAAGCCAAGTGCTGGCAGCAAGGATACGCCTAAATACTGGCATATGGACTATTATCGTCCGATCACCAAAAAACGGAATACGCTGGCATTTGGCACCTATCCCGAAGTGACATTAGAGCAGGCTCGCAAAAAGCGCGATGAAGCCCGCAAACTAATCGCTGACGATATAGATCCTGCAGAACATCGAGAAGTGGTCAAACAGCAGAAACTATCTGAGCACGCCAATACGTTTGAAGTATTGGCGGCAGAGTTTCTTGCTCTTCGTGCTAAAGAATCAGGTAAGGCAAACAAAGATAAGGAAATCAAGCGCCGCCTCAATCACGATGTGTTGCCCTATATCGGCAAAATTCCTTACACCAAAATCACGACGGACATGTTGAAGGAAAAGGTATTCAATCGGATTGTGGAGCGCAATACCCTTTCGGTATCCAAAAAAGTGAAACGTGATCTCATGCAGATTTTTGAGCTTGCACTGCCTCAGAAAATTGCGACTAATCCAGCTAAATACGTAAAAATCCCCGAATATAAAGGCGGTAATTTCAAAGCCATTACTGATCCTGATGAACTGGTGCAAATGTTCCGTGATATTTGGGATTCCGACAATCCCACCCAAAAACGGAAGATCAATCTTGTCGCTAAGCTGGTCAAACTCTCAGTATTGAACTTTCTGCGTCCGACAGAAATTCGCTCATTGGAGTGGGCAAGTTACAAACGTGATAGACAGCGTCTAGAGCTGGTCACCTTGAAAACGGATGATCGTGGACGGCAGATCAAGCATATCGTGCCACTCTCCCGTCAATCGATGGATATTCTGGACAGCCTTTTCCCTTTTACTGGTGCAACAGGCTATGTGTTCTATAGCGGACAAGGCAAGAAAGAGCCGTTTTATACTGAAAATACCGTTAATAATGCCCTGAAAAAACTGGGTTATCAGGGTAAGCAAACGGCTCACGGACTCAGAGCGACCGCGACGACCGTGATTGACGAGATCTTAGGCTTCCGGCCTGACTGGATTAACCTACAGTTGGCCCATGTGGTGAAAGACCCCAATGGCACTGCATATAACAGAACCAAGCATTTGGCTAAACGTACTGAGATGATGCAGGTCTGGGCTGACTATATTGATGATCTCAGGAATGGTACGAAATTTGTGCCAGTCGTTGAATACGACATCCCCGAAGACGATGAGTAGCACACAAACAAAAAATCCAGCCTGTGAATTGCAAGCTGGATTAACCTACAAAACCTACGATACTTCCAATCAACGTACCGTCAGGAAGCCACTACCCGCAACAGCGAGCGCTTTAGGATCAGACAGCGTACCATCACTGCCAATCGTGTATTGCGATATGGTCTGATTCGTTCCTGCATTAATCACATACAGGGCTTGGCTTGAAGGATCAACTGCAAGATAGGTTGGCGGATTGCCGGATGTTGTTTTAAACGTGGATGTTGCCAATGGTGTCAGCGTGCCATCCGCATTGATCACATATTTATAGATCATATAACTGTCGCTCGACACATACAGGTATTTGCCATTCGGGGATATGGCGATACTGGATGGTTGACTACCTGCACTCACCGTGGCCGGTATCATCGGCGTCAGATTGCCGTTCTGGATGGCATACTGATACAGCTTGCCACCTGTGGTTAGATACGCATATTTGCCCGATGGATCAAGCTTGAAGCCATAAACAACGGATTGAACTGGCAGACCCAGAATGTTCTGCAATTGAAGGTTATTGCCCTGAATAAAATACGTCTGAATGGTGCCATTGACGCTGGATGCGGATTGCGCAGCAGCAACCACATAAACAAACTGCCCAGATGGATCAGTGACAATTTGGCTAACGGTCATGTTAGCTGTGAGTGGCACCGTCTGATTCAGTGTTAATGCGCCTGTGTTGCTGATCGTGTATTCATAGAACCTGTTTCCATAGCTGCCAGCAAACAAATGTGTATTTGCAGGGTCAACGGCCAGGCTCTGGATAGGATCAGTCAACGTCACTGGTGTTGCAGACATCACACTCAAGTTTCCTGAATTATCGACATTAAATTGCCCGATCTGAATGCCTAGACTTGAGGTCATTGCAGAATAAGCATATTTACCGGAATTCGACAGCACCAAGGAAAACGCCTGATAGCCTTGTCCCAAGCCAAAAGGTGCTTGTGGTGTCAAACCACCATTCGAACCAATGGCATAGGCTGCAATGCTATTGGTCGCAGCATTGTAGCTGTATAGGGTATGCGTTGCTGATGGGCTTGGGGCTGGTGCGGGTATAGGTGATGGAGCTGGTGGATTAGGGCTTGGTGTAGGATTGGGGACTGGCGTTGGTGAAGGGGATGGTGTCGGTGTTGCTGATGATCCCCCGCCACCTCCGCCGCATGCTGCTAAAGCAGCGGTTAAGAGGCTTACAGTGAATAGTTTACTGCTATTGCTGATGACGCTCATGATGATTTTGCTCTTGGAAAGTTATAGAGCTCATCATTTTCACGACCAAATGAAAGTGATGAGACTGAAGAGGTTGGTCGACTGGTTCCAAGAAGCCAGCACACGCAAGCGTGTCCCCTCCAGTCCCACCATCGAAGATGTGACTAGAGTGCTGTCATACGAACCGATCACATTTAGGCCCGTATGTCTCGGAAAACTAGCGACCAAGCTAGGGATGGTCTGAACAATTCTAAGACAAACTGAAATCGACCCAATTGCCCCTCTGGCTGGACAAATAGCGGTCACCAAAGAGACCTGATCGCCTTAGAATCAGGAAATTTGCCCCGCTTTA
>Ga0164294_10000016_pt1 | contig 234396 bp, 227 predicted proteins | sample GEODES005metaG_FD_111479 | JGI IMG/M metagenome (GOLD analysis project Ga0164294, IMG submission 111479) | Oligotrophic lake water microbial communities from Sparkling Lake, Wisconsin, USA - GEODES005 metaG | ecosystem: Environmental > Aquatic > Freshwater > Lake | place: USA: Sparkling Lake... | reverse complement strand
CGGTCAACTGCTTTGCACATATCGTAAATAGTAAGTAAGCCTATTTGGACGCCCGTTAAGGCCTCTATTTCAACACCGGTCTGACCAATGGTTTCTGTAGTAACAGTGCATTGAATACTGGAGTTTTTTTCATCAGTCTGAAAATCAACAGCAACACGCGTTAATGCTATTGGATGGCATAAAGGGATCAAATCGGGGCTTCTTTTAGTTGCTTGTATCGCCGCTATTCTGGCAATTCCAATCACATCCCCTTTTTTATGGGAGCCAGAAGCAACCATTTCAAATGTACTTTTTTGCATTTGAATTGTTCCAGTAGCAGTTGCGATACGATGAGTATGGGCTTTTTGCCCAACATCAACCATGTGGGCTTGGCCACTTTCATCAAAATGAGTTAAGTTATTCATGTGTGATTTGTACCATAATTGAGCTTATGAGTATGAAAAATCATTCTTTGGCAAAAAAAGTGTTGGCCGCATCCTTGGCGTTCATATTTCAGCCAGCCTTGATATGGGCCCAAACAGACAATAATCGTATTGCACAGGATAATATCGATCGTGCTATGCGCTCTAGCCCTAATTCAGCCGGCATTCCTCAGGTTAATCGCCCTATTCAGCAAACTTTAGTTTTACCTGAGTTGGGAGATTCTTCTAGCATCTCATTATCCCCTTCAGATGAGCGTCAACTTGGGGAAAGAATCATGCGCGAGATCCGAAGAGATCCTGATTATTCGAATGATTTGGTTTTTTATGATTACCTCAATACTATTGGTCAAGCTTTAGTTCGGGCTGCCAGGAAAGATGGTGTTCCTGGTTTAGATGGTAGCGGTACTTTCGCAATTAACTTTGAGCTATTTGGGGTTCGTGATAGAAGCATCAACGCGTTTGCATTACCGGGTGGCTTTATTGGAGTTCATACAGGATTGATCGTATCGGCCGAATCAGAGTCTGAGTTAGCTTCGGTTCTTGGACATGAGATTGGTCACGTTACTCAAAAACATATTGCGCGTATGTATGGACAGCAGGGTACCAATTCAATGATTGCCTTGGCATCTATTGTCTTAGCTGTTATTGCAGCCAGTAGGAATCCTAATGCAGCTCAAGGTATTGCAATGGGCGGTCAAGCCTTAGCGATTCAAAATCAATTATCGTACTCAAGAGATGCTGAGCGAGAAGCAGATCGTGTTGGATTTCAAATATTACAGTCAGGTGGATTTGATGTTCAGGGTATGCCTGATTTCTTTCAAAGAATGCAAAGAGCTAACAGCATTATGGAGAGTGGTGTGCCAGGTTATGTAAGAAGTCATCCACTAACCACGGACCGTATCGCTGATATGCAAGATCGTGTGAGAGGATTACCAAGTCAAAAAGTATTTTCATCAATTGAGTTTTATCTACTAAAAGCCAGATCTCGTTTGATTCAAACAACAAGCTCCAGTAACTATCCAGAGCTTAAGCAATATTTTGAAAGCCTTGCCAGAAAGCCTGATTTAAGTAAGCAACTTGAGGGTCAATACGGCTTAACTTTGTTAAGTATGAAGCAGGGTCGCCTCAATGATGCTGAAGGTCATCTGCAGAAAACTAGGGCAGCTTTACAAAGTTTGGTTTCTCAGGGATCGCCCATACAAAAATATAGTTTAGCTATTGAAAGTACTGGAATTGACCTGATGATGGCTAATGGCCAAACTGAAGCTGCATTAAAGCAGTTAGCTCTGGTTAAATCTATTTATCCAAGGTCAAGAGCTCTAAACGTTGCAACTATTAATACCCAATTGAAAACCAAACAATACGAGCCAGCAATTACTTGGTTAAAAACTCAATCTAGATCACGCCCTGACGAAACTTTATGGTGGTCTTTGTTAGCCCAGGCATATTCTCAATCTGGCAAGAGAGCTTTGCAGCATTCAGCACTGGCTGAGAAGTATGTAACTGAGGGGGCTTGGGTGGGAGCTATTGAGCAGATGAAGCTTGCAAAGCTTGCTGGGGATGCTGATTTTTATCAAATATCAGAAATAGATGCGCGGGCTCGTCAAATTCAAGAGGCTTATCGCCAGGAGCTTAAAAATAATCGACAAAATCAATAACAGCTAAAAGCGGTTAATACTTTATCGATTTAATGGAAGCCGTGAATCATGCCTGGAAGTTGAATATGTTCTTCTTGAGCAGGGCTTGTATGGATATGAGCGATCCGCCAACCCATGGGACCTTGAACCAAAATATAAGTAAAGTTTAAGAAAAACTCTGGTTCGATTTGTTCGGGCTGTAGGCGAACGGCCTCTGTAGAGTCAAAAAAAGCGGTACCAATAGCGGTATGGCCAATCATCTGAATGGGATCTAACCATAAAAAATGATCGGCTAATATTTTTTTCAAGCCTTCTCTTAGTTCAGCGTGGCCAGTTAGGCGTTTACCGCCCGGAAGAATACAAGTAATTGAGTCTTCATCCATCCATAAATCTATCGAGCCATCTAGATCATTACGATGCAAAGATTCACGCCATGCATCAATTACTTCATCGGGTAGTTGAAAGAGGCGAGCTTGACTTGGCATGATTTTCTATTGAATTGATTGATTAACGGAGTTTAGGACTTCTAAAGGGGTAATGTCCACTAAACATTTTGAGTGGCCTAGGGGACAAATTCTTTTAAAGCAGGGACTGCATTCTAGATGAAGCCAGTGAACCTTAGCCTTTAGAGATAAAGGAGGTGTATGTCTTGGGTCGCTAGATCCAAATATAGCTACCTGGGGACGTTTAAACGCGGCGGTGATATGCATCAAGCCCGAATCATTACTCACAACAGCTGTTGCTAGGCTAATACATGCAATGGCCTCATCTAAAGAGGTTTCACCACACCAGTTAATAACTTGATTGGGGTAATTGCTTAATTTTGATATGGAGTCACCTAAATCAAATTCTTTTTTGCTACCTAAGATAAGAATGAGACTATCAAGAGTAGTAACTGCTAGTTGCTGAGCCAATTTTGCGAAGTGCTCAGTGGGCCATTGTTTCGCTGGTCCATATTCCGCGCCGGGGCAGATAACAAAGAGATGAGTGTTTTTTTTTAATGCCTGAAGTTTTTTTTGCGCAGCAATTAAAACTTCAGGAGGAACAGATAAGGATGGTTCAGGTGTTGTTTGGCATGCCGCACCTGATAGGGAAAAGTAGTGCGTTGACATAGGGGGGCGATTTAGTCTCGATGGATTATCAAAAGCTTGATTAATTAATCCCCATCTAAATTCACCACGATAGCCAATCCGTAAAGGTATTTTTGCCATCCAAGGAATTAATGCTGATTTAAAACTATTCGGAAGAATGTAAGCGTGGCTGTAATTTTTATTTTCTAATTGTTTTGCAATAACTCTCCGCTCTGACCATTGAATAGCACCATGCTTTAAATCAGCGGAAATAACTTCATTGACGGCTGGTATGGCGCGCATTATCGAGGCAACCCATGGGGTAGCCAAGACATCAATAGAGCAATTAGGGTGAACTTCTTTGAGCTTTGTAATCAGTGGCTCGGTCATCACCGCATCACCAATCCAATTGGGAGCAATGATGAGAATATTTGTCATTTTAATGACCGTGTGGCGCAGTGCCGGGTATGAGTTGATATTGAGTGCCGCAGTAAGGACACTTAGCAATGCCAGTAGAAGTCACATCTAGGAAAACTCGAGGATGTAAATTCCAACTGGCAACCTTACCGTTAGGGCAATGTAGAGGCAAATCTTTATGACCATCTACCTGAACAATATTGTTTTCACTCATTTAGTGACTCCAGGTAACTTAAACAACAGTTAACCATTGACGATATTTATCATTTTTACCAGCAACAGCATCAAAGAAAACTTGTTGAATCTTTGTCGTTATTGGACCACGTGTGCCGTCACCAATCATTCGATCATCAAGCTCTCTAATCGGAGTTACTTCTGCTGCAGTTCCTGTAAAGAATGCTTCATCACAGCAATACATTTCGTCACGCGTAATACGCTTCTCACGAACCTCAATGCCAAGATCTTTAGCGATGATAAAAATAGCATCGCGAGTGATGCCGTCTAGGCAGGATGCTAAATCAGGCGTGTAGATAATTCCATTTTTCACAATAAAAACGTTTTCACCGGATCCTTCAGAGACATAACCGTCGGTATCTAAAAGAAGAGCTTCATCGTAACCCTGAGCCGTTACTTCTTGGTTAGCAAGAATAGAATTAATGTAGTAACCAGAAGCCTTAGCGCGAACTAATGAAACGTTGACATGGTGTCTTGCGAAAGAAGATACCTTGACACGAATACCTTTGTTTAAGCCATCTTCGCCAAGGTAAGCGCCCCATTCCCAAGCAGCAACAGCAATGTGAGTAGAGTTACTTCTTGCTGAGATACCTAATTTCTCTGAACCGATCCATACGATTGGACGAATGTAGCAAGAAACCAAATTATTTTCTTTAACTACTGACAAAGTAGCATCAATAACTTCTTTCTGTGTGTAGTTCATCTTCATTTGGAAGATTTTTGCGGAATTAAAAAGCCTTTGAACGTGCGCATCAAGGCGGAATATTGCTGGGCCGGCATCTGTTTTGTAAGCTCTGATACCTTCAAATATGCCCATGCCATAGTGAAGGGTATGAGTAAGAACGTGGATATTAGCGTCGCGCCACGGTACTAACTTACCGTCCATCCAAATAAAGCCATCACGATTTGCCATTGACATGGTGTATTTCCTAAATTTTGAGAAAAGATTATTGACCCTTATTGTAAAACAGCCAAGCCTTCACCGCTATGGCAATGGGGTTATCACTACCTATAATGAAGGATTAATTGTTATTGATGTGAGGATTTGATTTGCGTTGGTCTGAACAGCAAAGAGCTGCTTTTTTTGAGGGCTCACAAAGAATGTCCCGAGCGGGTTTTGCAATCTTTACCTGGGCTTTAGTAACTGGTATTGCTATGGCTGAGTCTGGGATTGGTGTGGCCGAGTCTGTTGGGATTTCCTTGCTTGTCTATGCAGGCTCTGCACAGTTAGCCGCCTTACCTTTAATTCTTGGTAATTTCCCAATCTGGACAATATGGTTGACTGCGGTAGTTGTTAACTTACGGTTTGTTATTTCAAGCGCTGGCCTGCAGCCTCATTTCAAAGAGAAATCTCTCTGGCAGCGCTTTGTTATAGGGTATCTCAACGGTGACTTGACGTTTGCCTTCTTCATTTCTCGATACCCCGTTGTTATTCAAGATAAGAGTCGTCTACCTTTTTATTTGGGCATGGCGCTAACCAATTGGGTTATTTGGCAAACAGGATCAATGTTAGGTATTTTTCTCTCAGGATTCGTTCCTGAGGCCTGGGGACTTGGTTTTGCTGGGACATTAGCTTTAATTGGGATTGTTCTGCCAATGATTGAATCAAGATCGGCTGGGTACGCTGCAGCAACAGCTGCAATAGTGGCGGTTTTAGCAATTTCTTTACCTTACAAGTTAAATCTAATTTTGGCAATTTTAAGTGCAGTTGTAGTTGGAATAACAACAGATAAGCTCTTAAAGACTAAAAAATCTGGGGTATCTCTATGACGACTTTTGAGGTTTGGTTAGTGATTGTGGGCCTCATGGTGGTTACTTTTTTGACCAGAAGCTTCTTTTTAATCATGGGTCAGCGTTTTGAGCTGCCTGAGAGTTTTCAGCCAGCGTTGCGCTATGCACCTGCGGCAGCACTGATAGCTATTATTGTTCCAGAGATGTTCGTAAGTCCTGGGCCCCAATATTTAGAGGGGTTTGATTGGGGTAACCCACACTTTTGGGGAGGGGTTGCTGGAATATTTGGGTTTTTGATTTCAAAAAGCATGATTTTGACGATTGTTTTTGGGATGGCTACCTTTACTTTGTTACGTATTTTTTAGGTCAAAAACGTCTTGTAAGTCCTGTAAAAATGTAAAATTAGGGATTCAAGTCTTTTGGTCAAAATCCAACCCATCATGCCTGGCTTAATCCCACTCAAATTTAATCGCCTTTCAGAATTAGCTCAATCAGGACAATTGAAAGGCAAACGTGTTTTTATCCGTTCTGACCTCAACGTCCCACAAGATGACGTTGGAAATATCACTGAAGATACCCGTATCAGAGCATCTATACCGGCTATTCAGTTGGCACTGGATGCTGGAGCTGCTGTGATGGTGACATCTCATCTAGGTAGACCTACTGAGGGTGACTTCAAACCAGAAGACACCTTAGCGCCGGTTGCACACAGAATTGCAGAGTTATTGGGTAGAAAAGTACCATTAATTACAAACTGGGTTGATGGTGGTTTTGACATTCTTCCCGGTGACTTAGTTCTTTTAGAAAACTGTCGTTTGAATGTTGGTGAAAAGAAAAATAATGATGAGCTGGCTAAGAAAATGGCTAAGCTCTGCGATGTTTACGTTAACGATGCATTTGGCACGGCGCATCGAGCAGAAGCAACAACGTATGGTATGGCTAAGTACGCAGTAGTTGCTTGTGCCGGCCCTTTAATGGCGGCTGAGTTGGATGCTTTAGGTAAAGCGCTTACTGACCCTAAGCGACCATTAGTTGCAATTGTTGCTGGATCAAAAGTTTCAACAAAATTAACTATTCTGAAATCTTTAGCTGAAAAGGTAGATCAGCTAATCGTAGGTGGCGGTATTGCTAATACCTTTATGTTGGCCGCTGGCCTACCTATTGGAAGATCATTAGCGGAGCCGGACTTGGTTGACGAAGCGAAAGCGATTATCGACATCATGGCCAAGCGCGGTGCAAGCGTACCCATCCCAGTTGATGTAGTGGTAGCTAATGAGTTGTCTCCTTTGGCGCGTGCTAACCGTGTTGCGTCAACAGATGTTCAAGCAGATGACATGATCTTGGATGTCGGACCTAAGACTTCTGCGGAATTAACTAACATTGTTGCTCATGCTGGAACGATTGTTTGGAATGGCCCTATCGGAGTTTTTGAAATTGATCAGTTTGGTGGCGGCACAAAAATGCTTGCTGCGGCAATCGCGCACTCCCCAGCTTTTTCAATTGCGGGTGGTGGTGACACATTAGCAGCGATTGCTAAATACGGTATTGAAAAGCAGGTTGATTACATCTCAACGGGCGGTGGTGCTTTCTTAGAATTCTTAGAAGGTAAAACTTTGCCAGCATTCGCAATTTTGGTTGAAAGGGCGATTCAATAATGCGCGCAACAAAAATAGTTGCCACCTTAGGTCCTGCGTCAAATACTGCGGAAACTTTAAAACAGCTTTTGGATGCTGGAGTAGATGTTGTTCGTTTGAACTTCTCTCACGGTACAGCATCGGATCACCAAGCAAGAGCTCAACTTGTTCGAGAGGTCTCTAAGGAGATTGGTCGTGAAGTAGCTATCATGGCTGATCTTCAGGGGCCGAAAATTCGAGTCGGAAAATTCGAAAACAACAAAATTATTCTTAAGGCCGGGGAAAAATTTACCCTCGATGCTAATTGCACTTTAGGCAACCAAGAGCGCGTTGGCCTAGACTATAAAAATCTGCCTAATGATGTGCGAGTGGGTGACAAGTTATTACTCAATGATGGATTATTGGTTATTCGAGTTGAGGGTGTAGAAGGAAGCTGTATTCATACAATTGTTGAATTGGGCGGGGAGTTATCCAACAACAAAGGTATCAATCGTGCGGGTGGTGGTTTGACTGCCCCAGCTTTAACAGAAAAAGATAAGGAAGATTTGAAGACTGCAGTTGGCTTGGGTGCTGACTACATTGCTATCAGTTTCCCCAAAAATGCTGATGATATGAAAATTGCTCGCGGCTTAGCTGATAAGGCGAGTCAAGAATTAGGTCATAAAACTAAACTCATTGCCAAAATCGAGCGGGCTGAAGCAGTTTTACCTGGGATTCTCGAGGGTATTCTTGAGGTTAGTGACGGCATCATGGTAGCGCGTGGCGACTTAGCAGTTGAAGTCGGTAATGCGACTGTGCCAGCCTTGCAGAAGAAAATGATTCGTATGGCTCGTGAAGCAAATAAGATTGTTATTACAGCCACTCAAATGATGGAGTCCATGATTGTTAATCCAGTTCCAACACGTGCTGAGGTCAGTGATGTGGCCAATGCTGTTTTGGATGGGACGGATGCTGTGATGTTGTCAGCTGAAACTGCATCAGGACAATATCCGGTTGAGACTGTGAAGCAAATGGCTGCAATTTGTTTAGAAGCCGAAAAAACAGAAGTTCATCACCTAGATGCTGACTTTTTTGATCAGAAATTCACGCGAATTGATCAGTCTATTGCTTTTGGCGCATTGTTTACAGCATATCACTTAGGCGTCAAAGCAATTGCCGCCTTGACTGACTCAGGATCGACTGCACTTTGGATGAGTCGTCACAAAATACAAGTGCCCATCTTTGCGATGACAACGAAGCTGGCTAGTCAGAGATCTATGGCTTTATATCGCAACGTTCATCCCTCGCACCTCGATACCAGTAATGATCGTGATACGGCGCTGGAACAGGCTGAAGCACGTATTAAAAATTTAGGTGTTGTTAGTAAGGGCGACAAGATTGTTTTGACTGTTGGAGAGCCAATGGGTCAAGTTGGGGGCACTAACACGCTAAAAATTGTTGATGTGAAATAAATTTTTAATTTGAGGAAATAGTTATGGCACTCGTATCTTTACGCCAATTGTTAGACCATGCTGCAGAAAATACTTACGGCATACCAGCATTCAATGTGAATAATCTTGAACAAGTTCAAGCGATCATGGCTGCGGCTGATGAGTTGAATGCACCAGTCATCATGCAGGCCTCAGCGGGCGCCAGAAAATATGCTGGGGAGCCATTTTTGCGTCATTTAATTGATGCCGCTGTTGAATCTTTTCCACATATCCCGGTTGTAATGCACCAAGATCATGGGCAAAGTCCTGCTGTATGTATGGCCGCTATTCGTTCTGGCTTTACATCAGTGATGATGGATGGCTCTTTGATGGATGATGGTAAATCAGTTGCATCATACGAATACAACGTGGCTGTATCGCAAGAAGTTGTTAAGTTTGCGCATTCTATTGGCGTGACTGTAGAGGCTGAATTGGGTGTTTTAGGCTCTTTAGAAACGATGATGGGTGATAAAGAAGATGGTCACGGTGCTGAAGGAGCTATGACCCGTGAGCAGTTATTAACTGATGTTGAGCAAGCTGCAGATTTTGTTAAGAGAACACAGTGTGATGCATTAGCCATTGCAATTGGTACAAGCCACGGCGCTTATAAATTTACAAAAAAGCCAACTGGCGATATTTTGGCGATTGATCGCATTATTGAAATCAATCAACGTATTCCTAATACTCACTTAGTGATGCATGGCTCATCTAGTGTTCCCCAAGAGTTATTGGCAATCATTCGCGAATTCGGTGGTGATATGAAAGAAACATATGGTGTGCCTGTTGAAGAAATTCAGCAAGGCATCAAGCACGGTGTGAGAAAAATTAATATTGATACAGATATCCGTTTAGCAATGACAGCTGCTATTCGTAAATACTTATTTGAGAACCCAAGTAAGTTTGACCCACGTGATTATTTAAAACCAGCTCGCGAGGCCGCTAAAGATATTTGTAAGGCGCGTTTCATTGCGTTTGGTTGTGAGGGACAGGCTGGAAAAATTAAGTCTATACCGCTAGAAAAAATGGCTGAACGATATAAGTCCGGCCAGTTGGCTCAATTAGTTAAGTAAGGTACTCATGCAAGCTCTTTACGAATCATCCATTAAATCTTTGCCTTTGATCTCAAAGGGCAAAGTTAGAGATATCTACGCAATTGGTAGTGATCAGTTGTTGATGATTACAACAGACCGTCTGTCAGCTTTTGACGTTGTGATGGGTGAGCCGATACCTGGTAAGGGAGTTGTGCTCAATCAGATGGCTAATTTCTGGTTTGATAAGCTATCTCACGTGATTCCAAATCATTTAACTGGAATCGCTCCAGAGTCAGTTGTTTCTGAAAGTGAAGTTGATCAAGTTAAAGGTCGAGCGATTGTGACTAAGCGTTTGAAGCCAATTATGGTTGAAGCTGTTGTAAGGGGTTATTTGTCGGGTAGTGGCTGGAAAGACTATCAAGCAACAGGCTCTGTATGTGGCATTCAATTACCAAATGGTTTGCAGAATGCTCAAAAATTACCAGAACCAATTTTTACACCAGCAGCTAAAGCCGATGTTGGTGAGCATGATGAAAATATTTCTTACGCTGAAGTAGAAGCGCGTATCGGCAAAGATTTGGCAGCAAAAATTAGAGATGTGAGCATTCGTCTTTATCAAGAAGCATCTAAGTATGCCGCAACGAAAGGCATCATTATTGCCGACACTAAATTTGAATTTGGTTTGGATGAGGCGAGTAACTTGGTATTGATGGATGAGGTATTAACGGCAGACTCTTCTCGCTTTTGGCCAGCTAATTCTTATCAAGTTGGATCTAATCCACCATCATTTGATAAGCAATTTGTTCGCGATTGGCTAGAGTCTGCATTAGTTAACGGTCAGGTTTGGAATAAAGCAGCGCCGGCACCTAAGTTGCCAAACGATGTCATTGATAAAACAGCTGCCAAATATCGTGAAGCATTAGAAACACTAACAGCCTAAAATTTGAAGTATTAAAACTATCAAAGTTATTAAAGGATTGATATGAGCCAAAAACCTATAGTAGGTATTGTGATGGGGTCCAATTCAGATTGGGAGACCATGCAACACGCAGCTTCAATTTTTGAAGAATTTGGGGTTACTTTTGAAGCACGTGTTGTTTCGGCTCATCGTATGCCTGACGATATGTTTAGTTATGCCGAAACTGCATCTGAAAGAGGTTTAAAGGCAATTGTTGCAGGTGCGGGCGGGGCAGCTCATCTACCAGGCATGTTGGCGTCTAAAACAATCATTCCTATTTTTGGAGTTCCAGTGGCTTCAAAGTATTTGCGTGGTGAAGATTCACTTTATTCAATTGTTCAAATGCCTAGAGGTGTGCCGGTTGCAACCTTTGCGATTGGTGAAGCAGGTGCTGCTAATGCCGCTTTGCACGTTATAGCTAATCTTGCAATGAATGATGCGGACTTGGCTCAAAAACTAAAAGTATTCAGAGTTCAGCAAACTGAAAAAGCTCGCGCTATGAATTTACCAGGACATTCGTAATTTATGGCAGACCGTTTAGATCCAATATTACCTGGCTCTTATTTAGGTGTCTTAGGCGGTGGTCAATTGGGACGTATGTTTACCCATGCAGCTCAAGCTATGGGTTACAAAGTTTGTGTTTTGGATCCAGATATTAATAGTCCTGCGGGTGCAGTAGCTGAAAAACATATTCAAGCTGATTACATCGATCAAGCCGCACTAAAAGAAATGGTGCGACTATGTGCAGCAGCCAGTACAGAATTCGAGAACGTACCAGCACAAGCGCTTGATCAATTAGAAGCTCTGGGTGTTTATGTTGCACCTAAGAGTGGTGGCGTATCTGTTGCACAGAACCGTATTACAGAAAAGAAATTTTTAGCAACTTGGCAAGTGGAGGCCGGTATTGGCCCAGCAAATCATCTTGTGATTGAACGCGAAGCTGATCTTACTCAGGTAACTGAAGATTTATTGCCCGGGATTTTAAAGACCGCCCGTATGGGTTATGACGGCAAAGGCCAAGTGACAGTTCATACACGCGCTGAATTAGAAAATGCTTGGGTTGCTTTTGGCAAGATCGCATGTGTTTTAGAAAAACGCATGGATTTAGATTTTGAGGTTTCAGCACTAGTAGCGCGTGGCCATGATGATGAAGTATTAGCCTATCCCGTTGCTCAAAATATCCATAAAAACGGTATCTTGCATACCACAACTGTGCCTGCTCCATCATTAAAGCCTGAGCAAGAGATTAAAATTATTGAAGCTGCCAAAGCGATCATTCGAAGGTTAGATTATGTGGGTGTGCTTTGTGTTGAATTTTTTGTTTTAAAGAGTGGTGATATTGTCGCCAATGAAATAGCACCAAGACCACATAATTCAGGGCATTACACTCAAAACGCTTGTGTGACTAGTCAGTTTGAGCAACAAGTAAGAGCAATGGCTCGTGTGCCTTTAGGAAGTACAAGGCTTGTTCAGCCTAGCATCATGCTAAATATTCTGGGTGATGAATGGCTAAACACAGGTTCTCAAATTGAACCTAGTTGGAATATTGTCTTAGCCGATCCTTGCGCTAAGCTTCATTTGTACGGTAAAGCAGAACCACGAGTAGCCCGTAAGATGGGGCATATTAATTTTGTAGGATCAACTTCTGCTGATGTTGCTAATGCTTGTGATCAAGCCATCAAGGTTTTGCGCATCAAGCGTTAATTAACTTTATGCTAGATTTAATTGATGAAGCAGTTAAAGCGCTACGTGAAGGTCATTTAGTCGCCATACCCACTGAGACTGTTTACGGCCTTGCTGCAGATGCCAACAACCGAAATGCTATTAATCAAATTTTTAGCACTAAAGGCAGACCTGCAGGACATCCTTTAATTGTTCATATTGCAAAACCGTCTCTATTACTAGATAAGTCTCATAGTCAAAATCTTGATGATGCTTGGCGAGAAATCTTATTGCCTTGGGCTAGAGATGTGTCGCCTGCAACGCTTGCATTAGCGAAGACATTTTGGCCGGGCCCCTTAACAATGATTTTGCCAAAAGCAAAAGATGTGCTGACTGAGATTACGGGAGGGCAAGAGACTGTAGGTGTTCGCTGTCCTGATCATATTGTTGCTCAAACACTCATTGAGAGGTTTGATGGAGGTTTGGCAGCCCCGTCCGCTAATCGTTTTGGAAAGATTTCCCCTACAACAGCGCAACATGTTCGTGATGAGTTTTCTGACGTGTCCCTACTTATTTTGGATGGTGGCCCTTGTGAAGTTGGTATTGAGTCAACAATTGTTGATTTAAGTCGCTGGGATACTCATGGCCCAGTGATCTTAAGACCAGGTGCCATTACTCAAGTAATGATTCATCAAGCATTACATAATCAGGGTATTGATTTACCTCAAAGTGTCGAGAAGGTATCTGCTAAAGGGGCTCCAAGAGTATCTGGAAGTTTGAGTGCTCACTACGCTCCAAGAACGAAGATGACTTTATATGAGCATGGTGATCTTAATCAGAGTCTTGAGATTTTGAGTAGGTCTATTGGTGAAATAAAAAATCTTGCATGGGTTCATTTTTCAGAGCATTTAGTCAATTTAGTTGATTCAGAAGGTATTCTATTTTTAGAAAAATCAAAAATTACAGAAATTATCATTCCTCCCAATCCAGAGGCTCTTGCTAGACAGTTATATTCTTTGTTGCGCCATTTGGATCAATCTAATTACGATTTAATCGCCTTCCAAAAGCTTCCAATTGATGCCAGTTGGGATGCAGTAAGAGATAGATTAAGTAGAGCCGAAGTGGGCTCTGGGAATTAGATCTCAGTGTTTTGATGAGCTTGGGCCATCATCAAGCAACCAAGTCAAAATCGTATCGTGAATAACCCCACCATTTCGTGCGTTGGGATCATTGATAAAAGAAGTGACTGCATAAACATTACCAGTGCGACTCACAACATACCCCGAAATACTTCTCACATCCACCAGTGATCCAGTTTTTATATAGGCGCCATATTTTTTTAGCCCCGCTGGAAAATCAACTGTATTTATTTTAAGGGCTGCTATTTCTTTTTTATTCGGGATATATTTTCTAAATTTATCTAAAAGACGATGTTTCATAGTCCCATCAAAACCAGCTATTGGAAGAGATTCTAGAAAATAATCTTTACTTGGAGAATTAAGACCAAGAAGTAATACTTGGTTGAGATTTTTGCTGCTAATTCTCTCAATGCGGGATAAGCCAGAACCATTTTCTATGACAAGTTCAGACATATTCAATTGATGGCTTTGTAACCAATCCTTAATGACTTTCGTGGAATTATTGGTATTACTAGGTTTACCTATTTTTTCAAGTGCCATTGTTAGCATCACTTGCCTTGCCATGACATTATTTGAAAGTTTGTTGATGTCTTTTACTGATTCGTAAAGTGGGATGCCAAAGTGAGTAACAATCGGTTTAAATTCAGTTTTGGGATCGTAACTCTTAAGTGTTGGTTTCTTAACCCACGTTCCTCCGATATCCTCCCAGGCAGCGATAAAACTCTGAGTAAAAAAACTATCACTATCGCTAGCAACAACATTCCAAGTAGCATTTTGACAGCCACTAGGATATTTACCATCAAAGACCGCAGTCCAAGAGCCATTTTTAGAATTAGTTAAAGACATGGCGATATCTTTTTTCCAATCAGTGCACGCACCCTCAATAACTTTTAAATTGTTGTCAATTTTAAAATTAGCCATACGGGGCGATTGTTTAATGACAACCAAATCATTTTGGTTGTTTGGATAAAACTGAAAACTAAAGCTATTGAAAGCAAATAACAAAGCATCTGGAGCAACGTTATAAGACCTAGTTGGATCGTTATCTGAAAAAGAGGTTTCTTTCACTGAGCTCTCATAAGCACTTCGATCGAGGATTAATTGCCCGTCAATTTTCTTCACACCTAAACCTTGAAGGTTTAAAAGCATCTTATTAATTTCTTCAGGAATAAGTTTTGGGTCTCCGCTACCTCTAATCAGGAGGTCGCCTTTTAGTAATCCATTCTGAATTTTCCCATTGGTCAGCAAGTCTGTTTTCCATTGGTACTGAGGACCTAAGACTTCCATAGCGGCTAAGCTAGTTAATAGCTTAATGGTTGAGGCTGGATTCATTGGCGAGTTTTCTTGCCAATCTACCAAATTAACAGTTGAAAATAATTTTCCTGGCTGATTTTTATAAGAGATCTTATCTATAGATATAGAAACTGACGGGCTCGGGATGCCACTTTTTTTAATGGCCTTCGCTATCGAATTAGGCAAGTTGTTTATTTTTTCTGAATGATGAATTATTTTGTTGGCGGGTGGATTCGCCAAGCAGACTGATATCCCGCTACCCGATAGAGAAAATATTAAAAATGTACTAACTACAATTAATTTCATAGCTAAATACTATAGCTAAAACCCTGTATTAGCCAAGCGCTAATAAAATTTATAGATTCTCTAGTATTTCTTTGAGGACTTTATTTGATTTTTTTATAGCAATACACAGCTCTGTTAAAGAGCTCGGCATCATGAAATTTGATTGATTACTAAATCGTTCACAAATTTTAATAAGATTTTCATCATTAGTCAGTTTTGCACCACCTAATATCTTATGAGTAATTGCCTGGATATCTATGCCATTACTGTATGAACTATTTTCAGATAGGATGTGAAGTAGTTGATGAACTGTGGTGCTTTGGTGAATAAAAACTTCTTCCGCAATAATTTTATATATCTTTGGGTCATTGATTGTTAGTTTTTTGAGGCTGTCAATATAAGTCTCTTTAAGATGAATTTCTCTTTGCCAATCCTTGATCGATGCTGGTTTGATTAAGACATTATCAAAATAGCAGTTTTCTTTCAGTAATTCTTTAGCACCATCTGTATGAGCAGTAATACCGTAAATTTGAATATCTTTGCCATATTCAGAATTTCTAACTAATCGTGCAAATTCATGTCCGCTCATGCCTGGCATTGAAAAATCAGTGATGAGCATATCAAATTGATGATGACTCATCAGTTGGAGGGCTTTAGAGGCATCAGATAAGCTATGAACGCAATAACCCATATCTTTAAATTGTGTTTCGGTGATTAATCTACTTGATATATGGTCATCAACCACTAAAACAGTCTGATTGATGGGGCTTGGATCCATTGGACCCTCAAAAGAGTTTTTGATTGCACCATACCTAGGTTGATCAATGGATCTTCTGAGGGCTAGAGAAAAACTAAAGCTGCTACCTAAGGTTAGTTCTGATTCGATAGTTAAGGAACTGCTCATAAGTGTCAAAAGATGCTCAGTGATTGGAAGTCCAAGACCTGAGCCCAATTGTGAAAATTGATTGATGTTTTGCAAGTTTTGCTCATAAGGCTGCCTTAATCGATGAATATCATCAGGCGTCATCCCCGAACCAGTATCTGCAAGCTCAAAATAAATCATTTGTCCAAAATGATCATTAGCAAGGACTCGGGTTACCAATGTGATCTGACCAGCTTCTGTCTGTTTTATGGCATTACTTAAAAGATTATGGATAACTTGACCTAACCTTGTGCTGTCAATCAATAAGCTATCTGCGATTTCTGGGCAAATCGTTACTGAAAATAATAGATTTTTTGAATTGGTCGATTCTGAAAAAGTTCTCTCAATGTGCTTCAGAAGATTTTTAAGGTCACAAGGTTCTTCTTTTAGTTGCAGTTTACCTTTTGCAATTTTTTCAGCATCTAATACCTGGTTTAGTATATCTAGCATTGAGTAGGCCGAGGCATGGGCGCTTGCCAATATTCTTTCCTCATGCGCTGGCAAACTTTTACTTCTCAATATCTTCTCTTGAACCCCTAATATGGCACTAATAGGAGTTCTTATTTCATGACTAATATTGGAAATAGCTTCTCCTCTGAATTGATTCATATTCTTGAGATGAGCTGTTTGAGCTTTAAGCTGATTGGTAAGTTTGAAAGCTTGACGATTTTTATAAAACAAATAAAGACAGGCAACCATTAATAATGCTGCCACTATTTCGGTTTGTGTAAACATATTAAATATCAACAACCTTATTGTGTCTACAGAAAGATATTAATTCAGCAATATTGTTGACTCCTAATTTTCGATATATTCGATTCTTATAAGTTGATACGGTTTTATTGCTGATGTGAAGGAATTCTGAGATATCGCAATTTCCATAACCATCGGCAAGATATTTAAGAACCTGAAACTCTCTTGGTGAAAAAGATGAAATTATTTCTTCATCAGTACTGAGAGCTTGCCCGCTTTGATTAGTATGAAAGAACGTGTATCCCTGTGACACAGCAATGCAAGCCGCCATGATGATGTCAGAGTTTGCTGTTTTATTTATAAAGCCATGCCCACCTATAGTCCTAATTCTGCCTCCATAAATTTGTGGGTCAAGACTTGAAACAACCAACACTCTGGATTTTGGAGAAATGATTTTTAATCTTTTAATGACTTCTAGACCATCAGACTGAGGCATATCAATATCTAAAATAATAAGATCGGCTTTTTCATTTCTTGAAAATTCAATACATTCATCCCCATTAGTAGCTTCTCCAATAATTTCAAAATGAACGCAGTCTGACAGCATATTTTTTAAGGCCCACAGCATTGCGGGATGGTCATCTACCAATAAGACTTTCTTTTTCATAAAACTTTCTTAATATTTTTCAATCAGACTATTTGCAATTATTTTCTGTTGTGTCCTGTTTCCTAATTTGACTACTTGGTGCAAGGTCATAGGAGGCATGATGTTGGAACCGTAATAACAATCAATCTGCTGCTTTTTAGCCACAGCTCTGTCGTGAATGATTTTGATTGAACCCGCTACCGATTGAGATCCATATTTATGAATGATCTGATTTAGGTGATTCAGTTTCTTTTCACAAAGACTGCCTGGAATCGCTTGCCTGATGAGTGTTGGCTTTAAGTGAATATTCGTAAATGAGTGATCATGGATTAATTGACAATCATCTTCTGAACCCTCAAAGTCGAGAAGGTGTAGAAGGATGCCCATCCTTTGCAACTTAATAAGAGCATCTTGTAAAACCAAGATTTGTTGAGCTTCAGCTCTGTCAGCTAATCCTATTTGAATTAATCCAATTGGAAGATGGCAATTAAATACTGCATTTTGGATACCCACGAGTACCTGTGTGTTCATTAACCACTCTGTTTTAAATGGCAGCATGATGGGCGTTGGTTTTGCAAAACTATGCCAATAAGCAGCAGCCTGAACTCCCTGATTGAATAATCTAATCACATCTTCCGATTGAGCATCTTGCATGGATTGCATGATGACCATCTGGATACAATCGTCTTTTGTTGACAGCACAAGTTCAAATATGAGTTCTTGAGCTTTCGACCACTCGATTAGTTGCTCACTTTCAGGCGCTTCAGAAATCTTATAAGATTTATGAAGTCCGGTATCCCTAACGGATAGATGAGACTTTTTGCTCCAATTTCTAACAAGAGAATACAAACGTGATTTTGGGGTCATATATAAATCCAATAAAAATCAATTAGTTACACTCAACTTGCAAATGTAATTGGGAGGCTTAAACCTTTTTAAGGGTTTGGCTACTGCTAGCACCTAAATTTATTAATGAGGAAATAAGCGGCAACCCTTGAAAAGCCAAGGCAGCATCTCTATAATTAGCACTCGACCATATAGAGTGCTAATAATATTGGGACTTCTTATGGAAATTATAATTAATTGTTTTTGCTAACTATATAGTTAGCGCTCACTAACCAAAAGAAGGAGTCAATATGAATCTACGCCCTTTGCATGATCGTGTGATCATCAAGCGTTTGGATAACGAAACAAAAACGGCATCTGGTCTTGTTATTCCAGAAACAGCTGCAGAAAAGCCTGATCAAGGTGAAATTCTTGCGGTAGGTACAGGTAAAAAAGACGAATCAGGCAAATCAATCCCATTAGACGTTAAGGTCGGTGATCGTGTTTTGTTTGGTAAGTATGCAGGTCAAACAGTCAAAGTTGATGGCAATGAGCTTCTTGTAATGCGTGAAGAAGACATCATGGCTGTTGTTCAGAAGTAATTTAATTAGAGACATCGAAAGGAATTAACATGGCAGCAAAAGATGTATTTTTTGGCGATAGCGCACGTACGCGCATGGTCGAAGGCGTTAACATTTTGGCTAACGCAGTTAAAGTAACTTTAGGGCCTAAAGGTCGTAACGTCGTATTAGAGCGTTCATTTGGTGGACCATTAGTAACAAAAGACGGTGTGACTGTTGCTAAAGAGATTGAGCTTAAGGATAAGCTTCAAAATATGGGCGCGCAGATGGTTAAAGAAGTTGCGTCAAAAACAGCAGATAACGCTGGTGACGGAACAACTACTGCAACAGTTTTGGCTCAGTCAATCGTTCGTGAAGGTATGAAGTTTGTGGTTTCTGGCCACAACCCAATGGACCTCAAGCGTGGTATTGATAAAGCAGTGATTGCAGCTATCGAGCAAATCACAAAAATTAGTAAACCATGCACCACCACTAAAGAAATCGCTCAAGTAGGTTCAATCTCTGCAAATAGCGATTACAGCATTGGTGAGCGTATTGCTGAAGCGATGGAAAAAGTAGGTAAAGAAGGCGTGATTACTGTTGAAGATGGTAAATCATTGGCTGACGAGTTAGATGTTGTTGAAGGTATGCAGTTTGATCGTGGTTACTTATCACCATATTTCATCAGCAACCCTGAGAAGCAAGTCGCTATTTTAGAAAATCCATTCATTTTGTTGTTTGATAAAAAGATCACCAACATTCGTGACTTGTTACCAGTATTGGAGCAGGTAGCTAAATCAGGTCGTCCATTGCTAATTATTGCTGAAGATGTCGAAGGCGAAGCATTGGCAACATTGGTAGTTAACAACATCCGCGGCATTTTGAAGACTTGTGCTGTTAAAGCACCGGGCTTTGGTGATCGTCGTAAAGCAATGCTTGAAGACATCGCAATTTTGACTGGCGGTCAAGTGATTGCTGAAGAAGTTGGTTTGACTTTAGAAAAAGTAACTTTGGATGATCTAGGCCAAGCGAAGCGCGTTGAAATCAGCAAAGAGAACACCACGATTATTGACGGTGCTGGTGATGCGAAGAACATCGAATCCCGCGTTAAGCAAATTCGTGCACAAATCGAAGAAGCCACAAGCGACTACGATCGTGAAAAACTTCAAGAGCGCGTTGCTAAGTTAGCAGGCGGTGTTGCAGTTCTACGCGTTGGCGCTGCTACTGAAGTTGAAATGAAAGAAAAGAAAGCACGTGTTGATGACGCATTACATGCGACACGCGCAGCTGTTGAAGAAGGTATTGTTGCCGGTGGCGGTGTTGCTCTAGTTCGCGCTAAGCAAGCCATCATGAACCTTAAAGGTGATAATGCTGACCAAGACGCAGGTATCAGTATCGTGTTACGTGCCATGGAAGAGCCACTTCGCATCATCGTTTCAAACGCAGGCGATGAAGCAAGTGTTGTTGTTAATAATGTAGCTGCTGGTAAAGGCAACTATGGCTATAACGCTGCTTCTGGTGTTTATGGCGATATGGTTGAGATGGGTGTTATTGACCCAGCTAAAGTAACAAAGACGGCATTGATTAATGCAGCCTCTGTTGCTGGTCTATTATTGACAACCGACTGTGCTATTGTTGATTCGCCAAAAGACGACTCTTCAGGCGGTATGCCTGATATGGGCGGCATGGGTGGTGGTATGGGCGGTATGGGCGGTATGATGTAATTGAGTCCCAACTCATGGAAAAGGCACCGCATGCGGTGCCTTTTTTTATTCTCAATATGAAAAAAATTAATTAACTTAATCCAAGTCAATGTAAATCAATATGTTTGTGTTTTTGCTTCCGACTTACTAATTTTTTCTTTTTACTCCGAACGACTTGAGTTAATTTCTTAGTACCGTAGGAGCTCGGGACTATACCTGCATGCATTAAAGCTTGCCTTTTGATCTGTGCAAGAGATAAACGTTTTTTGATATTCATAAACAAGATCATACTCAAAAAAATACCATCAAAAAAATAGGTAATAAAAAACCGCCCTAAGGCGGTTTTTTCTAAAGATAAACAATTTAATATTTACCCAACAGCCTTGACCATGTCTTCAATGACCTTCTTAGCGTCACCAAAGACCATCATGGTCTTATCCATATAGAACAATTCATTATCAAGACCGGCATAACCAGAAGCCATTGAGCGCTTGTTAACGATGACTGTCTTAGCTTTATAAGCTTCTAGGATTGGCATACCGAAGATCGGGCTACCTGGTGTTCTTGCAGCAGGGTTCACCACGTCGTTGGCACCTAGTATCAATACAACATCAGCCTGACCAAATTCAGTGTTGATATCTTCCATTTCAAATACTTGGTCATATGGAACTTCAGCTTCAGCTAACAGAACGTTCATATGACCTGGCATACGACCTGCTACTGGGTGAATTGCATACTTAACAGTAACGCCTGCATGCGTTAACTTCTCTGTTAGCTCCTTGAGAGCATGCTGAGCGCGAGCAACTGCTAAACCATAACCCGGAACGATAATCACTGTTTCAGCATTAGTCATTAAGAATGCCGCATCATCGGCTGAGCCAGATTTAACATTGCGTTGCTCTTGTGAGCCAGCGGCAGCTGCACTGCTAGTGTCCCCACCAAAGCCACCTAAGATCACATTGAAGAAAGAGCGGTTCATCGCCTTACACATGATGTAAGACAGAATTGCGCCTGATGATCCAACTAATGAGCCTGCAACGATCAACATTGAATTATTCAATGAAAACCCAATACCTGCTGCAGCCCAACCAGAGTAAGAATTCAGCATAGATACAACTACTGGCATATCAGCACCACCGATTGGAATGATGATCAATACGCCAAGTATGAAAGCTACTGCGGCCATGACAATAAAGTAGTTCCACGCGGGCTCTGAACCTGGAGCAATTGAAAACATCACGCCACTACCAACCATCACAATAGCCAGTGCTAAGTTCAACATGTGTTGACCAGGGAAAGTAACTGGAGCACCTTGGAATAAACGGAATTTATATTTACCTGATAACTTACCAAAGGCAATTACAGAGCCTGAGAAAGTAATCGCACCAACAAAAGTACCGATAAAGAGTTCTAGACGATTACCAAGAGGAATAGGTTCACCAAGAGCCACAATACCAAATGCGTGAGGTTCAGCAACTGCTGCCACAGCAATACAAACAGCTGCAAGACCAATCATGCTGTGCATGAATGCAACCAGTTCAGGCATCTTAGTCATTTCTACGCGCTTGGCCATAATTGCACCAGCGCCACCACCAATAACTAAAGCACCTAAAACATAAGCCATGCCTGAAGCTGCTGATTGCTGAGCGAGCATCATCACCAAACCAACCGTTGTGACTATAGCAATAGCCATGCCGACCATACCAAAGAAGTTACCTTTGATAGAGGTGGTTGGATGAGATAGACCTTTAAGCGCTTGAATAAAGCAAATGGAGGCTACTAAATAAAGAAGCGTAACGAGATTCAGACTCATGCTGTTTCTCCCTTAGCTTTTTTCTCTTTTTTCCTAAACATTTCAAGCATGCGTCTTGTGACTAAGAAGCCGCCGAATACGTTCACTGCTGCAAGCGCTACAGCGATAGTGCCCATAGTTTTACCAAGGGCGCCTTCTGTAAGAGCGGCCGCCAACATGGCACCAACGATAATGATGGCAGAGATAGCATTCGTCACAGCCATTAAAGGTGTGTGTAAGGCAGGGGTTACGTTCCAAACTACGTGATAACCCACGTAGATAGCCAGTACGAAAATAATTAGGTTATAAATTGTTGGGCTAATAGCGTCCATGATTTTCCTTTAAGACCTTAAGCGTTCTGACGAATAACTTGGCCACTTTGACACATTAAGCAGGCCGTTACGATATCGTCATCAGTTGGGATGGCAAGTTGTGCTTCTGGATTGATGATCAGTTTCATAAAATCCATCAAGTTACGAGCATAGAGAGCTGAAGCATCTGCTGACACCATGCTGGCTAAGTTGGTGTAACCAACTAATTTCACACCATGTTTGATGACAACTTTATCAGTCTCGGTAAGCGGGCAATTACCTGCACCATTTTCACCTTTGCCAGCAGCTAAATCGACCACCACCGATCCTGGCTTCATTTGCTGAACTGTTTCAGCATGGAGAAGTGTTGGGGCTTTACGACCGGGAATCAGAGCTGTTGCAATCACGATATCAGCTTGTTTAGCACGTTCAGCTACCAACGCCGCTTGCCGCTGCATCCAAGATGCTGGCATTGGGCGAGCATAACCACCAACACCTTTAGCAATTTCACGTTCTTCATCTGTTTCATAAGGAACATCAACAAACTTTGCTCCCAGTGATTCGATTTGTTCCTTAGCGGCGGGACGTACATCGGAGGCTTCAATGACAGCACCTAAACGCTTAGCCGTAGCAATCGCTTGAAGACCTGCAACGCCAGCACCTAAGATTAATATACGAGCTGCCTTGACCGTCCCTGCTGCAGTCATCAACATCGGCATAAAGCGCTGATATTCATTTGCTGCAACCATCACAGCTTTGTAGCCAGCGATGTTAGCTTGAGAAGATAAAACATCAAGACTTTGTGCGCGAGTGGTGCGAGGTGCCGCTTCAAGAGCAAAGGCAGTAATACCTTTGGCCGCCATAGCAGCATTATTTGCATTATCGAATGGATCTAGCATTCCTAGCAAAACAGCATTATTTTGCATTTGAGCTAACTCATTACTGTTAGGAGCTCTTACTTTTAGAACTAATTCAGCACCAAGTGCGTCACTTGCTGAACCGATCTTTGCGCCAACTGCTTCATAAGCTGAATCTGGTTGACTGCTAGCAGTTCCTGCGCCACTTTGAATGACAACCGTATGGCCACTACTAATGAATTTCTTCACTGTTTCTGGTGTGGCAGCAACGCGCGTTTCGTAAGCCTGAGTTTCTAATGGCACGCCAATGCGCATGGGATTCTCCCTGTTATTTTATAAAGGGTTAAGATTACTATAATTTAGACATTTTTCTAACCCCATTTAACCCTTTTTTGTAAAAAATAGGCTTATTTGACCGCCCTCAGGAATACTTTTCTAAATTGGGTTAGTTGACATTAAATACACTTATGACAATTCCACTAATTGACCTCAGTTTTTTGCAATCTGCCCCTGTGCTTCCTCCTGCCACTGTTGTGATTGGAATGTCCGGAGGTGTTGATTCATCTGTAGCTGCCTGGATCCTGAAACAACAGGGGTACAAGGTCATTGGTTTGTTTATGAAAAATTGGGAAGATGATGACGATAGTGAATATTGTTCATCTCGCCAGGATTGGTTAGATGTTGTTTCTGTAGCAGATTTAATTGGGATTGATGTTGAGGCTGTTAATTTTGCAAGTGAATATAAAGATCGAGTTTTTGCTGAATTTCTAAGAGAATACTCAGCGGGTCGAACACCTAACCCTGATGTTTTATGTAATGCAGAAATTAAGTTCAAAGCATTCCTAGATCACGCCATGAGTTTAGGTGCTGAGGCAATCGCTACCGGTCACTACGCACAAACCGCACGAGTCAATGAAGAAGTACAACTCCTTAAAGCAATTGATAACACGAAAGATCAAAGTTACTTTCTTTATCGACTTAGCCAACAACAGTTAAAACAGGTCATCTTCCCATTGGGCGGCATCAAAAAAACTCTTGTGCGAGAAATTGCCCAAAGTATTGGATTGCCTAATGCTGCTAAAAAAGACTCAACTGGTATTTGTTTTATTGGTGAGAGACCCTTCAGAGATTTTTTAAATCGCTACTTACCCAATCAACCAGGCCCCATTAAAACTGAAGATGGTCAGATAGTAGGCGAACACATTGGTTTGGCTTTTTACACCTTGGGTCAACGCAAGGGTATCGGAATTGGCGGTAGCAAGGACGGTAATGGTGATCCTTGGTTTGTGGCTAAAAAAGACATGGCAAGTAACACTCTACACATTGTTCAAGGACATGAGCATCCTTGGTTATTAAAGCCTGCACTTGAGGCGTCTCAAATGAGTTGGACCTCAAATGTGCCTCCAATTTTAGGGGCTTACACGGCTAAAACCAGATATAGGCAAGCAGATGGTCCTTGTTTGTTGAGTAGTATTCATGCAGAAGAGTTTTCCTTAAGTTTTGAAGAATCTCAATGGGCTATTACGCCCGGCCAATCCGCTGTTTTGTATGATGGTCAGCGTTGCTTAGGCGGCGGAATCATTACCGGCTAAGTACTTAAAATAAATTGATTAAATCTTCATAGATTAAATTTATTGAGGGGGCGGTGCAGTTTCCACGAAAGCAGGGCGACCCATCATCTTTAAGTGGAAGCGACTGAGATTTTCATATTTCTGTTGCCACGCCAAATCTGGATACCTAAAAACTAAGTAGTCAAGTGCACAAGCTACAGAAATATCAGCCAAGCTTAGCTTGCTAGAGAAGCACCACGCGTTGTCTCCAAGCTTGTGAGATATGGCATCAAGGGCACTATTAACTTTACCGATTTGTCGGTCATACCAAGCTTGCGATTGCTCTTGCTCAGGGCGCCAGGTTTTTTCTAATCTAGCAAGAATGGCTGCATCTAAGATGCCATCTGCCAATGCTTCCCAAGTTTTTACTGCGGCACGGTCTTTACCTGTGTCTGGAATAAGACGGTTCACAGGGTTGAGAGTATCTGCGTATTCAACAATAACTCTTGAGTCAAATATAGGCTCGCCATCATCTAATATTAGGCATGGAATTTTACCCAAGGGGTTAATTTGCATGATTTGAGTGTCTTGAGACCAAACATTTTCAAGCGCAAATGGCAGTTCAATCTTTTTTTCAGAAAAAACAATTCGTACCTTGCGGACGTAGGGACTAGTGAGGGAGCCGATAAGTTTCATGGATGTAATTATAGCTATTTCGTTTTAAGCTCACAGAAGTACTAAAATCATGTTTTAAGTAATTTTTTAGGATTTGCTGTGACTACTCAACTCTCTACCTTACGCGCGCTTTCCCCATTAGACGGGCGTTATGCCTCAAAAACTGATGCTTTGCGACCATGGTTATCAGAAGCCGCCTTTATGAAACAACGTGTTCGAGTAGAAGTTCATTGGTTAATTGCGCTGTCTCAGGCTAAATTGCCAGATTTTCCAAGTTTCAGCGAGTCTGCAGAAAAAGTACTTTTGGCCTTAGTTGAAAATTTCTCAGACGCTGATGCAGAGCGCATTAAAGCGATTGAAGCAGTCACTAATCATGATGTAAAAGCAGTTGAGTATTGGATGAAAGAAAAGGTGATTGGTCAAGCTGAGCTTGAGAAGGCAAGTGAGTTCATTCATTTTGCATGCACATCAGAAGATATCAACAACACATCGCATGGTTTGATGTTGACCGGTGCTCGCAAAGAAGTCATCGTGCCAAAGTTAAAAGAAGTTCTTGCAGCTTTAACTGCCATAGCACTTTCCAATGCCTCTGTACCAATGCTGTCTCGTACGCATGGTCAGCCAGCATCTCCAACCACACTAGGCAAAGAGATGGCCAATATCGCCAAGAGACTTGAGCGTGCCATAAGCAATATTGAAAAAGTATCATTCCTTGGAAAAATGAATGGTGCTGTAGGTAACTACAACGCTCATCTATCTGCATACCCAGACGTTGATTGGGAGTCTTTCTCTAAAGAGGTTATTGAAAAACGTTTAGGTTTAGAGTTCAATCCCTACACCATACAAATTGAGCCACATGACTACATGGCAGAACTATTTGATGCGATTGCTCGTGCCAACACTATCTTGTTAGATATGAACAGAGACATTTGGGGTTATATCTCGGTTGGTTACTTTAAGCAAAAAACAAAGGCAGGTGAGATCGGTTCCTCAACAATGCCTCACAAAGTTAATCCAATTGATTTTGAAAACTCAGAGGGTAACTTGGGTATTGCTAATGCCTTGTTAAAGCACTTATCTGAGAAGTTGCCCATATCACGTTGGCAACGTGACTTAACTGACTCTACTGTCTTACGTAACTTAGGTACAGCTCTAGGCCATAGCTTACTAGCTTACGATAGTGCTTTACGTGGTCTTGGTAAGTTAGAAACTAATCCATCTCGATTGGCAGAAGATTTAGATAATTGTTGGGAAGTATTGGCTGAGCCAATTCAAACTGTGATGCGTCGTTTTGGGGTTCCTAACCCATATGAGCAATTAAAAGAATTAACTCGCGGTAAGGGCATTACTCCTGAAGGTCTCAAGGTTTTTATTCAGAGTTTAGATATTCCAGCGGATGCAAAAAAATCTCTTCTAGAAATGACGCCAGCTAGCTATGTAGGTAAGGCAGTCGAATTGGCGGAACGTCTTAAGAAGTGAATTTAGAAAATCATAGAGCTTCATTGAGTTGGTCTTCTCAAGTCATCTTATGGCTCTATGAGTTTCTTTGGTATTTGGCTTTACCTGTTGCTTTACTGCGATTAATTTGGAAGAGTCGACTTCAAAAAGAATACCGTCAAAATATATCTGAGCGTTTAGGCTTTTATAACAAAAAGCTGAGTAAAAATATTGTGTGGGTTCATGCGGTTTCTGTAGGTGAGACACGTGCTGCAGCACCTTTGATTCATGCACTTATCGACGATGGTTTTCAAATACTCCTAACTCATATGACACCCACGGGTCGTGAGACGGGAACTGATATTTTCTCAAAAGAGATTGATGCTGGACAACTCCAACAAGTTTATCTACCTTACGATATATCTTTTTTGGTCGCTGCATTCTTCAGGATGTTCTCACCTAAACTGGGATTAATCATGGAGACTGAGGTTTGGCCGAATTTAGTTTTAAAGGCCCGTCATTTAAATATTCCAACCTTGCTTGTCAACGCTAGACTCTCAAAGAGAAGTGCTCGCCGAGTGGCAAGATTTGGCTCTACTGGCTCTGCTATTTACGGAGCATTTAGTCAGATTTTGGCTCAAACTACTTTGGATGCGAAACGTTACCAATCATTAGATTTATCTAATGTGATAGTCACTGGTAACGTGAAGTTTGATGTTGAAATGAATGCCTCTCAAATTGATCATGCTCTTCAAATAAGAAAGCTAATACCCAGCTCAATTCGCCTAATCTGCGCCGCCAGCACAAGAGAGGGTGAGGAAGAGATGATTATTCAGGCGTGGCTATTATGTTTAAAGCAATCACCAAATATTCTGCCATACGCCCGTCTACTGATTGTTCCAAGACACCCTCAACGATTTGAGCAGGTATATCAAGATATCTCGTCTAAGAATTTGGCTACAGTTAAAAGATCTAATTTGAACGATCAACAATTAGTTGACGCCATTCAGGCAGGTTCAATCATATTAGGCGACTCTATGGGCGAAATGAGTTTTTATTACGCTTTATCTGATGTTGTTGTGATGGGGGGAAGCCTCCAAGCTTTAGGAGGTCAGAACTTTATCGAAGCCTGTAGCCTAGGCCGACCCATTATCTTAGGTGAACATACTTTTAATTTCCAGCAGGCCAGTATGGATGCTATTGAACAAGGTGCAGCATTAAGAGTGGCGGGCATAGACGAGCTCTCTCAGCTTATGAGCGATTTGATTCAGAATGATGTTTTACGTGAAAAAATGAGTGCTAATGCAATTGATTTTGCAAGTCAGCACACAGGCGCCACCAAGAAAATACTAGCAGTTATTCAAACCTATATACCTATAAAATAAATTCAGCATATTTAACACCTTTAGCAGTCTTGAACGAGTCAAGTAGAATAATAGGTAATTAGTCCACACTAGGCGTCAATGATGAAAACAATTCTTGTGATGAATGGCCCTAACCTAAATTTACTAGGTACCAGAGAGCCTGAAAAGTACGGTGATAAAACTTTAGCCGACCTTGAAGCATTATGTTCTGAGGTCGCTAAAAAGCATCAGTATTCAGTTAACTTCTTCCAAAGTAATCATGAGGGTGAATTAATTGAAAAAATTCATGAGGCTGGGAAATTATTTAAATCAGGTCAGTTAAAAGGGGTTGTCTTTAATCCCGGCGCCTACACACATACATCAATTGCTTTGCATGACGCGATTGCGGGTGTTGGCGGATTGCCAGTGATTGAGGTGCACATCTCCAATGTGTATGCACGTGAAGCCTTTCGCCATCAGTCTTACGTATCACCGGTAGCCGTAAGTGTGCTTGCCGGCTTTGGGATTGCTGGATACAGCATGGCGATTGAGGCTTTGATTGCTAGACCTTAAGGGGTCAAGTATTCATTCGAAGTAATAAAAAAGGAGACCTTGGTCTCCTTTTTTATTAAACCTGAGCTCCAAAATTTGGATCATCAGGCTTTTGATTATCATTTGCTGATTTTGGATCAACTTTAATAAAGTCTTCGCGCTTAATGCCTAGCCACATAGCTAAAGCAGCGGCTACGAATACTGAGGAGTAAATACCAAACAAAATACCAATGGTGAGAGCTAATGCAAAATAATAAAGGGTAGGACCACCAAATAGCAGCATCGCCAAAACCATCATTTGAGTACTACCGTGAGTAATGATTGTTCTGCTTGTGGTGCTTGTAATAGCATTATCAATCACTGCTGTTACGCTCATTTTTCTGTACTTGCGGAAGTTTTCTCTAATACGATCAAAAATGACAACAGATTCGTTGACTGAGTAACCTAAAACTGCCAGAACAGCAGCCAGAACAGAAAGTGAAAATTCCCATTGGAAGAATGCAAAGAAGCCCAGAATGATCACCACGTCATGAAGGTTAGCAATGATGCCTGCTAAAGCAAACTTCCATTCGAAGCGGATAGACAGGTAGATAACAATACCCAAAACAACAAATAGCAATGCTAAAAGACCATCTGTTGCTAATTCTTTGCCAACTTGAGGCCCGATAAATTCAACCCGTTTTAGCGTAACGTCAGCCTGTGAAGCTTTGAGAGTATCTATAACAATAACGCTTTGCTGTGATGATGAGATAGTTTCGCCTGCGGCATTTTTTTGGAGTGGTAAACGGATCAGAACATCTTTAGAGCTGCCGAAGTTTTGTACTTGGACATCTTGATAGCCTAATTTGATTAAATCACTTCTGATCGACTCTAACGGGGCTGCTTGAGAGTAGCTGATCTCCATAACTGTGCCGCCGGTAAATTCAACGGATAAATGCAGTCCCTTGTATGCCAAGAAAAATACAGCTGCTATAAAGGTTAAGCCGGAAATCAAATTTAGCACCAAAGCATGGCGCATAAATGGGATGTCACGACGGATGCGGAAAAATTCCATAGTCTTGGTTCCTTTTATTCAGTAGGGCGCCAAACTTGGCCAATTGATATTTTTTGCAATTTCTTCTGACGACCATACCAAAGATTGGCAATGCCTCTTGAGAAGAAAACTGCAGAGAACATGGAAGTCAAAATACCTAAGCTATGTACCACTGCAAATCCTCTGACTGGACCTGAGCCAAATGCTAGCAAGGCAATACCAGCGATCAATGTAGTAATGTTGGAGTCTAGAATAGTTCCCCAGGCACGCTCAAAACCAGTGGCGATTGCAGCTTGTGGAGTTGCACCGGCTCTTAACTCTTCGCGGATACGCTCATTAATTAAAACGTTAGAGTCAATTGCCATACCTAAGGCCAGAGCCATCGCTGCAATACCAGGTAAAGTTAAAGTTGCCTGGAGCATAGAAAGAATAGCTACTAATAAGAACAGATTAACCGCTAAAGCAATGACTGAAAATACGCCAAATAATAAGTAATAGCCAATCATAAAAATGGCGATAGCACAGAATCCGTAAATGACCGAGTTAAAACCTTTGGCAATATTGTCAGCACCAAGACTTGGTCCAATAGTGCGTTCTTCAATGATTTCCATTGGAGCTGCCAATGAGCCTGCTCTTAAAAGAAGGGCCAAGTCATTAGCGCTTTCAGTATTAGGTTGTCCGGTGATTTGGAACTTTGAACCAAATTCACTTTGAATGGTTGCAACTGTTAAGACTTCACCGCGTCCTTTTTCGAAAAGGATCATGCCCATTGGTTTACCAACGTTCTCACGAGTGATCTCTTGCATGACTCGACCACCTACAGAATCTAATGTGATGCTAACAGCGGGTCTTTGATTGGAGTCAAAGCCAGCGGAGGCGCTAGTAATACGATCACCACTAAAAATGACAGATCTCTTAAAGACAACTTGACGACCGTCACCAGTTTTAAAAACATCTGCTCCGGGAGGCGCTACTTCACCTGACAGTAAATAAGTTTTTACTGGGTCAGCTAAACGAGATTCTAAAGTTGCCGTGCGGCCGATAATATCTTTGGCGCGAGCTGTATCCTGAACACCTGGTAGTTGCACAATAATGCGGTCCTGCCCTTGTCGCTGAATCACTGGTTCGGCTACACCAAGTTCATTAACTCGCTTATTCAGGGTAACAATATTCTGTTTAACAGCATTTTCTTGAACTTCCTTAAGAGCGCTATCTCTGAACTTACCAACCAGTCTAAATCCGTCAGCTGATTTTTCAACATTGAAATCTAAATCAGCTAGACCTTTGTTAAGGAGTGCTCTTGCGGCATTCGCATCATCTTGATTCGGGAAGCGAACGATGATTTGATCATTCTGGCGCTCAATGCCATTATGGCGAATAGATTTTTCACGTAATTGTGAGCGTGTATCAGTCGTAAGACTTTCAAGCTTTTTCTGAAGGGCTCCGCGCATATCCACTTGTAATAAGAAGTGGACACCACCACGAAGGTCGAGACCGAGATACATTGGCATGGCCCCCATTGAAGTCAACCATGCTGGTGTATTAGAAATAAGATTGAGTGCAACAACATAAGCTGGGTCGTTGCCATCAGGGTTTAAAGATTTTTGTAAAACATCTTTGGCTTTAAGTTGATTATCAGTGTTAGCCAAACGGACCTTGATAGTGCCGTTATTGCCAGCACGCTCAAATTGAGTACCTTTTGTTTCGATATTGGCCTGTGAGAGCAACTGAGTTACTCTCTCTTGTGTTGCTAGATCAATCTTGACTGTTGCCTTACCCGCTGAGATTTGTACAGCCGGAGCCTCCCCAAAAAAGTTAGGGATGGTGTAGGTGCCGCCAATTAATAGGGCAACTACGATAACAATATATTTCCACAGCGGGTAACGGTTCATTCTTAGCTTTCTTAGATAGCTTTAATGGTGCCTTTTGGCAATACAGCAGTAACTGAATTTTTCTGCATTTTTACTTCTGTGCCAGGGATCAATTCAACTGTAATGTAATGATCTTTTTGCTGAGTTACTGTACCCATTAAACCGCCAACAGTAACTACTTCGTCACCAACAGCTAAAGCTTCGATCATCAATTTAACTTCTTTTTGACGCTTCATTTGTGGACGAATCATTACAAAGTACAAAACTACAAACATTAAAATTAAAGGCAAGAAACCCATAATGCCGCCAGATTCAGCGCCGGCAGTTTGTGCATAAGCGTTACTAATAAACATTATTAATCCTCCAAGTAGAAACGTGGATTTTACCCTGTTGCTTCAATCACGCCAATTTGTCGGTTTTGATGGAATTCCTTGACGAACTCAGGGAATTGATCCTGATCTAATGCGGCTCTTATTTCCGACATTAAATTCAAATAATAGTGAATGTTATGGATCGTATTAAGCTGAGACCCCAGGATTTCATTAGCCTTTTGAAGGTGATGGAGATAGGATCTAGAGAAGTTTCTGCAGGCATAGCAACTGCAGGTTGGGTCTAGGGGACGGGTATCTTCCTTAAAGGACGCATTGCGAAGCTTTAGGTCGCCAAAGCGAGTAAATAACCAGCCGTTACGGGCATTACGAGTTGGCATTACGCAATCGAACATATCGATGCCTTGGCTGACGCCAAACACTAAGTCCTCTGGTGTGCCAACCCCCATGAGGTAGTGTGGCTTTTCAGGGGGCAATTGAGGGCCAATATGAGACAAGATTCGCTCAAACTCAAGTTTAGGCTCCCCAACAGACAGTCCGCCAATGGCAATACCATCAAAATCTTGTTCCTTAACGCTTGCCAAGGAGACTTCCCTTAAGTTTTCAAACATACCACCTTGAATGATGCCAAATAAGGCATTTCCAGTTTCAAGCTCTCTAAATCTTTTAATTGAGCGATCTCCCCATCGTAAAGACAATTCAAGAGATTTTCGAACGGTGACCTCATCAGTCCGAATGCCGTTGGTTTCATAGGGGGTGCACTCATCAAATTGCATAGCGATATCACTGTTTAAAACAGCTTGTATCTCCATGGATACTTCAGGTGACATGAATAACTTATCACCATTAATAGGCGAAGAAAAGGTAACGCCTTCTTCAGTTATCTTTCTCATCGCACCCAAGCTAAATACTTGGAACCCACCTGAGTCGGTGAGGATTGGTTTTTTCCACCCCATAAAATCATGAAGCCCTTTATGTTTTGCGATCACATCCAAGCCAGGTCTTAGCCAAAGGTGGAATGTATTACCTAAAATGATTTGAGCTTGAGCTTCCTCTAAGTCTCTGGGGGTCATTCCTTTGACAGTGCCGTAGGTGCCAACTGGCATAAAGATGGGAGTTTCTAAGCTGCCGTGAGGTAAATTAACCCGCCCACGTCTAGCGTGGGTAAGAGTATCTTTTTTAATGAGTTCGAAGCTAAGGGGTTTCATAGGCGACTTAAAAACATGGCATCGCCATAACTAAAAAAGCGATATTGTTGTTGAATAGCATGATCATATGCTTTCTTAATGTTCTCATATCCAGCAAAAGCACTTACGAGCATGAGCAAAGTTGAGGATGGAAGATGAAAATTAGTGATTAAGCAATCAACAACCTTAAAGCTATATCCAGGTGTAATAAAAAGTTTAGTTTCGCCTTCAGTGATTCCTAAAGCTGCTGCTGATTCAAGCGCCCTTAGGCTGGTAGTACCTACGGCAACTATTCGACCACCTGCCGCTCGTGTTTTGTTAATGAGATCTTGAGTTTCAACTGGTATAGAAAACCATTCGGTATGCATTTGATGTTGAGATAAGTCTTCGGTTCTAACGGGGCTAAAAGTGCCAGCTCCCACATGAAGAGTGAGGGTGGTGTGACGCACCCCCTTTCTAGCCAAATCATCTAAGATCTTTTGATCAAAATGAAGACCTGCAGTGGGTGCAGCAACTGCGCCTGGATTTTTTGCAACGACTGTTTGATAGCGTTGTTGATCTACTTCATCTGGTGTGTGAGTGATGTAGGGTGGCAATGGCAATTGACCATGCTTTTCCAATAAGGGAATGCAGGGCCCTGAGAATCGGACTTCAAAAAATGGATTTTGAGAGCCATTGTGACGACCAATCACTTCAATGGTGAACGAGTCATCAGTACTGCCCATTAATAAGAATGATCCAGGTTTAGGAGATTTTGAAGCTCGGATTTGAGTGATAGCAGTATCTGAGCCGGTTACTCTTTCAAGTAAGACCTCGACAGCACCCCCGCTTTCTTTTTTGCCAAAAAGCCGTGCTGGTATCACTTTTGTATCGTTAAAAACTAATAAATCATTAGCTTGGATTAAATTGATAACATCAGTAAATTGTTGATTAATTAATTCAAGTTGCCCATGGGGATCACTTCCGAGTACTAAGAGCCGACTTGCGGTCCTATCTGGAAGAGGGTGCTGAGCAATCAGCTCGGGTGGTAAGTTGTAATTGAAGTCAGAAAGTCGCATCGAGATTCCGTAGGAACAGTAAGATTCTATACATGGTTAGTAAATCTAGTTCAAATCCTCTTGAAAAGTTGGGTCTGCATTCCTCGTTGGATTGTGCCTTGCACTTACCTATTCGTTATGAAGATGAGACTAAATTATCAACTATTGCTTCAGTTATTAATAGTTTTGGTGGTGCTTCAGCCCAAGTTCAAGGTACTGTAATCCGCCAAGAAGTCATGTATCGCCCCAGAAGGCAGTTACTCACTGTTATTAGAGATGAAGAAGGTGATGAATTATTTTTGAGATGGTTAAATTTTTATCCGAGCCAACAAAAACAGATGGCGGTGGGGCAGCATTTGAGAGTTCGCGGCGATGTTCGAGACGGATATTACGGACCAGAAATGGTTCATCCAGTTGTAAAGGCAGTATCTCCAGACGCACCCTTACCTAATAACTTAACCCCCGTATATTCAACTACCGCTGGGGTGAGTCAATTAAGTATTCGTAAGGCGATTGATAAAGCATTTAAAGACGCTGATTTGGAGTCTTTATTTTCTGAGATATTTCCTAAAGATATCTTGAAAAATTGCTTCCCTGGATTGAATTTACCAAGCTTATGGGAAGCTATTCACACGCTGCATCATCCTAGTCGCCATGATGATATGGAGTCGATTCAGAATCGAACTCATCCCGCTTGGCGCAGAATTCAGATTGAGGAGTTATTAGCTCAACAGATTTCTTTGCAACAAGCTAGGGCTAAACGTTTGAGTCGTCGATCAGTCCAAATGAACCTCAAGCCTAAAAAAGATGGAATCTTAGAAAAGTTTCTACTACAGCTACCTTTTCAGTTAACGGGATCTCAGCAAAGAGTATGGCAAGATTTAATTTCAGATTTGGCGCAACCCTACCCTATGAACAGATTGCTTCAAGGCGACGTAGGTAGCGGTAAGACCATCGTAGCGGCATTGGCAGCTATGCACTGTTTAGATCACGGCTATCAAGCTGCGATTATGGCGCCAACTGAGATATTGGCTGAACAGCATTACAGAAAGTTATCTGTCTGGTTGCAGCCGATGGGTATTGAAATAGTTTGGCTAACTGGCTCACTGAAAGCTAAAGACAAGAAAGCCGCACAAGCAGCTATTGCTAGTGGCGATGGTCGTTTAGTGATTGGAACGCATGCGTTAATTCAAGATGGTGTTGAATTTGCCAGATTGGGTTTGGCAGTCATTGATGAGCAGCATCGTTTTGGAGTTAAACAGCGCTTGCAACTTCAGCAAAAGATTGATGATGTCGAAATTGATTGTCATCAGCTCATGATGTCAGCAACACCCATACCAAGAACTCTTGCGATGACTTTCTATGCAGATCTTGAGGTTTCAGTGATTGATGAATTACCTCCAGGTAGAACTCCAGTTGTTACAAAGTTAATTAAAAGTGATAGACGTGATGAGGTAGTGGCAGGATTATCAGAACAATTAAAGTTAGGGCGTCAAATTTATTGGGTATGCCCGCTAATTGAAGAGTCAGAAGTTTTGCAATTACAAACTGCAGTTGATACATATGAGTCTTTGCAGCTAGCTTTACCTAATGTTAAGGTAGGCCTCATTCACGGGCGGCTCAAAGCTGATGAGAAAAATGCTGTTATGCAAGCTTTCGTTTTAGGTGAGATTCAGATATTGGTTGCTACAACGGTGATTGAGGTTGGCGTTGATGTGCCTAATGCATCTCTGATGGTGATTGAGCATGCAGAAAGATTTGGTTATTCACAATTACATCAACTTCGTGGTCGTGTAGGTCGCGGCTCTGCCCAGTCAATTTGCATTCTTTTATATAGTTCACAATTATCAATGGCGGCAAAAGAGCGCTTACAAACTCTGAGAGAAACTCAGGATGGATTCATCATTGCTGAGAAAGATTTAGCTTTAAGGGGTCCTGGTGAATTATTGGGTTCTAGACAGTCTGGAGATGGGATGCTCCGTTTTGTTGACTTACAAAACGAGCACGACTTAATAGAAAAAACAAAAGAGCTCTCAGTCCAATTACTTAATCAATATCCAGAGATTAGTCAAAAGCATTTGGAGCGTTGGTTAGGCCATCGTGCTGACTTCCTAAAAGCTTGATATCCTCTATATATGACACTTACTGAATTTAGATATATTGTTGCAGTTGCTAGAGAGCGCCACTTCGGTAGGGCAGCTGAGGCATGTTTTGTATCTCAACCCACCCTTTCTGTTGCCATTAAAAAGCTTGAGGATGAGCTTAACGTTCAAATATTCGAGAGATCTGGCGCTGAGCTCACTATTACTGATCTCGGTCAAAAGATCGTGCACCAAGCTCAAAAAGTTTTAGAGGAAGCTCAAGTTATTAAGCATCTTGCCCAACATGGTCAAGATCCTCTTTCTGGGCCTGTAAGATTAGGCACGATCTACACCATTGCCCCTTATTTACTGCCAAAGCTTATTTCAAAAAGCCGCGAAGTTTTACCAAAAATGCCTTTGTATCTTCAAGAGAACTTTACAGTGCGCCTACTTGAGCTACTTAAACAAGGTGATATTGATGCTGCTATCTTAGCTGAACCATTCTCTGAAAGTGGTTTAGATGTCACTCCTTTATATGACGAGAGTTTGGTGGTTGCTGTTCCTGTAGGACATCCATGGGAGACGACACCAGTAATTCAGCATGCTGATTTACAGTCTCAAGCAACACTTCTATTGGGGCAAGGCCACTGTTTCCGAGATCATGTTTTAGATATTTGTCCTGATATGCAGAGATCACAACGTAATGAAGATCTAAGCGGATTTGAGGGTTCTTCACTAGAGACAATCAGACAAATGGTGGCAGGTGGTATTGGGGTTAGTGTTTTTCCAGTGACTTCAATCAATGACCAAACCAATCCTAATAGCCTGATTAAATATGTGCCATTTGCTGAGCCCATACCAAAAAGAAGAGTTGTTTTAGTTTGGCGTAAAAGTTACGCAAGATCAGCTGCCATGCATGCTTTAGCCGTAGCCATTAAGACTTCGGGTTTATTAGGGGTTGATTATTTATGAGGTCTGAGAAGTTAACAGACTATCTTGCATTAATTAGATTTGATAAACCAATCGGCACCCTGTTGGTTTTATGGCCGACACTTTGGGCTTTGTGGTTAGCTACCAGTGGTCAGCCCAGCTTTACTTTATTTCTGATTTTTACATTAGGCACTTTTCTAATGCGAAGTGCTGGTTGCGCCATCAATGACTACGCAGATAGAAACTTTGATAAGCACGTTACTAGAACTGAGAGTCGACCATTAACCTCTGGAAGAATTAAATCTTGGGAGGCCTTAATGGTTGCTGGTTTATTAGCATTAGCGGCATTCTTACTTATCCTGCCATTAAATACTTTCACAAAGATTTTGTCGGTGCCTGCATTGCTAGTTGCAATTATTTACCCATTTACAAAAAGATTCTTTTCAATGCCTCAAGCAGTTTTAGGCATTGCTTTCTCATTTGGTATCCCGATGTCTTTTGCCGCAGCTCAAAACAACATCCCTTTGTATGCGTGGGTATTGGTGTTATCAAATATTGCTTGGGCAATTGCTTATGACACTGCTTATGCCATGGTTGATAAAAATGATGATTTAAAACTAGGTATTAAAACTTCAGCAATTACTTTTGGAACTTATGACGTCACAGCTATTTTGGCTTGCTATGGAGTATTTTTTGTAGGATTTGCTTACGTTGCTACCGTCCAAAACTTCAACAGTGTTTTTTGGATTTTTTGGCTGATGGGTTTAGGTTTGGTGTTTCACTATTACAAATTAATCAAGACTCGTGATCGAGCAAAGTGCTTTCAGGCCTTTAAGCAGAATAGTTGGCTTGGAGCGTTATTCTTTATTGCGATCGCCTGCTCACAAAACTAATATTTATTGTCCGAACTCTTGACCCATTTCAGCGCCGCGTGCACTGGCTGCTGCAACTGCTTGTGCAATGATATTTGACCAACCCTTTTGGTTCAACACCTGTAATGCGGCGTATGTTGTGCCACCCTTTGATGTGACTTTTTCGCGAAGAGTTCCTGCAGATTCATTGGATTGTGCGGCTAAAGTGGCTGCACCTAAAACTGTTTGTGTCGCCAATAAATGAGCTTGCTCTTTACTTAATCCTTGCGTTATGGCTGCTTGCTCGAGGGCCTCAATAAAAGCAAATACATAAGCTGGGCCGCTTCCTGAAATAGCTGTGACGTCATCAATTTGTTTTTCTTCAGAAACCCAAGTTATTTTTCCGACAGCATGGCAGATACTTTCTGCATTAGCTTGATCTTCCTTTGTTGCTTGATTATTTGCAAACAAACCAGTCATACCTTGACCAATCAGTGCAGGCGTATTCGGCATTGCACGAATGAGACGATCATGTTTCAACCATTTGGCCATATCTTGAGTGCGGATACCAGCAGCGACACTTAGGCACAAAGGCTTATGAGCGCTTTTTTCAAAAACCAAAGCTAATTCTGTAGCAGCTTCTTTGAATTGTTGCGGTTTAATTGCTAAAACTAATACGTCAGCTTTCTGAATTTTTTCAGAAAGACCTTGAATATTTTCGGCAGTAGAAATTTTAAAGTTAGCTTCTAGTGCTTTTCTTGTCGGTTCAAAAGGATCCGCTACAGCAATATGAGATGCTTGAGCCCCTTTTTGAATAAGTCCGCCAATTAGGGCATTGGCCATATTGCCGCCACCAACAAATACAATTTTTAAGTTTGAAAGAGATGTCATAAATAAGTTCTTTTGCCAAAAATAGCTGTGCCAACACGTACTATCGTACTACCTTCTGCAATAGCTGCGGTCATATCCGAGGACATACCCATTGACAGGGTATCAAAATATGAAGATGAGGATTGAAGCAGAGGATTCTTTTTAAGAGTATTGAATAAATCGGAGAGTTGCTTGTGGTCAGCTCTTTGCTGTGCCACATCATCTGTTGGCTCCGGGATGCTCATTAAACCTCTCAGGCGAAGTTTTGGCATGGCAGTGACAGCGAGGCATAGATCGCTTAGCTCAGAGGGCTCCACGCCGCTTTTGCTTGATTCGCCACTGATGTTAACTTGGATACAGACATTCAAAGGTTGAAGTTGGTCAGGTCTTTGGTCATTGAGTCGTTGTGCAATTTTTAAACGATCAATACTGTGAACCCAATCAAAGTTTTCAGCAACATCTTTGGACTTATTACTTTGGAGTGGACCAATAAAGTGCCACTCAATTTGATTTCTGATATCACTTAATTCGGCAATTTTTGCCACACTCTCTTGAACATAGTTTTCCCCAAATGCTTTTTGACCAGCATCAAAGGCTGATCGAACATCGCCGGCTGGGAATGTTTTAGAAACGGCTAAGAGCTGGGTGTCTGATGGGGAGCGCCCAGAAGCATGAGCTGCTTCTGAGAGGCACTCTAAAACATGGGCTAAGTTAGCTTTTATGGAGGTCATATCCTCCATTTTGCTCCAATATCCCATCAATCAGTTCAATCCAGTGTTCTACAGATGTTTCTTGATTCTGGAGATGGGTGATACAACCAATGTTGGCAGAGACTATTCGGTCAGCCTCATGTTTTTTAACAGCCTGCTGAAGATTTTCTAATTTTTGCTGTTTGAGCTGTTTAGAGAGGTCTGCTTGAAGAATAGAATAAGTTCCTGCAGAGCCACAGCATAGATGGCTGTCTTCGCATAAGTTTGTTTTGATACCAAGTTGCCCTAAGAAGCTCTCTAATGCACCTTTGATTTTCTGACCATGTTGAAGGGTGCATGGCGGATGGTAAACAACACCCGCTTGTGTTTGGGAGCCAAGATATTTCTTAAGGGTGTCGGTATAGCCTGGAAGTATTTCAATTAAGTCTTTGCATAAGCTTGAGACTGTCTTTGCTTTTTCAGCATAAGCTGGATCATCTCGCAAAATATGCCCATATTCTTTTACTGTTACGCCACAGCCCGAAGCATTCATAATCAAGGCGCTCACTTTTTGCCCTTGGCTGTCTGGAGCGCTTCCTATGATGTAAGGCCACCATGCATCAATATTGCGACGCATGTCATCTAAACCAGCCTCTTGCTCATTAAGGTGATATTTTAATGCGCCACAGCAACCCGCTTTTGACGCAGATAACACGTCAACGCCCAAACGATTCAAGACACGAACGGTTGCATTATTAATATTAGGAAGCATGCCGGGTTGAACGCAACCTTCAAGCATTAACATTTTATGAGTATGAAGGCCAGGCGCAGGTCTTACTCCTGGCGCTTTACCTTGAGGAATCTTTTGTTGAATGGCACTTGGCATAAGTGGTCTAAATAATCGACCCAAGCGCATGCTAGTGTTAAATAAGCTTTTGTTAGTTAAACCATTAGCCAAAGCCTTACGCAATAGCTTTTCTAGAAACGGTCTGGCTGGCGTTTGCTCCTCGACCCATTTACGACCAATATCAATTAGGTGGCCATAGTCGACACCACTAGGACAAGTGGTCTCGCAATTTCTACAAGTTAGACAGCGATCTAAATGTTGTCTAGTTTTTTCAGTTGCAAGTTTCCCCTCAGCAATTTGTTTGATGAGATAAATTCGTCCTCTTGGACCGTCTAACTCATCACCTAGCAATTGATAAGTAGGGCAGGTGGCTGTACAGAAGCCGCAGTGCACACACTTACTCAAAATATTTTGAGCCGCTTCTCCATCTGGGGTACCAATATATCGAGGGGCTAATTCGGTTTGCATATTAAATTAACCTTCCTGTAGCAAATACACCCTTAGGGTCAAATGATTTTCTTAAACGCTCCTCTATAACCACCAATGCGGCAGTGAGAGGATGATCTTTAAGAGAGCTCAGCATTTGTTCACTCTTCTCTTTAGCTCGAAAAACACTAGCATGACCACCTAATGACTGGGCTAAGGCTTTGATCGCTTTTGGATCTAAAGATCCTCTATGCCAACGCTGGCCGCCGTGCCACTCTATGAGAGTCTCTCCACCAAGATCCAATGCAGCAGTGGTAGACGGTAAAGCTAAACGCCATAGAGCTGTTTGATCATCACTCTTGAACCAGCTATGCGTTTGATCACGAATACTTTTCCAAAATACGGTAGCTTCATCAGCATCCATCGTCTGCATACCGTAAGTCTTAGCAAATGCATGAGTTGCAGATTGAACAGCGGCTTTAGCACCACTTAATCTTAAATAAAGAGTGCCGGCATTTTCACCAACCCAAGCACTTGCATTTAAGGGCCATGGTTGACTGGCAAGTAAATTCATTAAGTGGATTGCTTTAGATTGCTCCATTGCAACGCTAACAGTTGCAGTTGCGGCAGCTTTAGGTAAAACCTTAATCGAAACATCTAAGAGAAGGGCTAATGTCCCCATTGAGCTTGGGAGAAGCCTGGAAACGTCATAGCCTGCTACGTTTTTCATCACAGTTCCGCCAAAGTTCATGATCTGTCCTTGACCATTCATGATCTTGACTCCAAGAACAAAGTCTCTTAAACCTCCAGCACTCACTCTTCCAGGACCAGCTAAGCCAGAAGCCACCATGCCACCAATGGTGGCACCTTCACCATAATGTGGAGGTTCAAATGCAAATTGCTGATTTTTTTCAGCAAGAGCCTCTTCAACTTCTTTTAATGAGGTACCAGACTTAACAGTTATAACTAATTCATCAGGCTGATAACTTAATATGCCTGAGTATTCTTTTGTTGATAAAACTTCACCTTGAAGCTTATTGCCAAACCAGTCCTTTGTGCCAGAACCGGTGATTCTGATAACTTGACCTTGTTGATTGGCGTGGGCAACTTTTTCTTGAAGATAATTAAGAATTTGCTCACTCATTAAAAGCGCTCCAACTCTGGATGTGGCAATACTCCACCTTTGATTTTCATGCGTCCGTATTCTGCACAACGATTCAAAGTCGGAATGGCTTTATTTGGATTCAGTAGTTTTTTTGGATCGAATGCAGCTTTAACACCCCAAAATAACTCTCTTTCCAAATCGCCAAATTGCACACACATGGAGTTGATCTTTTCAATACCAACACCATGCTCACCAGTAATCGTACCACCTAATTCAACACACGTTTCTAGGATGTCACTACCAAATTCTTCAGCGCGGTGCCACTCATCTTCATCCGAGCCATTAAATAGAATCAGTGGATGCATATTGCCATCTCCGGCATGGAAAACATTCATACAGCGAAGTTGATATTTAGCTTCCATTTCCTGAATGCGTTTTAAAAGCGTAGCGATATGCTGTCTTGGAATCGTGCCATCCATGCAATAGTAATCAGGTGAAATACGACCTGCAGCTGGGAAGGCATTTTTACGACCACTCCAAAACTTTAATCTCTCTGATTCGCTTTGCGAAACTTGTATTCGAATCGCGCCACATTGATTTAGCACCTGAGTCATACGCTCAATTTCTTCAGCGACCTCTTCTGGAGTTCCATCAGACTCGCATAACAAAATTGATTCGGCATTTGTGTCATATCCAGCATGAACAAATTCTTCAACAGCTCTTGTTGCTGCTTTATCCATCATTTCTAAACCTGCTGGAATAATGCCTGCTGCGATGATGGCAGCAACAGCATTTCCACCCTTACTGACGTCATCAAAGCTAGCCATAATCACTTGAGCTAACTGTGGCTTTGGTACCAACTTAACTGTTACCTCTGTAATAACAGCCAACATACCTTCGCTTCCAACCACAATAGATAAAAGATCGAGGCCGGGCGCATCTGGTGCAAGGCTACCAAACTCAACTACCTCACCATTCATCAAAATAGCCCTTACTTTGAGAATGTTATGAAGCGTTAAACCATACTTAAGACAATGAACGCCCCCTGAGTTTTCACTGACATTGCCGCCAATAGAGCAAGCAATTTGTGAGGATGGATCAGGTGCGTAATAAAGACCATGTTGAGCAACCGCTTCTGAAATCGCTAAATTGCGAACACCTGGTTGAACAACCGCAATTCTGGCAATGGGGTCAACTTTGATGATTTTTTTAAATTTAGCTAGTGATAAAACCAAACCCTGAGCGATAGGTGTAGCACCACCTGACAATCCAGTACCTGCGCCACGAGGAACAATTGGAACCTCAAGTCTTTGACATACTGCAATGACCGCAATAGCTTGTGCTTCTGTTTCAGGAAGAGCAACAGCCAAAGGCATCTGTCTGTAAGCTGCTAAACCATCACATTCATAGGGAATAGTATCTTCTGGCTCCCATAGCAAGGCGTGAGCTGGAAGAAGTGGTTTGAGAGCCTTTACAAGCTCTTCCTGTCGAATCAATATGGCCTGATCAGGCAAGTCTATGGTCGTAGTCATTTGTCTCTATTTCTTAGTGGATTAACGCTATTCTAGCCATTTCCATATAATGAAGCATATGGCTAATAGATTGACTCAAATTGCGACCCGAACGGGTGATACTGGAACCACCGGTTTAGGTGACGGACAGCGTGTGGACAAGGACCATTTGCGCATTTGCGCTATGGGTGACGTTGATGAGCTTAATTCAGAAATTGGCGTTTTAATTACCGAGGGTTTACCCGAAAGCGTAGCTGAAGAGTTAAAAGAGATTTTTTCGCAAGTTCAACATGACTTGTTTGATTTGGGTGGAGAGTTATGTATTCCCAACTACACGCTTCTTAAAGATGAGCAAGTTCTTAAACTAGATACTTGGTTAGCTAAGTACAACGCAACACTTCCTCGTTTAGCTGAGTTTATTCTTCCCGGCGGTACTCGAGCAGCAGCTCAGGCCCACGTTTGCAGAACTGTATGTCGTCGTGCAGAGCGATCTATCGTTAAGCTGGGACACCATGAAGCCATTCATGACACACCAAGACAGTATGTGAACCGCTTATCAGATTTGCTATTTGTTTTGGCTAGAGTCCTCAATAAAGAAGCTGGTGGATCAGATACACTCTGGCGCCATGAAAAAGACCCCAAGTAAGGGGTCTTTTTTTTCACATCTATTATTTTGGATAACAATCTTTAAAGCTTATTTTTTATTACGACGCTGCCTTACACCGTTTGCCAAAACTTCTAAAGTGTTCACTGAATCATCCCAGCCAATACAGGCATCAGTAATACTGGTTGCATATTTCAGGGCTCGAGGATCATCTTTGCCTGGCGTGAACTTTTGGGCGCCACCGTTGATATGACTTTCGACCATCACGCCAAAAATCTGTTTTGACCCCGCAGATAACTGACCGGCAATATCTTTTGCAACTTCAATTTGACGCTCATGTTGTTTGCTAGAGTTGGCATGTGAACAATCAACCATTAAAGAGCCCGGCAATTTAGATGCCTCTAACTCGGCACATGAATTTGCAACGCTCTCTGCATCATAATTGGTTATTTTTCCACCGCGCAAAATAACGTGACAATCACCATTACCTTTAGTTTCAACAATGGCTACTTGTCCATTTTTATGAACAGATAAAAAGTGGTGAGGTCTACTTGCAGATTGGATAGCGTCAGTAGCTATCTTAATGTTGCCATCTGTGCCATTTTTAAATCCGATTGGAGCAGAAATTCCTGAGGCAAGCTCACGGTGAATTTGACTTTCTGTTGTTCTAGCGCCAATTGCCCCCCAAGAAATCAAGTCACCAATGTACTGAGGAGAGATGACATCTAAGAACTCGCTACCTGCTGGCATACCCAGACGATTGATCTCTATTAAGAGTTGACGAGCCATACGCAAACCTTCATCAATACGGTAGCTTTCATCTAGGTAAGGATCATTGATTAAACCTTTCCAACCAACAGTTGTGCGAGGTTTTTCAAAATAGACGCGCATCACGATTTCAAGATCACTGGCATATTGAGTTCTTAGCGCTAATAATTTGTGAGCGTACTCAAGCGCAGCTTTAGGGTCATGAATTGAGCAAGGTCCAATAATCACCAAAAGACGATCATCCTTACCATGCATGATGTCACGAATCTTATTACGGGTTTCGCCAATCAAGGTTTCAACAGCTGTCCCTTGAATTGGAAAGAAGCGAATGAGATGCTCAGGAGGTGGCAGTACCGTGATATTTTCGATGCGTGCATCATCTGTTTCAGATGTCTTATCAATGCTGACGTACCAGTTGTCTCTGTTGCTGAGTGCTTTATCAACCATTTCATTAACTCCTTATTACTAGATACCAAAATATGTAAAAAAAAACCGCCGTTTATGTCGGCGGTTAATTTGAGTGCAGGAAACTTACGCTTGAATCTCTGCCTCTCGACCGCCTGGGGTTGAGAACCAAAAGTAAAAGAAATATGATTTATTTGCAGACATGTGATTAATGTAGCACAGTTTTATGGTCATTTATCAAGCTGTGCCACCAACAGTCATATTATTAATCCTAAGTGTTGGTTGACCAACACCTACCGGCACACTCTGACCATCCTTGCCGCAAACCCCAATTCCACTATCTAGACTCATGTCGTTACCTATCATGCTGATATCTTTGAGGGATTCTGGACCATTACCAATAATCGTTGCACCTTTAACGGGATATTGAATTTTTCCATTTTCAACCCAATACGCTTCGCTAGCTGAGAAAACAAATTTACCGCTGGTGATATCGACCTGACCACCGCCAAAGTTAACTGCATAAAGACCTTTTTTAATGCTGCTGATGATTTCTTGAGGATCGTCTTTACCATTAAGCATGTAAGTATTGGTCATTCTCGGCATTGGTAATGACGCATAGCTTTCACGTCTTGCATTGCCCGTAACTGGCATATTCATTAAACGAGCATTTAAGCTGTCTTGGATATAGCCTTTCAGAATGCCATCTTCAATCAAGGTTGTGCATTGCGTTGGATTACCTTCATCATCAATAGATAAGGAGCCTCTTCTGCCTGCTATGGTGCCATCGTCAACAACCGTCACACCTTTAGCTGCGACTCTTTGACCAATTTTTCCTGTAAATGCAGAGGAGCCTTTACGGTTGAAATCCCCTTCAAGACCATGCCCAATTGCCTCATGTAAAAGTACACCCGGCCAACCAGGACCCAGAACAACCGTCATTGATCCTGCGGGGGCTGGTCTTGAGTCAAGATTAACTAAAGCTGATCGAACAGCCTCATCAATCCAATGATCAATTTTCTCTTGAACAAAAAAATGATAATCAAAGCGACCGCCGCCACCCGATGAGCCAACTTCACGTCGCCCATTTTGCTCTGCAATAACGGTAATTGAAACTCGAACTAGGGGTCTTATGTCAGCGGCTAATACGCCATTAGCTCTGGCAACTAAGACAATGTCGTGTTCTGCAGCAAGGCCAGCCATAACCTGGACTATTCGTGGATCCTTAGCTTTAGCTTTTCTTTCAATATCCTCTAGCAGAGCAATTTTTGCTTTTGCATTGAGGCTATCAAGTGGGTTAGCTGATTGATAAAGAGCATGAGTTTTAGAGGTAGACCAAGCAGGGCTTATATAAGTTTTGTTATTACTTGCCCCAATTACGCGAGTGGCTTCAGCTGCTTTTTTAAGGGCCGCAGCACTGATCTCATCAGAATAAGCAAAAGCAGTTTTGTCATGACTGACTGCTCGAACTCCAACGCCTTGATCAATGCTGAAAGTGCCAGATTTAACAATACCTTCTTCAAGGCTCCATGACTCGTTATAGGTTCTTTGGAAATATAAATCGGCGTCATCTAAGTGGTGCGTATGCATCAACGCTAAAGTTCTTTGAAGATCGTTATCTGAAATTCCTGCTGGCGCCAGCAAGACATCTTTTGCGATCTTAAGAGTGTCAGCTCTACTTAGATTGATGGAATTTTCTAAAGCTAAATGTGAATTCATAGGATTCTTATAAGGTGCGGTGCAAAAGAGCGGGTAATTGAGTTCGAACCTGTTGAGTCATGCTTTTATCAAGAACACCCATTACAACACCTGGCCCTTGAGTTATCTGGGATTTAATTTCACCCCAGGGATCCACCAGCATACTCTGTCCCCATGTGGATCGACCATTTTCATGTTGCCCACCTTGGGCACTGGCTAAAACATAGCATTGATTTTCAATAGCTCGAGCCCTTAATAATATTTCCCAATGAGCTTTGCCCGTTGTGTGAGTAAAAGCTGCTGGAATGATATGGCAGTCCACTTCACCCATAGCGCGATAAAGTTCTGGAAAACGAATGTCGTAACAAACTGATAAGCCAAACTTCCAACTCGTGCCATTTACATGAATAACAAACGATTGTGTAGTGTGGCCTGCCTCAATTGTTCTTGACTCCTGATATTCCTCGTCACCCTTCTTAAATCCAAATAAATGAATCTTGTCGTATCTCGAAATAATTTTACCGCTGGGTGAAAAAACCAGAGTTGAGTTTTTAACCTTATTTTCATCAGTAGCTTTGAGTGGGATAGTCCCAGCTACTAGATAAATAGCTTGTGATTTTGCAATGGAACTCAAATAGCTTTGTATCGGACCCTGATCAAAATTTTCTTTAATTAGCTTTTTATCAGATTCATGTTGACCCATAAAGCAAAAATATTCAGGTAAGACCACTAATTCCGCGCCGAGCAACTTAGCTTCTAGAATGAGTTGTTCTGCATTAGCTAAATTCTTATCCACTGAGGGCGTGGAAACCATCTGAATACTGGCAACTTTCAATTGATTAGGCGTCATGCCCTTATTCTATTTCTTATTCGGATTTTGTTGTTGCCGCAAAAGCGATTTATCCCTAATATCTTTAAGTATATTGTCATCTAAGGGGCGGCCCTTAGTATCAAGCGGAATTACCTGAGGTGCCGCCCAGGTGCCTTGAACTAGATAATCTAGCTGAAATAGCTTGCTAACCTCATCAGCAATCAAATATTGCCCAATCAATGTGCTCAATCCAATAATTGGATTAACAAATGTATAAGCAACAGATGCTGATCCTGCATTCAAATTAGGAACCACAGTAATTCGAATATCTTGAGTTTCATTAACTAAGTTGGCGTTACCTGTTAGGCGGACATTTCCTTGTGGGCCTCTAATGCTTAAATTCTGTATATTAGCGATGCCATTTGTAACTTTACCTTGTGATGTGATTCTGTCGAAAGGAGTTCCTTGACTAACTATTGGTTTAAGAACCCCGCCAATATCGAGTGTTGCTAGGCGAGTCAAACCTTGATAGCTAAGCACCCCAAGAAGACGGGCGGCTCCAGGATCAACTTGCAAGATTGTGCCCTTGGCAAGATCTAGTGAAACCTCAGACTGAAGAGATTTGACGTCAAATTGGTGTGGCGCACCATACCAATTGAGTGAACCAATTAACTTACCAGATCCGGAATCAATTGTTTTTGGGAAGCCTAACTTATCTAATAATTTGCCGCCATCATCAATATCTAAATCAAAATTGATAAAGGTATTACCGAGATTATTTTTACCTTCTTTGGGTAACTCCCAGCGGCCAGATGCAAGAACTGAAGCATTGTCATTTTTAATTACTAACTTTTCAATTACCCAATCGCTTCTATTATTTTTAGCGATCAGCTGTACCGAACCATAATCATGATTGTTATAGGTTAGCCTGTCGGCTGTAATATCAACAGCTGGAATTCTTTGGGCCCTTGCTTTGGGAGTCTTAGGACCTGCCTCTTTTTCTGGATTTTTCTCAAGCGTTAATTGTTTTAGTCGGGCGGTTAATTTGCCATATGGCAAATCATTTTGAGCAGGTTGCCAAGTAAGCTGACCGCTAGTTACAGGTGATTCAACTTTAGCAACCCAGAGATTATTGATAATGTTTGCCGAAAGATTAATATTACTGAATTCTTTATTGGAAACTTTTACTTTCTTAATATCTGCTTTAAATTCTTTAAAAGTGGGATTGGCCGGTGTAGTTTTTTTATCTTTAGAGTTACTCGGTAAAAATTTCCCAATCCATTTATCCCACTCATCAAGATCTAATTGATCAAGATTGATATTTGCGGAGATGCCTTCATCAGGAACTTTACCCGAGGCATTAATACCAAGATTGGCACGTAAATTATTTTTTGCATCTATTGCAAATGGCGCGTCAATTAATTTTCCAATCTTAAGTACGCCAATATGTTTAGCATTGGTATTTTTATTGAAGTTGTTTAAATTAAATTCACCATTTAAAGACGTTCCAGTTTTTTTATTAAATGGAGCCGGTAGTAAAGAGCTTAACTGTTTGAGCTGAAGGCTCAGATTAGTTTTGTAGCCTCCTGCTGATATCAGAAGATCTCCATCGTAATTAATAGAGCCATTAACTTGGCTATAAATATCTTTAAGTGATTTATCTGTACCTTGAGGGGCTAAAGCAGTTAGTAGTTGGTTGACTTCAAGATCCCCTTTAACTTTCATGGAAGACTTTTCTGCCCAAAGCAGGTTACTAGAATTATTAATAAGAAGAGTGCCACCAAGAGCTTTGGCCTTAAGGTTTCGCGCACCAATATTTTCTTCTGAAAAAAGGATGCCTCCAGTTATGTCGGTAATATCAATTTTTTTATCATAATTGGCGCTATTATTTTGTAGTGTCAACTCACCTTTGATGGTGGTTTTATTTGTTTCAGCTAACGGTAGCGCAATATCAATATTTAAATCTGATTTCCCTGAAATGGCTATGTCGTTAAAGCTGGACTTTAAGCTTTGGCCTGAAGGACTTAATAGATAGTAATTAAGTAAATCCTGAGTAAGGCCCGCGGCATTTCCAGTGATTTTTAAAACCGCTTGCTTATTTGTTATGTCAGTTACTTTGCCTTGAACATTGCTTAGCTGAACACTTTCAAACAAAGCATTTTTAAAATCGACACTTAATTGAGGTCCTTCTAGCTTAATCGTACCGTTGACCTTTGAAAACGGCGACCATTGCCCTTTTCCAAAAATATTCGCTGAAGCAGGGTGGAATTCAATATCTTCAACTGGTAGATTTAAATTGAAAGTACCAGGATGTTTGGAGTTAAAAGGAATGTGATCTGTCTCACCACTAATGACAAGGGTTCCGTTTTTAACGTATCCAGATTTGAGGGCGCCGCGAATGTAATTACGAGCATCTTTCGACATAACAGAGGGAAAGTAGCGCGTTATATTCAATACTTTCGCGCTATCAATTTTAGCTTTGACACTAATATTTTCTGAACGTTTAGCTGTCTTTGGTTTATATGTTGCATCAAATTGAAGAGAAACATCATCATTTTCAATGACTATATTTTTGAGGTCATAGTCAAAAACATCCCCGTTCTTAACCCATTTAATTAAACCTTTGGCTTTATTAAATTCAAGTTGATCATTCTCAAGAATTTGCGGCAATACGGTGGAACTTTTTTGATTGTTGATCGTAACTTCGCCGCCAAGTTCTGACGCGAAAATTTTTCCTGAAAAGTTGGAGAGAGATAAATTTTTATTTTCAAGTGGCTTTAAAAATAAGTTATCAAAATCAAATGAAACCTTGTAATTGGATTTATTAAAACCAGGAATAGATATCCCAAATGGTAAGCGGCTGGCTTGTGCGTGCCAATTGGCGTCGAGATTTTCAAGACTGCCTGATGGTTGGTAATCATTAATAAATGTTTGTAGGTCTTTTGGCAAAGGGAATTGCTTGGCCAGTTGTTTTACTAGTTCGATATTAATATGAGCGGCTTTAATGCCAGCATGTTCTACCAAATCAATGCTTGGGGCAGACCTCCAGTAAAAACTAAGATCATTTAATTGTTGCTTAGCTGTATTTGTATCAATTTGCCAATTAAACTGCGGTGCAGTCATGGAGATTTTTTTGCCATAAGTTTCTTGCACAATTTGTGCCTCTAGGCTCATTATTTTTAATGGTTGCCCAATACGTTCCCAGTCAAAATGTAAGTTTTTAAACTGGAGTTCAGTTCTTCCACCATCTAACATGCCACTACTAAGATAAGTATTTCCAGTGCTACTTAAAAAACCATCGATAATTTTTATATCGCCACCAATAGTGCTGTTTATTTTTTTTAGATCTAGATTAAATGCCTCCCAATTGATTGAGCCATTCCAATCTTTCCAGTTTCCAGCATCACCAAAAAAATTATGTCTAAATTGAGCATCTATCTTTGCAACCCCCTGATTCCATGGGGTGCGAAGGATAAGGTTAATTTGATGCTTAAACCATGAGTTCTTTAGATTAAGGCTCTCTATTTGGATGTGGTGTTCAGCAGATTGATTTTTTTGGTCTAACCAAATAATTTCTGCATTATTGGCTTGCATGCTATCTTGATCAAAGACCCAGTTACCAATCTCGAAACCTGCAGTCCCCTTTTTTAATTGGATGCCGGCTATATCCCAGTCACCATGGATATCTCGTTTTGCATAAATTTTGGCATTTTCAAATTTAAGGTCATGAAAATGAGGCTGAAGTTCCCATAAGGTCTCCCAAGAAAGATTACCTGTAATCTCAGGGATGCTTAGTAGAGGAGGTTCATTTGATCCATTTAAGCGTTGAATCGTGATGTTTTTAACTTTGAACGTGGGCCAGAGAAACTCCCAATCCGTTTTAATTTCTTCAATTCTTAGTTCTGCCCCAAGTCCTTGGCTTAATATTTTTTCAAATTGGGATTTATTTTTTTCAACTAAAGGCCAGAAATAGAATCGAACAACTAGGTGGATGCAAATAACAGTAACACTTGCCATCGCTAATAACCAAAAGATTCTTTTTTTCCAAATAGCTTGTTTTTCCTCGCTCATTTGGAGTTGGCGAAGCTTATCTAACGAAGTGGAGAGGAATAACCATGACATTTTGTAATTATGCTGTAGCCGAAGGGGTATTGATAGCGATAACATGATACCTATGAGCATAAATAATAAAAAAATTTCAGTTCTTTTGGGGAATTCAGCCTACGCCGCACGTTGGCTTAACGCCCAGCCGCAATGGATAGATTTGCTGTCTGATTTAGATGGGCAGGCGGTTGACAGCTCTGTGATTGATAGAGTTCTTAGTTCAAGTACCCTTTTGTTAAAAGCCCCTGTAGTTGATTTGACAGTTTTAGGTGCGCAATTGCGCTTAGCAAGGCAACAACTCATGCTGATACTGGCCTTAAAAGATCTTAATCATGAGGCGCCTGTTTCTGAGGTAACTCAAGCCATGACTTTATTTGCTGAAAAAGTCATTGAGATTGGCCTTGAAGCTCTTCGAAAGGATATGAGAGAGTTGGTAGGAGAGCCTAGGTCTGCCAACGATCAATTTTCACCTCTTATAGTTGTTGGAATGGGTAAATTAGGCGGGCGTGAGTTAAACGTCTCATCGGATATTGATTTAGTTTTTTTGTACGAGGAAGATGGGGATACTCAGGGCGGTATTAAGAGTATTTCAAACCACGAGTGGTATGAAAGGATTGGCAAAAAATTAATAGCTCTTCTGAGTGAATTAAGACCTGAGGGGTTTGTATTCCGAGTAGATATGAGGCTCAGACCCAATGGCGATTCAGGCCCACTGGTTTGTAGTTTGGCAATGTTAGAGGAATACTTTAGTGTTCAAGGGCGCGAGTGGGAACGTTACGCTTGGATTAAAGGAAGAATGATTTCGCCACTAGAGGCTGACCCTGCCTACTCAAAGTCCCAAAAAGGCTTGCAGGATTTGGTCAAGCCGTTTGTCTATCGAAGATATTTAGACTTTGGAGTTATAGTTGCAATTCGTCAGTTGCACGCTCAAATTCAGCAAGAGGCAGAAAAAAGAACCTTATCTTATCGAGAGAGGGCGGCCGATATCAAGTTAGGACGAGGGGGCATTAGAGAAATTGAGTTTATGGCTCAAATGTTCCAGTTAGTTCGTGGGGGTCAGGATCCTGGTTTACGTATCAGGCCAACTTTAGAGGTGCTTGTGGCTGTTCATGACAGACAGTTGATCTCATCAGCAGACCTCAACTGTTTAACAGAGGCTTATTTGTATTTAAGAAAGCTTGAGCATCGTTTGCAGTATTGGGAAGATGCTCAAACACATCATCTACCTGTAGACGATCATTCTCAAGAGCGAATTGGAAAATCAATGGGCCATCAGAGCTTGGAGGATTTCAGGTCTACTTTAGCGAATCATCGAACTAACGTGGCTAATTTGTTTAGTAATGCCTTTGTTCTAAAAAAACATAGTGCTGAGACTGAGAGTGATGATGAGTTAGTGGCTACTTGGTCACCACCAGTTGATTTTCCTTTATTAATTGAGATATGGGATACGTGGTGTGGCAGCGCTCGTCAAAGATCACTGAGTGACACATCAAGGCGTAGATTTATACAGTTAATGGCTAGCTCGGCAAGCCATGTGAAAGCGCGTCAATGGGAAATTGAGAAATCTGATTCAGTGATGGTCAGGATAATGAACCTATTAGATTCAATTTCTAGGCGTTCATCCTATTTGGCTTTGTTAACAGAGTATCCACATATCTTGAACCACCTGATCACATTAATATCAGTATCAAAATGGGGATCTGACTACTTGATTAAGCACCCTCGTTTACTAGATGATTTATTAACTGGGCCGGGTCAATACTCTCCCGAAGATCATCCTGATGTTTATTGGACAAAATTAAGAGCTGAAACAAATATTTTGTTGGATGACGCTGCAGAGCAGGGTGATCCATCTGAGTTATCAATGGATATTTTGCGGCAGGTTCATCATACTGAGACTTTTTTAACGCTGCTAGCGGAGTTAGGTATTGGTCGTGATCAACCATTATCTATAGAAAGGGTAAGTGATCGTTTATCGGCTCTAGCTGATTTAATTTTGAGTTTGACCTTGGAACGAGTTTGGCCAATCATTGCGAAAAAATTTGAACTAAATGCCTTGGTAGCGCCATCGTTTGCGATCATTGCTTATGGCAAGTTGGGTGGTAAAGAGCTTGGATATGCTTCAGATTTAGATATTGTTTTTCTGCACGATGCACCAGATTCTGACCAAAGTGCAACTGAAAGATATGCCATGTTTGCTAGGCGTTTGATTGCTTGGTTAACAACCGCGACATCAGCAGGTATCTTATTTGAAATTGATACACGATTACGACCTAATGGCACTGCAGGATTATTGGTTACCAGTATTGATTCTTTTGAGCGTTATCAACTGCGTCAGGGTGATAACGCAGCTTGGTTATGGGAGCATCAAGCATTGACTAGGGCTCGTTTTTGCGCGGGCGATCCAAAAATTGGTCAACAATTTGAAAGTATTCGAGCCGCAGTTCTTGCCCAAGAGCGGGATGAACAAGAGCTAAAGCAAGAGATTATTTCGATGAGAGCAAAAGTTAGCGAAGGTCATCCCAATGATTCTGGTCAGTTTGATATTAAGCATGACACTGGAGGCATGGTTGATATTGAATTTATCGTGCAGTATTTAGTATTACGATTTAGCCACCAACATAGAAATTTATTGGGTAACTTAGGTAACATTGCACTGCTAGGTATTGCGGCTAATGCGAGTCTTATTAATCAAGATGAGGCGGATGAGGTAGCACAGGCTTACCGGATTTATCGAGAGCATCAGCACCGAATTAGATTGGATGGAGCAGAAAAGACAAGAGTTAAACCTCAAGAGATGGATCTTGTCCTACTAGCCGCTAAAGATGCAGTGACTAAACTGTGGCAAAAAGTCTTAGGTATCTAGTAGTTCACGAGCATGGCGGCGGGTAGTTTCAGTAATCTCAGCACCACCTAACATGCGCGCCACTTCCTCGACTTTTTCTTGTCTATTAAGACTATTGATTTGAGAGACGGTTTGATTGGATGAGCTATGTTTAGAGACTTTCCAGTGTTGGTGACCTTGAGCAGCAACCTGAGCTAAATGTGTGACACATAAAACTTGATGAGCTTGTCCAAGCTCTTTCATACGCTTACCAACAGTTTCTGCCACAGCGCCACCAATCCCCGCATCTACCTCATCAAAAATTAAGGTTGGTATTTGACTAGCCTCAGATGTGATCACACTAATAGCTAAGCTGATACGAGCTAATTCACCACCAGATGCAACTTTTGATAAAGGTTTTGGGGTAACTCCAGGGTGACCTGCTACAAGAAATTCGATTTGCTCAAGTCCATGCATACTACCATCAGCTAAATCTTCAATCTGAATACTAAATAAACCACCTGCCATAGATAAGTCTTGCATCGCATCTGTAACAGATTTCTCAAGTACTTTTGCTGCCTTAGCTCGCGCTTGGCTAAGTAGCTTAGCCTCTTTACGATAATTAGTTTCTGCAAGTTTAAGGTTTGCCTCAAGTGCAGCTAAGTCTTGTGAGTCTTTAATTGCGGTTACTTTCGCTTGAATTTCTTCCCAAACTTGAGGAAGGTTTTCAGGTAGGCACTTAAATTTTTTAGAAGCGCCATGAAGATCTTTCAAGCGTTCTTCGATTTCTTTTAATCGATCAGGATCCACATCGATTTTCTGAAGGTAACGATTCAGGCTGTGACTAGCCTCTGTCAGTTGAATTTGTGCAGATTCGATAGCAATTTTGGCATCATCTAAATGAGCATCCAGTTTTGCTAAATCAGTTAATTCATTAAATGCTTTTGAGAGCAACTCTTCTGCATGACCTTCTTGCTCTTGAAGAAGATGAAGCGCTTTTTGAGAGCCTTCTATTAAACGTGATGCATTAGCTAAACGAGAATGCTCTATTTCAACTTCAGCCCATTCGCCAACCTTAGGGGATAGATTATCAAGCTCTTCTAATTGCCAAGATAGTCGTTCATGTTCTTTTTGTAAATTTTCACCCGCATGAATGGCAAGTTCTAATTGCTTTTTAGTGCTCTGCCAATTTTGATAAAGCTTTTTAATTTCAGCTACCAATGGTTGTAGTTTGGCCTGGTTATCAAGAAGGTCGCGTTGCGCACCTGTTTTGAGAAGTAATTGGTGTGCATGTTGACCATGGATATCAACCAAAAACCCACCTAATTCTTTTGCTTGATTGAGCGTGGCAGCACTTCCATTAATAAAAGCCCTACTTCTGCCCGATGTTTCAATAATTCTTTTTAAAATGAGAGTGGCGCCGTCATCCTCATTAGAGAAACCTTGCTCATCTAACCAATGATTAATACTCTTTTTTAAAATTCCGCTGAGAGAAAAAATAGCAGAAATTTCAGCTTTAGTTTTACCTTCTCTAATTTGGCTAGCATCAGCCCTTTCGCCTAAAACTAAAGCAAGGGCATCTAATAGTATGGACTTGCCTGCACCAGTTTCACCAGTCAGAACAGTGAAGCCTTTTTCAAGATCAATGTCGAGAGTATCGACAATGACAAAGTCACGGATATTTAAACTTCGTAGCATATTTAAAACGAAGAAGGATGTTCATTCCAATGAAGCTTTTGTCTTAGTGCCTTATATTCACTATGATCAATTGGATGAAGTAGAGTAACTGTTTTTTGTGAGCGGCTGATTTTAACTTTATCGCCAATTTTTAAGTGAGTCAGAGATTGCATATCAAAATTAACACTGACATCTTTGCCTCCGATTAATTCAATGAATATCGCACTGTCATTTGGTAATACTATGGGGCGATTAGAAAGAGAGTGTGGGGCAATTGGCGCCAATACAAGTCCAGCAACTGATGGATGCAAAATGGGACCGCCAGCAGACATTGAATAAGCGGTTGAGCCTGTTGGTGTGGCTACGATCAAACCATCTGAACGTTGGTTGTACATAAATTGATCATTAACATGAACGGTTAATTCAAGCATTCCTGAAACGCCGGAGCGATTAACAACTACATCATTCAAAGCTAAACCATTGCCAATCACTTCTTGACCTCTGAAGACCTCGGCCTCAAGTAAATATCTAACGTCTTCAGTAAAGTGGCCTTTGAGCATTTCTGCCAAGAATAAGTGGGCATCTTTTAATGGGATATCGGTCATATAGCCCAAGTTGCCCATATTGATTCCTATGAGCGGAATTTCCTTGCCAGCAATTTGACGTGCCACCCCAAGCATGGTTCCGTCACCACCTAATACAATGACTAAGTCAATTTGCCCCTGAAAATCGGAAGTTTTAATTCTTGGAAGGCTTGTTATTGCTGAATTTTCAGCTGTATCTGATTCTAAATAAACATCGCAGCCCAATGATTTAAGCGTCTTTGCGAGCTCGTTGAGCATGTGCGCAAAGCCATCAGCTTGGTACTTTCCAACCAAGGCTATTTTCTTAAAATGGCAATTTGCGTGATTTGTCTTAAGATTTGACATGATGTTGATTAAACCATAGCCCTAATAGCCCTACAATTACTAAATCATGGATGAACGTTCAAAAAGCCTCTTAAAAACTCTGATTGAGCACTATATTGCTGACGGGCAACCGGTCGGCTCGCGAGCCCTCTCTAAGTTCTCTGGCTTGGATTTGTCCGCAGCTACTATTCGTAACGTCATGGCTGATCTTGAGGAAATGGGGTTTGTTGCTAGTCCGCACACATCCTCTGGCAGAGTGCCAACTCCCAAAGGCTATCGATTATTTGTCGACACCATGTTGACAGTAAGGCCCATTGAAGAAATTATGGCCAATGAGGCACAAGATGCGATTCAGGCAGATGCACCGCAGCGCGTCGTTGCTGCCGCTGCTCAGGTTTTATCAAATTTATCAAATTTTGCGGGTGTGGTCTTAACCCCAAGACGCTCCGAGTTGTTTAAGCAAATTGAATTTTTAAGGCTTTCTGAAAAACGTATTTTATTGATTTTGGTAACCCCCGACGGGGATGTTCAAAACCGAATCATTCTTACGGATCGTGACTACAGCTCTTCAGAGCTTATAGAAGCATCTAATTATCTAAATAGCCAGTTTGCTGGCCTTAGCTTCTTTGAGGTTAAAGAGCGTCTTCGCCACGAGTTGGAGGGTTTACGCGCTGGTATTGCTTCTTTGATGGAAGCTGCTCTTAAAGCTAGCGCTGAGCATACTGATGCTGATTCAGGAATGGTTATTTCTGGAGAGCGCCGCTTATTAAACGTAGGTGATCTTTCTTCTGACATGGTTAAGCTCAAACAGTTATTTGGTATGTTTGAGGAAAAAACAGGCTTGCTTCAATTATTGGATGTGTCATCTAGAGCTGAGGGGATTCAGGTTTTTATTGGTGGCGAAAGCGCTTTGGTTCCAATGGAAGATATGGCAGTTATTACCGCACCCTATAGCGTTGATGGTCGTATTGTTGGAACCTTGGGAGTAATAGGCCCCACACGTATGGCTTATGAGCGAGTTATTCCTATTGTTGACATTACCGCTAAGCTACTCTCAGGCGCTCTTAGTAGTGGGATTTATAACAAATAACCCACTAAAGAATAAGTAAATAATCAACTCTGCACGTAACAAGTATTATTAAATTAACCCAAACATTTAAAAAATATTGAGAGACTTTTATGGCCCTTCAACGCCAAGCCCTAAGAACTGCTATTTTGGTTGTTAACTTAGGCACGCCAGACGCACCAACAGCAAAAGCCGTTAAGCCTTATCTAAAGCAATTTTTATCTGATCCTCGCGTTGTTGAAATTCCGAAGATCATTTGGTGGTGTATTTTGAATCTGATTATTTTGCCGATTCGCTCGGGTGCCTCAGCAAAAAAATACGCCAGCATTTGGTTCAACGGACAAGATGGCCAACCATCAGGGTCTCCTTTGTTGATCTATTCTCAAAAGCAAGCTGTAGCCCTCAAGAAAACGCTAGATGCGCAAGGTCATGAAGTCATGGTTGAAATGGCCATGCGTTATGGCAACCCCAGCTTAGAGTCTGTATTGGAGCATATGCGTGATGCCGGTATGGAGCGCCTTCTGGTATTACCTCTTTACCCACAATATTCTGCAACCACTACTGCATCCACCTTTGATGAAATTTTTAGAATATTAGGGTCGTGGCGTAATCAGCCGGAGCTAAGAATAGTTAAGCACTACCATGATCACCCCGCCTACATTCAGGCACTTAAACAACAAGTTGAGGCCTCATGGGTTCAGCGTGGGCGTCCCAATTTTGCGGCGGGTGATAAGCTAATTTTTTCATTTCATGGTGTGCCTAAAAGAACGCTTGATAAAGGTGATCCATACCATTGCGAGTGCCACAAGACAGGGCGCTTATTACGTGAGGCGCTTGGATTGAGTAGTGAGGAAGCCATGGTTACATTCCAATCTCGTTTTGGAAAAGCTGAATGGCTAAAGCCTTACACGGCTCCTACTGTAAAAATGTTGGGAGAGAAAAAGACTCGCCGTTTAGATATTTTTTGCCCTGGGTTCCCAGCAGATTGCTTGGAAACTTTAGAAGAAATTGCTATGGAAGTTCAAGAGGACTTCATCCATGCTGGTGGTCAGGAATATAACTACATAGCTTGTCTCAATGATGCTCAACCTTGGGTTAGTGGTTTAACTCAAATCGCTATGGAGCATCTAGGCTCTTGGCCTCTCAGTGCTGAATCTGCAGAGAGTTTGGCGCTTAGCCAAAAAAGAGCTGCTGATTTGATTGTTCAATAAACCCCAGCTAGGGGAGAAATATTTCTCATTGAGGTCTTGAAAAAAAGCTTTTTATCCCAATATATAAGTCTGCTGGAGGATTAAAAAGTTATGAATCAAGAAAAAAACCAAGAAAATCAAGAAGATATCAATAAATCTGCGGATTTACCTGTTGCTGAAGAATCGACGCCAGGTGAAGGTCCATCTACACCCTCAAGCCCTGAGGAAATGATTGCATTACTGCAAACTCAACTTCAAGAGCATCAAGATCAATTTTTACGAGCTAAAGCGGAAGTTGAAAATGCACGTAGAAGATCTATTGAAGATATTGCTAAAGCCCATAAATTCGCGATCGAGGGTTTTGCCGAGAGCTTATTGCCAGTTCTCGATAGTTTGACTGCTGCGCTAACTGATAACGGTGAGGATTCTGCAAAGATGAAAGAGGGTATTGAACTAACATTCAAGCAACTCATGTCTGCGCTAGAAAGAGGTCGCGTTCAAGAGATTAATCCAGTTGGTGAAAAGTTTGACCCACATCGTCATCAGGCAATTGCAATGGTGCCGCATGAACAAGAAGCCAATACTGTTGTAACAGTATTGCAAAAAGGTTATTTGATTGCTGATCGAATTTTAAGACCTGCTTTGGTGACAGTTAGTCAGCCCAAGTAATAGGTATTGAAATATCAGCATTGATCCCCATATTGAATATATAAACATTATTTAGGAGTTAAGCATGGCTAAGATTATCGGTATTGACTTAGGTACAACCAATTCATGTGTATCAGTTTTAGAGGGCAATGTGCCCAAAGTGATTGAAAACGCAGAGGGTGCTCGCACAACACCTTCAATCATCGCTTACATGGAAGATGGCGAAATTTTGGTTGGTGCACCTGCCAAGCGTCAATCAGTGACGAACCCACACAATACTTTGTATGCGGTTAAGCGTTTGATTGGCCGTAAGTTTGATGAAAAAGAAGTACAAAAAGACATTAATATGATGCCCTACAAAATTGCAAAAGCTGATAACGGTGATGCATGGGTTGAAGTTCGCGGTAAGAAAATGGCCCCTCCACAAATTTCAGCTGAAGTTCTTCGTAAGATGAAGAAAACTGCTGAAGACTACTTAGGTGAAGAGGTAACGGAAGCGGTGATTACTGTGCCAGCTTACTTTAACGATAGCCAGCGTCAAGCAACTAAGGATGCGGGTCGTATTGCTGGTTTAGATGTTAAGCGCATTATCAACGAACCCACTGCAGCTGCTTTAGCCTTCGGCTTGGATAAACAGGAAAAGGGTGATCGCAAGATTGCTGTCTATGACCTAGGTGGCGGTACTTTTGACGTATCAATCATCGAAATTGCTGACGTTGATGGTGAAAAACAGTTTGAAGTACTCTCAACAAACGGGGACACATTTTTAGGTGGTGAAGATTTTGACCAGCGCATCATCGATTTCATCATCACTGAGTTCAAAAAAGACCAGGGTGTTGATTTATCTAAAGACGTATTAGCACTACAACGTTTAAAAGAAGCGGCTGAAAAAGCTAAGATTGAATTGTCATCAGGCCAGCAGACGGATATTAATTTACCTTACATCACAGCTGATGCCTCAGGCCCTAAGCATTTAAATATCAAAATGACTCGCGCCAAACTAGAGTCACTTGTTGAGGACTTAATTGCCAGAACTATTGAGCCATGCCGCATCGCTATTAAAGATGCTGGTGTAGCAATTGGCGATATTCAAGACGTGATTTTAGTTGGTGGCATGACACGTATGCCAAAGGTGCAAGAGAAAGTTAAAGAGTTCTTTGGTCAGGAGCCACGTAAAGACGTTAACCCTGATGAAGCTGTTGCCGCCGGTGCTGCGATTCAAGGCGCAGTTCTGTCTGGTGATCGGACAGACGTCTTGTTGTTAGATGTTACGCCCCTCTCATTAGGTATTGAGACCTTGGGTGGTGTTATGACTAAGATGATCAAAAAGAATACAACTATCCCAACAAAGCATGCTCAAGTCTTCTCAACAGCAGAAGATAATCAACCCGCTGTAACTATTAAAGTGTTCCAGGGTGAGCGTGAGATGGCTGTAGCAAACAAAGTGTTAGGTGAGTTCAATCTTGAGGGTATTGCCCCAGCTTCACGTGGGGCGCCACAAATTGAAGTGTCATTTGATATTGATGCCAACGGTATCTTGCATGTTGGTGCAAAAGATAAGGCCACTGGTAAAGAAAATAAAATCACCATTAAAGCTAACTCAGGTTTATCTGAAGAAGAAATTGCTAACATGGTTAAAGATGCAGAAATCAATGCTGAAGAAGATCGCAAATTACGTGAGTTGGTAGATGCGCGCAATACTGCTGAAGCTCTTGTTCACTCAACTAAAAAAGCACTTGAGGAACATGGTGCATCTTTAGAGGCCGGTGAAAAAGAAAAAATTGAAGTTGCATTGAAAGATTTGGAAGAGGTTGCTAAGGGCGCTGATAAGGAAGCCATTACTTCTAAAACCGAAGAGTTCGGTAAAGCTAGTCAAAAGTTAGGCGAAAAGGTTTATGCTGCTATGGCTGAAAAAGAGCAAGCTGCTCAGCCAAGTGGTGATAATGCTAAGCCTAAGGACGACAATGTCGTTGATGCTGATTTTAAGGAAGTAAACGATAAGAAGTAAGGAATAGTTTTGTCTAACAAGCGCGACTTTTATGAAATTCTGGGTATAGCTCGGAGTGCTACGGACGATGAGATTAAAAAATCTTATCGAAAGATGGCTATGAAGCATCACCCAGACCGTAACCCCGATAACAAAGAGGCAGAGGCCAAATTTAAAGAGGCCAAAGAGGCTTACGAGATACTATCGGACCCTCAAAAGCGCGCTGCTTACGACCAGTATGGTCATGCTGGCGTTGACCCTAATATAGGCGGCGGGGGTGGTGGACAAGGTTTTGGTGGTTTCTCAGACGCTTTTGGAGATATCTTTGGAGATATCTTCGGGGGTAGCGCTCAAGGGCGTGGCGGTCCTCAAGTTTATCGCGGTGCTGATTTGCGCTACAGCATGGAAATTAGCTTGGAAGAGGCGGCTAACGGTCACGATACTCAAATTCGAGTACCTAGCTGGTCTAATTGCGAACCATGTCATGGTAGTGGTGCGGAGCCTGGTTCAAAAGTTGAAACATGTACTACTTGTAATGGTGCGGGTCAGGTTAGGGTTGCTCAGGGATTTTTTTCAATGCAACAAACTTGCCCTCGATGCAGTGGTTCAGGAAGTTATATACCGAAGCCGTGTAAAAAATGCCACGGTGCTGGTAAGACAAAGTCGCAAAAGACCTTAGAAGTAAAAATTCCTGCTGGTATTGACGATGGTATGCGCATCCGTTCAAGTGGCAATGGTGAGCCTGGTGTTAATGGCGGCCCTAGCGGCGACTTATATGTCGAAGTTCATATCAAACCACACCCAGTCTTTGAAAGAGACGGCGAGGACTTGCATTGCAAGATGCCGATTTCATTCGTTGAAGCAATTTTGGGTGGTGAGATCGAGGTGCCTACTTTATCTGGAAAGGCTACTTTTGATGTCCCTGAGGGTACTCAAAGTGGGCGTACTTTTAGATTACGCTCAAAAGGTATCAAGAGTTTGCGCACGAGTTTGCCTGGTGATCTTTATATCCATGTTCAGGTCGAAACGCCTGTTAAATTAACTCAAACACAAAAAGACTTACTCAAGCAGCTTGATGAGAGTCTTAAAGCTGGAGGAGCAAAACATAGCCCTCAGCAAAAAGGTTTTCTAGATCGAGTAAAAGATTTTTTTAATTAAGCTTTAAAGCAGTGCTCAGGGCCCGGAAAAGTTCCGGCTTTGACCGCTGCAATATACGCTGTTATGGCAGCTTCAATTGAAGCTTGCCCCTCTAAAAAGTTTTTAACAAACTTTGGTGAGCGTCCCGGAAAAGCACCCAACATATCATGCATCACTAAAACTTGACCAGAGCATTCTGGGCCTGCACCAATACCAATTGTTGGTATGTTGATTGATTGCGTCACTCTGGCTCCAAGTTCAGATGGGATTGCTTCTAAAACAATCATTTGGGCACCAGCAGATTCAAGCGCAATCGCATCAGCAATCAACTGTTGAGCTGATTCAGGAGATTTACCTTGAACTTTGAAGCCGCCAAGAGCATGGATGGATTGAGGTAGTAAACCTAAATGGCCACAAACAGGAACGCTTCTTTGTACTAAGAACTTAACAGTATCAGCTAACCATTCACCACCTTCAACCTTGACCATTTGCGCACCTTCACGCATTAAAATAACGGCATTTTCCATGGCTTGTTCAGGAGTGGAGTAAGACCCAAAAGGCATGTCTGCAATTAGAAAAGCGGATTGATTGCCTCTTGATACACATTGAGTGTGATATGCCATATCTGTCATTGTCACAGGAGTTGTTGTGCTATGACCCTGAACAACATTACCTAATGAATCACCAATTAACATGGCATCAATGCCAGCATGATCGATTAAGGCAGAAAAACTTGATTCATAAGCAGTTAAAACAGCAATCTTTTCACCAGATTGATGCATAGCGTGTAATTGAGTAATTGTTTTTGGAGAGCGATCGGCGTTTTTTTCTTGTAAGTAAGCCATTTTTTATCCTAGTGATGTTGGAGAGGGCAAATAAGACCCTTTATCTTTTCAATACGTTGATGTGCAACATTATCAACGTATTGAGAAAGCTTTCCAAATCCAGGAAGCTCTAAATCAGGTGCGATTTCTAATAAGGGTAAAAGTACAAAGGCTCTTTCAACCATTCTTGGATGAGGAATGGTCAAATTTTCTTCTTGAACTGAAATTGCATCGTAAGCTAACACATCTAAATCAAGAGTTCTTGGAGCGTTAATGTAAGGTCTTTCACGTCCAAATGAAAATTCAATATTTTGACAAATGTTTAATAAATCTTCAGGGGTAAGTACCGTCTCAACAGACACAACAGCATTGATGAAATCGTTACCAGTAGCATTAACAGGGGCGCTTTGGTAGAGGCAACTACGTGTTTTTACCTGTAGCTCAGGATTTAGAGCCAAACAAACAATTGCATCTGTAATGAACTGTCTTGTGTCACCGATATTGCCGCCAAGACCGATATAGGCTAACGCCATAAAACTTCCCCTTGTTAGTTACAGTACTTTATCTTTTTTTTAACTTATTTGCTCAGGAGTCGTTGATTTTGCAGATCTGGACCGAGTTCTTCGTCTTTTTCTCTTAGGGGTTGCGGTATTTGGGTCTGGTGCAGTGTTTTTAACGAGTGCCATGAGATCTTGACGAACAGGATCATCACCCTGCCAAAAGTCAGTCCACCATTGCCCTATTTCGTTTGAGATTTCGCCGGTTTCGCAACGTAACAACAGGAAGTCATACCCAGCTTTAAATTTAGAGCTATCAATTAGACGAAAAGGATATCGACCAACCCTTTTTTCTAATCTAGGTTGCATGGTCCAAATTTCACGCATATCCGCTTCATGGCGTCTTTGCATACCAAGGAAATTTTTCTGGGACTCAAATACTTCATCAATTGCCGCATGTAATGCAGGAACACTCGGCATCCCATCATTTTCATAATGAGACCAGGCATCTTGAACATCATGCCAAAGTAGGCTGGCAAATAAAAATCCTGGTGAAACAGGCTTACCCTCATGAACTCTTAAGTCGGTATTGTCCAAAGATTTTTTTACAAAAATTGAACGGTCTTCATTTTCTAAAATCGCATCAATCAAAGGTAATATTTTTTGATGAAGACCCACATCCTTCAAGCCCTGCAAAGAGGCCCAGGCGTGACCAGACATCAATAACTTCAGAATTTCATCAAATAAGCGTGAGCTTGGGACATCTTTTATGAGATCGCCAAGCTTTTCTATTGGCGCAAGAGTCTCTGTTTGAATCTGAAAGCCAGTTTTAGCTGCAAAACGTATGGCGCGTAACATGCGTACTGGATCTTCTCGGTAACGTTGGCTGGGCTCTCCAATCATCCTAAGAGTTCTTGCCTCAATATCTAGCATGCCACCGTGGTAATCTAACACTGTTTCAGTTTGAGGGTCGTAATACATCGCATTAATTGTGAAGTCACGACGTGTGGCATCTTCTCCCTGACTACCCCACACGTTGTCCCTTAGAATTCTGCCATTGGCCGCCACATGGGCATCCTCAGCTTGTACATGCGCCCTAAAAGTAGATACTTCAATTATTTCAGGTCTATCTTTGCCGTAGAAGGTAACGTGAACAATCTGGAAGCGCCGACCAATAAGTCTAGATCGTCTAAAAAGCTTTTGCACTTGATCAGGGGTTGCATTGGTGGCCACATCAAAATCCTTGGGGGCGATACCTAATAGCAAATCTCTAACTGCTCCACCAACTATATAGGCGTTAAAACCTGCGTCTTGCAAAACATGAGTGACCTTTACCGCATTTTTAGATAGTAATTCTGGGTTAATTTGGTGAGCACGCTTAAGGAATTTCTTGGGCATCAAACCATGACCGTGCAACAGACTTTTTTGCTTATTAGGTTTACTAAGAATACGATCAAAAAAACGACGAATCATTTAAACAACTCCAAAACAGGCCAGTTATTTTCCAAAGCCTTTTTGCGCAAGCTCTCATCGGGGTTAGTTGGTTTTGCGATAGATACTTTTTCCATTAGAGGTAAATCATTGATTGAGTCAGAGTAGAAATAACTTTCAGTTAGTGCCGACCAACTCAATCCTTGTTTACTTAACCAATCTTCAACACGGGTGACCTTACCCTCTCTAAAATTGGGAATGCCAAGCACCTTACCGGAGAAGCCACCTGTAGTTTGATCGCCGATGACTTCTAATTCTGTTGCAATTAAATGGTCAATACCAAAAGCTGAAACAATTGGCCTTGTAACGAAGTTATTCGTTGCCGTCACGACGCAACATAGATCACCTTGGTCTTGATGTTTTTTTACCAAAGCTAATGCGCTGGGACGAATATTTGGATGAATGATCTCTTCCATGAAAGTCAAGTGCCAGCTATTTAATTGCTCTCTAGAGTGTTCTGTTAAAGGCTTTAATGCAAAGGCTAAAAAAGCAAATATATCTAAACGACCAGCTTTGTAATCATCGTAAAAGCGCTCATTTTCAGACGCGTAATAGGCTGGATCAACGACGCCAGTTTTAACTAAGAAGCGTCCCCACTCATGGTCGCTGTCAATGGGAAGAAGTGTGTGATCTAAATCGAATAAGGCAAGTTGTGTCATTTATGCAATTATGCTCAATTTTTCAGAGCAAGTAATTCTTTCACCAAAGGAAGCGTAACGGCGCGCTTAGTTTCAAGTGAATAGGCATCTAAAGCCTCCATCAAAGACATTAAACTAGACATATCTCTATGAAAGTGACGCAATAACCATGGCGGCACATCGTTAGACAGCTGCAAACCACGAGCTTGTGCTGCTTGTTCAAGAGCATTTAGCTTTTCATCATCTGAGAGTACATGCATCTGGAACACTAAACCCCAAGCAAGACGAGTTCTTAAGTCATCTCTTAGATCTAGGTTGGTTGGTGGCACTTTGCTACTGGTTAGTAAAACTTGTGAGGATGATTCACGAATTAAATTGTGCATCCTAAAAAGAGCGCCTTGAGCAAATTCGTCTAAAGAATCCACATCATCAACGCACAGGAGTGCGAAAGATTGAGGATTTTCTGAGATGACGAGTCCTGCTTCGCGCCAATCATCATCACTACTATCATGACCCAGTATCCAAGATGCTTGATTTAAATCATCAGCAAGTAATTTCATTGCCTCAAGAATATGTGATCGACCAGAGCCACCTTCACCCCATATATGGATCATGCGCTGCTCAGCTTTTAGAGCAGTCTTAGGGGTACCGATTTGCAAAGACTGTTTAATTTCAGTCAAGATTTCAAGTAAGTTTTCATTACCCGTAGCAATAAAATTACCTAAGCTAGCTTTCGGAGCGCACTCTAAATCTAATGCAGTTTGGCGAGGGAGTTGGTGAAATGATGAAGACAAAATAATTATTTTCTAAATGAGATCAATTATTTTTATACCAATTGCTATTCTTATAACGCTGCATGGCATGCCGACTAAAAACTAATGCAATGGCGCTAAGAGGAAGAGCAAGTAATACACCAAAAAATCCAAACCAGCCACCAAACAAAATTAAAGCAAAAACAACTAATACGGGATGCAAGCCAATGCGCTCACCGACGAGTTTGGGGGTCAAGAAAAAACTCTCAATTGCTTGTCCCGCAACATAGAGGGCTAGCACAGCCAGAGTGCTAACCCCAGTCTCTGCTTGCAGGATTGCCGATAGAAGAGCAAGGACGAGTGCGACTCCATAACCAATATAAGGAATGAAGATGGCAATACCAGTCAGTAAACCAAGTGCCAGAGCACCGGTAACACCCAGGAAGTAAAGTCCTGCGCAGTAGTAGACTGACAAGATGGCAATGACTATTAATTGCCCTCTCAAGTATTGAGACAAAAGATCATCAATTTCTTTGACAAGGATAGTGACTTGTTTTAGCCATCTTGGCGGAATAGCTGGAGTCAATTTTTTAAAAAATTCATCCCATTCGGTAAGTAGATAAAAAACAATAAAAATAATAAGAACTAAACCAAAGATGCTCGCCATCAAACTTTGACCTGATTGCAAGACTGTTGATAAGCTGGCATTAATTAATGTATCGGCGTTATCTGACAATTGTTTAGTGACGCGATCTTCGATGATGCTGTGAATTTTTTTAATATCAAAATTGATGAGTAATTTATCTAAAATTGGCTGGATGGCATTTTGAGTTTGAGATAGCCAAACTGGAAATTGCTTTTGCAGTGCCGGCAATTCCTTTTGCAAAATGCTTAAAAACATAACAATTAGCCCAGAAATGGCAAAAAACCCAATCAGAACGGACAAGATTGCAGACAATATCTTGCCTAATCTTAGGCCTTGAAGCCTGAGAGATAGAGGTCTTAGGACATAAGCTAAGATAAATGCAGCTAAGAAAGTTGTTAATAAAGAGGCCATAGGTTATGCGTATCCACTAGAATTCATAGATTCTACTGATTCAAATACACTTATAGCCATGTCAGATCAAATTTCTTCAAAATCTCAGGGACTTTCTTACCGCGATGCCGGTGTTGATATGGAGGCAGGAGACGCCCTAGTCGAGCGCATCAAGCCTTTGGCTAAGAAAACCATGCGTGAGGGTGTTTTAGCAGGTATCGGCGGTTTTGGAGCCCTTTTCGAGGTTCCTAAGCGCTATAAGGAGCCAGTTCTTGTTTCTGGGACTGACGGAGTAGGTACTAAGCTTAAACTAGCTTTTGACTGGAATCGTCATGACACGGTTGGCCAAGATCTGGTGGCTATGAGCGTCAATGATATTTTGGTACAAGGTGCTGAGCCTCTATTTTTCTTGGACTATTTTGCATGCGGTAAGTTGTCTGTTGATACAGCAGCCACTGTTATTGGCGGAGTTGCTCTGGGTTGTGAACTGGCAGGTTGTGCATTAATTGGTGGTGAAACAGCTGAAATGCCAGGTATGTATCCAGAGGGTGAGTATGACTTAGCTGGATTTGCAGTTGGCGCAGTCGAAAAATCTACGATGATTACTGGGGCAACTATTCAATCAGGTGATGTCATTTTAGGTCTGGCTTCAAGCGGCGCTCACTCAAATGGCTATTCTTTGGTCAGAAAAATTATTGAGCGTGCTGGTGCTAAATCAACAGATGATTTTCATGGTCGTAGCCTGAGTGATGTGGTGATGGCGCCAACAAGAATTTATGTCAAATCTATGCTGGCTTTGATGTCTAAAATTAAAGTCAAAGGGATGGCGCACATCACAGGAGGGGGTCTGGTTGAGAACGTACCTCGAGTCCTTCCAGAAAATACTCAGGCTGTTTTGCATCGTGATGCATGGCAGTTGCCACAGTTATTCCAATGGTTGCAAAAAGAGGGCGGCGTACAAGATGCAGAAATGCATCGCGTTTTTAATTGTGGAATTGGTATGGTTGTGATCCTCGATGCCAAGGATGCTACCGCAGCGAAAATTCAACTTGAGTCTACTGGTGAAACTGTTTATCAGTTAGGTGAGGTTGTTACTAGACCGGCTGGAGCCCATCAAACGATTGTTATTTAACAATCATTGAAAATAAAAGCTTGTTATTTGATTTGGTAGTGAGCAAGGCACACTTGTTCACACCGATCCATTTCTGATTCTAGAAGAGGATCAAAAATTTCTCGATGACCCATACCTCGTAACCAAGTTAGTTGGCGCTTAGCTAACTGGCGAGTGGCTGCAACTGATTGATCTTTGAATTCTTGTAAGGTGATGGCACCATCTAGATATTGCCAAGCTTGTCTGTAACCAACAGCTCTCATGGAGGGTAAGTCGGGGTGGAGTTTGACATTCTCTTTCAGTAAACGCATCTCATTTAAAAAGCCTTGAGACATCATTAGGTCAAAACGTTGCGCAATTTTCTGATGCAAGACTGCACGATCAGATGGTTCAATGGATAAGAGCCTTAAGTTCAAGGGGATATCAGGATCATCCGAATGATCCACACTATCAGAGTCGCCCCTACCAGTTTCTTTAGGTTCTTCTTTTAACCATGTCGACATGGGTTTACCGCTTTGTAAATAAATCTCAAGCGCTCTTTGCACTCTCTGACTATCATTTTTTTCTAAACGAGCGGCTGTTTCAGGATCAACTTTAGCTAACTCATCATAAATGGCATGCCAACCCTCCTGACTTGCTTGCAGCTCTATTGCTGCACGTATCTCCGGAGAGGCTGTTGGCATATTTGAGAGACCATAAGCTAGCGCTCGCCAATACAACATCGTGCCACCAACGATGACAGGGATACTGCCGCGCTCGCGAATCTCCTTTATCCATTGCTTCGCACTTTTAGCGAATTTAGCAGCTGAGTAAGGATCCTCAGGGTGGGCTATGTTAATTCCATGATGAATCACTTCATTCATTTCTGCAGCACTTGGCTTAGCTGTGCCAATGTCCATGCCTTTGTACACTAAAGCAGAATCCATGCTGATAATTTCTACTGTGCGTTGATATTTTTTTGCAGCTCTAGCAAAGCGCATCCCCACCGCACTTTTACCACTAGCAGTAGGTCCAACAATTGCGATGACTGCTTGATTTGAACTCAAGACTATCGATCGCGTAAAAATAATTTATCTAAATCTTGGATGCTGAGTTGAACCCAGGTTGGGCGACCGTGATTGCATTGATCTGCACGTTCAGTCTGCTCCATTTGCCTTAGTAGGGCATCCATTTCAGTGAGGGTCAGAGCGCGATGCGCTCTGACTGCCGCATGGCAGGCTTGCGTTGCAAGGCGCTCATGTTGTGCAGCATCAATGACCGCCTTAGAGCCCGTGAGATCTAATTCACTTAGTAAATTTCTGAGTAAGCTGACTGGTTCTGCTCTTTGCAAAAGAGTTGGAATAGTTCTAATAGCTAATTGAGTGGGTGACAAGGTTGCCACATCAAAACCTAATTTTTCTAAAGTATTCCGATGATCTTCAGCTTTGCTAACTTCTAACTCTGAGGCATGCATCACAATCGGTACGAGAAGTTGCTGAACTTTAATGCCAGTGGCTAGATCTTGTTTTAGCTTTTCATAAAGAACCCGCTCGTGTGCCGCATGCATATCTACAAGCACTAAACCATGTTGATTCTGCGCCAAGATGTAAATACCATGTATTTGGGCTAGAGCATGTCCTAACGGTAAATCAGCTGTGTCGTTAGCGGAACTGTAAGAGGTCTCTGCATGTAATTTCTCGGAATTGTTGATTTTTGAGAAAAAGCTATCAATGCTACTTTTCTGATTTTGACTCAATGGCAGGTAATGATTACTAGTTTGTGAACTCCATGCTGAAGTAGAAGCTAGTGGTGATTGACCCAAGTCATTCGTAAAAGCTGCTGAAGTTACGTCACTAGTTCGATTAATTTGTCCCGCCGAAGTTCCCAGAGCGTTTTGTATGGCTTTGTAAATGAATTGATGAACAGCACCGCCCTCTCTAAAGCGAACCTCAGTTTTTGCAGGGTGAACATTGACGTCAACTAAGTTTGGATCAATATCCAGTGATAGAACAATCATTGGTTGTCTATCACCGTGCAAGACATCTTGGTAGGCGCTACGAATAGCATGCTGCACCACTTTATCTCGTATAAATCGACCATTGACGTAACTAAACTGTTGATCCGCCCTTGCTCTACTTGCTGTTGGCTGACTGATAAATCCACGAAGAGTCAGCGGGCCTGAAATGCTTTCTAAAGGGATTCTGGCTTCATGGAATTCTTTTCCAAGAATGGCATCTACTCGTTGTTCAATATTGCCATGGGCCCAACGCTCGAGTACCTTACCGTTATGCCAAATAGCAAAAGCAATGTCTGGTCTAGATAAAGCTATTCGACGAATCACATCTAAGCAGTGACCTAGTTCCGTTGAAGCACTTTTTAAAAACTTTCGACGAGCGGGGGTGTTGAAGTAAAGATCTTGAACATCAATAGTAGTTCCCGTTGGACCAGATGAGGGACTCACCTCACTCATGGTTTGACCACCATTCACATTAATTTGCCAGGCGTGTTCATCGTCACTGGTGCGCGTTGTAATTGATAGTCTAGAAACTGATGCAATTGAAGCGAGCGCTTCTCCACGGAAGCCCAGTGATCCGACAGATTCAAGATCACGCAGAGATCTAATTTTACTTGTAGCATGCCTTTGAACTGCTAGGTTAAGTTCTGAGTGGCGGATACCTTGCCCATCGTCTTGTATAGAGATTCTCTGACAGCCACCTTCTTCTAGGCGAATGATGATGGCACTGGATCCAGCATCAATTGCGTTTTCCAGAATCTCTTTTACAACCGATGCTGGACGTTCAACAACTTCACCAGCCGCAATTTGACTGATTAGGGTATCTGGCAAAGCTGCTATTGCTTGTCTCATTGATAGCTTAAATTTTTAGTGATGGCGATACTGCTGTTCTAGTTCGATGATTTGTTCTCGGATTTCATCAATATCACTGTCATCGGCACTTTCATCAATATATCTTTGCATATCTTCGATAGCGGGTCTGATGTAGTCAAGCTGAGCCAAAGCAAGACCTCTATCCCTAATCTCTTCTATAGCATTTGGCAATAGAATCACCAGACGCTGTTGAATGCCTAAGAGTCTTTCCCATCGCTCTTGTTGGGTATAGATGGCTTTTAAGTTTCTTAAAAATCTGGACAGAATTTCTCGAGAGCTTGATGATCTTAAAAATGCACTTAAAGGAAGTTGCAGTTCACCGCGATAACCTTGAGCATCTAAATAGGGATCTAGCATTTCTTGTAACTCTTGCTTAGATAAAGATGTTCCAGTGATTGGATCCATAATGACCTCACCTTGAGGCAAAGATACTCGCACCATAAAATGGTTCGGAAAAGAGACACCTTTGATGTTAAGCCCCAGGTGCTGACCTAACTCCATAAAAATAAGAGCTAAAGAAATTGGGATACCCCTTCTTGTCTCAATAACAGTGTGTAGGTAAGAATTATCTGGATCGTAATAATCATTGCGATTAGGGCCAAATCCTAATTCTTGATAAAAATAATTTTTGAGGATTTGTAGCTTTTGGATACCCTGCATTTCAGAGGTAATGCGCTGCTTAACTTTTTCACCTAATAAATCAAGCTCATCCATCACATTTTGAATAATGAGATCCGGGTAAGCGTGCTGAGCAATAGCTATTGCAGCCTCAGTTAAAGGGAAGTGTTCATCATCTACAACTAATGAAGCAAAGTAATCTAATTGTTGTGTTGGCATATGCGTCAGCTTATTTTGCTTGGTATAAAAAATCTTTAGTTCTAAATCCGGTTATCCATAAACTGCCTAAATAAACTACAGCAGCAAAGCCTAACCAAAGCGTTAACCATCCTATTCTAACCATTGGAGTGTTTCTTAATTCAATCCAGTCGTGTTGCTGAGCACCAAAGTAAAAAACAATTGTGACACCAATAAGACCCAAGGCTAATTTAAAAAAGAACTTCAACCAACCAGCATTTTTTTGTAAAACACCCTTTTGATTGAGACCTCTCCAAAGCAGGGCCGCATTAAGTATTGCTCCTAAGCCAATAGATAGCGCTAGGCCAGCGTGATTTAACCAAGGCACTAAAACAATATTAGCTAATTGAGTTAAGACCAGCACACGTATTGCAATTTTTACAGGTGTTTTAATATCCTGTCTTGAGTAATAAGCGGGCGCTAAGATTTTGATTAGGATCAGCCCTACTAAGCCAACGCCATAAGCCCCCAAAGCCTGTCTCGTCATGTTGACATCAAGCGCTGTAAATTGACCGTAGTGATAGAGCACTGCTGCTAATGGCTGACCAAATACTAAAAGTGCAATCGCAGCAGGTGCCGCTAGTATGAATGTAAGCTTCAAGCCCCAATCCATCAATTTCGCAATTTGGGCTTCGTCTTGAAGTGTGTTGGCGCGACTTAAACTGGGTAGCAAAACGGTGGCAATGGCAACACCCAAAAGAGCAGTTGGAAACTCCATCAATCTATCTGCATAAGATAACCACGAGACACTGCCAGAAGTTAAGTGTGAAGCAATATTGGTATTGATGATTAAAGATAGTTGAGCCACCGAAACTGCAAATAGAGCAGGAATCATTAATTTCAAAACTTTTTTAGCCCCCGGATGATTCCAGGCATTTTTGATAGTGCGCCAACTCAAACCAATCCTTGGCACCAATCCAATTCTTTTAAGTGCGGGAATTTGGATGGCTAACTGTGTTATTCCACCCAAAATAACCCCAATGCCTAAGGCGTAGATGGGGGTTTCAAAATAGGGTGATAGTAACCATGATGAAAAAATCATCGAAAGATTGAGTAAAACAGGGGTAAAAGCCGGTATGGCGAATTTTTTATAGGTATTTAAGATGCCGGCCGACAGAGACACCATCGAGATCAGGCCAATATACGGGAACATGATTCTAGTTAAGACCACGCTGGCCTCATGAGCGCCGCTGTTATTAAATCCAGACGCAACGAGGAAAATGACCCATGGAGCAGCTACAACACCGATTAAAACTACCAGGATGAGTGACCAAAAAAGGATAGTTGCAATGGCACTGATCATCAAAAAGGTGCCTTCTTGTCCCTCTTTTGTCGAAGTTTCTCCTAAAACAGGGACAAATGCCTGTGAAAAAGCCCCCTCAGCGAAGAGTCTTCGGAGTAAATTGGGGATTCTGAAGGCCACGTTAAAGGCGTCAGTCCACTCTGAGGCCCCATAAGTACGGGCAATCAGGGTCTCCCTGAGTAAGCCTGTAATGCGGGATAGCATTGTTAGGCTACTAATTTTGGCGGCTGCAGACAATAAATTCACAGGCGTAGTTTTACAGATTTCTGTCTGGGGTGGTAGCCTTGCTCAGGATAAGTTATAATCTTTCTTTTAGGCAATACCCCTTAAGGTTACAAACATGGCAAATACCGCTCAAGCTCGTAAACGTGCCCGCCAGGCAGTTTCTCAAAATGAACACAATTCAAGCTTGCGTTCACGTCTTCGTACAGCTATTAAGACTGTACGTAAAGCCGTTGACTCAGGTGATAAAGACGCTGCAGCTAAGGTTTTCCAAGCTGCACAGGCTACTATCGATAAGATTGCTGATAAAAAGGTAGTTCATAAAAACACTGCTGCGAGAACAAAATCTCGTCTATCTGCAGCTATCAAAGGTATGACAGCCTAATTTATTTAGGTCAATAACGAGCCCGTTCCCTAGTACGGAGCGGGTTTTTTGTTTTTAGTTAGGTGATTTTTTAGGTATTTCGCAAGCTTCAACAATAGTTAAATTATTGTCTTTAGCAAAGTTTTTGACGAAATCCATGGCTTTTGGCTCTATTTCATTGAGCCTTTCATCAACGACGACGCATTTGATACCGGCAATATTGACCGGTTTTACGTAAGGTGAATAGGTAAAACGAGGGTCGCTGGTATCGCCATCTGGACGAAATTGGGCCATGACACCACAGAGTCTCTCAGCCCAGTCGCTGGGTCTGAATGGTTTGCCATCGTGAGTAAGACCTTGGATAAAGAATTGTTTGGCCGTCACGATGTCTTTGCTGTATAAATAGTTGAAATTCGGGAATACCCCTAGATTTTAGCAGTCAGAACCCTTGTTGAATACATATTTGAATTGATTAGGCGCTTATAGCTATGTTGTCGAACATTCCGGTGAGGCATTACCTACAGTTTGCTGATTTCAGCGCAGATGACTACGCCTATTTGCTTCAGCGAGCCGAGTTTCTTAAAGCCAAATTCAAAAGATATGAAACTTGGCATCCATTGCACGACAGAACTCTTGCGATGATTTTTGAAAAAAATTCCACGCGCACTCGGCTCTCCTTTGAGGCTGGCATTCATCAATTGGGTGGACACGCGGTATTTCTAAACACTAAAGATACCCAATTGGGTCGTGGTGAGCCAGTAGAAGATGCTGCTCAAGTGATCTCAAGAATGACCGATATCATCATGATTCGCACATTCGGCCAAGACATCATTGAACGTTTTGCTGCCAACTCAAGGGTACCTGTCATTAATGGTTTAACCAATGAATATCATCCTTGCCAAGTGCTGGCAGATATCTTTACATTTGTTGAGCATCGTACAGACATTAAAGGTAAGACGGTTGCCTGGATTGGTGATGCGAACAATATGGCCTATACATGGATTCAGGCAGCTGAAATTTTAGACTTCAAAGTGAACTTCTCTGCGCCACCCGGTTATCAGTTAGATAATAAATTTTTAAGCGCAAACTCTAAAAAACATTTAACAATCTTTCAGAATCCATTAGATGCTTGCAAGGGTGTAGATTTAGTGACGACTGATGTATGGACCAGTATGGGTTATGAGGATGAGAACCAAGCTCGCTTAAAAGCATTTAAAAATTGGATGGTGTCTGATGAGTTAATGGCAGCAGCTCATGCAGATGCTCTTTTTATGCATTGTTTGCCAGCACATAGAGGTGAAGAGGTTTCTGCATCTGTGATTGATGGTACACAAAGTGTTGTTTGGGACGAGGCTGAGAATCGCCTTCATGTTCAAAAAGCACTGATGGAATTCTTGCTTTGTGGCAAGTTGTAATTTTTATTAAAAATTTTAATTAAATGTAGATAAACATGTCAGATATTAAAAAAGTTGTTCTTGCCTATTCAGGTGGTTTAGATACCAGTGTGATCTTGAAGTGGCTTCAAGATACTTATCAATGTGAGATCGTTACTTTCACAGCAGACTTGGGCCAAGGTGAAGAATTAGAGCCAGCTCGTGCAAAAGCTATTAAGTTTGGCATCAAGCCTGAAAATATTTTTATTGATGACTTGCGTGAAGAATTTGTGAGGGATTTTGTATTCCCGATGTTCCGCGCCAATACGATTTATGAGGGTGAGTACTTGCTAGGTACATCTATTGCTCGCCCATTGATTGCCAAGCGTCAAATTGAAATTGCGCATCAAACAGGTGCTGATTCTGTATCTCATGGTGCAACGGGCAAGGGCAATGATCAAGTACGTTTTGAATTGGGGTATTACTCCTTAGACCCTTCCATCAAGGTCATTGCACCTTGGCGTGAATGGGATCTTTTGTCACGCGAAAAACTACTGGCCTATGCAGAAACTCATGGCATTCCTGTAGAAATGAAACACAAGCAAGGCGGTGCTCCTTATTCTATGGACGCCAACTTATTACATATTAGCTACGAGGGTCGCCATTTAGAAGACCCAAAGGCTGAAGCTGAAGAAGCCATGTGGCGTTGGACTGTTTCTCCAGAGAAAGCACCAGATGCCCCGGAGTACTTAGATATTGAGTTTGAGCGTGGCGATGCGGTTGCTATTAACGGTAAACGTTATAAAGCGCACGAAATGCTTGCAGAATTGAATAGGATTGGCGGCCAGCACGGTATTGGACGCTTGGATCTTGTTGAGAACCGCTATGTTGGCATGAAGAGCCGTGGATGTTATGAAACACCTGGTGGAGCGATTCTTTTAAAAGCTCACCGTGGTATTGAAAGTATTACATTGGACCGCGAAGTAGCGCATTTAAAAGATGACTTGATGCCTCGCTATGCCAGCATGATTTACAACGGTTATTGGTGGGCGCCTGAGCGTATCGCTCTTCAGACTTTAATTGACCATACTCAACAAAGCGTGAGTGGATTTGTACGTGTTAAGTTGTATAAAGGATCTGTGACAGTTGTAGCTCGTGACTCCGTCAATACTTTATTCGATCAAAATATTGCAACTTTTGATGATGATGGTGGTGCATATAACCAAGCGGATGCTGGTGGATTTATTAAGTTAAATGCATTGCGTATGCGTATTGCTGCCAATGCTCGCATTAAACGTGGTTCTTAATTTTTAGGATTAGATATGCAATTTGATCAAGTTTCAGTTGGAAAAAAAGCAAACGTCTTTTTTGATGGTAAATGTGTTTCTCATACAGTGACCTTACCAAGTGGTGAGCGTAAGTCAGTTGGCGTTATTTTGCCAAGTACATTACGTTTTGACCTAACAACTAAAGAAGTGATGGAAGTAGTTGATGGCACAGCGTATGTCAGTATTAATGGTGCTTCTGAGCAAACATTTGCTGCTGGGGAATCATGGACCGTCGATGCTGGCGGTTATTTCATTATTCGTGCTGAACAAGCGGTTCACTACGTTTGTCACTTTGGCTAATTTATTAGCGCTTGGGTATACCTGAAACGGTATGCCCAGCTGAAATACCATTTTTAGTAAACCAAGCTTGATTCATTTCTAAAGCAAATTTGATAGGTTTAGATGGACAATGATTGACTTCTGTCATTGCTTTCATCTCTTCAATATTGGTGATTATTCCAGCATTGTCTATAAACGCTATAGCTAAAGGTATTTTGGTGTTTCTCATCCAAAAACAGTGTGTAGCTGTCGTTTCAAAAATAAAAAGCATACCTTCATTAGTCGGCAAAAAATTTCTGTACATCAGACCTTGCTGTCTATGCGCTTCTGTTGAAGCAAGTTCGGCTGTTATTTTATGAAGCCCTATTTGTAAATCAGCCCGCGGGAGTGATTGAGCACTAACCAAACTTAATTGACTGATGTAAATAAACAATACTGATGCAAACAATCGGGCTAAGTCGGGCATAGGGGTTTGCGATTAAGTGAATGAATTACTTCTACTTTATCAGATTAAATATCACCTCAATAGAAGCTGATTGACCCCCTAATATCCCTAGTAATTAATCTCAATACTAAATGTCAAACTTATGTTTAGAATAGCCAATATGAGTCAAAAACCTAAAACCCCAAGTCGTATCGATTTCCCAGGATTCGAGGATGATCAGGCGACGGTGATTGATCGTCAAATCGAACGCGTACAACCACCCAAAATGTATAGAGTTGTTTTGTTAAATGACGACTTTACGCCAATGGAGTTTGTGGTAATGGTGATTCAGGAGTATTTTCATAAAGATCAAGAAAGTGCAACAAGAATCATGTTGCAAGTTCATCTTGAAGGTAAAGGTGTTTGTGGTGTTTACACCAAAGATGTTGCAGCAACAAAAGTAGAACAGGTTGTTGATAGATCCCGTGAAGCCGGGCACCCTTTGCAATGTAGGATGGAGGAAGCATGATTGCTCAAGAATTAGAAGTAACACTACATATGGCATTTGTGGAAGCGAGAGCCTCCCGTCATGAGTTCATAACTGTTGAGCATTTGCTCTGTGCGTTATTGGATAACGCAACAGCTGCAGACGTTTTAAAGGCTTGCGCTGTCAATATTGATGATATTAAAAGTAACCTCAAAAATTTCATTAATGACAATACTCCCCTTGTGCCAGGGTCAGCTGAAGTTGATACCCAGCCAACTTTGGGCTTTCAGCGCGTCATCCAAAGATCTATCATGCATGTTCAGTCAACTTCTAATGGCAAGAAGGAAGTCACCGGCGCAAACGTTTTAGTTGCAATCTTTGGCGAAAAAGATTCCCATGCTGTTTACTATCTTCAGCAGCAAGGCGTCACCCGTTTAGATATTGTTAATTACATCAGTCATGGCATCCGTAAAGACCAAGCTGAAGCAACAAAGCCAAATGAATCCACTACAGAGGGAGTTGAATCGACTTCCAGCGGCAAAGAAAGCGCACTAGACCAGTACACCCAAAACCTCAATGTATTGGCTAAACAAGGGCGTATTGATCCTCTTATCGGTCGCGATGGAGAAGTTGAGCGCGTTATTCAGATCTTATGCCGCCGCCGTAAAAACAACCCACTTTTAGTTGGAGAGGCTGGCGTTGGTAAAACAGCTATTGCTGAGGGCCTCGCTTGGAGAATTACCCAAAGTGATGTACCTGAAGTTTTATCAAAGGCTACTGTTTATTCTCTGGATATGGGTGCCCTATTAGCAGGCACTAAATACCGAGGTGATTTTGAACAGCGCTTAAAAGATGTTCTTAAGAATCTCAAAGAAAATCCAGACGCAATTTTATTCATAGATGAAATCCATACCTTGATTGGTGCGGGTGCTGCATCTGGCGGTACGCTTGATGCAAGTAATTTGCTGAAGCCCGCACTGTCAAGTGGTCAAATGAAGTGTATTGGTGCGACAACGTTTAATGAGTACCGTGGAATTTTTGAAAAAGATGCGGCTCTTTCAAGACGTTTCCAAAAAGTTGATGTTTTAGAACCTAGCGTTGACCAAACAGTTCAGATCCTACGTGGCTTGAAATCAAAGTTTGAAGAGCATCACGGCGTTAAATATGCTCAAGCAGCTTTAACTGCCGCTGCCGAATTATCAGGTCGTTATATTAATGACCGACACTTACCTGATAAAGCAATTGATGTAATCGATGAGGCGGGTGCTGCTCAGCGTATTTTGCCAAAGTCAAAACAGAAGAAAACAATTGGTCGTCAAGAGATTGAAGATATTGTTGCTAAGATTGCTCGTATACCGCCCCAATCAGTTTCTGTGGATGATCGTAGCAAACTACAAACACTAGATCGTGATTTGAAGAGCGTTGTTTTTGGTCAGGAGCCGGCCATTGAAGTTTTAGCATCTGCTATCAAAATGTCTCGTGCTGGATTGGGTAAAGACGATAAACCGATTGGATCATTCTTATTTTCAGGTCCAACAGGTGTTGGTAAAACTGAAGTGGCTAAACAGTTAGCCTTCATTATGGGTATTGAGTTGGTTCGTTTCGATATGTCCGAGTATATGGAAAGACATGCTGTGAGCCGTTTAATTGGGGCTCCTCCAGGCTACGTTGGATTTGATCAGGGCGGCTTACTAACAGAGGCAGTTAATAAGAAGCCACATTGTGTTTTATTGTTAGATGAAGTTGAAAAAGCGCATCCTGATATTTTTAATATCTTGCTTCAGGTTATGGACCATGGCACTTTGACAGACAATAATGGCCGTAAGGCAGACTTTAGAAACGTCATCATCATCATGACAACCAATGCTGGTGCTGAGGCAATGCAAAAGTCAGTTATTGGCTTTACAAATGCAAGACAGGTTGGCGATGAGATGGGTGATATTAAGCGCACCTTCACTCCGGAGTTCCGTAATCGTCTTGATGCCATTGTGAGCTTTAGAGCTCTAGATGAGAGCATTATCTTAAGAGTAGTAGATAAGTTCTTAATGCAGTTAGAAGAGCAATTACACGAGAAGAAGGTTGATGCAAGCTTTACGGATAAGCTTAGAACTTATCTAGCGAAGCGTGGCTTTGATCCACTAATGGGCGCAAGACCTATGCAACGCTTAATACAAGATTTAGTTAGGAAAGCCTTGGCGGATGAGTTGCTATTTGGTAAGTTAGCCAACGGTGGTCATGTAGTTGTAGACATTGATGCTGAAGAAAAAGTTCTTTTAGATTTCGAAGCACCAGTAGTAAGACCAGCAGTTAAGAAAGTTGCATCAGGTAAGACGGAAGCACAACAGATCTAATCTTAACTACGACCAGTACTTCCAAATCCGCCAGCACCTCTTTCGCTGGCGGTGAACTCCTCCACCTCGGCCCACTCAACCTGAGCTACTGGAACGATTACCAGTTGAGCTAAACGCTCCATGGGCTCTAATTTAAAGGCTGTTTGACCGCGATTCCAGGTGCTCACCATTAATTGACCTTGGTAGTCTGAATCTATCAAGCCTACTAAATTTCCGAGAACAATTCCGTGTTTATGACCTAAGCCTGAGCGGGGCAAAATCAAAGCAGCGTATCCTGGGTCATCTAAATAAATAGATAAGCCAGTTGGGACTAATAAAGTTTGACCTGGCTCAATTGTGATGGCTTCATCCAAGCATGCCTTTAAGTCTAAGCCTGCGCTACCCACAGTTGCATACTGAGGAAGATTATTTTTCATTCTTTCATCAAGAATTTTTACTTGTAATTTTTTCATATTAAATTTTTGTAGAAATAAGGCTAATTAATTGACGTGATAAATCTAGTTTGTTTGATCTGGCAAATCGCTGATTGCCTTTTTCTTCAATAACAAGCAACTCATTTTCATCAAGCCCAAAAGTATCTGGACCAATATTGGCTACTAGCATTGGAATATTTTTATTAACTCTTTTTTCAATTGCATGGCGCTCTAAGTCATTTGTTTCTGCGGCAAAGCCAACGCAATAAGGTTTTTTATTACTAACCGATAATTTTGCAACAGATGCCAAGATGTCTGGGTTCATTTCAAACTCAAGTACTGGCGGCACAGCGGAACCAACTATCTCTTTTTTAATTTTTTGAGTGCTGATATTTTTAATTCGCCAATCAGCAACGGCCGCAACTGATAAGAAAACATCAAAATTTAAATCATTCATAACTGTACTGTGCATCTCTTCGGCACTTGTTACATTGGTGCGTCGAATCTTGCCAGAAAATTCAAGAGGGGTATCTAAATGACAGGGACCTGCAATTAGATGAACTTCAGCACCTGCTTCTAATGCAGCTTGCGCTAAAGCAAAACCCATCTTGCCTGAGCTTTTATTGGTCATCCCCCTGACTGGATCTATTGCTTCATAAGTAGGGCCGGCAGTAATTAGAACTTTTTTACCTTTTAGTACTTTTGCTTGAAAGAAAGAAATAACCCCTTCAAGGATTTGATGAGCTTCTAGCATGCGACCCATCCCGTTTTCACCGCAGGCTTGTGATCCGCTGGTCGGACCTAGTACTGTTACAGAATCTTTTTCAAGTTGAGCAATATTTCGCTGTGTTGCTGGGTGATCCCACATTTGCTTGTTCATAGCCGGAACAACGATTAAAGGACACTCTTTAGCCAAGCAAATAGCGCTGATTAGGTCATCAGCCAGACCTAAAGAAATTTTTGCCATCAGGTCAGCGCTAGCTGGCGCAATTAGAATGACATCTGCCTGTCGAGATAACTCAATATGGGCCATATTATTGGGGATGCGCGCATCCCATTGGCTGACATAAACAGGTTTGCCTGTGAGCGCTTGCATCGTAACCGGTGTCATAAATTGGGTTGCAGCTTCACTCATTGCCACCTGAACTTGGGCACCTTCTTGAATCAGGGAGCGCGCTAATTCGGCTACTTTAAATGCGGCAATGCCCCCAGACATCGCTAAGAGTATTTTTTTACCTTGTAGTGAATGCATGATCAAAAAACCTTCTTATTTATTAACGCGTTTAATTTCATCAACGATGAGAAGAATGACCCCGATCGTAATAGCGCTGTCTGCAATGTTAAAGGCAGGCCAGTGCCAACCCATATAGTGAACATCAACAAAATCTACAACAGCACCATAAATAATACGATCAATGACGTTTCCAATCGCACCGCTTAAAACTAGGCTTAATGCTAATGAAAAGATTGTCTGATGAGAGTTTTTGCGAATTAACCAAATCATGATTAACGCAGCAAAGATGCCCACACCGGTAAAAAACCAACGTTGCCAACCTCCGGCTTGGGCTAAAAAAGAAAACGCTGCGCCAGAGTTATAGACCAGGGTCCAGTTTAGAAAACTGGTAACTGGTTGAGATACCCCTTCAAACAAACTATTTTTTGCAATAATCTTAGTTAATTGATCAAGTATCAAAAGAAGGCTCGATAAACCAAGCCATAGCAAAAACGCTTGTCGACTGTTTGATTTAAGTGAGGCCAAATATCTCTCCTGAGGTGTTCTTATGCAATATGGCGAGTTTCGCCATGACCAAAAAGATTAGAAGTACAGCGACCACATAAACTTGGATGATCAGCATCATGACCAACATCATCTCTGTAGTGCCAGCAGCGACCACATTTTTGATGCTCAGATGAACGCACAACCACTTTTAACTCTGTAGCATCCGGTTTAGATTCAACAGAAGCACTTGATGTAATTGTGATAAATCGAAGATCCTCACCTAATGAGCTTAGCAATTCGGCATCTGTACTTGGTGCAATGATGTGTATCTCAGCTTGGAGTGAAGAACCGACTTTTCCGGCTTCACGTTCAAATTCAATTGCTTTAGTGATGTCTGATCGCATTGCTCTGATTCGATCCCACTTAACTAAAAGTTCCGCTGCGTTGGCGATGCTTGGAAGTTGATGGAATTCCTCAGTAAAGATAGTTTCTTTACTGTTCGTTTGATGGTCAAAAATTTTCCAAGCTTCCTCGGCCGTAAATGACAAAAATGGCGCCATTAATCTCAAAAAGGACTGAGTAATGTGGAATAAAGCATTTTGTGCCGAGCGTCTAGCGGATGCATCTGCTGGAAGGGTATAAAGGCGATCCTTAAGGATATCCAAATAGAAGCCACCCATATCTTCGGAGCAGAAAGTCATTAATCGAGAGACTGCAGGGTGGAATTCATACTTATCGTAATGTGCCAATAGATCTTTTTGTACAGATGCTGTCAATGCAAGCGCATATTGATCAATTTCTAACCAATCTTTGCTATCGATGTAATGTTTGTCGATATCAAAATCAGATAAGTTAGCTAATAAAAATCGTAATGTATTTCTAATCCGGCGGTAACTCTCAACAACACGCTTAAGGATCTCATCAGAGATAGTCATCTCACCTGAGTAATCAGTTGAAGCAACCCATAAGCGAATAATTTCGGCCCCCATCTTGTCAGCCACTTCTTGAGGAGCGATGACGTTGCCAATCGACTTACTCATCTTGCGACCTTGGCCATCCACTGTAAAGCCATGAGTGAGAAGCGCTTTATATGGCGGTTTACCGTCTAACATGGTGCCAGTCAAAAGTGATGAGTGGAACCAGCCACGATGTTGATCTGAGCCCTCTAGGTAAAGATCGGCCCAGCGTCCATCAGGATTATCTCTAGAGGGGTCTGAGAGAGTTGAGGCATGTGAGCCACGAATAACGTGCAAGTGGGTTGTGCCTGAGTCAAACCAAACATCTAAGGTATCTTTATTTTTTTCATACATGGCTGCTTCGTCGCCAAGTAACTCTTGAACATCGATTGCTTGCCAAGCTTCGATACCTTCTTTTTCGACGCGCGCTGCAATTTTCTCAAGTAACTCTGGCGTACGAGGATGAGGTGCACCAGTTTCCTTGTGAACAAGGAATGCCATTGGCACCCCCCACTGACGCTGTCTAGACAACGTCCAGTCTGGGCGATTGGCAATCATGCTGCTTAGGCGTTGCTTGCCCCAAGCAGGAAAGAATTCAGTTGTCTCAATACCAGCTAGAGCTTTTTCACGAAGACTTGATCCTTCGTGTGGTTTTTTATCCATGCTGGCAAACCACTGCGCTGTTGCACGATAAACAACGGGAGTTTTATGTCTCCAGCAGTGCATATAAGAGTGGTTAAATTTCTCTGAATGAAGAAGAGACCCAGCTTGCTGAAGAGTCTCAACAATTTGGGGGTTAGCTTTCCAAATTGATAAACCAGCAAATAAAGGTAACCAAGAGGCATACACGCCATCACCCATTACCGGATTAAGGATATCTTGATCTTTAAGTCCATTTGATTTGCATGACTTAAAGTCTTCTTCTCCATACGCGGGAGCGCAATGTACCAAGCCAGTGCCACTATCGATAGTGACGTAGTCCGCTAAGTAAATTGGCGACCTTCGGTCGTAACCTTTATCTACTTTGGCTAATGGATGGTGAAATTTTAATCCAGCGAGCGCTTGACCGAGACAGGTCGCAATCACTTGACCTTCTAGGGCATATTCTTTTAAGCAAGCTTCAATACGATCTTTCGCAAGGATGAGCAATCCTCTTGAAGTATCAACTAATGCGTATTCAATTTCGGGGTGAGCATTTAAAGCTTGATTAGAAGTAATAGTCCAAGGGGTTGTTGTCCATATCACTGCCATACCTTCTTTTTTAGGTAAGGAACTTAAACCAAATGCTTTTGCAATGAGGTCTAATTGATCTGAAGGGAAGGCAAAGCCCACATCTACAGCAAGGTCAACTTTATCTTGATATTCAACTTCTGCTTCTGCTAGAGCAGAGCCGCAATCAAAACACCAGTTAACTGGTTTTAAGCCTCGGTAGATATAACCCTTTTCAAAAATCTTACCAAGAGCACGAATTTCGTCAGCTTCATTTTTGAAGTTCATCGTGAGGTATGAGTTTTGCCAGTCACCCAAAACGCCTAAACGCTCAAAATCTATTTTCTGTTTATCAACTTGAACTTGAGCATAAGCACGGGCTTTAGCTTGTACCTCTGCAGTAGGTAGATGTTTCCCAAATTGTTTTTCAATTTGAATTTCAATCGGCATACCGTGGCAATCCCATCCTGGCACATACAGCGCATCATGACCAGAAAAGCCCTTAGATTTAACAATCATATCTTTTAAGATTTTATTGACTGCGTGCCCAATATGAATGTCACCGTTAGCGTAAGGGGGGCCATCATGAAGAATAAATTTCTTTTTGCCAGCCTTGGCTTCTCTAATTTTTTGGTAGATCTTTTTCTCTTGCCACTCTTTTACCCAAACTGGCTCACGCTTAGGAAGGTCGCCACGCATTGGAAATGCCGTGTCGAGTAAGTTAACAGGGTAAGAATTTTTTTTATTGTCAGACATGGTTATTTATTTCAAAGTAATTTTTTGCTAAAGCAGCATCTTGATTGATAGCGTTTTGTAGTGTTTCTAAATCGTTATATTTTTCTTCGTCTCGTATTTTCTCAATCAATTCAATTCGCACTAATTTTCCATAAACAGATTGATTGAAATTAAAGACATGAACTTCTAATAAATATCTTCCTGAGTCATCAACGGTAGGTCTTTGGCCAAGACTTGCAACAGCTGGTAATGGATTGTCGCTTAAGCCGTGAACTTGTGCGATAAAAATTCCTTCTGCTGCAGGTTTTCTAAGTTGTAGTTTATTTGCTAATGAAACATTCAGAGTCGGGAAGCCTAGGGTACGACCTAATTTCTGACCGTGTAAGACATGACCGCTAAGCATATAGGGCCTGCCCAACAATTGGCGAGCAAGCCTCAGATCGCCTTGAGATAGTGCGCTTCTAATTGCTGAGCTAGAAATACGTACTTGGTTTTCTTCAAATGTGGCCATGTTCTCAACGCTAAATCCATATTTCAAACCAGCTTCGACTAGGTTCGAAAAATTACCTGCTCTTTTAGATCCATAGTGGAAGTCATCGCCGATCAGAATAGATTGAACTTTTAAACTATCAACTAATATTTTTTTCACAAAATCATCAGGACTTAGATTTGCAAATAGTTGATTGAAATGTATAACTAAAACTTGATCTATTCCGACTTCGGCGAGAGCCTCTAATTTATCTCTTAAATTTAAAATTCTTGCGGGCGCTTTTTCTGGGGCAAAGTATTCAATGGGGTGTGGTTCAAAAGTCATCACACAAGACTGAATATTTTTTTCTTTCGCTGTTTGAACTAATTTTTTTAGTAAAGCTTGATGCCCCCGATGCACACCATCAAAATTACCGATGGTTAGGGCGCAGGGGGTCCAATTTGCGACAGGAGGGATGCCTCTAATTACCTTCACGTTAGGGTATGAATTATATTGGTGGGCATGACTTCAATTGTTATTCTTATTTCTGGGCGTGGCTCCAATATGGAGGCCATCGTTCGTGCCGCTCAAAAAGAGGCCTGGCCAGCTCAAATTTCAGCGGTTATTTCTAACCGCCCAGACGCTGGAGGCCTTGAATTTGCTAGGGCACACAACATTCCTGCCAAATCTTTAGATCATCGTCAGTTTGATAGTCGAGAAGCTTTTGATGCTGAGCTGGGCAAGCTAATTGATACTTTTAAGCCTGATTTAGTGGTTTTGGCTGGGTTTATGAGAGTCTTAACTGCTGATTTTGTTCAACGCTATGAGGGTCGTTTACTTAATATTCATCCTTCTTTGTTGCCTCTTTTCCCAGGATTAGCGACTCATGAGCAGGCTTTAGAGGCTGGTGTTAAAGAACATGGCGCAACTGTGCACTTTGTCACTGAAGCTTTAGATCATGGTCCTGTAGTCCTCCAGGTCTCAGTCCCAGTGCTTTTAGGAGATACACCAGACACTTTGGCACAACGTGTTTTAAAGCAAGAGCACATCATTTATCCTCGCGCTGTCCGCTGGTTCATTGATAATCGTATTTCTATTGATCAAAACCGCGTTTTGATTAGTCCACCAGAGTCTCAGTTACTCGTATCGCAGGATAAGTAAATTAATGGCTATTGATTCAAAAGCCGTGGCATCCAGGGCAAAAGCTCTGCCACAACACGTTGAGCATCTGTCGGTTGTCATAGCAGAGATTATGCGTTTCGCTCATCCAGCTGACATGGTTGTTAGCCGTTATTTTCGGTCGCAACCTCGTTTAGGTAATAGGGACAGAGCGCTTATCGCTGAGGCTTCATTTGCTTTTATTCGACGCAAAACCGAAATTTCTCAGTTTGCAGAAAGCGGTGCTGGCCCTTTGGGTCGTCGTTTAGCTCTGTTAGCTTTATTTGTGACTTTGATTGAAAGTGGTTTGGGGACAGGTAACCGAGCAGAAAGTGCATTAGCCGACTTGGCATTCGTGGTGCAGCCGATTGAAATTGACTGGCTCAAGCGTTTTGGCTTGATTGAGCGAGACACTTTGTCTGTTTTAACTCGAGTTAACCTTCCTGAATGGATTTGGAGTGCCTTCGGTTCATCTGTACCTAAAAATGAATGCTTGCCATTGGCCGAAGCCATGCTCAAGGCCGCACCTTTAGATTTACGCGTTAACACCATTAAAGCTCAGCGAGAAGAGCTTCTAGCAGTCTTAAATGACCTTGGTGGACGATATACAGCTGAGCCAACCCCCTATGCGCCGAATGGTGTCCGTTTAAAAGGTAAACCCGCTCTTCAAACTCAAGAATTTTTCAAAAAAGGTTTGGTTGAAGTTCAGGATGAGGGAAGCCAGCTTCTAAGCATGCTGCTTGAGCCAAAGCGTGGTGAGATGGTGGTGGATTTTTGTGCTGGAGCAGGTGGTAAAACTCTATCACTGGGGGCTATGATGCGTTCAAGCGGTCGTCTGTACGCATTTGATGTATCAGAGAAGCGTTTGGCTAATCTAAAGCCTCGTTTAGCTAAAAGTGGCTTATCTAACGTCCATCCTGTTTGGATTGATAACGAAAATGATGCCAAGGTCAAACGATTGGCAGGCAAGATTGACCGCGTCCTGGTAGATGCACCTTGTAGTGGATTGGGTACTTTGCGCCGAAATCCGGACCTTAAATGGCGTCAATCCCCACAAAGTGTTGCAGAGTTAACTCAAAAACAACTTTCGATTTTGACCTCTGCAGCTCGCCTGTTAAAACCAGGTGGGCGAATCGTTTATGCAACCTGCAGTTTGATTCAGCAAGAAAACCAAGGGGTTGTTGAGGCATTTTTAGCTAAAAATGAGAATTTTGAGCTAAAAGATCCTAAAGAAGTCTTAAAAGGAAGTTTCCCAATGATGGGTGATTTACCAATTGGAGCCAGTGAAGGATCAAGTTATTGGCAGCTTTTCCCGCATATTCATGGCACAGATGGCTTTTTTGGCGCCATCTTAGAGAGAAAAGCCTAATTTTAAGCAATTAACGCTAATTTTTATCAATTAGCGTTAATTTGTTACTAAAAGACATGATCTTCATCAAGGATCATCGTCCTTAGTTAAAAAATTTCCAAATACTTGCTAAAATAGATCCTTAAGTTAATTAAGAGGATCTACCGCATGGCTTGGTTAGAAAATACAAGAGATTTTGTTTTAAACGGTTTGGTCAACGGCTATTTAAATTGGTCATGGTGGCAAGTGTTATTGATCACTTTGTTGCTAACCCACATCACGATTGCGAGTGTGACGATCTTTTTACATCGTTGCCAAGCTCACCGTGCATTAGATTTGCATGCGATCCCAGCTCATTTTTTTCGTTTCTGGTTATGGTTAACAACAGGCATGGTCACTAAGCAGTGGGCAGCTATCCACCGCAAGCACCATGCTAAATGTGAAACGGTTGATGATCCACATAGCCCTCAAATTCTTGGTATTGAGACTGTATTGTCTCGCGGAGCTGAGTTATACCGAGCAGAAGCCAAAAATCAAGAAACGATTGATAAGTTCGGTCACGGTACCCCCGATGACTGGATTGAAAAGAATTTGTATTCTAGATTCCAATGGCAGGGTGTTGCCTTAATGCTCATTATTGATGTGATTTTATTTGGAGCGTTGGGCCTATCTGTTTGGGCAGTACAAATGTTATGGATCCCAATAACAGCCGCTGGCATCATCAACGGCATTGGTCACTACTGGGGTTACCGTAACTACGATTGCGTTGATGCCTCTACAAACGTTTTTCCGTTTGGCATTTTGATAGGTGGTGAAGAGCTACATAACAACCACCATACCTATGCCACAAGCGCTAAGCTATCTAATAAATGGTATGAGCTTGATATTGGTTGGGGTTATATCCGCATCCTTGAAATTATGGGCTTAGCAACAGTTAAGAAATTGCCGCCTAAGCCGATCTTGGCGCAGTTAACTGCGGCTTCAGAAAATACTTTGCAGGCTGTCATTGCTAATCGTTACGAAGTGATGGCACGTTATTCAAAAACATTGCGTCAAACCTTTGATGCTGAAGTCTTGCGTGTAAGGGAGTTGGCCAGCCAATACAGTGACCAGCATCTTTGGTTATACAAAGACGAAGCTAAGCTAACAGCTAGTGAGAAAGGCCGCCTCGAGGAACTTATTCTGACAAATAAATCAGTGCGGCTAATGGTTGAAATGCGCCGTGATTTGTCTTCGTTGTGGGAGCGCTCGCACGTGACCAAAGAGCAGTTGACCACTCAGTTACAAGCATGGTGCCAAAAGGCTGAAGCGAGTGGTATGACAGGCTTGCAAGATTTCTCCTTACGCTTACGTCGATACACAATGTAAGTCACCATAGGTGAGGATACCAAAAAATAAAGCCCGCTAAAAGCGGGCTTTATTTTTGGAGCAAAGTTTAATTACTTAATCTTTGTTTCTTTGTATGAAACGTGCTTACGAACTTTAGGATCAAACTTCATGATCTCCATTTTCTCAGGCATGTTACGTTTGTTTTTTGTAGTCGTATAGAAGTGACCTGTACCAGCTGTCGACTCTAACTTAATTTTTTCGCGTCCACCTTTAGCCATTTTGCTGCTCCTTAGATTTCACCGCGAGCACGCAAATCAGCTAGAACAGCGTCAATGCCTACTTTATCGATCATGCGAAGACCGGCATTGGCGATGCGTAAGCTCACCCAACGGTTTTCTGATTCAACCCAAAAACGACGATTTTGCAAGTTTGGCAAAAAGCGACGTTTTGTCTTATTGTTTGCATGGGAAACATTGTTGCCGACCATCGGCTTCTTCCCGGTGACTTGGCATACTCTTGCCATGACACGCTCCTTAAAGTGCGAAAAGAAAAGATTGTAGCAGGTGGTTAAAAAGTATTCCACTCCCTTGTATGTTTATTTACCAATAAATCAAAAAATAACTCAAATAAACATCAAATTAAGTTAGTGCTTACTATCAATAAGTTATCTATTTAGGCATTATTTTTAGATCCGTTAAAGACACTGCCCCGTATCTAGCTACGATGCAGTGATCCAGTAGCTGGATGTCAATTAATTTCAGGGCATCATGCAAAGACTTAGTAAGTTCCAAATCAGCTTGACTGGGCTCTAAGTAGCCACTTGGGTGATTGTGCGCAATGATCAGATAACTAGCGTTTCTTAGTAAACATTCTTTAGCGATTTCTCGAATATGGACAGTTGTTTCGGCTATCGAACCTCTAAAAATCTCATGACAGTTGATTAATCGAAGGTGATGATCAAGATAAAGACAAACAAATACCTCATGTTCCTTATGGCCAATAAGTGAAATAAGGTAGTTTTTAACTAAACCTGTAGATGACAACACGCTCTCTTGTTTTAATTTCTCAAGGAAACTTCTTTGGACTAGTTCGTAAATAACTTTAAGTTGAGACCACTTCGCAACCCCAATACCCTTAAATTGAATCAAATCATCATAATTTGCATTCAAAATCGCACTGATAGATCCAAATTTATCCAGCAAACGAATTGAAAGAGCTAATGAGTTTTCCCCTTGACTGCCAGTTCTCAAGAGGATTGATAGGAGTTCAGCATCATTCATTTGGTCGGGACCTTTAGAAAGCAACTTCTCTCTAGGTCGAAGTTCGCCAGGGAAAACATTTTTAATTCTTTGAACAGATTTCTCAAGGGTAGTTAAAATGCCACTATGACGAATACAAATGTGGCCAGCGGTCCCGTAGTTACCGCAACATCTTTCTTGACCCTTAACTACCGAATCATCCTTCCCGAGGGAGGAGATTTGGTCAACACTTTTGAGGATAAGCCCGCTACCTTGTTGATGGGTACTGGACAATTCTCTCCAAGCTTGGAAGAAGTTATGGTTGGCATGGTTAATGGCGAAAGAAAAACATTCACACTTGAGCCAGAAGTAGCTTTTGGCTTGAAGAATCCAGATTTGATCAGAGAAGTTTCTTTGTCGACCTTGAGAGAAAATAGTTCGCCAGAAGAAGAATATTTGCCAGGCGATATGATTGAATTCAATGCTCCTAATGGTGCTAAGTACTCTGGTACCTTGGTTTCGATCAACGAAGACTCTGCTATGTTTGATTTCAACCATCCTTTGGCTGGAAAAACTGTTCAGTTTGAAGTGGAAATTATTGGCATCCTTTAATAGATGAATCAAACAAATCAACTTTTGCCTCAAGCAAGCAGCGATGGAGTTGCTGGCGAAATCGTCTTGGCACAACCAAGAGGATTTTGTGCTGGGGTTGATCGGGCGATCACGATTGTTGAGCAAGCTCTTCAAAAATTTGGGGCACCTATTTATGTTCGCCATGAAATTGTGCACAACGCGTATGTTGTCAATGATTTGCGCTCCAAAGGCGCGGTGTTTATAGATGATTTGAAAGATGTACCTTTTGGCAATACAGTCATTTTTAGTGCTCACGGTGTTTCGCCAGCAATTAAGCAAGAAGCAGAAGAGCGTGGCTTGAAAATATTTGATGCCACTTGCCCTTTGGTCACTAAAGTGCATGTTGAAGTTGGAAAAATGCGTAGAGATGGCTTGCATATCATCATGATTGGTCATCGAGGTCATCCTGAAGTTGAGGGCACCATGGGCCAGGCACCAGATGGCATCGAACTTGTAGAAAGCATCGAAGACGTTGAATTATTATCTTTGCCTGCAAATAGCAAAGTCGCATACGTCACTCAAACAACGCTATCGGTGGATGAGACTAAGGAAATTGTTGAAGCTTTAAAGAGAAAATTTCCAGAAATCGCCCAGCCTAAAAAGCAGGATATTTGTTACGCTACTCAAAATCGTCAAGACGCCGTTAAATTCATGGCACCACAAGTTGATTTAGTTATTGTGGTGGGTAGTCCTAATAGCTCGAACTCTAATCGTTTGAGAGAATTGTCTGAAAAATTAGGAGTTATTTCCTACATGGTTGATCACCCAAGCCAGCTCAATCCCGAATGGTTTTTGGGCAAAAAGCGAATTGGTCTTACGGCTGGAGCATCAGCACCTGAAAGTCTGGCGCAATCAATCATCGAGCGTATTAAAGAAATGGGGCCGAGAAGTGTCCGTGTTCTCGATGGCATTACTGAGAACACCGAATTCCCTCTACCCAAGGGCTTATCTCAAAAGTCTTAGGTAATAAAAAATATTATTTCATTGATTGAAGAACTGTTCTTAGCATTTCTACCATTTGTTTAAGTTCTTCACGACTGATATTTAATGCTGGCATAAAGCGAAGTAAATTGGGGCGAGGCGAATTCAGTAGCAGTCCAAGAGGCTCTAAGTTACGAGCGCGCTCAACAATCTCTGGCCCAATATCGCTATTTAGCTTAAATGCTCTCAGTAGGCCTTCACCTCGTTCACCGTCATGACCTAACTCGTCACTTAGCTTGAGTAATAATTCACTTAAGAAAGCACCTTTTGATCTAACTTCCTCTAAAAAACCAGGAGCTAATAATTGATTGATGACACTGCAACCAACTGCAGTCATCAATGGATTGCCGTTATAAGTGCCGCCTTGATCGCCTGGCTCAAAACAAGCCACTTCATCGGTAGCCAATAAAGCCGCAAGCGGTACACCGCCGCCAATACCTTTACCAAGGCTCATGATGTCAGGTTCGATGTCATATAACTGGTGTGCAAATAGCTTCCCTGTTCGTCCGCATCCAGCCTGAACCTCATCAACAATTAGTAAAATATTATTCTTCTTGGTGAGTGCACGAAGGTCGCGCATAAATTTATGATCGGCTGGAATAACGCCACCTTCACCTTGGACAGGCTCAAGCATCACGGCCACAGTTTTATCTGTGATCAGTTTTTCAACAGAAGCAAGATCATTCAACTCTGCTTTGGGGAAGCCGGGCACTTGAGGTGCGAACATCGTGCCCCAACCTTCCTTACCTGAAGCACTCATGGTAGCTATTGTTCTGCCATGGAAGCTATGATTGAAGGTGATGATTTCAAAGGCGTGATTTTTATGTAGCTTGCCCCACTTACGTGCTAATTTAATGGCACCCTCGTTGGCCTCTGCACCACTGTTAGCGAAGAAAACTTTATCAAAGCAGCTATTGCTGGTTAATAAGTTAGACAACTCAATCATGGGTGGATTGTAAAAAGCAGGGCTAGGATTTATTACTTTCCTAGCTTGTTCATTCAGCGCAGCGATGATGCCAGGGTTGGAGTGGCCTAGACAGTTAACTGCCCAACCTTGTAAAAAATCGAGATATTTTTTCCCATGATCGTCTACCAACCATGAACCCTGACCTTCAACAAACATAATCTCTGGTCGCTTAGTGATGTACATCACTGAGTGAGTGTCAATTTTGTCTTGCAGTGTTGTAGTGTTCATAGTCTTTTACAAAGCCCAAATTAGTTAAGAAGGGGTATTACTGAGAGCGGCTTTTTTTGCTAAATCAGCTGCAGATGTAAATGCATCTGAATAAAACTCATCATCTGGTAAGTGACATTTTGCTACAAAATCGTTTTTAGCTGATTCAATAACGATAGGGGCGCCGCATGCATATACCTGATAGCCTGACATATCAGGATTATCAGCCATTGCAGCCAGGTGAACAAAGCCAGTTCTTCCGGTCCAGCCATCCTCAGGCAAATCATCGGACGCTACAGGAATATATTCAAATTCATGCATCTCTTTGGCCCAAGATAGGCACAAATCATGGCGGTAAAGATCTTTTGGTCGACGGCCACCCCAGTAAAGTTTGATAGGGCGCTTAATACCTTCATGACGCATATGCTCAATAATTCCCCTGATTGGGGCAAAGCCTGTGCCTGAAGCAATAAAAATAATAGGTTTTACTGAGTCACGAAGAATAAAGCTACCCATTGGACCTTCGAAGCGCAGGATGTCTTTTTCTTTCATCATCGTGCCTGACTCTGTCGTTCCAAAAACAAAATCTGTAAATGAACCGCCTGGCATATGCCTGATGTGTAACTCAAGAGGACCATCTTCATGTGGCGCGCTTGCCAAAGAATAAGCGCGACGCTTCTCCTTAAGTAAAAACTCAATGTATTGACCTGCTAAAAACTGAAACTTTTCAGTTGCTGGTAGTTGTAGCTTCACAATTACAACGTCATCTGTGACGCGCTCTAGGCTGCTAACTCGGCAAGGTACTTTTTTGATAGCAATATCACCAGCACCCTCAACTTCTTTAACATCAATAACGCAATCTGATTGAGCCTTGGCACAACAAAAAAGAGCGGCCCCATTAAATGCTTCCTCAGGCGGCAAAGCCTTTTCACTATGGTTGCCATGCGTTACCTGACCCGACTCAACTTTCCCTTTGCATGAGCCACAAGCCCCGTTTTTGCAACCATAGGGTAAATTAATGCCTTGTTTAAGTGCGGCCTCTAAAACTGTTTCGTCACTATTAGCAGTAAATGTTTTTCCGCTATTTTTAATGGTAATTTGGTAAGACACTGACTTTCCTTTTTTAAAGCATTACGATTGAGCATATGCAACGTTTAGGTAAACCTAGAATATTGATCATTGGCTGCGGCGACGTGGGCCTGCGATTGTTATCTTTGTTAAAAAAGAAATATAGGGTATTTGCCCTTACTTCCTCTTTAGAAAGGTTTAACTCATTAAGAGAGGCGGGCGCAATTCCGATTTATGGAAATTTAGACCAACCTTCAACCTTATGGCGTTTATCGCAGTTAGCCCAGCAGGTGGTCCATTTGGCACCACCACCTATGCAGGGCCAAGAAGATACACGAACGCGCAACTTACTCAGGATTTTATCCCAGCACAGAGGATTTATCAGGCAACTGACTTATATTAGTACAACGGGCGTCTATGGAGACTGTGGAGGCTCAGTTATTAATGAAACTCACCCTACTAAGCCTAGAAGCGCTCGAGCAATCAGGAGGGTCTCTGCTGAGGCTCAAATCCGAGCTTGGAGTCTTGCTGAGGGTGTTAAAACCAGTATTCTTCGCGTTCCCGGTATTTACGCTGGTGATCGTTTGCCTATTGAGCGTCTGAAAAAGCATTCCCCAGCTCTTTTGCCTGAGGAGGATGTTTATACCAACCATATCCATGCAGACGATTTAGCAAGATTGATTATTTATGCGATGAATAGAGCACCTACACAGCGCTTAATTAATGCCTGTGATGATAGTCAGATGAAGATGGGTGATTATTTTGACTTGGTTGCCGAATCATTTGATCTACCCAAGCCACCGAGATTAAAAAAGGTGGATTTAGCGAAAATCTTAGATCCAATGATGCTTTCTTTTATGAGCGAGTCAAGGCGCATTCAGAACCATCGATTAGATGAATTGCGCTTTCGACTTCAATACCCCACCGTTGAAAGCTTCTTAAGCACTACTTCCAAGTGTCTTTAAGTCCCACGCAGAAATTGAACACAGGTGTTTGATCGCTATGATCAATACGATCTGCTACAAAGTAACCGTGACGCTCAAACTGGAAGCGTTGCTCTGGCGGTATATGACCAAGGCCAGCCTCTAAATAAGCAGTGACCACTTTTTTTGAGTTTGGATTAATGGCATCTAAGAAGTTTTTATCACCACTATCCGGGTGAGGATCAGTAAATAGTCGATCGTAAATTCTGACTTCAGCTTTTAAGGCATTTTTAGCATTGACCCAGTGAAGGTTGCCTTTAACTTTGTAGTTATTAGATTCTGGCGTACCGCTCTTACTATCTGGGAAGTACTGTGCACGAATCGCAACCACCTTGCCGTTACTGTCTTTATCGTAACCAGTGCACTCAATAACAAATCCATGGCGCAGTCGAACACGACTTCCTGCTTGACCATCTATTGGAGGATAAAGTCTGAAGAACCCTTTAACAGGCTCCAGCATGAAGTCATCTTCCTCAATCCATAACTCTTTACTTAGAGTAAATTCTCGACGACCCCAATCCTCATGAAGAGGGTGCTTGGGTGCCGAGCAAAGTTCCTCGGCCTGGTCATCAAAATTATCCAATATCAATTTGAGAGGCTTTAATACCGCAAAAGCTCTTTGAGCTTTAGTATCCAAATTATCTCGTAGCGCTTGCTCTAAGACCGACATATCAATCCAGCTATCTGCCTTAGAGACACCAATACGTTCGCAGAACAAACGAATACTCTCAGGCGTGAAACCTCTACGACGAACACCTACAATCGTCGGCATTCTTGGATCATCCCATCCATCAACAAGCTTCTCTTCAACTAACTGGAGTAATTTACGTTTACTAGTAATTGCATACGTGAGATTTAAGCGAGCAAATTCATACTGTTTAGGAAGTGGATCTTTAAAGACCCCCGCTTCTTTTAATGCTTCCAAAACCCAGTCGTAGAGTGGCCGATTGTTTTCAAACTCTAGAGTGCAAATAGAGTGGGTAATGTTTTCAATAGCATCTGAAATACAGTGCGTAAAGTCATAAAGTGGATAGATACACCATTTGTCACCAGTTCGGTGATGATGCGCGTGACGAATTCTATAAATAACGGGATCACGCATCACAATATTTGGATGAGACATATCAATTTTTAGTCTCAAGACATGAGCGCCATCAAGATATTTGCCGGCTTTCATATCTCTGAAGAGCTCAAGATTCTCTGAGATGCTGCGGTTTCTGAAAGGGCTGTTGGTACCCAATTGGCTAAAATTGCCACGGTTTTTATGAATTTCATCAGCTGACTGACTATCAACAAAAGCTTTGCCCGCCTCAATGAGAGTTTCTGCAAAAGCGTACAACTGGTCAAAGTAATCGCTTGCATAGTGTTGGTGAGTCACCCCATCTTGCACCCAATCAAAGCCTAACCAATTAACAGCATCAATGATGCTATCTACATATTCAGTTTCTTCCTTGCTTGGATTAGTGTCATCAAATCGCATGTTGCAGCGAGCTCCATTAGGAGCTTCTGCGTAATCTCTAGCTAAGCCGAAATTCAAACAAATACTTTTGGCATGACCGATGTGAAGGTAGCCATTTGGCTCAGGGGGAAAGCGAGTGATAAGGCTTGGTAATGCTTTACCACCCTGATCTTGGCGATTTTTATATTTACCGCTGGCTAAGTCAGAGTCAATGATTTGGCGCAAAAAATTCGAGACCTCTGGGGTCTCGAATTTTGAAGGAATTGGGTTCTTCTTTTCAGACATACCCGTATTGTAGATTTATTCTTCGACGAAAGCTTCTTCTCTGGTTTTCTTAACCGCTGGTAGCATCACAACAAGAACTAATAATGCGGCTGCGATTAACAAGCCCAAAGATAATGGACGGGTAAAGAAAACTGTGTAATCACCTCTAGATAGAAGCATGGCGCGACGGAAATATTCCTCCATCATCGGGCCCAGAACAAAACCTAGGAGCAGAGGTGCAGCTTCACAACGTAGCTTAGTAAATAAATAACCAATAAGGCCAAATGCAGCAGTTAGATAGATATCAAAGGTCGTGTTATTAACTGTATAAACACCGATACAGCAAAACACTAGGATGGCTGGGTATAAATGTTTATATGGAATTGTTAACAATTTGACCCAAACTCCAATGAGTGGCAAGTTCAAGATGATCAACATCACGTTACCAATCCACATAGAGGCAATCAAACCCCAGAAAAGAGCAGGGTTTGAAGACATGACCTGTGGACCAGGTTGAATGTTATGAATGGTCATCGCACCCACCATCAAAGCCATTACGGCATTGGGTGGAATGCCAAGCGTCAACAATGGAATGAATGATGTTTGTGAAGCAGCGTTGTTAGCTGACTCAGGACCAGCCACACCTTCAATAGCTCCCTTACCAAATTCTGCGCTGTACTTAGAAGTTTTCTTTTCTAATGAGTAAGCTGAGAACGCTGCAAGAGGTGCACCACCGCCTGGCAATACACCCAAGACTGAACCAATAGCTGTTCCGCGCAAGATCGAAGGCATCATGCGTTTAAAGTCAGTTTTTGAGGGCCACAGATTAGTCACTTTATTTAAAAATGTTTCGCGTTTTTCTTTTTGAGCAAGGTTATTAATGATTTCTGCAAAGCCAAACATGCCCATTGCAACTGCAACGAAACCAATACCGTCTGTCATTTGAGGAATATCAAATGAATAACGAGCTGTACCTGAGTTAACGTCAGTTCCAACTAGCCCTAACAGGAGGCCCAAGACAATCATGGCAATCGCTTTAATAAGTGATCCTGATGCCAAAACAACTGCACCGATCAATCCCAGTACCATCAAAGAAAAGTATTCTGCAGGACCAAATTTAAAAGCTAATTCTGAAAGAGGTACAGCAAAAGCAGCTAAAACTAATGTTGCAACGCAGCCTGCAAAGAATGAGCCAAAACCTGCTGTAAATAGAGCAACACCAGCACGGCCACGACGTGCCATTTGATAACCGTCGATAGCGGTAACCACCGAGGATGATTCACCTGGTATGTTGATGAGGATGGCTGTTGTAGAGCCGCCGTATTGTGCACCGTAGTAAATGCCAGCTAACATGATTAATGCTGCAATTGGAGGCAGTGCGTATGTGGCTGGCAATAGCATGGCAATCGTTGCGATTGGTCCAAGGCCTGGTAGAACACCAATCAATGTTCCTAATATGCAGCCAATCAAACAGTAAAGAAGATTTTGATAGGTAAAAGCGGTACTAAAACCCAAGGCTAAGTTGTCAATTAATTCCATTTAAATACTCCAGGGGTTTAAGCGTAAAAAAAGCTTGGCCAAACTTGAAACTGAAGCTTTAAACCCCAGACGAATGCAACGTAGGCAATAACATTAAGGATGATGGCGTTGACGACAGTACCCTTCCAGTGAAACTCGTGACTGGCTAGGGCTGAGATAAATACTAGAGCCAATATGGATAGCATTAGTCCAAGGTGAGCCAAAACAAGACCAAAAAAGATGACTGAGCTAAGTACCCAAATAATTGATGGCCAATGCCACGGTTCTAGCTTATCAGTGCTTGTTTTTTTCGACATGGCTGTCATTGTGATGATCGCGCCAAGAACTGAAAGAAGAACGCCCAGCCAAAAAGGGAAAAAACCAGGCCCCATTTTTGCAGATGTACCCATGTTGTAAGTTGTGGCAACGAAGGAAAAAGAAGCGCCAATGGCGACAAACAGTAATCCTGCTACAAAGTCTTGTTGACTACGAATTTGCATACTAAAAACCTTTTATTCTTGTGTAGATACGTCTAGGAGGTCGATTGTAATCTTTCAAAGAGCTTGGCTGACATTTTATTAGATAAGGGTTTACGCTATGGAGTCGTCTCTGAGTCATAATTATGGTCATGAAAGTTACTCAAATACGCGAAAATTTCTTAAAGTTCTTTGAATCCAAAGGGCATCAAGTTGTTTCATCTAGCCCGGTTGTGCCTGGTGATGATCCAACCCTGCTATTTACTAATGCAGGTATGAACCAATTCAAGGATGTTTTTTTGGGCTTTGATAAGCGCCCTTACAAAAGAGCAACGACTGCTCAAAAATGTATTAGAGCGGGCGGCAAGCACAATGACCTCGATAACGTAGGCTATACGGCCCGTCACCACACCTTTTTTGAAATGTTGGGTAATTTCTCTTTTGGCGATTACTTCAAGCGTGACGCCATTAGTTATGCCTGGGAACTGCTGACAATCGTTTATAAGCTACCACCTGAGAAATTATGGGTAACTGTATACGCTGAAGATGATGAGGCTTACGATATTTGGAACAAGGAAGTTGGTGTTCCTGCTGAGCGCATAGTTCGCATTGGCGATAATAAAGGCGGTCGTTACGCTTCTGATAATTTCTGGATGATGGGCGATACCGGCCCTTGCGGACCGTGTACTGAAATTTTCTTTGATCATGGTGAGCACATTGCAGGTGGTCCTCCAGGCAGCCCTAATGAAGATGGTGATCGCTATATTGAAATCTGGAATAACGTTTTCATGCAATTCAATCGTGATGAAAGCGGCGTTATGCATCCTTTGCCAAAACCAAGCGTTGACACTGGTATGGGCTTGGAGCGGATTGCTGCTGTTTTACAACACGTGCACTCTAACTATGAGATTGACCTCTTTGTTAACTTATTAAATGCTGCAAAAACCGCAGTTGATGGTGCTGGGGCTGGTCAATGTGACGCCAATAGTCCATCACTCAAAGTTATTGCTGATCATATTCGTGCCTGTACTTTTACTGTTGTTGATGGGGTAATTCCTGGTAACGCTGGACGTGGGTATGTTTTGCGCCGTATTACCCGACGCGCTATTCGTCATGGCTATAAGCTGGGTGCTCGTGCCCCGTTTTTCCATAAAATCGTTAGCGCACTTGCCAAAGAAATGGGCGAAGCCTATCCTGAATTACGAGCTAATGAAGCTCGCGTGACTGAAGTGCTAAGACAAGAGGAAGAACGTTTTTTCCAAACTATTTCAAATGGTATGGAGATTCTAGAAACGGCTCTTGCAACAGGTACGAGAGTTATAGATGGTGAGACGGCGTTTAAATTACATGACACATTTGGATTTCCACTCGATTTAACAGCAGACGTTTGTCGTGAGCGCGATGTCACTGTTGACGGCGCCGGTTTTGAGACGGCTATGAATCGTCAACGTGAACAAGCAAGAGCTGCTGGTAAATTTAAGATGGCGCAGGGCCTAGAATACTCTGGAGCACCAACGGCTTTTGAGGGTTACGAGACCCTTAATCAAGAGTCAGCCAAAGTATTGGCTTTGTACATTGATGGTACTCAAGTCCAGAGTATTAAAGCTGGCGATAGTGCCGTAGTAATTTTAGATAAGACGCCTTTTTATGCAGAGTCTGGTGGCCAAGTTGGAGATGCAGGTGAGCTTCGCAATGCATCGAGTCTATTTGAAGTTGAAGACACTCTTAAAATTAAGGCGGATGTTTTTGGACATCATGGTCAAGTTCTCGAAGGTGAGATTAAGGTTGGCGATCAACTGAGTGCTAAGGTAAGTGCTGAGCGTCGCTCACGCACGATTCGCCATCATAGTGCTACTCATTTAATGCACAAGGCATTGCGCGAGGTTTTAGGTACTCATGTGCAGCAAAAGGGATCCTTAGTGGATCCTGATAAGACTCGATTTGACTTCACTCATACCGCACCAATGACTACAGATGAAATCAAGCAAGTTGAAGATTTAGTGAACGTCGAAATTTTGTCTAATGCTCAGGCTTCAGCCAAAGTGATGAGTTTGGATGATGCACAAAAGACCGGTGCCATGATGCTATTTGGTGAGAAGTATGGCGAGACAGTTCGTGTGTTGGAAATTGGTTCGTCAAAAGAACTTTGTGGCGGCACGCATGTTCAGCGGACAGGTGATATTGGCGTTTTCAAAATCTTGGCCGAGAGTGGTGTGGCTGCTGGTATCCGACGTGTGGAAGCGATTGCTGGTGATCGCGCTTTGGCTTACCTCCAAAAATTAGATACTCAGGTCAATCAACTCGCTGCTACTCTTAAAGCAAGTCCTGCTGATTTACAGCAACGCATTACGCAACTTCAAGATCACGCACGCTCTTTAGAAAAAGAGTTGGAGCGTTTAGGCTCTAAGTTAGCAGCCAGTCAAGGTGATGACCTTATATCTCAAGCAATTGAGATAAAGGGTATTAAAGTACTTTCGGCTCAATTAGAGGGCGCCGATGCCAAAGTTCTTAGAGAAACTCTTGATCAGCTAAAAAATAAACTCAAGTCAGCGACGATTGTTTTGGCATCTGTTCAGGATGGCAAGGTTCAATTAGCTGCAGGTGTTACGGCTGATGTAATCGCTAAGGTAAAGGCAGGGGACTTGGTTAACTTTGTTGCGCAACAGGTTGGCGGTAAGGGCGGCGGCAAGCCTGACTTAGCTATGGCAGGCGGTACTGACCCTAAAGGTCTTGCGGTGGCTTTACAAAGCGTCCAGGCTTGGGTAACGGAGCGTTTATGAGTATCCCAACACAAATTGATAAAGAAGTGGATGCAACAGGATTAACTTGCCCACTCCCAATTTTAAGAGCTAAAAAGGCGCTAGCAGAAATGCAGAGCGGTGAAATTTTAAAAATCACTGCTACTGATAGCGGATCCTCTAATGACTTTCCTGTTTTTGCGAAACATACAGGGAATGATTTAATAGCTCAAGAAAAAGTGGATGATGCTTTTGTTTTCTATTTCAAGCGTCGCTAAGTCGTTCATCTAGGCTGTCAAAAATAAAAAAGCTCGATTAAATTAACTTAATCGAGCTTTTTTATTTTTAAAGGGCTTAATTATTTCAAGCTCTGGATCAGCTTCGTGTTTTTAAAAACTCCTTAAAGCCATCTTTAACTTCTGGGTGACGCAGCGCAAAATCAACCGTTGCTTTTAGATAGCCTAATTTGCTACCGCAGTCATATCGAACACCTTCATACTCATAAGCCAATACTTGCTCTTGACTTAATAAAGATTGAATAGCATCTGTTAACTGTATTTCACCGCCAGCACCTGGCTTGATGTTTTTAATATGATCAAAAATTCTTGAAGATAAAATGTATCTACCAACAACACCTAAGTTAGATGGTGCGTTGGCTGGCTCTGGTTTTTCAACAATGCCATTAAGCTTATAAATGCGATCCTCAAACACCTTGCCGTCAATCACACCATAAGACTTACTTTGCTCTGGCGAGATCTTTTCAACTCCCAATATGGAGCTGCGATAGTGTTGGTATTGATCAACCATCTGTTTCATGACGGGTACTGGACTATCAAGTAAATCGTCAGCCAAAATAACTGCGAAGGCCTCATCTCTAATTAATTTTTCCGCACAAAGAACAGCGTGACCTAGACCAAGAGCCTCGGGTTGGCGAACATACACACAATCAACATGGCTTGGCTTAATACTCCGTACTAATTGAAGCAGATCTTTTTTGTTCTTGGCTTCAAGTTCAGCCTCTAATTCATAAGCCTTATCAAAGTGATCTTCAATCGCACGCTTGCTGCGGCCCGTTACAAAGATCATTTCGGTGATACCTGCTGCCATAGCCTCTTCAACAGCATATTGAATGAGTGGCTTATCAACCACATTCAACATCTCTTTAGGGCTGGCTTTGGTTGCAGGTAAAAAACGCGTGCCTAAACCTGCAACAGGAAAGACGGCTTTGGTAATTGGATTGGTCATATTAAGATGGTAAACGATTTAGTTGACTCTTTAGTTTTTCAACAAGAGATTCAAATTCTACAAGACGTTGCTTTTCTTGAACAACAACCGCTTCTGGAGCGCGAGCAACAAAGCTTTCGTTATTCAGTTTTGCGTTGGCTTTTGCAATTTCACCGTTGATACGATCAATTTCTTTACCAAGGCGAAGTTTCTCAGCCCCTGCATCAATCTCAACTTTTAGTAAAATTTTAGTATTGCCAACGATGGCTACTGGAGCGCCAGCACCATCGGCTTCAAGTTGCGCTTCAGTTTCATATATCTTAACTTCTGAAAGTTTCGCTAAGGCTTGAATATAGGGCGCTGCAACTTTTAAGTATTCCGAATCGCCTGAGATATAGAGCGGTACACGTAAAGCTGGAGAAATTTGCATTTCCCCTCGCAAATTGCGGCAAGCATCTACCAAAGCTTTGATTTCGGTGACCCAAGCTTCGCTTTTCTCATCGATTTTTTGACTTTGAGCAACTGGGTAAGCTTGAAGCGCGATAGATTGCTTTTCTTGAGACTCAATCGGTTTACCAGAAATTGGCGCAACAATTTGCCACAGTTCCTCGGTAATAAACGGAATGATTGGGTGAGCTAAACGCAAGATAGTTTCAAGAACTCTTAAAAGAGTTCTGCGAGTAGCCCTTTGTTGAGCGGGTGTACCGTTTTGGAGTTGAACTTTTGCCAGCTCCAGGTACCAATCGCAGTATTCATCCCAAACAAATTGATAGATGGATGTGGAGATATTGTCAAAGCGATAATCTTTGAAACCTTTATCAATATCAGCCTCAACTCTTTGCAACAGAGAAGCAATCCAGCGATCAGCCGGTGAGAAATTGAGATAGCCGTCTGGCCCACACTCACCAACACACTCTGCAATACCATTTTCTTCAGGTGTACCAGGACAGTTCATTAAAACAAATCTTGAGGCGTTCCAAAGTTTGTTGCAGAAATTCCTGTAACCTTCACAGCGTTTTTGGTCGAAATTAATACTGCGACCAAGAGTAGCCATCGATGCGAATGTAAACCTTAATGCATCCGTACCAAATGCTGGGATACCGTCTGGGTACTCTTTCTTGGTCTTCTTGGTAATGCTCTCGGCTTGCTTGGGATTCATTAAACCTGTCGTACGCTTTGCCAAAAGGGTTTCAAGATCAATGCCATCAATCAGGTCAATTGGATCCAAGGTGTTACCCTTGGACTTACTCATTTTTTGACCTTCGGCATCTCTAACTAAGCCGTGAACATAAACACTCTTAAAAGGAATCTTGCCAGTGAAGTGGCAGGTCATCATGACCATTCGTGCCACCCAGAAGAAAATAATATCGAACCCAGTAACTAGAGCTGATGATGGTAAAAAGTGCGCTAATTCTGGAGTTTTGTTGGGCCATCCAAGTGAAGAAAATGGAACTAAAGCAGAGCTAAACCATGTATCCAGAACATCATCATCACGACGTAAGGATCCCGTGTAGCCATTAGCCCTTGCCTTAGCTTTCGCTTCATCTTCACTTCTAGCAACAACAATCTTTCCATCATCTTGATACCAAGCTGGAATCTGATGTCCCCACCATAATTGTCTTGAGATACACCAATCTTGGATACCTTCTAACCACTGGTTATAAGTTGTAGTCCAATTTTCAGGGATAAATTTCACGTCACCACATTTCACAGCTTCGAGTGCGGCCTCAGCAATTGATTTACCTGGGCGGTATAAATTGTGTTCTGTTGGCTTGGACATCGCCACAAACCATTGGTCAGTTAGCATTGGCTCAATCACTGATTTAGTTCTATCTCCCCTTGGCACCATTAAGATATGAGGCTGAACTTTTTCTAATAAGTGCAAAGACTCTAAATCTGTAACGATGAGTTTTCTTGCATCAAAACGATCAAGCCCTTGATACTTTTGAGGGGCTTGATCATTGATCTTGGCATCTAAGGTCAAGATATTGATCATTTCTAATTGGTGACGTAAGCCAACCGCGTAGTCATTGAAGTCGTGAGCTGGAGTTACTTTAACAACACCAGTACCAAATGCAGGGTCAACATAATCATCAGCAATGATCGGAATCTTTCGATCAGAAAGAGGCAGGTTAACAGTTTGACCAATCAAATGCTTGTAGCGCTCATCTTCTGGGTGGACCATCACAGCGACGTCACCAAGCATTGTTTCTGGTCGAGTGGTAGCTACTGTTAGGTGACCTGTGCCGTCCGATAATGGGTAGCGAATATGCCACATGAAGCCTTGCTCTTCTTCACTTTCAACTTCTAGGTCTGAGACAGCGGTACCGAGAATAGGATCCCAGTTCACTAAGCGCTTGCCTCTATAAATTAAACCTTGCTCATAAAGAGTGACAAATACCTCAACAACAGCTTGCGACATTTTGTCATCCATCGTGAAATATTCACGGCTCCAATCAATGGAAGCACCCAAGCGACGTATTTGACGGGTGATGGTTGAGCCCGATTGCTCTTTCCATGCCCAGACCTTCTCGAGGAATTTTTCTCGTCCTAAATCGTGTCTAGAGACCTTTTGAGCATCTAATTGCCTTTCGACCACGATCTGCGTAGCGATACCAGCATGGTCGGTACCTGGTACCCAAAGTGTATTCTTGCCGCTCATCCGAGCATGTCTGGCTAAGCCATCCATGATCGTTTGATTGAAGGCGTGACCCATATGAAGGGTGCCGGTGACGTTGGGTGGAGGCAGTTGGATGCAAAAACTGTCCTTTTGGTCGTCCAAAGTAGCAGTGGCAATACCCCTTTTTTCCCACTCGGGACCCCATTGGGCCTCGATGTTGGAGGGTTCGAAAGATTTAGCGAGATCAGAAAGATTTTTAGACATAAGCAGCAATTATAATTTTTTGTTGAACCTAAAGGCACATGTGACGAATATTCTTAATAATCTCAATCCAGAACAGTATGAAGCAGTGACTTTACCGCCCGTCAATGAGGCCGGAAATGCCCAGTCTGCAATGATCCTAGCTGGAGCTGGTAGTGGCAAGACCAAAGTACTAACAACTCGTATTGCATGGTTAATTCAGACATCACAGGCATCTCCTGCTGGTATTTTGGCTGTAACTTTCACCAATAAAGCTGCCAAAGAGATGATGAACCGTCTTTCAGCGATGATGCTAATCAATACTCGCGGTATGTGGGTGGGCACCTTTCATGGCCTTTGTAATCGATTATTGAGAGCGCACCATAAAGATGCTGGCTTACCGTCAACTTTCCAGATTTTAGATACACAAGATCAGCTATCGGCGATTAAGAGACTTCTCAAGTCTTTAAAAATTGATGATGAAAAATACCCACCTAAGCAACTTCAATATTTCATTGCACATGCCAAAGAAAAAGGTATGCGTGCAAAAGATATGGATCGTGGCGACTCTTTTCAAAACACCATGGTGGAACTCTATCAAGCTTATGAGGAGCAGTGCCAACGAGAGGGTGTCGTTGATTTTGCCGAACTTTTATTGAGAAGCTATGAGTTACTCAAACACCATCAAGCTATTCGCGAACACTACCAAGAGCGTTTTCGCCATATTTTAGTGGATGAGTTTCAAGATACCAATGCTTTGCAATATGCGTGGTTAAAACTTATATCTGGTTATGGCTCATCCAATCCAAGTTCTGTTTTTGCTGTAGGTGACGATGATCAAAGTATTTATGCGTTTCGAGGAGCGGACGTTGAGAACATGCGCTTATTTGAAAAACATTTCAAACCACACTTGGTAAAGCTTGAGCAAAACTACCGCTCTTTTGGACATATTCTTGATGCGGCTAACCATCTCATCTCCAACAATACAGAGCGCTTAGGTAAGAATTTAAGAACTGATGCAGGACATGGAGAGCCCGTTAGAGTTTTTGAGGCCGCAACAGATGGCACAGAAGCCGCTTGGATGGTTGATGAAATCAAGAGTCTCATTAATAGCGGCGGCACACGAAGCGAGACAGCGATTCTTTACAGAAGTAATGCGCAATCTCGAATTATTGAGCATGGATTATTTTCTGCAGGTATTCCTTATCGCGTTTATGGTGGCTTGCGATTCTTTGAGCGAGCTGAGATTAAGCATGCCCTAGCTTATTTACGATTATTAGAAAACCCTAATGACGACACATCGTTTTCTAGAGTTGTGAACTTTCCAACTCGAGGCATTGGCGCTAAGAGTGTTGAAGCCTTGCAAGATAGCGCTAAGCTAAACAACAGCTCTTTCTACGCTGCTGCTCCTTACTTAGATGGTAAGGCAGGCACATCTATTTCAGCCTTCGTTAGATTAATTGATCATATGAGAGATTCAACACGCCATTATTCCTTACCAGAGACGGTTGATTATGTGATCCAGAATAGTGGACTCATACAACATTATTTGGCTGAACGTGAAGGTCAAGACCGCGTAGAAAACTTACAAGAATTAGTTAATGCTGCAACAGCATTTATTGCTGAGGAAGGTATACCTCAAGATACCGCAGCAGGCACTTCAGATACGGAAGTTGTGATTGAAATGTCGCCACTGGCTGGTTTCTTAGCTCATGCTTCATTAGAGGCTGGCGATAACCAAGCGCAAGCTGGGCAGGATGCTGTTCAATTAATGACTGTCCATGCTGCTAAGGGCTTGGAATTTACCAATGTATTTATTACAGGTCTTGAAGAGGGTTTGTTTCCTCATGAAAATAGTGTGAATCAAGAAGATGGCTTAGAAGAGGAGCGTCGTTTGATGTATGTGGCGATCACTCGGGCCAAAGAGAGATTATTTTTGTCACATACTCAATCACGGCTTTTGCATGGGCAAGTTCGCTACAACCTACCTTCACGTTTCTTAGATGAGTTACCAGCAGAATCACTCAAGCACTTAACACCTAAAAATAAAGATGCGCGTTGGGGTGGCGCCACTACCACCAGAATGCCTTCTTGGTCAGAGGGTAGTGATTGGGGTGGTCGATCAGCCACCATCCCGCGTTCAATGCCTAGCTCTATTACAGCGCCTATTAGCAGTCTGTCATACAAAGAAAATGGACATGGTTTTAGAGTTGGACAAAGTGTTTTTCACACTAAGTTTGGCGAAGGTCGCATTTTGGCAATCGAGGGTAGTGATGATGAAGCTAAAGCGCAAGTTAACTTCAATCGGCATGGACCTAAGTGGTTGCAATTAGCCATCGCTAAATTAACAGCGATTGATTAAGCTAAGTAATTGATTGCTCAGCAGCCTCAGTAATTTCTTTATTGAAGCAAGCTTTCCAGGTAGCAAAGAATGAACAGTACATCACTGTTAAGGCTGCCATAGAGTATGGTGGAATGATAAAAGGGATGGCTACTCTTAAACCAATGCCATCAAGAAGTGCCTCAATAAAAAAAGGTACTGCTACGATAAACACTGTCCAAATTAGCAAATAGAAGATAAAGGCTGCACGATTAGACCAGCAAGCAATCCAACTTGAAAACAATGCTTGGGCAACTGACATCTTTTCCCAAACAATCAATACGGGCGCGAACCACATAAGCATAGCAACTGGAATGTAGAGCAACACCCCAACACCTAATCCAAAATAAAGCTCCTTAACTTCCCTGATCGTAGGTGGGTTGGGCTCTGTTAATAAAGGAATGAGTTGCTTAAAATCAATGAAAGCGCTGGCAATCAAACTTAGGATCAATACTAAAAATGCATAGACAGTTCCAAGGGCTAGCAAGTTTTTTCTGATGACTGGGCCGTGGTCTTTCAGCCCCACTAAATAGACTGTTGGGAAAACGCGCTCACCGCGAATAACTCTTTGGCAAGCTGTCATGAAGCCAACTGTGATGGCTGGCGTTAATAGCAAAACTAGAAATACTCCAAATACCGGAATCAAAATCGCAAATTGAGCGATAAAGATATACAGAAAAACTAACATCAAAAACGTTAAAGGATTTTTCTTAAACAGCCATAAACCTTGCCTAATCCAAAGATAGCCATCTGCTGATTTTGTTTTGTTAAGTTGCATAAGAGTCGTTTAAGTTATTTCTTGTAAATATGAGAATTAATGTGGGAAGGATACTCTCGGCGGAGTTTTAAAATTCTCTCAAAATGTGTAGGGTCATGTGGCGTCAACATTTCCGCCTCACGGGGAAGGTAAAAATCCCATAAGCGTGAAATCCAAAACCTCAAAGCTGCCGCTCTGAGCATCATGGGCCATGAATCTATCTCAACCTGATTTAATGGGCGTACTTTCTGATATTGCTCTATTAGCCCTTGAGACCTTGCTAAATCGAGTTCGCCAGTCTTAAGGTCAATACACCAGTCATTCACTGTGACGGCCAAATCAAATAACCACTTGTCGTTACCGGCAAAATAAAAATCAAAGAATCCGCCTAAATTATCTTTGCCATCAACGTTATCGAATAAAACATTGTCTCTAAATAAGTCACAATGACTTGGTCCTTCAGGCAATTGCTTGTAATGGGGGCTACCGAAAAAATTGGTTTGTTCGTTCAACTCATCCAAGATGAGAGATTTTTGAGCATCATTCAAATGCGTCAAGACCTTGGGCACGGTTTCTTGCCACCAAGTAAGGCTTCGCAAATTAGGTTGCGATAATTTAAAGTCTTGTCCCGCAAAGTGCATACGTGCCAGCATGGCGCCGACCGCTTCGCAATGAGCGACAACTGGATTTGATCTGGAGGAACCTGATAATTTTGAAACTATTGCCGTAGGTTTACCGTTGAGGAAGCCCAAGATACTTTTTTTGTTGTCCCTTACCGGAGCTGGCACTGAAATATCTTTGAGTGCTAAATGCTCCATCAGCTCTAAGTAGAAAGGAAGCTGCTCTCTAGTTAAGCGCTCGAATAGTGTGAGGACATATTCAGTAGAGATGCCATCTTTATTGGTACTTAAAAAGAAGTTGGAGTTCTCGATACCTGAGCTGATGCCTTTAATATCTGTTGCGATGCCCAGTTGATAGTTTTGACTTAACCAAACGTTCACTTCATCAAGATTAACGGGGGTAAAGACGGCCATGATCGATTAGAAGGGCATTCGAATAGTCGGAACACGAATCGTATCTTGCTCACGTCTTGGGTTGCTTGAGTCATTGGGTGCAGTCATTTCATAGGTACCAAAAACACCTTCAACGACCACTTCAGTTGGTTTACCACTCTCTTTGTACTCTTTGATACTCGTACCATCTGCCTCTTTATGCTCAAAACTAGGCTTTTTAGGGTTGGCTTTGCCAGTTTCAGCATTATTTTTAACCGCTTTGCTGATTGGTTGCTCATTGATATTTTTGAGTTCATCGGCACTTAAGGCTTGTGCACCTTGAGCGCTAAGTCCATGAGAAATAACAATAAAAATAGAGAATATCGCTACCGAAATAACTCTGAAAGGTGAATTTTTAGCGCGCATAAATGAAGAAAATGTGTAAGTGATCATGCTTGATTGTACGATTGTGGGATGTCTACACATCGCCTTTTGCTAGTTGACGGCTCTAGCTACCTATACCGTGCCTTTCATGCCATGCCTGATTTACGTAATCCGCAAGGATTTCCAACTGGGGCCATTCAAGGAATGGTCAACATGATGAGGCGTGCTCGGACTGAATTAGACGCTGATCATATCGCTTGTATATTCGATGCTAAAGGTAAAACCTTTAGAGATGAGATGTACCCGGAATACAAAGCGAATCGCTCATCTATGCCCGAAGATTTGGCTTTACAAATTGAAGCCATCCATAAGGTAGTTAAAGCCATGGGGTGGCCAGTTTTATCCGTTTCAGGGATAGAGGCAGATGATGTCATTGGCACTTTAGCCAAACAAGCAAAAGCATCTAACTGGACTGTTCTGATTTCAACTGGCGATAAGGATCTAGCTCAACTAGTTGAACCAGGTATTAGCCTCATCAATACGATGACGGATGAGCGTTTAGATACTGATGGGGTTCTTAATAAATTTGGTGTCCTGCCTGAGAGGATTGTTGACTATCTTTCAATCATGGGAGATACAGTTGATAACGTGCCTGGCGTGCCTAAAGCTGGGCCCAAGACAGCTGTAAAATGGTTGAATGAATTTGGAACTTTAGATGAACTGATGAAGCGTTCATCTGAAGTCAAAGGTGTTGTCGGTGAAAATCTACGAGCAAGTCTTGATTGGTTACCCAAAGCCCGCGAGTTAGTAACAGTCAAAATCGATTGTGATCTTTCTGAGCATTTAATTGGCTTACATGATCTACACGCTAAAGATGAAGATAAAGAAGTCTTACGCGAGCTTTTTACAGAGTTTGGATTTAAGTCACTTTTGCGAGAGTTAGATCGAGCTAGCGGAAATAACCCGTCTAATTCAGGATCTAACAGCGCAGATAAAAACCTCAGTAAGGCTCAATCTAAAACTGACTCTGCTTCAACTTCCTCATCAATTGCTGTTGCAGATCAGTTGGGTTTTGTCGCCGAGCATCCCCAAGAAGTGATGGCCAGAAATTACACTTGTGTCACAACAGAATCAGTTTTTCATGAGTGGCTCAAAAAAGTACAAGATTCATCGCTTACTTGTATTGATACTGAAACCACCGGTTTAGATGCGTTGCGCGTCAGCTTGGTGGGCATCTCATTAGCAGTTACTCCGGGCGAGGCTTGTTACATCCCACTTGCGCACACAACAAATGAAGATCAACTCAGTAAGCAGTGGGTGTTGGAGCAATTGAGACCTTGGTTAGAAGGTGAGCAGTATAAAAAATTAGGTCAAAATCTTAAATACGATATCCATATTTTTGCAAATGAAGGTATCAATCTTAAAGGGGTGGAGCATGACACCCTATTGCAGTCTTATGTGTTGGAATCTCATCGCAGCCATGACATGGATGGCTTAGCCCAGAGACATTTGGGTGAAAAGACGACGACGTATGAAGAGGTCTGCGGTAAAGGGGTTCATCAAATAACTTTTGATCAAGTCAATCTAGAAACCGCCTCTAAGTACGCTGCTGAAGATGCAGATATCACCTTGCGATTACATCATGCGATGTATCCCGCTATTGCCGCAGATGAAAAGCTTCTATTGATTTATCGTGATATCGAAATGCCTGCTATGCACGCTTTAGGTGTGATGGAGAGAAATGGTATTTTGATTGATGTACCAAAGTTAGCAGCGCAAGCACAGGTGGTTGGACAGAGATTGCTCGAGCTAGAAAAGCAAATCCATGAGTTGGCTGGACAGCCCTTTAACATTCAGTCGCCTAAACAAATTGCCGAAATACTTTTTGGTAAGTTAGAGTTGCCAGTCATAAAAAAGACTCCTCTTGGTGCGCCTTCCACTGATGAGGAAGTGCTACAAAAGTTAGCTGAGAACTATCCGCTTCCGGCAAAAATACTCGACTATAGAAGTTTGGCTAAGTTGCAATCAACTTATATTGAAAAACTACCAAGAATGGTTAACCCTAAAACTGGCAGAGTTCATACCAGTTATTCTCAAGCAGTAGCTGTTACTGGGCGCTTGGCTTCAAGCGATCCTAATTTACAAAATATTCCAGTACGAACTGAAGAGGGTCGTAAAATCAGAGAAGCTTTTATTGCTAAGCCTGGCGCTGTAATGGTATCTGCGGATTACTCGCAAATCGAATTAAGAATCATGGCCCATATTGCCGAGGATGAAAGCCTTCTTAAAGCTTTTGCTGCGGGTGAGGATATTCATAAAGCAACTGCAGCTGAAATGTTCCATGTTGATGTTAAAGAGGTTACTTCTGAGCAACGTCGTTATGCCAAGGTCATTAACTTTGGTTTGATTTATGGCATGAGTGCATTTGGCTTGGCAGGCAATCTTGGCATTGAAAGATCGGCAGCCCAGCAATATATTGATACCTATTTTGCTAGGTATCCAGGTGTTGCAGACTATATGGCAAAAACCCGTATTTCTGCAAAAGAGCGGGGTTATGTTGAGACTGTATTTGGGCGCCGTTTATGGTTACCCGAAATCAGAAGCGCTAATGGTATGAGGCGCCAAGGTGCTGAGCGAGCTGCTATCAATGCACCGATGCAAGGAACTGCGGCAGATTTAATAAAATTAGCCATGATTGCCGTTCAAGTTTGGATTGAACAAGAAAAGCTAGAAACAAGAATGCTTTTACAAGTTCATGATGAGTTGGTTTTAGAGGCCCCACATGCTGAACTTGAATTAGTTAAACAACATTTACCTCGTTTAATGACAGAAGTGGCTCAGTTGAAGGTACCATTGCTAGTGGAAGTTGGAGTTGGTGCTAATTGGGAAGAGGCTCATTAATTTAAATTAACAAATACGTAAGAAGTAAGAAGTAATGTCAATCAAACATGGAGACAGCTATGGATAAAAACTTAATCAAAGAAGCGCAATCTTTAATTAACCCTGCGCAAACAACTCGCCGCGATTTTTTAAAGTCAGCTGCTGTGACATCAATGGGAGTTGGATATGTTGCTGTTTCAGAGCCTGTGATGGCACAGGTTATTAAAACTGATTTTGAGGGCATCAAAGGCGAAGAGATTACTTTTACTAGTCAAGGGTTTTCAGTACCTGCTTATGTTGCTAGACCAATAAAGACTCCTAAAAATGGTTTGCCTGTCGTCATTGTTGCAAGCGAGATTTTTGGTGTTCATGAATACATCGCCGATGTAGCGAGACGTTTTGCCAAGCAAGGATATCTGGCGATTGCGCCCGAGTTTTTTGTGCGTGCAGGAGATCCAAATACTTTAGGAACTATGGCGGAAATATTAAAAGAAATTGTTGGTAAAACGCCAGATGATCAGGTCATGAATGATATTCAAGCTGCTATCGGTTGGGCTGGTAAAAATGATGGTGATTTAAAACGTGTGGGCGTTACTGGTTTTTGCTGGGGCGGTCGTGTTACTTGGTTAGCGAGTGCAAAAATTCCTCAAGTTAGAGCTGGTGTTGCTTGGTATGGTCGTGTAGTGGGTGATAAAACACCAGCTAACCCTAGCCAACCGGTAGATCACGCTGCGGAGATGAAAGCTCCTGTCTTAGGTCTTTATGGTGCGGCAGATACTGGCATCTCATTAGAAAGTGTTGAGATGATGAAGCAAGCGTTAGCAGCAGCTAAAAATAATAAGGCTGCACAAGCCAGCAGATTTGAGGTGTATCCGGATGCTCCGCATGCATTCCATGCAGACTACCGTGCGACTTACCGTGAAGGCCCCGCTAAGGATGGTTGGATAAAATGCTTAGCTTGGTTTAAGCAACAGGGAGTTGTATGACGTTAGTTTGGATTATCTTAGCCACTACAGCGGCTGGGGTATTAAGTATTGCTGCTGCAGCCAGTTTATCTCTCACTATTTTGTCTCGCATGGTAGACAAAATGGTGAGCTTATCAGTTGGAGTCTTGCTGGCAACAGCCCTACTGCATTCATTACCAGAGGCATTCACTTCTCATGATGTTGACATTCCATCGTTGTTTATCGCCTTGATGGCTGGTCTACTGGGTTTTTTCATATTAGAAAAAGCGGCCCTCCTAAGACACAGTCATCACCATGAGCATGATGGACATGGGCATCATCATGGGCACGATGCTGAGTCTGCTGGTAAGAGTGGATTAGTGATTTTGATGGGCGATAGTTTGCACAACTTTGCTGATGGTATTTTGATTGCAGCAGCGTTTTTGATCGATCCTCAAATTGGTATTTTGACGGCTGTTGCGATTGCGCTTCATGAGATCCCGCAAGAGATTGGCGATTTTATTGTTTTGTTAAATGCTGGTTTCTCAAAAGTAAGAGCCTTAGTTTATAACTTGATATCGAGTTTGATGGCTGTAGTTGGAGGCGTTTTAGGCTACTTTTTTCTTGATGCAGCCGAAGCATTAATCCCTTATGTCATTGTGTTTGCATCGAGTAGCTTTATTTATATTGCTGTCAGTGACTTAATGCCACAAATGCATAAAAGACCAAAGCTAAAAGAATCTTTGGAGCAAATTGCTTTGATTCTTTTGGGTGTTTTATTGGTTGTTGCGATTTCAGAGTTAACGCATGTGGGACACGCTCACTAGAGAATCATTATTTTTCTACAGGTCTGCTGGGGTCTGAACACCACTCACTCCAACTCCCTGCATAAATGGATGAACCTCTAAGACCCACCAACTCCATCGCAAATAAATTGTGACATGCCGTAATACCAGAACCACATTGGTGAATTATTTTTTCACTAGGGGTTTCGTTGAGTAGGGCGGCATATTCTTGCTTTAACGCGTTGATGTTCTTGAACTCCCCATTAGCTTCTAGATTATCTTTAAAGCATCGGTTAATGGCTCCGGGTATGTGCCCACCAACTGGATCAAGAGTCTCATTTTTACCTTGGAAACGATCATTGGCGCGCGCATCCAAAATGGTCAATTGAGATGTTTTAATATTTTCTTCAACAGCATCAACCAAAACCACATTCTGATAATTTTGAAGTTTTGTTTCAGGGACGGCTACTCTTAAATTCTCACGAATTTCTGATTCGTAGTTGGCGCGAACCCAAGCTGGATATCCGCCATTTAATAAAAATAGATCTAAGTGCCCTACAGAATGCAACATCCACCAAAGCCGAGCCGCATACATAGAGCCTTGATTGTCGTAAATGACTATTTTTTTGTTGGGCGTAATGCCCAGCTCTGCGTAAGTTTTTTGCCACTGCTCAATAGGTGGTAAAGGGTGTCTGCCATTCTTACCATTCTTTTTACCAGCTAAATCTTTATCAGTATGAACGTAGATAGCTGTTGGGATATGGCCGTTTAAATAGGATTGATAGCCAGCTTCAGAGTTCGTTAAATCAAAACGACAATCAAACAATAAAAAATTATCTTCATGATCAAGCCATTTTTTTAATTCGCTTGCTTCGATAAGAGACATTTCAATCCTTTATTTTGATCACTTATAAGACATCGCTTTTCTGTACCACTCATGAAAATGTTGCATACCATCTTCCATTGGGCTTTGATAAGGACCCACTTCATTTACGCCACGTTCAAGCAATGCTTTTCTTCCGGCGTCCATGCGCTCAGCAATCTCATCATCCTCAATGCAGGTTTCCATGTAGGCAGCTCTCTCTGCTTCTATGAACTCGCGTTCAAACAATGCTAGCTCTTCTGGGTAATAAAACTCAACAATATTTCTAGTTTTATTGGGACCCATTGGTTGAAGCGTTGATACACAAAGGACCCCTGGGTACCATTCGACCATGATGTTGGGAAAGTAAGTGAGCCATATAGCACCATGCTTTGGAGTCTTGCCTTGATGATGTCTCAGCACTGCTTCATGCCAACGTTGGTAGATTTCAGAGCCTGCTTGTTGTAAGTTCTTATGGATGCCAACCGTTTGTACGCTGTACCAGTCACTGAACTGCCATTCTAAATCTTCACAAGAAACAAACTTACCAAGACCTGGGTGGAATGGAACAACGTGGTAATCCTCAAGGTAAACCTCAATAAAAGTTTTCCAGTTGTAATTGCATTCATGAACTTCTACATGGTCTAAAACATAAGCAGAAAAATCTAAATCTTTGGAGACGCCCATGCTTTGGAGGTCTTTATGGACATCGCGGGGGCCTTCAAAAAGAAGACCTTGCCAATTTTGTAAAGGGGTCTTACCAAGATTGAGACAAGGCTGCTCTTCAAAATGTGGAGCGCCAAGTAAGGTGCCATCAGTTTTATATGTCCAGCGATGGAGAGGGCAAACAATATTTTCAACATGACCTTTGCCGTTCAACATAATCGCTTGTCGATGACGGCATACATTCGATAACAGTTCAATGCCTTCAGAATTCTTAATTAGTACACGACCTTCGTTTTCTGATTGGAGGGTTTGGTAGTCGCCGATCTCTGGCACCATGAGTTCGTGGCCAATATAGCCAGGACCCTGCTTGAAAAGCAATTCGATTTCACGTGCGTAAAGCTCGGCATCAAAATAAGCCGATACTGGTAGTTGTAGTTTGGATGGCGCAAGATTCTGCGCGGCAGCCAGATTAGTCATTCTTCCCACCCCGAAAAAAGTCAGCCGAAGCTAAGCGGAATAACCAATCCAACCATCGACGTGTCGATATTGGAAAGGAAAAAATGATTATACCCGTGCTTAAAGCCTTAAAATCTGGTCATGTATTGTTTTCGATCAAATTAAGAGGGTTTTATGCCTAAAAAATCAGATACTGAATCTCCAGCTATTGACCCGCAACTTCGTTACGAAGAGGCTGTTGCTGAGTTAGAGGGGATTATTGCCAAAATGGAATCTGGCAAGCTTTCCTTAGAAGATACCTTGGGTGCATACAAGCGAGGTGCTGAGCTCTTAAAACATTGCCAGCAGGTGCTTGAACAGGTTGAGCAACAAGTAAAAACATTCCAAGGTTAATTTTGACATTTTTACCCAATAACGCAGTTTGGTTAAAGCAATCCTCAGAGCGGGTGGATCATGCCATCATTGATTCTTTGAAGAGTCTTAATGTCCAGGCTGGCGATTTAAAAGAAGCTATGTATTACGCTGCCACTGGTGGCGGTAAAAGAATCCGACCCCTCTTGGTCTACGCTACAGCAAGCCTAGTGGGTAAGCCGCTTGATCAAATTGCAGGCATTGATCAATGCGCAGTTGCGGTGGAGTTATTTCATACTTACTCGCTCGTTCACGATGACATGCCTTGTATGGATGATGACGATATACGTCGTGGGCGTGCTACGGTTCATAAAGTCTATAGCGAGTCTACTGCTTTGCTTGTTGGCGATGCACTACAAACCATGGCTTTTGGATTGATTGCTGATAGCGCTCTTAGCGCCATTCAAAAAGTAAAAATCTTGTCTCTTTTAGCTAAAGCAGGTGGTCTTGAAGGGATGGCCGGTGGACAGGCTATTGATTTGGCGAGTGTTGGTAAACCTCTTGAAAGAGCTTCCCTTGAGACCATGCACCGTATGAAGACGGGCGCATTACTTCGAAGCTCTGTACAGATGGGTGGCATTGCCGCTGATCTGAGCAATCAAGAACTGGCCAAACTCGATCAGTTTGGAAGCACGCTAGGATTATTGTTTCAGGTAGTTGACGATATATTGGATGCTAGCTCTGATAGCCAAACTTTGGGTAAAACAGCTGGTAAGGATGCGGCAGCAAATAAACCAACATTTGTATCATTAATGGGTTTAACTTCAGCCAGAAGGCTTTCGGAGGAGTTATACGAGGAGGCTATAGCGTGTCTGAGCATTTGGGGTGAAAATGCTCAGTTACTTAAGTCGATTGCGGGTAAGGTATTGCACAGAGATAGTTAATGACTGATTTATTAAAAACAATTAATTCGCCGAAAGATTTGCGCCTACTAAGTCGTGACCAGTTACCTGATGTTGCAGAAGAGTTGCGTGAATTTTTACTTGATACAGTTTCTCAAACCGGTGGACACTTATCTTCTAATTTGGGTACTGTGGAGTTGGCAGTTGCTCTTCATTATGTTTTACAGACACCCTATGACCGCTTAGTTTGGGATGTGGGTCATCAAAGCTACCCACATAAAATTTTGACAGGTCGTCGTGATCGCATGGGAACGCTTCGCCAATACGGTGGCATATCAGGTTTCCCGCGTCGCGATGAAAGTGAATACGACACATTTGGAACGGCGCATTCATCAACCAGTATTTCTGCAGCTATAGGCATGGCCTTAGGAGCTAAAGCTCAGGGCGAAAAAAGAGTGGCTGTTGCAGTGATTGGCGATGGCGCTATGACGGCTGGTATGGCATTTGAAGCATTAAACAACGGCGGTATTCATAAAGATTTACCTTTAATTGTTGTTCTCAATGATAACGATATGTCGATTTCTCCAGCAGTTGGTGCTCTGAATCGCTATTTTGCTAGATTGATGAGTGGTCGCTTTTACGCAACAACTAAAAAAGGCTTGGATAGCGTTTTATCTATCGCACCACCCTTGCGTGAATTTGCTAAGCGCTTAGAAGAGCATGCAAAAGGTATGGTCGTGCCATGTACTATTTTTGAAGAATTTGGTTTTAACTACATTGGCCCAATTGATGGACATGACTTAGATTCATTAGTGCCAACATTGGAAAATGTGCGTCGCCTTGCGCTAAATGGTGAGGGACCACAGTTCCTTCATGTAGTGACTAAAAAAGGCCAAGGCTATAAGTTAGCCGAGGCTGATCCTATTCTGTATCACGGACCTGGAAAGTTTGATCCAAGCCAAGGTATTGCTAAAGCTGCTGCCACTAAAAAGACCTTTACTCAAGTTTTTGGGGATTGGTTATGTGACATGGCTGCTGCCGATAAGCGCCTTGTAGGCATTACACCCGCAATGCGAGAAGGTTCTGGCATGGTGGAATTTGAAAGTCGTTTTCCGGATCGTTATTTTGATGTAGGTATTGCTGAACAGCATGCTGTTACTTTTGCAGGTGGAATGGCTTGTGAGGGCATGAAGCCAGTTGTGGCCATCTATTCAACCTTTTTGCAACGTGGCTACGATCAGCTAATCCATGATGTTGCCTTGCAAGATTTACCAGTTGTGTTTGCACTGGATCGTTCTGGCTTAGTCGGAGCGGATGGTGCGACCCATGCAGGTGCATATGACATTCCCTATATTCGTTGCATCCCGAATATGTTGTTGATGGCGCCAGCTGATGAAGCAGAATGCCGAGATCTATTAACAACGGCATTTAAGCAAGACCATCCAGCGGCTGTCCGCTATCCAAGAGGGGCGGGTGTCGGTGCATTGGTGAGTAAAGAATTAAAAACCTTGCCACTAGGTAAGGGAGAAATTCGTAGAAACACTCAAGGTCAAAAAAAGAAAAAAGTGGCGATATTGGCATTTGGTACTTTGCTATATCCAGCCTTGGAAGTTGCAGAGGAGTTTGATGCAACTGTGGCAAATATGAGATTTATCAAACCATTGGATGTTGATTTGGTGTGTTCATTAGCCAGAAATCATGATTTGATTGTGTCGCTGGAAGAAGGAGCTATTGGCGGTGGAGCAGGAAGTGCCTGTTTAGAAGCTCTTGCAGCAGCAGGCGTCCAAGTTCCATCACTGCTACTTGGCTTGCCTGATCGCTTTGTTGATCATGGCGATCATGCTTCACTCATGAAGGAATGTGGCCTAGATTCAGTAGGTATTGCTCAGTCAATTAAAGCAAAGCTTGAGCAGTTAGATTAAAAGTAATCAAACTTTCATCAATTAACCCTAAAAAATAAACGGCTTCAAATTGCGGGACAATGACCACATGAATATAACCATGACCTCTCCAGAAGTTTCAAACACCTGTGCCATGCCAGATGTGCAGTCATCTATTGATCATCGCAACATTGTGATTGATCGTGTAGGTATTCGTGGGGTACGTCACCCGATTCAGGTAAAGACTGATGATGGTGTGATGCCTAGCGTTGCTGTAATTGATTTGGATGTGTCACTTCCAGCTGATCAAAAGGGGACGCACATGTCCCGTTTCATCGCCTTATTGCAAGATCACAGCGCTTGCTTAGATGCAGAAGCTATGAAATTAATGACCAGCAAAATGCTTCCTTTACTAGAGGCAGAGGCTGGTCAGATCTCCTTAAAGTACACCCACTTTATTAATAAGACTGCTCCTGTATCAGGCGTGAAGAGTCTTTTGGATTACGACGTAACTTGGTTAGCTAGTGCCAAAAAAATTAAAAATGAAGTCCTGGTATCTCTTAGCCTTCAGGTAGTTGTTCCAGTCACTAGCTTGTGCCCATGCTCTAAGCAAATCTCCGAGTATGGTGCGCATAATCAGCGCTCTCATGTCACGATAAAGGTTGAGTTGGCGCCAAGTTCTGATTTGAGTATTGAGAGTTTAGTTAAGATCGCTGAAGCCGAGGCCTCATGTGAGTTGTGGGGTCTTCTCAAGCGCCCTGATGAGAAGTATGTCACTGAGCGTGCTTATGACAATCCTAAGTTTGTAGAGGATTTGGTTAGAGATGTGGCTGGGCGCCTAAAGAGTGATTCAAGAATCAAATCATTTGTGGTTGAAGCTGAGAACTTCGAATCAATTCATAATCACAGCGCTTATGCTTTGATTCGATCAAAGTAATTCATCTAACGGCCATCTTGGCCGAACATTAAATCCCCAATCCTTGCTTGCAAGTTGGGGATTTTTTTTAAGCCTCATTGCTCCAGCAAATGCAATCATCGCGCCGTTATCAGTGCAAAGGTGAAGTGGCGGGTAATGAACTGAGATGCCCTCTTTTTCACATGCATTGGCAAGAGCTTGGCGAAGTTGTTCATTTGCTCCTACGCCACCGGCCACCACCAAGGTTTTCAGACCTGTTTTTTTAAGAGCATTGATTGATTTACTGACTAAAACCTCAACAATCGCATCAACAAACCCTCTGGCTATATTTGCATGTTCTGATTCTGAGAGTGAGCCATTAATTTGTATTTTTCTTACTTGGGTAAGAACGGACGTCTTGAGTCCTGCAAATGAAAAATCTAAGTCGCCGGAATGTTTCATAGGTCTTGGGAACTGATAACTGCCTGCTTGTCCTAACTTCGCCAGCGCAGAAATAGCAGGGCCACCTGGATAACTTAAACCTAGTAATTTGGCAGTTTTATCAAAAGCCTCCCCAGCTGCATCATCTAATGTCTCACCCAAGATAAGGTATTCACCAACGCCAGTGACTTTCATGAGTTGTGTATGGCCGCCAGAAACTAACAAAGCCACAAATGGAAACTGAATATTGGTGTCATCTGCTAATAAAGGAGATAGCAGGTGCCCCTCTAGGTGATGAATGCCTAAAACCGGTTTATTCAGGGCTAAGGCTAGCCCTTTAGCAACAGAGGCGCCGACTAAAAGCGCGCCTGCCAGACCGGGGCCCTGCGTAAAAGCAATGGCATCAATGTCATCAAGTCGACTATTAGATTCTTTAAGTGTCTGATTTATAAGAGGTATTACTCTTTTAATATGATCTCTTGAGGCTAGTTCTGGGACGACTCCGCCATAATCCACATGCATAGCAATCTGAGAATACAGTGCTTGGCTCAATAAGCCCTTACCCGCAGGCTCCCCGGCCTCCCATGGGGCAGTATCAACAATGGCAACGCCAGTTTCGTCACAAGAAGTTTCTATACCAAGTACTCGCATGACTGTATTTTGCCGTGCTACAATCTCGTTTTACAGTTTTTTCTGACTTATTTTTCAGAAACTTTATAGAGATCTACAGCATGACAACTATCCGCCTACGCGAAAACGAACCATTTGAAGTAGCACTGCGCCGTTTCAAGCGCACGATTGAAAAAAACGGTCTTTTGACTGATCTGCGCGCTCGTGAGTTCTACGAAAAGCCAACGGCTGAGCGCAAGCGCTTAAAAGCCGCTGCTGCAAAACGCCATTACAAGCGTATTCGTAGTCAGATGTTGCCTAAGAAAATGTACTAATTCTTTCTCGGGCTGGATTTCTAGCCTTGGGATACGACAAACCCACTGACGGTTATCCCGCAGTGGGTTTTTTTATTGGAGGAGTGAATATGAGCTTAAAAGAACAAATTATTGAAGATATGAAAAATGCCATGCGTGCTAAAGATGCTGGGCGCCTTGGAACGATTCGCTTATTACTAGCAGCGATCAAACAAAAAGAAGTCGACGAGCGCATTGAGTTAGATGACGTGATGGTGATTGCCATCACTGAAAAGCTTATTAAGCAACGCAAAGATTCTATTTCTCAATTTGAAGCTGCAAAACGGGATGACTTGGTGGCAATTGAGCAAGCAGAATTAGTTATTCTGCAGGCTTATATGCCAGCGCAAATGTCTGAAGCAGAAGTCAGTGCTACTGTAGCAAAAGTTGTCCAAAAATTAGGTGCAACAGGCCCTCAGGATATGGGTAAGGTCATGGGAGCTGTTAAAGCTTTATTGGCTGGTAAAGCTGATATGGGAACGGTATCTACACAAGTTAAAGCTGCTCTGACAAAATAAGATAAATTAACTTTATACAAGATCACACCAGACACCACCAGTTACTATTTAAAGCCCATGATCCCTCAGTCATTTATTGCTGATTTATTAAATCGCGTCGATATCGTCGAAGTGGTGGGGCGTCATGTCACTCTAAAAAAAGCTGGCGCTAACTATCAAGGGCTTTGTCCTTTTCATAACGAAAAGTCACCATCCTTTAGTGTATCTCCAACTAAACAGTTTTATCACTGCTTTGGTTGTAGTGCTCACGGCTCTGCTATTAGTTTCATGATGGAGCATTCTGGTTTAACTTATGTTGATGCCATTGAAGAGTTAGCTAGGTCAGCAGGACTAACGGTGCCGCGTGAAGAGCGTCGCCCACAAGACTTAGAAAAACAAAAGCAAGCTCTTGCACTCAGTGAAGTCATGGGGCCTGCAGCTGATTGGTACAAGCAGCAACTTAAAGGTGCAACTAAAGCAGTCGACTATTTAAAGCGTCGCGGCTTGAGTGGAGAAATTGCAAAGCGTTTTGGTATTGGCTACGCTCCAGATTCTTGGCAGGGCTTGGAAGCTGTCTTTGGTACCTACGGTGAAGACACTCTTGCAAATACATTGGTTGAAGCTGGCTTGGTGATTCAGTCAGAGTCTAAAAGATATGATCGCTTTCGTGATCGAATCATGTTTCCGATTCGCAATCCCAAAGGACAAGTCATTGCGTTTGGAGGCAGGATCTTAGATACGGGCGAGCCTAAATATTTAAATTCTCCAGAAACGCCATTATTTTCAAAAGGTAATACTCTCTATGGTTTGTTTGAAGCACGACAAGCCATCAGAGATAAAGGCTACGTCATCGTCTGTGAGGGTTATATGGATGTGGTGGCGCTAGCGCAGTTGGGTTTTGCTAATGGCGTTGCTACTTTAGGAACAGCTTGTACTTCGAATCATGTGCGCTCTTTAATGCGCCAATCTGATCGAATCGTATTTTCATTTGATGGCGATGCAGCAGGTCAACGTGCAGCAAAGCGAGCCTTAGAGGCTTGCCTACCCATGATGGCTGATGATAAAGAAGTTAAATTTTTATTTTTGCCAGAAGAACATGATCCAGACAGTTTTATTAGAGAAAAAGGTACTGATGCATTTGAGCAGGCTATCAACCAAGCCATGCCGTTATCTTCTTTCTTTATTAATGTAGCTAATGAGGGACATGACTGGAACACACCTGAAGGGCGTGCTCAGACTCAACATTCTGCGAAGCCTATGTTGCTGGCTATGCCAGCAATTGCCTTAAGAGCTCAGCTTGTACGTGAGTTAGCTCAAAAAATTGGTATTACACCGGCTGAGCTTGAAAGCTTTTGTGGGCTTAAATCAATGGTTGATAATCGCCCAGCGCCTACTATGGTGAGCCAGTCTTCCGAAGGGTATATGCAATCAGCGACTAATTCCAATGGTAAAAAAACCTGGAATAAAAAATCTACAATACCCAAAGGCCCTCCACCAACAGCGCCAACAGACTTAGCTGAACAAATTCTTAGAATTCTTTTGCAATATCCTCTTTTAGCGAGAGAGTTGAACGTAGAGCACAAGCGTTTAATTTTGGCTTCAGCTAAAAAGCGCTCTGATAAAGCCATGCATTTAATGGAGGATCTCATCCAACAATGTGAGGCTATGCCACCAAATGTTGGTTTTGCTGTATTTCAGGAGCAATTGGAGAAGACAGCACTAGCTAAATCTTATGCAATCCTTCGAGAAAGAATTATGAGCACTGAGTTAACTGAGGTTGTAGCCAAAGAAGACTTTGAGGGGACCATTAAAAAACTAGAGCAACTTGATCTAAAGGATCAAATGACAGAAATTGCAGCGCGCATATCCAGTGGCCAGGCGGAAGATGTCGATAAAGCTCTATATCGTCAATTAATGGCAAAACTTAAATAATCTGGAAAAACCACAGTTCACCGACTATAATTGAGGGTTTTCGAATTTCCAATAAAATTCAATAAGTTAGCAGTTCTGTAACTTCTTAGCCCTTAAAGTGAGTGAGTACTAACATTATGCCAGCAACTAAAACCAAAAAACCCATTTCCAAGGCAGTAGTTAAAAAGCCTGCCCCTAAGAAAGCTCCAGCTAAGCCAGTCAAAAAAGTTGCACCCGCTGCTAAAAAGGCTGTGGCAAAAAAGCCAGTGGCTAAAACACAAGTTAAAACATCACCTAAGGCCCCAGCTAAGAGAGTTGCTAAGCCTGCAGCAAAGGTGGCTAAAAAACCAGCTCCAGCAGCTAAGAAACCCTTGGCAAAGAAGCCGGCAGCCAAAACATCTGCAAAAGCTCCAGCAAAATCTGTAAAAAAACCAGCGCCTGTTGCAAAAAAGCCGGAAGCTAAAGCATCTGCCAAAGCTCCAGTTAAACCAGTAAAAAAACCAGCACCAGTTGCTAAGAAATTAGCAACTAAGGCCGTCAAGCTTCCGGTAAAACCAGTCAAAGCTGAAAAGCCAGTCAAAGAAGTCAAATTAACTGCTAAAGAGATTAAAGCGGCCAAAAAAGCAAAAGAAGCTGAAGAGCTCGCAGCAAATCCAACTGGAGAGCTTGCTGAGCAACCGAAGAAAACACGCGGTCGTAAACCAAAACCAGTTGAGCCAGTTGACCCAAACGTAGACAACCGTACAGATCGACAAAAAGCGCGTGATCGTAAAGCTAAAGAAAAAGCATTGTTGCAAGAGTTCAATGCACAAAAACTTGGTAGTGAAGAGCAACAAGAATTAAGACGTGCCCGCTTGAAGCATTTGATCAAGATGGGTAAGTCTCGTGGTTATCTAACTCACGGTGAAATCAATGATGTCATGTCAGATGAAATCTCTGATTCTGATTCATTAGATACATTGATTAGTTTATTAAGCGATATCAACATTACCGTTTACGAACAAGCTCCTGATGCTGAAACATTATTGTTAAATGAGAATGCTCCTACAGCTACTACTGAAGAAGAAGCGGAAGAAGAAGCAGAGGCAGCTCTATCAACAGTTGATTCTGAGTTTGGTAGAACAACTGACCCAGTGCGTATGTACATGCGCGAAATGGGTACGGTTGATTTATTGACTCGTGAAGGTGAAATTGTTATTGCCAAGAAGATCGAAGCTGGTCTCAAAGAAATGGTGATGTCTTTATCAGCTTGCCCTGTAACAATTATTGAAATTCTTAATATTGTTACAAAAATTGAAGAAGGAACTATGGAGATCGACGAGTTTGTCGATGGCTTGGTAGATCCGAATGCTGTAGATATCCCGATGACCGCAATTGAGGAAGAAGAAGATCTTGACGAAGAAGCTGGTGAAGAAGGTGAAGATGAAGGTGGCGGTGGTGGCGGTAATACGGCATCAGCTAAACAATTAGAGGAGTTAAAGCAACTTTCTTTAGTCAAATTTGCAATCATCCGCACACAGTTTGACAAAATGCGTAAAGCTCTCGAGAAAGAGGGTTATAACTCACCGGGTTACAAAAAAGCACAAGAAAATATTCGTAATGAATTAATGGGCTTCCGCCTAACTGCGAAATCAGTTGAAAAACTTTGTGACACCATGCGTAAGCAGGTAGATCAAGTTTGGGCATTAGAGCGTGGCTTAGTTCGTATTCTTGTAGATAAAGTAGGTGTACCTCGCGGAGAAGTTTTGGCAGCGTTACCAAAGAATGCTTTGAATTTAAAGTGGACGTCATTACTCTTAAAAGATAGTAAATCTTACTCAGGCATCTTGGAGCGTAACGTTCCTGCTGTTCAAGAAATGCAGCAGAAATTAATTGATATTCAAACAAACGTTGTATTGCCACTTCCAGAATTAAAAGAAGTGCACAAGATGATGAACGACGGTGAAAAGCGTGCACGTGCTGCTAAACGCGAAATGACTGTTGCCAACTTACGTTTGGTTATCTCAATTGCTAAAAAATACACCAACCGTGGTTTGCAATTCTTGGATCTGATCCAAGAGGGCAATATTGGGTTGATGAAAGCCGTTGATAAGTTTGAATACCGTCGTGGTTATAAGTTCTCTACATATGCAACATGGTGGATTCGTCAGGCTATTACGCGTTCAATCGCAGACCAGGCCCGTACGATCCGTATTCCAGTTCATATGATTGAAACAATCAACAAGATGAACCGTATTAGCCGTCAAATCTTGCAAGAAACTGGTTCCGAGCCAGATGCAGCAACTCTTGCAGCTAAGATGGAGATTCCTGAAGATAAGATTCGCAAGATCATGAAGATTGCTAAAGAGCCTATCTCCATGGAAACACCTATTGGTGATGATGCAGACTCTAATTTGGGCGACTTCATTGAAGACACTAATACATTAGCTCCACAAGAAGCTGCTTTACATGACTCTATGCGTGATGTTGTTAAAGATATTCTTGACTCATTAACGCCTCGTGAAGCTAAAGTGCTTCGCATGCGTTTTGGTATCGAAATGAGCACAGATCACACATTAGAAGAAGTGGGTAAGCAATTTGATGTCACGCGTGAGCGCATTCGTCAAATAGAAGCTAAAGCTTTGCGTAAAATGCGTCATCCAAGTAGAAGCGACAAACTTAAGAGCTTCTTAGAGGAAGATTAATCCTTACGGGCCCTTAGCTCAGTTGGTTAGAGCAGAGGACTCATAATCCTTTGGTCCGCGGTTCAAGTCCGCGAGGGCCCACCAAAAAAATACCAACCCTAGGGTTGGTATTTTCTATTTAAGATACTTCTATATATTTACTGCTGCTTCGACCCTTCAGACAATCTTCTGCCAAGAGATACTGCGTATGGGGTACTGCGACCAGTCAACATAGGATCATCAGTTCCTTTAATACCTTTAGGCATTCTATTGGGATCAAAGTTAATATTGAGACATTCCCCGCCTCCGTCAGCAGATACAGAAGTTACTTTTAAAACACCAAGGGTAACTTTTTTACGACCATCTGGAAGGGGAACGGTAGCTTTATTGATAACATCACCAGCTTGAGCTAATTCAAGATTAAAGTTGAATGATGCGTCTCCTTGTTGAACACGTTGCCTGATGTCGTCAAATAGAAAACTTGGACCTTTTGTTTTTGCTTCTTCGTCTGATAAACCCTTTACACCATTAACGGGCTCAAAAACCCACTTGCCAGCTGTTTCCTTACCTTTTGAATTCGTAAAGATAAATCCATGAACACCCCAATAATTAACACTTGCATAACTTGCTGGAACTGGCTGTGATGCAAAGTGCCGCCCCTGAAGTAATACCTCTGGATTAGCATCTGCAAAAGCCTTAACTTTTACAGGGTCTGCAGCTTTTGTCACAGGATCTGGTTGGAGTGATGCAAGTCGACCGAGAAGCTGTTGCGGAGTGGATGAGCCAAAAATAGGAGCCGAAATATTTCCATGCTGCCACACCTCACCGTTGGGCAAATCAAATTCAAGTGATAAATTTCTCTGCGACTTGGTATTGTCAGCAGCTTTAGGGTTGGCACCTCCAACCGAAAACCTTACTACTACTTTTATTGGGTTACCGCTAAAAACAGATGCCGTGCTAATTTCTCTTGCTGCAGCACTTCCTCTGAACTCACCTATGGCACAAATACCTTTTGCGCCAGAGCGTCGATAACCTTCAAATTTTCCAGATGTTGCTTCAAATTGATCCACCATAACAACCGGGCTAATTGGTGCGATTTGATTTTGAGCAAACAAATTAGTGCTGGTAGTACAAATGGCTACACCTGCGATAAATGTAAAAGATATATTTTTTTTAATCATGATGATCCTAATGTTGTTTAAGAAAACTGATAATTGAACTTAAATAAAAAGTTTTGATTATTAAAAACTTATGAAAATTAGAAGAAGACAAAATTAAGAAATTTAATAATTATTTATTTGAAACTTAAAAAAACATATCTTAAATAGATAAATACCCTTATTTGTGGGCTTTAAATTAATATTGCGATGCACATTAAAGTCTAAATTAAGAAACTTTAAGGGAAATCGATTTCTTATGTAAAAGGTAGAAGTGCGGGAGAGGGGGAATTCTTGAGAGTACAAGAAATTTTGAAGAAAATTAACCGAAAAATCTAAAACATATTTTGTAATTTTATATATGAAGTTTTATCTGAGATATCTAGGTTGACACCATCTAAAGTGATTGAGAGAGTCTCTGGTTTTTCAGAAATAACAAACGAAAATTTTGAATTCACTTCAAGGTTTATAGGTGAAACAGATACTGTTGATTCTTTAACAGTATTGTCTATATAAACAAAACAAATCTTTGATGGAATACTGTTACTTAATGAAATTATTGAAGTTTCTTTAATAACTGTCAGTACATGAAAACTTGATTGGTTTTCATTGACGAATGGGCAGGAATCAGCAATTAAAGGTAAAACTCTTCGAAAGTCATCCTTGGCGACATCTGACAGATTAACTTGTACTTCGGAAGGCATTTGCTGCGGTTTAGAAAAGAATGAATGGCCTGAAGAAATTAAGTAAAAAATATAAACTGCAAAACAGAAAAAGAAAGCAAAAGAAATAAACCCCAACTTTATATCAAAGTCAGGTTTAATTTTAGGAAGATCATCAAGGGTTTGAGTGCTTTCAGTAAGGCTATGCTCGCTAACAACAAGATTAACGTTGAGATTTTTACTTAAAATATTATTGATAAGAGCTTCACTTTTATCAAACTCCTTGTTTTTATCAACAAGGATTGAGTAATTCTTTTCTTCAATAGTAAAACCAATGCTAAATTTTCTTTTAAATAAATCCTCTTCTTTAATGCCTAATTCAGCAGCAACTTTTCTGGCAACTTGATTTTTATGGTGGTAACTATAAAACTTATCTTTTTGACCATTTTCAATTTGCTCAAGTTGACCTTCTGTAATACAAAGTTTTTTTGCAAGATCAAAACGAGAGATATTAAGGCTTTCACGTTTGGCCTTGATAAACTCAGCTTCAATTTCAGGTAGATTATCAATTGATGGATTAGACATAAATTAATATAAATCTTATGATAAGGGTCAGTTTCTAATCCAAGTATTTATAACTTGATGGATTTTGTTGAAATCTGCTGGCTTTTCAATAAAATCATCCATTCCTGCCAATATACAGTCTTCAATGTTTTTTTCGGAAGTGTTTGCTGATAAAGAGATGACAGGAACCCTTTTAATCTTATTTTCATCTTCATAAAGCCTGATAATCTTAGTAGTTTCTAAGCCAGATAATCCTGGCATCTGAACATCAATAATAATGATATCAAAACGGTTGTTGGTAATGACTTGCTCAATAGCATTTTTACCGTCAGTCACAGCTGTAACATTGAGTCCAATTTTTTGTAAGAATTTCTCCATAACTTCAAGAGTTGTTGCATGATCATCCACAAGAAGGACTCTTCCATTCATATTTAAGCTATCAAAATCTATCTTTGCTGGGCTTGGGTTAGTTATTAAATCAGCAGATTCAGTAAGAGTTTTTATTTGAGTAGCATCCTCAATTCTAAAATTAAATTCAAGATCAAAATAGAAGCACGATCCAACGCCCTCTTCAGAAGTGACCTCTAATTGGCCACCTAAGCGTTCAACGATTCTTTTGGAAATAGCTAAACCAAGTCCCGTGCCACCGAAGTTTCTCAGAATTGAAGAATTGGCTTGAATGAAGGGCTCAAAAATAAATTGCTGCTCACTCTTTTTAATTCCAATGCCAGTATCTGATACGGAAAATCTAATGATTACAGTCTCATTACCTCTTGAAATTTCCTCAGCATCTATTTCTACTGAGCCCTGACTTGTAAATTTCAGACTGTTTTCTAATAAATTAGTTAAAACTTGTTGTATTTGAAAATCATCACATTTAATAAGAATACTTTTAGCAACATTGTTACCAAAGATTATCCTGACATCCTTTTTGATTCTGATATTAAATAAAGCTCTTAGATTATTAAATATATGTTCAATATGATGAAAATTTTCATCAAGATTAAAATTTGTGGCTGTTAATTTATTAAATGTAAGAATTTCATTTAATAACTTAGTTAGATATTTTGTGGCAGATTTAATGGAGCCATTATTCTTTATTAGCTCATCTTTTGAAATTGAAGCATCATCAGAAAGTTGACTTAAACCAAAAATAACATTGAGTGGGGTTCTTATCTCATGAGAGATTAATGAAATAACATTCTCATTAGCTGAGATATTATTTTTTAACTCAATAGTTTTCATTTGACTAGCAAACTCAGTTTTTAAAAATTTTCTAAAGAAATAAACTAATAAAATTAACGATAAGAGCATTCCAGTTGATACTAATATCAAATTTCTTACTCGGATACTTTTTAAAGCCAACCAATCTGATAAAAAGTATTTCTTACTTGAAAAAGCCGCCCAAGAAATTGGAGAGTTAAGAATAGGGGGGCCATTAAAAAGCATGCCGCCATCTTTTTTATAATTGACTAATGATGAAAAATCATTGAATTTAATGTCATTGATACTTGAATTCTTCTGGAGTGATTCTCCGTATAAAGTCATATTTTTATCATCAAATATGTAAATACTTTCATAAATGCTTGACTGAACAGCATCTGAAGAGCTTATAAGAATTTTAGGACTTATTTCTAAGGATAGAAATCCGGAAATATTTCTATTTTGTAATTCAAGTTGCCTTAAAAATACTATTTTTTTGGTTTCTTTTTTAGTGAAAATGTAAGAAGTACCTTTATTTAAGTTCGTCTTAAATTCCTCAAGAATATTTTTTTCAATACTTCCCTTATTCGCATAGGCTGGATTCTCCTGATGTTCGATAGGAGCACCTTGGGGGTCAAGCAAAGCTAATTCAATATTAATATCATCAAGTTTAGGAAATTTTTCGTAAATTTTACTGATTGATATTTTCTTTAAATTTCCATTTTCCTTAATAAGCTGTTGTTCAACTTCTTTTTTAATATCTAAATTTAGCTGATCAATTTTCTTGAGTTCAATTTGCAATGACTCATTAATTTTTTCTCCATCATTGTTATGGATCAATGTCTGATAACTAATGGCTTCTTGCTCCATATATTCGATTATTTTTATTGATCGAAAGATGGAGAATATAAATATAAAACATACTAAAAAAATTGTAGCTAAATGAAACTTATATTTAAAAAATATCTCTTTTTTTAATTTTTTAATATTTTCTAATGAATTGTGCGATTGCATTTTTTACTCTTTGATCAGGTTAGTTTTAAGAATTGATTTTTAGATTCTCTTAATAATTTATTCAATGTGCCAATTATTTCATTTTTGTTAAGTAGACTTTGATTTTTAGATGATTGCTCGATAGTATCAATAATGTCATTAAATGCAACTAGACCAATCATTGTTGAAGCTCCCCTTAGTGAATGACATTCTTTAAGGATAAGTTCGATCTGCTCGCCATTAATTGCTTCAATCAAAATATCAATTCGATTATTCTTTTCAAAAAAATCGGTAGTTATTTTTTTGTAGACATCTTCAGACAAAACTTTACAGAAATTGCTTACTCGCTCTTCATCCCATAATTTCCTGAGTTTTGTATCGGTCTTTGAATGGAATGTCTTCATTGATATCTTTTACTTAGCTTGATAAAACCATGATCTTACTTATGACTGGTTAGCCCGGTCCACTTCTGATTTCTTAAAACACCGCGCATACGAGCAATTGCTTGGCTATGTATTTGAGATACCCTTGATTCGGAAATACCTAAAACATCACCTATTTCCTTAAGATTTAACTCTTGTTCATAATATAGTCCCATTAATAACTTTTCTCTATCTGGAAGATTTTCAATGGCTTTTATGACAGCAGAACGAAATCCATGATTGATAAGCGCTTGAAGGGGGTCGCTAGATGTATCTGAATAAAACCTGTCTAAAAAATGGTCACTATCTTCACCATTACCGCCGTTGAAGTCATCAAAGTAAATTAATTGATGCCCAGCACCCTCAGAAAGCATCTTTTGGTATTCTTTTAGTGATACTTTGAGTTTTTTAGCAGTTTCAACCTCTGTTGGGTGCCTAGAATATTCCTGTTGAAGTTCATTTAAGACCAACTCAATCTTTTTCATGTTCTTACGCGTCCCGCGGGGCATCCAATCATTTTCTCTTAATTGGTCAAGCATTGCCCCCCTAATTCTTTGAACAGCATAAGTTTCAAACTGAGCTTGTACAGTTTCTTCATATTTTGATAGAGCATCTAATAGCCCAATCATGCCAGCTTGTATTAAATCATCTACTTCTATATTAGGGGGTAATTTTGCTTTTAGCTGATGCGCTAACTTTTTGACCATCGGTGTATGTTTGGTCAATATTTCATCTTTTATTGCGCGCCCCTTTGAGTCATACATCACTGCACCCCCATAGAGTGATAGTTCTCAGTAAGTGATGCTTTTGATTTATTAGCTGCGCTGGTTTCTTTTAGAATATTTTTGGCAATTTGTTTAAAATATTCAGCTGACTTTGATTCTGGAAAAATTTCAAAGATTGATCTGCCTATTTTGTTAGCTTCTGTTAGACTTTCGTCATTAATAATATGACCTAGTGATGTTGTTGTTAATGACAAATAATTGTTAGCAGTTAATGAAATATTTCTTTGAATCAGTTGAGATTCATTTTTATTGCAAGCATTCACTAAAATATGAACTTTTAGATCTGCAATTTTTGAGCTGAGTTTCTTAAGAAGCGTGTAAGCTTGTTTGATCGAGCTTTCTTGATTATTAACTAATACAATTACTTCGCCACTCGTAACTTTGTCTAAATGCTCTGTCATTTCATCATTGACATCAATATCAATAAATGAAATCGTACTTTTACCGGCACTTTCTTCAATCAATTGAAGCGCTTCTTTTAAAGTTTTTGTGATCTTGTTTAAATCTTCTGATGCGTTAAAAATCTTTGTAATATTAATGCCATCTGCAACACTTTTAAAGTTCGAGGTGATTGAACTTGAAGAAGCTTTTGATTTTGTTTGAATATTAGATTGTTTGGGTTTGGCAATCGAGCTAATACCATTTGCATTTCTGTTTGCATCGATAAGTTGTACTGATTCACCACTATTAACAATAGCAACGCTTATATTCAATAGGATGGCATTTCTGTCACTGGGATTAAGGGCTGAAAGAACTATAAAGCTTTTGCTATTCCGGCCACCTAATATGTTCCTTAGACCCTCTGCCTGATCTTTAAGATTCAACATAAGCAGTAAAGTTTTTGGTTGGAATCTGTTGTCCGCTTGATGCTATGGCAGGCAACTCAACTTCATCATATAAAGTTGCGCTACCAAATTTATTCTTTACAAAAGCCTGATTAATCAACTCACCAGGATTAACTGTATTGATATCTTCAGGAACTCTTTGTCCTGTACTCAAGTAATAGAGCCTTAGCTTTTGTCTGATAACGACATCTAATACATGGCCAAGATTAACCGCTTCATCAATTTTAGTTAATACGCAACCGTCCAGTCCTGAGCCAGTGTAAGCGCTAACCACTTCATATAGAGTTTCAATATTAGTCGTTGCGTTAACACAAAGTAAACGTTTTAAAGGAACATCTGTTGCAGAAAGCATGGCAATTTGTTCACTTACTTTTTGGTCTCTTTGGCTCATTCCAACAGTATCAATAAGCACCATGTGTTTTGATTTCAGCTGATTAAGAGCTAGATTTAAATCAACTTCATCTTTTACTGAATGAACCATGACACCAAGAATTTTTCCATAAATACGTAATTGTTCTTCTGCGCCTATTCTGTATCCATCTGTTGTGATCAAAGCTAAATTACTTGAGCCGTGACGCATAACATAGCGTGCTGCAATTTTTGCAGTTGTAGTTGTTTTGCCAACACCTGTTGGACCAACAAGTGCATAAACTCCACCTTCATCTAAAAATGCATCTTCATCAGGTAATGTCGACATATTTCTGATTAAACAGTTCTTCATCCACTCAAGTGTTTGATATTTATCTAACTCCTGTGGTGATTTTTCTATAAGGTATCTTGAAAGACTTGCGCTAAATCCAAATCCAAAAAGCTCTCTAAGCAATTCTGATTTAATAGGGTTCTGTTCTTGAAGCTTTCCCCAGGATAATTCTGATATCTGTGCTTGTAATGAATCTCTTATGGATCTTATTTCTCCCATAAAGTCACTCATATCAAATGCAGGACTTGGAGAAGTATTGATGATGATTGGGGGTTGTTGTCTTATAAAAGTCTTTTTTTCAATATTGACTAATTCAGGCTCGTTTCTTTGGACAACATCCTTGAAGTCTTTTTCACTGCAGGCTAGTATTTCAATTCCTTCTTCAATACTTCGATTTGAAAGAATCATTGCATTTGGGCCCAATGCATTCCTGACATGATCAAGTGTCTCACCACTAGTTGATCCTACGAATCGTTGAACTTTCATCCTAGTGCTCCTATGAGGTTTGTTACTCTAATATTTCTTGTGCTTGGTAGTTCTGAATGGGATAAGACTTTAAGTTGAGGAAGCTTCCTTCTTAAAAACTGAGATAGCATGTTTCTCATTGGTCCAGGTACAAGAAGTATTGGCGTAAATCCTAAATCTTCTTGGATCCTTGATGCTTTAGATGTTTCGTTCGTTAAGGTTTCAGCTAACCCTGGTTCGATAGCGCTCTCATCTGAATTGTTAGATATAGCCTGCATTAATAATTTTTCAAGCTGTGTATCAAGTGTCATTACTGGAATTTCTTGTGATCCCGGCGATATTTGATTCACGATTGCTCGACCAATGGCTATTCGTACAACTGATGTCAAATAAATTGGATCTTGCGACTTTCCAATATTTTCTGAAATACTTTCAATGATGGTGTAAATATCACGTATATGTACACCTTCTTCGAGGAGATTTTGTAATACCTTTTGTAAAGTTGTAAGAGGAATAACTTTCGGAACTAAATCCTCTATAAATTTGGTAGATTCTTTTCCGATATGTTCCACCAAAGTTTGCACCTCTTGACGACCAAGTAACTCTGCCGCATGGGAAGACATAATGTGGTTAAGGTGTGTTGCAATGACTGTGCCGGCATCAACCACTGTATAACCAAGCGACTGAGCATGCTCTTGAAGGTTGGCATCAATCCATATGGCATCCAGTCCAAATGCGGGATCTTTTGTTGGCGTCCCCGGTAACGTACCAGTAACCATTCCTGGATTGATGGCCATAAACTGATTGGCATTTGATTCACCAAAACCAACTTCGACGCCTTTGAGAGTGATCCGGTATGCATTTGGTCTAAGTTCAAGGTTATCTCTGATATGAACAGTAGGCGGTAGGAAGCCTATTTCCTGTGCAAACTTTTTACGTATGCCTTTGATGCGTCGTAATAGCTCACCATTTTGATTCTTATCGACCAGATTAATCAGGCGATAACCCACCTCTAAACCCAAAATATGTAGAGGAGATACATCCTTCCAGCTTGCTTCTTCCATTTCAATGGCCGGAACAACCACAGCATCATCAGATTGTATTTTTGCTAATTTAGATCTTCTCGATTGTTGGTATCCTATCGCAGCAATAATTGCTGCAAATAATAAAAATGCTAAGTTAGGCATTCCAGGAATGAGCCCTAAGCTTCCAATAATGATGGCTGTTATGTAAAGAACCTCTGGTCTCATAAAAACTTGATTGGCTAATTGACTGCCAATATCTTGATCACTTGCCACTCTTGATACTACAGCGCCAGCTGCGATCGAAATAATCAAAGCGGGGATTTGAGCGACCAAGCCATCACCAATGGCAAGTAACAAATACGTATCCATTGCTTTTGAAAATGTTAAGTCATGTTGCAACATTCCAATCATCACGCCACCGACGATATTGATGATAGTAATGATGATGCCGGCTACTGCATCGCCTCGAACATATTTACTAGCACCGTCCATGGCTCCGTAAAACTCAGCTTCTTGCCCAACTTCAGTCCTTCTTTTTCGAGCCTCTGCCTCGCCAATCATTCCGGCATTTAAATCAGCATCAATAGCCATTTGTTTACCTGGCATAGCATCTAATGCAAATCTCGCGCCGACTTCAGCAATACGTCCAGCGCCTTTTGTAATTACTATAAAGTTAATAATTGTCAAAATAATGAAAACTATTGCACCAACTAAATAGTCGCCAGCAATCAAAAAATTACCGAAAGATTCAATGACTTTTCCAGCTGCACCTGGCCCAGTATGACCATCACTTAGAACTACTCGCGTTGAAGCAACGTTGAGTGCAAGCCTTAAAATAGTGGTTAGTAGTAGAACGGTAGGGAACACCATAAAGTCAAGTGGTCGTACCGTGTAAAGGGCTGTTAACAAAACAATGATTGATAAAGCAATATTGAAAGTGAAAAGTACATCCAACATGAATGGAGGTATAGGTAATATCATCATACCTAAAATAAGTATGACAAGAATTGGGGCTGCTAGGCTTTTGCCTTTTATGGTTCGAAGGAATTCCATTAGGTTCATGCAGGACTCATTACTTTCGTTGGATTATTAAGGTCAACTTCGTTCGATACCCCTAAAATATCTAGGCCTGCTGGTATAGCAATTTGTGTTGGCTTTTGAGGTTGGAGACCTCCTTGTTTTTTATAAATACGAAGCTGAAATACATAGGCAAGTACTTGTGCTACTGCCGTAAATAAAGCGCTTGGTATTTCTTGATCGAGTTCCGCATGTTTATAAAGAGCGCGAGCCAGTGGTGGCACTTCCACAATTTCAATATTATTTTCTTTTGCTAATTCACGAATCTTTAAAGCAACCTCACCTTGGCCCTTTGCCAGAATAATTGGAGCTTTATTAGAATTGTCTGGATATTGCAAAGCAACTGAGTAGTGAGTTGGGTTAGTAATCACGACATCTGCACTTGGAACTTTAGACATCATTCTGCGACGTGACATCTCTCTTTGTTGTGCTCTTATCTTTGCTTTTATTTCTGGATTACCTTCAGTCTCTTTTGCTTCATCTCTGAGATCTTGCCGAGACATTTTTAATTTTTCAGAATATTGATAAATTTGATATGGAACATCAATCATGCTGACTACTGAGAGTGAAATAATCATAAATGTAAGGCACCATAAAATGATGTATCCCTGAGATGCGCTACTTTCTTGAATTGATTTTGTGAGCAAAGAAAAAATGCTATCAAGTTGTGAACTGATGAGTAGCCAAGCTGCAAAGCCAATAAACAGAGTTTTTAGGATTGCTTTTAATAATTCAACTAAAGAGTTGACTGAAAAAATATTACTAATCCCTTGAATGGGATTTAGTTTTGCAAAGTTGGGAATTAACTTCTCTGCAGAGAATGTCCAACCACCGATCAGTAAAGGAGCGCCGACTGCAGCAATAAAAATAACTCCAAGCAAGGGTAGAAATATGATTCCTATATCAATAAGAAAATTTTGATAAGCAAGAAACATCTCTGCTGAATTTAATTCTTTGATGATACCGAAATTTAATGTTTGCCCCAAACTAGCTTGAAGGTTTTTTACTAGGCTGCTACCCATTAACCAAATGGCTAGAGTACCGGATAACAAAATGAAGAATGTTGAAAACTCTATCGAGCGGGGAACATCGCCTGACTCTCGCGCTTTTTCTAATCGTCGGGGGGATGCCGACTCGGTTTTTTCTAGATCACTTTCTTCAGCCAAAATTCTCTCCTAGCTGAGCTCACTAAAATATTCTTCAACTCAGACTAATTTGATATTATTCAGGAACTTAGCGTATGGAATGACTTGAAAAGCTTTGTTAATTGACCGCTATTTGACGCATGCCCATAGATTGCTTGGTTTGCTTAGTCGACCATCTTATTTTTGATGGCAAATAGGATTAATTCTGAGTTGTTTTTTAGGCCTAATTTCATCAAAAGTCTGCTTCTGTACATACTGACAGTCTTAACGGATAAGTTGAGTTTTTCAGCTATCTTGGTCACGGTTAAGCTAGATGCAATGAGCAGTAAAGTTTGTAATTCTCTTGTTGATAAATGATTGATGCCGTCTTTACTTCCACCATCTTGATAATTTTGCGACATTAACTGTGATACTGCTGAATTAATGTAATTTTTACCGTCTAGAACCATTTCAACTGCAGTTAGATAATCTTCAAGTGGTTGAGATTTATTGATATATCCAGACGCGCCAGCCTTGATAGCTTTAAGCGCGTACAAATGTTCTGGATGAGTTGAAATAACCAAAATTGAAACTTTTGGATAGTATTTTTTGATATTCTTAATGAAATCAATGCCGTTATGCTCTGGAAAAGAGATATCCATAAGCAAGATATCTGGCTGATTTTTCTCACAATTCTCTAATATGCCTGAGGGGTTGGAGCCTTCATATGTCGCTTCAAGACCCGGAATAGTATTAATCAGCGCCTTTAAACTTTGTCTAATAATCACGTGATCATCAATGATTACTACTTTTTTGTTGTCAGTCATGAGCATCTTGCTTTATATATTCTATTGATTAAACAAATATCTCTACTCTGTAAGGCTAACATAAATTCAACTTACAGATTATCTTGTCCAAAAAACAGAATCTACAAACCTTAAAATCAATATCCAGTAATTTTGTTAAAGTTTGATGAACTTAGGCTCTGTCCTGATGAGCCGTACAAACCCTCTGACTCGCTTTGTCCGAGTAAGATTGCAATAGCACGCTGATTTTTAGAGCTCAATTGGTGAATAATCAGCCCATTTGTGCGATTCATTTGCTGCGAATCAGTTAATACTTGATTGAGTTTTGACCAAATATCATGCAAAAGCTCATTTTTTTGGGAAAGTATCCATTTGTTGAATTCATCTTCTTTGAGATTAACATCAAGCAAGGAAAGCTTTTTCCAGCGGGCTTCGCGAGTAAGCAAATACTCACTTATTAATTGGGTTTTTTCAGAGGTAATTATTTCAAGTTGACTTAAGTCATTGTTAATTAATGACTTTTCTTCTTTTTTGAGAATTGAAAAGAGTTTTTCTGCTAGCGCTAATTCAATTGATAAATGATCTACTAAGGCTGTTACTGGACCATTCATTACAAATTTATGCTTTGTAGGATTGAGTTTGAATCAAGTCTTTCACTGTTGAGATTAGACCATCTGCCACTAACTCTGCATTCACCTTAAATTGACCGCTAGAAATAGCTGCTTTGATTTCAGAAACCTTTGTAGTGTCGAATACCGCATCTGTACCACTGATATTACTAACCTTTTTGGCGCTAGATGAGATGTTGACGCTGGCCTCTGGGCCTACAGGTGAAGTGCTTACTGGAGATGAGCTGACAGAATCAGTTTTCTTCTTTTCTGAAGAAACTAATTTAGAATCAACGACTTGGGTATTAATTTGGTTAATTTTCATCATATCTCCAGCTATTTAAACTATGTCTTGAGTTATTAACGACTTGTTTTAGTAAAGATTGAGCTATTTTTATCAATAAAATGAAGCGCTAGGCCTCTATTTGACTATTTCAGCGAAACCTTGTGTTTTAGCAATGGCCGTTACAACTTGACCGGAATTTAGTTTAATTTTCACAAACTGACCAACACCAGCATTTCCGAGCGCTTTTCCATCGCTGGTGACCTTAAAACCAGTTCCTTGGATTAAGACTTTCACAGCTTGACCATTTGAAATCACTGATTGGTTGGAAAAATGACGGCTTAATATAGCGGTATTTTTTTCAACTATTTCAACTACACCCCGCCCAACAGCTTGTCGCAAATCAAAAACCGCATCCATTGGAATATTGTCCGGAAATTCTTGAGCGGGAACTAGATCCTCAGCTTTTAGGATTTCTCCATAAGGTATTTGGCGATTCGTCACAAAATAGGTTTTTTTCTGTTGAACGTTAGCCGACAAAAATATCGTCCATCCATTGGCCTGAAGGCATTTGACGCCAACTCGAATATTGCCATTGATTGATGATGGGCCACCTGGAACTGTGATGTCTAATTTATTGCAGGAAGCCAAATTTAGCTCAGTTTCAGGAGGAAAAACCTTAACTAAAGCATTGGTTGGACCACCAAATTTTTGTTGCAAGTGAGTTGTTACCTTGCCCATGAGGGTATCAACATTCTGATTTTGAGCAAAGCCGGGCACTGGCATCCCTGAAATCACAAGGAAAACCCAAAGAAAATTCACAATCAATGGTTTTTTATTCACTTGATTATTTTAGGGTAAATAAATTCGGAGTGGTGGCCAACGATTAGCTAAGGTAAACAGAAAACTCATCTCTCTTCGACCTTTTGCTAGTAAAAAATCTAAATATGATTCAAGTTATGTAAATTTCTGTCGTAAGAGACGGTCGCTAACTTGGAGCATGTAAGAATTATGTCTGATGTGCAATTGAGCCCAATTAATTTCTATGAGCAGGTTTTAAGCCTGAGAGCTCAGAGACAGCAATTGCTCGCCTCAAACATTGCTAATGCGGACACGCCTAATTATAAAGCGGTTGATATAGATTTTAATAGCGCCATGCAATCTGCTTTACAACAAGTTAACGTTGCAGAATTAAACCTTACAAACTCCAATCATGTTCCCAATACAGGAACGATCGGTAACGCAGATATTAAAGAAAGAGCAAGTAAACAAAATAGCCTAGACGGTAATACTGTTGATATGGATATTGAGCGAGCGCAGTTTACTGAGAATGCTTTGCAGTACGAGGCAGCCATTACCCTGATTAATAATCATTTTAAAAACATTGCATCAGTCATTCAAAATAACTAAGGAAATTCATTATGTCTTTACTAAATGTTTTTGATATTGCCGGTTCTGCGATGACTGCTCAAGCTCTACGCTTAAATACTGTTGCAAGTAACTTGGCTAACGCAGACAGCGCTACTGGCCCTGATGGTAAGCCCTACAAAGCATTGCAAGTTGAATTTTCTGCAGTTCCAGTAAAGGACGGTCAAGGTGTTGGTGTCAAGGTTGAGCGAGTTATTGAAGATACAGCAGAGCCAAAACTGATGTACATGCCAAGCCACCCTCAAGCTAATCCTGCTGGATACGTGGCTATGCCAAACGTTAACCCGGTTGAAGAAATGGTGAATATGCTTTCAGCATCAAGATCCTATCAAAACAACGTTGATGTTATGAATGCAGCTAAAGCCATGACATTAAAAACACTCACTATTGGCCAATAAGGATTTATATGGCAATTACACCTATTAACAGCGCACCAACATCTAGCTCAACAGCTGGATCAGCAGCGGGCGTGAAAGCAACAAAAGATGATTTTCTAAAGTTGCTAGTCACCCAAATGAAATATCAAGATCCAATGAACCCAATGGATAGCGCTCAAATGACTAGCCAGATTGCTCAGCTAAATACAGTTGAGGGTATTAATCAATTAAATGCCACAGTTACTAGCCTTCAAGCAAGCTTGATGGCTTCGCAGTCAATGCAGTCTGCATCTTTAATTGGAAAAACTATTCTTGCAGATGGTAATTCAATCAGCTTATTAAATGGCTCAGCTAATTTGTCAATACGACTAGAAGGTGCAGCGGAGAGCGTTGTTGTTGATGTGATGAATGCAAGTGGCCGAATCATTAAATCAACAGATTTAGGTGCTAATGCTGCTGGCATTAAAAGCTTTACTTGGGATGGCTCAACAAATGAGGGTGGCACTGCTCCAAATGGCCAATATACCTTCCAAGTTAATGCAAAGAAACTTAATCAAGCTGTTGCAGTAACACCATTAACCCAAGCCACCGTCAGCGGAGTTGAATTGACTTCTGCAGGCCCACAACTTTCATTAAATAACGGCACAAATATTGCAATGAGCACTATTCGTGGTGTTCGTTAAGTAGCTAATTTTTCCGGAGATTAAAACATGTTTCAACTAAACCCAACATTATTAAATACCTCTTCATTAAACCTAGAGGTAGTCGGTAATAACATTACGAACTCAGGCGTTAGCGGCTATAAATCGTCAGACTTCGAGTCAGCTCTAGCAGGAGCAGTACGAAGCTCTCAAGGTGCTCAGATCAAGGGTGCGAAGATTAATATGTCTCAGGGTTCAATTGTTGCTAGCGTTAGCCCTTTGAGCATGGCTATTAATGGTGCTGGTTTTTTCAAAGTTGAAAAAATTGATGGCTCATACACATATACAAGAGACGGATCTTTCCAGATGGACAAACTGGGATTTATCATTAATGCCAATGGCGATAAATTAATTGGTTTCCCTGACGCTACAACCAATGCTCAGGGTGTACTGCAGATTGATACAGCAAAGAATCCTCCTGAAGCATCAGTATTAGCAAAAATTGAAATGAATTTGCCTGCTGAAGAGGTTCAAATCTCAAATGCTATTACTTTTAACCCTGCAAACACCAGCTCATTTAACAACACTACATCTAGTATTGTTTATGATGATGTAGGTGTTGCAAAAGTGATTCAGAGTTATTACCGCTATGAAGAAGATAAAGTAGCAACAGCAACAGCAGCCTTAGGAGCTACAAGCTTAACGGTTGTAGATGGGACTGGATTAATGCCTGGTCAAAGAATCACTGGAACAGGTATACCTGTAAACACATTCATTGATAATACTTATGTGCGAGGCAGTACAACAGTTCCAATAACAAATGCAACTACAGCTGCTTTAACTAGCGCAACCGTTACAGCACCAGCTCATTGGGAAGCCTATGTTTACAGTGACTCCCAGCAAATTGCACAATTAAGCTTGATGTTTAATACAGACGGAACAATTAATAAAACTCTTACTCATTCTCAAAGCCCGGTTTTGGATAAATTAACTAACCTTCCATTGGGAACTCAGCCGACATACTTATGGAATGCTGCTATGGGACAGTTAACATTTGACGTGCCTGCTGGATTAGGCACAGCAATGGTTGGATTGCCTATGGATTTTTCTGATGTTACGAAATATGCAGGCGACTTTACGGCGTCCTCTACTCAAACAGGTGGATATCCTCCAGGTGCGCTTTTAGGTATTTCTGTTGAGCGTGACGGTAAGATTTTGGCAAGATACGGTAACGGTCAACAACAAGTTCAAGCTCAAGTGATGTTAGCTAACTTTAAAAATCCTAATGGTTTAGAAGTTGCTCGTGATAATCAATTTTTATCAACCTTGGCTTCAGGTGTTGAAGATGCTGGTGCACCTGGTCAGTACGGTACAGGGGCTATCGAGGGCTCTTCAGTTGAACAGTCAAACGTCGACTTGACTGGTGAAATGATCAAATTGATTGCAGCTCAACGTAACTATCAGGCAGTAGCTCAATTGATTAAAAAGCAAGATGAAGTTTTACAAACTGCCATCAATATTGGACAGTAATTTAATCAATTATTTCAGTATGAGGAATAACTTTGGATAAGTTGATCTACACAGCGTTAAGTGGTGCCAAACAGGTCATGGATCAACAGGCAACTGTTGCCAACAACTTGGCCAACGTTTCTACTGCTGGATTTAGAGCTCAAATTGATAGTTATCAAGCCGTTCCAATTGTTGGTGATGGAGAACTAAATACAAGAACTCAAGTTGTTTCTGGAAATACCAGCAGTGATTATTCATACGGTCCGATTCAGAGAACTGGACGTAATTTAGATATTGCTATCAGTGGTCCTGGTTGGTTTGCGGTAATGGATAAAGATGGTAAAGAAGCCTATACACGTAATGGTTCCATGATGGCTACTAGTACTGGTTTATTGCAAACTCAGCGAGGCTTTAACTTAATGGGTGAGGGCGGACCGATTACAGTTCCACCAGACTCAAGCATCAATATTGCTAAAGATGGATCTATTTCAACCATTGTTCCTGGATCAAATCCTGCGATTAATAATGAGCTTGGAAGACTTAAGTTAGTGAACCCCGCTGTTGAAACATTGGTAAGAGGTGATGACGGTTTATTTAGAACAAAAGATGGTAACCCGGCAACAGTTGATCAAACTGTCACTGTTGTTGACTCATCCATTGAGGGCAGTAATGTGAATGTTGTGGATGCCATGGTTCGCATGATTCACTTGAGTCATCAATATGAACTGCAAATTAATTTATTAAAAAATGCTGAAAATAATGCCGCTAAGGCTTCACAGCTCTTTAACCTGAGCTAATACTGAGATAACTTTAAAGGTAAAAAAATGATTCGATCATTATGGATAGCAAAAACTGGGTTAGAGGCGCAACAAACGCAGATGGATGTTATTACAAACAATCTATCAAACGTCAACACCACAGGATTTAAAAAATCTCGTGCTGTATTTGAAGACCTTCTATACCAAAATACTCGACAACCAGGCGCCGTATCTTCTCAAAACACACAACTTCCATCAGGTATGCAGTTTGGTACGGGTGTGCGAGCTGTTGCGACTGAACGTATGCATACGCAGGGCAATCTTCAAACAACGGGTAATGCCAAAGATGTTGCCATTGATGGACAGGGATTCTTTCAAGTGCTTTTACCAGATGGCACAACTGGTTACACACGTGCCGGATCATTCCAAGTGGATAACCAAGGTCAACTAGTAACAGCCAGTGGATATGTCTTACAACCCGCTATCACTATTCCGGCTGATGCTCAATCATTGACAGTGAGTGTGGATGGACTTGTCAACGTCACATTACCTGGTGCTGCTGCTCCTACTCAAGTTGGTGCCATACAGTTGGCCGCATTTATCAATCCAGCCGGTCTAGAAGCAAAAGGCGGAAATATATATATTGAAACTAATTCTTCAGGAGCACCTGCCGTCAACGTCCCAGGTACTAACGGTTTAGGTACAGTGGTTCAAGGTTATATTGAGACAGCAAACGTTAACGTTGTTGAAGAAATGGTTAATATGATTCAGGCACAGCGTGCTTACGAAATTAATAGTAAAGCTGTTACTGCATCTGACCAAATGTTACAAAAGTTAGCACAATTGTAAAAATAGGTAAATATATGAAGTATCTAATCCTAATTGCTACTTGTGCCACAACCCTTATAGGCTGTGCTGGTGTAACGCCGTCAACAATTACTTCCACTTCAGCAAGCGTTCGCCCAGTGCCTGCTGAAAGATCCTTGCCAATGAGCGGTGCAATCTATACCGAAAGAACTTACAGGTCGATGTTCGAAGATCGCCGCGCTAGCAAAGTTGGCGATGTCATCACCATCGTGATTGCTGAAAAAAGTGCAACAAATAAATCGGGTAGTACAAAATCAGAAAATACAGGATCTGCCATTAATAATGTAGGTTCACTAGGTGGTTTATCGGCTGGTGCTTTGAAAAATGCAAATGTCAACGCATCCGGTGAAAGAACTCTTGAGTCAACTGATACGGGCAATATTACTAATGCCTTTACCTCATCACTTACTGTGACTGTGGTTGATGTTCTTGAGAGTGGAAATCTAGTAGTTCAGGGCGAAAAGCAGATTGGTTATGACCGAGGTGCTGACTTTATCCGGTTCTCAGGGGTTGTATCGCCGCTGTTAATAGCCAAGGGTAATGTCATTTCATCTACACAAGTTGCAGATGCTCGAATTGAATATAGAACTAACACTCAAGTTGACCAGTCAGCCATTGCTAGCATGATGAATCGGCTTTTTTATAGTATTTTGCCTTTTTAAAATCGCATAAAGGACAAACACTATGTTTATTCAACAAGTTCAATTTCAAAAGCTAAATGACTTAACTCAAAAAAAATTGTTTACAAAATGTTTTTTAGGGAAAATAATTTGGTTAGTATTATTGGTAACTCTGATTAATTCACCTTTGGCCAGTGCTGAAAGAATCAAAGAATTAGCAAGTATTCAAGGTGTTCGTCAAAACCAATTAATTGGTTATGGCATTGTTGTTGGTCTTGATGGTACGGGTGACCAAAGTCCAGTAACTGTTCAGGGCATTACAAATATGTTGACCCAAATGGGTATCAACACCCCAGCTGGCGCTAATTTACAAGCAAAAAACGTAGCTGGTGTTGTAGTGACTGCCAACTTGCCGTCTTTCGCACAACCTGGACAAACTCTTGACATCACAGTTTCATCTGTTGGCGCAGCAAAAAGCTTAAGAGGTGGCACATTACTCATGACGCCCTTAAAAGGTGCTGATGGTCAAGTTTATGCAATGGCCCAAGGAAATTTATTGGTAGGTGGTGCTGGTGCAGCAGCTGCTGGCGCATCAACAACAGTTAATCATTTAAGTGCTGGAAGAATCAGTGCAGGCGCTACTGTTGAGAGAGCAGTTAATATGGTTATTGGTGAGGGCAATATGATTGCTCTTGAGCTGAAAGATTCAGACTTCTCAACTGCAGCTTTGGTAGTTGCTGAGGTGAACAAAAAATTTGGTGATGGCACTGCAAGTGCTAAAAATTCTAGAGTTATAAATGTTCGCGCCCCAATTGATTATGACCAAAGAGTTGCCTTTTTGGGTGAGCTTGAGTCTGTAAGAGTTAAAACAAACCCGCAAGCTGCCAAAGTTGTTTTAAATGGTAGAACAGGTTCTATCGTGATGAACCAAGCTGTAACGCTAAAGCCTTGCGCTATTTCACACGGCAATCTATCGGTTGTTGTTACTGCCACCAATGAGATTAGCCAGCCAGGAGCATTATCTAGCGGAGAAACAGTTGGAGTAACAAATGCTAAAGTCAGTATTGAATCTAAACCTGGCTTAGTAGTTACATTGCCCAACTCGGCTTTATTGAGCGATGTTGTCAATGCTCTCAATTCTATTGGAGCAACACCTCAGGACTTATTGGCCATACTACAAGCCATTAAAGTTTCTGGATCACTTAATGCTGAGTTAGAGATCATCTAATGACTACCCCAGTAGGTGCTGATTTTCAAGCCAGTCAATCGATTGCGATTGATGCTAAGAGTTTAGGAAATTTAAAGGCAGCAGCTAAAAAGAATTCACCTGAGGCACTCAATCAGGCGGCGAAACAATTTGAGGCACTTTTTTTGAATATGGTGCTCAAGAGCATGCGTGATGCGACACCAACCAACGTCAATGAAACTAGTACAGATAGAAAACTATTCACGAGTATGTTTGATCAGCAGATGAGTCAAGTAATGGCTGAAAGAGGTGTTGGCCTTGCTGACATGATGATTAAGCAACTACAAAATGCCGCAAACTTTAATCATGCTGATCCCAAGCTAATGGAGATCAAAGAAAAAGGCTCGCCTGAACCTATGCCTTTGAATGTTCCTAAGACATTTGATCTCAATAAACCATCAACAACTAGTTTTAACTTATCTAGCGTCACTGACAAAGTAAAAGAATTTATTCAGCCATTATTTGCAGAAGCTAAGGAAGCTAGCCAAAAAACTGGATTACCACCCCAGTTTATCTTAGGGCAAGCAGCTCTTGAAAGTGGTTGGGGAAAGCGTCAAATATTGAATGCAGATGGATCTACTAGCCATAACATTTTTGGAATAAAAGCCAGTTCCAGTTGGAAAGGTAAAACCACTGACATATTAACTACAGAATATATCAATGGTAAGCCAGAAAAAGTGATGGCTACATTTAGATCCTATGATTCATATGCTGAGGCATTTTCTGATTACGCTAATTTGGTATCAACAAGCCCCAGATATAAAAATTTAATTGAAAATGGCCAAACCTTATTAGGGTTTGTTCAAGGTTTAAAAAAGGCTGGATATGCAACGGACACGGCCTATGCGGAAAAGTTAAGTAACTTGATTCGGACGAATTTCAAGGCATAAGTAAGCAAAATTTAGAAATACAACCGTATCTACAAAAGCCTCATGTTTTCCGTAAATATGCCGTTGTAAATATATGTAGTATTGAAAGGTGTAAATGGCTGATATTTTATCGATCGCGCAAAGTGGATTGCATGCTGCACAGGCAGGCATTAACACGACAGGTCAAAATATTGCTAACGTTTCTACTCCTGGATATTCAAGACAGGTTGTGGAGCAGCAGCCTAGCCCTTCAGTTCAGTACGGATTGACATCAGTTGGTCAAGGTACCAACGTTACAGGCATTAATCGCATTTATAGCGAATTTTTAGCTGTGCAAGCTAATACTGCGAGAACAACAAGCAGTAATTTGGCGACACAAAGCGCTGAAATGCAGCCTATTAATAACTTGTTGACCGATTCAAGTTCTGGATTGTCAACAGCTGTTCTAGACTTTTTCAATAAATTACAAAATTTATCATCTAAGCCTTCAGATACGTCAAGCCGTCAGACTGTTATTGCTGCTTCACAAAATCTTGTGGCGAGATTTAATGATGCTCAGAAGCAGTTGACCAATGTCAACAGTAGCTTGAATATTCAAATTAAAGACAGTGTTACTAAAATTAATGAAGCCGCATCTCAAATTGCTTCGTTGAATCAACAAATAGCTGTTTCGCAAACAAGTCGCGGTGGATCAAACGTGAATGGTCTTTTAGACCAGCGTGATCAGGTAGTTGCCAAACTCAGTAAACAAATCAAGCTCACAGTGAACGAGCAAGACGGTAACTACAACGTCATGATTGGTAATGGCGTGCCTTTAGTGCTTGCATTTAACACTTACAAAATGGAAGCAGTAGCTAGTAAAAATGACCCAACCCGTTTAAATGTGAGTTACACCCCAATAGGCGGTGAAGAGGTTGATATTTCTGATGTTTTATTAGGTGGTTCTTTGGGCGGTATTTTTGATTTTAGAAAAAATATTCTTAATCCAACCCAAAATACCATCGGGCAAATCATCCTATCAATCACAACAGATATTAATACGGTTAATAAGGATGGTTTAAAGCCTAATGGTCAGCAGGGTACAAATATCTTTACTCAGCCTGCAAGTTTGGCCTCACCTTATAAAACAAATACAGGTACTGGTGGTATCAGCATTGCCATTACTAATACTAATTTACTCACCAATAGTGATTACATCTTAGAGAAAACTGGTGCAGGAGACTCATATAAGTTAACTCGAGTTTCTGATGGAGTTGACGTATATTCAAATAGTGCTTTAGCAACTATTACTAATGCTGGGTTTTCATTATCAGTTTATTCAGGCGCAGTATCTACTGGTGATCAATTTTTATTAAGACCAACGTATTCTGGAGCTAGTGTCTATTCAGTTACTGCAACTATTAGTGACCTAGCTACTGCGGCAGCAGGAGCAACACAAGCATCCCCTGCTGTATCCCCCGCTCCTGGTGATAATTCCAACGTACTTGCCATGCTTTCTAAACAAACTGCTTTGGTTATGAATGGCGGTCTAAGCACCTATCAAGACACATTGGGAGGGCTGATTAGTACTGTTGGTAATAAATCAGCAGAATTAAAAGCCACAAGTGCATATGCAGAACAATGGCAACAGAGCTCAAGTATTTCCATGGAGAACTACTCTGGCATTAATCTTGAAGAAGAAGCAGCTAACTTATTACGCTATCAACAAGCTTATCAAGCCTCAGGCACGGTACTACAAATAGCCAGACAAATGTTTGATAGTATCCTCGGCATCATGCGGTAATCAAACTCACTAGGTAACCTATGCGTATCAGCACCAATACAATTTATCAGCTCAGCACCAGCCAAATGAGTGCCTTACAAGAGAAAATTTCAACGATTTCTCAACAGGCAAGTACTGGGAAAAAAGTAATGACCCCTCAGGATGATCCAGTGGGATCAGCAAAGCTATTAGAAGCAAAGCAGGCGATCTCAATGAATAGTCAATATGCAGATAATCGCAATGCTTTGAAATATACTATTGGTATCGCTAACGTGGCTTTGGATGGTGTTCAAGACGTTATGCAGAGCATGAATGAACAAATTATAAGTTTAGGCAACGCAACCCTAAGCAGTTCTAATCGACAGTCAATTGCAATAACAATAAAATCTCAGTTGGATCATTTGGTTTCTCTATCAAATACCAAAGATGCAGCAGGGCATTACATATTCTCTGGTTATAAGTCTGACATTGCCTCAATTGATGCAACAACGTATGCATATGGCGGTGATGCTAACAATGCAGTGATACAAGTTGATAGCTCGACTCAATTAGGTCTGGGAGTTAATGCCAACACCCTATTTTCGGCTGGATTTCTAGCGCAAGTCAAAACCAGTATCGATGTATTAAGCAATGCAGCATCAACAGATGCACAAATAGCGACAGCGATTACTGATTTATCTACAAAATTCAGCGCATCTCAAATAACTGTTAATGCTTCGCAAGTAACCCTTGGCACATCTGAAAATAGATTAACCAGTATGGATTCGATTGGTAGTGAGCGTGCTTTAGCTTATAAAGACGCAGTGTCCTCTTTAGAGGACGTTGACTACAATAAAGTTTTATCAGATTTGGCAAGACAGCAATTGCAGCTTCAAGTCGCTCAAAAAACATTTACACAAATTAGCAACTTGAGCATCTTTAACTACATTAAGTAGTCAATTCAATAGCTAGTTAACCACCAAGAGCAGCTGTTGCCTGCCTGATCATCTGGATCCCCATATCAAGTGAATTGATAATTGGACTACTCCAATAAGGCATATTGATAGATAGCATCAGAAAACCAACACCAATGGTGATTGGGAAGCCAATACCAAAAAGATTCAATTGGGGAGCGGCTTTAGTTAGAACTCCAAGAGCAATATTAGCTACCAGCAGAGTAGTTACAATAGGTAAAGAAAGTTGTAATCCAATACTAAAAATATTGGATCCCCAGTAAGCAAGATCTCTAAACGCGGTGGGGGCTAAAGAAATTTGATTGATAGGGATTGTTTTAAAGCTATCAAAAAAAGACTCAAGCATGACTAAGTGTAAGTTAGTGCTAAGAAATATCGCTAGGGCCAGTAAAGATAAGAATTGTGAGATAACAATCGTTTGCCCTTGTGTCTGGGGGTTATAAAAAGTCGCAAAACCCAAGCCCATTGAAACACCAATCAATTCGCCAGCCATTTCAAGCGCAGCGAAAATAACACGCATAACAAAACCAATTGAAATACCAATTAAGAATTGATTGATCAAAATAAGAAGCCCATCCATCGATAGCGGATCTTTTGTTATCGTCATTGATATTTCAGGCATGATTAGAATGGTCATAGCGATCGCTAGACCAATACGTGTCGTTATCGGAAAAGAGTTCTGACTAAGAAGTGGTGCGCTTGAAAAAAAGCCTAATATTCGACTAAAAGGCCAAATGAAAGTTGCAACTAAGTTGAGCAATTCTTGACTGGTTATCTGGAACATAGTCTATTCAATCGCCATCAACTTGTATTTCAACCGCCAAAATTAGCAATATTTGTCAGCACTAACTTGAAATAGTCTTCAAACGAAGTCAGCATCCATGGACCAGCAACCACCAATGCGATCAAAATACCTAAAAGTTTTGGAATAAAAGAAAGGGTTGATTCATTAATTTGAGTAGCTGCCTGAAAAATACTAACTACCAAGCCAATGACCAACGCAACTATTAACAATGGCCCCGCTAACATGATTGTTAAATCAATTGCCTGCCTGCCAATTATCATCGTATCTTGAGGGTTCATGAGTTTTTCAAGAAAAACTCTGGGCTAAGGAGCCTAAAAGCAATTGCCACCCATCCACCAGCACAAAGAGCATTAATTTAAACGGTAATGACACAATTGACGGTGGAACCATCATCATACCCATAGCCATTAATATTGAAGCTACCACCATATCAATAATTAAGAATGGTAGAAATATGGTGAATCCGATTTGAAAAGCTGTTTTTAGTTCACTTGTAACAAAGGCAGGAACCAAAATTGTTAATGGAATATTGTTCACATCAAATACGGCCTCAGATTTTGACATTTTTACAAAAAGAGCTAAATCAGCTTCTCTTGTTTGTTTAGTCATAAATACTTTAAGAGGTTCTGCCGCTCTATCGATAGCTACAGTGGTGGAAATCTTATTGGCAGCTAATGGCTCATAAGCATTTTTATAAATATCATCAATGACTGGACTCATGATAAAAAATGTCATAAATAAAGCTAAACCAATTAACACCTGATTGGGTGGAGAGTTTGTTGTGCCTAAAGCTGAGCGAAGTAAGGATAAAACAATGATGATCCTGGTAAAGCTAGTCATCATCAAGATAACTGCAGGTAAAAAAGTCAGTGATGTTAATAATATGAGTAGCTGTAAAGTTAAGCTATAAGTCTGACCACCAGCAGCATTTTTACTAACATTAAGCCCTGGTAATTCTTGGGCTAAAGCTGGTTGAATTAAAAAAGTGAATAATCCAGCAAATAAAATACTTGAAAAAACAAATAACTTTAAGCGATTTTTTTTGCACGCATTTAAAGTTTGAAGAAAAGGCAGGTTCTTAAAAAAAGAAAAACAATTATTTAGCATTATGGTTTTTTAGATAGGTGTCTAACCAAGATTTAGCATTAAATGGTATTGGAGTAGATGCTTCCCCTTTGGAGCTATCGATATCTGTTGATTTCTCAAGCGTTGCAATATGATTCACTTGACCCGCGGCAACTCCAACCAGAATCAATTGTCCGGAAACTTCAATTAAAGCAACCTTTTCTCTTGGACCTAAGGCGCTGATAGCTTTTAATTGAATAAGATTTGAATGACCGCCGCGTATTGTCTGAAATTTACGTAATAGATAAGCACAACCCCATATAACTAACAAAACTGCTACAAGTGCTAATGTTGTTTGGAATAAAGCACTCATTGACGACTTAACCTTCTCATACGCTCAGCGGGAGAAATAATATCAGTTAAGCGAATACCAAATTTGTCTTGGATGACTACTATCTCACCCTTTGCAACAAGAGTGCCGTTGACATAAACATCTAATGGTTCTGCTACTACAGTATTGAGCGGAACAACTGAGCCCTGAGTTAATCGGACTAAACTTTTGATGGGCATCTTAGTACGACCTAGTTCTACCGTTAATTGAACGGGTATATCTAGAATAAAGTCGATACTCTGGGGGCTATCATCGGAGACATCTCCCATAGTCATATCTTTAAAAACACTACTAGAGTCAGCGGGCAACTCTTGCGCAATATTTTCAGGGGAGTCAGGGTTATTTTCTTCTGCCATATAAGAACTCTTTAGGTGAGATGTGTGAAGGAGTCAAAATTATGAATAATCTTTTCTACTCGAATGCATAAGCGATTATCTTTCTGACCATAAGTGCACTCAATTACTGGTAGACCTTCTACCTTTAAATTGATGATATCTGGGAGTTCTGCATGTAAAACATCCCCAATTTTTAAATCTAAAACTTTTTGGAGGGTGCTGGGTATGTGGCAAAGCTCAGCAACAGTTGTAATTTCCGCATCCGACATTTGCATTTTTAGGGATTCATACCAAATAGACTTAACATCAGAGCTAATAGTATGAGAGTCGCTAGAAATAATTTCTCGTGCAGGCTCTAGCAAAGAATTTGGTAAACAGAAGCTAATTCGACCGCTAATATTGCCAACCTCAATGACAAAGGTTGTCACCGTTGTTAAGTCTGTTTGAGGTGCAATATTGGCAAAAGTAGGGTTCATCTCAGTTCGAACAAACAAAGGCTCAATGGGGTAGTAGGGCTCCCAAGCTGTTTGATAATTTAACAACAGAAGATTAAGGATTCGTTGAATTGTTCTTAACTCTGTTGAAGTAAACTCTCTTGCAAGACCTCCCGTTTCAAAGCGGCCGTCACCACCAAAAAAACTATCAATGAACAAGAAAGAAATATCAGGATCGAAAACACAAAGTCCAATGCCATTTAAAGGCTTAAGTTGAACTAAATTTAAACAAGAAGGATTGATGACAGATTGTAGAAATTCACCATATTCAATAACTCTGATTGTTCCCGTTGAAATATTAGCTGATCGCTTTAAAAAGTTATAAAGAGTAATTCTTGCTAAGCGTGTAAAGCTATCGTTAATCATCTCAAGTGTAGGCAGTTTTTGAGCCATATACCTCTGCTTGAGAGGATCGTATGTAACGACGTCTGATTCGTTAAACACGAAGGGGGCTTCTACCTTAGAACTTTGAAGTCCAGTTAGTAGAGTGTCCATTTCATTTTGAGAAAGAGATTCTTCAGCCATAGTTATTGAATAATGAAGCTTGTAAAGGACACATCTAAGATCTCAATTGGTTCTAATTTATCCGTAAAAGGCTTTTCAGTGATCGTTTTAAGCTCTTCTAGTAATGCCAGCTTACCTTCTGCGCTAATAACGTCCTCTGGTTTTTTATTAGATAAGATGATTAATGCCCTTGTACGTACTTGGGGCATATAAAGTTTAATCAGTGATTGGTCTTCCCCATTTTTCAATTGTAGGCTGATGGTCAGTTGAAGATATTGACGGCTATCCTTTAAGTTAACAGTTAATGTATCGATGGCCATGTATACAGGAATAGCTTCAAGGGCACTTGCTTTTGCCTTCGCTTTTTCATCAACTTCTCCAGAGTCACCCTTTAGAAAAAACCAGGCACCACCTCCAGCTAAAGCTAAAACCACTACCGCAGCAATAATGATAAGAGGCAGTTTTGATTTTTTTGGGATCTCTTCACTTTTTTCTTCAGCCATTTCTTAAACTTTCATTATTTTATTTGTTAAACGTAAGTATTAATTAAACCTTGGCCCTGAATAGATGCTGATTCAACCTGATTGCTGATAGCCTCAATGTTTTTGATTTGAGTATCAGTCCTAGCATTTTCTCTATTCTGACTATGGCTTCTTGAATTGATATTAGCCTGTCCTAGCTGTAAGCCACTGTTTTCCAACATTTTGCTTAGGGAAGGAATAGCATCCTGAATGGCTTGACGAACTTCTGAACTAGAAACAATAAACTGAACGTTAGTTTTATTTTGATCTGTTTGAATATTTATCTCAAGTGGACCAAGATTTGGTGGGTTAACTGTAATGCTCGCATTCTGTAAAGAGTTAGCGACCATCCAAGTAACACGCTGATTTAATGCCGGACCCCAGTCAGGGCTTGAGACAGGTGGCTTCAACTCGACTAAATTGACTGAGTCAACTTGTGTGGCTCGTTGATTAGTGTTGATGTTATTAATACTGATATCTTTGTTAGTTGTATCTAGAGCCAAGTCAGATGCAAGAACTCTTTGAGATATGGCTGCAGCATTAATTGAGTTGCTGACTTTCAATGAATTATTGATCTTTAACTCTACTAATTGATTGTCTAAACCATCAAGACTAGAAGTTAATAGATTGTCATTATTGTTGCTTGTTCTGCCATCGATACTATTTTTAGCATTTTGAATCAGTGCATTTTTAAAGTCATTTTCTGATTTAAGTTCTGTACTGATATTTTCTGGAGAAAGTCCAGTTGCATTCATTCTATTGGCTAGATTTAAACTGTCTTGAGCGCCATCATTTAATGCTTTGGCATCTTGCGTCATCTTGAGTTCAGGTAGACGGGTTGAGACATCTTGAGTAGAAGTCTTGGAAATATCTGCTGGATTCATCATAGAGTTAGCTTCTGCTAAACCTAATGCTGTATTTTGAGGAATAGCGTTATTAGCAACTGTAACGGTGTTTTTTGTGATCCCAGAGACCTCTGATGCTGTCGAGGTGGCCGCAATTTGAGTGGTTTGTTCCGAGCCGGTTAAACGATCAATAACTTTTGCAGCAAGGTTGATACCACTTAATAGTGAGGGCGCTACTGCCATACCTGCCATAGCTTCAACTATCTCAGAATTATCAGTATTTTTCTCATCAGAATCGTTAGCAGCCTTTGTTGCTACTTTTGTATCTTGCGACTGGGCTTTATCATAATCAGTATTTTTTGATTCTGATGTCTGAATTGTTGAAGCTTGTTGATTCAGCTTTTCTGTTTGAGCAGTCAACTGTTGGTCAAAGCTCATGCCAGAATTTGATTGTTGACTATTGCTAATCTGATTCAGATCAAGCTGGGGGCTGCTTGCAATAGTACTGAGGATGTTTGGAAGATTCACTTTAAAGTCCTTTTCTCATAACAGAAAGTTCATCAGAGCTCGTTTGCTCAATGAGGTTTGCTCGAGCTGCTGATAACTTAATTTGTTTTTTCTGTAATATTTCATAGGTAAGTCGTTTTTTTTCAATTGCTCTGAAGTCGGCCTGTCTTTGGCTTACTGCATCTTTTGCAAACTGGATATAGGTAGACTGTTGTAATGCAATTTTTTCAATATTGCTAATAAATTGGCGTGTATTTCTGTATTCTGAAATACTGATCCCTGTTAGGGATTTCTGGCTAAGATTGTCTTCATATTGATTGGCGAATTGATACAAAGTGTTTGATTTATCTTTTGTTGACTGCTCATTTTTCAAAGCACTAGCCAAAGCAATAGACGCCGCTTTTGCTTTTTGATCGGCTAAATCAATAAGAAGTTTAATGACACTTGGATTCATGATGTCATTATGTTAGAAACTACCGCTTTCTAATCAAGCGAATAGAGCAGAAAGTTCCCTCAAACTCTCCTCAATACCGTGTTTTTCATCAATTCCTTGCTGAAGAAATTGCTCAATGGCAGGGTATTTTTCAATAGCTAAATCCAAAATGGGGTCGTTTCCGGCAACATAGGCGCCAACGTTGATTAAATCCCGATTTCTTTGGTATTTTGAGATTAAAGCCTTTAATTGGCGAGCCTCTTTTTGGTGCTCTGCAGTAGTAATTGTGGTCATACTTCTACTGATTGACTGCTCAATATCAATAGCAGGGTAGTGCCCTGAGTCAGCTAACTGACGATTTAAGATGATATGCCCATCTAAAATGGCTTTGGCCGAGTCTGCTACAGGGTCTTGCGATTCTTCACCCTCTGTCAAAATAGTATAAAAAGCTGTGATTGAGCCACTTCCGCTTTCACCATTGCCGGCACGTTCAATTAAAGTGGGTATTTTTGCAAATACTGAGGGTGGATAACCCTTGGTAGCGGGTGGCTCACCAATTGCCAGGCCAATTTCTCTGGCTGCCATGGCATAGCGAGTGAGAGAGTCCATGATTAAGAGAACGTTTTTTCCTTGATCACGGAAATATTCCGCAATTGCAGTCGCATAAAAGGCACCTTGTAAACGCATAATCGCCGAATTATCAGCTGGTGCAGCCACTATCACGGACCTAGCTAAACCTTCTTCACCTAATATATCGTCAACAAATTCTTTTACTTCTCGCCCACGTTCACCAATCAGTGCAACTACGGTGATATCAGCGGTTGTATAGCGTGTCATCATGCCAATTAAAATACTTTTGCCAACACCTGAGCCGGCAATTAAACCCATGCGTTGGCCTCGACCAACTGGTAATCCAGCGTTAATAGCGCGGATCCCGGTATCTAGTTTTTCGACTATGGGAGATCGACGCAGAGGGTTGATCGGGGGGACGTATAAGGGAGCAGAAGGGTAACTTTCAATAGCTGGACCTGTATCTAGGGCCTTTCCTGCTGCGTCAATCACTCTTCCTAAAAGCTGAAATCCGACCGGAAGTGATCTGCCTGATGAAGGTATGCTTTGTTCATGAAGTGTTTCATGATCAAAAGAAAGTGGTCTGGGAAGGCTATCAGATGGGATGACATAAGCCCCAGGTTTTACACCCTCGACGTTTCCGAGTGGCATTAAGAATAAACGGTCACCATCAAACCCAACTACCTCGGCATCTACGCGAGTGTTATTGGGTAGGGGAACGTAGCAAGGGCTTCCAACTGGCAGCTTTAATCCAACTGCTTCCATAACTAAGCCCGCCACACGAATTACTTTTCCTTGGGTTTCTAATAATTGAGCACCGCCGATACGTTCATGACATGATTTAACGAAATCTGTCAGTTCGAAGTTATCTGTAGTTTGATCAGACATACTTAGATTTGATCTATAGTGGGTTTTTTACCCATAGCAATAGCAAGTTTTTGCCATTTTGAGTCTATAGAGGCATCTATACGATTACTTCCAGTTTCGATTAAGCAATCTCCTCTGGCAATTTGATCGTTTGATTGAATGATCCAACCGGCTTGTTTTAAAGCAGGTCCCTGGAACTCTTCAACAAGTAATGCATCCTTTGGATGAAGCATAATTTTTGCGGGTAACTGCAATATGGATATCTCTTGCAGTGCCTTATAAATAACATCATTGATCAATTCTGGTTGAGCCTCTAAAGCTTGACTGACTAAGGCACGACTTGCATTGAGCGTGAGGTCAACTAATTCTTTTGCCATTTCTTCGCGAGCGTACTGAATCTGCTGCGACAACTTAGCTTGCATGGCAACCAGTACAGCTATCCTCTCATTGATTTCAAGTTTTGCATCCTCTATTCCTTGTGCAAAACCTTCTTCACGACCTTGAGCAAAACCTTCAGCCTTACCTTCTTTCCTGCCTTCTGCAAATTCAGCCTGTCGACCATCGATGATTTCTTGAGCTAGCTTTGCAATGGAGGGATCAGGATGCTTAAAGCGATCTTCATTGAGCGAGACAAGCTCCCATCTTTCATACGCAGTCTCTATTTTTTGTTCGGACATTAAATGAACTCTTCTTCATCACCTTCAGACATGACAGAGATGGTTCCCGCACCTAATAAACCCGTAACAACTGCAAGAATTTCTCTCTGTTGTTTTTCAACCTCTGATAACTTAACTGGGCCTTTTGCTTCAAGATCCTCTCGAAGAAGATCGCCAGCGCGACGGGACATATTATTAAGAAACTTATCGCGCAAGGCGTCGGAGACACCTTTAAGAGCGGTGACCAAGCCTTCAGATGAAATTTGTTGAAGAACGATTTCCATATCACGATCACGAATTTTGATAATGTCATCAAAAATGAACATTTCATCTTTGATTTGTTGGGAAAGCTCTTCATCAATACCCGCAACATACTCCATCACATTGTCACTAACTTCTGTACCCAAAAAGTTCAGAATCTCCGCTGCAGGGCGAACTCCACCCAAGCCTCTTTGAGAATCATCTTTAAGTAGTAATTTAGATAAAGAAATATTCACCTCTGTCAGTGCTTCAGGTGGAATACCATCTAAAGTAGCAATTCTTGATATGACTTCATTTCGAACATCAATAGGTAGTTCAGTAAGAATTTCCCCCGCCTTTTGACGGGTCAAGAAAACCAAAATGGTTGAAATGATTTGAGGGTGCTCATTAACAATCAATTGTGCCGCCTGTTTAGGGGGCATGTTCTTAAGAACATCAAGTCCTGAAGAGTAATCTTGTTTATTTAAAATCCTACCAAGAACAAGCCCCGCATCCTCTTCTCCGAGAGTTTTCTCTAAAATATCTTTCAAGAACTCATCGTTATTAACACCCAATGCAGATTGAGATTTAACGTCAACGCTGAAGTCCCTTAAAACTTTACGTAAGTAAGCGTCATTAACGCCCTTTAGTTCAGAGATGGCACGACTGATTCGCTGTAATTCATCTGAGGTGAGATTCTTAAGAACATCTGCAGCCTTCTCTTCGCCAAGAGCAAGTATCAATACGGCAGATTTTTTTAAACCTTCAACGCTCATTCGTTAATCCAATCTTTCACAACAGCAGCTACAGCTTTTGGATTTTGTGCGCCAAACTTTTGAACTGCCTTTAGGTCACTGCCAGAGTTTCGGCCAAGGCCTGAGAGATCGGAAGCAATTTTCTTGGCTTCAGCATCAAGCTCCTCATCAATTTCCTCTTCCTCTTCTTCTTGCTCAGCATTACCAGCACCTGCACCGCCAGCTCCGCCTGCGAAACCTCCTGCGCCTGCTCCTGCTGAGCCAAAAGCGAAGCTACCACCAACAGATGCGTTCGCCATGCGCGCCATCAGTGGTTTAAGTACTTTGGAATAAAGTAGGAACAAGACAACGGCGGTAATAATATATTGAATGGCAGTTTTGGCAGTTGCTAAGTTAGCATAAGGTTTCCAAATTGGTTCCTCTGGAATCTCTACCTTTTCTGCTTGCTTAAATTCGCTATTAGTCAGATTGATTGTGTCTCCACGATCTTGGCTAAATCCAACAGCCTCTTTAATAAGAGCCGTTACTTGCGCTTTCTCATCATCAGTCAATGGTTTCTGGGCAGTTTTCCCTTCAGCATCTACAGATGATTTTAAATTAACGACGACTGCCACCGCTAAGCGTTTGATGCCGCCAACAGGCTCTTTGGTGTAGCTGATAACTTTATCGACTTCGTAGTTGACAATATTTTCTCTTTTCGCATTCGTTGCAGCTCCAGCAGCAGGGGCAGCTCCGGCTGCAGGGGTAGCGGCACCAGCTTGATTACTTGCTGCCCCTGGGATCCCGCCTTTTACCGGATCTGAACTAGTTGATTCATTGCTCTTTTGACTACGAATGGTATTTTTCTCTGGATTACTATTCGGGCTATAGGTTTCCGTTGCTTTTTCAACCATAGCAAAATTAACTTCAGCTGCAACCTGTGCTTTAACGTTACCCTCACCCAATAGAGGGGTCAGGATTGATTCGATACGTCTAATGAGATTATCTTGAATGTCTCGAACATACTTAAGCTGTGTAGGATCTAATTTGTTTGGATCGTTACCATCACTAGTTTTGCCGGATAGTAGAGAACCATTTTGATCAACTACTGTCACATTTTTGGCAGGTAATTCAGGAACGCTACTTGATACCAAATGCACAATCGCGTTGACCTGCCCCATATCTAAAGTTCTACCTGATTGAAGATTTACCATTACTGAGGCAGTAGGATACTGTTTTTCTCGAACAAAAACCGAGGGTTTAGGAATGGCTAAATGGACGCGACTGGATGCAACAGAGCCAATCGAGTTGATAGTTCTTGCTAATTCGCCTTCTTGAGCTCTTTGATAGTTAACTTGCTCGATAAACTGAGAAGTTCCCATTTTTTGGTTTTCCATCAGCTCAAAACCAATGTTTCCCCCTCTAGGTAAACCTTGTGCCGCAAGCTTTAAGCGAGCGTCATAAACTTGTCCTGATGGCACTAATATCGTGCCACCATCTTCCGAAAACTTATATGGAACTGCCATTGAAGAGAGTGCTGCGACGATAGCACCACCATCTCGATCAGAATAATTAGATAAAAGGACTCTGTAATCTGATGTTTTCATGCTCCACATAAAAACTGCGGCCATGATTCCGACTGCTAAAGCAATGCCTGCACCCAAGGCAATATTGAGTCCAAAACTACTTTGAATAAAGTTGCTAAATCCACTGCGTTGTTCGTTCTCTTGATCTGGCATCGTTAATCTAATTTAGGGTGAAAAAAAGTTACAAATTGACACATAACATTCTCCTACTTACTAATCTAGCTATAAGCCTAAATAGGGGTGAAAAACCCCCTTTTATCAGAGGGTTGACTCAGTTTTGACTTGTTATAGTCATTTAATCTTGTGAATGTATTAAAAGGGCCTTAAATTAGTATGACATCACCTGTTGGAAGCTCTCAAATAGAGTCAATTCTAAGCCAGATACGTAACAGTTCTGCTGTTGTCAAACCACCAGTGGTAAAACCCGCTGATATCGCCAACCCTGCATCAACAACAAAAATCGATTTTGCCTCTGCTTTGCGAGCTCAACTGGACCAACTTAACAATATTGAACAGAATTCAGTGAGTTTAGGTCAAAAATTTGCCTTAGGCGACACCAGAGTGAATTTATCGGATGTCATGATTGCTTCTCAAAAAGCCAGTGTTGCCATACAAACCAGCGTTCAGGTGCGCAATAAGGTGGTTGCAGCCTACCAAAGCATCATGAATATGCAGATTTAAGCTGCTTAAGACTCGTCTTTTTTAGTTTCTATTTTTTTAGCCGGCACCATTGCCGCATCGATTTGATAAAGCCAGGCTAGGAGTTCTGCCACCACTTTATACAAACTTGGTGGTATCTCTTTATCCAAATCAATACCCATTAGCAAAGCCACAAGTTCTTTTGACTCATGCACATAGATGTCATTGGCTTTTGCAAGCTCAATAATTTGCTCTGCAATCAAACCTTTTCCGGCTGCAACGACCACCGGGGCTCTGCTGCCGGCTTCATAGGCGATTGCAACAGCCGTGCGGAGGTCTTTGGGCTTATTCATCTTTTTGGATAATGATGCTAGTGACATCATGACCTAAGGCACTGAGGGTATTGACAAAAGTTTGTTGAGATTCTTGTAAACGGGTAATGCCAATTTCTTTACCTATCAGCAATTTCACTTGAGTTTGATTACCTACGATAATGACTGAAGCCTTTACGTCGCCTAAATGAGGCAACTGAAACTGCATTCTTGTTTGCCATACCTTCTCGACTGGCTCGTTGGATTTATTAGGCGTTCTGGGGGTATCGTCTTTGATTTGCCAAGTAAATTTCTGCCCTGGCCAAAGCTCACCCTGCCAGGTAAAACTTCGTTTTTCTAAAGCATTTAACTGTTGCGGAATAACTGAGGTATTCGTGCCTCCCATGCCGTCATCTTCTGTATCTGTGAAGACAACTGCCCGCAACAAACTTGGTTGATTTTGTGGTTCTTGCTTTATTTGATCGGTTGTTCTTTGACCAATTAACCAATCTTTTAAGTGTGACTCATAAAAAGTACCACTCATCTCAACAGCCTTTGATAACTGAGGAGGTAAGTCATTAACACTTTCTTGATGTGATAAAGATGCCCTAAGAAGAGGCTTTGCACCTTTGATAGGGGTGCTGTCATTGGGTATCTGGCCCATCAATTGACCTAAAGAACTGAACTTTTGCTCTGGATTAAGTGAGCGACCACTTACACCAAAACTTAGATTGGGACCTCTACCAAGCAAAGTTAACTCTAGGGACTCGCCAACTTCTAAATCAGCAGGCAACTGCATTTGAACAGTTGCAGAGTTTTTACCAGTTTCTTTTGAAGTTAGCTGAACAACGGCAGTGCCGTCAGGTTGGAAGCTAAGGATCTGTGCTTTGAAATTCTTACCTACTGCTATTTGATCCAGGCGGATAGCAGTGTCAATTCGGGGATCACCTGCTACGGCGCTAGAGCGCAGAATCTCAGTAGCTGAGATAGCAGTTTTATTTGCCAAAAGATTATTTGGCAGAATAGCCATAAAAAAACCTTAAGTTAAAAATCCCTTGAATTATAAAAGCGTTCGATTTTCTTTTGGTTACTGGTATTTCCAATTAAAGCATCTAGGTTTTTCATCCAAGGTTCTGTGATGTCACGGATCGCTCGGTCATTACCAAGAATACTCTGTATTAACTTAAACTTTTTCTCAATATTATCAGAAGACAGGACGCCTGTTGTTTCCTCTGATTTAAGAATCACTACTTCATTGGAGCATTTTGCACCTAATTCTTCAAATAAAGACCAATTTTTTTCACGAGCAGCCACCAACATCTCTTCAGTGATGTTTTGAACATTCTCATACAAAGAAATCACATCATCTTGCGTTAGCATCATAGGGCCCTCGCAAAATTTTGAGGATTTGCTTCGTTTGCCGCAGGCGTTCTTTTTATGGTCGACAAACTAGCATTGGGATCGATAGCATTCCAAGCACCCCTGAGCTCATTAATTAAATGACGAACCTCAGCAATCTTATTTCTATCGTTATGTAGATTGGCTAAAGTCAATTGGTGAGCCATATACTGGTAAAGCATGTGCAGGTTCTCACCTAATTTATTGCCTTTTTCGTACTTAAGGCTGGCATCAAGACCCAACAAAATAATATCAATGGCTTTACTGATTGAAGTGCATTTATCAACCAACTTACCATTTTCAATATCAAATTCGGATTGGTTCAAGGCGATAACAGCCCCCTCAAATAGCATACTGATTAACTTATGAGGGTCAGCTACCAAAGCGTTTGACTCTAAATTAATCATTGCGTAATGTTTTGCCGCATTGTGCGTATAAGTGAACATGAACGATTGCCTTATAAATGACTACTATTGGTTTTTCTGGGTGTTACTCATGGCATCAAATTGATTCGTCAAATAACTAGCCATCGAATTTAAGCTCGCTACTGTTTTATCTAATGCCGTGTATTGTTTTTTGTACATCTGTTGTAAATCATCCAAACGTAGTTGTTCTTGATCTGCTTTGGCTTGCAATCGACGAATGTCAGACTGAAGACTTGATTTCCTGTTAGTAATTAATCCATCGATACCGGTAGCGTTAGTGAGAACAGTATTCAGTTGATAAGCAAAACCTTGCAAGGTTTTGCTATCACTAGAATCACCCGTTCCAGAAAACAGTTTTGCTACTTTATTGAAGTTGGCACTGATAGCAGTATTTAAAGCAGTGCTATCTAAGCTTAAAGTGCCATCACTTTTAAAGTTGACACCCACTTGGTTCAATCGATTATAAGAAGTTGTTGCATTGACACCCAGAGTGCTCGTAATGATGCTTCTGATTTCTCTGCGTAAGCTATTGATGGCTGAATCGCCATACAGTGCCGCACCTTTTTTGGCGGTTGCATCGTAACTTGAAATATCCTTGAGTGATTTATCTAAAGTGTTGAACGATGTAACAAATGCAGAAATCTTTGAAGATAAAGAACTATTATCTTGAGCAACTGTGATCGTAGAGTTACCAGCTGTAACAATATTAATAGTCAGACCTGGAATGAGGTCAGTAATCGTATTTGTTGATCTAGTGACAGTGTTGCCGTTGATCGTGAGTGAGCCAGCTACAGCAGCAGCACTTGTAAACGCGAGGCCTGTAAAATTATTGCCATCCGAGAGGCCGACTGTTGCCGACGTATCCGATGTGTTAACAATTCTAATTTGATAGTCAGGCGTAGCACTTGTGCCAAGATTGGTAATAGTGGCGCTGACACCACTGATATTAGCGCTGTTAATGGCTTCTACGATGCCTGCCACCGTGTAGGTAGTTGGTGTAATGGTGTTACCCAAAATAGTAATACTGCCAGTGCTACCTATTGAAGAATTAATACTTGTATACGATGAAGTATCGATATTACTAGTAATAACCTGAGGTGACGCTAATGTGATGTTGGTGATTTTGTATTCACCAGCAAGAGCAGTGCCATCATTGCTCACTGATAAAACACCAGTGCTAGAACTGCTAGCAGTTGTTGCTTTAATGGTGCTTGGTGTTAGCAATCCAGCAATTGAGGATTGGAATGAGGAGATTTGGCTAGAAATACTACCGTAGGCAGATATCTGAGCATTATCAGTAGAGATTGATTTGTTGATTGAATTTAATGGGCCCTTTTCGGCATCCATCAAAGCAGTAACGATCTGGCTTACATTTAAGCCAGATCCGATTCCGCTTGATGAGATGGTTCCCGAAGAGGCCATTTAGCTCAAACTTTGTCGCTTACCAATAAACCCTTACTCTGCTGATTCTCAATTGATTGAGCAATCCTCAAAGAAAGTTCAGATGGGATTTGACGAATAACCGTATTGTTTGAAGAATCAATTACTGTTATTATTGAGTCACCAGAACTTGGATCAATCTGAAAACTCAAGCCAGCAGGCGAACTGAGCTGCTTATTAATTTTAGATACAGCTGCCTCGATTTGCTGAGTATTGATTTCAATTTTCTGAACTGATGGCTCGCCAGTATTTGAGCCAGTAATCTTTGGTGCCGCAATTGGTGCAGTTGCTGCTGCAGGGTTTGGAGCACCGGATACAGTTGATCCACTACCACTGCTGCTGGTCATGGGGATCGCTGTTGAACTGATTCCAGATATCATAAATTCTCCGATATATTAACTAAACTATAACTAAGTTTTTGTTTGTGGAAATACTGATTAAGAGGGCAAAGCCCCCTTTAATCATTACTTCAACAAAGTTAAAACGTTAGAACCCATTTGGTTAGCCTGGGCTAACATTGCTGTACCTGCCTGTTGCAAGATCTGATACTTAGACAACTGTGCTGTCTGAGCAGCAAAATCTGTGTCAACGATACGGCTCTTGGCAGCAGAAGTATTTTCTACTAAGTCTCTTAAAAAATCTTGAGCAAAAGTTAAACGACTTTGGAATGCTCCCAAATCAGCACCAACTGTACCGATTTCAGTTATAGCTGTATCAAGAAGAGCGAGGGTTGTACCAGCTGTTGAAGTCGTCGCAATTCCAACTGTTGTAGCAGATGCTGCAGCAACTGCAGTCATAACCGTTGGTGTCAATGATAGAGCTGTGTCAGCAGCTACTGATGAAACACGAAATGCAAATGCTGTAGCAGTAAAGGTTGCAACGCCGTTGAATTTTGTTGCAGCGATTACTCTTAAAGCTTCTGCTGCAAGCCCTTTGTATTCTTTATCTAAGTAGCCACCGTTTACAGTATTTGAATCGTTGTTTGCTTGAACAGCAAGCTCTCTCATTCTGCCTACCAAGTCTGAAAGAGTTTCTAAAGCACCACTTGTAGTTTGAGTTAAAGAAATTGCATCATTAACGTTTCTTATGGCTTGATTGCTGCCACGAATAGTTGCATCCATGCCTTTTGCAATTGAGTAACCTGAAGCGTCATCTTTAGAGGAGCTCACACGCAAACCTGAAGATAACTGTTGAATAGTGTTATTCAAAGAAGCAGTTGTTCTTGAAAGTTGATTCTGGGCTTGTAAAGAAGCCATATTTGTATTGATCACTGCAGCCATGTTGTACTCCTTGAGTTATTTAATATACAAACTGATTATTTATAAAACCATGGTCTGTATATCAAGTTGGACCATTGTTATATTCATTAACGTGCAGCTTTGAAAAAGCTTTAACTATTTTTGGCAATCCACATGGTTCTTTGTTGTTAGGGTGCTGCAATCACCTTAATCATTTCTAATCAGCTTTCCTATAAATAAGAGCCGAACTGAACTGGTCTTTAACGAAAACCCTCACTTTTACTTAATTAGTTTTTTTGATGCCGCGAGTTGGGGGCGATGCAATAAATAGGGGTCATTGCTATATATATGCATTGGTGGCCATTAAAGGGGTTTTAAGAGGGGTACCTCGGGTGCTTATCCAACGGCTGACTCGGATTTGAAAGCGCTTATTGGGTGCTTTAGACCCTCTTAAGGGGCGGTAAAGCTTGTTATGAGATGAGTAAAAGACTTGTAAGATAAAAATCTCTGTCATTTAATGCTTAAAAATAAAACCTCTTAATAACATGTACTTAAAAGGTATTTTGGATCCAAAGAGACAGGCTACGCACCCAAGCCCATATAAAAAATTCATGGAAAAAAAGATTAAATAATTTATTTAAGAATTTTTCAAAAAAAACCTAAAGTTTTGAAATTGGGCGTCGTAAACCTTTTTACCCCCTAAATGTTTTAGTGTGTTTTAAGAGGGTTTTATGTTGAAATTTTGAATATTTCTAACAGGGAATACTGCGTTTGTAAGACAAACACGGTAGGCAGTTTGCTATTTAATCCGTAGAAAAATACATCTTTTATCTGATTGTTGCCATTGTTGTGACTCATCACAATAGCAACACTGAGTTAAAGAGATATATTCTCGCGGAGACAAAATGGGTACAGATGCCATATTAGCTGAAATTAAAGATGCCAACTTACGCTATCTATTGCTTACACAGCAAATGATCCGCGATGATGTTGACACAGCTATGTTTCGTTTAGGTATTAGCAAGAAGATTGCAGACCTAATTTCTAGTTTAAGTACTGCACAGACGATCAAATTAGCTTCTAGTCCTAGTATGCTCATGAGATTTCGTTTTGATGATGCAGCGATCCTAGGTATGTTGACCCACGACACCAAGGACTTATTTCAAGCGCAAGCACACGCAGCTATATTACTAGCGTCCCAGCCCGCAGCTGAAATGCATTGAAACTAAAACTCATCAATGACTAAAAAAACCAAAAGCATACTGAATGAATCTAAGGATATTCACATTGCTATTGATCTGATCAAGCTTGGTGCCAGATTACAGTTGCTTGAAATGGAAACATCACTTTCTCGTGATCGTTTAATTAGTCTTTATAAAGAGCTTCGTGGAGAGTCTCCACCCAAAGGGATGCTACCTTTCTCAGCAGATTGGTTCTTAACATGGCAGCCAAATATTCACACATCACTATTTTTAAGTGTTTATAAGCAGTTGAAGCTTAATTCTGATATCTCTGAAATATCTGCCATCATCAAAGCATATAAGCTATACCTTGAGCAGTTCCCGCCAGAGTTTGGTGAAGAGCCGGTATTGTCTCTAACTAGAGCCTGGACACTCAATCGCTTTATGAAATGTGACATGCTCACAACAGCAGTCTGCAAATCTTGCACAGGTGAGTTTATTTCAAGACCTTTGATGAAGCGTAATTACGTTTGTGGCCTATGTGATGTACCTTCTCGTGCGGGCAAGACTCAAAAGTTTATTGACGCCAATAATGCGGCTAGACAAGCTGCAGCATAATCATTTCTGCCGTGAACAGTCGTCAACCAGTTCTTTCATTCATTAAGAACCGCCCACAATTTACCTCGCTTTTCTTATTATTAGCACTGACGAGCATTTCATTCGTGATCAAGCCCTTTTTCAGCTCAGGGTTACCAGTTGAGCTTGCTACAACTTATCAGTTAATTTTCATAGCAATAGCAGCAGTGCTATTAAGTTATTGGTTGGGCTTACCAAAATGGTGGTGTTGGATTAATGCAGTATTCCCAATCATGGTTGGGATATTTCAGACCTTTAATTTGTCATCCTCTATCTTTCTAGTAGGATTTTTAATACTGGCACTGTTTTACTGGAGTAATTTTTTAACGAGAGTGCCTTATTACCCCTCAACAGAAGTTGTTTGGTCAGAAATTGCTGACCTTTTGCCGGGTGATCAAGCAAGAAACATATTAGAAATAGGCAGTGGTTTTGGTGGTTTTTGTTTATTTATTAAAAAACTTAAACCCAATTCGACAGTTATTGGTGTTGAACTATCCCCAATCATTTGGCTTTACAGCCACATACGCCAAATGATCTTAAAAATTGATTGTCAATTTTTGCGTCAAGACTACCGACGTATGGATTTTTCTCAACAAGACCTAATTTTTGCATTTTTATCACCTGCTGCAATGCAAGCACTTTATTTACAGGCTAAGAAACAGATGAAAACGGGCGCCATATTAGCCAGCTATTGTTTTGAGATCCCATGTGCTCAAAATGAATCAGTCGAAGAAATTGAAATCAGTTACGGAAAAACTCTTTATATATGGCGACAAAACTAACTGATAAGTGTTAAAAATAGTTAAACCTAGGAGGTTTTTATGAAAATTACCGAAATAATGTCTTCAGAGCTAATTACATCCACTTTAGATGATTTTTTAAGTGAAGTTAAAGAAGTTTTGGCCGTAAAGAAGATTAAGCATCTTGTAATTATTGAAGAAGGTAAGTTGATGGGTATTTTGAGTGAGCGTGAACTTTTATTGGCGATCAGTCCTTATGTCAATTCAAATGTATACACCACTCGAGACCTAGCGACACTCAATCAGCGTGTTAGCCAAATTGTTGAGAGACATCCTTTGTATCTTGATGACCAATCAGAGCTTGAGGATGCGATTGATATGTTTGATAAAAACGATATAAGCTGTATTCCGATTGTTGATGCTGATTTCGTTCCAGTTGGAATTGTTACTAAAAGCGATATTATTCGCCACTTTAATAAAAGAAGAGTTTAAAAATAGCGCCTGTGTTCTGGGCAAGTAATCAAATAAGACTTATACAATATTTAAATAGTAGATATAAACATGACTTTAATTAAATTGACCAATCTTTCTAAAGGCCAACCATGCTAGTAGTCATTGGATTTATTGTGGTTGGCTTTTCTGTATTTGGCGGATTTGTTATGGCGGGCGGCCATTTAGCATCGCTATTGCAGCCAATTGAATTATTGATGATTGGCGGTGCAGCAGCAGGTGCTTTAGTTGCTGGTAATACTACCAAAGCACTAAAGGCAGCTGGTGCAGCAGTGCCCACCTTATTTCAAACCTCTAAATACAACAAAGAACTATATCTAGATTTACTTTTAGTACTTTATGCGATCTTCACAAAGATTCGTAATGAGGGTATGAAGAATATCGAAGAAGATATTGAAGAGCCTGAAAAAAGTAAAATATTCCTGCGCTATCCTAAAATCTTAGCAAGTCATCATCATGTCGAATTTATTTGTGACTATTTACGATTGATGGTATCTGGAACGATGGACCCATTCCAGATTGAGAACTTAATGGATGTTGAAATAGAAACGCATCATCACGAGGGCGAAGTGCCTGTTCACATATTTGCAAAGATGGCAGATGCTATGCCTGCCTTTGGTATTGTTGCTGCTGTTATGGGCGTGGTTCACACTATGGCATCTGTTGGTTTGCCGCCGGCAGAACTCGGTATTTTGATCGCGCACGCTCTAGTAGGTACTTTCTTGGGTATTTTGTTGTCATACGGTTTTGTGGCACCACTGGCTAACTTGCTAGAGAGCAAATTACACGAGTCAACCAAATCTTTCGAATGTATGAAAATTTCCATTCTGGCAAATATGAATGGATTTCCACCAGCTGTAGCAGTTGAGTTTGGAAGAAAAGTACTTTACTCAACAGAGCGTCCAGGATTTAAAGAGCTTGAGGATCAAATCAAAGCGACTAAAGTGGACTATGCTGAGAAGCCTAAGGAAGCTGCAAAGGCTGCTGCATAATGGCGGGTCCTAATAAAAAACCCATCATTGTTGTAAAAAGAATTAAGAAGGTTGCCGGTGGCCATCATGGCGGCGCTTGGAAAATCGCTTATGCTGACTTCGTAACAGCGATGATGGCATTCTTCTTGTTGATGTGGTTGCTCAGTAATGCTGATGAAAACAAACTTAAAGGTATTGAAGAATATTTTAAGCAACCTTTAAAACTCACTATTTTAGAGATTGGCCAAACCATCGGCGACTCCTCATCTGTCATTAAAGGTGGAGGAACTGACCTGACGCGTAAAGAAGCACAAATGAACCGCTCCAATGATGACACTAGAACATCTGTAGAGGTTTATAAAAAAGAACTTATGCCTTTGGCTCAAAATTTAGCAGCAGAATCAGAGGCCGTTGATCAGCAAAGGCTTGAACAGTTGAAAAAACAACTGGATAGTTTGCTTCAAAACAACGAGAGATTGGCCCCTTATAGTAAGCAGCTCAACATTGATATTACTACCGAAGGTTTAAGAATACAGATTGTTGATGAGAAAAATAGACCCATGTTTCCCTTGGGGAGTTCTCAATTACAAAGTTATGTCAAAGTTATTTTGAAGGAGCTGGTACCTGCTATCAATACATTGACTAACCCCATCACCATATCAGGACATACTGATTCCATTCCTTACCCTAGGGGCAATAAAAGCTATTCTAATTGGGAGCTATCAGCAGACAGGGCAAATTCAGCGAGAAGATCTCTGGTTGAATCGGGTTTAGAAGAGAGTCGAATCATGAAGGTTGTGGGCCTATCATCAGCCATTTTGCAAGACGACAAAGATCCTCAAAATCCTATTAATCGCCGCATCAACATCATTGTTATGAATAAAAAAGCGATTGAGTTTGCAAAAAATGAAGTTAATAGTAAAGAAGTGTCATCAATACCATTCGGTAAAAGATAAAAAATTGACGATCATTGATTCAATTCGAATGATCGTCAACTAATTCAAAATACAAACTATTAATACCAAATAGTCCCTTAAGACTATTAAGATTTCGTTAATTCACCCTGAATCATTGCGCCTCTTTGAATCGTCAATGACGAGTAATTAATCTTTGCATTGACGCTAGCTTGACTGCCAAGAGTTAAATCTTGGCAAGTGGCATCCCCAATAAATGAACCACGGACTTGGATTGTCGTAGCCCTAATAGAGCCATTAATTTTTCCGCTAGCGCCGATCAATAGATTTTGTACTGAAATACTTCCGTTGACCGAGCCATCTACGTTCAATGTTCCTTGAAAGGTTATATCGCCTGTGAATTCAAAACCTTCACTGATAACAGAGGGCTTAGATGGTTCATTTGAACCTCTAACTGGCTGCTGATCTTCAATTTTTGCTGATACTGGCTCTTGAGATTCTTGGGTTAACTGATTTTGCTGGGCAAAGTCATCTGAGGACTCATTACTATCAGAGATATCGTTGTTATCAGTATCTGATTGATTTGGTTTTCGATTGAACATAGAGCCTCTTGATAATTAAATTGAAGATGAAGAATTAATTTTTGTAAGGCTACCTTGTAAATTGCCGCCTTTTTCAACTTCAATTTCTGAGAATTCAACATTACCTGTAACTCTGCCAGATGAGCGAATGAATAAAGATTTCTTAGCAGAAATATTGTCATGAGCTTCACCACGAATATCAATGATGTCCGCAAGGATGTTTCCCTTGAGAACGCCTGTTGGGCCAATTAATATTTCTCTAGCAGTAAGATCACCTTCGATTGTTCCAGATATTGAAGCAATATCGGGTACCACAAAGTTTCCTTTGAGACTCACGCCTTCACCAACGGTTAGACATCCATTTTGATTATCGTTTGACATAACTTTCTCGCTCATTTAGTTGGTTAATTATTTTTAAAAGTGGATTCTTGTATTTTTTTGATAAGGCTGGAAGCATGATTGATCTGTTTTTTTGAATCTACTTTTTTGATCATCAGTCCAAGAACTTCTGCCCCATGCTCTATGCCGATTTGGTTGTAAGTAATATCACCAAGAACAATTGCGGAGTCGTGAAGTTCAACTTTCTCAGAAGCATAAATATTGCCTTCTACCTTACCAGCAATAAGAATTCGAAATGCTCTGATATCTCCATTGATCTTGCCTGTTACTCCAATTGCTACAGTTATATCTTTATTATCACTGGCGCATTCAATATTACCCATAACTGTTCCATCAATTCTTATCGAACCTTCGATTGATAGGCGTCCATGGATAGTGGTTGTCTTGTCAATGATAGTGTCAAAGGACTCTAACTCTGGCTTAAGTAAACCTTGTTTTTTCTTTGAACCGAACATGTAAGACTCGTTGATTAATAATGAAATATGAGTATATAGATAGGCGTATTTTATTTAATTCTATTTTTATTGTAAGCGTTTGTCTTACAAAATTACCAATCAATCAAAAACCCAATTCAAATAAGCGTATATGATTGAAAAATCGCATTTTGTACTTAATAATCAATTCGGTGAGCTAATTAAACAATTTTTCATTTAGCGGTATCTATTTTGTTCAAAAACATTCATACATCTGAGGTGATTGATATTCGTGGAGATGTTATCGCTTTCGCAAGAGAGCGGCAACATTACACGGTCAGCCATATAGTCAACATTTGCTGTATTTCAGAGAGAATGTTGCACCAAATTGAAAATGGCGGCTCAGATTCATTCTATAGCTTTGCCATTAAAGTTCAAGTTGCAAGAAAAATCGGAGCCTACCTCAAGCTAGAGGATAAAGATTTTTTAGTAGTTAATCAGGCAACTTTATTTAACGACGATTCAACAGAACAAATTCAATCAAGTCTGAATGACGTTAATTTCAAACAAACAACAGAAAAATTTGAGTCTAAGGGTTCTAAAACTCCGAGTATTGCTACCATCCAAAATAATTCAAATAATGTTATCAACGAAATAGATAAGATTATTGGGATGTATGAGGAATCCTCTGGGTCAAAAGGAAAAGTACCATTTAACGATATCTTGATTTCAAACGTTGAACCCAAGGTATTAACTAACATTAATGATGCTGAAAAATCAAAGCCTCTTGCCGCCATCCTGCTGTCAAGTGTTTTGCTGGGTGCTGTCTTATTAGGTGGCTTTTTTTATTCTTCAGAGGTTTATAATTACAGTATCAAAACATTAACAGATGTTGGCATCCTTAAAAAAGAAGCATTAACTGTTCAGAGTGGAGAAGATTTAAACTCAATGCCCGTGCAACAAGTTGTTGAGCCGGTTCCATCAGTGGTTCAACCAGCCATTCAGCCAGCAACACAGCCTGCTACTCAGCCGATCACTCAGCCAGTCAATAAAAGTGATGTTACACGCTAACTAGCGTAGCTATTCTATTACTCAGATTTCCAGAAATCTAAGTTTTATTAATATCTAGAACAATTTCATAATCTTTGATGGCTTTGTCAAAGTTACCAAGATTATGGAAGCACAGCCCACGATTAAAGTAAGCATCAGATTCTTTGGGCTTAATTTTTATGGCCTTTGTGTAGTTTTCAATGGCATCGTCGTATTGAGTAAGAACCTGCAGGCACATGCCCATGTTAAATACGGTTCCAAAGTGATTGGATCTTATGGCTAATGATTGGCTGTAACTTTTAAGAGCATCTTCAATTCTCCCAAGTTCATAAAAGCATAAACCCTGGTTAAAAAAGGCATCAGCAAAATCTGGTTTCATTGCCAATGCTGTACGAGTAGAGGCCAGTGCTGCGTGGTACTGCTTTAAGTAGTAGTGATTTGCTGAAATTCTTAACTGAATAAAGGGTTCATTAGGTTGAAGTTCAGCAGTTTTTTGATAGTAGTTAATTGCCTGATCATGATTTTTATTAAATTCATAAATAAATGCCGCACGGAGAAGGGCATCAAAATCAATGGGGTTTTCTGCTAAGGCTTGTTCAAATTTTTTTAATGCGTTATCAAACTGATTATTGTTAGCTTCATTGATGCCTTCAATGACTAACTCATGAGCATCGGGGATATTAATTTTTAAAATTTTGATGTAATTAGCATCGCCATCATCTTTTAAGCTTTGTATTGCATTAGCCATTCCATAGGTTTTAAGATCTGCATGGGTAATCATGACATCTATAGAAAAGTTTACAGAGTTCTTATTTTCTTGATGGCTGATAGATAAATGATTCTCAGATTGATACCCACTTGTGGTTGTTGAGTGACATTTTCATATTGAACCAACATCCCATTTTTATCGGGTGCGAATTGATAGCCTATAACCAGTGAATTGACTGCCATTTCTGATTGATTTTTGTCTGTATAACACCTAGCTAGCTGGCGCCAGGCATAGGTCAACCTTGGATTGATTGAGATAATTTGTATAAGGGCTTTGTGAGCTTCGTCAATGAGATTTTCTTCAAACAATGTATCTACAAGATTAAGATGAATGGCCATTGATGCAGGATCTGCACTCAAGGCTTGTCTGAATAACTTGATAGCTTGTAAGTTGTTCTTCTCTTTTGCTGCGGCAATACCTTGTTGATTTAGAGCCCATGCCGCACCAATATCACCTTGTTTAACATTATTTTGGTTGGATATTCTTGAAGCTGCTATTTCAATTGAATTGAGATCTAAATTGGTTGCTGATTTCAGCATACTTAAAGTACAGGCTTGCTGATCAACGCAATTTTCAGGTAATAACTTTTTTGCCTGGGCTAATTGCTGCTTTTTTTGAAGAAGTCTTTTTTGCTCCAGTGCCACTGTCTCTTCAAAGACTCGAGTCTCCTCAGCCTCTCTCTCAGCCTCTTCCTTTTCAGCGGCTAGCGTGGCCTCTTCCTCTTGGTCTATTAGAGCTTGTGCTTGTTCTTCTTTTTCTTGCTGTTGTTTTAGAACGGCTGCAAGTGCAGCTTCTTTTTTATTCTGATAGGCATTCCATCCAAAATAGGACCCGCCCAATAAGATGCCCACAAGTAAAACTAAGCCAAGAATCAGAACTATCTTCTTAGATTTATTCTTTTTGGGAGCTTCTATTTGAATTTCATCTTGTGATTCTTCAATGGGTGCCTCCACGGGAGTTGGCTGCTCAACAATCGTGTCAATTTTCTCTAAATCGGTTGTAGCACCGCAGTTAGAGCAAATGACTTCATTATTGAGGAGTGCAGTTCCGCACTGGAGACAATTCATGTCGATTAATATCTTTAAATAGTTTGTGTAATTATTAACGACTGAATTCAGAGACACTTTAATAAGTTAAATATTCTCAATAAATACAACAACTTAAATAAGTTTTACTGGATTACCTAAAAACAAGAAAAATCACTTTTAATAGTCATATTAATAATAAAAAACTAATTATTCCAGACACCCTGCCGTAAACAGTTTGAACCTTTGAATTTTGCATACGCTTTTAAAACAGGGATTGAATGATGAAAATTACCTTTAAAACTCCATTAGTGAGTCTAGCCTTTGGAATTACCTTTTTGGGAGCTATGTTTACCTTACCGGCTGTAGCTGAGACGAAAAAAACAAGTGTTTCTGCTCCGGCCCACGTAGCTCCGAATCAAGCTTTCAACGACAAAATGCTTTCGTTGGCTCTTCAATTAGAGAAGAATCTTGATGTTAATAAGCGTTTTTCAGTTTATGCGGTAACTACTTTTGTAGATCTTGATAAATTTGCGAGCTCAAACTCAGTTAGTAGACTGATGACAGAGCAGTTAGTGCATGAGTTGCAACTTAAGCAATGGAACATCATTGATTTACGCTTAAGCAAAACGATTGCTATTTCAGATGGTGGTGAGTTTTCACTATCTCGTGATGCTAGAAAATTAAGAAGCCCGCAAGAGGTTTCTGGTGTTGTGAGCGGTACATTCTCTGTTGTTGGAGAGGACATTTTTATTAATGTGAGAGTCCTTGATTACACAACAGGCGCGATATTGTCTTCAGCTCAGACACACTTTGATATTAGCTCTGTTGCAGGTCACATGCTTGACCGACGTACCAACTTAACCAGAGTGAACATCGTTCCCAACTGATTATGTTGACAACAAGAAGATTATTTCTGACAGGCTTAGCTACTGGAGCTGGTTCTATTCTTTTAGCTGGGTGCCAGACTCCTCGTTTTGGGGGTGAAGACACAAACTGCGACACAAAATTAATTACAAAATTAAGTGCTATTGATCTATCTGCCCTTTTTTCTGGGATTGCTGAGGAAATTTGCACCTATTACGCTGGAAGCTGTACCAAAGGTAGCTTGACTCCTCCTAAAGGAGTTCCAGCCATCATGGTGACTGATTTTGTGGAACTTGAATCTCTCCAGTCTGATAAATCTGGTTTGCTCATGGGAGAACTCATGAGATCCTATCTTATGAAGAATTGTTGCAGAACAGTGATCCAGGCTGAGGTGGGTAAAGATATTCGAATAAATGACAAGGGAACAGTTTCTCTAACAAGGCAGCCTAATCAACTCATGAAGTCTGAGTTAGAGATTAGAGATATTGTTATTGGCACTTATCATAATTTCACTGACAAGTTAGTGATCAACGTCAAGATCATAGATATACAGACTCAAGCAATCAAACAATCTGTTGTTAAAGAATTGAAATTCAGTTGTAGCAATCGAACGCTTAAAACTCAGGGCGTATTGTTCAAATAATATTGATAGTGGAGTGTGCCGTGAAATTTTTTGCTATTTTGCTAATTTTTGTTTCTCAGTTGGCCTTTGCCAAAGGTGATGTTGCTAACTGTACCGATGCAAAAGGCTACACCTTCTATCCCAACTACGGAGGAGTAACGCCAAAAAATAAAAAAGCTTGGCGAGAAGAGACCAGTACTGGCAAGAAAATTGCTATTACTAACAATAATGGTCAATATGATTTAATTTATTCAGACACTAAACGTAATGAAGTTTTCTCAGCTTTGCAAGAGGGCGCTAAGATCTCTTTAATCAGTAAAACGCCTACTGAATTTTCTTTATTGGTTATCTTTTTAGGTTCTAATGAAATCTATAGCTTTAGGACTGCTGATGATGGCAAATTTGAATATGTACACACAATGATTCGTTCAGAATTTATTCCTAAAATCTCTGCTGCAGTCGGAACATGCCAGCAAATCAACTTTCAAATGGTCAACTGACTAAATTCCCCCGAGTATCAAATAGCTAATTTATAGGGTGTGAAGCCATATAATTAGGTGTGAATTCAAAACCCGATCATCTACTTTATGAAAATCACATCAATCCTGCTGAATTAGCGGATTGGTTGACCATTACGAATGCGCTCACACGCAGCATTCTTCAAAATCTAGAACTCGGTCAAGAGATTGTTCCCAAAGATGATGTGCTCAACCCGCCTTATTGGGAATTCGGGCACCTGACATGGTTCCATGAGTTTTGGGTTCATCGTCACGGCCAAGTAACGATGCCATCGTTGATTGGTAACTCTGATTACTTATTCAACTCATCTGATGTTGCGCACACTGACCGCTGGTCTTTAGAGATGCCTACTTTGAGCGGTTTACTTCATTACAACGAAAAAGTTTTTGAGAAGACTCAGAATTTACTAAAAGCTACTATTGATGTAGAAACGGCCTACTTTATTAAGCTGTCAATCTTTCATCAAGATATGCACAACGAGGCTTTTGCCTATATGTGGCAAACACTGAGATACAAAGAGCCGTTCACGGCATTTTCAAGAGCAGTCTCAAACAAACAAACATCGAAATACATCAACTTTTCAGAATCAAAATTCAAGATTGGTTCAGAAAAACAAAATGGTTTTATTTTTGATAATGAAAAATGGGCGCATGAACTTGATCTACCCGCCTTTGGCATATCAGATAGAGCAGTAATTAATGCTGAATATTTAGAATTTATAGAATCTGAAGCTAATCGCTCAGCGCCTTCACCAGTTGCAATACCAAAGCATTGGAAAAAACAGGATGGTATTTGGCATCAACGCTTTTTTAACCAATGGGAACCTCTTGATGCTTCCGAGCCTGTTCGACACATTAATTTGTTGGATGCGCAGAGATATTGCGAGTGGCGAGGCTTACGTTTACCAACTGAGCAGGAGCTATCAGTATTAATGAGTCATCCTCAAGATCAGTGGCAAGCCTCACATCTATGGGAATGGACATCGAGTCCATTCCTGCCATTCCCAGGTTTTTCACCAGACCCTTATCTAGATTATTCAAAACCTTGGTTTGATGGCCAACATCAGGTTTTGAAGGGCTGGAGCTTGTATACCCCGGAACGGATGAGGCGATCAGGATTTCGTAATTTTTATGCCCCTCAACGTAACGATCATTTTTGTGGCTTTCGTACGTGTTTACTTTAAATTGAGTAAGCTACGTTATTCCTGAGTTTGTCAGTTTTTTCATTTAAATCTTTACACTTTTTATTGAGCATCTATGTCTTATAACGGTCGTCTTACTTCTCTTTCGCATGGTGGTGGTTGTGGTTGCAAAATTGCACCTGGTGTCTTGAGCGATATTCTCAAGGCTTCACCCATCAGAAACATCCCAGCTGCTTTATTGGCTGGCACAGATAACAATGAAGACGCGGCTGTTTACCAAATTAATGAGCATCAAGCTATTGTTGCTACAACCGACTTTTTCATGCCAATAGTAGATGATCCATTTGAGTTTGGACGCATTGCTGCGACTAATGCTATTTCTGATATTTACGCAATGGGCGCGCAACCTCTATTTGCCTTAGCGCTTTTAGGTATGCCGATCAATGTTTTGCCTCTAGAAGTTATTCAGCAAATCACCGCAGGTGGAGAATCTGTTTGTAATGATGCTGGCATCATGATTGCTGGCGGACATTCAATTGATACGGTTGAGCCTATCTATGGATTGGTAGCAATTGGTATTGTGGATCCTAAAAAACTCAAACGTAATAACGGAGCCAAATCAGGCGACAGTATTATTTTAAGTAAGCCGCTAGGTGTCGGTATTCTTTCGGCTGGACTAAAAAAAGAGCAGCTCTCAGATGCCGGTTACCGCGAGATGATTGCATTAACTACAAAACTTAATAAACCTGGGGTTGCTTTAGCTCAGTTAGATGGTGTTCATGCCTTGACTGACGTAACAGGATTTGGATTGGCAGGGCATTTATTAGAACTGGCACGAGGCGCTAAGCTAGAGGCAAAATTAGAGTGGGATGCGATTCCGGTGGTTCAGGAAGCCGTTAAATTAGTGCAAGCAGATATCTTTACTGGTGCATCGACTCGTAATTGGGTGGGATATGGTCACGAAGTGAAGTTGGGAGATAAATTAGGCTTGTGGCAGCAAAATCTACTAACTGACCCACAAACTAGTGGCGGCTTATTGATTTCTTGTACACCAGAAGTTGAGCAAGAGGTTTTAGCTATATTGCGGGCTGGTGACTTTATGAGTGCTAAGAAAATTGGCCACTTTGCTGAAGGTAGCGGACTATCCGTCGCTTAAGACCATGAATAAGCTTCTCAAAGATGAGATAAGTGCTGGCCTTCAATCAAGCATACCTTTTATTTCTCCTAAATTCTTTTACGACGACATTGGATCGCGTTTATTCGAGGTGATTACTCACCTTGAAGAATACTATCCAACACGCGTTGAAAAATCGATTATGAAAATGTACGAGTATCAAATAGCTTCCTCTATTGGCGCTTGTGATGTTCTTTTAGATTTAGGGGCTGGGAATTGTGCAAAGGCTAGCGAGTTATTTGATTCGATTAAGCCTCAACAATATCTTGCACTTGATATCTCTAAAGACTTTTTAGAGTCAGCCATTGCTGACTTACAAAAAAGATTTCCTCATATTGAGATGCATGCTCAGGTTTGTGATCTAAGCCAGCCTCTCAACTTTCCAAATCTAGGAAATAAGAAAAAAATATTTTTTTACCCAGGGTCGTCGATCGGAAACTTTAATCCCAATCAAGTTAGTAGCTTCTTTAAAAATATAGCCAGTATTTGCAATGGTTCTGGTGGCTTATTAATTGGTGTTGATTTGGTAAAAGATAGCCAAGTTCTTCAAAAGGCATACGATGATTCACTTGGGGTAACAGCGGCATTTAACTTAAATGCTCTGCTTCATATTAATCAGATATTGGGTAGCAACTTTGACCTGACTGACTGGGAACACTTTGCTATTTTTAATGAATCAGAGTCCAGGATTGAGATGCATCTTCGTGCATTGCGTGATGTCTCAGTGACGTGGCCAGATGATTCTTTAAATTTCAAAGCTGGAGAAATGATTCATACAGAAAATAGCTATAAATATACAAAAGACTCATTCACCAATCTTTTGGTTAATGCCGGCTTTAAAAATATAGAAACTTGGACCGATCCTAAAAACTATTTTTTAGTTTGTTACGCCAAAGCTTAAAAAGCTACCTGCTAGTTTTTACTAAACCAAACCTTCAATAACATTTTTTATAGACTTCATCTCAAACTGGGGTTGTACATATTTGTTGCGCTTTTTGAGGTGTTGTTCTAGAGATTTATAAAAAGAAGGAACTGTTTCTGCTTTAGTTAACAATTTTGCTAAGGCTTGGGCATCTCCTGCTGGATAGTAGCCAGGGTAATCATCTCCTAGCATACCCCGATTGCCTGGAATATCAGACGCGATAACGGGAACCCCTATCGCAATAGCTTCTGTAACGACGTGTGCGCCACCTTCCATCAAGCTTGAAATGACCATCAGGTGACAGCGAGAGAGTTGTTGCATCGTGTCAGCGTGACTGAGTTTATCGAGCCACTGGTAACGCTCTAATTTAGCGCTATAAGATTTTGCTAATTGACGCATTTCAGAACTCATAGCCTCACCAAGATGTAAAACTCGTATCTTGCTTTCGGAGGGAAGATATTCAAGACTTTGAGCAGTACAGAAAGGATCTTTTTCTGGTCTTAGGTGACCGATCACACTAACTAAAAAATGTTTCTTCAAAAGAGGCTTGCGTTTAACTGACTTCGTCGATTGATAGATGATGTGTACTTTGGACCGAAGATCTTCTGGTATCAAAGACATTGCAGCAGATTGCAATAAAACTATGACGTCTGCCATTTGCATAGATTGAATGACTTCAGGATGTATTGCCATGTCACGATATAAATCGGTACCTGTCATTATTAAAACTATTGGTTTGTCTGGGTAAGACCTTCTGAAATGAACCAAGGACAAATGACTTCTGTAGGCATGTAGTGCCACCAAAATATTTGCATCAGAACCTGAGTACTTTTCAGAGATTTGAGACTGATGACCAAGTTTTTTTAGAAAGCTTTGCCACCTCATTGCTGTTATGCGATTGCCATGCAAACTTCCCGCTGGGGCGGGTGTAACGATTTCAAGAGTAAGGGGTTTGTTTATCTTTATTTTTGTCATAAAAGAGTACTTTGTAACAGGACATAATTTAACTGATGAAGAATATCTTTACGCTGTAAGGGCAATAAACACCTGAAAATAAGTGTAAACCCTTAATAAAATTTTGTTAAATTGAAATTAGTTAAAAATTTTTTTACTGAGCTAAGCAAATATCGAGATATGGGAGTAATATTAATCAGCTACTTGTCTACGACAAATTAGTTATTTATGTATTTTTAACCACAAGTTTTAAATACAGTTACACAATAATTTTTTATGGAGAAGCAAATGATTACATTAAAAAAAGCTTTAGTCCGATGCAAGTCAGTCTTAGGTTTAATTACCTTAGGCCTTATTGCATCACCTGCTTATGCAGAAACTCTTGTCCTCAAGTCAACTGACTTTGTTGGAATCTCCTTCTGGTTGATTTCAATGGCACTTGTTGCATCAACAGCGTTTTTCTTCTTGGAGAGAGACCGTGTTAATGCTAAGTGGAAGACTTCATTAACTGTTTCAGGTATGGTTACTTTGATTGCAGCTGTGCATTATTTTTACATGCGCGATGTTTGGGTTTCAACAGGTGCAACACCAACAGTTTTCCGTTACATCGACTGGTTAATTACAGTACCACTATTGATGATTGAGTTCTACTTGATCCTTCAAGCGATTGCAAAAGTGCCAGTAGGCGTGTTTTGGCGTTTGATGATCGGTACATTGGTCATGTTGGTTGGTGGATACTTAGGCGAAGCTGGATACATGGCTGTATGGCCTGCATTCATCATCGGTATGGTTGGTTGGGCATATATTCTTTACGAAATCTTCGCTGGCGAAGCTAGCAAGATCAATGCACAACAAGCACCAGCGAATGTACAGTCAGCATTTAATTTAATGCGTTGGATTGTGACAATCGGTTGGGCAATCTACCCAATTGGCTATTTCTTCGGCTACCTAACAGGTGCTTCACCTGAAGCTAGTGCTAACGCTTTGAATATCATTTACAACCTTGCTGACGTTCTAAACAAGATTGCATTTGGTGTGATCATTTGGTCAGTAGCTGTGTCTGAAAGTGAAAAGAAGTAATTAGTTAAAAAGAGTCATATTCGGGCATATCTTTAAATTGGTAACTAACAATTAAAAAGATGTGCCCGATTTTTATTGAAATTAATCAATGACAGCTCAAACATTAATTAAGTTAACTAAATCCTCAAAAGGTTTGGATTCATCTATGGACGAATTAATTCGTCAGGTAGATGCGTTTATTGATGAGCAGATATTCGGCACTGCCACCGAATCATCACAAATTAATAACTTGGCGCTACAGGCGGCTAAGTACCATTTAGATGTACCAGGTCAAAAAGTCAGAATGAGGCTCTGCCTCAGCGCATGTCTAGAGTTAAATGTTGAGTATGAGGATATGCTCATCATCTCAGCAGTTTCAGAGTTACTACATAACGCATCGCTTATTCATGACGATATTCAGGATAAGGATGAGATTCGCAGAGGCCAAGTAACAGTTTGGAAAAAATTTGGTACCAATATTGCTATCTGTGCGGGAGATCTTTTACTTTCAAGCGCCTATAGTCTGTTGGCCGGCATCAGTAATACAAAGTTATTGCCGATTGTTATTTCACTTGTAGGTCGACGCACTTCCTCAGTTATCCAGGGGCAGGCCGATGATATTGAATGTAAAGCTAATCCTATACAATGTATCGAGACCTACGTAGAAATTGCAAAGGCAAAGTCAGGTGCTTTATTGGGTTTGCCGCTGGAACTTGCAATCGTACTATCAACGCAAAATAAGTACTTAGAGGTCGTTAGAAAAAGTGTCAGCGCTTTTTCAGTTGCTTATCAAATGGCTGATGATCTGCAAGATATTGAAAAAGATGCCCCACACAACAGTCAATCAAAATCACTTAATGTGGTGCATTTACTAAAAGACGCAGGATCATTAGATCCTGTTGAAAGCGCCATTAAGTTAACAGAACAATATTTAGTAGAAGCCGCGCAGTCAGCAGAGATGTTGCCTGATTCTATGTGTATACACCTATTAAAAATGATCCAAAAGATTCAAATACAAGTAAAAAATGACAATTATTCTTAGGCAGGCAGTAGTAATTGGGTCCGGGTTTGGTGGTATTGCTTCTGCTTTAAGATTAAGAGCCAAAGGTTATCAAGTAAAGATCATTGATAGAAGTCCTATGCTAGGTGGTAGGGCTCAAGTGTTTGTTAGGAACGGGTTCAAACATGATGCAGGGCCAACAGTCATCACAGCCCCATTTCTACTCGAAGAGCTATTTGAACTCTTTAATGAGAAGCTTGAAGATCATATTCAGTTAGTGCCGTTAACACCATGGTACAGATTCTACTTTTCAGATAAAACAACTTTTGATTATGGCGGTACGATCGAAGATACTTTAGCTGAAATCGACAAGATAGAACCCCGAGATAAAGAGGGTTACAAGAAGTTACTCAATCATTCTAAAAACATATTTGATATAGCTTTCACAAAGCTGTCTGCTATTCCATTTCATCGCTTTATGCTGATGATTTCCCTTATTCCAAAATTAGTTGTTTTGAGAAGTTATGAAAGTGTTTGGGGAATGGTTTCAAGACATTTAATCAGCCCTAAGTTACGCCAAGCATTTTCTATTCAACCATTATTGGTTGGGGGAAACCCCTTTTCGACAACGAGCATTTATGGCTTGATTCATTACTTAGAGAGAACGTTTGGTGTCTTTTTTGCAATGGGCGGCACTGGCGCGATTGTTAATGCCTATAAGAAATTGATGGAAAAAAATAATATTGAGATTATTTTGAATCAATCAGTTAATAAAATCATTATTAATGGAGGTAAGGCGGTCGGCTTAACTCTAGAGAACGGCACTAAGATAAGCGCAGATATCATCGTCTCTAACGCTGATCCAGCGTATCTGTATAAAAATATGGTTGATCAAGACGATGTAGCCATAGCGACGAAGGTCAAAATTAAATTAGCCCACTATTCAATGGGTTTAATGGTGATCTATTTTGGTACCACCCGAAAATATCCTGATGTGGTTCATCACACCATTTGGCTTGGGAAAACTTACAAAGAACTACTTAGCAATATTTTTGATAAAAAAATATTATCTGATGACTTCTCGCTTTACATTCATCGTCCCACTGCAACGGATGAGTCTTTTGCCCCTGAAGGTTGCGATAGTTTCTATGTCTTGTGTCCAGTTCCTAACCTTAAAGCAGATATTGATTGGTCGGTTGAAGGTGAAGTACTAAAAAATAGAATCATTGATGCACTCGATCAAACCATTCTTCCGGATTTAAAAAAGCATATAACTGAAGACTTTTTTATGACACCCAAAGACTTTGAAAGTAATTACCTGAGTGCTCATGGTGCCGGTTTCTCAATTGCGCCCTTATTCCGTCAATCTGCATGGTTTAGATTCCACAATAAAGCAGAGGGCATAAAAAACCTTTACATCTCTGGGGCAGGAACTCATCCAGGGGCGGGATTGCCAGGAGTTCTTTGTTCAGCTAAAGTAATTGATCATCTGATACCGGCAGCTATAGACTTTAAATGACCCCAGTTGATCAATATTCAATTGATTACATAAAAGAATCAAACAATATATTAGCTAATAAAGGTAAGACCTTTTTTTGGGCTAAATTCTTGTTAAAGCAAGAGCATGCAGAAGATGCAACGAGACTTTATAGGTTTTGTCGATATATTGATGATATTGGCGATGAAAGCGATGATAAAGATCACGCTCATCAAGTCTTATCAAAAGTAATTTCTGAGATAAATACTGGTATATCTAGTGACCCTGTCATCAATAATGCAATAAAGCTTTTTAATAAAAAAAACATTGATATAAGAGTGCCCATAGAACTCATTAATGGCGTGTTGTCAGATCTTAAATTGGTTCGTATAGCATCTGAAGATCAGCTGCTTATTTATTGTTATCGGGTGGCCGGCACTGTTGGATTGATGATGAGTAAGATACTTGATGTCAATGATGAGCGTGCATACGCTCATGCCATTGATTTAGGTATTGCTATGCAGTTAACTAATATCTGTAGGGATGTGACAGAAGATGCCATCATGCAAAGAAGGTATATTCCAGGAAGCATGTGTAACAACCCAGAGCCAGAATTATTAATTAATCCTGATAAAGAGATAAAAATTATAATTTCTAAAAATTTGAATGACTTGCTTCATATGGCGGATAGTTATTATCAGAGTGGCCATGATGGCCTATGCTTTTTGCCATTAAGAGCCAGAATGGGTATGGCAATTGCAGCTTTTTTATATCGCCATATCGGAGTAAAGCTTAAAAATAAGAACTATGAATTTTGGATGGGAAGGGTATTTGTTTCCAAAGCATTAAAGCTCAAGCTAACAGTTCAAATACTATTGCGTTCAATTTTTGATGCCGGTTTTCATCAGTACAAAGTAAAACATCAAGTTCAGCTTCACCAACCATTAAAGAACCTACCTTACGCCAATGAATCAGCACTTTGACCTCGTGATTATTGGTGGCGGTTGTGCCGGACTAAGTCTTGCTTATCAATTGTCACAGTTTGGAGAGAGCTGCCCTCGAACATTGATCATTGAGGAGAGAGCCAATTATACAAATGATCGTACATGGTGCTTCTGGGATCTTGAAGATCCCATCCATAAAGATTTAGCTCCTTATGCATGGAAAAAATTCATCATTAAGAATAATCACCGTACACACGAACATAGTTGTCAAGAAACCCCATATCTAATGTTGCCAAGTGATATTTTCTATAAAAACATAATAAGCGCTATTAAGCTCAATACAAAGATTCAGTTACTAACTGGTGAAAAAATAGTCGATCAAGTAATCAAGAAAGGTACTTGGCAAATTGCAACATCAACATTTACGGCTACTGGAACAAATGTTGTGGATACAAGACCAACTAAGACCATGACTAAAAAAGACTCGCTGATGTGGCAATCTTTTGTGGGTTATGAGGTGGAGCTTGATAGCCCACTATTTATGGAAGACCAATTAGTCTTAATGGACTTTGATTCAAGTTTTAAGGAAGGCTTAGCTTTTGTTTATTGTCTACCTACTTCAAAGACTAAAGCTTTAATTGAGTACACGGTATTTTCAGAAGAATTATTTGTTGCTGAAAAATTAACAGCTAGGTTACTTGAGAAGATCGGTGAATATACCCAAAATACCAGTTATAAGATTCTTCGAAAAGAAGCTGCCATTCTTCCAATGGGTAATAAAGAGATTGAGCAGAAAGAAGACCCCACTTATTTATTTGCCGGCTTATTTTCAGGAGCAGCTAGACCCAGTTCAGGCTATGCCTTTCAAAGAATACAAACTTGGGCAAAAGAGTGCGCTCTTGAATTGAAAGATAATCATCAATTAAAGAAGTTTAAAAAAGACTCATTTATTCAAAAATGGATGGATTTATTATTTATTACTGTGATTAAGAAAAATCCAATTATTGGAGCTAAAGTATTTGAGAACCTCTTTAAAAACTGTGATGCCAAGACCGTAGCTTATTTTATGTCCGATCACTCAAGTATTTTCGATAGGTTAAAGATAGTTAGTGCGCTACCTGCAATAACTTTTCTTTCAGCAATACCTGATTTAATCCGTTCAAAACATCGCCTTGATAGATCTAGTTAATGCATAAGATTCTTCAACTCCAAAGTAACCTTGCCATAGCAGTATGCTTGATAGTTGCTTTGTTGAGTGTTGGTACAGATCCCCACTTGAGCTCGACCATGCTGTTAGCAGCACTTTCCTTGGTTGTGATTCTGGGTGTTCCCCATGGTTCTTTAGATGTTCTTTTTGCTAGACAAACCTACCAATTAGTACACGTCACAAAATGGCTGAAATTTCTTGGATTTTATAGTGCCAGCTCTTTATTAATCATTGCCTTATGGATTCTAGTTCCTGGATTTTTCTTTGTAGTTTTCTTAATTTTGTCAGCAATACATTTTTCTGATGATATAAATTTATCAGGACATCAACTTTTAAAACTAAGTTATGGTTTTGCAGTTATTACTTTCCCAGGTGTAATACATGGGGCAGAATTAACAAAACTTTATGGCATGATTATTGATTTAGAGCTCGCTCAGCAAGTAGTTTTGGTATCAAGGTATGTGGGCTTATTCTTATTACCCCTTCTTTTGACCTTATTTTTTATCAAAAAAATAAATATCAGATCTCAAATAGAGATTATCGCAATAGCTATTCTTTTCTTGATGGCTACACCTATCTTAGCGTTCACCATTTATTTTTGCTTCATGCACAGTGCCCGTCACCTAGTGAGAAGTCACTTCTTTTTAAATGGCGTCAAAAGACAAGAATTCATCTACGCGCTGATTCTTCCAACAGTTGCTGTCATCTTTATGGGTTTATGTATTTGGTATTTCAAATTAACGCCATCTTTTGAAAAGGATTTGATCCAAATCATCTTTGTTGGACTTGCTGCTTTGACTGTTCCCCATGCATGGGTATTAAATAAAGCCAAGTTTTCAAAATGGGCTACCGGTAGCTTTAATAAAATAGATTGATCTTCGATTTAAATTTTTAACTTTTAAATTTGCCTAGACATTACCGTGTCTGTGTTGCACACTCAAAATCTGTGCAAACAATTCAAATAATCTCAAAGTTAAAGCATTTACTTCTTGCGAGTACTTTTTTAACAACCAGCGGAATATCGCTAGCAAACTCCTACGGTCTAATTGAAGTTATAGAGCCAAGCGCCAAAAGTGAACTTTGGATCAATCCTGGATTAGTTTCTTATCACTTTGATAGAACGAAAGAGTTCAATTCAGTTAATTATGGTGTTGGTGCTGAATATAAGCTTTCTTCTACAACTTCACTTACTGCTGGGCAGTATCACAACAGTTATCACAATCTTACAAATTACATCGGTGCTTTCTGGCAACCTATTAAAGTGGGCCCTTTACAGATGGGTTTTGTTATTGGGGGGTTTAATGGTTATACCAATACTAATAACGGTGGATGGTTTCCTGCAGTGTTGCCGGCATTTTCAATGGAAAGTCAGTGGGTTGGTTTGAATATATTAGTTATTCCCACCATAAAAGATCACGTTGCTGGATCTATAGCTTTTCAGCTTAAATTTAAAGTTTTTTAGTGATCCTCAATCATCTTCATTTATACAATTGAGGTTTTAGAAGAATTCAAAAAATGGGTGGGAGAAAGTCCATTATTGGCTTTTCATTCAGCTTTTGATGAAGCTATGATTAATAAAGCTGATGCCAAGTTCCGACTAAAGCCCCTAAAAAATAAATGGTCAGATATTGAACCTTTAGCAAAAATTACTGGGGTTAACCCTAGGTTATGGGCTTTAGACGAATGGCTTAAGTACTTTGGTATTGAATGAGCCGTTCGCAATCAGGCTGCAGCAGATACGTTCGCTACAGCCGAGCTTTTAAAGGGCTTGTGACCCTATTTAAAAAAGGAGGCTAATACATAGCTTTCTCTAAAGAATATTATCTGTAAGGCTAATTGGTTAGGTCATCCAAATTTAAAAAACCCTAAACTTACTAGGTCTTTACAGTTCGGGAAATTACCTATTTTTCAATAATGTAGGAGACGTGATACTCCGTCTAGTACAAATATACCCTTCCACCGATTTTTTAGGAACCTTAGTGCTTTTATTTTTGAACCTCGCGCAGTTAGTTTTGTACATCGGAATTCTTGGCTTGATTGGTCAGGGGATTCTTTTTGTCATAGCTGGCCAAAATCGGGATGACAATTTGTTCTATCAATTGATTGGTATGGTTAATAAACCATGGACATACATCGGACGTCTTATTTCACCCAAACAAATTCCGGACAGCAAAGTTCCCTTTGTTGCATTTTGTGTAACAGGCGTTCTTTATATGGCAGTAACAATAGCCAAGATCGAGCACTGCATTTCAGTTGGTGTAAAAACATGCCAGTAAAAAAACGCGGTCTCATCTGGTATCAGCTCAAGTGGCGTGCCACTTTCTACATCATCTTTGGCTTGAAAAATCAAGCCATGGATATATTTGAAGAACTGTATCGCTTGTACCCAGATGATGACTATGCAATTGCTAGTCTGGCCTTTATGAAGACGGAGATGGGTGATAAGGTCGGCGCAATAGCGGATTACAACCGATTGGTGCAATCTCCTAATGTCACTGCAGCTCATTGGTACAACCTCGGATTCTTACAAGAAGAAATGGGTCAAGTAGAAAGTGCTGAGTTCAGCTTTAGACAGTCTATTCAACTCAATGAAAAATTTGATCAAGCCTACTACGGCCTTGGTTTAGCCTTAATTCAATTGCAACGTTTTGATGAAGCCATCAAAGCTCTCAAGAAAAACACTCAATTACAGCCTATGAGCCCGTATGCGTGGTATCAGCTTGCCCGACTATATGTTGAGCGCGAGCAACCCGACGAGGCCAACAAAATCATTTCGCATCTCAAAAATTTTGAACCTAAATTTGCTAAGCAATTAGAGCGGGAAACCGGTCTGGCTGGTTAGTGTTTTTTGTAGTGGGTTGTTGTAGTTGTTTTTAACTTAAAGGAGAAACTGTTATGCAATTAACAGAATCGCATAAGCAATATTGGCAAAAAGCCCTACGGATGACAGCTATCCTGTTAGCCATTTGGTTTATTGTTACTTTCGTTGTTGGTTACATGGCACGTGATTTGGCTTTTAACTTTTTCGGCTGGCCGTTTAGCTTCTGGGTTGGATCTCAGGGCGCATTAGTCGTTTACGTTTTGATTATTGCCTATTACGCTCATTACATGAACAACCTTGATAAAGAATTCGGTTGTGCTGAAGTGGAGGAGGATTAATCATGGCTGGAATGACACCTGGTAGTGAGAAGCAAGATATGTTCACCAGCGGTACTAATGCTGATTTCAAAAAAGCTTTAAATAAAGTTTACGCTTGGTACACCGGCGGCTTTATTGCATTCGTTATTGTTATAGCGATTGCAGAGCAAATGGGCATGAGTAGAAATATGATTGGTTACTTGTTCTTAGGCGCAACAGTTTTGCTATACGCAGGTATTGGCGTCATGAGTAGAACTACTGATGCCGCAGAATACTATGTGGCTGGTCGAAGAGTTCCTGCTATGTATAACGGTATGGCTACGGGTGCTGACTGGATGTCAGCTGCGTCGTTTATCGGTATGGCTGGTACTCTCTATTTGACAGGTTACGGCGGTTTGGCCTTCATCATGGGCTGGACAGGCGGTTACTGTTTAGTAGCTTTGTTCTTAGCTCCTTATCTGCGTAAATTTGGTCAGTTCACAATTCCTGACTTCCTAGGCGCACGTTATGACGGTAACCTCCCACGTTTCATCGGAGTTTTTGCTGCTATTTTGTGTTCTTTCGTTTATGTGGTTGCTCAGATTTACGGCGTTGGTTTGATTACAACTCGTTTAGCTGATGTGCCATTTGAATTTGGTATTTTCATTGGTTTAGGTGGTATTTTGGTTTGTTCGTTCTTAGGTGGTATGCGCGCGGTGACTTGGACTCAAGTTGCTCAGTACATCATCTTGATCATTGCTTACTTGATCCCAGTTATATGGTTATCAGTTAAGCAAACAGGCAATCCAATTCCACAGTTGATCTACGGTTACCAGTTAGAGAAAGTAACTGCTAAAGAAGCTGAACTAATCAAAGATCCAAAAGAGTTAGAAGTTCGTGCGATTTTCAAAGCACGTGCTGATGCTCTTACTGAGAAGTTAAAAGATGTTCCTGCTGCTATGGCTGCTGATAAAGCTGCCGCTGAGACAAAACTTTCTGATTTGAAAGCCGCAAATGCACCTGCTGCTGAAATAGCTGCTGCTCAAAAAGCACTAGCTGGACTTCCGAAAGATGCCGAAGCTGCGAAAAAAGCTTACACAGCTGCAAGAGCTAGCGCAACTACTCGCTCTGGACCACTAGGTGGTATGCCACGTCATGGTGCGCAGTTTGCAGGCGACCCTAATGGTGACGAAAAGGCTAAAACAGCTTTCGACACTTCACGTCGCAACTTCTTAGCTTTGATCTTCTGTTTGATGGTTGGTACAGCTGCCTTGCCACACATTTTGATGCGCTTTTACACGACTCCGTCTGTAAAACAAGCTCGTGAATCTGTGACATGGTCATTGTTCTTCATCTTCTTACTCTACTTCACAGCACCTGCTTTGGCAGTTCTTGTGAAATATGAGGTATTTACGGTATTGGTCGGAACACCATTTGACCAGTTGCCGGGATGGATTGCACAGTGGGGTAGGGTCGATCCAACTTTATTGTCAGTAACTGACGTCAATAAAGATGGTATTTTCCAGTTAGCTGAAATGACCATTGGTGGTGACATCATCGTTCTAGCAACTCCAGAAATCGGTGGCTTGCCATACGTGATCTCAGGTATGGTTGCAGCGGGTGGTTTGGCTGCTGCTCTATCAACAGCTGACGGCTTGTTGTTGACTATTGCTAACGCTTTGTCACATGACGTTTACTACAAAATGATCAACCCAAATGCTCCTGCAAGCACACGTGTTTTGATTTCTAAGATTCTATTGTTAGTAGTAGCTTTGGCTGCCGCTTACGTAGCGTCTCAGAAACCAGCTGACATCTTGTTCTTGGTTGGTGCGGCGTTCTCATTTGCTGCTGCAGCGTTCTTCCCAGCTCTTGTTTTAGGTATTTTCTGGAAGCGTGCTACTAAAGCTGGTGCTTGCGTAGGTATGATCGGTGGTTTGGGTTTAACTATGTACTACATGGTCACGACTCAAGCATGGTTGCGCGGTGTGTTCGGCGTAACTTCACCTGTTGAGCTTTGGTATGGTATTTTGCCGATCTCTGCTGGTATATTCGGTGTACCAGTTGGTTTTGCTTTGATTATCTTGGTGAGCTTGGTAACTCCAGCTCCTCGTAAAGAGATTCAAGACTTGATCGACAATGTGCGTTACCCAACATTACGTAGCGATGTTAAAGCGTAATTTGAAGTAGCAATACATAGATTCTTCTGAATCAACTAACCCGCTCCTCGGAGCGGGTTTTTTATTACCTAAAATTTGGCAGTTTTCTGATTTTGCTGGATTTGACCGTTAGAAATCCAATGATGATTTCTATACAAGCATTTAACTTTTAGAGGTAGAAGACCAGAGCGCTATTTTAAATAAGAGCTGCTTAATATAAAAAGAAGGTTATTCTGAAGTTATTGATCTTACTTTTCAATTTAATTAATGAAAAAACCACTTTTAACAACTGTTTGCCTTGTAATTTATACGTTTTTTGAAATCCTAGTCGCGATCTGTGACGTGCTCATTATGGCAGTAGCATTTTGCATACCTGTTATTGCAGGCTTACTCCTAAGGCCTGTTGGAGGCGATCTTGTAGCCATGATAGGTGTGGTTGTTGGCGTTGCATTATTTGGTATCAGCTTTGTGAAAAGGAAGAAATTCCAAGCTTATTTACAGATTAAATTTAGAGCAAAAGCAGAGTCCGTGATTGAGCGGGTTCGATCGAAGAGTTATTTTCAGGATTAAGATTGGCAATGTCATTAATTAGGTATAGGATTAAAGTATCAAATACCATCAAGGAGCAAAAAATGGCAATTCAAAAAGAGTTTATGGCATGGCAACAAGAGCGAGCTAAAGAGCTATTTGCTTTGTCTCACCGACTTTTTGATACGGCCAAAGATTTCAGCGATCACCAGATGACTGAAATCAAAGCCAGTATGGAGCATGCCAAATCTTATGCTGACCATGTGGTTGCTAGTGATATTGAGAGTCTTAAGGAGCTTCAACAGAAATTCTCAAAAGAAGCCGCCGTTAGAGTCAGCGGTTATCAAAAGAAAATTAAAGCCCTCCTTAAATCAATGGAAGATGAGACTGCTGAGGAAGTTGATAAGCATCTAACCAAAGCGCGCTCTGCTATGGAGAGCTGGTTAAAGGATGCCGGTAAAAATTTCCCTGAGGGCTCAGATAAACTTAATACCATCGTGAGAGATATAGCTCATGCTGGTGAAAAGGTCCTCAAAGAGGGCAGAAAGATGGCTAAACAAGCCGCAACTGCTGCAGAAGATGGTTTGGCAGCGTTTGATGCTTCTATCTCTAAGAGTGCCTTTTCCAAAGCCACACCAATTAAAAAGGCAGCAGTTAAAAAGACTGCCGCCCCAAAGCCAGCCACTAAGAAGCCCGTAGTTAAGAAAGTGGCTGCTAAGAAGGCCCCTGCAAAAAAGATTAGTGCCATCAATAAAACTGGCAAAGTAACTAAGGCTTAAATACAGTGTTTATCAAGAGACTGCTTTTGATAGTTGCTGTATTTTTAGCAGCTTGCGCCCCTTTAAAAGAGGAAAAGCCTGTGGTGCTTGGGGGTGGCGATACCCACTGGACTTTGCAGTTTACTTGGTTAAAAAACAACCAACCCACCCATACTGAAACATATCAGTTCATTTCTAGAATGGACTGCTTTAATCAGATGTACGAAATGCAAAAAGCAGCTAATAAAGTCAAGAACCAGGTTGGTTCTGGTTTATGTTTTAAGGCATTTGCTGAGGGTCAAGAGAGAACAAATAACGACCAGTTGGCTCGTTACTCAAAATAAAAGCCATTAAAGATCATTTTTAGGCTTTATAAAATCTTTCCTGTTGTAGCCTAATTGCTCAGCTTTCGTTAGTAACTCTGACTCTAGAGATGGGCTTAGAGTTTTATCCCTAGCCAAAATCCAAAAATATTTCCCGGATGGTTCTCCTACTAATACCCATGAGTAGTCAGTAGCTAAATCTATTACCCAGTAATCACCATAAAAAGGTCTAAAAAACGATACCTTTAGCTTGGCATTGTTTGAGCCTTCAACAATATTGGCTATGCCAACAGCTTCGTTCTTTTTATCAGTTTTAAAGCAGGTATTTAATACTTTGATGCGACCATCAGGTCTTAGGCTATATTCAGCAGTAACAGTTCTGCAGTCAGCATCTTCAAATTGATTAGGTACCCTATAAATTTCATACCATTTACCAAGATAGCGATTTAACTCAACCGAGCTATGTGCTTTTAGGGGTGATTGGGAGTTTCTGTAAACTGCTTGTGAGGCACAAGCGCTTAAAATAGCTGTGATAACTGAAACAGCAATAAGACTTAGAATTTTAATTTTACGCATAACTTATATCGTAATCCAATTTGAGAGCATTATGAAAATTCGCATTTGGGATTTGCCGTTACGTACTTTCCACTGGTTACTGGTAATAACTATTTTGTGTAGTTTCATTGCCGTAAAAATTGGTGGAAATGCTATGACCTGGCATGCTCGTTTTGGTTACTTAGTGATTGCATTAATGGCATTTAGATTAATTTGGGGATTTATTGGTTCTTATCATGCCCGCTTTGTTAATTTTATTAAAAGCCCTAGATCCATTATTGAATACTTTAAAAATCCACTTCCAACCCCAGGCCATAGCCCATTGGGCGCCGTTGCAGTTGTAGTTTTGATAACTCTTTTTACAGCCCAAGCACTAGCAGGCTTATTTGCTTCAGACGATATTGCATTTGATGGCCCCTTAGCCAAGTATGTTCCATCTTATTGGGTTGAATTATTAACCAGCTTACATCGTCTGAATGAGCCTGTCTTATTGGGTTTAATTCTTATTCATGTAATCGCAATTTTTTATTACAAAATATTTAAGAAGCAGGATCTGATAAAACCCATGTTAACGGGCGATAAAAATTGGATAGAAAAAATCCCTGTTTCCAGGGATGATTTATCTCAACGATTGATTGCTACCTTTATTTTTGGCAGCATCATTGGAATCTTGTATTACTTCTTACGATAATTATCGTGACACGCTTTGCAAGATTGACCTGCTGCGCCGAAAGCCTTTTTAATAGTTTCTAAATCACCACCTTTGGCTGCAGTATTGAGTTCCATCACTGCTTTTTGCATCTTATCGGAACTTGCTTTGAATTTATCACTTTCTTTCCAGATTTCAGGAAGTGATTTACCACCTTCTGTACCAGGACCAAAAGCCTGCCATGGTAGGTGAGCCAAGCTGGCTACAACGGCAGCATTAGCAGCAACCTCTGCTTTGTCAAATGGCTTTTCGCCTTTAACAACAGCACCAATTCTGGAGAAATGAGTACCCATTACTGAAAAAGTTGATTGGCGATACTTGATAGCATCCTCAGTCTTAGCAAATTGTGCTCGAGCAGTCAGTGGACTTAATAAGGTGATCGCTAAAACAGTCAGCATAATAGGGATTAAAAGTAATTTATTCATCATGAGATCCTTCTAATTAAAAAATAAGTCTAAATGGTATGAGTGCGGTATCTAATAACCAGTATGTGGCGGACATTAAGGGCCTCATCCATAAATTATTAATAATGTTTGTTAATAGTAAGCCTAAAACAATGTAAAAACCCCACGGTTCTATTCTGGAAACCATAGCTGCCTGCCTCCAGGGAAGAACCCCAACGAGTATCCTACCACCATCTAATGGCGGCAAGGGAAACAGATTAAATACAAACATCACTACGTTTACTAGAACACCTGCTTGGCACATTTCAATAAAAAAGCGTTCGCTCACGCCAAGCTTGATTAAGAATAAATAAGTGATACCCCAAAGGAGAGCTTGGAATAGGTTTGAAGCCGGTCCAGCAAGGGCCACCCACACCATATCTTTTTTAGGACGCCTTAAATTACCAAATTGAACAGGTACTGGCTTAGCGTATCCAAATAGAAAAGTGCCGGCCGTCGCAAAATAAAGCATCAGCGGTATCAGAATTGTTCCTACGGGATCAATATGCTTAATAGGGTTAAGAGTAACCCTACCTAAAAGATAGGCGGTTTTATCCCCAAAGCTTTTTGCCGCATAACCGTGAGCTGCCTCATGCAATGTAATTGCAAAAATAACAGGGATTGCATAAATTGCAACCGTTTGAATGATTGATTCGATATTCATGGTGCCACCGCCGTTATTTCGTAGCCAGCATCAACAATGACATTTTTATAGATTTCAGTATCGATACTCTGTTTTTCGGCAGATTCATTTGGCATCAAAACTGTGACTGTTTTATGTTCAATATCTGTTTTTACAATGAGAGTCGGATCAACTCCTAACAGAGCCTCTGTAATTGTTTTTGTGCAATGGCTGCAATTCATGCCATTAACTGTATATATAGGCATATTTCTTCTTTTCTTTCATAATCAGAGGACAATAAAGCTTAACTATTAATAAGCCTAATTATCAATTGTATGAGCCAAATAGTCACCCTAAAGATTGATGGCATGACTTGTGCCTCTTGCGTAGCAAGAGTTGAGAAAACTTTATTAAAAATTAACAGGGTTGAGGCTGCCAGCGTTAACTTGGCTACTGAAAAAGCCCAAATAAGATTAGCGACAGATTCAAATCAGGGGGATTTATTGCCTCAGTTGATTCAGGCTATTGAAAAGGCGGGTTTTTTTGCATCCCTCTCGCAGCGAATTGATCAACCAAAGCGGGTCAGTCGTTTCGACTTGTATGGTGGCACAGCTGTACTACTTAGTATCTTCTTATCTTTACCTTTAGTTCTACCAATGGCACTGATGCTTTTTGATATCCATTGGATGCTACCTGTTTGGGCGCAATTTTTACTAGCAAGCCCTGTCCAATTTATCTTGGGCGCGAGATTCTATGTGGCTGGTTATAAAAGTTTGCGGTCTGGATCAGGCAACATGGATTTATTGGTGGCAATCGGAACAAGTGCTGCCTATGGTTTGAGTATTTATGAATGGTATCAGTCAGGGTGGGGGGAGCCTCATCAAATCTATTTTGAAAGCTCAGCTGTTGTCATCTCTTTAGTCATGTTGGGTAAGTGGTTAGAAGCTAAAGCAAAAAAAGAAACAACCAATGCCATTTCAGCTTTACAAGCGCTTTGGCCTAACGATGCTAAGGTTTTAAAGCCAGGTGACGATCATCAAGACTATCGCCTATTACCTATTGATCAAGTTTTACCAGGAGATCTTGTTTTAGTTTTGCCAGGTGAGAGACTCCCCGTAGATGGTCTTATCATCGAAGGAACAAGTGATATCGATGAATCTATGTTGACTGGTGAAACACAGCTCGTATTTAAAGAGGCGGGATCATTAGTCACAGGGGGCTCACTCAATACATCAGGTCGCTTGATCATTCAAGCAAAAGGGATTGGTGAAGAGAGTACTTTAGCCAAGATGATTCAGATGGTTGAGGATGCTCAAGTAGAAAAAGCACCCATTCAGAGATTAGTGGATCAGGTCAGTTCCTGGTTTGTGCCTGCGGTGATCCTCATTGCAATAGTTAACTTAATCATTACTTATGCCGTATTAGGTGATTTTGAAACTGCCTTAATACGATCTGTAGCTATCCTAGTTATTGCTTGCCCCTGTGCTTTAGGATTAGCAACCCCTGTTGCCATCATGGCTGGAACAGGCCTTGCTGCCAAATTAGGTATTTTGATTAAAGATGCTCAAGCATTGGAGTTGGCACATCGCCTGACCATCGTAGCCTTTGATAAAACAGGGACTCTGACAACGGGACATCCACAACTTCAGTTATTTAAAAACCTATCAGCAGCTTCAAATCTCAATTCAGGTCTGCGTTCATCCAGTGATCAACATATTCTTTCCATTGCGATGGGTCTTCAGATGGGTAGTGAGCATCCTTTGGCAAAAGCTGTCATTACCTACTGTACAGCGCAGTCGTTGAAACCAGAATTCTTTGATGAGTTAAAGATCCAGCCTGGTATGGGTATTCAGGGGAAATATCAAGGTCAAAATCTTGCTTTTATGAGTCATCATGCCCTGTTAAAAACCTTTGAAAAACTCAATCAACATGACATCCTCATTGCTGAGGACGAATTAAAAAAAGGTTTTAGTGTTTCTTGGTTAGTTGATTTAACTAATCATGAAATATTAGGAATTTTTAGTTTTGGTGATCAAATTAAACCAGGCGTTGCGGAAGTTATTGCCAGACTGAAATCTATGCAGATACAAACAGTCATGATTTCTGGAGACAATCAAATTGTTGCAAATCAGCTTGCACAAATGATTGGTATTGATCAGGTGTATGCCGAAGTGATGCCGGGTGATAAAGCGAAGATCATTCAAAGACTTAAATCAGAGTCTCCGGATGCTTGTATTGCGATGGTAGGTGATGGTGTCAATGATGCTCCCGCGTTGGCAGCGGCAGATGTTGGCATAGCCATGTCAACTGGAACAGATATAGCCATGCATGTATCTGGTATGACCTTAATGAGAGGTGAGCCTGGATTGGTGCCAGATGCTATTGAAATCTCAAAAGAAACTTGGCGAAAAATAAAACAAAATCTATTCTGGGCTTTTATTTATAACTTGGTGGGTATTCCGTTGGCTGCATTAGGATATTTAACACCCGTAGTGGCTGGGGCCGCTATGGCGGCATCAAGTATCAGCGTTATTTCTAACGCCTTACTTTTGAGAAGATGGTCTAGGAATTAAAGGTTCTCAACCAACCCTGGCTGAGAACTGAATACCAAAACAATCAATCTAATTATTTACCGGTCTTAAGAAAAATACCTTCTTTAGCCATGATATTTTTAACACTTGGGATCTCAGCCAAGCGCTCAGCATATCTGAAGTAGTTAGGATAAGCTTGTTGATCAATTTTTGCTAAACCTGCCCAACGGATAAATGTGAGGGCGTACATATCTGCAGGTGTTAATTGATCGCCACAAATAAAAGCCTGACCTTTTGAAAGAATAGTTTCTAGTTCTGCCAAATATGATTTAAATGTTTCTAGTGCCACCATCTTTACTGCATCTTTGCTGCCAGCATCGCTGAATCTCTCAGGTCTGAATACTCTAGTGAAAGTTATGTGAACCGTATTGTTCATCCATGCAAGCATAGATATAGCGTGTGCCTTTTGAAGAGGGTCAACCGGAAAGATATGCGCATTAGGGAATTGTTCGTGAAGATAATTAACAATCGCAATAACTTGAGTTAATGCACTGCCATCTGCCACCAATACAGGAACCTGTTCTTTTGCATTGATCAGTTTGTATTCGGGGGTCTGTTGTTCACCCTTACCTAAATTAATGAGGCTTGATTCAAAATTTTGCCTATAAGCCTCTTTGACAAGTTCTAGAGCTACGTGGGGGACAAAAGAGCAAGTTCCAGGACAGAAATATAAGTGCAAATTCATGATTAATTCCTTTTGTGATGTACTCTTCAAGTATAAACTTGACTGGCCTAGATGAACCCCACCCCTATTAATACCCCAGAATTATTAGCGCGCTTAAAAAGAGCTCCTCATGAGCACAAAGGTCATGGCGGTAAGGTATTAATTATCGGTGGTGATGCTGGTATGACTGGCGCCATATTTTTGGCTGGCCAGGCGGCATTATTTTCTGGAGCTGGTTGGGTTGTCTTGGGAGCTCTAGATCCTAATGCCCCATCCTTGGTGGTAGAGCATCCTGAGCTCATGATTAAAAAAGCAGACATTAATTTAATCACCCAAGTCTCCCCTGAGCTAATAGCTATTGGCCCTGGATTAGGCCAAAGTCAGTTAGCCAAACAACTACTGCACATTAGCTTAGACCAACCATGGCCCCTTGTACTCGATGCAGATGCTTTAAATCTGATATCGATTGATAAAAGTTTATTGGAAAAACTCCAAAAAAGATCTGATGGTTTAACAGTTCTAACGCCTCATCCGGGCGAAGCGGCAAGACTGTTAAATATGACAACAGAAGAAGTCCAAATAGATCGACAGGGGGCGCTTGCAAAGTTAGTCGATCTAAGTCAATCAATTGTGGTCTTAAAAGGGCAGGAAACGCTCATTGGGGCGCCTAAACAAATTAGCAAGCTCTGTCTTAGGGGTAATTCCGGAATGGGGACAGGGGGTATGGGAGACGTTTTGATAGGTATCTTGGCAGCAGTCATAGCGCAAGGCCTTCATCATCATTTATCAGTGTTTGAAGCCACCTGTTTGGCTGTAGATATACATTCTGAGGCTGCTGATACTCTTGTGGATCAAGGTGTTGGACCAATTGGACTCACACCATCGGAAGTGATTCATCAAGTGAGAAGTTTGATAAATTTTAAATAAGCTTTAGATTCATGGATAATACGATCTATAACGAATATTTGATGAGGGAGCTTTAAATGAATGAATGGCACAAAGAGAGTAAAGACGAAATTAACAAAAAGATCATTACTTTGGTCGTTATGTTAGCTGCCGCTACCTGCCTAGCAATTTTGTTCGCTTTAGGTGCTGCCCACATTGGGTATGTTTTATAATTTTGAGTTAAAAACCACCCAATACAAACTAGTCAATAAGCGTCAAACAAAATCCCCAAAACCACCTTGTAAAAAGGTGGTTTTTTTATTGAACGATCTTATCTAATAGCGCAGGTAAAAAGAATTCAGTAATTAATATAGGATGCCCGCGAAGTTGGTAAAGGGTCCGACGACCAAAACCAATGCGTGGAATTTCAGTGACTTGCCTCAATAAAATAGGGGCCTGCCCATTTTTAAAAAGAACGTCGCCTAATGGTTTATTGCCGACTTGTAATAAATCTCGGTTAATGCCTGCGCAACTTGAAGTGGGAAGAATGCTTCGGGCAAATACAACGGGGATGCTATCTACACAAAGATAAACCTCTCGAACGCGGCAACGACGAAAAGATCTCGTAAAGAGATCTTGTTCATCATTTAAAACCAATTGATTTTTATCTGTTAGAACTTGAATACTGACAGATTTTTGCGTTCTCTTTTCGACATATTGCGTCAGAGAAAGTGGATAACTTAACCAGTCTTGCCAGATCAACGGTACCGAGTGCAGCACCGCATGATCCAGATCTATCCAAGACCGGCGAAGTTTTTTCATTTAAGCAAATGTGCGTTTCGGACTTGAAGAAGGCTTGCCTGAACCACCAAATTTAGGGCCTGAAGAAGGCTTACCTGAACCGCCAAACTTTGGACCGGTTGGCTTAGCAAAGTGGTTCTGTTTGAAAGTTTTACCTTCACCTTGACCCTGACCTTGACGGTTTGAAGAATTGCTAGCACCTTTGCCGCCAAAAGATCTACCTGGGCGACCACCTGAGCCTGGACGGCTAGTTGGCTTGCGTGATTTTTCTGAAGGCTCAAGACCAGGAATAACTTCTGCTTGTAATTGTTGTTGTGTGTATTGCTCAATGGCACGAATCTTTGAGCGATCACGATGTTCAGCCAAAGTGATAGCTACACCACTGCGACCAGCGCGACCTGTACGACCGATACGGTGAACATAATCTTCAGCCTTCATTGGAAGACCAAAGTTAATCACGTGAGTAATGGTTGGTACATCGATACCGCGAGCAGCTACGTCAGTAGCTACCAAGATACGAGTTTGACCTTTACGCAATGACTGTAGACGACGGTTACGAACAGCTTGAGGCATAGCACCGTGAAGAGCAGTTGCATCATAGCCATCAGCACGCAATGAATCGGCGATTGTTTCACTATCAGCTTGTGTGCTGGCGAAAACAACTGCTTGCTCCATTGTTGGGTCTGATAACCAATGGCTTAATAATTTATGTTTATGGGCAATGCTATCCGCCCAATGTAGGGTTTGAGAAATGTTTTCATGTTTGTGACCAGCGCTTGCTAATTCAATGCGACCTGGGTTATTCATGAGGCTTGTTGCCAACTGCATAATGCGAGGTGCAAATGTTGCAGAGAACATTAATGTTTGATCACGATCAGCGCACAATTGGTGAATAGCTTCGATGTCATCTTGGAAGCCAAGATCTAACATACGGTCAGCTTCGTCAATAATCATACATTGCACTTTGTCCAAGCGTATTGAACGACTGTTGCTTAAGTCGAGTAAACGACCAGGCGTTGCAACCACAAGGTTGGCACCTTTAATTTGAGAGATTTGCTTACCGTAAGGCATGCCACCCATGATGGTTGCAATGCGGATACCCTTAGCAAACTTGACTAAGTTAATAGCATCAGCAGTTACCTGTTGAGCCAATTCACGAGTTGGACACAAGATTAATACTTGTGGCTCTGCGCGACCTGGAACAGGTTTGTTGTTTGGATTAGCCGCAATTAATTTATTTAATAGAGGCAATAAGAAAGCAGCTGTTTTCCCGCTACCTGTTTGGCTGCTAACCATCCAGTCGCCACCGATTAAGGCAGCAGGGATCACTTGTTCTTGTACAGGTGTTGCCAGCGTATAGCCAAGTGCTTCAGTTGCTTGAAGTAGGGGTTGGGCTAAGCCCATTTCTTTAAAACTAATAGTCATAGTCGCGCACATCCCTATCGAGGGATGTCCTTTCTGTGGTTGGTCAATTAAGGCATCGACCAACAGACAACAAAAAAGGCATTTGTTCTCTCTATGAGAACTCTGACTGGGGGCGATGTTTCATACTACGAATTAGATTATGCCACAGATAATGACTAATTATTGCGTTGCAGAATAAAAAAACAGGGGCATGCCCCTGTTTTTTATGATTTTGTTGATAAATTATTTCATTATTGGTAGTAGTGGCACGATTAATAAGGCCACAATATTAATGATCTTGATGAGTGGGTTTATGGCTGGACCAGCTGTATCTTTGTAAGGATCACCCACTGTGTCACCCGTCACAGCTGATTTATGTGCTTCTGATCCTTTTCCACCGTAATGACCGTCTTCAATGTATTTCTTAGCGTTATCCCAAGCTCCACCGCCAGTACACATCGAAATAGCCACAAATAAACCAGTGATGATCGTGCCCATCAATAGGCCACCCAATGCTGCTGGCCCCAGTAACAAACCAACCAATATAGGTGCAACTACTGGTAATAGCGATGGGACGATCATTTCTTTGATCGCAGCCGTGGTCAGCATATCTACAGCTCTACCGTATTCAGGTTTAGCGCTGCCGTCCATGATGCCTGGGATTTCTCTAAATTGGCGACGGACCTCTTCAACCACTGCACCAGCGCTGCGACCTACAGCTTCCATAGCCATGGCACCAAATAAGAATGGGATCAAGCCGCCTAGAAAGAGGCCAATAATTACCATGTGGTTTGATAAGTCAAATGTGACGTGATGCCCTGCAGTCTCGAGTGCGTGGGTATAGTCAGCAAACAGAACCAAAGCTGCTAAACCAGCAGATCCAATTGCATAACCTTTAGTCACAGCCTTGGTTGTATTACCAACAGCATCCAAAGGGTCTGTGATGTTGCGAACAGAATCTGGCAAGTCAGCCATCTCTGCAATACCACCAGCATTATCTGTAATAGGACCATAGGCATCCAAAGCTACAACAATACCTGCCATTGAAAGCATTGCGGTTGCAGCCACAGCGATACCGTAAATGCCAGCTAATTCGTGTGCTGTGTAAATCGCTAGACAAATAAATAGAACTGGCCATGCTGTTGATTTCATCGAAATACCCAGACCAGCAATGATGTTTGTGCCGTGTCCTTTTGTGGATGCTTCAGCAATGTGTTGAACTGGTTTGAAGTTTGTGCCTGTGTAGTACTCGGTTATCCAAACTAATACACCTGTTAGGAGAAGACCGACGACTGTTGACCCAAACAAGCGCATTTGGCTACCAGCAGCCCCTAATGCGTCATCAGGTATTAACCATGCCGTAACAAAATAAAAAGCAATCAGTGAAAGGGCACCTGCAATGAACAAACCTTTATAGAGAGCTGGCATAACGTTTTTCATACCAGGTGTTGCTTTTACAAAGCTACAACCAATAATAGATGCAATGATTGATACACCACCTAATACTAGAGGGTAAATTACAGCTTCAACAGCAGCTGATTTAAGCATCAATGCACCGAGGACCATAGTGGCGATGATGGTCACTGCATAAGTTTCGAAGAGGTCAGCTGCCATACCTGCACAGTCCCCTACGTTGTCACCCACATTGTCAGCAATAACTGCTGGATTACGTGGGTCGTCTTCTGGAATACCTGCTTCAACCTTACCAACCAAGTCTGCACCAACGTCTGCACCCTTGGTGAAAATGCCGCCGCCCAATCTTGCAAAAATTGATATCAGTGATGAACCAAAAGCAAATCCCATTAATGGTCTTAGCATTACATCTAAGCTTGAACCAGTGTTTTGGCTGGATAACCAAACATAAAAAATAGTAACGCCAAGCAGACCTAGGCCAACAACCAACATACCTGTGATCGCCCCACCTTTAAAGGCAACATTCAGCGCTTCATTCATACCTTTGGTAGCAGCTTGTGCCGTTCTAACGTTGGCTTTAACCGAAACGTTCATACCAATGAAGCCGCAGGCTCCAGAAAGAATTGCGCCAATGACGAAACCTATTGCAGTATTTTGATCTAGAAAAATTGCAATGAAAATGGCTAAAACCACGCCCACTATTGCAATAGTTTTATATTGTCTTGTAAGGTAGGCTTGAGCGCCTTGCTGAATAGCGCCAGCAATCTCTTGCATCCGAGCGTTACCAGCATCTTGTGAAAGAATCCAGCTTCGTGCAATGAAACCATACAAAACTGCAGCGAGGCCGCAGGCCAAAACTAAATATAGTCCGATTTGAATGTTGCTCATTTTTTATTTACTCCTTTGTAGGGCATGCCATCGATGATGCTAATTGCTAGAATTTTTATAAGCAATAACTATTACCTAGTTGTAAACCCTAGTACAGCTGAAATTTGAAGCAAATCGAATAGATTCCTACGCTTGTCAGCTTGTAGATAGTCAGGTTTGTTAAGATTCGGGGTGATTAATAATCCTATGGAGAAAAAATGAGTTTAGATAACGTCACCCCAGGTAAAAAAGCCCCAGATTTTTTTAATGTGATCATTGAAATACCAATGAATGCAGATCCAATCAAATATGAAGTGGATAAAGAGACTGGCGCAATGTTCGTCGATCGTTTTATGGGTACGGCGATGCACTATCCATGTAACTACGGATATATTCCCAAAACAATCTCTGACGATGGCGACCCAGTTGACGCATTAGTAATTACACCATTTCCACTAAATCCAGGTGTTGTAGTTAGTTGCCGACCTATTGGAGTATTGATGATGGATGATGAGGCGGGTGGCGATGCCAAGCTATTGGCTGTCCCTGAAGACAGAATTTTGTCTATTTATACTCATTGGCAAAAACCAGAAGATATGAACGAGTTGCGGTTGAACCAAATTCAACACTTTTTTGAACACTATAAAGACCTTGAAAAAGGTAAGTGGGTAAAAATTAAAGGCTGGGAAGGGCCAGAAGCAGCCAAGAAAGAAATTTTGGACGGTATTCAGAGATACAACAAGTCTAAGTAATCAGTCTGCTGACGCCAAACGGAGGCAATGGGATAATAGTTTCCATGTCTCCGTTTTTTATTGCCCTTTCTCAAACCAACCCAGTCCTAGGCGATTTGCATGGCAATGCAGCATTAATTCTGCAAGCCGCAAAGAAAGCCAGTGATCAAGGGGCTAAATTACTCATAACTTCCGAGTTATCGCTGACCGGTTACCCTCCAGAAGATCTGCTATTGCGTGATGCCTTTATTCAGGCGGTAGAGGTCTCTGTAAAAGGTTTGGCAAAACAACTGGCTGAGTTTCCTGATTTGAGGGTCATAGTTGGTTATCCCGGCAGAACCCAAAGCGGGTTACAGAACATGGCGAGTGTTTTGCATAAGGGTGAGATTATTGCCAGCTATGCCAAGCAAAAATTACCTAACCATGAAGTATTTGATGAAGTGAGATATTTTGTTCCTGGTGAACAGGCTTGCGTATTTGATATTGATGGAATAAAGCTTGGTTTAATTATTTGTGAGGATGCATGGCATTCTGGTCCAGCTGCTCACGCTAAGCATGCTGGCGCTCAAATACTCGTAGTTCCCAATGCATCCCCATACCATTTAGAAAAACAAAACATCAGAGTAGATGTCCTCAAGGCACGAGTTTTAGAAACAGGCTTGCCTTTGATTTATGTCAATGCTGTTGGTGGTCAGGATGAATTGGTTTTTGATGGAGGTTCTTTTGCACTCAATCAAGCAGCGAAAGTAGTGCTTGGCCTACCAGCGTTTCAGGAAGATTTTGCTATAGCGCAAGTTATAAATGGAGATTTAGTTGGTGAGCGTGTGGCGCCAATCCCTTCGGTTGAAGCTCAGGTTTATCAAGCGCTTGTTCTTGGTGTAAAAGATTACGTTAATAAAAATGGTTTTCCTGGCGCCATTATTGGTTTATCAGGGGGTGTCGATTCCGCTTTAGTTCTTGCTATTGCCGTCGATGCATTGGGTGCTGAAAAAGTTCGTGCTGTCATGATGCCATCACGATATACGGCTGATATTTCTTGGATAGATGCCAGACAAATGGCTAAAAATTTATCTGTTCAATATGCTGAAATACCTATTTCAAATATGTATGACGCATTTGAAACTTCTTTATCAGACGAGTTTAAAAATACTGCAGTGGATGCTACTGAAGAGAATATTCAAGCTAGAATTCGGGGTACTTTGTTAATGGCTATCTCTAATAAATCTGGCCGCATTGTTTTAACCACAGGTAATAAGAGCGAGATGGCTGTTGGCTATTGCACGCTATACGGAGATATGGCCGGTGGTTTTGCGGTCATTAAAGACATTGCTAAAACTTTGGTCTATCGACTCTGTACTTATCGCAATAGTTTGAGCTCGGTCATTCCTGAGCGAATACTCACGAGGGCGCCTTCAGCTGAGTTACGTCCTGATCAAAAAGATCAGGATAGCCTCCCAGAATATGAGATCTTGGATGCCATCCTTAAAAAGTATATGGAACAGGATCAATCGATTGAGTCCATTATTGCTGAAGGCTACCGATCTGAAGATGTTGAAAAGGTAACACGATTAATCCAAATTAATGAGTACAAGCGACGTCAGTCGCCTATCGGTGTCAGAATTACACAGAGGGCTTTTGGAAGAGATTGGCGTTACCCCATTACCAATAAATTTAGAGCTTAATTTTTAAGTATTAGTTAATTAAGTACTTTTGTTGTTTTTAGGTATGATTGATGTATTAGGAGATCAATATGAAACAAGTAACTGCGATTATTAAACCGTTTAAATTAGATGAGGTCCGTGAAGGCTTGGCTGAGCTTGGGGTTACTGGCTTGACTGTGACTGAAGTAAAAGGTTTTGGTCGTCAAAAAGGCCATACAGAACTTTATCGTGGTGCAGAGTATGTGGTTGATTTTCTGCCAAAAATTAAGGTGGAAGTGGTTGTTGCTGATGATCGTGTCGAGCCTGTTATTGATGCCATTGTTAAAGCTGCTCACACAGGCAAAATTGGCGACGGTAAGATTTTTGTTTCAACTGTAGAACAAGTTATTCGCATTAGAACTGGTGAGACTAACGAATCAGCAGTTTAAAAAATTAACCCGAATAAAAAGCCCAACATGTTTGTAACTAGTTGGGCTTTTTGTTTGGGAAAGCATATTTATTTTAAATTATAGAGTTTCCAAATAGCGCTGCGCATCCAATGCAGCCATACATCCGGTTCCTGAGCTTGTGATTGCTTGACGGTATATATGATCTTGTACATCGCCTGCGGCAAAAACCCCTTGAATATTTGTAGCAGTAGCATTACCCACTAAACCTGTTTTAGTTTTGATGTAACCATTTTCCATATCCAACTGGCCAACAAATAAATCTGTATTTGGCTTATGCCCGATTGCTATGAAAATACCTTTGAGAGCGATATCTTTTTTATGGCCGTCAGCATTGGTAATACGAATACCAGTTGCGCCAGTGTTGTCACCCAACACCTCATCAAGATGGCTATTCCATTCGATAGCTACTTTACCTTCAGCTACTTTTGCCATGAGACGATCAATCAAGATAGGCTCAGCGCGGAATTTATCTCTACGATGAACAACGGTTACCTTATTAGCGATACCTGATAGGTAAAGAGCCTCTTCAACGGCAGTATTGCCTCCACCAATGACGCAAACATCTTGGTTACGGTAAAAGAATCCATCACATGTGGCACAAGCAGATACGCCTCTGCCCATAAATGCTTCTTCACTAGGTAGGCCTAGGTATTGAGCTGATGCGCCTGTAGAGATAATGAGCGAGTCACAAGTGTATGTGCCTGAGTCACCAACCAAGCGAATTGGCTTTTCTGTCAAAGCAGCAGTATGAATATGGTCAAAAATGATTTCTGTTTTAAATCTCTCAGCATGCTCTAGGAAGCGCTGCATCAATTCAGGACCTTGGACGCCATTTTGGTCGGCGGGCCAGTTTTCTACATCAGTGGTTGTCATTAGCTGACCGCCTTGAGCGATACCGGTGATTAAAACGGGATCCAAATTGGCCCTAGCAGCATAAACGGCAGCTGTGTAGCCTGCAGGACCTGAGCCAAGGATCAAAACTTTAGCGTGTTTAATATTTTTTGTAGTCATATTGCAATTATAAGAGTTTCATCGTTTCATGTTGATTACAATTGGAAATACATGGCTAGAATCGCATCCTCCTCGACTCCACCCTCTCAAGAGGGCTCTCCCAACTCACGTATGAGCAAATTGGTGCGGGAGGTTAAGTGGATCGCATTTATGACGCTTACGTTGGCGCTATTTGCTGTTTTAGCAAGCTATAGCAAGGGTGATCCTGCTTGGTCCCATGCGAATCAGGTAGCCAATATGGCCAATCTTGGCGGTCGTTTGGGTGCTTGGATCGCTGACTTACTCTTTTACGTATTTGGGGCATCAGCCTATTGGTGCGTTGTTTTGCTCCTCAAGAGGGCTATTAGAGGCTGGCAAGAGCTGACTGCTGCCAAACTTCCGGGTAATGAGCTACAGCCGGAACCATTTCTGCCAAGTCTTCTGGGCTTTGGTTTAACCATGGTTTCTAGCATGGCCCTTGAGTCCATCAGGATGCACAGTATGACTATGGATCTTCCAAGACCGCCTGGTGGTGTCTTGGGCGAATTATTGGGTGACCCTTTACAAATGGCAGTTGGTTTTACTGGCGCCACATTGATCCTATTGGTGACACTTGCCATTGGATTATCTTTGTTTTTACGATTCTCTTGGTTAAGTCTAGCCGAACAAGTGGGTCGCTTTTTAGAGGTTTCATTGATGCGTATTCGTCAGCGACGCGAATCTGAAGAAGACCGCCGCATTGGTGAGCAAGCTGCTGAAGAGCGCGAAGAGATTGTTGAAGAAGAGCGCGTCAAAATCGAAGAGCTTCCCCCTGTGCCCATTTATCGAACACCCTTATCAGTGGTTAAGAGTGACAGGGTTGAACGTGAAAAACAACAACCGTTGTTTGCAGATTTAACAGATTCAGAGTTACCACCGCTTTCTTTATTAGATCCTGTCCCGCCTGTTAAAGAAACAATTTCGGTAGACACTCTAGAATTTACATCTCGTTTAATCGAAAGAAAGCTCAAAGAATTTAATATTGAAGTTAAAGTTATTTCTGCTCATCCAGGTCCTGTGATTACTCGATATGAGATTGAGCCGGCAGTTGGAGTGAAGGGTAGTCAGATTGTTAATCTTCAAAAAGACTTATCAAGAGCTTTAGGTGTTTTTAGTGTGCGAGTTGTTGAAACGATTCCAGGTAAAACATGTATGGGCTTGGAGTTACCGAACCCTAACCGACAAGCAGTTCACCTAACTGAGATTTTGAGTTCTCGCACTTATAACGACAACTCATCTTTGCTGACTTTGTCTTTAGGTAAGGATATTGCAGGTCTACCAGTTGTAGCTGATTTGGCAAAAATGCCTCATTGCTTAGTTGCTGGTACCACTGGTTCAGGTAAGTCTGTGGGTATCAATTCAATGATCTTATCTTTGCTCTACAAAGCAAAAGCAGATGAAGTGAAGCTCATCATGGTCGATCCAAAGATGTTAGAGATGTCAGTTTATGAAGGCATCCCACATCTATTATGTCCAGTCGTCACTGATATGAAACAAGCTTATAACGCTCTCAACTGGGCTGTTATTGAGATGGATCGCCGTTATAAGTTGATGAGTAAATTTGGTGTGCGCAACTTAGCAGGTTTCAATAAGAAAATTGCTGATGCACAAGAGAAGGGTGAATTCCTATACAACCCCTTTAGCTTGACGCCAGATGATCCTGAGCCGCTTCACAAAGCGCCTGTGATTGTCATAGTGATTGATGAATTGGCTGATTTGATGATGGTGGTTGGCAAGAAGATTGAAGAGTTAATTGCTCGTATTGCTCAAAAGGCACGTGCCGCAGGTATACATCTAGTTTTGGCAACTCAGCGTCCGAGTGTGGATGTTATTACAGGCCTCATTAAGGCTAACGTACCCACTCGTATTTCTTTCCAAGTCAGCAGCCGTATTGATAGCCGTACGATTTTGGATCAACAGGGCGCTGAGAGTTTGCTCGGTATGGGCGATATGTTGTACATGGCACCAGGAACTGGATTACCGATTCGTGTACACGGTGCTTTTGTAACTGATGATGAAGTTCATCGTGTGGTGACTTGGTTAAAAGAAAAAAATGGCGAGCCTAATTACATTGAATCTATCTTAGAGCCCCAAACTGAAATGGAGGGTGGTTCTGAAGCAACTGCTGGTGGTGAAGCCGATCCGCTTTATGATCAGGCAGTGGCCATTATTTTAGAAAATAAGCGAGCGTCTATTTCATTAGTTCAAAGACACTTGCGTATTGGTTACAACAGAGCCGCACGCTTATTAGAAGATATGGAGCGAGCTGGATTGGTATCTAAGATGGGTAGCAATGGTAATCGTGATATTTTGGTTCGTGCAGCAGGCGATAACTAATGTTTAAATTATTTTTAGTAAGCTTGCTATCTCTGATAGTTGTTGCAGCACCTCAAGCTCAAACTCCCAGCACGCAAAAACCAAATCTTGATGCGATCACTCAATTTAAAAGTTTTTTGGTGAATGTTAAAAATGCCGAAGGCGATTTTGCTCAACAACAAATTCGTCCCGCAAAACAAGGCGAAGCTCAAGCCAAGGTTTTAAGAAAAAGTCAGGGTTATTTTGTTTTTCAAAGACCTGGTCAGTTTGTTTGGGAGACCAAGAAACCATTTGAACAAAAAGTCATTGCCGATGGTAATCAATTACTCTTATGGGATAAAGACCTCAATCAATTAACTTCTAGGCCAGCGGGCCAAGGCCTTGCGGCTAGCCCTGCTGCTATTCTTTTTGGAAATACTTCGATTGACGATCATTTCGATCTGATTTTAGGTGAAGATAGAGGTGGCGTACTCTGGCTAGAGTTAAAGCCTAAAGGTGGCGAAAAGAGAGATATGCCTTACAGCCGTATTGGAGTTGGCATGAAAGATGGATTACCTGTTGGCCTTGAGCTACATGATAATTTGGGAACTGTTGTCTTGATTAACTTGAGTAAAATCAAAACTAATATAACGCTAGGACCACAAACTTTTAAATTTTCTCCGCCAACAGGTGCTGAAGTATTTAAAGTTAAGTAAATTTTAAATTCGCTAGCTAAATAAATTAAAAATACATTGAGAACTTCATGATTGATATTCAGCTTCTACGTAAAGACATCGATATGGTGGTTAGCCGATTGGCTGATCGCAAATTCGCCTTAGATAAAGATGCATTTTTATCACTAGAGTCTGATCGCAAGCAAGTTCAAAGTCGCACTGAAGAGCTCCAAGCCAAAAAAAATCAATTAGCCAAAGCAATTGGCATGAAAAAAGCCAAAGGTGATGATGCCTCTGAGGAAATGGTTGAATCAGTTGCATTAAATCAAGAACTACAAACTTTGACAGAAAGATTAAGTGTGCTTCAGTCTCAGTTAAATGATTTTTTGATGAATATCCCTAATATTCCTCACGAAAGCGTGCCAACGGGCCAAAGTGAAAACCAGAATCAGGAAGTATTCAAGTGGGGTGACTTACCTCAATTCAATTTCCCTATTAAGGACCATGTCGATTTAGCGGCACCCTTAGGTTTAGATTTTGACAGTGCAGCTAAGATTACGGGGTCACGTTTTGCTGTTTTACACGGTCAAGTGGCTCGCTTACACAGAGCTTTAGGTCAATTCATGTTGGATCAACACATAGCTGTTGGTTATAACGAAGTTTATGTACCGCTCATTGTTAATGCCGAATCGATGAGAGGCACAGGACAGTTACCAAAATTTGAAGCTGATTTATTTAAAGTGCCACGCAAAGTGGGTGGTGATGATCAAGATGCAGATGTTGAAGCCAGTTATGAAAACTTTTACTTGATACCCACTGCAGAAGTACCTGTTACTAATTTAATGCGTGACACGATCACAGCAGCTGAAGATTTACCAAGAAAATTTGTTGCCCATACACCTTGTTTCAGATCTGAGGCAGGCAGTTATGGTCGTGATACACGAGGCATGATTCGTCAACATCAGTTTGAGAAAGTTGAATTAGTTCAAATTACAAAGCCTGAGGATTCTATGCAGACTTTGGAAGATTTAACAAAACAAGCAGAATCAATTTTGCAAAAATTAGAGCTTCCTTACCGCAAAGTGCTTCTTTGTACTGGCGACATGGGCTTTGGCAGCACCAAGACATATGACTTAGAGGTTTGGTTGCCTGCTCAAAATGCTTACCGAGAGATCAGTTCATGCTCCAATATGGGAGATTTTCAGGCAAGAAGAATGCAGGCCCGCTTTAAGTCAGGGCAAAACAAACCTGAGCTGGTGCATACACTCAATGGATCAGGTTTAGCAGTTGGTAGAACGGGTGTGGCGATACTAGAAAATTATCAACAAGCTGATGGCAGCATCAGAATTCCAAAAGCGTTACAACCCTATATGGGCGGAGTTGAATTTTTAAAAGCTTAATAATTGCATGAAAAAATTCAAATATTTATAAGAGCTAATGCACTATATTTATTGAGTTTTCGCTTCGATTGATCTCTAGACGTTCATAAAGCATAGGTAAAACCCTAAAGAGCGTTATAAATATTAGCCTCAAGAGTGATTGTGTGATTTAATATCGTTATTACAAGGCTAATAAGTAATTTTCATAGTTATCTTATAAAGTTTGTATATACTCCCCGTTCCAATGTTGAAAGGTAAATAATGAATAAAGCTGAATTAGTTGAAAAAATTGCAAAAGATGCGGACATCTCTAAAGCTTCTGCTGAAAGAGTTTTGAACACATCAATCGATACAATCATTAAAGCTGTTACTAAAGGTGACAAAGTTCAATTGATCGGTTTCGGTACATTCGGTTCAGGTAAGCGCGCTGCGCGTATTGGCCGTAACCCAAAGACTGGCGAAGCTATCAAGATTGCTGCTGCTAAGACTGTTAAGTTCACAGCTGGTAAGGCATTTAAAGACGCTGTAAACAAGCGCAAGTAATTCCTCTTCAATGAGAATAAAAAAGGCTGCTTAGGCAGCCTTTTTTATTCTCTAGGAGCCCTTATCTTGAATATCATCAGCATTTAATGAAATTACCAGTTATTTTTTTCGGGCATGGCAATCCTATGTATGCCATTCAGCCAAATTCTTTTACCTCAAGCTGGGAAAGTCTTGCGAAACGACTTCCTCGCCCTAAAGCTATTTTAGTGATTTCAGCGCATTGGTTGACTCGAGGTACATGGCTAACTGCTATGGCGCAACCACCTACGATTCATGATTTTAGTGGCTTCCCTCAAGAGTTGTTTAATCAACAGTATCCCGCTCCAGGTAGTCCTCAATTAGCACAACAGGTTAAAGATCTTTTAGCGCCGGTTGAAGTGACGTTGGAGGAAAATGAGTGGGGCTTAGATCATGGCACTTGGACTGTATTGAAATACTTGTACCCTCGTGCTGATATTCCCGTTATACAGATGAGTCTTGATGCCTCATTAAGCGCTTCTCAGCACTACGATCTAGCCCAAAAGCTTTCATACCTAAGGGATCAAGAAGTATTGATTATTGGAAGTGGTAATGTGGTTCATAACCTCAGAAAAATCGACTTTTCCTCAAGCACAACCTTTCCTTGGGCTGAGAGGTTTAATGAATTTTTTAAAGATAATCTTTTGTCAGGTAACCATGAGGCCCTTATTCATCCATTAAATAATATGCAACAGCAGGATGTTCAAATGTCTAATCCAAGCTGGGAACATTACTGGCCAGCTCTTTATGTTTTGGCTTTACAGGACAAGGATGACGCAGTAGAGATATTTACTGACGGAATTGATCTGGCTTCCATTAGCATGCTGTCTTTTAAGTTGGGATAGCCGAGTAGCTTCCTTTACGCAAATCTATCAGCTAGTAGCTCTAGTCCTACATCATGAAGAAGTTGGGTTTTTCTCGCTGAGGCCTGCTTCCCATCTAGATTCTTCTGAGTTGCAATAATCAGCTCATTCTTCATAGAGTGCTCCCAGCCAACTAACTCAGTCACTGTAAGGTCATAGCCGTGAGACTCCAACTGAAGACATCTCAGCACATTGGTGATGTGACTGCCAAATTCTCGAGCATGGATAGGGTGTCGCCAAATCTCTGATAATTCATTTTTTGAAGAAGTAGTTTTGTTTTTTCTAAAGGTTGCCGCTACTTCTGCTTGGCAGCATGGCACCAACATAATATGCTTCGCTTTTCTCGATAGGGCAAAACGAATCGCATCATCTGTTGCCGTATTGCAAGCATGAAGAGCCGTTACAACATCAACCTCATGAGGTATCAAATTAGAGCTGAGGGACTCCTCAACGCTGAGATGTAAAAACTGCATATTATTAAATTCAAGCTTAGAAGCAAGATCCTGGGATTTTTTTACAAGCTCCTCACGCAATTCGATGCCAATGATTGTGCTGGGCTTCTCTTGTAACTTACAAAATAGATCGTTTAGGATAAAACCTAAGTAAGACTTACCGGCACCATGATCAACTAAAGTTAAATGTTCTTTTCTGCCTAAAACTTCTTCAAGTAGTGGTTCAATAAATTGAACCAAGTGATACACCTGTTTGAGTTTCCTGCGGGTATCTTGGTTGAGCTTGCCATCTCTGGTGAGGATGTGAAGCTCTTTTAGCAATTCATGAGATTGGGTCGGCCTAATCTCATATTTTTGATCTGGCGAGTCTTTTTTGGGTGCTTTTGTAGTCATGCGCTCTATTTTGCCTGATGAACACATAGGTCAAGCAGGGTAACTTAGCCCTATCGAGGTATTTAACACTGAATTAATGCCTAATTAGGCTGTCTAAACTAAACTAGAGGGCTATTTGATTGAAAAGCCTATGAATTACAGCAATGACATTGTCCGGGAAGTTTCCAGGCGTCGCACCTTCGGGATTATTTCCCACCCTGACGCCGGAAAAACGACCTTAACTGAAAAACTTCTTATGTTCTCAGGAGCCATCCAATTAGCGGGAACTGTCAAGGCACGTAAAAGTGGGCGTCATGCTACATCTGACTGGATGGAGATTGAAAAGCAGCGTGGTATTTCTGTTGCCAGTTCGGTGATGCAGTTTGAATACCGTGACCATGTGGTTAATTTACTAGATACGCCAGGCCACCAAGATTTTTCTGAAGATACTTATCGCGTTTTAACGGCCGTCGACTCTGCCTTGATGGTCATTGATGCTGCCAAAGGTGTTGAGGAACAAACACTTAAATTATTAAATGTGTGCCGTATGCGTAATACGCCCATCATTACTTTTGTTAATAAGATGGACCGTGAGACCAGAGATCCCATGGAGTTATTGGATGAGTTGGAGTCAGTTCTAAAAATTGAGTGTGCCCCAGTGACTTGGCCGATTGGCATGGGCAAAAATTTCCGAGGTGTGTATCACCTAATTAATGACGAGATCTTATTATTTGCTGCAGGTAGTGATCGTGCTGATCAAGAGTTTGAGCTAATCAAAGGTATTAATAATCCTAAGCTAGCAGAAATGTTCCCTGATGAAATGAAGCAATTAAAGATGGAAGTGGAGTTGGTGCAAGGTGCGTCACATCCATTTGCATTAGACCGTTTCTTATCAGGTCAACAAACCCCTGTATTTTTTGGTTCTGCTATTAATAACTTCGGGGTTCGTGAAATCTTAACTGCCTTATTAGACTGGGCACCAAGTCCGCGTGAGCGTGATGCAACAGTAAGATCTGTGGATCCTCGAGAAGATAAGTTTTCTGGTTTCGTTTTTAAAATCCAGGCTAATATGGATCCCGCGCATCGTGATCGAATTGCCTTTTTAAGAGTTTGCTCAGGCAAGTTTGAGCGTGGCATGAAGATCAATCATTTGCGTATCAAGCGCGATGTCAAGGTATCCAATGTGGTGACATTCATGGCATCTTCTCGTGAGCAAGTAGAAGAAGCTTATGCCGGAGATATTATCGGTTTGCCTAACCACGGCAATATGCAAATTGGCGATAGCTTCTCTGAGGGGGAGCTATTACAGTACACCGGCATTCCTTATTTCGCACCTGACTTCTTTAGGGTGGCACGGATTCGTAACCCGATGAAGATTAAACAGCTACAAAAAGGTCTTCAGCAGTTAGGTGAAGAGGGTGCCGTTCAGGTATTTAGACCTGTTAGTGGAAGCGACTTAATTCTTGGCGCAGTAGGTGCTCTGCAGTTTGAAGTAGTGGCGAGTCGACTCATGAATGAATATGGTGTTGATGCTGTATTTGAAGGTGCTAGTATCAAGTGCGCAAGATGGGTGACTTGTGAAGATAAAAAAATGATGTCAGATTTTGAAAATTCATCTGCAGGACATCAGTTAGCTTTGGATGCAGCAGATAATTTAGCTTACTTAGCCAACTCAGCCGTCAATCTGAAAGTGACACAAGAGCGCTGGCCCCAAATTGTTTTTCATGAGACTAGAGAGCATGCTAGCAAACTTTAATATCCCAATATGAAAACCAAAAATCCGTCTGATTTACCTGTTGTTATTATTGGAGCTGGCTTAGCTGGTTTGACGGTAGCTTTGGAGTTAGCAGAAACTCGCCAGGTCATCATCATGGCCAAGCGCGGGCTTTCTGAATCAGCAACAGCTTGGGCACAGGGTGGAATAGTTGGCGTTATTGATGAAAAAGATAGTATTGATGCTCATGTCCGCGACACTGTTGATGCAGGAGCAGGTTTAGTAGTTGAGGCAACAGCAAAATATATCGCTGAGAGAAGTGCCTCGGCGATTGATTGGTTAGTAGACCAAGGTGTTCCATTTACAACCGACCCAACAGGCCCCAAGGGCCTTCACCTCACAAGAGAGGGTGGTCATAGCCATCGTCGTATTGCTCATGCTGCTGATGCAACTGGTAAAGCCATACATCAAGTTCTATTAGATAAAGCAAAAGCACATCCAAACATTAAATTGCTTGAGCGTTGGATGGCGCTAGATCTGATTACAAATCGGCATTTAAAAGCCAAGAAAAAATCCAAGGGTGAGCATTGTTATGGTGTTTACGCATTGGATATTGCCAGCGGTAAGATTGACACCATCCGTGCCGGTGCAGTAGTTTTAGCAACTGGTGGCGTTGGTAAAGTTTATCGTTACACGAGTAATCCTGAGACTGCAACGGGTGATGGTATTGCGATGGCTTGGCGAGCTGGCTGTCGAGTGGGCAATATGGAATTCATTCAGTTTCATCCCACCTGTCTCTATCACCCTCAAGATAGAACCTTCTTAGTGACTGAGGCACTGCGTGGAGAGGGTGCTCAATTAAAGCTCCCTGATGGCACCAGATTCATGATGTCACATGATGAGCGAGCAGAATTGGCGCCTCGCGACATTGTCGCTCGCGCAATTGATTTTGAGATGAAAAGACATGGACTAGACTATGTCCTTTTAGATGCTACTCATTTAGGTGAAGTATTTTTAAAAGAGCACTTCCCAACTATTTATGCACGATGTGCGGTCTTGGGTATTGATATTGCTAAAGAAGCTATACCCGTTGTTCCTGCTGCCCATTACGCCTGTGGTGGCGTTGTGACTGATTTGGATGGCAAGACTGATTTGCCTGGTCTGTATGCTGTTGGTGAAGCTACTTATACCGGTTTACACGGAGCGAATCGCTTGGCCTCAAATTCTTTATTGGAATGTGTGGTGATTGGTAAGTCAGCTGCTGTAGATATTAATAAAGATCATTTCTCAGATATGCCAGAAGTGCTAGCTTGGGATGAAAGTCGAGTTGAGGATGCCGACGAGAGTGTTGTGATTTCACATAACTGGGATGAACTGCGTTTATTGATGTGGAACTATGTGGGTATTGTTAGAACTAATCGTCGCTTAGAGAGAGCTTTACATCGTATTGAATTACTGCAAAGTGAGGTTCAAGAGTACTACGCTAATTTTAGAGTTACTCGAGATTTACTTGAGCTGCGTAATTTATTGAGCTGTGCAGAATTGATTGTTCGTTCAGCGCTGATGCGTAAAGAAAGTCGTGGTCTTCATTACAGTAGAGATTATCCAAAAAGCTGGTCGGTTGCTTACCCAACTATTTTGACGCCACTTAATCGTAACTAGCTAAAAATGCCAGTTGCTTAGATATCTAGAACACGCAAAGAATAATCAACAGCAATTACATCTTTAGTTAATTTACCAATTGAGATGCGATCCACCCCTGTGGCAGCGATGGCTCTTAATTGTTCTAAGCTAACTCCACCAGAGGCTTCTAAAAGTGCAGATCCTGCAGTAATAGCAACAGCCTCCCTCATTAGTTCCAAAGTAAAGTTATCAATCAAGATATTCTTAGCGCCAGCCGCTAGAGCCTCTTGAAGCTCTTTGATTGATTCAACCTCTATTTGGATATCAACGCCTGATTGAAGCGCTACAGCAGCTTTAAATGCGGCTGTAACACCACCTGCGGCTGCAATATGATTTTCTTTTATAAGGATGCCATGCCAAAGTGCTAAACGTTGGTTTTGACCACCACCAACAGTTACAGCATATTTTTGTGCTTGCCTTAGGCCGGGAATAGTTTTTCTTGTATCAAGTACAGCGCAGCCATTCTCATTTGGGCTGGCTCCCGCAATAGCTTTGACGTGCTCTCGCGTTGTAGTTGCCGTCCAAGAGAGTGTCTGGAGAAAGTTAATAGCAGGTCGTTCAGCAGATAAAAGCGCTCTTGGGTGGGCAGTTATTTCGCAAACGACTGAATTAGCACTCATCTCAGCGCCTTCTTTGTAATGCCATTGAATAGAGGCTCGCGAATCGAGTGCAAAAAGGCAGCCCTCAAACCATGCTTGACCACAAAGAACCGCGTTTTGCCTGACTGTTAATGTCGCTTTAACTTGAGAATCATTTGGCACAAGCAGAGCGGTCCAGTCACCTGTGCCAATATCTTCAAATAAAGCATCTTTGATATTACGTTCGCGTGCTTGGAGAAGAGTTTCGTTGTGATCAAACATCAATTTTAAATTTACCTACTTAAGCGGCGCCGATATGCTTAACAAAGCCATGCTGTGCTTTTGCTAAGAGCTCTGGATGATTAGCTGTGAAATCCAACATTTTCTCAATACAAATTTTTGCTTTAATCCGAACATCTTCATCAATCAAAATCTCACCAGACTGTTTAGTTAAACAATCCAGAATACCTTGAAGACCATTCATAGCCATCCAAGGGCAATGCGCACAACTCTTACAGGTGGCACTATTACCAGCAGTAGGTGCTTCAATCAGTATTTTTTCAGGGGCTAGCTGGCGCATGCGATGCAAAATACCTTTATCGGTAGCAACAATATATTCTTTTGCTGTCCCTTCAACCACCGCTTTGATCATGGCTGATGTTGAACCTACAACATCCGCTAAATCGACTACGTGTGCTGGAGACTCTGGGTGAACCAAAATCATGGCATCTGGATGTTTGGCTTTTAGAGTCTCAAGTTCAATTCCTTTAAATTCATCATGAACAATGCAATGGCCTTCCCAAAGCAACATATCAGCACCCGTTTGATCTTGTATGTAGCGGCCAAGATGTCTATCCGGAGCCCATAGAATCTTTTTACCTTGCTCCTTTAAATGATGAGCAATCGCTAAAGCACATGAGCTGGTGACCATCCAGTCAGCTCTCGCTTTAACAGCAGCGCTGGTGTTGGCGTAAACCACCACTTCACGATCTGGGTGAGCATCACAAAACTTAATAAAGTCATCCGCAGGACAACCTAAATCCAATGAGCAGGTAGCATCCAAATCTGGCATTAGTACTGTTTTTTCTGGACTTAATATTTTGGCGCTTTCGCCCATGAACTTGACACCAGCGATTATTAATTTTTGTGCTGAGTGGTTTTTTCCAAATTTAGCCATCTCTAAAGAGTCGGCAACAAAGCCGCCAGTCTCCCAAGCCAAGTCCTGAATATCACCATCTACATAGTAGTGAGCAACTAAAACCGCATTCTGTTTGATCAGCGCACTCTTAATTGATTGAATTATTTGATGTTTTTCATCTTTATTCAAAGAGGGCGGAACTTTTGCCCAGGCTTGAGCGATGCAGGTTGCGCCTGATGCATCTTGCTTTGGATAGTCAAATAATTCTTTTGTCATACTATGGATATTAAGGCAATTTTTACTCTCGCCCCCAAATCAAAAGCTTTTAAGAACAATTTTTAGGTCTTAGCTTGGGCTATCAGGGTAGAATTTGCTCCCGAAGGAGAGTTTATGCAAAGAATTATGCTGCGCGCCAAATTGCACCGTGTAACGGTGACTGAGGCCGATCTTGAGTACGAGGGCTCATGTGGTATCGATGAAGATCTAATGGATGCTGCTGGTATGCGTGAGTATGAAAGGATTGAGCTTTATAACATCAATAATGGCGAACGCTTTTCTACCTACATCATTAAAGCAGCTAGAGGATCTGGAGCTATTTCTTTAAATGGCGCGGCTGCTCGTAAAGCTCATGTTGGGGACTTATTAATTATCTGTACCTATGGAGGCATGAGTGAAGCGGATGCCAAGACATTTATCCCTAAGATTATTTTGGTGAATGAGAAGAATAAAATCAAAGAAATTAAAAAAATTACACTTTGAACAATTTACAAGTAATTAAAAAAGCAGCCTAGGCTGCTTTTTTAATTAGCTAATCCACAACTAATCCATAACTAAACTTTAACTAATTATTAAAACGGCAGTTTAGCCTCAGGTTTAATTGCTAAAAATGCTTGTTTGAATTCATTCTGGATGCGTTGAATGGCTTCTTCAGAATCTGCTTCAAAGCGCATCACAACAATAGGCGTCGTATTAGATGGTCGAGCTAAGCCAAAGCCATCTGCATATTCAACCCGAACACCATCAATGGTATTAATAGACTCGGCACTTGGAAATTTTGCGCTTGCTTTAATTTTGTCCAGCAATGTAAATGCTTCACCTTCAGCACAAGGCATTTGTAACTCAGGGGTGCAAAGAGCATTAGGTAAATTATTCAAGGTGGCATTAGGATCTTTTTCTGAACTCAAGATCTCTAAAAGTCTGGCGCCTGTATATAAGCCATCATCAAAGCCATACCAGCGATCTTTAAAGAAAATATGACCGCTCATTTCTCCAGCCAGTGGAGCGCCAGTTTCTTTCAGTTTTGCTTTGACTAATGAGTGACCTGTTTTCCACATTAAAGGCTCGCCACCTGATTCTTTAATATAAGTGGCTAAGTTACGGGTGCATTTCACATCATAAATAATCTGCGCACCAGGGTGTCTTGATAAAACATCCTTAGCGAATAACATCATTTGGCGATCTGGGAAAATAACTTGACCATCTTTGGTCACTACACCCAATCGATCAGCGTCACCATCAAACGCAAGCCCTAGCTCATTGTCAGTCGTTTGAAGATTCTTAATTAAGTCCTGGAGATTTTCGACATGCGCTGGATCTGGATGATGATTGGGGAAGGTGCCATCGACTTCGCAGAATAACTCTTCTACCTCGCAACCCAACTCTCTAAACAATCGACCAGCAAAAGCGCCACCAACACCATTACCGCAATCTATTGCAATTTTCATTTTGCGTTTTAGCTTAACGTCGCCAATGATTCTTTGAAGGTACTCAGGGAAGATGTTGTATTCAGATCGATGACCTGAACCTGTTGCAAATTGCTTTTGAACAATGCGTTCACGTAAGGCTTGGATCTGCTCTCCATAAATAGCAGCACCACCTAAAACCATTTTGAAACCGTTGTAGTCAGGTGGGTTATGACTACCCGTAATCATGATGCCTGATTTGGCCTGTTGGCCATTAATTAAAATATTAGTTCCAAAATAAACCATGGGCGTTGCAACAACCCCTAGGTCAACCACATCAATACCAACTGACTGCAAACCCTCAGTAAGGCCCTGCATGAGCTCGGGACCTGATAGTCGGCCATCACGCCCCACAACGCAGATCTTTTCTCCAAGGTCGCGGACTGCGCTGCCAAAGGACTGCCCGATCAATCGAGCGATAGAAGGATCTAAAGTTTTATCAATAACGCCACGAATGTCATAAGCTTTAAAAATTGATGCTGATAGTTCCATGGAGATATACCGTTTTGAGTTAGTTAAGACGAATGCAGAATCAGCGGGATCATCAATTAAGAGTTCAACCAATTAATTCTGGATGCCGTGATGCTGTCGATACCCTGAAGAGAAGGGTTATCACCTTTCAAAGCTGATTGGATGGGTTTAGCTAATTTCTTACCAAGCTCTACACCTGGTTGATCAAAGCTATTGAGATTCCAAATAGCTCCCAAACATAGCGCTCGATGTTCATAAAGAGCCAGCAAAGCACCTAAGTGAAAAGCATCTAATCGATCCACCCAGATTAAGTTGCTAGGGCGACCACCAGGACACGAGTCATAGGCAAATTCTTCTTTAGAGCCATTTGCCAATCCTTGAGCTTGAGCTAAGCAATTGGCAATTAAAGATTGGTGATGTTCTTTGGCTTCAGGAAGATCACTCATGGGTTCTTTAATGGCGATGAAGTCAACTGGAATGATTTGATTGCCTTGGTGCAGCATCTGAAAGTAGCTATGCTGAGAATTACTGCCTGCACTACCAAACACAACTGGAGAAGTTGGGTCACAACTTGAACCATCATTAGTAATACTCTTGCCGTGGCTTTCCATTTCTAATTGTTGGAGCCATTCAGGAAAAAATCTCAAGGCATGAGCATAAGGAACAATCGCTTTTGCTGTGATGTTATGTTTTTTCTGATTATGTATGAGCGTTAAAGCAAGTATCAAAGGCATGTTGTCAGTAGCTGGAGCATTAACAAAGTGTTGATCCATGGCGTGTGCGCCTGACAAAAACTTTTTGAATGTTTCAAAGCCATATTTAATGGCAATCGGAAAGCCTACTGCTGACCAAACTGAAAAACGACCTCCCACCCATTCCCAGAATGGATAAATATTTTCAGGGGCAATGCCAAATTTTTCTGCTGCTGCTGGATTTGCGGTAACCCCGATTAAATATTGTTTTAACTGAGTTGGACTGACTTGGTTGGCTTTTAACCAATTAATAACAGTTTGAGCATTTCTGATGGTTTCTAAGGTTGTAAAAGTCTTAGATGTAATGATGACTCGAGTGCTATGTGGTTGAGCTTTTGACAGAGCATTTGCTAATTCTGCACTATCCACATTAGCTACAAAGTGAAGGCGGATCGCTTTACCATCCTGAGGGTTAATTTGATGAAGTGCATCACATACCAAACGAGGACCCCAGTCAGATCCGCCGATACCTAAGCAGATCACATCAGTAATGCCAATGAGCTGATTGCAGAATCCTTCAATACGTTGCCATACAGATTTAACTAAAGGCATCACATCTTCACCATCAACAAACATGGCTTGATCAGAAATATTTCTTAGGGCAGGATGAAGAGCTGCTCTATTTTCTGATTGATTAATACTATTTCCTGCAAAAAGGCTGTCACGTTTTTTTAGGGCTCCTTTTGAAATAGCCATTTCTATCAGCTGACTCATTTCCTTATCAGTGATATTTTGATATGCCGTATCTAGAGTGAGGCCTGTGGCGCTAATTAATTTAGACATTTATAGATTCTAACAAGGTCAAATGGCATAAAAATGAAAAAAATCGACAGTTAGCTAGAGAAGACCCTATAATTGCTGCTGTTTTGGAAGCTTGGCAGAGTGGTTGAATGCAGCAGTCTTGAAAACTGCCGAGGATGCGAGTCCTCCGTGAGTTCGAATCTCACAGCTTCCGCCAATACAATCGGTATTACAAAGGTATTGAGAAATGTTACAGCCATGTTACTAAATAATCGATACCAAACTCCACCTTCGGGTGGTTTTTTCATTTATGGGCTGTATTGATGTAATTGCTTCCGATAAACTTCAGCAATCAGATGCTTAAATTCTTAAACAGTTGTAAATTAGACTTTATCGGTTGGGTTTAGATCATCTAAGCATTTAGATAAAGGGGTTCAAATGCACTATTCTAGATATTTTGCTTGGCTCTCAACATTCATCCTCGCGATAGCATTCGCCTCCTTCAATCTTTATCTTGCAATTCTTTTTGCAGGTTTATTTCTTATTGGCTTTGCTGACATCACTCAGACTCAGCGCTCAATATTACGTAACTATCCCTTGACGGGACATTTGCGGTTTTTGCTTGAATACATACGCCCAGAAATTCGCCAGTATTTTTTTGAGAATGATGAGGAAAAATTACCCTTCTCCAGAAATCAAAGGGCTATGGTTTATAGCCGATCCAAAGAGGATAACGATAAGCGAGGGTTTGGTTCAATTAAGTCGATGTATAGCAATGAAGGGGAGTGGTTAGGACACTCTAATTCTCCATGCCATCCGGACCCAAGTACATTTCGTATTAAGGTTGGTGGCCCAAGTTGCCTTCAGCCCTACTCTTTATCCATATTCAATATCTCTGCAATGAGTTTTGGATCACTTTCACCAAATGCCATTAGAGCCCTCAATCAAGGTGCAAAGCTTGGTGGTTTTGCTCATGACACTGGCGAAGGTTCAATCTCTTGTCATCATCGAGAGTTTGGTGGCGACATTATTTGGGAAATTGGCTCTGGGTATTTTGGTTGTCGTAACGATCAAGGGAGATTTTCGGAGGAAAAGTTTTCTGCTCAGATATCTGACCCTCAAATCAAGATGGTGGAAATTAAGCTATCGCAGGGCGCTAAACCTGGGCATGGTGGAGTTTTGCCAGGCGCTAAAGTGACTGCCGAAATTGCCGCTGCTAGGGGCGTGCCGATCGGCCAAGATTGCATTTCGCCTGCCCATCATGCAGAATTTTCCTCGCCAGTAGAGTTAATGCAATTTATTTCACGTTTACGTACATTGAGCGGTGGAAAGCCCATTGGCTTCAAATTATGCGTTGGTCAGCCATGGGAGTTTTTTGGTATTGCTAAAGCTATGTTGGAAACGGGTATCTGTCCAGATTTTATTGTTGTTGATGGAAGTGAGGGCGGCACTGGTGCTGCTCCTGTTGAGTTTACTGACCATGTAGGCATGCCACTGCGTGAGGGTCTGAGATTAGTGCATAACACTTTAGTTGGCATCAATAAACGGGACGAGATTTCCATTGGAGCATCCGGAAAAATTATTTCTGGATATGACATTATTCGTGCGATGGCTCTGGGCGCGGATTGGTGTAATTCAGCAAGGGGTTTTATGTTTGCTCTGGGCTGCATTCAGTCCCGATCGTGTCATACCGATAAGTGCCCTACAGGAGTTGCAACGCAAGATTTAAGTCGTCAGCGGGCATTGGTTGTTCCTAATAAAGCCGAGCGCGTCTATGCTTTTCATAAAAATACGATGGCGTCTTTGGCCAATCTGATTGGGGCTGCTGGAATAATGCATCCCAATGACATTACAACGGATTTCCTGATGTGCAGGGATGGCTCTGGCAAGGCTACGCCTTTATCCACCCAGTTGCCTACTTTAAACCCAAGCGTATTATTGCAACCTCTGGATTTGTCAATGAAAAATGCATTGCCTCAAGAATATAGCTTGTATTGGAATCGCGCTCAAACCAATAAATTTGGGTTGGCCTAATACGAGCAGAATCAGCTTAAGAATGACAGATTAGGCCGAAGCCATGAACTTCCTTATAATTGAGTGCGAAACAAAAAGGAAGCTTGGCAGAGTGGTTGAATGCAGCAGTCTTGAAAACTGCCGAGGATGCGAGTCCTCCGTGAGTTCGAATCTCACAGCTTCCGCCAAGTCAATAGGTATTAAAAGGGCTAGAGGCGATCTCTGGCCCTTTTTACCAAAATCCTTACCAAAGCCACTCCGCGGGGTGTCTTTGAAATAAATACCTACCTTACCGTCCCAATATTTGCTTGAGAATGACTCTCGGGTCTAGGGTGTCAATTCTGATTCTTTTTTGAAGCACCTATATGGATCACCCTTAGAATAGCAATAATGTCCCAATACCTATCCTTTTATTTCGCGTCAACTTCATTGATCTTGTTATCAATGTTGATTTCAGGCATTCAATTATCCAAAGGGGTCGAGCGAAATCAGAGTTTTTATTTCATGTCTTTTTCAAGTTTTGTTGGTTTCTTGGGAACAGCAATAATTGCCGTAACCTTCACACTATTTGGCAGTATTTATAATGAAGCCCGTTTTTTTGAGGAGCTTCCAGATGAACTCTTTAAAAAGGTAATTTTTTTAGGGTATTTTCTTTTTGGTCTCTCGATGGTGTTTCAGCCTCTTTACTTTAGGGCTCTTAGAAAAAGAGTATCCCAAAGGTTTATGTTGGGGATTATGGGATTTTTATTTCTTTTTTTCTTTACCGTATGGTCGATCGGAAGAAGTAGAGGCTATTTAGATCGGGCATTTTTCGTCTACATCTTTATTCTTTGTCTTTTAAGTTGGACGTTTGTTGAAGCCACTATTAGCAGTAAGGGGCTCCCAACAATCTGGCTCAATTTGATACGCGCCACCAGTTTGGTGTTCATTGGCGTTTTTATGATTTGGATGGCGATTATTCTTGTCGTCAATCGTCAAGGTCATATTTTGGGATTCACACCTTATGATATTTACCAGTTTGATATTTCTTCCCGCATTTTAAGAGGCAATCTGTTTATATTTATCCAGCTATTAATCTTGATGCACTGGATGGAGAATTTTTCGTATAACGCTTTTAAAGTGAAGATGAGAGATAAGCAGATTAGAAATTTACTTCAAGAAAAAGATATCTTGATTGAAAATTTATCAAACAAGAATGCTTTGGTGGAGACGGGCGCATTATCTGCAGGCTTAGCCCATGAGTTCAATCAATTTTTGGCAAGGATTGAACTGAATAGCGACGAGGTGCTCAATAAAATTAATCGTCCCGATGTCGATTTAGAAGATCTTAAGTATTCCATGTCGAATATTCTCAAGGCTAATCATTCCGCTGCTAATCTTATTGTCAGTTTAAGAAAGCTATTTCAATCTGGCAAAGATTCTGCTGTGGCCACTAATGTAGATAAATTAGTGGAGGAGGTAGCCTCTCTTTATGCAGACCGAGCTCGAAAGTCAGCAATTTTAGTCACACTAGATCTGCGAGCTCAAGAACCCATCTTCGTTTGGGATTCTTTGATACGCCAAGTGGTTGCTAATTTAATTTCGAACGCTATTGAAGCTCTCGATTCGATAGGTAAAAATGATAAAACTATTCATATTGAAACTAAATATGACGAGAAGGGGTGGTATCGACTCTGCGTCACGGATAATGGATTAGGCGTTAAACCAGAGCAAGAAGATAAGTTATTCAGCTTATTTGCAAGCTCTAAATCTTCAGGAACTGGAATTGGGCTTTGGCTGTCTTACTATATTGCTGAGCGTCATCAAGGGACTTTGAATTTTGAAAACCTGCCAAATCATGGTGGCGTTACTTTTTCCATGACTATTCCTCCAGGTAAAAAATTAGTAGGGGTGGGTGAATGAAGTCACCCTACCTAAAAGTAAGAATATGGATAAATTGAATCTGTACGACTAAGCCTCCCCTACGTTCGGAGGGTATAAGCCTGAACGCTTATTATTCATAATGTCATTTAATTGGTGAAAATTAATAATTAAGTAGGCGATGAATTCGAAAAATATTTTTCTTGTGGAAGACGATGAAGAGTTACGCTCCGACCTAGAGAGAGCTTTGCGTTTTTGCGGCTACACCATTTTCTCATTTGCCAACCCTGAGCAATTTTTACTCGAATTCAAACCAGTCGTGCCAGCAGTTTTGGTTACCGACATGCGGATGCCAAAGCAATCAGGTATTCAGCTGCAAGCTGAACTAATTGATAAGGGGCATAAGATCCCGATTATTTTTATCAGTGGCGAGAGCTCAGACGAACAAATTGTTAAAGCTTTCAAAAATGGCGCATTTGATTTTTTACTCAAGCCCTTTAGTCGCGAAGCTTTTTTAAGCACTGTCGCCAAAGCCATTGAGCAAGATAGCATTGCCATGCAAGAGCTGATCCGAAAATCTCAGCTAGCTGTAGCTCTCAAGGGATTATCGCCGCGTGAACGCCAAGTTTTTGAGCTGCTGGCTAAGGGTTACGGCAATAAAGAGTTGGTCAATGAACTTGGGATTTCCCTGTCCACTGTTAAAGAATATAAATCTGAGGTGATGTACAAGCTACGCTTACGCTCCCTTGCTGAATTGATTTCTTTAAATACTGCGCTGACGAGCGCTTAATTTAATCACTATCCCTACTTTCGTAGGGTTATCAGACTACTTTCTCGCTGTAACAATTAATTCTATTGGTGCATGAGGCATCCATTAAGAGTGATAACTACCTAAAGCGATAGAGATATATGAAGCTACTGCGTCAAACAATTCATCCACTATTAAGCATTCCTCTGACAGTTATGGGGATAGGCATGTCATCTAACGCATGGTCTCAATCTGCGCCCGATGCTGGAGCACTCCAGCGTGAATTGGATTTGCAATTACAGCGTGAGTCCCAGGCACCTTTAGTTCAGCCACCTAAACCAGATCAAACTCCAGCAGAAAAGAAAGGGCAGCAAATTGCAGTGTCACGCTTTGCCTTTGAAGGCAATACCCTATTGACTACTTTCGAACTAGAGGGGATCGTCAAGCCTTGGATTGGTAGGCCTGTCTATATTAGTGAGTTGCAAGACGCCGCGATAGCGATTCAGGAATTTTATTCAAAGCAAGGTCGTATTGCTCAGGCAGTATTACCCCCTCAAGAAATTAATTCAGGAGTTGTTCTCATCCAAATACTAGAAGGAAAGATGGGCTCAGTGATTGTTGAGCCAACTGATAGTAGTGTTAGTAAGGTCCCGCGTTTTTCACTTGACCGCGCCAATAAATACATTACTTACGGTACGCAAGGCGAGATATTTATTAACACTCAAGCTATTGAGCGTGGCATGCTATTGCTTAATGAAACACCAGGAGTGATAGCAACCGGCGCTTTTGAGTCTGGTAGCGGTGTTGGGTTGAGTAACTTTAGGATCAGGCTTTCTGATGCCCCTTGGTTCAGTGGTCAAGCAGCATTAAGTAATTACGGTAGTGGCAGTACTGGTAATGAACAAGCGGTTGCCAATCTAAGTCTCAATAACATTTCAGGGGTCGGTGATCAGGTTAATATTAATGCCATTAAATCTCAAGGTTCTGGTTACGCCCAAGGCAGCTATGGCATCCCCATTGGTTATGACGGCTGGCGATTAGGCTTGCAGAGCTCTTATCTCGAATACAAGACTTTATCGGGGTGGAGTTCTTCTCAAACTGAAGGATCTGCAGCAACCTTTCAGGCGAACACAAGTTACTCATTATTAAGAAGCCAATCTGCTAACTCGACCGTAAAACTCAGTGTCGAGAATCGCAGTTATAACAACGTACAAATTGCTCCGTCAGTCTCGACGTTAAGTGATTATCAAATCACTGCCTCTAATTTGAGTATTAGCGGTGACTGGTTTCGTAATTTAAGTGATTATTTAAATTATTCCGCTAGTTACACATTTGGCAATCTAAGGATTCAAGATCCATCGCAGCTTACACAGGATCAGGGTGGAGTTAACACTGCTGGTTCTTACTCCAAATGGTCTTTCTCTTTAAGTTATGTTCAAGATTTAGCCTTTGTAAAAAATACAACTTGGACAAATTCAATCAATGGACAGTTGGCCAGTAAAAACCTTAATTCTGCGGAACAAATATATTTAGGCGGAGCTTATGGTGTGCGTGCATACCCAAGCTCACAAGGCGGTGGCTCGCAGGGCGCCATCTTCTCAACAGATTTAATGCATCGTCTTAATGACAGTTGGCAGGTCGGTGTATTCGGAGACTTGGGATTTGTGCAGCAGTATGTCAATCTTTACGATGGTTGGCAGGGACTGACTAACGCAAATAACAGCTATCAACTGGCTGCTGCTGGACTTTCCGTTAGGTATTCTCTAAAACCACTTTTTGTTACAGCTTCTATAGCTACGCGCATTGGCAATAACCCTTTGTATAACTCAAGTGGTCAGCAGCTCAACGTTGATAACTCTTATAAAACAATGCAGGGCTGGGTCAGGGCAAGCATTCCATTCTAAAGAGATGCTCCCTAGAATATTTGTTGTGTAGCAATATTGCAACGACAACAAAATCAATTAATTAAAGTAATAAAAAATCTAAAAATATTTTCCAAACCCCTCCGAACGGAGGGTTGAGGCTTACCCCCAACTCCTAAATAATTCATCTACGTCAATTTAATTTGGGGCTTTAGCCTTTGTCGAACACCTGCCGCAATTTGGAGATTTCTTCCTACTTGAGTAAGCGACATGCACATCACTGTGATGGGCACGGGGTGAGTGTTCGCAAAACTATTATTGCAAGTGTTGTGCTCAGCGCATCACTAATGGCAATGACAAGCTCTTATGCTGGTCCTGCTGCTAATACTTTACCTTCTGGCGGACAAGTTACTGCGGGTACATCGACGATTAGTCAAAGCGGTAACGTCATGAACATCAATCAGAGCACTCAACGTGCTGTGATCAATTGGGATAGTTTTAATGTGGGCAAAAATGCCACAGTGAACTTTAATCAACCCGATAGCTCTGCTTCTACACTTAATCGCGTTAATAGTGCCAGTCAATCAATGATTAATGGTGCAGTTAATGCCAACGGCCAAGTGATTTTTGTTAACCCCAATGGCGTGGTATTTGGCAAGGGTGCTGAAATTAATACCGGTGGTTTAGTAGCTACTACTATGAATATTAAAGACGCTGATTATATGGCGGGTAAAAATATTTATTCTGGTGGTGAGTCAGG